>VFQN01000007.1_pt1 | contig 563905 bp, 540 predicted proteins | sample 3512371 | NCBI WGS metagenome assembly VFQN01 (sample SAMN10412370, study PRJNA504923) | tailings metagenome | isolation source: Replicate 2 from Balatoc abandoned mine | place: Philippines: Itogon, Benguet | collected 2017-08-28 | reverse complement strand
GTCCGCTCGACCCCACCCGATGACCGACCCGACACTAGGCCATCAAGCGCTTGAATTCACTCCTAATTCACCGAAGGATGCCCCTGCTCGCTTCCTGCGGGAACGAGCCAAAAGCAGTAGGCAAGAGAGCAGAGGAAGCGTCGAATGAGTATCGAGATGGTGGGCCTGGCCGATATCACGCGAGTCCATGCAGCCCAACGGCCGGATGTCGCCGCCCTGGTCTATGAAGGCCGTACCACGACCTATGGTGCCCTGGACAAAGCTTCGAGCCGCGCCGCCAACGGCCTGATCGCCGAGGGGATAAAGCCCGGCACGCGGGTCGCCCATCTCGACAAGAGCAGTGACCTCTATTTCGAGCTTCTGTTCGGTATCGCCAAGGCCAATGCCGTCATGGTGTCGGTCAACTGGCGGCTGGCGCCGCCGGAGGTGCTGCACATCATCAACGACGCGGAAGCCGAAATTCTGTTCGTCGGCGAAGAGTATTTCCCGGTCGTCGAGAAGATCCGCGACGAGCTCAAGACCGTTCGCAGGATCGTGAGCCTCGACTCGCGCCACGGTGCGTGGCCGTCCTTCGCCGAATGGCGCGATGCCAATGCCGCGACCGACCCTCTCCTGCCCGCCCGTGCAGCCGACACCGCCGTTCAGTTCTATACCAGCGGCACGACCGGCCTGCCCAAGGGGGCCGAGCTCACCAACGCCAACTTCGCCTTCATGTTCGAGCAATGGACCCGAAGCTGGCTGATGCAACCCGGGACGGCCACGATCGTCTGCCTGCCGATGTTCCATATCGGCGGTTCCGGCTGGGGTATTGCCGGCCTCTTCGCCGCGGCTACCAACCACGTCATGCGCGAGTTCGTGCCGGCTAAAGTGCTGACCACCATCGAGCGCGAGCGCATCGAAGTGATGCTGCTGGTGCCTGCGATGATCCTCTTCCTCGTGCAGGCGCCGCAGATCCGGGAAACCGATCTGTCGAGCCTGCGCCTGATCGTTTACGGCGCGGCGCCGATCCCCGCCGATCTGCTGAAGCAGGCCATGGAGATCTTCGGCTGCGGCTTCCAGCAGGTCTACGGTCTCACCGAGACGACGGGCGCGATCACGCTGCTGCCGCCGGAGGATCACGATCCGTCCGACGCCAAGAAGCTCCTTTCCTGTGGCTATGCGCAGTTCGGTGTCGAACTACGGATCGTCGATGATACCGGCAAGTCGCTGCCGCCGGGTAAGGTCGGCGAGATCGCGGTGCGCTCGCCACAGGTCATGCACGGCTACTGGCGGCTGCCGGACGCCACCAAGAGAGCGATCCAGGGCGACTGGTTCGTCACCGGCGATGCCGGATATCTCGACGAGAAGGGCTATCTCTACATCTACGACCGCGTGAAGGACATGATCGTCTCGGGTGGCGAGAACATCTATCCCGCCGAAGTCGAGAGCGCTCTGTTCGGCCACCCCGCGGTGGCCGATGTCGCCGTGATCGGCGTTCCCGACGAGCGATGGGGCGAGGCGGTAAAAGCCGTCATCGTGAAGAAACCCGACGCCGACGTTACCGCCGGCGAGCTGATCGGTTGGGCGCGCGAGCGCATCGCGGGCTACAAGCTGCCCAAGTCGGTCGATTTCATCGACGCACTGCCGCGCAATCCTACCGGCAAAATCCTGAAACGCGAACTGCGCAAACCATACTGGGGCGACAAGCAGCGTCAGGTGAACTGACCGCCATGCGGATTGTCGTGCAAACGTTCCTCGAAAATCGGCCAACACGATCCTAGAACGGTTCCATGTCCGACCTGCCCGATAACCTCACCCCCGTCCGCGCGGCCCATGTCTTCGACCAGGCCCGTCTCGCCGACTACATGAAGGACAATGTCGAGGGCTATCGCGGCCCGATCAGCGTCCTGCAGTTCGAAGGCGGCCAGAGCAATCCGACCTTTCACGTGACCGACGGCGGCGGCCGCATGTACGTGCTGCGCAAGAAGCCGCCGGGCAAGCTCCTGCCCTCGGCGCATCAGGTCGACCGCGAGTACCGCGTCATCAAGGCCCTGTCCGACCACACCGACGTGCCCGTGCCCAAGCCCTACGCGCTCTGCCAGGACGATTCGGTGATCGGCACGGCCTTCTACATCATGCAGTTCCTCCCGGGCCGCGTGCTGGCGGACCCAAAGATGCCGGGCATCTCGCCGGCCGATCGCGGCAAGATCTTCGATTCGATGAACGATGTGCTGGCGCGCATGCACAATGTCGACTACCGCGCGGTCGGCCTCGGAGATTTCGGCCGCGAAGGCCAATATATCCAGCGGCAGGTCGCCCGCTGGTCGAGCCAATACGATCTCGCGCGCACTGAAGACATCGAAACGATGGAAGCCCTGAAGAAGTGGCTGCCGGAGAACATTCCGCCGGGCGACGAGACGCGCATCAATCACGGCGACTATCGCCTGGGCAACACCATCGTGCATCCGACCGAGCCGCGGGTCATCGCCGTGCTCGACTGGGAGCTGTCGACGCTCGGCCATCCGCTGGCCGACCTCGGCTACAACTGCATGATGTATCACTTCGGCGAAGGCTTCGGCGCCTCGGGCGGCTATGCCGGCATCGATCTCAAGACCTTCGGCATCCCGACCGAGCAGGAATATCTCGCGGCCTACGCCCGCCGCACGGGGCGCAAGGAAGTGCCGGCGTGGGACTTCTACCTCGCCTTCTCGCTGTTCCGCCTCGCCGCCATCGTGCAGGGCGTCTACAAGCGCGGCCTCGACGGCAACGCATCGTCGGAGAACGCCACGAAGTACGGCAATCGCGCACGCGCGATGGCCGATCTCGCCTGGTCGCTGGTGAAGAAGCGCGCCTGAACGGCGCGCCTATTCGTCGGACAACGGCACCTTCGACGTGTCGTTGCCGACCGGGCAGTTCTCCGTGTCCACCACGGCATTCTGCGGATTGCGGTAGCGGCCGATGTCATACGGCGCGGAGTCGCTCGGCGGCCGCGGCGGCGGCGTGCTGAGCGTCCACGAGACCAGGCGCTTGATCACACTCCCCAGCGCCTGATCGAAGGCATTGACCACCAACGGCACCTTGTCGCCGCGGGCGCGCACGCACCGCTCGAAGGAGGCGACGCCGATGATCTGGCGGTCCGGCATGCGCACCAGCTTGGCGATGATGCGCACCTTCACGATCGGCGGCTGGCCGTAATAGTACATCGCCTCGAAATTGCGCAGGTCGGGCTGCAGCAGATAGTTGGCCCGCAGCGCGATCGACTCGCGGGCGACGGCGACGATCTTGCGGGTATTCTCAAAGGAATCGACAATCCGGGTCTGCACCATGAGCGGCGCCCGGTCGGTCCACGCCACCTTGGCATAGTAGTCCGTCGACGTCGGCGTCATGGCGATGGCGATGCGGCCGGTATTGAGGTTGGCCGCAGCCACCGGCACTTCGACGGCGAGTTGCCAGAACACGTCGGGCAGGCCGGGATCGAAGGTGCTCTTGGGAGAAACCGTATAGAGGTCGGTCGGTTCGGCAGCGGAATCCACCGCGCTGATGAACTGGCAGCCCGCAAGAACAGCGGCGGCCGCCGCGCAGACGGCCCAACGAAGTATCATTTCGGCGTATATCCTTGCTTACCGCTGAACACGAAGGCAGCCGGATCGCGTTCCAACCGTGTAGCGATGATATTCAAGTTGGCGGTGAGCTGACGAAGCTCACGAATGGCCAGCGAGACTTCGGTGAGACCCGTCTCCGTGAAGCTCTTGATCGGGCCCTTGCTCTCGCTCACCAGCTTGTTGAGCTGGCCGGCGGCGGCGTCGATATTGGCGAGGGCATGCCGCGCCTCGCTCAAGGTCTTGCGCAGCTCGCCGGGATCCTTGCCCGCCAGCGCTTTGCGGGTCTCGGCGTCCTGCGGGCCGATCTCCATGGCGATGAGACTGAGCGAGTCGGACAGCACATCGAGCTTGGCGAAGGTCTTGCGGAAATCGGCGACGGCTCCGGGCAGCTCGGCCAGGGTCGACTGGATGGCCGTATCGGACTTGGCGAAGGCTGCAGTCGCCGTCTGCAGGTTGCGCAGCGTTTCGCCGACAGCCCCGATATTGTCGGGGCTGAGGAGGTCGTTCAGCCGGTCAACCGTGGTGCTCGCCTTGGTGAGAAGTTCCTGAGCCGATGTCGACGTCGCCTGAAGGAACGAGGCGCCTTCGCGGATCTCCGGGTAAGGCTTGTCGCCCTGCCTCTTCTTCGGCTTGATATGGTCCGACTCGAGGCGGCCGGCGATCTGAATGTACGGTGCGCCGGCGATGAACGGCTTCTCGAAGACGGCATAAGATCGGTCACGGATGTCGATCGCCCAGTCGACGGCAACCGTCACTTCGATCTTCTCCGAAAGCCGCTCGCGCCCGGTCGAGCGCTGAGTGTCGATCCGCGAGGTGAGCTGGATGTTGCTCACCCGGCCGACGCGCAGTCCGCGGTAGAAGACCGGCGAATCGTTGGTCAAGCCCTGCACGTCGCCAGAGAAGAGAATCACATAGTAAGCATAGGCGGTGCGATCACCGGCCCGCAGCTTCCAAATCACGAAGCCGGCCACCGCTGCAATAAACAGCAGCATTGCGGCGCCGATCAGCACATAGGGCGATCTTCTTTCCATCGGAAGCTGCTTCTACTCCTGCCTCGAGGCCCGGCCGCGCGGCCCGTGGAAATATTCCCGTACCCAGGGATGATCGTACGCGAGCATTTCCGCCATGGTACCTACCACGACGCGCTTGTCGAGCAGGACCGCGATGCGGTCGCAAATGGCGTTCAGGCTGTCCAGATCGTGCGTCACCATGAGGATGGAGAGGCCGAGACTATGGCAGAGCCCCTTCACGAGTTCGTCGTAGTGTGCGGCGCCGATCGGATCCAGGCCGGCCGTGGGTTCGTCCAGAAAGAGGAGCTCGGGGTCGAGCGCGAGCGCCCGGGCAAGACTTGCCCTCTTGCGCATGCCGCCCGACAGCTCCGAGGGCTTCTTCTCGCCCGTATCGGCCGGCAGGCCGACCAGCGCCACTTTGAGCGCGGCGATCTCGCGCATGGTCAGTTCCTCGAGCTCGGCATGCTCGCGGATGGGCACGATGATGTTCTCGGTAACGTTCAGCGAGGAAAACAGGGCGCCGTCCTGAAACTGCACGCCGGTGCGCGCCAGCAGGTTTCGCTTGGCCTTGCCGTGTAGCGTGCTGGCATCGACGCCCAGCATTTCGATCGTGCCCTTGCGTGCCTCGTTCAGGCCGACAATGGTCCGCAACAGCACCGACTTGCCGGTGCCCGAACCACCCACCAAACCGACAATCTCGCCTTTGAATAAGTCAAAATCGAGATTGTCGTGGATGACTTTGTCGCCGAACTGCGTGCGGATGCCGCGCAGTCTAAGCACAACGTCCCGCCCATTCCTATGGTCGACGAGCTGTCCGCCTTCAGCCATTAGACGCCCGCGAGCAGGAAGATGATTGAAAATATGGCGTCGAGCACGATGACACAGAAGATCGACTCGACGACCGACTTGGTCGTGAGCTGTCCCACGCTTTCGGCGCTGCCCCTGACCTGGAGCCCCTCGAAACAGCCGATCGTGGCGATCACGATGCCGAAAACCGGCGCCTTGATCATGCCTGTGTAGAAATGCCAGACGCCGACCGTGTCGCGCAGGCGGTCGAAAAACTGAACGAAAGTGAAATCGAGGTAGATGGTACAGGCCACCGCGCCGCCCAGGAGGCCCGTCATGTCGCCCCAGAAAGCCAGCAGCGGCATCGCGAAGACCAACGCCGTAATGCGCGGCAGGACCAGCCATTCGATCGGATTCAGGCCTATCGTGCGCATCGCATCGACTTCCTGATTCACCTGCATGGTGCCGATCTGGGCCGTGAAGGCGCTTCCCGACCGTCCGGCCACAATGATGGCCGTCAGGAGCACGCCCAGCTCGCGGAACATGCCGATCGCCACGGCCTCGACGGTGAATGTCTCGGCGCCGAACTGGCGAAGCTGCTCGACGCCCTGATAGGCGATGACGACGCCGATCAGGAAGCAGAGGATCCCCACGATCACCAGGGCGCGAATCCAGACCTCGTACATCTGCTGGATTACGGCGTTGATCCGGAACCGCTTGGGCTGCAGGCAGGCCTCGACGAAAACCACCAGGATCTCGCCGAAGAACGCACAGAGGTTGACGGCCTGTGTATAGAAATGGAGGGAGTTGCGGCCAATCTCCTCCAGCCAGTGCGCGAACCAATTCACACGCCGCTCGGGCGGCGCAACGCACATGTTCTTGCGTACGACGTCGAAGACGTCCGCCTGCGCCTGGTCCTTGGTCATGACTTCGGCGTCGGGTCCGCCCCCGACAAGCGCCAGAATCTCGAGGGCGCCGGCCGTGTCGAGCCGCTCGACGCCGCGCGCATCGACGCTACGCGTCGTCGCCTTGCCGGCACCGGCAGCTTGCAGCGCCTTCTCCGCCTTCTCCCGAATGCCGCGAACACTGAAAATCGTCCAGGTCCCGCCGACTTCGACGACGGGTTTCCCGGAACGCATGGTGCACTGAATTGTCGGCTCGGCTTCGACCATCGCGGAGATTAGTCGTCGCAGCCGTTCTTGCTGTCAATCTCTCTGCACGTTGCCTTGCCCCCAAGGCGCTGGCACGATCCGGCAGTGGAGGATTCGATGGGCAAATGGCCGCGGCTGGACAAGATCGAGATGATCGACAGTCCGATCGACGATGAAGCGTACGAGCATCAGCTCAAAAAACTGCAAAATCGCCTTCTCGACCTCCAGATTCACCATATGAGGACAGGCGGACGGGTCCTCATTGGCATCGACGGCTGGGATGCCGCCGGCAAGGGCGGCTTGATCGAGCGAACCGTCGCAGGACTCGAACCCAAGTCAGTGCATGTCTGGCGGATCGGCGCGCCGCCGCCCGAGGAGCAGGGTCGCCACTATCTCTGGCGATTCTGGAATCGACTGCCGGCGCGCGGCGACTGGGCGATTTTCGATCGCACCTGGTACGGCCGTGTCCTGGTGGAGCGCATCGAAGGGTTCTGCAGCAAGGACGCCTGGAAACGCGCCTATAACGAAATCAACGAATTCGAGCGACAGCTTACCGACGATGGCGTCCGAATCGTCAAGATCCTGGTTCATGTCAGTGCAGAAGAACAAAAGAACCGTATGATCGATCGGCTGACCAAACCCTATAAGAGGCACAAGGTCGGTCTCGAGGATTTCCGCAATATCGCCAAGCGCAAGGAATATCTCGAAGCTTATGACGACATGCTCGAGAAGACGGACACCAAGAATGCGCCCTGGCACGTCATCGCCTCCGACAACAAGAAGCACGCCAGGCTGATGGGGCTTGGCATCGTCGCCGAAGAGCTGGGTCGCGGCATAGAGCTCACCGAACACGAGCTCGACCCCAAGATCGCGGATGCCGCCTACAAGGCCTGGGGCTGGGAACTCGGAAAAGAGCACGAGGGCGGGGCGGAGAAGAAAAAATAGCGCCCGCGATCCTTCGGTGGCGGGCGAAGCATGAACCGCCGCGTGCCGGTTAGCTTGATACTCCTGTGTACGAGTGGAGTTCTTTGATGTCCGTCGGCCAATCCCGCATCTTCGCCGGCTGGTGGGTGGTCGCCGGCGCCTTCCTCTGCATGCTGACGGGCTTTGCCGTCGCCTATTCCTTCGCCGCCTTCTTCGGCGCTTTAGAAAGCGAGTTTGCCGCCCGCCGGGGCGAGACTTCGCTGGTCTTCTCGATCTGCGCCTTCCTCTATTTCATCCTTGGCTTGCCGGCGGGCATGATCGCCGATCGCGTCGGACCGCGGCCTGTCGTGTTCGGCGGCCTGATGCTGATCGCGGCGGGACTGGTCCTCGCTGCCGGCGCAACGAGCCTGTGGCAGATCTACCTCGGCTACGGCATCGGCGCCGGGGTCGGTGTCGGCCTGTCCTATGTGCCGAGCGTCGCGGCCGTCCAACGCTGGTTCGTGCGCAAGCGCGGCACGGCGGCAGGCCTGGCTGTCGCCGGCATTGGCGTCGGCACGCTGATCGGCGCGCCACTCGCGCACGAGCTGATTGCCGCCGTCGGCTGGCGCAAGACCTACCTGATCCTCGCCGCCCTCACCGTCGTCGGTGCTGTCGTATCGGGCATCCTGGTGCGCCGGTCGCCCGAGCATTACGGGCTCGCGCCCGACGGCGACCCGCCGGCTCCCAAGGGGAGCCCGCCGGCCATCCCGCCCGGCCTCACCTTGCGCGAGGCCGTGCGGACCCGCCCCTTCTGGACGATCTACATCGGTGCATTGCTGATGTCGTTCGGCCTGTTCGTACCCTTCGTCCATCTGGCGCCCTACGCGGCCGACATGGGGCTGGGCGAAGGCTTCGGTGTGCTTCTGATCGTCCTGCTGGGCGTCGGCAGCACGGTCGGCCGCTTCATGTTTTCGAGCATCACCAACCTGCTCGGCCGCCGACTCTCCTTCGCCGCCATGTACGTCGGCGCGGGGGTCATGATGGTGATGTGGTCCCAATCGACCAGCTCCGTTGCGCTGGTCATCTTCGCCTTGCTGTTCGGCGCCTTCTACGGCGGCTTCGTCGCCATCGCCCCCTCTCTCGCCGCCGACTACTTCGGCGGGCGGGCGCTCGGGTCGGTGATCGGCGCGCTCTACAGCGGCGTCGGCGTCGGCGCGCTCCTGGGCTCGCCCGCCGCCGGCTATGCCTACGACTTTTTCGGCAGCTATGCTGGCGCCATTCTGGCCGGTGCCGCGCTCTGCGCCGTCTCCTTCGCCATCACGCTCCTGATGCCGGAGCCGGCGCACTGGCTGGCGGAGCGGAAACGGTCGTCCTGACGTCGGGTCCGAGCCGGCTCGCGATCCACGGCAGCGCTTCCCGCATCGCTTCCTCGAAGCGCCAGGGTGGATTGATCACCGCGAGCCCGCAGGCAGCGAGCTTGCCCGGCGCCGTGTCCGGCCCCAGCCGCAGCTCCATGACCAGCAGCTTCGTGTCCTTCAGAGCATCGACGAAACCGGCCGCGCCTTCCTCGTCCTTGATCGGATACCAGATTGCGTAGCATCCCGTCGCGAAGCGCCGCAGCCCCTGCCGGACGGCGCGCAGCAGGGTCTCGAACTCGTCGGTCGCCTCGAACGGCGGATCTATCAGCACCAGACCGCGCCGTTCGACCGGCGGCAGCAGCGCCTTGATGGCGTGATAGCCGTCGGCCTGACGCACTTCGACGGCACGGTCGCCGGCGAACTCGCGTTTCAGGGCCAGAGCCTCTTCGGGATGGCGCTCGCAGGCGATGAAGCGGTCGCCCGGGCGCAATGCGGCCCGGATCAGGCGTGGCGAGCCGGGATAGCGGCGCAGCGATCCCGACGGCGCACCGAACTTGCGGTCATAGGCCTGGACGGCCGCGAGGTAGCGCGCGACGGCCCCCGGTGCGCCGGCCTTCCCGTCGGCCAGCAGCCGGGCAATGCCGGCCTCGGCCTCGCCCGTACGCCTCGCCCTGTCGGCGGCGAGATCGTAGCCGCCGGCGCCCGCATGCGTGTCGAGCACGAACAGTTTCTTGTCCTTGGCCGTCAGCAGACGCAGCAATTCGCAGAGGGCGGTATGCTTCAGGAGGTCGGCGAAATTGCCGGCGTGATAGCCGTGGCGGTAGTTCATGCGCCTGCCTATAGCATCCGGGGTAGGGATTGTGCTTCAACCGCTGCGTGATCGAGGGGGACCAAATGGCCACGCATGAACTGCATTCTTCGCCCGATACCTGCCACTGGGGCTATTTCGACAGCCAGCTCGAACCGCAACTGCGTGTGAAGTCGGGCGATATCGCCACCATTCACTGCGTGTCCGGCGCCGCCGAAATCCTGCCGGGCGAGCCTTTCAATGTCCTGCCCGAGCATCGCGAGATCCTCGGCAAGCTGAAACCCCATATCGGACGCCATATCCTGACCGGCCCCGTCCATGTCGAAGGCGCGGAGCGCGGCGACGTTCTGGCGGTCGAGGTGCTGGACATCAAGTTCCGCACCAACTGGGGCTGGAACGTCCAGCGCCCGCTGATGGGCACGCTGCCCGAGGACTTCCCCTTCTACCGCCTGACGCACATTCCGATCGATTCCAACCGCGGCGTCTGCACGATGCCATGGGGTACCGAAATCCAGCTCAAGCCCTTCTTCGGCATCATGGGCGTGGCGCCGCCGGCCGAATGGGGCCAGTGCAGCTCGGTCGAGCCGCGCGCCTTCGGCGGCAACATCGACAACAAGCACTTCCAGGTCGGCACGACCGTTTACTTCCCGGTCTTTGCCGATGGCGGCCTGTTCTCGACCGGCGATGGCCATGGCGTCCAGGGCGACGGCGAAGTCAACCTGACCGCGCTCGAGACATCGCTGTCGGGCACCTTCCGCTTCACGGTGCGCAAGGACATGAAGCTCACCAATCCGCGCGCCGAGACGGCCACGCACTGGATCACCCACGGTTTCGACCAGGATCTCGACGACGCTGCCAAGGAAGCACTGCGCGACATGATCCGGCTGATCACCGCCAAGACCGGCCTGAAGCCGGAGGATGCCTACATGCTTTGCAGCCTGCAGGCCGACCTGCACGTCACCCAGACGGTGGATGGCAACAAGGGCATCCATTGCATGATCGAGAAGAAGCTGATCGGGGGATGACGTGACCGGGCTTCATCTGCTCAACGAGGCCGTGGCGCCCCACGACGATGCCGAGTGGGCGCGCCACGCCCTGGAGATCATCCAGAACGACCAGCGGCGCTCGGCCGACACCCACCTGCTGCGGCTCGACATCCCGGTGCTGGAAGGGATCGACCTCTATCTGAAGGACGAGTCGACACACCCGACCGGGAGCCTCAAGCACCGGCTGGCGCGCTCGCTCTTCCTGTTCGGCATCTGCAACGGCCGTATCCGACACGACACGCCGATCGTCGAGGCGTCGTCCGGGTCGACCGCCATCTCGGAAGCATACTTCGCACGTCTGCTCGGCCTGCCCTTCCATGCCGTCATGTCGGCCAGCACGTCGGCGGAGAAGATCCAGGAGATCGAACGGCAGCATGGCAAATGCCACCTGGTGGCCGACGGCAAAGGCATCTACGCCGCGGCTGAGGAACTCGCGGCCAGGCTCGGCGGCGTCTATATGGACCAGTTCACCTACGCCGAGCGCGCCACCGACTGGCGAGGTAACAACAACATCGCCGAATCGATCTTCGATCAGATGAGCCGCGAGCGCTATCCGGTGCCGACCTGGATCGTCATGAGCGCCGGCACCGGCGGCACCACGGCCACGCTCGGCCGCTACATCCGCTACAAGCGCTTCGCGACGCGCCTCTGCGTTGCCGATCCCGAGTATTCGGCGTTCTTCGAAGCCTTTGCCAAGGGCAACTCCCAGGCAATCAGCGAGAAAGCTTCGCGCATCGAAGGCATCGGCCGGCCGCGGGTCGAGCCATCGTTCGCGCCCAACGTCATCGATCGGATGTTGCGGATACCCGATGCAACGTCACTGGCAGCGATGCGTGTGCTCTCGCGACACCTCGGCCGCAAGGTCGGCGGATCGACGGGCACGAATTTCTTCGCGCTCTGCCTGCTCGCCTCGCGCATGCATGCCGACGGGTCGAAGGGATCGCTGGTCTCGCTGATCTGCGACAGCGGAGAGCGTTACGGACATACCTACTATAACGACGACTGGATCGCCGCCCAAGGCTTCGATCTCAGTTCCAGCGAGGCGGCGCTGGAAGACTTTCTCCGAAGCGGCGAGCCGCCCGTCTAGCGCTCAGGCGACTGCTGTCTGCCTACTCAGATTTGCGCGGCGGGGCACTGCGTGCAGGTTTGGGCACGGCGACGTTTGGGGACTCCGGCATCGGCAGAGCAATCTCCTTCGGTCGATCGTTGAAATCCCTGCCGGGCATGGGAAGCGTAGCCTGATTCCTGAAATTCGGACCGACTGTCGCCCCGTTGCCGGACACGACCGGCGGCCCGGATTCGCGAGTGGCATTGAAGTCTTCGTTGAAGCGCTGTGGTGATTCGGCTTGGACCATTCCCGCCCCACCAGCGAGCCCCACGAACGCAAGCAATGCGATTTTCATCGGACTTCTCCGAGCCTGATATTCAATCAACTCGGAGAGGCGGATCGCGTTGCGCGAGGCGCCGCTAACTATGCGGGCTGAGCGACCGGCTGACGCCGTCCGGGCAGCGGCGGGAAGGCGAGCGCCATGGCGACGGCCGCGATGCCCATGCCGAAAGAGGCGATGTAAAGAAAGCCGTAGCCGTTGAAGGTATCGAAGATCCAGCCGCCGACGGCCGGCCCCAGGGCCATGCCGAGGCTGGAGATCATCGCGGCGGCGCCGAACACGGTCCCCATGATGCGCATCGGAAAATACTCGCGGGCAATCACGGCGTAGAGCGGCATCACGCCGCCGTAGGCCATCCCGAACAGGATCGCCACGGCATAGAACTCTCCGATTTCGCGCGTGAAATAGTAGCCTCCCGCACCCAATGCCTGGACCATGAGACCCAGCACGACGATCCGTCTGGCGCCGAACCTGTCGCCCAGCAGGCCGAACAGAATGCGGCCACCCAATCCTGCCAGACCTTCGACGCTGTAGATCGTGACCGCCGTCATGGCCGACAGGCCGCAGGTCAGCGCATAGCTCACCGTATGGAAGATCGGGCCCGAATGCGCGGCGCAGCAGAAGAAGAACGTCACGGCAAGTACGATGAACTGCGGCGAGCGCAGCGCCTGCGCCACGGTCATCCCCTCCCCTCCCTCGGCCGGCATCCCGGCGGCGGCACTGCGTGCGGGCGGCGGCCGGCGGACCAGGAGCGCCGCGGGGACCAGGAGCACCCAGGACATGATGGCAATCGCAAGAAGCGCCGTGCGCCAGTCGTAGGAGGCGATCAGCCAGCTGGCGAACGGCGAGACCGTCATCGGTGCCACGCCCATGCCGGCCGAGACGAGCGAGACCGCAAGACCGCGGCGCTCCTCGAACCAGCCCGTGACGGTGGCAATCATCGGCGCAAAGACGGCGCCGGCGGCAACGCCGACCACGACGCCGTAGATGATCTGGAATTCGAGCAGGCTGTTGGCGCGGCTCGCCAGAGCAAGGCCCAATCCCAGCAGGATAGCGCCGGACAGCACGACGATGCGCGGACCGAAGCGATCGGTGAGTGCGCCCCAGCCGAAGGCCGCGATCCCCATCGTCAGGAAGTCGAGGGTCATGGCGCTCGAAATGCCGGTGCGCGACCAGCCGGTGGCATCCGACATGGGCTGCAGGAAGACTGCGAGCGAAAACATGGCGCCGATGGCGACACAGCCCATCAGCGCTCCGGCGCCGACGATGACCCAGCCGTAAGACCGCTCCATGGCCGATCCTTTCGCATCCATGAAAACTTAACTCGTAGGTTAAGTATAAAGGCCGCCCTTGGCAAGAGAGGAACTCGCCTGCCCCGGGAGGGTCAATCCGGCTTGATGTTGGCGTCGCGGATCAGGCGCCCGAACCGTTCGTATTCCTGGATATTGAAGCGGGCGAATTGCTCGACGCTCATGGTCCCCGGCTCGCCGCCGAGACCGCGCAGCTTGGCCTGGACGTCGGGCAGGGCTATGGCGCGGGCCAGCTCGGCCTGCAGCCGCGCCACCACATCGGGCGGCGACCCCGCCGTCACGTAGACGGCATACCAGGTCGTCATGTCGAACCCCGGCAGCCCCGCTTCGATCAAGGTCGGCACATCGGGCAGTTCGCTGCTGCGACGATCGGAAGTCACGGCCAGCGCCTTGAACTTGCCGGCCTTGATCTGGCCCATCGCCGAAGAGGTCGTGTCGAACATCATCTGGACATTGCCCGCGATGATATCGAGATGGGCCTGCGCGCTGCCCTTGTACGGCACGTGCACCCCCTTGACGCCCGCCGCCATGTCGAAAGCTTCGCCGGCGATGTGCTGCGTGCTGCCGACGCCGGAAGAGGCATACTTGAACTCGCCCGGCTTGACCTTCATCTGCGCAATCAGCTCCGGCACCGAATTGACCGGCACCGATGCCCCAACCACCAGCACATTGGGCACGCTCACCACGAGGCCGACCGGCGTCAGGTCCTTGATGGGATCGAAGCCCAGCTTGAGGAGATGTGGCGCGATCGCCTGTCCGGTGTTGGTGGCGACCAGCAGCGTATGACCGTCGGCGGGGGCCTTGGCCGTGAGATCGGCGGCGATCGTGTTGGAAGCGCCGGGCTTGTTCTCGACCAGGAACGTACCCTTGAACTGCGCAGCGAACTTGTCTGCGAGCATGCGGGCCACGATATCGGTTCCGCCGCCGGCATTGGCACCGACCATCAATCGCACGGCTTTTGCCGGATAGACTGTCTGTGCTCTGGCCGCCAAGGGCGTCAGCAGAACAGCGGATGCCAGGAGGAGCCTGCGCTTCATGGCGCCGGCTCCACCAGGAGTTCGGTACCGTTCACCGCCTTCACACGCACCTTGGCGCCTCTGACCATGTCGGGACCGGAGATGCTCCAGCTGCCGTCGCCCAAGTTGACCCGACCGCGACCATTGAGGATGGGGCTATCGAGCACGAACGTGCGCCCGATCATGGCGTCGCCGCGCGCGTTCAGGGTATTGGGCGGCCCGTCGATAGACTGCAAGCGCCGCAGGCTCCGCCGCAATCCGACGGCGGAGGCGACGGACACGACCGCGAAGATGAGAAGCTGAAACTCGAGCGAGAGGTCGGAAACGATCAGAAGGACGAAGCCCGAGGCCAGCGCGCCAATCGCCAGGAACATGAATACCACGCCCGGCAGCATCATCTCGAAGACGAGCAGCACCGCCGCAAGCGCCCACCAGTACCAGAAGATGATCTTGAAGCTCATGGCTTAACCTGCGTTGGGAACCGAGCCCCGTGACCGCGGCGCCGCATCGGCAGCGCGAGACTGCGCCTCCTTGGCCAACTCGCCAATGCCTGCGATCGACGCCATGACGCCGGCCGCTTCAACGGGAAGGAAGAAAACCTTGGCATTGTTGCTCGACCCCATACGGGAGAGCGCTTCGACATACTTGGTGCCGAGGAAGTAGTTGGTCGCCTGCACGCCGTTGCCGGCGATCGCCTGCGCCACCACGGACGTCGCCTTGGCTTCGGCCTCAGCCAGACGCTCGCGCGCCTCAGCATCGCGATAGGCAGCCTCGCGGCGGCCCTCGGCGGTCAGGATGGCCGACTGCTTTTCGCCCTCGGCGCGCTGGATGCTCGATTCGCGCACGCCTTCGGCTTCGAGAATCGTCGCACGCTTCTCGCGCTCCGCCTTCATCTGCCGACCCATCGACGCGACCAGATCGTCGGGCGGCGCGATGTCCTTCAATTCGATGCGCAGAACCTTGACGCCCCACGGACCAGTCGCCTGGTCGATGACCGCCAACAGGGTGTTGTTAATATCGTTGCGCCTGGAGAGAACCTCGTCGAGTGCCATGTTGCCCATGACCGAGCGGATGTTGGTCAGCGCCAGGTTGGTGATGGCGAGATGGAGGTTCTGCACCTCGTAAGCCGCTCGCGCCGCGTCGATCACCTGATAGAAGGCGACCGCATCGACCTGCACCGTGGCGTTGTCCTTGGTGATGACCTTCTGACCCGGGATATCCAGCACATTCTCCTGCATGTTCATCTTGCGCCCGATGGTGTCGATGAAGGGCACGATGAGATGCAGGCCGGGTGGCAGCGTGCGTGTGTACTTGCCGAACCGCTCGATGGTCCAGTTCGTGCCCTGAGACACGGTCTTGACGCCGGCGAACACAAGAACCAGCGCCACGACAACCAACGCCAGAACAAAGATCAGCGCACCAGACATTTCCAAGCCTCCCCGACTTCCCCGCGACCCTAACCCAAGCAGGTGCGGGGGGCCAACGCCGACGCTACAGTCCGGCAATCGATACAGGAGGCGTCCGCGTGCTTGAACCAGTCTGGGAACCGCTGAGCAGCTACCGTAGTTATCCGCCCGAGCAGATGACGGCGCGGGCAAAGTCCTTTCATGCCGAACTCCGTCGCCGGCGCACGGTGCGCGACTTCGACGGCCGCCCGGTGCCGCGCGATGTCGTCGAGACATGTCTGCTCGCTGCCGGGACCGCGCCATCGGGCGCGAATCTGCAGCCATGGCACTTCGCCGTCATCGAGAATCCGGCTGCCAAGAAACGCATCCGGATCGCCGCCGAAGCCGAGGAGCAGGCCTTCTATAGCGGACGGGCGCCCAAGGAGTGGCTCGAAGCGCTGGCGCCGCTTGGCACGGATGCCGACAAACCATTCCTCGAAGAAGCCCCGCTACTGATTGCGATCTTCGCGCAGAAGTCAGGCACGCGACCCGATGGCCGCACCGTGAAGCACTACTACGTGCCGGAATCGGTCGGCATTGCGACGGGCTTCTTGATCGCCGCCCTGCACGATGCAGGTCTGGCCACCCTTACGCACACGCCCAGTCCGATGGGCTTCCTGAATGAAATCTGTTCACGCCCGGCCTGGGAGAAGCCGACGATCCTGCTGGTGGTCGGCTATCCCAAGGCAGATTGCCGGGTACCCCACCATGGCGGGCTGAGGAAGAACCTCGAAGAAATCAGCTCGTGGGTCTAGGCACGCGCTAATGGCGCGTGTCGGTCGCCAGCCAGCGGTCGAGAAAGCCGTCGATCCAGCGATCGAGGGGCGGATCGTAGAGCGGATGCATGGAGAGGTGGACGCCGCGCTGCTGCGCCCCCGGCATCTTGAGGCGCTCCGCCGCCTTCATCGTCCAGATGTTCTTCATCTCGAGCGTGACCTCGGGATGGAACTGGAAGCCGAAGGCATTGGGGCCGCAGCGGAAGCCCTGGACGGGATAGCGCTCGTTGGTCGCCAGCAGCTCACAGCAGTCCGGAATGGTCATGCCCTCGCGATGCCACTGATAGACCTTCATCGGCGCCTTGAACCAGGTGCGGCCGGCCTCGGTCGGTTCGATATCTACATAGCCGATCTCGACGAGACCTTTGGGATGCGGTGCCACGCGGCCGCCTGCAGCCCTGGTGAGCAGCTGGGCGCCGAGGCAGAGGCCGAGATAGGGAACGCCCGCCTCGACCACGCGCGGAATCCAGTCGAGTTCACACTTGATGCCGGCGAGCGTGCCGCAATCGTTGGCTGACATCGGGCCGCCGAAGATCACCACGCCGGCATAGTCGGACAGGTCTTCAGGCAGCTCGCAGCCGAGATTTGGGCAGAGGCGGTGAAGCTCGTAGCCGCGCTTCTCAAGGAGGGCGCCGACCCGACCGGGCCGCGAATGCTCCTGATGCACGACGATAGCTATCTTCTTGGGAGAAATTTTTTTGGGCTTCTCAGCCATTACCGTCATGGATTTGCAAGATACGTGTCGCTTGTGGCAACGACAAGGCGAACCGGCAGCGGAGGGACGAAATGGCGCGGCGGCTCGACTTTTACTTCGATTGCTCCAGCCCGTGGACCTACCTTGCCTTCCACGCGGTCCAGCCTCTCGCCGCGGAAGCCAGCGCAGAAATTGTCTGGAAGCCCATCCTGGTCGGCGGCGTGTTCAATGCGGTCAACCAGACGGTCTACGAAAGCCGTGCCAAACCCAATCCGCGCAAGCAGGCCTACATGCTGCAGGACCTCGCGGCCTGGGCGAAACTCTACGGTCTCGGCATCGTCTTTCCACCCAAGGTCTTTCCGGTGAACAGCGTAAAGTGCATGCGCGGCGCCTTCGTGGCACTCGACGAGGGCCAGCTGGTGCCCTATGCGACGGCGGCCTTCGAGGCTTATTGGGGCAGCGACCTCGATATCGCGCAAGAGGCCGTGCTGGCCGACATCGCGAACCGGGCGGGACTGGAGCGTCAACATTTCTTCGCGGGCATCGAGACCGACTCCTGCAAGGCGCGCCTGCGCGCCAATACCGACGAACTGATCGCACGCGGCGGCTTCGGCAGCCCGACGATATTCGTGGGCGACCAGATGTTCTTCGGCAACGACCGCATGCCGCTGATCAAAGCGGCATTGGAAGCAGCCTGACGGAGGCAAGATGAGTGCCAACGACGACCCGCAATTTTGGGCGAAGGCGCGGGCCCATCTCGTCCGCTATGGCGGCGCCTTCTCACCGCTGATCGCCGAACGGGCCGAAGGCAACTACTTCACCGACGCCGACGGACGGAAGATCCTGGATTTCACCTCCGGGCAGATGAGCGCCATCCTGGGCCACAGCCATGCCGAGATCGTCGCCGTTGCCCGGCGTTATGTCGGCGAGCTCGATCATCTCTATTCGACCATCCTGTCCCGCCCGGTCGTCGAGCTGGCGGCGCTGATCGCCGAGATCTCGCCGGGCAAGCTCGACCGCGTGCTGCTGGTCTCGACCGGCGGCGAGTCGAACGAGGCCGCCTTGCGGATGGCCAAGCTCGTGACCGGCCGCCATGAGATCGTCGCCATGAGCCGGTCCTGGCATGGCGTCACCGGCGGCGCAGCGTCGGCCACCTACTCCTCCAGCCGCAAGGGTTACGGTCCACCGCAGCCGGGATCCCTGGTCCTGCCCTCGCCTGACACTTATCGTTCGCGCTTCATCGACGAGCGCGGCGTCTACGATTGGAAGACCGAACTGGATTTCGGCTTCGACCTGGTCGACCGGCAATCGAGCGGCTCCCTGGCTGCCTGCATTGTCGAACCGATCCTGAGTTCGGGCGGCGTGCTCGAACCGCCCGAGGGCTGGATGGCGGCGCTGGCCGAGAAGTGCCGCGAACGCGAGATGCATCTCATCTTCGACGAGGCGCAGACCGGCCTTGGCCGCACCGGCCATCTGTTTGCCTGTGAACGCGACGGTGTGGTGCCCCAGTATCTTACCCTGTCCAAGACACTGGGCGCCGGCCTGCCCCTTGCCGCCATGCTGACCACGCCGGAGATCGAGGACATCGCCGCGGAACGCGGTTACTTGTTCTATACGACCCATGCCTCCGATCCCCTCCCCGCGGCAGTCGGCCTCAAGGTCATCGAGGTGATTCTCCGCGACCGCTTCACGGAACGCGCGACAATCCTCGGTTGCCGCCTGAAGGAAGGCCTGCAGGCGCTGCAACAGCGCTACGACTGCATCGGCGACGTGCGCGGCCGAGGCCTGCTCCTCGGCCTCGATCTGGTGAAGGATCGCCGCTCGCGGACGCCTGACCCCGAATTCGCCCAGCGGGTGGCGCGCGCCTGCCTGGACCTTGGCATGATGACCAGCGTGGTCCGCGGCGGCTTCGGCATCTTCCGCATCGCCCCGCCTCTTACCGCCACTGAAGCCGAAATCGACCTTGGTCTGGAGATCTTCGACCAGGCGATCACCAAAGCTTTACAGTGAAATCGCCAGATTTCCCGGCCTTCTCGCTCCGCAAACGGCATTTACATTTGAAACGAGTCTCTATCTGTTGTACCCGCTGGCGGTTTCCGGGCCATGTGTTGGGAGTGTGCGGATGATCAAGGTGCTCACGCAAGTAGCGATTCTCTCGGCATGCACCCTAGCGCTGGGCGCCTGCACGCTCGGGCAGGCCAGTACGGCTTCGGCGCCGTCCAAGCCGGCAGCCCCCGACTACCAGGCACCCTCTCCGCCCCCGCCGCCGGCCGGCCAGATCCGCGCCATTTGCTACAACGAAGCCGACATCACCCACGTGCGGTCCCGCATGGTCCAGCAGGAACTTCAGGTCATCACCCTGCAGTGCCAGAGCGGCGGCGGTAAGCGTGCCTACGAGCGGACCTATGCCGACTTCGTCGGAAAGTTCCGGGCCGAGTTTGCCACCAATGCGCGTGCACTCTCCCAGGTCGCTGCCCGCAAGCGCCTCAACGTCGATACCCTGGTGACCGAAATCGCCAACCGCACGGCCCAGCGCGCCCAGGTCGACAAGGAATTCTGCTCTCGCGGCAAGCGCGCCTTCGACTGGGCGCTGGATGCCAAGGTGACGAGCCTCGCCCAGGTGCCGCCGCCGTACGATATCGGTGCCGACATGAACATCTGGCCCTGCCCGGCTCAGTAGCCGGCGGCAGGTTCACAACAAGAAGGCGGCCGACGGGCCGCCTTTTCTTTTCGGCAATCGGTCTCCTCAGATGTGCTGCGCGCCACCGCTTCGGCCGCCACGTGTCGCATCGACAGTCGCCGACGTTGCCGCCTTCAGAACTGCGAGATAGCCCGGCTTGATCTCCATCTGGTCGCGGCAGCCGGCCGCCAGCAGGAGCCGGTGCGCTTCCGGAAGGCGCCAGCAGGGCACGAACATGAAGAGGTGGTGTTCCAAGTGGTAGTTCACCCAATAGGGCGCCACAAGGAGCCGCATCAAAGGGTTGGCATAGGTCGTCCGGGTATTGCGCAGCGGATCGTCGTTGTCGGGTACGACTGCATGCTCGGCGATGTTCCGAACCCGGCTGATGAACTGGTACCAGGTGGCCAGCGGCAGCAGCCAGAGCGCCGGGTAGAGCCACCAGTAGCCGGCGACGCTGCAGGCGACCAGCATTGCCGCATTCGCCAGCAAGGCCCCCTTCTCGCGCTGCCAGAGCCGGCCCAGGCGGACAATCAACGGCGCATCCGCCGGCCCCAGCGCACGGCGGATCTGGTCGCCGCGCCGCAGGTAGGCCGTCTGGCCCGTGAGGTCCCGCACGATCTTTCGCCGCAGGCTGGTGCGGCTGATCGGAAACGGCGCCGACAGGCCGAGGTCGGGATCGCCCGCCTGCTGCGTGAAGCGATGGTGCTGCAGATGATAAGGCCGGTAGAGCGTCAGGCTCGTGAACACCGGAAAGGCGCAGAGCCAGCTTCCCACCCAATCGTTGAGACGCCGGTCGGCGAAGAGGAGCCCGTGCGCGGCGTCGTGCATCAATATGGCGAGGCCAAGCTGGCGCCCCCCGATCACCATCACGCCGAGGAGAAAAGTGAACGGATTGGGCCACCACGCGAAAAACGCCATGCTGCCCAGGATCAGGGCCCAGGCATGGAGCACGAGCAGCAGGCCGACGACGTTGGACTTGGCGCCGAGCCGCCGCTTCTCCTCCAGGCTCAGAAGATCTTTTGCAGCGTTCATCAGGACAAGGCTGGGCGCGGCCGCAACGACTGTCAACGCAGTCCCCGACCCGCTATCGTTCGATGATGCAAAGCAAGACTGTACGAACGGATGTCCTCGAGGTCGCCTACGAGGAGCATGGCCCCGCCGACGGCGCGGCCGTCATATTGCTGCATGGCTTTCCCTACGACGTCCGCGCCTTCGACGAGGTTGCGCCGGCACTTGCGGGCGACGGCTGTCGCGTGCTGGTGCCCTATCTCCGCGGCTATGGGCCCACGCGTTTCCTGTCGCCCGCGACTCCACGTTCCGGCGAACAGGCGGCCCTCGGCCACGATTTGCGCCGGATGATGGATGCACTCGGCATCGAACGGGCGGCCCTGGCGGGTTACGACTGGGGCGGACGGGCCGCCTGCATCGTGGCGGCCCTGTGGCCCGAACGCGTGCGCTGTCTGGTGAGCTGCACGGGCTACAACATCCAGAACATCGCCGCCTCGGCCGAACCGGCCTCGGCCGCGGCAGAGCATCGCTTCTGGTACCAGTATTACTTTCATACCGAGCGCGGCCGGGCCGGCCTTACCAAGAACCGCCGCGATATCTGCAGGCTCCTCTGGAAGCTCTGGTCGCCGGAATGGTCGTTCGACGACGCGACATTCGAACGGACGGCTCCCTCCTTCGACAATCCGGATTTCGTCGACGTGGTCATCCAGTCCTATCGCCATCGCTATGCCTATGCGAAAGGTGATCCTTCACTGGAACCCCTCGAAGCCCAACTCGCCAGGCAACCGAAGATCTCCGTACCAACCATCAACCTGCACGGCGGCCACGACGGCGTGGGCCCGGCACCGAAGAGCGACCACCAGAGCGGCCAATTCACCGGCCCCTACGAACGGCGGATCCTTCCGGGGATCGGCCACAACGTCCCGCAAGAAGCGCCCGCCGATACGACGACGGCGCTACGCGATCTCATGAAAGCACATCCAAGATGACCGACATTGCATTGATTGGCGCGACCGGAAACATCGGCAGCCGCATCCTCACCGAAGCCCTGTCGCGTGGCCACGCAGTCACCGCACTGACGCGCGACGCCTCCAAGATGAAACCGCGCGCCGGCATGACCGTCAGGCAGGCCAGCACGACAGACGTCACGAACCTGGCCGCCGTGCTCGCCGGCCACGCCATTGTCGTCGTCTCGGTCAAATGGAACGAAGCCAACATCCGGGACGTTCTCGACGCCATCCGTCGTTCCGGCGTGACGCGCGCGCTGTTCGTGGTCGGCGCCGGCAGCTTGATCCGCGCCGATGGCCGTACGCATCTCGACCACATGATCGACAGGGGCGTACAGCCGCCGACCTCCAAACCCGGCTTCCTGGCGCTCACGGAACTCCGCGAAGTGACCGACCTGGATTGGACGGCGATATCGCCGCCCACCTCGATCCGGCCCGGCGAACGCACCGGCGAATTCCGGCTCGGCGAGGATCACATGCTCGAAGACGACGAGGGGCAGAGCCAGATCAGCTACGAAGACTTCGCCATCGCCATCGTCGACGAGATCGAGAAGCCCCGGCACTCTCGCCGGCGCTTCACGGCTGCCTATTGAACGCCGGCCCCTACTCCAAGGTCTCCAGGAGCCGCGTACAGAGATAGGTTCGCGGCACCAGCGACGAATAGTAGATCTGCTCGTCGATGGCATGCGCCCCTTTGCCGTCGGCGCCCAAGCCGTCGAGCGTCGGAATGCCGAGAGCTGCCGTGAAATTGCCGTCGCTGCCGCCGCCCGTCAGCGGCACGTCGTGCAGTTCCTTGCCGATCTCGCGATAGATCGCCTGCGCCTTCTCGAACAGCGACGTGATGCCGGCGTCCTTCTGGTAGGGCGGCCGGTTCATGCCGCCCTCGACCGTGAGTTCGACGTCCTTGCCGATCGGCTCCAGGTTCAGGAACCAGTGGGTCATCTCCTCGGCGAGCTGCGGGCTAGGCACGCGCAAATCGACGTCCGCCACGCATTCGGCCGGCGTCACGTTCACCCCGGTGCCGCCGCGGATCAGGCCGACATTGCAGGTGATGCCGCGGGCATAGTCGGTCTTGCCCTCGATGCGCTCGATCTGCCGCGCCATTTCGAGGATGGCGCTGCGACCATCTTGATGCCGGACGCCGGAATGGGCGGCACGGCCCTTCACCGTCAACGTGAAGCGACCGACGCCCTTGCGTGAGGTCACGACCTTGTCGCCATCGCGGCCGGGCTCCATGACCAGGGCGTATTTGTGGCCCCTGGCGGCCTCCTCGATGCGCGCCCGCGAGGTCGGACTGCCAACCTCTTCCTCGGGAATGAACAGGAAGGTGACAGGCAGCTTGGTCCGCTTGCCCTGCCGGATCAGGTGGCGCAGCGCATAGTAGGCGATGTAGCCGCCCGCCTTCATGTCATAGATGCCGGGACCGAAGATGCTGTCGCCTTCGCGACGCACCTTCAGTTCCTTCTCGATCATGCCAATGGGATGCACGGTGTCGAGATGGGCGAGGATCAGGATGCCCTTGCCCTCGCCCTGACTCCATCCTGCAGGAGTCTTCGCCTCAAGGATGTCGCCGAACCCGTCGCGTCCCGGGATACGCTCAAGCTTCAGCCCGAGGTCGCGGAACTGGCCTTCGACATGGTCGACGACCTTGTTGACCGACTTGGCGTCGTGGCTCGGGCTTTCGATGCTGACCCATTCCACGATGCCGCCGAGTACTTCGTCGGCATCGATCTTGGGTTCGTTCTTCATCCTCTCGGCGGCCATTGCTCGAAGCCTCTCTCAGATCGGATCCCAGGTGAAGTATTCCGGCGAGCGCTTGAGGTCGGTGAAAAAGGGCTTCATCGAGGGCACCGCATGCTCGGCGATCGTTTCGAGGGTCCAGCCATCGGAGTTGTGCACCGACCGCACCGGGCGGTTGGCGTTGAACAGCATGATCTCGTTCATGCGCACGCCGAAGATCTGGGAGGAGATTCCTTCGGCCGCGTCGGAGAGCAGGAACACCGCCATCGGCGCGATCTTGGCCGGGGTCATGCGCTTGGACCGCTCAAGCCGCGCCTTCTGCGCGTCGGTGTCGGCAGGAATGGTGCCGATCATGCGCGTCCAGGCGAACGGCGAGATGCAGTTGGAACGAACGTTGAAGGCCGCCATGTCGAGCGCGATCGAACGCGACAGGCCGATGATGCCCATCTTGGCCGCCGAGTAGTTGGCCTGACCGAAGTTGCCGACGAGACCCGACGTCGAAGTAAAGTGCACGAAGGCGCCCGACTTCTGCTCCTTGAAATAATTGGCGGCGGCGCGGCTGGTGTTGAACGAGCCGTTCAGATGGACGTCGATCACCATCTTCCAGTCCATGTGGCTCATGCGATGGAAGATGCGGTCGCGCAGGATGCCCGCATTGTTGATGACGCCGTCGATGCGGCCGAAGTTCTCGACGCCGGCCTTGATCATGCGCTCAGCGCCCGCCGGATCGGCAACGCTGTCGCCGTTGGGAACGGCCTGGCCACCGAGTGCCTTGATCTCGTCGCAGACCTTCTGCGCCGCACTGACGTTACCGCTGCCCTCGCCGTCGACCGCGCCACCAAGGTCGTTGACCACCACCTTGGCGCCTTCCTTGGCCGCCAGCAGCGCCATCTCGCGGCCGATGCCGCCGCCCGCGCCGGTAACCAGTACGACCTTGTCCTTCAGCATGTTCGCCATTGTCTTCTTCTCCTCTTCTATGAATCCAGTTTCGGGGGACGCGGCGCACCGCGCAACAGCTGCGCGCTCCAGAGCGTTGCGATAGCGAAAGGTGCGAGGCCGACCACCAGCGGCATCGCCACGTAACGGCTGCCGATGATCGACAGGGCCGCTACCGCCACGGTGCCCATGGCGCCCATGCCCATCTGTGCGAGGCCTGCCAGGGACGACGCCGTGCCGGCGAGTTTGGGAAACATGCCGACGGCGCCCGCGTTGGCGTTGGCCACGATCATACCCGTGCCGAAGCTCAATACCATGTGCGGCCCAACGATCGCCCACCAGGTCACGACCTCGGAGAGCGAAAGGGCGGCCATGCCGATGAGTGCCGCTACGTGGAACCAGCCCGAGAACTGGATGATCGTCGTCGGCGCGACGCGCCCCATCAGCCGGTTGTTCACGAAGGTGCCCGCGGTGAAGCCGCCCACCGAGAGCAGCACGATCAGGCCGAACTCACGCGGGCTGAAGCCCAGGCTCTCCTGCAGGATGAAGGGAACGCCCGCCAGCATGCCGAAGTTCATGGCGAAGGCGAAGCCCAGCGGGAGGATATGGCCGAGAAAGCGGCGGTCGCGCAGCATCTCGCCCGAGCCGCGCAGCAGGCTCTTGAGATCGACCCGCTCGCTGCGGAACTTGTTGGTCTCGCCGAGGCCCGCGAGAACGACGACGAACAGGATCGTGCCGAAGCCGCCGACGAACCAGAAGGTCGCCCGCCAGCTCGCCCATTCCCCCAGGAAGCCGCCGATCGTGGGCGCAAGCGAGGGCGCGATGTTCTGGCCGAGCGAGATCCAGCTCATCACCAAAGGCATTTCCTTGAACGTATAGGCGTCTCGCGTCAGCGCGCGGCCGAGCACCGACCCGGAAGCCGCCCCCAGCCCCTGCAGAATGCGCAGGCCGATCAGGCCGCCGATGGACGGTGCAAACGAACAGGCGAATGTAGTCAACGTAAAGAAGAAGAGGCCGCCCAGCAGGACCGGCCGCCGGCCATAGCGATCGCTCAATGGCCCGTAGAAAAGCTGCCCGACCGCGAAGCCGATCATGTAGGTCGTCAGCGTCAGCTTTACACTGTCAGGCGTCGCCGTGAGGTCGTGTCCGACCGACGGCATGACCGGCGTATAGATGCTCATGGTGAGCGGGCCGAAACTGCCCAGCGCCACCAGCAGGGCGATGTACGCGGCCGACCGCGGCTTCAATGTCACGACAACGTCACTTCGGCTTGGCTTCCGCTGCACCCTCGGCACCGAAGTCGCCGCCCAACGGCATTTGCTCCTGCGCCCGCGTCATGCGCGGGTAATAGTGGCGGAAGGCGCCGCGGATCTCGTCGAACGGAATGTCGGCGAACACACCGCGATAGGCGAGATACTCCATGTGCCGCCGGCCGCTGAGATCGAACGGATGATAGATCGAATCGCCCACGGCATCCCAATCGAGCGGTTTGAGACCGAACTTCTCGGTCAGCTCGCGATTGAAGGCCGGTGTCGCCTTGACCCAGCGCCCGTCGAGCCAGACGTCGGTGTAGCCGTGGTAATAGAAGACATCGCTGCCCATCAGCTCGGCCAGCCGCTTCGTCGTCATGTGGTTGCGCACGTCGGCATAGCCGACCCGCGCCGGAATGCCGACGGCCCGGCAAACCGCGGCCATCAGGCCGGCCTTGTTCACGCAGTAGCCGTGCCCGGAGGCGAGGGTTGCGCTGGCGCGGTAGGCGTCGCGCTTCATGGGCGTGTTGTACGGGTCGTAACGCAGGTCGTCGCGCACCGCGTAGTAAAGGCACAGTGCCTTTTCTTTGTCACAGCCCTCCCCCGCCACGCGTGTTGCATAAGCAACGATCTCGGGATGACCTGCATCGATCAGGTCACCCGGCTGGCGATAAGCCTCGAAGCCGGCGCCGTCGCGCACGACGTCGTCCTGGGGGGTCCTGAGGGAATCGTAGTCCATACGCTGGGTTGTTTAATGCAAGAGCTGGGAAAGTCCACGAGTGACGATGCGCAATTCACCCATGCGCAGATGGTACGCTTCGACCGCGTACTCTCCGGGCCACCGGAACGGACCTGGGCCGTGCTCGCCGATACCGGCGGCCTGCCCGGCTGGTACGGCGCCGGCCATATCGAGCCGCGTGCCGGCGGCGCCGTCGAGCTGATGGGCGGCCACATCAAGGGGGTGGTGACCCAGTGGCAGCCGACACAACGGCTCGCCTACACCTGGAACGTCTTCAATCCCGGCGACGCGGTTTCGCCCTATCCTGAATCCTACGTGACGTTCTCGCTTGCAGCCGTCGGCGACGGCACCGTGCTGACGCTGGAGCATCTGCCGGTGCTGGAGCAGTTCGTGCGCCTGAATGCCATGGGCTGGCACACCTTTCTCGACATGGTGGCAGCCGCCGTTCGCGGCGGCCCCGTCGAAGGGCGCGACACCTACATGAAGGCCAACGCCCGGCGTTACAACATCGACCTTGCCAATCCGCTGGGCTGATACCTACAGCGACGGCGGCGCGTCGGCGTCGGACTTCACGAGGAAGTGCGCATTGGCCGTGGCGACCGGCTTGGAACGATCGTCCTGCCAGGCTTCGGCGAAGACGTTCACCATACGGCGGCCCTGCTTGGTGACCTTCGCGCAGGCGATGACATCCATCGGCCGTGCCGAGCGCAGATAATCCACGGTGATGTTGACGATCTTCGGCACCGTCTCGGTTTCGGTCTCCCACAGGAGATGGAAGATGGCAGCCATCTCCAGCATGGCGCCCAGGGTGCCGCCATGGATCGCCGGCAGGAAAGTGTTGCCGATCAGCCCGTCGTGAAAGCGCATACGGGTCAGCAGCTCGCCCGTGCCATTCTCCGGCGCGATCTGCATCCAGCGCGCATAGGGGATCGCTTCCGCCAGCCGGCCGACATCGCCGGCCTTGCGGGCCTCGGCGAGGCGTTCGAGGAGCGCGCTCATTTCTTGTCCGCCATTGCCGGCCGGGTCGCCTTGCCCTTAGTGCCCAGCATGAAGGTGCCTGCAGCCGCCGCGATCGGGTCCTTCGCGTCGCCATGGTGGGCAACGGCGCGCGTGAAGGCGACCGACCGCGTGATGCGATAGCACTCGGCCTCGGCGATCACCGGCTTGCCCGGATCGGCGGGCCTCACATAATCGATACGCAGGTCGAGCGTGGCGAACGGCTCGGGCTTCTTCAGCATGGTCGCGACCGCCATGCCGCAGCAGCCATCGAGCATCGCCGTCAGCGGCCCGCCCGCCAGCACGCCGGTCTCGGGATTGCCGACAAGCTCTTCACGCCAGCCCAGTTCCATCGACGCGAACCCCTTGCGTGCGCCGATCACCTTCAGGCCCAGCGCCTTGTTGTGCGGGATCGCGTCGGAGAACCATTGCTGGAACAACGCAATACGGTCTTTCTCTTCCATTTAAAGGCCCATCTGGCGCGCCGCGAGATCCTTCATGATCTCGACCGAACCGCCGCCGATCGACATCACCTTGGTCTCGCGATAGATGCGCTCGACCTTGGAGCCGCGCAGGTAGCCCGCCCCGCCGAAGACCTGCATCGCCTCGTTGGCGCAGAACTCCATGGTCGAGGTCGCGAGGTTCTTCAGCATGCAGATCTCAGCAACGGGCTTCTCGCCCTGCCCGACCCGCCACGCCAGCAGCTCCAGGGTCGACTTCACCGCATTGATGCGCATTGCCATGTCGACCAGCCGATGGCGGACAACCTGGTTGGCGATCAGCGGCTTGCCGAAGGTGTGACGCTCGCGAGCATAGGCGATCGCCTCGTCGAGGCAGACCTTGGCAAAACCGCAGGCGCCAGCCGACATGCCGAGCCGCTCCGAGTTGAAGTTCAGCATGATGCCGATGAAGCCGCGATTCTCCTCGCCGATCAGGTTCTCGACCGGGACCTTCACGTTGTCGAAGAAGAGCTGGGCCGTGTCCGATGCCCACCAGCCCATCTTCTTGAGCTTGGTGCGCTGGAAGCCCTCGCGGTCACGCTCGATCAGCAGCAGCGAGACGCCGCCGGCCCCCGGCCCGCCGGTGCGCACGGCGACGGTGTAATAGTCGGCGCGCATGCCCGATGTGATGAACATCTTGCTGCCATTGACCACATAGTGGTCGCCCTCGCGGCGCGCCGTGGTCTTGAGGTTGGCGACGTCGGAGCCGCCGCTGGGCTCGGTGATAGCAAGCGCGCTGATCTTTTCGCCGGCCAACACCTCGGGCAGTACCTTGCGCTTCATCCATTCCGGGCCGAGCGCCGCAATCGGCGGCGAGCCGATCGTATGGCTGTTGAGGCTGGCGTTCAGGCCGCCGCTGCCGTGGCGCGCCATCTCTTCGGCCTTGATGATGCCGAAGAAGGGATCGGTCGGAACGCCGCCATAGGCTTCGGGGAAACCTAGCTGCAGCAACCCTGCAGCAGAGGCCTTGCGATAGAGCTCGCGGGGAAACTCCTCGGCCTCGTCCCACTGGTCGACGTGAGGCATGATCTCGCGCTCGACGAAGCGCCGGACGGTATGCCGGAACGCCTCGTGCTCCTCGGTATAGAACGGCGATGGCGGCCCGCCCGACGGGCGCACCTGCTCAGCGAGCGACATGGAAATCTCCGCAACTCAACGTGTGTCGATCGACACTAACGCACCCAGGATGAAAATCCATTGACTCCCGAATGGCCGACACGTCTTATTGCCGCGCCTCGCGAAATGTAGAGCCGCAAGCAACAAAAGCGAGGTCGATGGGCCGTAGTACAGGGTAGGGAGAATGCTCGATTTCATCCAGCAGCTCGTGAGCGGAATTGCGCTCGGCTGCGTCTATGGCCTGATCGCCCTGGGCTTCGTGCTCATCTACAAGGCGACAGAGGTCGTGAACTTCGCCCAGGGCGACCTGATGATGCTGGGCGGCTTCTTCGTCTTCACCTTCATCGGTCTGCTCGGCCTCGATTACTGGCTCGGCTTCCTGTTCGCCGTCTGTGGCATGGCCGTATTCGGCATGGCGACCGAACGCATCCTGGTGCGGCCGATCCTGGGCTATCCGCAGTTCTCGATCGTCATGGCGACAATCGGGCTCGGTTACTTCCTGCGCTCAATCGCCGGCATGATCTGGGGCACCGACGACCTCAAGATCGACACGCCCTTTTCGAACGGCGTCTTCAAGATCGGCGAGCTCGTCCTGGCCCACGACAAGCTCTCGGTGATCGTCGCCACCGTGATCCTCTGCGCCGTCCTCTACGCCTTCTTCAACTACACGCGCATGGGCACTGCCATGCGGGCCACCTCCGAGAACATGCTGGCCGCCTATTACATGGGCATCCCCGTGAAGCGGGTGGTCTCACTGATCTGGGCGATCAGCGCAGCGGTCGCGGCCACCGCCGGCGTGTTGCTGGCCCCCATCACCTTCATCCATTCCAACGTCGGCCTGGCGCTCGGCCTCAAGGCCTTCCCGGCGGCGGTGCTAGGCGGCTTCGGCTCGATCCCCGGCGCACTGGTCGGCGGGTTGATCATCGGCGTCATCGAGACCTTGGCCGGCTTCTACCTGCCCCAGGGCTGGAAGGACGTTGCGCCCTACATCGTGCTCCTGGTGGTGCTGCTGGTCCGGCCGCAGGGTCTGTTCGGCCCCAGCATGCGCAAGAAGGTCTGAGCCATGCGTTTCATCTTCAAGACCGACTACGACCAGGATATCCGCATCCTGAAGCATGGCGGCTACTGGTGGTCCTACGGCATCCTGCTTGCCGTTCTGGCTGCCCTGCCCTTCTTCGTCGGCAGCTACCTCCAGAGCCAGGTCGTCTTCGTCTTCATCTATGCGATCGTGGGCGTCGCGCTGATGATCCTGACCGGCTTCACCGGCCAGGCATCGCTGGGCCATGCCGCCTTTCTGGCGATCGGCGCCTACACGGCAGGCTACCTGCAGAGCCTCGGCGTGCCGTTCATCGTCTACTTCCCGGCGGCCGCCATCCTCACCGGCATCGTTGGCGCCATGGTCGGCTTCCCGGCGCTGCGGCTGACCGGCATCTACCTCGTGATCGCCACCATCGCCTTCGCCTTCATCGTCGAGGAGATCCTGGCGCGCTGGGAGTCGGTGACCCACGGCAACGAGGGCATGCGCGTCAGGACGCTCGATATCGTCGGCATGCCCCTGCCGCGCGATGGCGAGGCCTTCTACTTCCTCTGCCTGCTCACCTTGGTCGGCAGTATCCTGCTGGCCCTGAACCTGCTGCGGTCTCCGACCGGCCGCGCCTTCATCGCCATTCGCGATTCCGAGACCGCCGGCAAGTCGATGGGCATCGACCTTGCAGCCTACAAGGTGAAGTCCTTCGCCATCAGCGCGGCGATCACCGGCCTCGCAGGTGTGCTCTTCGCCCACAAGATGACCTTCATCTCGCCCGAGATGTTCACCCTGCTGCTCTCGATCGAGTTCATCATGGTGATCATCATCGGAGGTGCCTTCGGTGTGCACGGCGCGGTGTTCGGCGCCATCTTCATCGTCATGGTCGATCCCTTCCTGACCGCGCTGAAGGACGATGTGCCAGTGCTGGCCGCAAGCGTGGCCTCCTCGCTCGGCATGGCCTCCGACGCGGCCGGCAGGCTGCGCGACACGATGTCAGCGATAGGCTCTGCCGCCGGCCTCAAGGGCGCGATCTACGGCCTCATCATCATGATGTTCATCCTGTTCGAGCCCTACGGACTGTACGGGCGCTGGCTCAAGGTGAAGCTCTTCTTCCAGCTCTTCCCGCTCTACAAGAAGGCAACCTTCAAGCGACAGAAGACCTACGTGAAGTCGGAGCGCAACCGATGAACTTCTTCACGGTAGACAGCATCTCGCTGCAGTTCGGCGGCCTCAGGGCGGTCGACAGCGTGAGCTTCAGCGTCGCCAAGGGCGAGATCTTCACCATCATCGGCCCCAACGGCGCCGGCAAGACCTCGATCTTCAACCTGATCTCGCGGCTCTACAATCCGACATCGGGCAAGCTGTTCTTCGAGGGCCGCGACATCACCGAGGTGCCGCCGCACCAGATCGCCAAGCTCGGCATCGCACGCACCTTCCAGAACATCGAACTGTTCGAGAACGCGACGATGCTGGCCAACCTGCTGGTCGGCCGGCACTGCCATGCCACGACGCAACTCTGGCAGGAAATGCTCTTCCTGCCCTCGGTGCGGCGCGCCGAGAAGGAACATCGCCACAAGGTCGAGGAGGTCATCGAGTTCCTCGACCTGCAGGCCTATCGCGAGAAGCTGATCGCCGGCCTCCCCTATGGCGTGCGCAAGGTGATTGAGGTCGCCCGCGCCCTCTGCTCGGAGCCCAAGCTGATCCTGCTCGACGAGCCATCATCCGGCCTCAACGTCGAGGAAACCGACGACATGTCGTTCTGGATCCGCGACATCCGGAGCGAACTCGGGATCACCGTGCTCATGGTCGAACACGACATGTCGCTGGTGAACCGTGTCTCCGACCGGGTGCTGGCTCTCAACTACGGCAAGGTGCTGGCCACCGGCACGCCCGCCGAGGTGCAGGCGCACCCCGACGTCATCGCAGCCTATCTCGGCGCCTGAGCGGAGTTCCCGATGCCCCCCGACGCCAGCGACGATATCCTCAAAGTCTCCAACATCGAGAGCTACTACGGCCCGATCATGGCGATCCGCGGCGTGAGCCTCGCCGTGCCGCGCGGCAAGATCATCACCGTGCTGGGCGCCAACGGCGCCGGCAAGACGACGATCCTCAAGACGATCTCGGGCGTGCTCGACCCGCAGAAGGGCACGATCGAATTCGAGGGCAAGCCGATCCAGCGCATGGATGCCGACAAGATCGTGCGGCTCGGCCTCAGCCACGTGCCGGAGGGCCGCGAGGTCTTTCCGTTCCTGTCGATCCGCGAAAATCTCGCGATGGGCGCCTTCCTGCGCAACGACAAGGACGGCGTCGCCCAGGACCTGGAACGCGTCTTCGGCTACTTCCCGCGCCTCAAGGAGCGCATCGACCAGCCCGCCGGTTCGCTGTCGGGCGGTGAACAGCAGATGCTCGCCATCAGCCGCGCGCTGATGAACCGGCCCAAGCTCCTGCTGCTCGACGAGCCCTCCCTCGGCCTCTCGCCGCTGCTGGTGAAAGAGATCTTCAACATCATCAAGCGCGTGAACGCCGAACAAGGCGTGTCGATCCTGCTGGTTGAACAGAATGCCAAGATGGCGCTGGAGACGGCCCATTACGGCTATGTGCTCGAAGTCGGCCGCGTGGTGATGGACGATACCTGCGAACGGCTGATGAGCAGCAAGGACATCCAGGAGTTCTATCTCGGCGCCAAGGAAGAAAGCGCACGCGGCGAACGCCGCTGGAAGCGCAAGAAGAACTGGCGCTGATCGGGAGGTGGATGCATGACCCAGCAAGCGATCCTGACCGTTGCAGAGACTCTGCCCAAGAGCTTCGTGCTGTCCTGCAAGACACGCGGCGACAAGCCCGCGATGCGCGAGAAGCTGCTCGGCATCTGGAACGCGATCTCATGGAACCAGTGGCTGGAGCGCTCCCGCTCGGTCAGCTACGCCCTGCATTCGATCGGCTTCCGGCCGGGCGATGTCGCGTCGGTCCTGGCCAACACCGTTCCGGAATGGAACTACGCCGATTTCGGTATCCTCTGCGCCGGCGGCGTCTCCTCAGGTATCTACCCCACTGATTCGGCCAAGCAGGTCGAATACCTGATCAACGATTCCAGCACTTCGGTGCTGTTCGTCGAGGACGATGAACAGCTCGACAAGGCGCTCGAGGTTCGTGAACGCTGCCCGACCCTCAAGAAGATCGTCGTCTTCGACATGGAAGGCCTCACCGCCTTCAACGACCCCATGGTGGTCTCGCTCGACGAATTCATGGCAATTGGCCGCAACTACGCCCAGGGCAAGGAAGGGCTGTTCGACGAACTGGTCGCGTCGCGCAAACCCGACGATCTCGCGGTCCTCGTCTACACCTCGGGAACCACTGGACCGCCCAAGGGCGCGATGCACAGCCATCACAACATCGTCTTTACGATGCAGAACTGCATGCACCCCGAGCTGTCGCTGTCCTGGCACGAAGGCGACGAGCGACTGGCATTCCTGCCGATGTGCCATGTCGCCGAGCGTGTCGCCGGCAGCTACTATTCGATCGCCACCGGCGTCTGCAGCAACTTCGCCGAGAGCCCCGAGACGGTGCCGGACAATATCCGCGAAGTGCAGCCGACCCTCTTCGGTGCCGTGCCGCGCGTCTGGGAGAAATTCTACGCCGGCATGATGATCGCCTTGAAGGACGCCACGCCGCTGCAGCAGTGGGCCTACAAGAAAGCGATCGACGCGGGATACGCCGTAGCCGACGCCCGCCTCGAACGGCGCGAGCCCTCGGCGATCCAGAAGCTCAAGTTCGAGGCCGCCTACTGGCTGGTGCTGAAGAACATGCGCAAGATGATCGGTCTCGACCGTTGCCGCTGGCTGTTCACCGGCGCGGCGCCGATCTCGCCCGAGCTGATCCGCTGGTACCTGGCGATGGGCCTCGACATGTACGAGGTCTACGGCCAGACGGAGAATTGCGGACTGGCGACGGCGATGCCGGCCAACGCCGTCAAGCTCGGCACGGTCGGCAAGGCCGTACCCTATGGCCAAGTGAAAATCTCGCCGCAGGGCGAGATACTGATCAAGGGCGACTTCGTCTTCAAAGGCTATCTCAATCAGCCGGAAAAGACCGCGGAGACCGTCGACAAGGACGGCTGGCTGCACACCGGCGATGTCGGCTCGATCGACAACGAGGGCTACATCAAGATCACGGACCGGATGAAGGACATCATCATTACGGCCGGCGGCAAGAACATCACGCCCTCCGAGATCGAGAACCAGCTCAAGTTCTCGCCCTATATCAGCGATGCCGTCGTAATCGGCGACAAGCGCGCGTATCTCACCTGCCTCGTCATGATCGAGCGCGAGACCGTCGAGAAGTATGCTCAGGACCTCGACGTGCCCTTCACGAACTATGCGAGCCTGTGCCGTTCCAAGGAAGTGCAGGACCTGATCTGGTCCGAGATCGAGAAGGTCAACGCCAACTTCGCCCGCGTCGAGACGATCAAGCGCTTTTTCCTGATCGAACAGCAGCTCACGCCCGAAGACGAGGAGCTGACGCCGACCATGAAGCTGAAGCGCAGCTTCGTGAACAAGAAATACAAGAACGAAATCGACGCGATGTACCGCCCCCAGGCGGCCTGAAAGAGTTCGAGTTCCGTGGGAGTAGTGGAGGAAGAGTAGTTATGCGTTCGTTTGGCGTAAAAGCCGCCTTGTTGGGCGGCGTGTTCGGACTTGCCGCGCTGCCGACGGCAGCCCAGCAGACTAAGGTCACCAACCAAGGCATCACACCGACCGAGATCGTACTCGGCACCCATCAGGACCTTTCCGGTCCGATCAAGTCGTGGGGCGTGCCAGTCACCAACGGCATGAAGATGGCCGTCGAAGAGATCAACGCGGCGGGCGGCATCAACGGCCGCAAGCTCAAGCTGATCGTCGAAGACGTCGGCTACGATCCCAAGCGCGCCGTGCTGGCGACCCAGAAGCTCGTCGAGAAGGACAAGGTCTTCGCCATGGTCGGCCCCCTCGGCTCGCCCACGGTGCTGGCCGCCCAGGACATCCTGCTCGAAGCCGGGGTGCCGCAGCTCTTCCCGGTCACGTCGGCCGAGTTCACCTACAAGATGGACCCGAAGAACCCGCAGGAGCGGTTGAAGTTCAACAACGTGCCGCCGTACACCGAAAGCGTGCGCGCCGGCGCCCGCCACCTGATCCAGGAAAAGGGCCTTAAGAAGCCCTGCGTCCTCTACCAGGACGACGAGTTCGGCAAGAACGTGCACGATGGTTTCACTCAGGCATTGGCCGACACCAAGCTCACGGCCGTTGCTACGACGAGCTACAAGCGTGGCGCCTCCGACTTCAGCTCGCAGGTCGCCAAGCTCAAGTCCGATGGCTGCGACTTCGTCGTGCTCGGCACCGTGGTGCGCGAGACTGTCGGCGTCATGGCCGAGGCCAAGAAGATCGGCTTCAACCCGGTTTACTTCGGCAGCACCGCGACCAACGTCGTCGAGGTACCGGCACTGGGCAAGGAGCTGACCGAGGGCTTCTATGCCGTGGGCGGCATGGAGATCCCCTATCGCGACACCGCCACGGGCAAGGCCAAGGAGTGGGCCGAGAGCTACTTCAAGACCTACAATATGGAGCCGAACACCCAGTCGGCGCTGGGCTACAACGACATCATGACCTTCGCCCACTATGCCAAGCTCGCCGGCAAGGACCTGACCGGCCAGAAGTTCCTGACGGCGATGGAGTCCGGCGATGTCTTTCAGGACATCTTCAACTCGCCGCCGGTGAAGTTCTCGCCGACCCAGCACCTGTCGGCGACCGTGTTCCTGCTTCAGCAGATCAAGGATGGCCGCTGGGTCGTGCTCAAGCGCGATCTCGTGAACTAAGCGACGCCTTTCGGGGCATCCAGCAAGGGTCCGGGCGGGTTGCCGTCCGGGCCCTTTTTGCTGCCCGGAATATCGCGTTTCGCCGTGCACAATCTCTGCGAAACTGCTTTAATTCGACCAAGTCGCCGAAGCGACGACGTCGGGTAGGCGCCACCCGCCGGTACAAGATTGGCGCCGCAGTGGAGGAAATGCGCAATGCACATCAAGTCATTCGTCGCGCCCTTGGTCGGGGCGGCGGCAACGCTGGCGATGCTACCGGCGTTCGCCCAGACCAAAGTCACCAACCAGGGCGTGACGCCGACCGAGATCGTGATCGGCACACATCAGGACCTCAGCGGTCCCATCAAGGTGTGGGGCGTGCCGGTGCTCAACGGCATGAAGCTCGCGGTCGAGGAGGTCAACGCCAAGGGCGGCATTAATGGTCGCAAGATCCGCCTGATCGCCGAGGACTCGGGTTACGACCCGAAGAAGGCCGTGCTCGCCAGTCAGAAGATGGTCGAGAAGGACAAGGTCTTCGCCATGATCGGCCCGATGGGGTCGCCGACGGTGCTGGCCGCCCAGGACATCCTGTTCGAGGCCGGCGTGCCGCAGCTCTTCCCGCTGACGGCCGCGGAATTCACCTACAAGTTCGATCCGTCGAAGGCGCAGGAGCGGCTGAAGTTCAACAACTTGCTGCCCTATGTCGAAAGCACGCGGGCCGCCCTGAAGTACATGATCGAGTGGAAGAAGCCGAAGTCGGTCTGCATCATGTACCAGGACGACGAGTACGGTAAGAACGTCTTCGACGGCTATACGCAGCAGCTGGAAGCCATGAAGATGAAGCCCGTGTCGGTCACGACCTACAAGCGCGGCGCTTCCGACTTCGCCGCCCAGGCCGCCAAGATGAAGTCCGATGGCTGCGACCTCGTTGTTCTGGGCACGGTGATCCGCGAGACGATCGGCCTGATGGCCGAAGCCAAGAAGATCGGCTTCACCCCGACCTGGCTCGGCGCCACGCCGGTCAACGTTCTTGAGATTCCCGCCCTCGGCAAGGAGCTTGTCGAAGGCCTCTACTCCGCCGCGGGCTTCGAGATTCCCTATCGCGATACGGCCAAGGGTCCGGTCAAGGAATGGGCCGAGGCCTACTTCAAGATGTTCAACTCGGAGCCCAATACGCAGGCGGTCATCGGCTACAACGCGATCATGACCTTCGCGTTCTATGTCCAGCTCGCCGGCAAGGATCTGACGGGGCAGAAGTTCCTGGAGGCGCTGGAGTCCGGCAAGGAATTCAAGGACATCTTCAACTCGCCAGTCACCAAGTTCTCCAAGACCAACCACCTGGCGACCACCATCACCCAGGTGCAGGAGGTCAAGAATGGCCGCTGGGTCCTGGTGAAGGAGGGTCTGTCCTTCTAAGCCTCGAGGCTGCAAGAGAAACAAAAAGCCCGGGCGGGAGACCGTCCGGGCTTTCCTTTGCGCGCTATTGCCGATCAGCCCGGCGGCGGTACGGCGACCTTGTTGTTGCGCAACTCGCGCTGCAGCACGGGAATACCGGCCGCGGTGTTGCCGTCCTGGCACTGGGCAATCGCCACCCGGGCATCGATATCGGGCTGACCGCCGCCGACGCCGACACCACCCTCCGCCGTGGCGACGCCGGCGACATACTCGGCATAGGTCGTGGTGAGCTTCGTGCAGTAGGCCTGCCCCTGCGCGGCTGTCATGCCGGGCGGCGGCCCCCCTGCGGTCTGCGTGCAACCGACGACCAACAGCGACACCGTCATCAAACCTACACTGCCAACGAGCTTCGCCATGCGATCCTCCCTTGCCGATACGCTACTGCACTTGCCTTTGGTCCGCTATGGTTCCGCATAGATGAGCAACGAACTTTCAGGTCAGGTCGCCATCGTGACCGGCGGTGCCTCGGGAATCGGCGCGGCGTCGGCCGCCCTCCTCGCCGGCGCAGGCGCGACAGTGATCGTGGCCGATCTTCAAAAAGGCTCCCAGCCCAACGAGGTCGGCCGCTTCGTGACCCACGATGTCGCATCGGAAGCCTCCTGGCAGGCTCTGCTGGCAGACGTGCTCAGGCATGATGGCCGGCTCGACATCGTCGTGAACAATGCCGGCATCTCCGGCGGTTCGGGCACACCCGAGACTACGACCGTCGAGAACTGGCAGCACGTTCAGGCCGTCAATTCGGAAGGCGTCTTTCTCGGCTGCAAGTATGCCATCAAGGGCATGAAGCAGACCGGCGCGGAAAAGCCTCAGTCCGGCGGCTCCATCGTCAACATATCGTCGGTCGCAGGCCTCGTCGGTGGCGCCGGGCCGACCGCTTACACCGCCAGCAAGGGCGCCGTGCGACTGCTCAGCAAGAGCGTCGCGCTCTACTGCGCCGAGCAGAGGAACGGCATCCGCTGCAACTCGGTGCATCCGGGCGGTGTCGACACGGCAATCTTCAATCCGCTCTGGCAGGCCGTGGGCCACGAGCAGGGCAAGGCCTTCATCGGCTCTCGTCATCCGATCGGCCGCATGGCCGAACCCGAGGATCTCGGCGAACTGGTCCTGTGGCTGGCCTCGGACCGCTCGCGTTTCGTCACGGGCGCGGAGTTCACCGCCGATGGCGGCTTGACCGCCGGCCTGCTCAGGAGGTCCCTCTTTGCCCCGTCTTGAGAACAAGGTCGTGCTGCTGAGCGGCGGCGCGTCGGGTATCGGCGCAGAGACCGCGCGCCAGGTCGTCCGCGAGGGTGGCAAGGCCGTCCTGGCGGACCGCGACGAGACCAGGGGCCGGGCACTGGCGGACGAGCTGGGCGCCGCCGCGCATTTCGTGCCTCTGGATGTAACGCAGGAGGCGAGTTGGCAGGCCGCCGTCGCCGCGACGGTCGAGACGTTCGGCGCCCTGCATGGGCTCCTGAACGCAGCCGGGATCGGCGTCCGCAACTCGATCGAGGACTGCACGCTGGAAGAGTACCGCCGCGTCAACGACGTCAACTCCCTCGGTACCTTCCTCGGCTGCAAGACCGCCATCCCCGCCATGAAGGACGCGGGCGGCGGCTCGATCGTGAACATCTCCTCGGTGCTCGGCCTGCGCGGCGCCGCCTATGCCATGGCCTACTGCGCCAGCAAAGGCGCGGTCCGCACCCTCACCAAGAACGTGGCGCTGCACTGCGCGCAGATGAAATACAACATCCGCTGCAACTCGGTGCATCCGGGCTACATCGACACGCCGATGATCGCGCCGCGGCTCGAGCAGAGCGATGGCAAAAGGAGCGGTCGCCAGTCCCTGGAGGACATGCACCCGCTCGGACGCCTCGGCCGCGCCGACGAGGTCGCGAGCATGATCCTGTTCCTGCTGTCGGACGAATCGACCTTCTCGACGGGCTCCGAGTTCGTCTGTGACGGCGGCCTGACGGCCTAGCTCTTCATTCCCGTGATCGAGGCGCTCACCGCACGCGGGTCGCGCCTGGGCCAGCGGCCGGCGTCGACTTGCACGATGAAGTCGCCAACGATCCGGTTGAACTGATCGGGATCCTCGAGGTTGATCGTGTGGCCGCAGTTCGGCATCACAGCAAGGGCCGCCGACGGGATTTCGCGCTTCATCAGAAGTGCAGGAGCAAGGCACGGCCAGTCCTCGTCGCCGGTCAGGACCAGGGTCGGCACCGTCATGGCGCGCATCTCGGCCACGAGGTCGTAAAGAGAGGGCCTTTCGCCCTGGCAGCCGATCTGGGTGTTCGCCGAACCCAGCGCCGAATGCTCCGCCAGCGCCCGCTTGAACTCGGCGAAGCCGCGCGGATCCTTGTTCTCGAACTGCACGCGAGTCGGACCGTAGGCGTATTTCCCGGCAAAGGCTGCCATCCCCTCTTCCAGCAACGACTTGGCGACCACCCCGACTTCGGCCTTGAAGCGGAACTGCTGCTCCTTCTCGGCGCCGTAGCCCACCCCCGCCACGACCAGGGAAAGCGCGCGCGTGGGATGGCGAAAGCCGAAGTGCAGGGTGGCGAAGCCCCCCATGGAAAGGCCGACGACGTGCGCTTTTTCGATCTCGAGATGATCGAGGACCGCCAAAATGTCGTCCGTGGCACGGTTCTGACTGTAGTTCGCGGCCTTCTCCGGCACGTCCGACGGAGGATAGCCGCGGGCGCTGTAGGTGATGCAGCGGTAACGCTGGCCGAAATGGCGCATCTGAGCTTCCCACGACCTGTGATCGGCCGCGAACTCGTGGACGAATACGAGGGGCGTGCCGGCTCCGACCTCTTCGAAATAGAGTTTCACCCCGTCGTCGGTCGTCGCGTAAGGCATCGTTTTTCTCCGGGTCGGCCCAGAGTTTAGATCATATGGCAGTCCCGCGACGGAATGATAGGCTTCGCAACATGAGCGAAATCGGCACCGGCCTACAGAACGCCACGAGCATCCGCACCGCCGTCGGGCGGGCAGGTTATGCCTTCGTCGAAGCCTCGGACATGCGCAATGCCCTGGCGCGCTTCGGCACCCTGGCCGACTGGCCGGCCTTTGCCGAGAGCTGGAACGATCTCGAAGTCGATACCTACATGGGCGACGGCGGCCGCTATCGGAAACGCCGCTTTGGCGTCTGGCGTGCTGGTCGTCAGGGCCCGATCACCCGCGGGTCCCATCAGCCACATTATCAGGGCGTCAACTACAATACCCTGAACGGCGGCATCGAGCGCTGGTTCAAGCCGATCACCGAGGAGATCGGCGCAGGTGCCTCCATGCGCACCATCCTCGAATATTGCCGGGCGCTCTTTGGTCGGCTCGCGCCGGAAACCGCCGAATGGCATGTCGAAGCGCACCAGTTCCGGATCGAGGCCAAGCAGGGCGAACAGGGCAAGCCGACGCCCGAGGGCATGCATCGCGACGGCGTCGACTATGTGCTGGTGCTGCTGATCGCCCGCCGCAACATCGCGAGCGGCACGACGACCGTGCACGATCTCGACAAGCGCGCGCTGGGCAGCTTCACGCTGACGGACCCGCTCGACGCCGCCTTGGTCGACGATGCCCGCTGCTACCATGGCGTGACGCCGGTCGAGCCGGAGAACCCTGCCCTTCCCGCCTATCGCGACGTGCTGGTCGTCACCTTCAAGAAAAAGGGGTGAGAGCCAGCTCGGCGGACCTCACGTCGTGATCGTCATCCTAGCGATGGTGCAGCTCACGGCAAAGATCGGCACCGGCTCGCAGAACTCGATCTTTCCCTTTGCGCCCTTGGCGGCGGCGGCCGCGGCGATGAAGGTCCGGATCTCGAAGCCGCCCTGCCCTGCTTCGCGGTAGGTTTCGGCGTCGCTATAGGAGAGCATCGCCTCGCGGTCGTTGGCGGCCCAGCGGGCGAGAAATTCCCGATCCCACGCCTCGTTGATCTTCCCCGAGTCGGGCGTTGCCGGCCAATGCGAGATGCCGCCGGTGCCGACCAGGGCGATCCGCTCCGGCACGGAGTCGGCCGCCTGGCGCAGCGCCTCCCCGAAAGCCCAGGCGCGGGCCAATGGCGCAAGCGGCGGGCCCTGGCAATTGATGTTGGCGGGAATGATCGGAAGGTCGTAGTCGGGCGTCAGGAAATGCAGCGGCACGGAGATGCCGTGATCGAACTTCCATTCCTCGGCATAGGCGACGTCGACCGTCTGCATCACCTTTTCGATCAGCCGGCGCGACAGGGCCTTGTTGCCGGGGACGGTGGTCCGCTTGATGCGCAGGAACGCCTCGTCCTCGATCGGTCCTTCGTAGGAGTCTGCCATCCCCATCGCGAAGGCCGGCATGTTGTTCATGAAGAAATTGGCGAAATGCTCGGCGGCGATGACCACCAGCGCATCCGGCCGCGTCGCGCGGATGTCGTCGCCCATGCGCCGGAAAGCGCTTTCGAGCGCCTGCCGCGTCTGGGTATCGGCCCGTTCAGCGCGGGCGGTGATGCCGGGGGCATGGCTGCATGCACCGCAATAGACCAAAGGCATCGGCCTTCTCCCGTTTACCTGTTCTCTCTGTCGCGCTTCAGCCGGGCGTCATGCGCCTCGACACCTTCGTAGCCGGTCGCCGCATAGACGCCTTCACGCACCTGGCCGTGCTCCCGAAGCCCATGGCGCATCCGGTCGAGATAATCGGTCCACTCGATCTTGTGGAGGGCGGCAAAGTGCATGAGGAGCTGGCCGTTGACCCCCAGCACATAGAGCAGGCCGATATCGGGCTTGGTGAGCGCGCCCGTCTCTTCGGCGGTGAGCTCGTACTCGGCCAGTACCGCGTCGCGCTCAACAGCATAGCGTTCGCGCGTCCGCGGATCGCGGTTGAGCTGATAGATCAGCTTCTGGACCTGATAGAGGCTCATGGAGCTGCACCTATTCCAGTTTCACGCCCGAGGCCTTCACGATCTCTCCCCACCGCGCCCGCTCCTTGGGAATGAAGGCCGTGAACTCTTCGGCAGAATTGCCGACCAGACGGATGCCGCGCTGCGCGAACTGCTCCGCCATCTTGGAGTCCTTCAGGATCTTCGCGGCCTCGGCATTCAACCGGGCGACGATTTCCTTGGGCGTACCAGCAGGGGCGATCAGCGCGAACCAGGACGAGGCCTCGAAGCCTGGCAAACCAGCTTCCGCCGCCGTCGGGACATCGGGCAGGATCGCCATGCGCTGCGGCGCCGCCCAGGCCAGCGCCTTGATGGTGCCGCTCTTGATGTGGGGCAGCACCAGCGGCGGGTTGTCGACCAGCCCGTCGATCTGTCCGGCGACCAGATCCTGCACCGCGGGCGCCGCACCTTTGTAAGGCACGTGCGCCAGTTTGATTTTGGCCGCCTGCTCCAGCAGCACAATGGCGAGATGCGTCGTCGTGCCGTTGCCGGCAGAGCCGAAGTCGAGCTTGCCCGGCTGCGCCTTGGCCTTGTCGATCAGCTCCTTGAGCGTCGCCACGCCGGCCCGCGGATGGACGACCACGATGTTGGGCATGTCGCCCACGACCGTGATGGGCGCGAAGGCCGTCGCCGGATCGAACGGCATCTTGGCGTAGAGGAATTCGTTTATGGTCAGAATGCCGGCCGAGGCCAGCAGCAGCGTATGGCCGTCGGGCTCCGCCTTGGCCACGATCTCCGCGCCGATATTGCCGCCCGCTCCGGGCTTGTTGTCGACGATCACCTGCTGGCCGAGAGCCGCCTGCAGCTCGGGGGCCAGAGCGCGCGCCAGCACGTCGGCAACACCGCCGGGTGGGAAAGGCGCCACGATGCGCACGGGCTTGGTTGGATAGGGCTGGGCCCAGACGGGAGCTGCCATGAGCATCCCGAGGGCGGCGAGTAAAACGCCAACGCAGCGTTTCATTTGTTGCTTCCTCCCAAAAGCCTCCCCTCTTCCGCAAGGGCGCGGAGGGGGAGGTTCTGGGTGGATATGCTAGCTTCCGATGGTCACGCCCGCATCGGCAATGATGGTCTGGCCGGTAATAAAGGCGCCCGCCTTTCCAGCCAGCATCACGGCGATTCCGCCGATATCGTCCGGTTCGCCGATGCGGCGCAGCGGGGCGCTCTGCAGGCGCTTGTCGAGATATTCGGGGTTGTCCCACAGCGCCTTGGCGAAGTCGGTCTTCACCAGGCCGGGGGCGATGGTGTTGATGCGGATATTGTCGGGACCGAGCTCCGTGGCGAGGTTACGCGCGAGCTGCATGTCGGCAGCCTTGGAGATGCCGTAGGCACCGATCACCGGCGTACCGCGCACGCCGCCGATCGACGAGACGATGATGATCGAGCCGTCCTTCTTGGCCCGCATGTCGGGAATGCAGTTGGTGATCAGCCAGATGTTGGACAGGATGTTGTTCTGCATGATCTTCATGAAGGCATCGTCCGGCATCTTCTCGGTCGGCCCGTAATAGGGATTCGAGGCCGCATTGCAGACCAGGATGTCGACCGGCCCGAGCTGCTTCTTCGTCTGGGCGATCAGGTTGATGCACTGATCCTTGTCGGAGATGTTGCAGGGGATGACGGTGGCATGGCCGCCCGCCTTCTTGATCTCGGCGGCCGCCTCCTCGCACGCCGGCGCCTTGCGGCTCGATACCACGACCTTGGCGCCCTGCAGCGCGAGATGCAGGGCAATCGATTTGCCGATGCCCTTGCTCGAGCCGGTGACAACGGCGACCTTGCCGGTGAGGTCGAAAAGCGGCGATGCCATGAACAGTCCTCCGATCCAATGAAAGGGCGAAGCTACCAAATTATCGCGCATCAGGCGTATCGGAACTGTCCGGCCATCACGCGCCAAAGCCGGCTCGCGGAACAGCAATGTCGTCAAGGAAGCGTGAATTGCTCGTGCGGAATCCCAGGGGCTAGTTTGGCATTCCGCAGGAGGCCTCGATGCGCATCGTTCATCGTATTGCCGCCACGTTGTCTGCCGCGATCGTCCTGCCGACGATCGCGCTTGCTGGCTCGATCGGCGGCAACTACTACGCTCCGCAGTACGACTATCGTGAGTTCTTCGCGGCGACCGACGGCAAGAAGTTCCCGGTCATCCTGGCCGGCGATGCTTTTCCCGGTGTGGATCCGGCGGTGGTGGCAAGGGACCTGCTACCTGCCATGCAGGCGGCCAAGCCGAGGCCGGCACTCACCTTCACCTACGACCGTCCCCTGCCGCCACCCAGCCCCGACTACCGATTGGTGCTGATTTTCTATCCGGCCAACAACCTCAATGCCGATCCGGTCTGCGCGGGGACACCACCTCGCTTTCGGCAAGGCCAGCCTGGTCTGTTCTACGTCTACGCGATCTACTGCCGAAACGATCAGGCGATGTCCTTCACCACGGCGTGGACACCGGCTGCCGGTCCGGCCGATCCGCGAATCGAGCAACTGTTCCGCGAACTCTTCATGGTGATCTTCAGCGACCAGCAGCGCCGCTTTGCAGAGATCGATCCGGCGCTACGCTAGGAGCCCGCGCAACCAAGAACCGGCCGAGCGAAAGACTCGCCTATTCGGCTTGCTAGCTTCAGGTCGACTGATATCTTGCCGCAACCCGTATCGTTCTTTTGAGTCGCGAGCCCATGCCGAGTTTTGGTCCATACGAGACTGAAGTTACGTTCCTCTCGGGCGTCAATGACGCCAACCAGGCCGCCGCCACCTCGTATTACACCTACACTGGCAACGTTCCGCCGACCTACGGTCCGACGTCGAACGCAATCAAGTGGGGTGACGCGACCCCGGGCACCGGCGGCGGGACCGTCAAATATTGGTTCGATGCCGCCGCAAACTGGAACAATACCGAGAAAACTATCTGGGAAGGCGCTTTCGCCCAATGGTCGGGGATCGCCAATATCTCCTTTTCGCTGGCCGACGATGCGGCCGCCGCCAATGTCACCATCCAGCGGCTCCCCAACAAGCAAGCGTATGCAAACTTCAACACCGACGCGAACGTTCCCGTCGGCAGCAATACGATCGTCAAGGCGCCCGCCAGCGGGGCGATCGTCACCATCGACACGACCTGGAACGGCTACGGTCCGCTAGACGGCAATTCCAATGCCGTCGGCGGCTATCCCTATTCGACAGTCATCCACGAACTCGGCCACATCATCGGCCTGGGCCACTCCGGCCCCTATAACGGCGCGGTCAACGCCCGGCAGCAGCAATTCGGCGTCTACGACACGTCCCTGTGGTCGATCATGTCGTACATCAACCCGGGCGACACCGGGACGACGTACTATGGCGACTATCCGGTGTATGCGAGCTGGGGCAAGACTGCCGATGGCTCGCAGTACCAGCCGTTGACGCCGCAGATGATGGACATTCTCGCCATCCAGCGACTGTACGGCGCCTCGACCAGCGACACGTTTGGCGGCAACCAGACCTTCGGTTTCAACTCGAGCTTCACCGGCTACTTCAAGAGCATCTACGACTTCGGTACCGGCAATAACCCGGCCGCCATCGTCACCCTCTGGAGCCACGGCACCAACAACGCCCTGAACCTCTCCGGCTTCAGCCAGAATGCCTATGTCGACCTCAACCCCGGCACCTTCTCCTCAGCCGGCGGCAAGGTGAACAATATCGGCATCGCCTTCGACACGGTGGTCGAGACCGCGATTGGCGGCAGCGGCAACGACACGATCAGGGCCTCCAATGTCGCCTCCAGCCTGAGCGGCGGCGACGGCAACGACATTCTGATCGGCGGCAATGGTGCCGACACGCTGCTGGGCGACAATGGCAACGATCTCCTGCAAGGCGGGGGCGGCGACGACCAGCTCTACGGCGTCGCGGGCAACGACACGCTGCAGGGCGGCGCCGGCAACGATGTGCTGGCAGGCGGCGACGGCGACGACGTGCTGGACGGCGGCGCCGGCATCGACACGCTGGTGGGCGGCCCCGGCGCCGACATCTTCCAGTTCACCGCCGGCCAGGCCAACGGCGACATCGTGACCGACTTCTCCGGCAGCAGCGCCGGTGGCCAGGGCGATGTCTTCCAGTTCTTCGGCTATGGCACGGCGGCCGACGGCGCCAGCTTCACCAAGGTCGACGACACGCACTGGAAGGTCACTTCGGCCGACGGCCTGATCGAGGACACGATCATCATCGCCAACGGCGCCTCGATCGATCCCGGCGACGTTTCGTTCCACCCCACCTACAGCTCGCTCGCCAATTCGAGCTACATGGACCTGGGAAGCTGGCGCAGCAACGCGACCGAGGGACCGAGCGGCGGCGCACTGGCGGCCGGCCTCAAGATGAACGTCGCATTGGTGCTCGACCGCGCCAACGACCCGACCGCCCTGCTGAACATGAGCTGGGCGGATCGTCAGAAGGAACTGAAGACACTCAACGACAGCGGCACGCTGTGGTCGACCTACGGCGCCGACCAGACTCAGTACAACAACGTCGTGACCGAGCTTGGAAAGCTCGGTATCGACGTCGTCGCTTCTGGCGGCGGCTATGTCTCCTCGGCCGAGTCGCGCACCATCTGGGTGGAAGTGACCGCCGAAAACTTCTCGACCCTGTTCGGCCCGCAGGCCCAGTGGATGACGAGGGGCAGCGGCAGCAGCGAGTCCTGGTACTGGACCGGCAGCCTGTCGCTGCCGACTGCACTCACGGGCAGCGGTGTCTCGAACCTGTGGTTCGACACCGACAAGTTCCACCCCGTACTGGCCAATCCCGGCACCGCCAGCCAGAGCGTGACGCTCGAACAGGGCTGGCAAAGCCCGGGCAATGCCTCCACGGCGAAGACCAGCCCCTTCCCCGGCGAGATCGCGAACACCTACTACAACTTCCCACTGCCGGCCGGCGTGGCGACCGGCGCCATCGGCCTGGTCGAGCCCGGTGTCGGCACCGCGCTGCCCGGCGACAACGCCGGCGCAGGCTTCCAGGCGGCCATCGATGCCTATCGCGCTGCCGCCGGCATCACGACGAGTGCCAACGTCACGCTCGTGGCGCCGGGTGGCCAGGCCTATCCCACCGTGACGCCGCCGGCCTTCAATCCGGCCGGGGAGCGCTCGCTCGACGTCGGCGTCGTTACGTCGATCAACCCGCAGAGCCCGCTCGTCATCTATGCCGGCGCCGGCCCGCAGACCAATGCCTACACGGCCTATCAGGCTGCTTTCTGGGATACCGCGAACAATCCGGCGGTCATCACCTCGTCCTTCGGCTACTCGCCGCAGACCGCTCCGGGTTCGCCCTTCTACAACGCCTCGCGCGAACTCTTCGTTGATGCGGCGCTGCGCAACATCTCGGTGTTCAACGACAACGGCGACGGCGGTTCGGGCAACCAGACCGGCAACGGCGTCACCAACGTCAGCACAAGCCGAGCCAGCCCTTATGCGGTGATGGTGGGCGGCACTTCGCTCAGCACCGTCGGATCGGCGCAGGCCGACGCCACGCTGGGCACGATCGTCAACAACGCCCTGGGCGGCGACCTGGCGACGATCTGGTCATTGATCGCCGGCGGCCTGAAGACGTCGCCTGTCGGCGCAAGCGGCGGTGCGGCGACCCTGATCGAGACCGTGTGGAACCGCTACTACGTGGACGGCACCACGATCTCCAATCCGGGCGGCACGGGCTACATCCACAACAATACTGGCTCGGGCGGCGTCGATCCCAGCCAGCCAACGCCTTGGTACCAGACCGCCTACGGTCTTGTGCCGGTAACGAGCGATCCCAGCCAGTTGCCCGGCCGCGGTACGCCCGACGTCTCGGCCAATGCCGGCGGCAACATGCTCTACAAGGTGCCTGGCGCCGACATGCAGGGCCTGCAGAACGACGACGGCACCAGCGCCGCCACGCCGCTCTGGGCTGCCTTCGCATCGCAGGTCAATACGATCTTCGCCGACCAAAACCTGCCGCAGCTCGGCTACATGAACGATCTGCTCTACATCGCCGCGGCGATCAAGCCAGCCTCGTTCAACGACATCACCACCGGCAACAACACTTCGTCGTTCGTGCTGGGCGGTGACTATACCAGCGACGGCCAGCAGATCACGCCGACCGGCTACGGCTATTCTGCCGGCCCCGGCTACGATCTGGTGAGTGGGCTGGGCACGCCCAACGGCACCTTGCTGGCGCGCGCGCTGACCGAGATCGCCCATCACCAGACCTCGTATGCCGATTCGCCCGGCCTCGTCGTCGCCAATGGGGCGGGTGGCTGGAACATCGACGCCACCCAGACCCTGCTGATCCAGGCTAACACCATCGCGGCGGGGATCGACACCAAGCTCACCATCGGGGCCCAGACCATCGATCTCGGCGCGCCCGTCGCCAGTCAGTTCGCCTGGACCGCCCAGTTCGCCCAGCAGTCGCTGCAGTCGGACTTCGACGCCAACCTGGTGCGCATGTTCGACAAGCAGAGCCAGGGCTGGGTCGGATGGCAGGACGCCACCACCGGCCAGGCCGTCTCGGCCACCATCGGACAGGGCCAGGCCTCGGCCCCCCAGGCCAGCCTGACCAGCTCCTACGGCATCGTCGACTTCTCGACCCAGCCCTTCTCCGCGAAGAACGAAGAGACAGGCGTCACGAGCTATGTCACGGGGGGCACCGTCCATCTGGCGCGCGCCGTCGCCGTCGCCGAGACCGTCGGCGCCGCCAGCGACCAGAACGCCGTCGTGCGGGTGCGCCAGAACGGCGAGGACAGCCTCTCGCTTTCCTTCTACAAGGTCGACAATCTGAGCGGCGCGATCGGCACGCTCAACCCCGGCGATGCCGGCTACGCCGCGGCGGCGGCAGGCCGTGCCTACGGCCTGCAAGGTGGTGGCACGGCCCTGCAGGGTCCAGGCTACGGCCTCTATGCCCAGGCCCAGATCACCAACGTCAACTCGGGCGACATGATCGCCATGCAGCTCACCAATCGGTCGAGCGGCGACATCTTCTTCGCCTTCGGCCAGGCCAACGGCGACAACACCGCCCATCTCTTCAACTACGGCGCCAACACCTGGGGCTGGGAGGACACGCGCGGCGGCGGCGACTACGACTTCAACGACCTCATCGTCCAGCTCGACTTCACCAGCGCCTACGGCAACGGCTGGCTGGTCTAGAGGCCGCCTCTTCTGTAGGGAGAGGCGGTGTTTCCCAACGACGTCGCGTCCTTCCTCGACCTCATCCGCCAGCATGGCGATGTTGCCTATAGCTTCCTCGCCATCTACTCGATGGCGAACAGCCTGTTGCTCGCCCTCTTCTCGGGCTATGCCGCCCAAGCCAACGCCCTGAGCTATGAATATGCCGTGGCCGCCTGCTGGGCCGGCACCTTCGCGGGCGACGTCATACGCTTCTGGGTCGGGCGGCGCTTCGGAACCGGCTGGCTCGGACGGTTCCCGCGCCTGCGACGCGCCGTCGACGGAGCAGCCCGGCTTGCCGACCGCCATCACGTCTGGATGATCCTGATCCACCGCTATCCCCGCATCATCCGCAACGTCGCAGGCTTCGCCTATGGCGCCTCCTCCCTCGGCTGGCCGCGCTTTCTGATCCTCAACTTCATTGCCGCCGGCCTGTGGGCGAGCGCCGCCGTCTCGATCGGCTATGGCTTCGGCTATGCTTCCGAGAAGACGATGAACGATGCGCTCCAGGTCTTCGGTATCGTCATGCTGGTGGCTTTCCTCGCCCTAGCCTGGTTCCTTACCCGGCGTCTGGAACGGGTAATCGAGCGCAAGCCCGCGGATTAGTCGGGCGGTTGGACAGGAGCGCCGGACGGTGAAGATATCGCGTCGTGCTTTTGTCGCTGGGGGTTTGGGTGCAGCAGCTCTGCCAGCGACAGCTGCCGTGCCTGCGGCCGTTGACTCCCATACGCACGCCTTCGTGCGGGGGCTGAAGACCACAATCGATGCCCGCTATGTGCCAACCTACGATGCCTCGTGGCAGGCCTTGCTTACTCTCGCCGAGGCCAACGGCTTGGGCCACGCTGTGCTCCTGCAGCCGTCGTTCCTGGGTTTCGACAACTCCTATTTGTTCGAAGCGCTGAGGGCCGAGCCCGGCCGCTTCCGCGGCGTGCCCTGGGTGTCGCCGTCCATCGAAGTAACGGCCCACGACTGGGAGAACCTGGCGCAGATCGGCGTGCGCAGCCTGCGCTTTCCCATCTATGGCCTGCCGACGCCGCAATGGTCCGCCTATCGCGAGATGCTGGCCGAGGCGCTGAAGCGCGACTGGCCGATCCACCTCTATGCCGAGAGCCGACGTCTGCCGGAGATCCTTCCGGTCCTGCTCGACGGCGGCCACAAGGTCGTGATCCCGCACTACGGCATGTTCGACCGCACCCTGGGCCCGATGCGCGATCCCGGCTTCAAGGCGCTGCTGGACAGCGCTAAGACCGAGCGCGTCTGGGTCGTGATGTGCGGCGCCTATCGCGTCGGGCCGGAACGCGCACGGGCAGCGACGCCGATGCTGCTCGACGCCTTCGGTCCGGCCCGGCTGATGTGGGGCAGCGACTGGCCGCATACCGACACTGCCCTCGACAGGACCAAGACCTACCCCTTGACCCTCAAATGGTTCGAGGAATGGGTGCCCGACGAGGCGACGCGGGCGATCATCCTGAAGGACACGCCGTCGAAGCTCTATGGCTTCTGACGCTCTGGCTTAGATTGCGCCGCCCTCCACGCTGCGGCCTTCGGCCCGCCAGCGCAACATCCCGCCGGGCAGGTTGGCGATATCGGTAAAGCCCGCCTTCTGCAGGATGGTGGTCGCCTGAGCCGAGCGGCTGCCGGCGCGGCATACCGCAACGATCGGCTTGTCCTTTGGCAGTTCCTTGGCGCGGGCCGCCAGTTCTCCCAATGGCACAAGAGTAGCTCCCTGAATGTGTCCCAGGGGGCCGATGAACTCGGATGGTTCACGCACGTCGACGACGCGTACCTTCGCCAGATTCTCTTCGAGCCATGGCGGCTCGACTTCCCAGATGCCGCCGAACGTGAATCGCAGCGGCGCCCAGGTCGGCTCGCTCGGAGCCTTGGTTTCGTTGCCGGGCTGGCCACACCGCAGGTTGGCCGGAACTGCCTCGTCGATCTTCTTGGGATGCGGCAGGTCGAGGTTCTTCATGTAGCCGACATAGTCGTTTTCGGCGATCTCGCCGCCCAGACGCGGATTGAACGTCTTCTCCTCGACGACGCTGCTGACCGTGAGGCCGCGATAATCATGCGCCGGGTAGAGCAGGCAGCTTTCGGGCAGAGAGAAGATGCGCGATCGGACGGATCGATAAAGCGCGCGCGGATCGCCCTGCTGGAAGTCGGTACGACCCGAGCCGCGAATCATCAGGCAGTCGCCCGTGAATGCCATGCTCTCGTCATCCAGTACATAGGTGACGCAGCCCGACGTGTGCCCGGGCGTCGAACGCACTTCGAGCGCACGACGGCCAAACTCGATCCGGTCGCCATCCTGCAGCAGACGGTCCGCCCCGCTCGCCCCCGACGCGGCCGACAGCGCGATCCGGCTGCCCAGCCGCTGCTTCAGCAGCCAGGCCCCCGTGACGTGATCGGCATGGACGTGGGTATCCAGCGTCCAGGAGAGCGTCAGCCCCAGTTCCGCGACAAGCGCGCCGTCGCGCCGCACCTGCTCGAAGACAGGATCGATCAGCAACGCCTCGCGGGTGCTGCTGCAGCCCAGCAGGTAGGTGTAGGTCGACGATGTAGGATCGAAGAGCTGGCGAAAGACGAGCATCGTTCCTCTGGTCCTCAGGCTGGTGCGCTGGCCTTGTCGATCGCGGTAACCGAGTCGCCATCGAGCTTGAGCTGGGGCGCCGCGAGAAGGTCCTTGAGCTGGTTCAGGTTGGTGGCGCTGACGATCGGCGCAGTAACCGCCTTTCTCTGCAGCAACCAGGCCAGCGCCACGGTCGTGTTGCTGGTGTTGTGTTTCTTGGCCGCGTCGTCGACCGCCTTCAGTACCGCGAATCCCTTGTCGTTGAGGTATTTCTTGACGCCACGCGGCCCGCGCACGCTCTTGCCGAGATCGGCTTCGGACCGATACTTGCCGGTCAGGAAGCCGCTGGCCAGTGACCAATAGGGAATCACGCCCAGACCTTCTTTCAGGCACTCGTCCTCGAGCGGCCCCTCGAACAGCCCGCGCTCCACCAGATTGTAGTGCGGCTGCAGGCTGACATAGGCCGGCAACCCCTTCTCTTTCGAGATTTGCGCGGCTTCGGCGAGGCGCGGCGCCTCGAAGTTCGACGCCCCGATCGCCCGGAGCTTGCCTGCCTTGACCAGTTCGCCATACGTCGCGAGCGTTTCCTCCTGCGGCGTATCCTTGTCGTCCTGGTGCGACTGGAAGAGATCGACGCGGTCGGTGTTCAGCCGCTTCAGCGAAGCATCGACCGATTTCACGATATGGGCGCGCGACAGGCCTTTGCCGTCCGGCATCTCCATGCCGCACTTGGTGGCGATCAGCACCTTGTCGCGCTTGGCCGGATCCTTTCGCAGCCAGCTTCCGATGACGGTTTCGGACTCACCGCCCTTGTGACCCTCCGCCCAGCGGGAATAGACGTCGGCAGTATCGACGAAGGAAAAGCCCGCATCGACGAAGGCGTCGAGCAGCTTGTGCGAAATGGCCTCATCGGCCGTCCACCCGAAGACGTTGCCTCCGAAGGCGATGGGGGCGAATTCGAGGTCCGACTTGCCGAGTCTACGCTTCTGCATCTCCTACTCCTCTATGACGATCGCTATTCCGCCGCCTTGGGAGGCGCGGCGGCAGCTGGTGCGGCCGCAGCCGCCGGCGGTACGGGCGGCGTGGCCGGAATGGGGAACGGATAAGTCGGCGTCGCAAACTTGATGCCGAGCGCGGGGAAGGTGTCGTACATCCGCCGGACCGCCATACGCTGAATCATGCTCGGATTCTTTGGCCGGGCCATGAACTTGAAGCGGATGATCAGCGAATTGTCTTTGATGTCGACGACACCCTGCATCTTGAGCGGCTGCATCAGGATCGGCTTGAACTGAGGCTCTTCCATCATCTCCAGGCCGATCTTCTTCACCGTCTTGCGCAGCAGTTCCACGTCGGTGCCGTTGGCAAAGGCGATATTGAACTTCACGACTGTCCAGTCGCGGCTGAAGTTGGTGATATGGCCGACTTGGCCGAACGGCACGATATGGAGCTGGCCGTTCTGATGCCGCAGCTTCAGCGAACGGACGCTGAAGCCTTCGACGACACCTTTGACCTTGCTGCAGTCGACATACTCGCCGATGCGGAACGAGTCCTCGGCGAGGAAGAAGATGCCGGACACCACATCGCGCACCAGCGCCTGGCTGCCGAACGAGACCGCCAGGCCAAAGACGGAGAAGGCTGCAATCAACGGAGTGATGTTGATGCCGAGTTCCGACAGGACCAGCAGGCCACCGGTCACGGCGATGGCAACGCCGGCAATCGCCCGCAACAGCGGCATGAGCGTCCGCAGCCGCGATGCGGCCACACGCACCTCGTCCTCCTGATCGCCGCTGACATCAGCCGACGGCAGAGGATTGGCTGCGATATAGGAGTCCATGCGGTACTTCAGAAACCGCCAGAACGCGTAGATCGCCACCGCGCTCGCCGCCGCGAGCTTGGCGCCGCGATCGTGGACGAGCCACTCCTCCGGCGTCGCCGCTCCCAGCACCCGCACCATCAGCGCTTCGGCGATGATGATCAGCGCGTAGAGCCGCACGAAAAGGCGGACGCAATCGGCCACCACGTCGCCCGCCATCGGCAGTTCGGACACGATGTGCCGCGTGATGCGATGCATCAGGGTTTCAAACAGCAGGAGTGCAATCAGCGTCGACTCGATTAGCGCCATGCCGCGCGATGCGGTGCTGCTTTCCGTCAGGGCGGCGTAAACGGCCGCCACTCCCATCAAAGTGTAGAAGGCAAGGCCTGCCATCCACCAGTTGCGGGCGGCGTCGAGCTTCAGCTTGCGGATGAGACCCTTCGGCGGGACCATGGCCGTCAGCCACGCCGCCATGTCGAACCGCCAATGCCAGACGACATAGACGAGGGCTGCGGCGAACAGCGGGACATAAAGAATGATGGCGGCCCCCGTCATTTCGCGGGTCGCGCCGGTGATCGGCAATGCCCGCGCCAGCAGACCGGCGACCAGCGGCAACAAGACCACCAGATTGAGGGCGATCAGCAGCCGCCGCGCCGTGTCGCTCTCGACTGGCGCAATACGGCCCTCGGGCGCGCCGGGCCGCAGGAACGCCCGGAAGATGACATTGAAACCGCGCCAATAGACCAGCGCATGGAGGACCATCTGGCCGAGCTGATGGCTGATGCTGTTGGCATCGCCCCCCATGCGACCGAGAACGATCCGGCCAGCCACGACCAGGGCAACCAGCGCCAGCACGTCGAGCAGGAGGGTACGAAAAAAGGCCCTGAGCGGCGTGTTGGCTACAAGCCGGTCGAAAGCGTTGGTTCGAGCCCGGCTCAGGGCAAGCCGCACAACGAATTCCGCCAGGAGGCCCGCGACGGCGATGCCTGCTATCCAAACGGCGGCATGACCGTCGAGGTCGCGGAGCAGAACTATCATGTGATCGCGGAGCGCGGGTAGCTGGGAGAACGTGAATTCGAAGCGCTCGGTAAGCAGGGTCAGGAAATTTGCAGCGGCCCCCTCCCCGCCCGTTACCGCTTGTGCTGCGGTCGGCGCCGTCCACACAGCCACAATGGCTCCACTAGCCATGGCCATGCCGTATCTTGACCGCATCGTCGTTTCTCCCGCAAAGGATGAGGCAGGAGCCTAGGCCAAATGCCGCCTAGCCGCCAGACGACACGCCTTCAGAGACCAGGAGAAACGCCCAGATGTTCGGCCTGATGCAGGATCGCCCGTTGCTGATTTCGCAGCTCATCGAGCATGCAGCCCTCAATCACGGCGATACGGAAATCGTCTCCCGGACGGTTGAAGGCCCGATCCATCGTTACACCTATCGCGATGCCCGGCTGCGGGCGAAGAGGGTCGCCGAGGCGCTCATCGAACTGGGAATCAAGCCGGGCGATCGCATCGGCACGCTCGCCTGGAACGGCTACCGGCACTTCGAGCTTTACTACGGCATCTCGGGCATGGGTGCCGTCTGCCATACGATCAACCCGCGCCTCTTTCCCGAGCAGATCGTCTACATCGTGAACCATGCCGAGGATCAGCTCCTCTTCGTCGACCTCAATCTCCTGCCGGCTGTCGAGAAGCTGCTGCCGCAGATGAAGGGCGTGCGCCATGTCGTCGCCATGACCGACCGCGCCCACCTCCCGAAGGACTGCAATATTCCCAACCTGCTGGTCTACGAGGAGCTGATCGCCGACAAGCCCGGCACCTACGAGTGGCCGGAGTTCGACGAGCATACGGCCTCGTCGCTTTGTTACACCTCGGGAACGACCGGCAATCCCAAGGGCGTGCTGTATCACCATCGCTCGACCTTGCTGCATGCCTACGGCAGCGCCTTGCCCGACACGCTCAACCTGTCGGCCCGCTCGGTCGTGCTGCCGGTCGTGCCGATGTTCCACGTCAACGCCTGGGGCCTGCCCTATTCCAGTGCCCTGGTCGGTGCCAAGCTGGTGTTCCCCGGCGTCGCGCTCGACGGCGCAAGCCTCTACGAGCTGTTCGAGAAGGAAGGCGTCACCTTCACCGCCGGCGTACCGACGGTCTGGCTCGCCCTGCTGCAGCACATGCAGGCCAACAAGCTGAAGCTCTCGACGGTGAAGTATGCGGTGATCGGCGGATCGGCCGCGCCGCCGGCCATGATCGAGGCGTTCGACAAGGAATTCGACGTCGAGGTACTGCATGCCTGGGGCATGAGCGAGATGAGCCCGCTCGGCACGGTCAACCATCCCAAGGCCAAGCATGCCAAGCTGTCGGCCGGGGACATGCTTGCGGTGCGACTGAAGCAGGGCCGTCCACCCTTCGGCGTCGACATGAAGATCGTCGACGGTGCCGGCAAGGAACTGCCGCGCGACGGCAAGGCGTTCGGAGACCTGCTGGTCCGCGGCCCCTGGATCACCTCGGGCTACTTCAAGGGCGAGGGCGGCGAGATCCTCGACCAGGGCGGCTGGTTCGCCACGGGTGACGTCGCCACCCTCGACGAGGATGGTTACATGCAGATCACCGACCGTTCCAAGGACGTGATCAAGTCCGGCGGCGAGTGGATCAGCTCGATCGATCTGGAGAATGCGGCGATGGCGCATCCCGGCGTCGCCGAGGCCGCGGTGATCGGTGTCTTCCATCCGAAATGGGACGAGCGGCCGCTCCTGATCGTGCACCGCAAGCCCGGCGCCGAGATCGACAAGAAGGAACTGATCGAGTTCCTGGGCACGAAGGTCGCGAAGTGGTGGCTGCCCGACGATATCCAGTTCGTCGATGCCATTCCTCACACGGCGACCGGCAAGATCCTGAAGACCAAGCTGCGCGAGACCTTCAAGGACTACAAGCTGCCGACGGCCTAGCGCTTCCCGGCTCCGCCCCGCTATGCGGGGCGGAGAGGCATCATGGCCGCCCAAAGAAAGAGAAGGGTCGCGACGATGCCCAGCATGGTACGCCGCGCATGCAGGCGGCCCCAGCGCTGCAGCAGGGTGTGGCTCTCCTCTCCCGCCTCGTCGAGCGACGTTGCGTTGAGGGCATTGTTCACCGGCATGATCATCAGCATCGTGTAGGGCCAGTTCGCCACCAGCACGACGGCGCCGGCGATCCAAAGTTCGTCCCGCGTCTGCCACCAGGCGCCGACGCCCAACAGAAAGCCGATGACGGCGAGCGAAGCCTGCATCTGGTAGCCGCGCGCATAGGCCGGCTTCCACTGCTGGAGCTGTGCCCGATCGTCGAGACCCGACCGCGCGGGATGCTCTGCGAAACTGATATAGAAGGCAGCGCCGGCAAAAAGCGCCGCCATGGTCAGGGCCAGGATCCCCAGAATCAAAGCTTCTCCTCCGCCGCTCGCGCCGCTGGACCGCGGCACTTCGCGGGCATTATCGTCACGTCAGGAGGAACAAGCCATGGCGACGGAGACGATTCCTGTCATCGACCTCGGCCCCTATCTCGCCGGCGAGGCGGGGGCGATGGATCGCACGGCGGCGGAGCTGCGCTTTGCGCTCACCGAGATCGGCTTCTACTTCATCGTGAACCACGGCATCGCGCGCGAGAAGATCGCGGCCATGTTCGCCGAGGTGAAGCGTTTCCACGCCCAGCCCATCGAGAAGAAACTCGAACTGAAGCTCGACCAGCACAATACCGGCTATCTGCCGATGCGCGGCAACACGCTGCGCACCTCGACCGTGCAGACCGGGACCAAGCCCAACCTCAACGAGGCCTTCTTCGTAAAGCGCGAGATGGCGCCCGATCATCCCGACGTGCTGTCGGGCCGACGCTTCCGCGGCCTCAATCGCTGGCCCGACCTGCCGGGCTTCCGCGACACCGTCGTCGACTATTGCAACGAGATGGAGCGGCTGGTGCAGAAGATGGTGCGGCTCTACGCTCGCGCCCTCGGCCTGCCGGCCAACTGGTTCGACACGGCTTTCGCCGAACCGATGTTCTCCATGCGCATGACGCATTATCCGCCGCAGGATGGCCCGGTGGACGACGAATTCGGACTGGCGCCGCATACCGACACCAGCTTTCTCACTCTCCTGGCTCCCAACGAGGTGCCGGGCCTGTCGATCCGCACCCAGAGCGGCAACTGGATCGAAGCACCGGCCATCGACAACGCCTATGTCGTGAACGGCGGCCAGATGCTGCAGCGCTACACCAACGACCTGTTCCTGGCGACGCCGCATCGCGCCATCAACAAGAGCGGCCGCGAGCGCTATGCCCTGCCCTTCTTCTGCGACAGCGGCATCGACTGGCCGGTCGCTGCCGTGCCGACCACCGTGGGGCCGGACAAGCCGCCGAAGTACCCGACGACCTGGTACTCCGACTACATGACCTGGTACCTGAAGCGGAACTACGACGTGCTGAACGCCAGCCAGCAAGCCGCCGAATAAAGGTCCCACGAGAAGGACATCAAGTTCGAATGAGTACCGCCACGCTTGCCCGCGTAGAAGCCCACGTCTTTCGTACCCCCATCAAGGAGCCGGTCCGCACGTCCTTCGGGACGATGACGGAGCGCGTCGCCGTCTTCGTGCGCGTCGAGGATTCCGACGGCGCACGTGGCTGGGGCGAAATCTGGTGCAACTTCCCCAATGCAGCCGCCGAGCACCGCGCGCTGCTCTTCGCCGATATCGTAGCGCCGCGGGCACTGGGCAAATCGCTCGACGATCCCGTCGCCCTGTGGGCCGAGATCGACCGCGCGCTGCATGTGCTGCGCGTTCAGAGCGGCGATGCCGGCGCCCTGTCTGCCGCGGCGGCGGGTCTCGATCTGGCGATCCACGATCTGCGCGCCCGCAAGCGCGGCCTGCCGCTGTGGCGGGCCCTGGGCGGCACGGACGATTCGCCCCTCCCCATCTACGCTTCGGGCCTCAATCCCGGCCGCTCCGCCTACGATACCGTCGGTCGCATGCGGGCGGCGGGCTATCGCGCCTTCAAGATCAAGGTCGGCTTCGGCACCGAAACAGACCTCGACACGCTGCGGCCGGTTGCACGTGAGCTGAAGACCGGCGAACGGCTGATGGTCGATGTCAACCAGGGCTGGGATCTCCGCACCGCCTGCGCCATGGTGCCGAAATTCGCCGAGTTCGGCTTGCAGTGGATCGAGGAGCCGCTGATGGCCGATCGCCCCCTCGCCGAGTGGACGCAGGTTGCAGCAGCCGCGCCGACGCAGCTGGCCGCGGGTGAAAATCTGCGCGGTGCCGGTCCCTTTCAGGAGATCGCCGACAGCGGCCTGTTCGGAGTGATCCAGCCCGACGCCGCCAAATGGGGCGGCCATTCCGGCTGCCTGTCGGTGGCGCGCGCCGCCCTGGCGGCCGGCCGCACCTATTGCCCCCACTTCCTAGGCGGCGCCATCGGGCTTATGCATTCCTTGCACTTGCTGGCCGCCGTCCGCGGCCCCGGCCTCCTGGAAGTGGATGCCAACCCCAACCCGCTGCGCGAAGGTCTGCTGGGCGACTTGATGGCGGCCCATGAGGGCACTGTGTCGCTTCCCGGCGGCCAGGGACTCGGTCTAGAACCAGACCTAAAGCCGCTCATCAATCTTCGAAGCCTTCATACCGAGCGGCGTGCGTAACAGAGGAAACGCCATGCTGGGATTGATGCAAGACCGTCCGCTGCTGATTTCGCAGATCATCGACTTTGCGGCCGCCGCCTACCCCGATGTCGAGATCGTGACGCGCACGGTCGAGGGACCGATCCATCGCTACGGCTACAGGGATGCGCAGAAGCGCGCCAAGCAGGTGGCCGAGGCGCTGCAGGGACTGGGCATCAAGCTCGGCGACCGGGTCGGCACCATCGCGTGGAATACCTACCGCCACTTCGAGCTCTATTTCGGCATTTCCGGCATCGGCGCGGTGCTGCACACGATCAACCCGCGCCTGGCGCCCGAGCATGTCGCGTACATCGCCAACCATGCCGAAGACAAAGTGATCTTCGTCGACCTGAACCTCATGCCGGTCGTGGAAGGCGTGTTCGATCAGCTCAAGACGGTGAAGCATGTCGTGGTCATGACCGACCGCGCCCATATGCCGACCTCGAGCAAGATTCCGAACCTGCTCTGTTACGAGGAGCTGATCGCGGACAAGCCGGGCACGCTCAAGTGGCCGGAGTTCGACGAGAAGACCGCCTCGTCGCTCTGCTATACCTCGGGCACGACGGGCAATCCCAAGGGCGTGCTCTATTCGCACCGCTCGACGATGATCCATTCGATGATGATGGCGTCGGGCCCGGTGCTGGCACTCGATCCCGACACCACCATCCTGCCGGTGGTGCCGATGTTCCACGCCAATGCCTGGGGCCTCGTCTACGCGGGACCATTCTGCGGCACCAAGCTGGTGTTCCCCGGCTTCAAGCTGGACGGCGCCAGCATCTACGAGCTGCTCGACAAGGAGCAGGTGACGCTGAGCGCCGGCGTGCCGACCGTATGGCTGGCCCTGCTCGACTACTGCGCGCAGAACAAGCTCAAAATGTCTTCGGTCAAACGCTCGCTGATCGGCGGGTCGGCCGTGCCCTACGCGATGATCGAGCGCTTCTGGAAGGAGCATGAAATCGAAGTGGCGCAAGGCTGGGGCATGACCGAGATGAGCCCGCTCGGCACCCTCACGCGCTTCAACAAGGGCGAGCGCAACCTGCCCGACGCCGAGCGCTTTGCCATCACCGCCAAGCAGGGGCGCCCCGTCTTCGGATGCGAGATGAAGATCGTCGACGACGCCGGCAACGACCTGCCCATGGACGGCAGCGTCTCCGGCAACATGGTCGTGCGCGGGCCGTGGATCGTGAAAGGCTACATGAAAGGCGACGGCAAGAACCAGTTCGTCGAAGACGATTGGTTCCACACCGGCGACGTCTGCAAGATCGAGACCGACGGCTCAGTCGTCATCACCGACCGTTCCAAAGACGTCATCAAGTCGGGCGGCGAGTGGATCAGCTCGATCGACCTCGAGAATGCCGCCATGGGCTGCCCGGGCGTGGCCGAAGCGGCCGTGATCGGCGTGGCTCACCCCAAGTGGGACGAGCGGCCCCTGATGATCGTCGTGCGGCGCCCCGATGCCGATGTCACCAAGGGCGATATCCTGAAGTACCTCGACGGCAAGATCGCCAAGTGGTGGATGCCCGACGACGTGCAGTTCATCGACGCCATCCCACATGGCGCCACCGGCAAGATCCTGAAGACGGCGCTGCGTAAGCAGTTCGAGAGCTACAAGCTTCCGACCGCCTGAGGCCCGCTTTCACGGGCGTGACGCAGCTCGGCTACGGCCGCGCGCGTCACCTGGACGGCACCGACAAGGGCAAGGCCGGACATGATCGCGGCGACAAGATAGTCCGGCCAGCCGCTGCCCGAGCCGAACACGCCCAACGCGGCCGCCAGCACCGCCAGATTGCCGATCGCGTCGTTGCGCGTGCAGATCCAGACGGACCGCATGTTGCTGTCGCCGTTGCGCCAGCGATAGAGGAGCAGCGCGACGCCGAAGTTGGCGGCCAGCGCCAGCGCGCCCACCACGCCCATCACGGGCGCTTCGGGCACCGTGCCCGCCATCGCATGGCCCATCGTGGTGATGGCGACCCAGGCGCCGAACGCCGCCATGCTGGCGGCCTTCACCAGCGAGGCGCGGGCGCGCCAGTGCAGCGCCATGCTCAGCACGAAGAGGCTGATGGCGTAGTTGCCGGCGTCGCCCAGAAAGTCGAGCGAGTCGGCCAGCAGCGACACCGATTCGGCGGCGAGACCGGCGCCGATCTCGACCACGAACATGGCGAGATTCACGGCCAGGGCCACCCACAGGACGCGCCGGTAGACCGGCGACGCCGCGGCGGCGGAAGCATGCTCGTGGCCGTGATCGCAGCAATGGGCGCTCATTTTCCGCTCCCTCCTCAGTGCTCGGCGATGTGACTGACCATATCCTCGATCATGCGGCGGACATGAGCATCGTCCGCCTCGTAGTAAACCTGCTTGCCCTGCCGATCCGCCCGCACCAGCCGGGCGCCCTTCAGCAGCCGCAGATGATGGCTCACCAGAGATACCGAAAGGCCGAGCCGATCTGCGATGTCGGACACCGCCAGCGGCGTACGCAGACAAGACACAACGATCCGCAGCCGCGTCGGATCCCCCAACAGACGGAACAGATCGGCCAGCGCCACGGCATGGTCGTCGGACAGGATTGTTTTCTTGACTTTGGACATTTGAATAACTGTTCAAATGTATTATCCACCTCCGCCCCCGTCAAGACGGGCAGGAGTGGAGCCCCGTTCCGGTCGAGCCCCCCTGTCAGGCGGCCAGCGCGTCTGTTAGGCTCGGTCCATCATGACGATCGACATTCGTGCCATCGATCCCGTGAACCGCGCCTTCTTCGCCGGCGAGGTGTCGGGCATCGATCTCACCCGCCCTCTCTCCGATGCAGAGGTGGCGGCCATCCATGCCGGCATGGACCAGTACGGCGTACTGGTGTTCCACGACCAGCGGCTCGACGACGAGAGCCAGCTCGCCTTCAGTCGCCAGCTCGGGCCACTCGAACAGGCGACGGGAGACATCATGCCGCCGGAGCAGCGGCGCATGAGCATGGACCTCAACGACATTTCCAATCTCGATGTGAACGGCAACGTGCTGGCCCGCGACGACCGCCGCCGGTTGTTCAGCCTGGGCAATCTGCTCTGGCACTCCGACAGTTCCTTCAAGGACGTGCCGGCCAAGTATTCCCTCCTCTCTGCCCGCACGATCCCGGCGGCCGGCGGCAACACCGAGTTCGCCGACATGCGGGCAGCCTACGATGCGCTGGACGAAGAGACGAAGCGCGAGGTGCACGATCTCATCTGCCGGCACAGCCAGATCTATTCGCGCGGCATGCTGGGCTTCGAGGACTTCACCGAGGCCGAGCGGATGAAATGGGCGCCCGTGCGCCAGCGCCTCGTCCGACGCCATCCGAACACCGGACGCCTCTCGCTCTATCTCGCGAGCCATGCCGGCGAGATCGAAGGCTGGCCGGTACCGGAGGCGCGTGCCTTCCTGCGCGACCTCAACGAGCATGCGACGCAACGACAGTTCGTCTACGCGCATGTCTGGCGGCCGTTCGACCTGGTGATATGGGACAATCGCGTCACCATGCATCGCGCGCGGCGCTTCAACTCCAAGGAAGTCCGCGACATGCGACGCACGACGCTCACCAACGAAGTGTCGAGCCTCGAGCAGGCACCTTAATAAACAACGTAGTCGGTAATTTATGCGTCTCCAGTTTCTGGGTTCCGGCGATGCCTTCGGCAGCGGCGGACGGTTCAATACCTGCTTCCATCTCGAACGCTCTCAACAGGGCAATGTACTGATCGATTGCGGTGCTTCGTCCATGGTTGCGATCCGCAAGTGGGGCGTCGATCCCAATAGCATCTCGACCGTGCTGGTGAGCCATCTGCATGGCGACCATTTCGGCGGCCTGCCCTTCTTCCTGCTCGATGCCCAGCTCGTCAGTCGTCGCACCGCACCGCTCGTCCTCGCCGGCCCACCGGGCTTCCGGGAACGGCTGATGATCGTCATGGAAGCGATGTTCGCGGGCTCCACCAAGGTCGAGCGCAAGTTCGCATTGGAGATTCGCGAACTCGAACTGCATGAAAGGGTCGAGTTCGATGGGCTTGCCGTCACGCCTTACCTCATGAAGCACTATAGCGGCGCCCCGTCCTACGCCCTCAGGATCGAAACCGAAGACAAGGTGCTCACCTACTCGGGCGACACCGAGTGGGTCGAGGAACTCATCCCCGCAGGCCGCGACGCCGATCTCTTCATCTGCGAAGCTTATTTCTTCGACAAGGTGATGAAATACCACATCGACTACACGACACTCAGCCGCCACCTGCCGGAGATCGGCGCGAAGCGTACGATCGTCACGCATATGAGCGCCGAGTTGCTCGGTCGGCAGGGCGAGATCGCCCTCGAAGCAGCTCACGACGGCATGGTCGTCGACTTCTAGCCCTTGGCGACCCACTCCTCGACCTCGGTCCCGGTCGCTTCGTCGATCACGCGGCTGCCGCGCAACACCATGCCGTGCTTCTGCAGCACTTCTTCCGGCGTGACTCCATGGCCGACGCCGGGAAAAACCGGCCGGCCGCGCGGCACGCTTGCATGCCCACGGGTGAGATAGAACACGTCGTAGCCGATGTTGAGGAACAGGCCGAACACGTCGGTTCCACCCACCACGGCAAGCGTACCGTCGGGCACTCCCAGCTTCATCCATGCCTCTTCGAATGGAGCCGTCGCCGGATTCCACAGCACGGCATTGGCGTTCCGGGGATCCGGCACGATGCGCTCGACCCTTCGCGTCAGCACGATGCGTTTGCGCGCCGCTTCTTTGGGGCCGCCCTCGGCCGAATGCCGACCGTTGGCCACGGCGGAAACCCGGTCGAGCGAGTCCTGATAGAATTTCTGGTCGCCCGGAACCTTCAGGCCTTCTGGAAAGGAGGCGTCCGAGCCGGCAATCATGCCCTCGCGGGATACGATCGCGAATCCTTCGATACGGGGTCGCTTGGTCGTCATGAAGCCGCCTTTCAAACGATCGGAGTTTAACGCGAACAAACGCCCGAGGTAGGGGTAAGGTCAGCTCCGACCTTACCGACCGAGGACGAAGAGACAATGACCGCGTATCAGGATTACAAGCCCCTTACCTTTCACGACGCGACACAGCGCTTCCGCGATGGCAGCGACACGCCGCGCGCCTATCTCGAACGATGCCTGGAAACCATCGCGGCCCGCGAGCCCGTGGTGAAGGCGTTCACTGCCATCAACGAAGCAGGTGCCCGTACGGCTGCCGATGCCAGCACCGGGCGTTGGAAGCAAGGCAAGCCGCTGTCGCTGATCGACGGCATGCCGCTTGCCATCAAGGACCTGCTCGAAACCAAAGACATGCCGACCGAGATGGGTTGCGTCGCTTTCAAAGGAAACTTCCCCAAGCGCGACAATGCGGCCGTCTGGGCGCTGCGTCAGGCAGGTGCGGTCATCCTCGCCAAGGCCGTCACGGCGGAACTAGGCGGTTCGCATCCCGGCGCCACCACCAATCCGTTCGATCCTGCTCGCACGCCCGGGGGCTCCTCCTCGGGGTCGGCCGCCGCTGTGGGCGCCAACATGGTTCCGGCTGCAATCGGCACCCAGGTCGGTGGCTCGATCATTCGACCCGCCGCCTACTGTGGGAACTTCGCCTTGAAGCCGACGCAGGGCGGCATCAACCGTGGCGAACGTCAGGCCACCAGCCAGAGTACGCACGGTCCCCATGCCGGCAGCCTGGAGGATATGTGGCAGGTCGCCATCGAGATCGCCCAGCGAGCCGGCGGTGATCGCGGAGCCGTCGGCCTGATGGGCCCGTCGACCTTGCCGGCGTCGTCGAAGCCCAACCGGCTGATCGTGCTCGAAACCGAGGGATGGCCCGATGTCGACGCGGCCACGAAAGCTGGCTTCGAGACTGTCCTGAAGCAGCTCCACGATGCAGGCGTGACCCTGATCCGCCGCAAGGACCATCCGCTGGTCGAAGCGCTGGAACGCTCGATCGCCAACGGCCGCGCCGTGTGCAACGGCGTCACGAGCTGGGAAAACCGCTGGGGTCAGCGCGGCATCGTCGACAACAATCCGGCCGGTGTCAGCGAGCGCGCCAAGGCCACTCTCGCCAAAGCCGAGGCGATGACGCCGGACGATTACCGGGCCGCGCTTCTCGCCCGCCAGATGGCACAGCAGACCCATGCCCTGATGGCGTCGCTGGCAGATGCGGCGATTACGCTTGCCTGCCCCGGACCGGCACCGCTCTGGTCGGGCGACGTGCCGGGCCAGCCGCTGGCGCCGCGACCGACCGGCGATTTCGTGTTCAATGCGCCGAGCTCGATGCTCTTCGCGCCGGTCGTGACGGTGCCGCTGATGAGCGTCGACGGCATGCCCGTCGGCGTCCAGCTCATGGGCCAGCAGCACGAGGATGCCCGGGTGACCGGCCTCGCGCGCTGGCTCTCCGAGAACGTGAAGCGCGTGGTTACTCGGGCTTGAGGCCCAACGCCACGATGCGCGGGATGAGGGTCGACTTCAGCCGTTCGTAGTCGACCATCACCTCTTCATGCTGCAGCGGCTTTTCGACGAGGCCGAAGCTCTGCATCATCTTGCGGCCGGGTTCTGAATCGGCGGCCGCAAACCAAAGATCGGACATCTTCTTCACGATGTCCTTGGGTGTAGCGGCGGGTGCCGCCAGCGCCAGCCAGCCCGACACGGTGAAGGAATCGTCGTCGAAGCCCTGCTCCCGCGAGGTCGGAACGTCGGGAAGCTGTACGGCACGGACCTTCGATGGCGCCGCTATGCCGCGAATCTCGCCCTTCACCAGGAGAGCGTTCATCGCCTGCGGGCTGCCCATCGCAGCCTGCAGCGAGCCGGCGCCCATGTCCTGCCACATCGGCGCTTCGCCCTTGTAGGTCACGATCTCTATCTTGAGGCCGTACTTCTCGTTCAGCGCCTGGGCGAAGATATGGGCCGAGGAGCCGAGCGCCCAGGAGCCGAAGTTGACCTTGTTGGTCCGGGCGTAGCCGATGAAGTCCTTGAGGTTCGTCACCGGCACCGACTTGTGCACGACCACCGGAAGCACGCCCGACGGCGTGCCCGAGACGATGGTGAAGTCCTTGTCAGGGTCGAAGCCGAGCGTCTTGAACATGACGCGGTTCTGAATCAGCGTGCTCGACACCGAGTGCAGGAACGTATGGCCATCGGCCGGCGCACGGGCGACCATCGCTGCACCGATGTTGCCGCTGGCGCCGGGCTTGTTATCGACGACAACCTGCTGCCCCGTCGCCTGGCTGACATGCTGGCTGAAGGCGCGCGCAATGCCGTCCGTCAGGCCGCCTGCCGGAAAGTTCACCACCATGGTGATCTGCTTGCTGGGCCAAGCGCCCTGGGCACGGACAATGGACGGTGCCGAAAGCGTCAGGCCGGCAGCTGCGCTCGTGCGCAGAAGGCCGCGGCGGGTCGTGATCAGGTTCGGCATTGCCTCATGTCCTCCAGAGTATTTTTTTCGCGGCGATGCATAGCGACCGCGTTTATGGGCCGCTAGGCTGTGTAAATGCACCTTTCTCCGCAAAGCGAAACGCGTAGTCGCTGGGCGGCGCGCGCAGGGATTGCTAAGACCATGCCCCCGAAACCGGCACTTACCAGGGAAGAACGTCCATGTCCGACGCTGTCATCCGCTCCATAGAGGGGCGCATCGGTATCCTCACCATCAATAATCCGCCGGTAAACGCGCTGGCGGCGGCCGTCCGCGACGGCATCAAGGAAGGTATCGACGCCTTCGCCCAGGATGCCAATGTCGACGCTATTGTGCTGATCGGCGGTGGCCGCACCTTCATCGCCGGTGCCGACATCCGCGAGTTCGGCAAGCCCCCTAAGGGCGCCAACCTGAACGACGTCATCGCCACGATGGAAAACTCGCCCAAGCTGATCGTGGCCGCGCTGCACGGCACACCGCTGGGCGGCGGTCTCGAAACCGCGCTTGGCGCCCACTATCGCGTGGCTCTGCCCAGCACGCGCCTCGGCCTGCCGGAGGTCCATCTCGGCCTGCTGCCGGGCGCCGGCGGCACCCAGCGCCTGCCGCGCCTCACCGGCGCCAAGTATGCGCTCGATGCGATCCTCTCCGGCCGGCACATCCCCGCCCCCGAAGCCAAGAACAAGGGCATCGTCGACGCGCTGGTCGAAGGCGACGACCTGCTGAAGGGCGCTGTCGCCCATGCCCAGATGCTGGTGGCCCAGAACGCGCCGCGGCGGCGGGTGCGCGACCTCAGCGTGACCTTGGAATCGCCCGACCTCTTCGCCGAGACCGAGAAGGCGATCGCCCGCAAGGCCCGCGGCTTCAAGGCGCCGTGGAACATCATCAAGTGCGTGCAGGCCGCCGTCGAACTGCCGTTCGACGAGGGCATGAAGCGCGAGCGCGAGCTGTTCGTCGAGCTGCTGACCTCGTCGGAGTCGGCGGCGCAGCGCTATTACTTCTTCGCTGAGCGCGAGGCGGCCAAGGTACTCGACGTCCCGTCCGACACGCCCCAGCGTACGATCAAGACCGGCGGCATCATCGGTGCCGGCACGATGGGCGGCGGCATCGCCATGAACTTTGCCAATGCCGGCGTGCCTGTCACGCTGCTCGAGACCTCGCAGGAGGCACTCGACCGCGGCCTGAAGACCATCCGCACCAACTACGAGAACACCGCCAAGCGCGGCGGCATGAAGGCCGAAGACGTCGAGAAGCGCATGGCGCTGATCAAGCCGACGCTCGACTACGGCGACCTCAAGGACGTCGATCTCGTCATCGAAGCGGTGTTCGAGACCATGGAGGTCAAGGAAGCCGTCTTCAAGAAGCTGGACGAGGTCGCCAAGCCCGGCGCCATCCTGGCCACGAACACCTCCGGCCTCGACGTCAACCAGATCGCCAACTACACGAAGCGGCCGGGCGACGTGATCGGCATGCACTTCTTCTCGCCGGCCAACGTCATGAAGTTGCTGGAGAACGTGCGTGGCAAGGCGACCGAGAAGGATGTCATCGCCACGGTCATGTCGTTCTCCAAGAAGATCGGCAAGATTCCCGTGCTGGTCGGCGTCTGCGAAGGCTTCGTCGGCAACCGCATGCTGCGCATGCGCGGCGTGCAGTCGGCCTACATGATGGAGGAAGGCGCCCTTCCCCAGCAGATCGACAAGGTGGTCTACGATTTCGGCTTCCCGATGGGGCCCTTCGCGATGAGCGACCTCGCCGGTAACGACGTGGGCTGGCGCATCCGCCAGGGCAAGAAGGAGAAGGAAAAGCGCAACGTGCGTTACACCGGCTACGTTGCCGACGCGATCTGCGAGCTCGGCCGCTTCGGCCAGAAGACCGGCGCGGGTTATTACAAGTACAACCTGCCCGACCGCACGCCGATCCCCGATCCCGAGGTCGAGAAGATCATCGAGGAGACCTCGAAGAAGCTCGGCATCACCCGCCGCGCGATCTCCGATCAGGAGATCATGGAGCGCGCGCTCTTCCCGATGGTGAACGAGGGCGCCAAGATTCTGGAAGAAGGTATGGCGCAGCGCGCGCTCGACATCGACGTGATCTGGGTCAACGGCTACGGCTGGCCCGTCTATCGCGGCGGCCCGATGTGGTGGGCCGACAATGTCGTGGGCCTCAAGACCATTCACGACGCCCTGCTGAAGTATCGCGATGCCTCCGGCGACCCGTTCTGGGAGCCCGCCCCGCTTCTCAAGAAGCTGGTGCAGGAAGGCAAGAAGTTCTCTACCGTCTGATCAATTCGAACCGGAGGAAAATAAAATGGCTGATGCCGTTATCGTCTCGACTGCCCGCACGCCGATCGGCAAGGCATTCCGGGGCATCTTCAACGACACCCACGGCGCCGACATGGGCGCGCATGTGATCAAGCACGCCGCCGAGCGCGCCAAGGTCGACCTCGGCGAAATCGAGGACGTGATCATGGGCTGCGGCGCGCCGGAAGGCACGACCGGCTCGAACGTGGCCCGCGTCGCGGCAATCCGTGCCGGCGCCCCGGTCAGCGTCTCGGGCGTCACGGTGAACCGCTTCTGCTCCTCGGGCCTGCAGACCATTTCGATGGCCGCGCAGCGCGTGCTGGTCGACAAGGCCACCGTCGTCATCGGCGGCGGCCTTGAGTCGATCTCGCTGGTCCAGGGCCCGCCGGGCGGCAACAAGAACCGCCTGGTCAATCCCTGGGTCCAGGAGCATGTGCCGGGCATCTATCACTCGATGATCCAGACCGCCGACACGGTTGCGGCACGCTACAAGGTCAGCCGCGAAGCGCAGGATGAGTATTCCTTGCAGAGCCAGCTCCGCACCGCGGCGGCGCAGCAGGCCGGCAAATTCGACGACGAGATCGTGGCGATGGAAACCGAGATGCTCGTCGTCGACAAGAACACCAAAGAGACCTCGAAGAAAAAGACCAAGCTCACCAAGGACGAAGGCAACCGTCCCGACACGACCCTCGAAGGTCTCGCCAAGCTGCAGCCGGTCATGGGTCCCGACAAGTGGATCACCGCCGGTAACGCCAGCCAGCTCTCCGACGGCGCCTCGGCTGCGGTCGTCATGAGCGATGCCGAAGCTGCCAAGCGCGGCCTCAATCCGCTGGGCATCTACAAGGGCCTGGTCGTGGCCGGCTGCGAGCCCGACGAGATGGGCATCGGCCCGGTCTATGCCGTGCCCAAGCTCCTGAAGCGGTTCGGCCTCAAGATGGATGATATCGACCTCTGGGAGCTGAACGAAGCCTTCGCCGTGCAGGTGCTCTACTGCCGCGACAAGCTCGGCATCCCCAACGACAAGCTGAACGTCAACGGCGGCTCGATCTCGATCGGCCATCCGTTCGGCATGACCGGCGCGCGTTGCGTCGGCCACGCCCTGCTCGAGGGCCGTCGCCGCAAGGCCAAGAACGTCGTCGTCACGATGTGCATCGGTGGCGGCATGGGCGCGGCCGGCCTGTTCGAGGTCGTGCAGTAAGCGCGGCGACCGCGCGGCCCGTTCCCGCGCGACAATCCCGGCGGTGATGTCGATCCCGAGATCACCGCCCACGGTTTGCGCTTCACGAGCGAAGCGTGCCGGTCAACCGCAATACCTTGGAGCCGGATCGAAGAGATCCGGCTTTTTCATGCGGTCATCGGTCGAGCGCGCGTTCTTGCTCTCGAGGATCGTTCCCGCATTGGAGTCGCGCCCGGAAGCAGCATGGAGCAGCCATGATCTCTCACATCCATATCGGCGTTGCCGACCTGGAACGCGCCTGGCGCTTCTACAGTTCTGTCCTGCCTCACCTCGGCCTGAAGGTCCGTTTCTACGAGCCAGAGAGGGGCTGGGGTGGTTGGCAGGCACCGGATCGGACACGACCGCTTTTCCTGATCGGCCGCCCCTTCGACGGCGCGCCAGCCCATTGCGGCAACGGCCACATGACCGCCTTCCTTGCGCCGGACCGATCCTCCGTCGACCGCGCCTACGCCGCGGCACTGGCCGCTGGCGGCGTCTCGGAGGGCGCGCCGGGGCTCCGGCCGCAATATCATGCGAACTACTACGGCGCCTACTTCCGCGACCTCGACGGCAACAAGCTCGGCGTCTGCTGCCACGATCCGGCGTGAAGCTCGGTTAGGTGCCGACAAAGGTGGCGCGCATCTGCTCTCCGCACGCCAGAACCAACAATCCTGTCTGGCGAGTGAGCGGCCCTGTGCCTTCGATGGAATCCAGGTGATCAGCGCCGGTTGCGGCGCAGATCCTCCTCGTCCTTCCACATCAGGAACTGCGGGCCGAGATCGGCGATCTTGGTCGCACCGATCTGGGCCATGCTGATATCGACTTCACGGCGGAAGATCTGCAGGGCCTTGGCGGCTCCCGCGACGCCGCCCGCCGTGACACCGTAGAGCGTGGGCCGGCCGACGAAGACGAACTTGGCCCCCATGCAGAGGGCGATGATAGCATCGAGGCCGCGGCGCACGCCGCCATCGAACATCACCGTCATCTTGTCGCCGACCGCGTCACGGATCGCCGGCAGCACTTCCAGCGGCGACGGCGCGAGGTCGAGCTGACGTGCGCCGTGGTTCGACACCATGATGCCGTCGACACCCAGCGAATGGGCCCGGATCGCGTCTTCGGGGTGCATGATCCCCTTCAACACGAAATTGCCCTTCCACAACTCACGGAAGCGCTCGACATGCTTCCAGCTCATCGGTGCCCGATTCTGATAGGCGACGAGATCCGCCACCTTCTCGGCCGTGGCGTCGGGGCCGGCATACTTGGCCCAGTTGTCGAAATAGGGCGTGCCATGCTTCAGCCACTGCATCATCCAGGCCGGATGCAGCAGCGCCTCGAACTTGGTCTTCCAGGTGAGCTTCAGCGGCCGCCCCCAGCCGTTGCGCGTGTTGCGCTCGCGGTTGGAACCTTCCGGCACGTCGACCGTGAAGACCAGGGTGTGCAGGCCGGCATCGGCGGACCGCTTGATCATGTCTTCGGAAACCGCCTGGTCCTTGGCGGAATAGAGCTGATACCAGCCATGATCAGGCGCCAGCTTGCCGAGATCCTCGATCGAGCCGGTGCTGGAGCCCGACATGATGAAGGGCACATTGGCGTCGCGCGCGGCTTCCGCCAGCATCAGGTCGGCGCCATGGCGAAACAGGCCGGCAAGGCCCGTCGGCGCGATCCCGATCGGACTCGAATAGGTACGGCCGAACAGCGTCGTCGACTGATCGCGCACCGAAACATCAACAAGATAACGCGGCACGATGCGTGCCTTGCGGAAGGCCTGTTCGTTGGTAACAAGGCCGACTTCATCGTCGGTGCCACCCTCGATGAAGTCGTATGCAATCTTGGGCAGCCGCTTCTTGGCGAGCTTCCGCAGATCCTCGATGTTCACCACGCCGTCCATCGTGTGCCTTGTCCTCGAATTTCAATGGCAGGATTTTGACCGTCTTTGCCCGCCCGGGCCAGCGATGTTAGACGGATCGCCATGCAAATCAGGCACGCACGGAGTGGCGACGAGGCCCAGCTCGCCTTCCTTCTGGAAGATCATGAGCGCCACTACGGCAACCCGGTTGCCGACGGTGCCGGGGCCACGGGGGCTTCCTTCCTGATCGAATCGCCGCCTGGCGGTACCATGTGCCTGGTAGCGGAACAGGACGGCGGCCCGCTGGTGGGATTCGCCATCCTCAACCCCTACTTTCCCGGCCCGAAGCTGACACACGGCCTGTACCTCAAAGAACTCTACGTCATGGGCAATGCGCGCTCGGCCGGTGTCGGAGAGAAACTCATCGACGGCATCCGTGCGCTTGCCGAACAGCGGGGCGATACGCGCGTTCTGTGGACGACCGGCGAAGAGAATGCCGGCTCCCAGCGCTTCTACGACCGTCTCGGGATGCGGCGCGAGAAGAAGGTCTACTATGTGATGGACGTCTGACGCGGTGAAGGGCGAGGTCCCCTATCGCATCGGCGCACCGGCCGCCAGCCAACGGACAGATTCATGACCAGTCTCATCCTGCACAACTACGACTTCTCCAACTTCGCCGAGAAGGCGCGCCTGATGCTGGGCTTCAAGGGCCTGGCTTGGCGCAGCGTCGAGATCCCGCCGATCAATCCGAAACCGAAACTGACGCCATTGACCGGCGGCTACCGCCGCACGCCGGTACTGCAAGACGGCGCCGATGTGTGGTGCGACACCCGGCTGATCGCCCGCGAACTCGAACGGCGCGTACCCGAACCCAGTTTCTTCCCGGCGAAGACGTCGGGTTCCGCCGACGCCATCGCCTGGTGGGCCGAGCATCAGTTCATGCGACCGACGGCGCTCTATGTGTCCGGCATCAACGCGGAGCACATGCCGGAAGGGCTGCACGAGGATCGTGCCAAGCTGCATGGCTTGCCGGTCCCGTCCATCGAAGCCGTGCGCAAGGCTGCGACGCGCAACCTCCATCTTGTGCGGCCGCAGATCCGCTGGATCGCCGACATGCTGGCCGACGGACGCCCCTACCTGCTGGGCGACACGCCGTGCATCGCCGACTTCGCGACCTACCATGTCGTCTGGTTCTATCGCGGCCGTCACATCGACTGCCGCCACGAGCTTGCGCCCTATCCCCGCCTTCTCGCCTGGCGCGACCGCATGGCCGCGATCGGCCATGGCAAGCGCACGAATATCGAGGCCGACGAGGCGCTTGCCGAGGCACGCGCTGCGACGCCGGCGACACCGCGCCCCTCGCAGCCGCAGGAAGGCGATCCCCAGCCCGGACAGGGCGCGCGCATCCGCCCCGCCGATAATGCCAAGGATTGGGTCGAGGGCGAGGTGACGTTCATCGACGCGCACGAGATCGCCCTGCTGCGCAACGATCCCGAGGTCGGCGACGTCACCGTACATTTCCCGCGACTGGGCTACGACTGGCGCAGCGCCTCACGCTAGCTTGACGGCCTGATTATTCGGCGAGCATCTCGCCCGAGCCGCCAAACTCGGCCGGGAAGTCCTTGAGCTTGGGAAGGCCGTCCTTCATCCGCAGCACCGTCTCGGCGTAGTTCACGTGGACTGCCGGCGCGAAGGCAAGCGTCGGGATGGTTGCCGCAAAGACATCGACCAGCCCGAGCGGCGGGTGGTTGGCCATCAGGTGACCACCGCACTTTGTGCAGTACTTCCGCTCACTGAGCGGGGTCTTGGCAAAGGTGGCAATATGCTCCGCCCCTGACGTAACGCGCACGGCGTCGGGCTTCCAGAGGCTGAAGGCATTCACCGGACCGCCCGACCACGACCGGCAGGATTGGCAATGGCAATAGCCCATGGCTTCCGGCGCCCCTGTGACCTCGAGTCCGACCGCACCACAGAAGCAGCCACCTTGGTACTTCATGTTCACCTCCTCCTTCGGTTGCAGGATGTCGATGTCGATCTTCCGCAACGATCATCCTGAACCGCGATGAACCGGCCGTCACGCAGCTTCCGTTTCAGCTCTCGTGAACGACCTCCGGGCAATCGGCGGCGGACTATTGTCCCAAGCGGTCGATCCCCAGCCCGTCGAGCGGCCGTGAATGCCGCCGCAGACGATGACGACGTCGGCCGTGCGGGCCATGTCAGCGCTCCACCGCCTTGCGCTCGGCTTCGCTGATCGGCAGCGAGGCGAGTTCCGCCAGGGTGATCGGCTTCACCGGCGGCCGCAGGCGGTAGTAACCGACCTCGGCAGGCGTCATCTTCCTCTCCGCCGCAATCAGCTCGGTGACGGTGAGGCCACATAGCCGGCCCTGGCATGGCCCCATGCCACAGCGCAGGAAGGCCTTCATCTGGTTCGGCCCCTCGCAGCCGATGCGGGCCATGTCGCGCACCTGCTTGGCGGTCACTTCCTCGCAGCGACAGGCGAGCGTCTCGCCCTCGGGCTGACGGAAAGAGTCGGCCGGACGGTTCAGCCAATCGAGGAACGCACGCCCCATCTCCTCGCGTTGCAGCTTCTGACGGATTGCCTGAGTGTCAGGCAGCGTCGCTTCCGGACGCAAGGTACGGACCGCGGCAATGGCAGCGATGCGGCCACGCTCGGCCGCCGCCGTGCCACCTGCGATGCCCGCACCGTCGCCGGCCACGGCGATGCCGGGAACGGAGCTGCCGAAATCGGCGTCGAGCACCGGCACGAAGCAGAGTTGCCGGTCATTCCAAAGATGCGCAACGCCGGCCGCATTGGCGAGGTTGACGTTAGGCACGACACCTTGATGGAGCAGCAACAGATCGGCGGGCAGGCGCCGCTCGCGGCCGCCGCTCGCAAAGACGACTTCGCCGAGCTTCTCCTTGCCCACCGCCTCGATCTTGTCGACGCGATGCACGGGCACTTTCGCCTTCACTTCGCGCAGCAGCGCCAGGCCTTTGGCGAAATATGGCGAGAGGGCGAAGTCGGGCAGATGGACCAGCGCCTGCAACCAGTTGCGCCACGGCGTGGTGTCGAGGATGGCGTCGATCCTCCCACCGGCACGCAAGGTCTGCGCCGCGAGCAGCCAGAGCAGCGGGCCACTTCCTGCCATGACCGTGCGGCCGCTCGGCACCAATCCCTGCGCCTTCAGCGCCGTCTGCGCACCACCCGCCGTCATGACGCCCGGCAGAGTCCAGCCGGGAATGGGAAACGGGCGTTCCTGCGAGCCCGTGGCGATGATCACGCGCTTGGCCTCGATCATGCGCGCCTTGCCGGCGATGGAGACCCCAACGATTTTCTGAGGATCGAGGCTCCAGACCGTGGCGCCATTCACAATCAAGGCGCCGCTGGCCCGGGCTTCGGCCGCCAACTCGGCGCCCGCCCAATAGTCCTCGCCCAGGATCGAGCGATCGGCGACGGGCGTCGTCGTGATGGCGCGATAGATCTGACCGCCGATGCCGGGATTCTCGTCGAACAGGACGGTGGAGACGCCCGCACGAGCAGCAAGCGAGGCCGCGGCGAGGCCTGCCGGCCCGCCGCCGATGACGACCAGATCGTAGGAGGGAGCGAGATCGGAGGCGGTTGTCATCGCCCAGCCTCCCGCTTGCCGATCTGTGTCTCGACCTTCATGCCTTCACACACCGGGATCAGGCAGCCTTGGCGACTGCCCACGCCATCGACCGTCACCAGACACTCGAAGCACACGCCCATCAGACAGTAAGGCGCGCGAGGTGCCCCGGTGACCGGCGTGGTGCGGCAATGGTCGATGCCGGCCGCCAGCAGCGCGGCCGCGACCGTATCCCCCGACCGTGCCGCGACAGGCTTGCCGTCGACCGTGATCGCGACGGCAGCACCGGCATCAGCCAGCCTCTTGAACATGGAACCTCCGGGCACTGAAGGGAGCGACGAGCGACTTGTCGAGCGCACCGCGGGCAATCATGGGCGCGACGGTGAGCGCATGGTTGGCGGCGAGCGTCACGCCGGAATGGCAGCAGACGGTGAAGGCGCCGGGGTGCGTCTCGGACTCGTCGTAGATGGGAAAGCCGTCCTGGGTCATGACGCGGATGGCGCTCCAGGTCCGCACCACGTTCACGTTGGCGAGCAGCGGAAACTGCCGGACCGCGCGCTCGGCTTCGGTCGCGCTGACGCCGATCGTAAGGCCGGCCGGATCGACGCTCTCCTCCTTGGAGTCGCCGATCATCACCGTGCCCTCGTCGGTCTGGCGCAAAGTGACGACGGGATAGTTGAGGAAAGGCCGCAGCCGCTCGGTCACGACGATCTGGCCGCGCTCCGGCCGCATCGGCGCTTCCAGCCCGACCATGGGGGCCAATCGCATGTTGGCGTTGCCGGCGGCCAGCGCCACCTTGCCCGCCCGGATCTCGCCATGCGCCGTCGTGAGACGGAACTCGCCGCCTTCCTTAGTGATCTTCTCCACCCGATGACTGGGCAGGTAGGTCACACCGCGCGCATTGATGGCCGTGTGCAGGGTGCGGAACAGGCGCAGCGAGTTCACATGGCCATCGAGCGGGCAATAGCTGCCGCCGACCACTTCGGGACCAATGTCCGGCAGCATCCTGGCCACCTGCGAATGGTCCAAGATCTCGGTCCTGTACTCGACGATTCCCGGCTGGTTGTGCAGCCGCTTCAGCGTATCGGCGCGTGCCTCCAGTTCCTTCTCCGACAAAGCGAGGTGGAAGCCGCCCGGCCGCTGGAAGCAGACGTCGAGCCCGGTCTCCTGCTTCAGGAGATCGGAGAAGCCACCCCAGGCGTTGGAAGACCGGACCGTCCAACCGGCATAGGGGGCGAGCCCCAGTCCTTTGCTCTGCACCCAGACCAACGCGAAGTTGCCACGGCTTGCGCGCACCGCACGATCGCCTTCGTCGAGCACGACGACCCGGCAGCCCTCGCGCGCCAGCCCCCAGGCGGTAGCAACGCCGACCAGACCACCGCCGACGACGGCGACATCGTAATCGGCGACTCCCAAGCTAGCAGCCATGCATGACTCCTCGCCAACCAGCGACCGGACGAGGCTGATGAAGACGCCCCGTCCAATCTGCGTAGAGAAACGCGCCGAGGCGCGTCAAACGTTGCATTTTCCCTTCCTTGCTCGTGATGCCCCGTGGACCATTCCGGGGACCATATTTTTCACAGGGCCTTGGAGCGTCAAATCCGATTTCTCCGGACACGCCGTACCGGCTTCTTGTGTCACCAGACCTCGCGTTCAAGATCATGACGCGGTGACGAGCATGAACGTCAGCTCGTGCTTGTTGTTGTGGAGATGCAGGACCTTGGCGCCCGGCAAGGCGGCAAAGGCCTCTGCCGTTTCGTGATCCGTCTCGCCCTGGAACTTGATGGTGCAGACGAAGTTCTTCACCTGGCCCGTCGCCCGCCAGCGTTCCACCAGCCGCAGCAGGCGCGCGGGATAGCAAATGACGTCGGAGAACAGCCAGTCGACCGGGCCGATGCTGGCCGGCTCCAGCGCGAAGGCGCTCTCGCCGCGCCACTCGACGCCGGACATCGCGGCAACACGCGGATCGAGAGGCGCCTTGTCGATCGCCACGACCTCGGCACCGAGCTTGGCCAGTACCCAGGTCCAGCCGCCGGGCGAAGCCCCAAGGTCGAGACAGCGTTCGCCCGGCTGCGGCCAGCGCCGCAGCCGCACCAATGCTTCCCATAGTTTCAGATAGGCACGGCTGGGCGGTCCGACCTTGTCTTCGACAAGCTCGACTTCGCCATTGGCAAAAGGCGAACTGCACCGGGGCGCGGCCAGCATCCGATCCGGCGCCAACAGGGTCCAGGACCCCAAGGGGGCCGTCGGAGCTGCAGCCGGAAAGATCACCGGCTTGGCAGAGACGTGCGGCAGGCGCTCCTGGATCAGCGCAGCGCGACGATGATGCAGCGGCGCATACATTGCCCAATTGCGCTGGATGTCGCGCAACGACTTGGCCGCCGTGCTGATAGAAGCCACGGGCAGTTCGATGCACTCATGCCAGACATTGGCAGCCCAAGCCGCATGTACGGCCGCCCCCTCCGCGACCACAAGCCGTCCATGCTCCGTGGCAATGGCGACGCCGCGGCGGGCAAGTTCTTCACGCAGTTGGGCTTCGAAGCCATCGGCGGCGAGATAGGCCGTCGTCACGTTGAAACCGTGGCTGCGGTTCGAGCGAACGCTTCGAGCAAGTCGCCGATACAGTGGCGCTGCAGCTCGAGCGCGTGCTCGAAGAGATCGCGTACCTCGGCGGTGGCGCCTGTCAGAGCGTAGCCTTTGCCATCATGCATCGTCATGATGCGCATACCGCCGGGAAGATTGATCAAAATCAATCTCAATGTAACAGGCGTGCAGTGGCGAATCCGCCAACACTCGTGTTAGCGTGATGCAACAACGGAGGGAGATACAATGCTTACTAAACGCTTTCTGATGACGGCCGCCGTCGCGGGCGCCCTGACCGCGACGACGCTCGGCACAGCTTTCGCGCAGAGCCAGCCGATCGTCGGCATCTCGACCGTCACCACCTATTCCATTGACGCGACCATCACCGCCATCGACCCGGCCAAGCGCACGATAACCTTTACGGGTCCGGCCGGCCGTTCTCTCACGCATCGGGTGAGCGACGGCGTCAAGATGGACACGTCCAAGGTCGGCGACGTCGTCTCGATCGCCTTCGAGGACAAGTTGAGCTTCGTCCTGTCTGCGCCGAATGCGCGCACGCCGCGCGATCGCAATCTCAACGTCGTGGCCGGTGCCGCCGGCAACAACCGCGCCGCGGGCGTCATGGCCGACCAGTCGGTAGCGACCTGGTGGGTGACGGCGGTCGATCCCAGCGCCGGCAAAATCTCCGTCGTAAATCCCGGTGGTGGCGAAGTCCGCACCTACAATGTCCTGACCGGCGAAGGCCGCGCCCAGCTCCCGCGCGTCAAGCCGGGAGACAATCTCACAGCGATCGACACGCAGGTGCTGATCATGGCGGTCACGCCGAAGAAGTAGAAGTTAATGGGGCATTCAGGGGGCGTGCCGCTCTACGGGTACGCCCCCCGCGAAGAGGCCTAGCCACGCTTCGCCGCCGCTTGCTAACCTCCGGCCAACACGGAGGAATTCATGACAAAGTTCGGCATCGGACAATCGGTTCGCAGGGTCGAGGACCCCCGGCTTCTGACCGGCGGCGGCCGCTATACTGACGACACCAAGCTCTCTGCGCCCGCCGCCCGCGCCTACGTGCTGCGGTCGCCCCATGCCCATGCCGATATCAAGAGCATCGATACGGCCGCCGCGCGCAAAGCGCCCGGCGTCCTGCTGGTGTTGACTGGGGACGACGTGAAGAAGGCGGGCTATGGCGACCTGCCCTGCCTCGTGCCGGTGAACAATCGCGACGGCACCCCGCGGGCCGATACGCCGCGCCCGATGCTGGCCCAGGGCCGCGTCCGTCATGTCGGCGACCCGGTGGCCTTGGTGGTCGCCGAGACGCTGGAGCAGGCGAAGGACGCCGCCGAGCTGATCGAGGTCGATTACGAAGCCCGCCCCCATACGGTCGGCACCTATGAGTCGGCCCAGCCCGGCGCGCCGCTGGTCCACGATCACATCAAGGGCAACCTGGTGTTCGACTGGGAGATGGGCGACCGCGCCAGGACAGAAGCAGCCTTCGCCAAGGCCGACCGGGTGGTGAAGCTGCAGATCGTCAACAACCGGCTGGTCGTGAACTCGATGGAGCCGCGCGGCGCCATCTGCGAATACGATCCCAAGGACGACCGCTCCACCCTCTGGGTTTCCTCGCAAGGCGTCAGCGTCATCCGTCCCGTCGTCGCCGACATGATCCTGAAGATCGGCCAGCCCAAGCTGCGCGTGCGCACAGGCGACGTGGGCGGCGGCTTCGGCATGAAGATCTTCGTCCACCCTGAATATCCCCTCGTCGTCTGGGCGAGCCGTGAACTCAAGCGCACGGTGAAGTGGATTCCCGATCGGCAGGAAGCCTTCCTCTCGGACGTCCAGGGTCGCGACCATGTCTCGATCGCCGAGATGGCGCTCGACAAGGATTGCAAGTTTCTCGGCTGCCGTGTCACGACCTATGCCGCACTGGGTGCCTATCTCAGCCACTTCGGCGCCTTCATCCCGACCATGGCAGGCACTGGCATGCTGGCCGGCCTCTACCAGACGCCCACGATCTACGTGAACGTGAAGGGCGTGATGACCAACACCGTGCCGACCGATGCGTATCGTGGCGCCGGCCGTCCGGAAGCAGCCTATCTGCTGGAGCGGTTCGTCGACCATATCGCACGCGAAACCGGCCTGACGCCGGACGAACTGCGCAAGCGCAACCTCGTGAAGCCGAACCAGATCCCGTGGAACACGGCGCTGGGCGACACCTATGATTCCGGCGACTTCGACAATGTCATGCTCAAGGGCATGGAGAAGGCCGACTGGAAGGGCTTCCCCGCCCGCCGTGCCGCCTCGCTTGCCAAGGGCAAGTGGCGCGGCATCGGCATGGCGACCTATGTCGAGAAGTGCTCGGGCGGTGCGCCGGAAAGCGCCATCGCCAAGTTCAACGAGGACGACACGATCACCGTCTTCGTGGGCGTGCAGACCAACGGCCAGGGCCACGAGACCGCCTTCACGCAGATCATGTCGGCCCGGCTCGGCGTCGATGCCGACCGCATCCGCATCGTGCAGGGCGATTCGGACTTCACCCCGGAAGGCATGACCGGCGGCAGTCGCTCCATCCCGGTCGCGGGCGCGGCAGTCCTGGGCGTCAGCGACAAGATCATCGAGAAAGGCAAGCTGGTTGCCGCTTCGGCGATGGAAGCGGCTGTCGGCGATATCGAATACAAGGATGCGGTCTTCCGTATCGTCGGGACCGACCGCACGATGAACCTGTTCGACGTGGCGAAGGCCGCCCGGAATCCCAAGCATGTCCCGGCCGGCGAACAGCCCGGCCTCGATGGCGACTTCACCCGCACGCCGTCGGCGGCAACCTTCCCCAACGGCTGCCATGTCTGCGAAGTCGAAGTCGATCCCGACACCGGCACGTTGCAGATCCTGAACTACTCGATCATGGACGACTTCGGCACGGCCCTGAATCCGCTGCTGCTGCAGGGGCAGGTCCATGGCGGCGTCGGTCAGGGGGTCGGCCAGGCGCTCACGGAAAAGACCGTTTACGACAACGACTCTGGCCAGCTCATGAGCGGTTCGTTCATGGACTATGCCCTGCCGCGCGCCGATGTGGTGCCGCATGTGCACTTCGACATGCACAACAGCCTGTGCACGACCAATCCGTTGGGTGTAAAGGGTGCTGGTGAAGCGGGCGCCATCGGCGCACCGCCGGCCGTGATCAACGCCATCGTCGATGCGATCCATCCGCATACCGGCCTCAAGCATGTCGACATGCCGGTGACGGCGGCATCGCTGTGGGCGACAATCGAGGCAAATCGAACCAGGAAGGTGGCATAGGCCCATGGCCGAACAGAAATCAGACTTGGTGAATGCGCTTGCGAATTCACTGAAAGCCATCGACGACGACTTCACCGAGGAGATGCGCGAACTGCGCGCCCTCTTCGAGGAAGCCAAGCGCGAGGCCGAGAAGGACGAACCCAACGGCCAGAAACTTCGCGCCCTGCTGCACGACGCCAACGAGATGGTGCGCACCTTCACGATTCTCGATCCGGCCTGGCAGGGCGTGCAAAGGGTCGCTCGCCTTTTCGGCATGCTTTAGGGACGACGCAGGATGGATCTCGTCGAAGTCGACCGCGCCGAGATCCACATCCTGGTCGACAATGCGACCGACGGACTCTCCTCGACGCCCCTCAATGTCGAGGGAGAGTTCGCCTTCGCCAACCGCCGCGGCCTGCGCGCTTCATCCGATCGCTGCCTGTGTTGTGCGGTCCACGGCCTCTCCTGTCTCGTCACCGTCGAGCGCGGTTCGACACGGCATACGGTGCTGTTCGACAGCGGGCCGGAGGAATATGCCTTCGAGCGCAACACGACGCGGCTCGGCGTCGATCTCGGCCGCATCGAGAGCATCGTGCTCTCGCACGGTCATTGGGATCATGCCGGCGCGATGAAGCTCGCACTGCAGGGCATACGCGGACGCAACGGCGGCCGCCCCGTTCCCTTCCATGTGCATCCCGGCATGTTCCGGCAGCGCGGCATGAAACTTCCCGACGGCGGCGTGCGGCTGATGGACGATGTACCGAGCGTCGCCGAACTCGCCGGCCTGGGTGCCGAGATCGTTTCGACAGCGAAACCGCAGCCCCTGCTCGACGGCATGTTCCATGTCAGCGGCGAGATTCCGCGCGTGACGCCGTTCGAGCGCGGCTTGCCCGGCCAGGTAAGGCGCACGGAGGATGGCGCCGGATGGGAGCCGGACGAACTCCTGATGGACGAACGCTGGCTTGCCGTAAACGTGAAGGGCAAGGGGCTGGTCGTGCTGAGCGCCTGCTCGCACGCCGGCATCGTGAATGTCCTCACGCATGCGCGGGCGAGTTTTCCGGATCTGAAGCTGCATGCCGTGCTGGGCGGCCTGCATCTCTCGGGGACCAACGAGAAGATCATTCCGGAAACGGTCGCCGCCATGAAGCAATTCGGACTGGCGCAAATCGGGGCCGGGCACTGCACCGGCTGGCGCGCCATGTCGGCGCTGGCCCAGGCCTTCGGCGACGATGTGCTCGCGCCGTCCGCCGTCGGTAAACGCTACTGGTTCTAGCGCTGCTGCTTCAGCAGCGCCTTTCTCAGCCGCATCATCGTTTCGTCGTTGAGGAAAAAGGCCCGTTCGCTGCGGTAGCCTTCATAGCGCGCGATTTGAATGGCGCCGACCGTCACCGCCAGCCGGTCTGCATCCATCTTGCGCTCGAAGGCACAATGAACAGCAGGGCCGCACTCGTCTTCCACTGTACGCACCGAGTAGTGACCCTGTGGCGGAAAGGTGAGGATGAGATCATGCAGGGTGCGCGCCATTTCTATGATCGGGCGGCCGCCATCATCGGCTTGGCAAAGCACCAGATACGGGCTGATCGCCTCCAGGGTTGTACCTTCTCTCATAGTGATTTTAACGGCTAAGCCGTTGGCAAAGTTGCATGATCATTCGGAGGCAGCCCAGCCTGCAACCCTTAGCCGCGACGAGCGTTGATAGGACGATGCGATCTTTCGGCCGCGGATGTACCGGCAGAGATCGTCCAAGGCCCGCCCGGAATCTCCGGCGCGGGCCTTTCTCGTTGGATTTGCCGGCCTGCTAATAGTCCCACTCCATCTTGGCGCCGACGCGCCCCGTAGAATCCGCACCGATATCGCCTTCCAGCTTAACATTATCGAAGATGTCGATCTGCACGACGCCGCGGCTGGAATTGCCTGAAGCGCCCTGCTTGGCACCGACATAGATTCCGGGCGCCACATAGCGGCCGGCCTCGATGGAGACGGGCGAGCCGCCTGAGCCCCCGGCGCCGCCCGACGAGCCCACGCTCAGCCGGTCGAGACCCAGACCCCGACGCAGGCGGCTCATGAAGCTGCTGCCGGGCGACTGGCCGGTGAGCTCGGCGACGGCGGCAGCGACCTGCACCAGTTCGAAGGCGCTGAGGCTCGACGCTGGCTTGCCGAAGATCAGCAGCGCCATGGCCTCGTCGGCAGGTAGCGACGGCGAGGAACTGATGGCAATAGCAGGTGCACGCGACGTGCCGGAGACAGTTACGGTGATCGTCGTCTGCTGCACGCTAGTCGAGGCAACGAAATCCAGCGCCGGATCAATCGTATCGAGGTTGTCCAGAGTGACGACGCCTCGCGTGAAATTGAGTCGCCGGCCGCCCAGGGTGAATTCGCCGCGCCGCATCGTCAGCCCGCCGATGGCCTCCGGCGCCGAAGGCGTACCGCTGACCTGGAACTGACCCGACATCTCGGCATCGAGGCCACGGCCGCGTACGAAAATCGCCTGTGGGGCGCTGATCGTCAGAGCCAGACGGATCGGCGCCGCCCCCGGTGGAGGGGCCGTCTTCTTCTGCTTGTTGAGATCGACGGGCGAAGGCTGTGCGGCGCCGGGCCGGTTGATCTCCCGCACCTGCAGCGTTGGAAAATCGATCGATTGCGCAGCACCGACGGCGATCTCCGCGCGGTCGATGGTGATCGGACCGGAGACGTCGATACCGCTCGTCGTCGAGCCGGCGATCTTGAGGTTGCTCGAAATCGTCGCCACGAGATCGGGCCGGCTCACCAGCAACGCGCGCTGGCTGCCGACCGAGAGGTCAAGGACAGGTCCCTGATCCGGATCGAGCCGGACCGTGCCACTCGCCGTAACGCTGCCGTTGCGGCCGGTCTGGAAGGTAAACCGCTGGATCTGCAGGACGTCGCCCTGCAGGGCGAGCCGCGCCTCACCGCCGCTGAGGCGCAAACCAGCCTCGGGCAAGGCCAGCGCGCCGTTGGAAAGGTCGACCGTGCCGCTGCCCGTAACACGCGAGCCCGCAATGTCGAACGACAGGTTCGGACGCACCGTGCCGGTGACGCCGCGTATATTGTTACCCAGCAGCGGCGCAAAGGGTGCGATGTCGACGGACCCGCCCACGGTCGCGGTGGCCGCAAGCGGTGCGCGCCCCTGCGGCAGGGTCGCTTGGCCTTTCAACGTCAAGTTCGTTGCGCCACCCGCGGTAATCCTCGCGTCGAACGCGGCCTGCTGGCCAACCAGCGAAGCCGTCCCCCGTAGCGCCAGGGGCGGCACCAGAGCCGTATCCGGCATGCGCAGCCGGACACCTGCCGCATTGTAAGTGGCTTCGACGCGCGGCGCCGCCATCGGGCCTTGCACACGCAGCCGCGTATTGAGCGTGCCTTCGAGATTGGTCCCTGGCGCAAAAGCCTCGATCAGCGAGAGCGGCAGTGCGGCCACTTCGAGCTGGAGATCGCTGGCGACCGGATCAAGCGTGCCGCTGGTGGAGAGACGGCCGCCGCCCAGCCGCATACTGGTCGGATCGATCCTGATCCGCTCCCCTGCGATATGAATCCTGGTCGGCGCCGCCAGTGCCAGGGGAACGCGATCGTAGCGCCCGTCGAAGCGCTGCAGAGCGACGAGAATCTCGTCGGCAGCCATTTCCAGCCGAGCCGCGAGATTGGCAGCGGTGCTGCCTGTCGCCTGCATCGTTACATCGAGTCCTTGCCGATCGCCCTTGGCAGTTGCCGTCACGCCGTTGACGCCCGATGCGCCAACCAGACGGCTCGCTGTCACCGTGAGATCGGTACGGGCATTTCCTGTCGGGTCGTCGATCGTGCCCGCCAGATCGACAGTACCGACGGCAATGCCGCCGCTTCTGATATCCGCGCCCTGCACGCGAACGTCGAGCCGGCCCGCCGGCGACGCGGGATCGGCCGTCACTTCGGCATTGAGCGATCCCGCGATCTCGGTGCCGATTAGAGGAGACAGATCCTGCAGACGCGCCATGCTGAGCTTCGCATGGCCTGTCGTGCGCGCCTGAGTGACGGCCAGATCGGCTACATCGACGATGGCGCTCGCCCAACGTCCCTGGAACGACGGCACGATGATGCCGCCCGTTGCGTTTCGCTCGAAGCGACCGTTGAGGGTGAGCGCCTGGCTGGCCACGTCACCGCTGGCTTCGACCGCCCCCCGCACCGCCCCAGAACTGTCAAGCGATGCGGTCGCCGAGAGATCGAGCTTCTGTGCCTTGAGCTGCTGATAGGCGAGTTCGCGAAGCGCCGCGTCCAGCTTGATGTCGGTGCCATCGCCCCGCAGGGTGATCGTGGCCTTGGCCGAGGCACCGCCCGCGACATCGGCCCGAAGAGCCGCGAGCTTCGGCAGGTCGAGCGACAGGTCGAGCGTTCCCGTCGATCCGCGGCCATTGCCGTCGACGGTGAATGCGCCGCCTTCAGTCGCGATCCGCACCGCGCGCAGGGACCAAGTCTCGTCATGCTTCAGGCTGGCCGTCCCGTCGAGCGACACCGGCGAAGCAACGAGGTCGTGCGGGAGGCCGGGTGCCCCCAAATCGCGCAACGCCCCTTGCCATGCAAGAGTGAGATCGCCCTTGTCGCTGGTCGCCGTCAGATCGAGATCGGCCCGGCCGGTGAGATCGCGGCCGGCCAGTGCCGAGAAGGGCGTCAAGCTCGGTACCGTCAGCGTAACCTTGCCCTCGCCCCGCTCCGTGGTGGTGACGTAGGTGCCTGTGCCCTTCACCGCTGCGGGCGACGAGACGACGTCCAGCAGTTCGACGGTCAGCGTCTTGTCGCGCACGCCCACTCGCGCATCGAGCACCACCTTTCCCAGCGCCGGAAAGCGCGCATCGATCGCAGTTACTGAAATGTCCTCCGCGCCGCCGGTCAGCAGAAGCATTCCCTGTGGCCGCGTCGCGAGGGCGCCAAGATCGGCTTTGGCTTCGAGCTTCAGGCCGCGCCAAGTGGCGCCCGCCAGCAACGGGCCGAAGGGTCCGGGTTCCGAGGCCTCGACGGAGATCGAGCCCTGCAAGCGATCGGCGGCGCGTTCGTAGCGGCCCGACGCAGTCACGCCGACCGGTCCCAAGTCCAATCGCGCTTCGCGAAGCGTCACCAGCTTGTCGTCGAGCGCGGCGGTCGCCGTCAGCGTCATCGGTCCACGGATCGCATCCGTCACCGGCCCCTTCGGCAAGCCGGGTCCGGCGGTATCCAGGCGCAGAGTGATCTCCGTCGCCGCATCGCGTGGCTGCCAGCTCGCCTTGCCTGTCGCAGTCGCCGCATCGGCCGCCGACAAGGTGAGATCGGCGCTACCCGCACGAGGATCGCCGCGTACGGCAAGACGGGTCGCGAAGCCCTCTATATCGGGCCGTTCGAGCAGGGCTGCGGCGACACCGCCCTTTCCTTCATCGAAGGTTACCTCGCCGTCGACAACCTGCGTGTTGGCGTCGAAGCGGATATTCGCCCCAAGACGCCCCATCGGGCCATCGAGGCGGTTTCCCTCGAGCTTCAACCGACCGTCGGCAAGACTTGCCGGCAGCACCGCATCGCCCGTGATCTTCCAGCGCGAATCGACCTGGGCGAGCGCAGCACCGACATGAAGCTCGTCGATCGAGAGCGCTTGCAGATCGATACCGACAGGCAATTGTAGAGAACCGCCGGCCTTCGTGCTGCCGGCCTCGGTCTTTGCCGGTTCCGGCGCTCGGGCAACATCGATGCGCCGCGCGGCAACGACGTCGACATGTACCCGCCCACTCAGCAGCGACAGGAACAACCAGCGGACCTCGGCATCTTCGATCGTGAGCCAAGGCCCCTGCCGGTCGGCAAGTTCCACGCGCTCGATCTTCACATCCGTCGGGATGAAGCCGCTCAGCCCCTGAAGGCTGAGCCTGCTGTCCGGCGTCGACGCCAGATCGGAAACAATCGACGCCAGGGCGCGCTGCGCGGGCGCCGTCTGCAGCGCCGCAAACAAGACCACCAGCACGGCGACGAGGCCGCCAAGTGTCCAGGAAAGGAGCCGTACGATCCTCATCAGAAAGCCTGCCCCAGGCTGACATAGATACCAAACGGCGGATCACCTTCGCGCCGATTAAGCGGAATGCCGACGTCGAACCGGATCGGGCCGAAGTCAGTATAGTAGCGGATGCCAGCACCCGCACCGACGCGCGGCGCGAACAACGAGAAGTTCGGCAGATAGTCGGGATAGGCGCTGCCGGCATCGACGAAAGCCACCGCGCCGAACGACCGACCGATGCGCTGGCGCAATTCGACGCTCGCCTCGATGACGCTGGCGCCGCCCAGCGGGTTGTTGAAGGCGTCGCGCGGGCCTGCGCTCTGGTAGACGAAGCCGCGGACCGAGCCGCCGCCGCCAGCATAGAAAAGCTTGTCCGGCGGGATGCTGTTGATGTTGGTAGCGGGTTCAGTGCCAAAGGACGCGCGGGTTGCCAGAACGGTGCGTCCGGGCTCGGCGAGATCGAAGTAGCTGCGGCCTGTCAGGCGCATGATCGTGAAGAAATTGCTTGCCGCGCCGGCATCGACCCAAGGCGTTACGTCGAGCTGCAGGCGATAACCCTTGGTCGGGTCGACGTCGCTGTTCGCCTTGTTGTAGAGCACCGTCATCGGGACACCGATGAGGTTGTAATCCTGGGTAATGCCGTTGCGGGTGATCTGCGCAAACTCCGCGGCGAGCCCGAAACGCACCTGCAGATGCGGCGAGACGGTACGATCGAAACCAGCCTGAAACGTGATGGCGTTGCGGGTGTAGGCGTCCAGCACCTCGCGCAACGCTGCCGCTTCGAGCCGCGCGTCCTGGCCGGGCAGCCACCAGTCAGGTTTGCGGAAGGCCGCTCGAAAGGCGAAGCCCGTATCGAGGAGCGCATTTTGCCCGATACGGTTGATCTCTGCTGAAAGACGCAGGCTTTCGGCCTGGCCGAACAGGTTGCGATGAACCCAGAAACCGTCGACGGCGAAACCCAGCTGCGTCTCGTAGCTCACGCCAAAGCCGATGGACCGCTGCGGCCGATCGGTGAGTTCGACATCGATCGGTAATTCACCATTGGCATCGAGGCCGGTGGCCGGCCGAATGCGCACCGCATTGAACACCCCCAGCGACGTGAGCTTGCCGCGCAGGGCATCGACCTTGGCGGGCTCGTAGGGTTCGCCTTCCTTGAAGGGCACACGACGCTGCAGCCAGACTGTGTCGACTTTCTCGGTGCCGGAAAAACGTACCGGACCCATGCGCGCCGTCGGTCCGCTTTCGACGATGAAGGTGACGTCGGCTTCGCGTGTAGCGTGATCGACGATGACTTCGCGATCCTTGATCGCCGCCAGGGCGTAACCGTGCTCTCGTAGTTGAGAGAGAAGCCGGTCCTGCGCGCCGATGATCGCGCCGGCATCAGCCGGATCGCCGGGAGCCAGCTCGAGCTTGCTGCGGTCGATGTCGGGCATCGAGACCATGGCGCCGGGGGGGCGAATGACCAGTTGCCCGATGCGATAGCGCGGGCCGGTCTTGATATTGAAGGAAAACGAGATTGCATCGGCTTCGGGTCGGGCCTCGATCGCATCGAGGGCCGCCGCATCGGCAATCGGTCGACCATCAAACGTGCCGTTCACCTCGGCGTCGTAGAAGCCGCGGGAGCGCAATGCAGCGTTCACCCTCGCCAAGGCGGCCTGCGCGCCCTGCAATAGGGAGAGGCCATCACCAGTGAGCGGCTGATTCTTCTCGATGCCCTCGACGAGGCTCTTGATATCCGCCTCCATGCCCTCGTCGCCGGACATGGTGAGCTCGATCTTGGCGGTTCGCGCCTGCGCGATTCCGCACAACGATGCCCAAAGCATCATCACGAACAGTGTCGTGCCCAACAAGCGCGCAAACGCGCTTTTGCCCAGCACGGTGCGGTGTGGGGGGCAAACCGTCATCACCGTTACACAACGCCCCAGCGGTTATTTGGATGCAAGACCTTGGTGTGTGAAAACTTCATCTCGGCACAGAGTGAACGATCTCGCGGTCTGGCGATAATGGAAATGGGAGAATTCTCAATGGCAAGAGTGACGCGCACACTCCTGGCCGGCTCGGCTGCCATCGCTGCGACAGCCGCTCTGGCGACCGGAAGTTACAGCCAGACAGAACGACCAGACCAAGACCGCTGGCGGCAATACGAGGGCCTTACGGCTCTCGAGATCCCATTCGCCAACGGACCGATCTCGATGGAACACGTGCCGCAGGTCTGGTTGAAACTCAATGGTGCGCGGCCACGCTGGTTCGGCATGGATACCGGCTCGACGGGTATCGTCACGTCGGCTGAGCATTTCGCGCCGGGGCCGGGCGATGTGGCTCAGGGACCCGGGCGGCTGGTCTACAACAGCAGCGGTCGCATCCTGAACGGCGAGCACTATCTCACCGACATCGTGATCCAGCGCGATGCGCATACGCCCGTTGCCACGGCGCGCGTGCAGGTCCTGCGTGTTACCCACATCACCTGCCTGGAGCACGCCCGCGATTGCCGACCGGAGCAGAACCCGCGCAATGTCGGCTTCATGGGCGTCGGTTTCGATCGCGATTCCGCGCAGGGCACCACTGTCTCGGCGCCCAAGAACCCCTTCGTCAGCCTCACGTCACTGGCGTCGGGCCAGCCGGTCGGCCACGTACGTCAAGGTTATGTGATCACCCGCAACGGCGTCCATCTCGGCATGACCCCCGAGCTCACCCGCCATATGGCGTTCGTCAAACTGACGCCGAAGGCTCATCCGCCCGGCGTGCCGGACTGGAATGGTGCGCCGCTGACCATATCCGTCGATGGTCGGGAGGGACGCGGCACCATGCTCATGGATACCGGCATCAACTACATGTTCCTCTCGCCGCCGGCAGGAACGCGGCTGGAGCGCGGTCACGCTGCGCCGGAGGGCACACGGATCGACCTCTACATGCCGGACAGGCAGCGGCCGCAACCCGCGCACTACCATCTGACCGTCGGCCGTCGCGGCAATCCGCTCCATCCCGAAAAGGTCGAGGTGGTGAGAGACGCAGGCGTCTTCGTGAACACGGGCCGCATGTTCCTGCAGGGCTTCGACTATCTCTACGATGCAGCCGGCGGCTATGTCGGATACGGCTGGAATGGCCGCGTCAGTCACGAATATGGCGGCGTCACACCGGGTGTTTCGGCGGCCCGCTAACGCACCTTGGATAGGTCGAGCGTGCACTGATCGTCTGGCGGCCCTGGCATGCTCTTGAAGTCGGAGCGTGCAATTGTCGTTGCCGAAATCCGGTCGCCCGCAATCGTGCCGAAGAAAGTCCCGCTGAAGCTTCGTATCGGATCGGGGACTGTCCATTTGACGCTGGCAGAGTAGCGTGTGCCGCTGATGGTCATCGAGAAGGCCACGCTGTCTCGCGGACCGCTCGTCACCTGGCCGCCGGTCGCCGAAAGATCGAGAGGCAGGCCATTGCCCGGCCATGTCGCGCATTTGATGCGGCCCACCCAGCGCGCGGTGTCGACAGGTGGGGCCGGCGGTGCGGCAACGATTGACGGTGCCGGCTTTGCCGCAACCCGACCTACCGAGGACGATCCGACGAGCGCCAGACTCGCCCCACCTCCAACACCGACTCCGGCCAGTTGAATCAGCAGGCGGCCTCCGTCGAGCTTACCTTTCACCGTGAGCGGCAATTTTTGGCAAGTCGCGTCGAAGGTCGTCGCCTCGCCGGAAACATCACCAGCCGGCGTGACCCGGATCGAGATCGGGCTGTTGCCGCAGATCGTGTTCTGCAGGCTGCCGCTGCCGACTCCGCTTGAAATTTGAAGCGATACCTGACGGGGCCCGTGATCCCCCGGGCGCGCGCCCATCTGATCGTAGGTGCCACCATAGGCGCCATCGAAAGCAGCAATCGCTGCGGCGACGGCGCCGTGCGCCCTTGCCTCTTCAGCTTTGCGCAGCGCCTCGGCTTCTGCGCGCTGCCGCTCGGCCTGCGCCCGAGCCAACGCCTCGTCGGCCCGGTGCTTCGCCTCGGCTTCCGCGGCAGCCTTCTGGCGTGCCACCAGCTCCGCATTCTTCAAGGCGGCGATCTCGGCCTCCGCGCGGCGCTGTACTGCTTCCGCTTCGACACGCTGGGCTGCAGACTCCGCCCCGCTTTGCATCTGCTGCCGACTGGCTTCGATCTCGCCACGCAAGCGGACCAGCTCCTGCTCGGCCGACTGAAGTTGTTGCTGTGCTTTCGCGAGGTCGGCATCGGCCTGTCGCTTGGCCGCGCTATCGACGTCGGCCTTACGCCGGGCCTCCTCTTCGAGCCGCCGCTTCTCTGCCGCCGCCGCATCGGCAGCGCGCCGCTCCGCCAGAAGACGTTCGAGATCCTCGGTCCTCATATCCTGAAGGGAGAGGGCCTGAGGCGACGGAGGCCGCGACGTCAGCGTAAGGTAGGTCCCGCCGGCAACAAGGAGCAATGCTGCCACGGCCCCTCCGGCATAGAGGCCGATACGGCGTGGCGCTGGCGAGGGCGACAGCGCCGAAGGTGCAAGGGCCGACACCCGAGGTCGCATCACGATGGTTGCCTCGGGATCGAACGCCGAGATGAGCGTGCGCCAGGAGCCGATCGACTGCGGACGATCGGACGCGCGTACGGCCAGCGCGGCATCGAGACCTGCCAGAAGGCCGCGCGAGAATTCCGGATCGGCGAGACGGGTAAGCGGCTCGTATTGATCGTCGAGCATGCGATCGATCGCGCTGGGCGGCGCCTTGCCGGCGATTGCGTGGTAGAGCGTCGCCGCGAGGCCATAGATGTCCGTCCAGGGCCCCTGCTCGGCAGAGCTCATCTGCTCGGCAGCCGCGTAGCCGGGAGTGAACACGGCCGTCATGGTCGCCATCCGCCCGGTCATCGCAGCCCGCGCGGCGCCAAAATCGATCAGTGTCGGATTGCCCTGTTCATCCAGCATGATGTTGGATGGCTTGATGTCACGATGCAGGAAACCTGCAGCGTGAACCTGCTCGAGGCCGTCGAGCAGCGTCCACAGAATCCGGCCGACGGCGGGCGGGTCGAGCCTTCCGACCGACTTCAACCGCTTGTCGAGCGTATCGCCCCGGATCAGTTCCATGACGATATAGGCGGTATCGTTGAGTTCGAGGAAATCGAAGACCCGCACGATTCCCGGCGCACGGTGGAGCGTGGCCAGTGTGCGCCCCTCGGCGACAAAACGGTCGCGCCCACGGGTGAAATCGTCGACAACTCTGGTCGAGCGCGGCGACACGGTCGATCCGCGCTGCCGTATGGCAAGCGACGTCGGCAGGTACTCCTTGACGGCGACTTCACGGCCAAGCTGGGCGTCGCGGGCATGATAGGTAATGCCAAAGCCACCCTGCCCCAACACGGCAAGCACTTCGTATCGTCCGATCTTCGTGCCCGCTGGCAGGGCGGCGAAATCGACGTCCGGTGCGCCGCTCCTGTCGGATCCGACCTCGACCATGTGCCGAATGTCCCCCTGTCTGGAAGGCTAAGTTGCAGGCTGCAGGCACGCAAAGAAAAAAGCTGTTCCAGATGTCGGATGTCCGCCCCGCCATTCGTCCTCGGGACTAGAACCTCGACAGGAGCCCCCAATGACCGCCTCTTCCACCGCCGACCGAGAACTGGTGCTGACCCGCCTGATCGATGCGCCTCGCGAAAAGCTCTACCGGGCCTGGACCGATCCTGCCCTGCTGAAGCAATGGTTTGCCCCCTGCCCTACACGACGCCGGTGGCCGAACTCGACGTAAGGCCGGGCGGCGCCAATTTCATCGTGATGCGCGGGCCCGATGGCCAGGACATGCCCAACCGGGGCGTCTATCTGGAAGTGGTACCGAACGAACGAATCGTCGTCACGGACGCCTTCACGACGGCATGGGAGCCGTCCGAGAAGCCATTCATGACGTTGATCCTCACCTTCGAGGACGAAGGCGGCAAGACCCGCTACACCGCAACGGTACGCCACTGGACGGTCGAGGACCGCGAGGCGCACGAGAAGATGGGCTTCCATCAAGGCTGGGGCATCTGCGCCGACCAGCTCACGGCGCTTGTTGCAAAGCTGTAGAACCTGAGACGCTGCCGCCCGCAGCCGAACGGGCGGCAGCGAGGCCGCCGGAGCGTCAGCAAGAGCTCGCCCAAGGCACCCGGAACCGTGCTCGGTTACCGGGGCGCACCATTGTAAGGTGGTGCGATGATCAGGCTCCTACACAAGGCTATCGTTGGCACCATCAGGCGCCTGCCTCCGCGCGCGGCCTACTTCGTCTTCCGCGGGTACAACAAGGCGCTCCGCCTGCTGGGGCCGGAACACGTCGCAACGACCTTCTTCGGCGCGAAGCTTCACTGCAGCACCGAAGATCTCATCCAGCGCATGATCCTGCATTTCGGCGTCTGGGAGCCGGACGTATCGCGGGTGATCGAGCAGAACCTCAAAAGCGGCGACGTCTTCGTCGATATCGGCGCCAATATTGGCTACGACACGCTGCTGGCCTCCGCCCGCGTCGGTCGCGCCGGTCAGGTCGTGGCGATCGAAGCGTCGCCCCGGACATTCGCGTTATTGCAGAAAAACCTCGCGCTCAACCCCGCCTCGATAAATGTGCGCGCAATCAACGCCGCCGTTTCCGACAAACCTGGCACCCTCGAGCTTTACGAGATCAGCAGCGCCAATATCGGCGCAGCGACGACTCTCGCCTCGCGCGGCGGCACATTGATAGCCTCGGTCGAAGCACGACCGCTGGACCAGATCCTGACTGCCGACGAAATCCAGCGTCTTCGGCTCATCAAGATGGACGTCGAAGGAGCGGAGCCGCCGATTCTTCGATACATCCTCGGTCAGCTTCATCTCTATCCGCAGACCATGGACATCGTTGTCGAGGCAAGTCCGCAGGATGATCTCGCGGCATGGCGAAATGTCTTTGACGGCTTGCGGACGGCTGGCTTTTCCGCCTGGGCGATCGACAACAGCTACGAACTCGAATGGTATCTGCGCTGGCGCCACCCTACGGCGCTGCGGCGGATCGAAACCATGCCGCCGCACCAGCAAGATCTCCTATTCACCCGCCGCTAGCCTGCGGGCCCCTGCCCCGATGATTTCTGCAAAGCATGGACGATATTCATCATCAGGCCAGCACAGCCCTTCTCGATCAGGTCGAGCGCCCGCTCGTAGTCAGCGACGCTGCCGCCGTAGGGATCGACGATGTCCGTTGCGCCAGCCTCATGGACGTGCCGCAGGAGGAGTTGCGGCCGGTCGGTGCAACCAGCCGGCGCCATCCAGCGCATCGCAGCGAGGTTGGTCCGATCCATGGCAATCGGATGATCGTAGCGCGCCAGATCGTCCGGCTGCAGCGACCGTATCTTTACCGCACCGAGCATGTAGCCACGTCGTTCGGTGACCTCGTGCGCCAACAGCGACGGCGCTTCGCCGACATGGCCATCGAACGTTCCAGCACTGGCGACGTCGAACAGGTGTTCGATCCGGCCTCGCCGCGCGAAGGTACGGAACACACTTGCCGCCATTGGCGCGCGGCAGATACCGCCGGTAGATACAAACAGAACGCCGATCGTCATACCTGAGAGCCGCAGGACATGTTGTCGGGCAGGTCAATCTGGAAAATGGCGCCTGCGCCGCTCGGCTCCAAGGTCAGGCTTCCGCCTGCATCGCGCAGAATGCCATAGGCAATGGCGAGGCCGAGGCCCGTACCCTGGCCTTCGGGCTTCGTCGTGAAGAATGGTTCGAAGATGCGCTCGCGAATCTCTTCCGGGACACCCGGCCCATTGTCGGCAATGCGCACCCGCAGGTGGCCATCGGCACTCCGCCCGGCCGAAACGTCGACGACCTTGTCACTTTGCGCGGTATCGCCGAGTGCATCGCGGGCATTACCGAGCACGGCAACCAACGCCTGCTCGATCAACGGCTGGTGCCCTACCACTACAAGCGGTTCCTCGCCCAGCTCGTGCCTGAGGACAATACCGGCCGTGCGATAGGGCTGTCCCATGAGGGCGATTGCGCCGAGGCAGGCGTCGCGCAGATCGAAGGGTCGCGGGCCTTCGCGGGTCGAGCGGCTGAATATGCGCATGCGCGAGATAACGGCAGCGGCCCGATCGACCTGGGCCATGATCCGGGTGAGTTTCGCAGCCGCGAAGTCGCGGAACTCAGGATCCGACATCGCCGGGATCGGCTCCTCGGCATCTTCGTCACCGGCAGCCGCCGCGGGTAACTCGGATTCCGCCTCGGCCAGAGCATTCTGCGCAGCCATGCGGATCACGTTCAATGGCTGGCTAAGCTCGTGCGCAATGCCTGTCGTGATCTCCCCCAGTGTCACGAGCTTTCCCGACAGCGCAATCGCACGCTCTGCTTGGTGACGGAGCGTTTCGTCATGACCGACCAGGATTACGCTCTCACCGCTGTCGGGCAGCGATTGCCGCGACAGAGAAAAGCGCAGCCGCCGCGTCCGATCACCCGGCTGCAACAGACCGAGATTGATCTCCGCGGTAGGCACCTTGCCGTTGATGAACGTGAGAAGCGGCTCGACGCCTTCGAGAGCAGGATTAAAGAGCGCGTCCGCCACGGCGCGATCCGGCCCGGTCCCGAGCAGGCGGCGAAAGAGCGAATTGGCATGAACGACCTTGCCATGCCGGTCTACGACGGCGGTCATTGCCGACGGCGTATCGACGATGGCCGCTAGCACTTGCCGTTCCGAAGCCTCACGTGCAGCCGCACTGGTCCGCTCGATCAGCCTCGCCATGAGCACGCCCGCCAAGACGGTGAGGACGGTCAGCAGAATGCCGATGCCCACGATCAGCAGGTTGCGATCATGCCATGGCGTCAGGAAGGCGCTTTCCCCTACCGCGACAGTGACATAGGCCGGAAAGCCTTCGAGCTTGGTGGCAACGACGATGCTCGACGGATGCCCCCCTGCATAAGACGGAAACGATCCACGAGCCAGAACGGCGTTCCCGGATTCGCCTGTTTCGATCAGCCGTTGAGGCAGCGTCTGATCGAAGCGCGATCCGAGCTTCTGATCGGGGAGATTTGTGGCCAGCAAGGTGCCGTCATTGCGAAACAGCGCCAGCGAACCGTCGGGACCGAGAGCGACGCGATTATAGAAGGCGGCAAAGAAGTTGGCTTCGAGGCCTACACCTACAACGCCGAGCAACTCGCCCTTGTCGGATACGATCTTACGCGCGATGTAGAAGCGCGGGTGGCCGGTTATCACACCAGTCGACGTCCCGCTCAGTGCCATGGCTCCAGGTTCGATGGCGATCCTGAACGAATCCCGTTGCGCAACATTGACTGCGGCCGGCGGCCACGCTCGCGTCGCGTTCACGACATCGCCGTTGGCGGCAACGATCAGGGCGATCCCGATTTGCGGCTGCCCCAGGATGCGATCGCGCATCGCGTCGTAGAAGCGCTTCTCGCCCATGACCTGACGAAATTGGTGCTCGGTCTCGATGCGCTCCTCGGCGATCCAGTCGACCATGCTTTTTACAACCAGATCCGCCGCACCCTGCGTCTGAGCTGCATGCGCCGCCACCGCGAGAGCGATGTTCTCCGCCGATGTCTTCCAGCTTTCGACGGCACGTCCGTAGTTGTCCTCGATGATCAGGAACACCATGGTCCAGACCAGCAGAATGTGCAGCACACCGGCAAGCAGGGTACGCCGAGTGCTCGCCGACCCGCTCACGAGACTCAATGCACGTCTGTGTGCCGGCCGCTCTTCGCCCTGTTCGGCTTCCCCCAAAGACACCGCCATCCCCCCACATATGCCATTATCGGGCCGCCGCCACCCACAAAAACCCAAACAAATCGCTCAACCCTTGCGGAATGTACCTCGAACCGGGCAATTTCAGCGGTACACCCCGATTCCAATCGCCTCCAATTTGGAGGTTAAGCCACTGTCTGCAAGAGAGCCCTGCCGTACATGACAAGTTCCGGCCGTCCGGCCCGCCCTTTTCGCAACGTCGATGCCATGGTGGTCGACGACGATTCGGCCGCAGTCGAGGAGCTGGTTGAATGCCTCGCCAAGGCTGGCCTTTCCTGCCTCTCGGCAGGCAACGGAGGGCTGGCGCTGCAGCTTTTGGCAGAGGGAAATCGCGCAAAGGTTGTAGTTTCTGATCTGCGTATGCCCGAACTGACCGGACTGGAGTTTGCCGAACGCCTCGGCCGGCTGGACGACGACGACCGGCCGGAGGTGATATTCGTAAGTGGCCATGCAGGGTTCGACGATGCCGTCGAGGCAATCCGCCTCGGCGCCCGCGACCTGCTCACGAAGCCCGTCGACGGGCCGAAGCTGGTGCGCGCCGTGAAGGCGGCGCTGCTCGCACGGCAGGCCCGCCAACGGGCAAATCCGTCGACCGAAGCGTTCGGTGACGAACCTTGTGGCCGCAAGCGGGCCGCGTTGAAAGACATGCGGTCAATGCGCAAGATGCGCAGTCAGTATTTTCCCACCGAACTCTTCTCCGATCCGTGCTGGGAAATGTTGCTCGACCTCTACGACGCCCGATTGGCGGGAGCCGAAGTCACCGTCACCAGTCTGGGTGCTGCGTCCGGCGTGCCCCTGACGACAGCCCTCCGCCGCATGGAGCAGCTGATGGCCCATGGCCTCATCGAGCGCTCCGGCGACACCGGAGACAAGCGACGTACCATCGTCCGCCTGAGCCAAGAGGGGCTCAATGCCGTCGAGCAGTTCTTCGATACTTACCTGCGCCGTAAGTGAGCATCAGCCAATCCCTCCGATCCGGAGGCGATCTGTCGTGAAAAGTACATCGAGATCGTCCTATATCGTGCACCATGTCTCTCGACGATCAGGGCGTAGCATCCTTCCTGACAGACGTCCTCATTGTGGAAGACGATCCCACGCAGGCTGAAGAATTGGCCTGCTACCTTCGCCGGGCACGTCTCAGGGTCGAATCCACGGTCAGCGGCTCGCTTGCCATCCACACGATCGCGCGGCTGCGGCCCAAGGTGGCCCTGATCGACTACAATTTGCCCGATCTCGATGGCGTAACCGTCGCCGAGCGCATCAAGCGGCTCAGTCCCGGCACGGCCATGATCGTGATGTCGGGCCGCATCGACAGGCTATCGGACCACACTCTTGCCAACACCGGCATTTTCACCTTCATGAACAAGCCCGTGGCGCTGGGTCCGTTGCGCAGTGCCGTCCTGACTTTGATCCGTACGACGACACGGACTGGCTTGCCGCCGCCCTTGCCCAAGAAACGGTTGCTAACGCTGCCCTTCGGCTCCTTCAGCCTCACCTGAAGCAGCGCCAAGGTATTCACGTTTGAGAGGGTGCAATTCTTGACTCGCGCTGGCGCGCGAGGCTTCACTCAGTGCACGTTCTATTTGAAGTGTTGTGTCGCTCTGATGACCCGCGGGGTGGCTGTGCGGATACTTCTTGTCGAGGATGACGAGGATCTCCGGACGGAAATTCGCGAGTACCTTCAGCGCCGTGGGCATGACGTCACGGCGTGCGGGTCGCTCGACGATGCCCGCTCGGCTGTTCGTCGCCTTGCCGCATGCGGCATGGCCGCCGAGGCAATCGTTTGCGACGTCAACCTGCCTGACGGCAATGGTATCGACTTTTATGCGGCCTCAGCTGCAGAACTCCCCGCTTGTCGCTGGGTTTTGATGTCGGGCGCGCACGATGCCGCGAGGATCGACGGGCTGAGCGCCGGGAAGGGCCTGCCGCGCTGCACCATCGTCGAGAAGCCGATGTCGCTCCGGATCCTGAACGGCGCCCTCAATCGGATATGATCAACCGGGAAGCGGGCTCTTCTGAAGCGCATGGATGTCCGCAATCTGCGCTTCGAGGGCTTGGATACGCCCCTGCCGTTCGCGGGCGACGCTTCTTCAAAAGACGCGGCGCGGCCCCGAGCCCTCGTTCATCTAGCTCTCCATAGGTCGATCACCGGCCCACGAGGCCCCAACACAGGATCCTTCTCCGGCAAGGGCACCGCGGCGACAGAGCGCCGAGCCACCTCGCTGTCGACCTCTCCAGGTCGCTTCTGGTCGAATTGGCCGTTGCGCGGGTAAGCGCCCACCACCAGGAGATCGGCGCTGGCGTCGAGCCGCTTGTGGCCGGTGCCGGCCGGCAAGACGACGACATCGCCCGCGGCGACGGTAAGAGGCCGGCCCTTGGCTCCGCCGAACTCGACAGTGGTGCGGCCGCGCGCAATCCCGAGCACTTCGTGCGTCCCTGTATGGAAGTGCAGGAAAGGGTAGATCCCGTTCCGCCAACCATCGGACCAGCCATTGCGGGCAAATGTCCGTTCGAGCCATCCCGCCGCATCGTCGACAGCCTGGTCCGGGACCACACCGCGATAGACAACCAACGGCAGCCGCGGATTGTTGGGCGTCTCGTCATCGCCTTCGAAGCGAAATGTCTCGAAAGTGTATTTTTCGGTCGGGTCCGCGTTCATGATGGGAATTGCATACCGCTTCGCCTCGATTGGCAAACACCTCCGCGAGGTCGGCCAAGATCGCTACTCCATTCATTTCCGGTCACTCCCTCGGACTTCGGGGAGATCGATCGGTTTGAGCGAGGCGTACATCTTCAAGGCGACGTTTTCATTTGCGGATAGATCGCGGGTCCGTCTAACGTTATCTGCCTTCACGGGGGAGTTCATATGGCCCAGGATCGTCGTTCACTGCGCGCGCTGGCACAGCTTCTGCCTTCCGGGGCGCTCGGTCTGTCGGTCACCCTGGCGGCCGCCGATGCTGCGGCTACAGCCACTGCGGCACCGGACGACAACAAGAAGAGCGGTTCCGTCGCCGAGCGACTTCAGACCATCCGCAACGACGTCTCCGGCGCCATCGAGCAATATCGCAAGGACGGCGAGCCGTTCGTCGCCGTCGACCCGGAGCAGCTTGTTGCTTGGTGGGGCAACGGCGGCTGGCGCAACGGCGGTTGGCACAACTGGGGCAATGGCTGGCACAATGGCGGCTGGGGCAACGGCGGCTGGCACAACTGGGGCAACGGCTGGCACAACGGCTGGCATAACTGGTAATAGCCGCCGATGCCTGCCACGCCTGAGATCGGCATGGTGGTCGTGCAGCCGACGGCGTTCTGCAACATCGCCTGCACCTATTGCTACCTGCCGGACCGCTCCAACGCACACGTGATCGCCCAGTCGACGGTGACGCGGCTGTTCGAGGAGATTTTTGCGTCCGGCTGGTCCTGCCCAGAACTCATCGTCGTCTGGCATGCCGGCGAACCGCTGGTGGTGCCTGTCTCTTTCTACGAGGAAGCCTTCGCCACGATCGACCGGCTGCGGCCGGCGAATGTTATTGTGAAGCACTCGTTCCAGACCAATGGCATGCTGATCGATGCCGATTGGTGCAGGCTCTTCAAGCAGTGGAACGTCGGCGTCGGCGTCAGCCTCGATGGTCCGCGCGACTTGCACGACCTGCATCGCAAGACACGCAGCGGCAAGGGGACATTCGACAAGACGATCGCGGGCGTCCGCACCTTGCGTGAAAACGAGGTGCCCTTTCACGTCATCTCGGTTCTGTCGAAGGCGAGCCTCGACATGCCGCACGAGCTGCTCGCCTTCTACCTTACCGAAGGCGTCGACCAGGTCTGTTTCAACGTCGAGGAGTCCGAAGGCGACCATGTGTCGAGCCTGTTCCACGGCCCGGCGCTGCGTCAGCGATATGCGGCTTTCCTGAGGACTTTCTGGCATGAGGCACGCCGCAGCGGCCGCGTCCGTTTCGTGCGCGAGATCGATCTCACCCTGCCGCGAGTGTTCCGCCCGGAAGGCGCGCCGACGCGCAATATCCAGGTCGAACCGCTCGCCATGCTGAACGTCGACAGCCATGGCAATGTCTCGAGCTTCTCGCCCGAGCTGTTGGGGCTGAAGAACGAGGCCTACGGCGACTATCTCCTGGGCAATATCCGTTTTCAGTCGATGGCCGAGATTCGCGACGCCTGCCTCGCCTCGCCGCTCTATCGCGATATCAGCGAAGGCGTACGGGCCTGCAGCGACGCCTGCGACTACTTCTCCGTTTGCGGTGGTGGCGCGCCGGTCAACAAGCTGTTCGAGAATGGCAGCTTCACCGGCACCGAGACGTCCTACTGCACACTGACCCAGATGGTACCGACCGACCTGATCCTCGAGGCCTATGACCGCCTCGAAAAGGGTTGGGTCGCCGCTGAACCCGCCACAGTCACTCCGCCTCCGCCCCTTCCGAGCGGCCAGACCGCCGCGCAGCCCCCGAGGATGCCATGACACGAACCAAGCTCTTTGCCCTCGCCTCGCTGGTGGCCGCTGGCTCAATGCTGGGGGCCGCGCAGCTCAGTGCCCAGCAGGGGCCGCCGCAAGGCGCGCCGCGTGGCGGGCCGGCCACGCCGCAGGAAAGCGGTCCGCCCCAGAGCCAGCCGCCCGGACAGCCCGAAGGCCGTCCCTATCCGGTCATGTTCGTGACCAGCGTCGAGCTGCTGCGTTCCGAGCGCACCGGCGGCATCGACATCGTGCGTGCCCGCGCCCTGGTAAGCTCCAACTCCTGGACCTCGCCGCACCTCCTGCCCATTACCGTAGGCAAGGGCATCGACGGCATGTTGGACCTGATCTTCCAGGCGAGCGCTCCGCCCAGCATGTCGCCACTCGGCCCCTTCATGGTGGTGGAAGCCTTGCTGCCTCTGGGTGGTGGCCATCCCTACAAGGGCATCCGTGTCCGCTCGGGCTACAACTCCGTCACGCTAAAAACCTTGCCGGGCTTCGCAGAAGCGACACCGCCCAAGGAAGATTGCGAGAAGTGCCTCGGCAAATACTTCCAGGCCAAGGGAGCAGCCGCGCCAGCCGGCCAGGCGGCAGGCAACATCGTGCGCGAGGAAGACCTTCCCTATCCGCTGCGCATCATCCGCCCGAACGACGGCATCCCGAGCTACGAGTACGATCCCAACCGGCTGACACTGCTTCTGTCCGAGTCCGGTCAGATCGTCGACGCGGCCTGGGACTGACCCGAGCCGCAACCGACCTTCCGAACTGCGTGCATTAGAGTGGTGGTAGCGCGTTGCGTAGCGGCGCGCTGGGCACCTGCATCAGTCCGTCGAACGGCTGGCCCAACTCCAGGATCAGATAGATCGCGCTGGCTGCCGACAGGGCGCAGAAGAACAGCACGCAGAGAAGCGTCGCGTTGGGCGCCGACGACATGGCAAAAGTCGCAAAGATGAAGCAGAGCCAAAGGATCAGCAGGAAGACGAACGGCTTGGACATCGAATCCGAAGGGTGAGATTGGAGCGATAGCTGGATCTGGGCGAGCGCGGTGCTCGCCGCCAGAGCGCGGGCCTGCCAAACGCCCTGCGGATCCTGTGTCACGAGCTGGCGCAGCTTGCCGACCACACCGATCTCCTCGGCAACGGCCTTTGTGGAATTGCCCGCCTCGGACTGCCAGATCGAGTCGGCAAGGGTCTTCACATCCTCACGCAGCACATGCCGCAACGCCGCTCCTTCCTCGCCGACCCCCTTCAGGATGCGGTCGAGCTCGATCACGTTTGCCGTGAGCTGAGAAATCTGGCTGCCGGTCGCCTCGTAGGAAGCCCGGGTCGAGGCAAACAGGAGCGCAATGACCAGGGCCGACATCGTCCCCACGAGCGCCGTAGCAAGCTTGATGACCTCCTTCGAATCGCCGCTGAGATGCCGCTCCGGCAATCGATGGCGGAGGAGCAATCCCAATCCGGTGCTGAGGAGAATCAAGGCGAAGGCGATCAGCACAATGGCAACGGCACTCACGTCTTCGACCTCGTTCCCTATCTCGATCTCCGCCTAGTATAACCGCGCATGAGTTCAACCGGCACGCCCTACCAGACCGTCCCTGTCGACTACTTCTCGCGCCGCGGCCTGCGCCGCTACGCCGGCGTTTTCTCGCTCTGGGCTCTGGGGGTAGGTGCCGTCATTTCCGGTCACTATTCGGGCTGGAACCTGGGCCTCCTGGCCGGCGGCTGGGGTGGCTATGCGCTGGCAGCCCTGGCGATTGCTGCCATGTATCTCGGCTTGGTCTTCTGCATTGCCGAAATGGCAGCCGCCCTGCCCCATACAGGCGGCGCCTACTCCTTCGCCCGGGCCTCGATGGGTCCCTGGGGCGGTTTCATCACCGGCCTTTGCGAGAACGTCGAATATGTTCTCACACCGGCCGTCGTCGTCTCCTTCCTTGCCACCTACCTGGCCGCCGTCTTCGACACCCCGACCGCGTGGCTGCCACTCTACTGGATTGCGGGATATGCGCTCTTCGTGGCCCTGAACATCCTGGGCGTCGAGCTGTCCTTCCGAGTCACGGTGGTTGTCACCCTGGCCGCCCTCGCCTGCCTCGCCGTTTTCTGGGTTTCGGCGTTGTCCGTCGCCGACTTCAGCCGCTATGCACTCAATATCGGCGCAGGCCCCGACGGCAGACCTGTCGAGCTGCCCCAGGGGAATGGCCCGCTGCTGCCCTTCGGCCTGCAGGGTGCCCTGGCGGCCCTCCCTTTCGCGGTCTGGCTGTTCCTTGCCATCGAGCAGCTCCCGCTCGCCGCCGAAGAAGCGATGCAGCCGAGCCGCGATATCCCGCGCGGCATCGTGGCCGGGCTACTCACGCTGTTCGTCTCCGCGGGCCTCGTCGTCTGGCTCAACGCCTCCGTAGCCCCGGGTGCCTTCCAGCTCGCGAGTTCGGGAGAACCGCTGCTCGACGGGTTTCGCGCCACCTTCGGCGGCAGCCTCGCGAAGCTCCTGGCGCTGGTCGCGTGCATCGGCCTGATCTCGAGCTTTCACACCATCCTGTTCGCCAAGGGCCGGCAGATCTATTCGCTGTCGCGCGCGGGATATTTCCCGCGGTTTCTGTCGATCACCCATCCGCGCCACAAGACTCCATACGTCGCCCTGATTGCCGGCTCGGTCGTAGCACTTGCCCTGATGCTCGGGCTCTGGTTTGGCATGGGAGCCGACAGGGGCGCGGCGGTCATCCAGGGAATGCTGCTCAACATGGCGGTCGCCGGCGCGATGCTCTCCTATTTGCTGCAAGCCGTGAGCTTCCTGGTCCTGCGTGCGCGACTGCCCGGCCTCCACCGCCCCTACCGATCGCCGATGGGCGTCGGCGGTGCGATCGTCACCATCGTCATCGCAGCCGTGACCCTGGTCTACCAGCTCCTCGATCCGGTTTTCGTCTCGGGCGTGCTGGGCGTCTGCACATGGTTTGCGCTAGGGATCCTGTGGTTCTCCCTGGTCGGCCGGAACCGGCTGGTGCTGTCGCCGGAAGAAGCCTTCGCTCTGAAGGTACGGCAGCCGTCGAAACAAGCCTCAGTCGCCGACTGAAACGACCGCCTTCGCTTCGCGATCGCGTTCGGCGATGCTCCCGGCGACCTGCTTGCGGAATTTCTCGAGATCGGGACCACGCAGCTGAGCCCGTTTCAGGTCGGGATGCGTGATGGGATTCACCGGCTTGCCCTCGGCCAACAGCTCGAAATGGAGATGCGCACCTGTCGACCGGCCGGTGCTACCGACGAAGCCGACAACATCGCCTTTCGATACCATCATTCCCGGCTGCAGCCCTTCCGCAAAGCCTGCGAGATGACCATAAACGCTGGTCACCTTGCCGGCATGATCGATACGGATCCAGTTGCCGTAGCGGCCGTTGGGAGCGGCGCCAACGACGATACCGTCGGCCGCAGCATGAACAGGCGTGCCTGCGGGCGCAACGAGATCGACGCCCTCATGCATGAACAGCGAGCGGCCACGCGCTGGCGGTGACAGGATCGGCGCCATGGGCTTCGCCCCGCCATAGGCAGAGAGCCCGAGCGACGCGCCGAGCGGCGTAGCGACGTTGACCCGCGGCATGTCGTGTGCGCCGCCGGTCGGCAGTCCAGGCGGCGGTCCAGACGGCTTGGCCGACCGGCCTTGTGTCGGGCCACCGGCGCCTTGCGGCTTGCCGGCATACATCGGCGGCGGCTGGTCGAACGGATCGGCCCGCAGGCCGAAGCCGGAGGAAATCGAAACCGTGTCGAGTGGAAGCCGGACCGACGGCGGCGTCGCGGCATGGCCGTTCGTCATCCAGAAACGCTCGGTCTTGTCGCGCGAACGGAAGCGATGGATTGCCACCATGCCTTTGGCGGTGCGCAACTCCATCCACAAGACGCGGCCGACATCGAGCGGCGCTCCTGCGGCTGTGAAGCTCTGCTCGAAGCGCACGTAGAACTTGTCGCCGTCCCGCGAGTTGCCATCGAGGTCCACCGCGGTGGCCAGCGCTTCGAGTGCCTCGAGCATCGCAGGCGCCGGCACACCGGCCGCCGCCGCCGACGCCGCGAGCGAACCGCCCACGACAACCCCTGTCACGCCGCGCTCACGCTGGAACGGCAAATAGGCCTGCAGCCGTTCCTCGTCCTTGCCATCTCCCAGCAGGCGCTCTTCCTCTTCGCGGCCATAGGCCAGCACGCTTTCCGAAACGGGTTCTGTCGAAACGGGTGGTGGAACAGGATCGGCAAGAACGATCTGCGGCTGCACATCCTCCGGTTCGACGTCGAACGTTACGGCCCGTGCCAGTTGGTCGTCGACCGAAACCAGACGGATGAACTGGAGGTGGTCGGTAAGCCCGGCTGTTGCGGGCGGTTGATCGACCGGCTCGTGGGCCAGCAGAGCCGTCTCGATTCCCGATACATCCCGCTGCGCGCCATGATCAGCATGATCGGAAGACGCCGACTCATGCCGCGGCGCCGCGGATGCGATGCCGGCGGGCATTGATCCGACGAGCAGCGTAGCAATAGAAGCCGCAACGACCGAGGACCGTTTCATGCATTCCAGTCTAGCGCCAATTGGATCAAGTGCCGGTAACATCGCCGTGGCAGACGACCCGCCCGGCGACCCTAGCCGCGCCGTCAGCGCTTGGAAACCACTGGTTTCCAGGCTTTTGCGCGCCTTTCGGCCTCCGATATTTGCGCAGGCGTCATGCGCGCTTTAAGGGTTGCGAGGTCCTTGCGCGCCTGATCCAGGCGCTCCTGATTCTTGACCGTGTAGCGATCGATGGCAAGCGAGAGCCACTTGTAGGCCTCGACATCGTCTTGCGGCGGAATACCCTCCCCGAAGCCCAGCATGAAACCGATGTCGTTCTGGGCCCTGGCATAGCCCTGCTGGGCTGCCTGCAGGAAAAGCTTTGCGGCTTCCTTGTGATCGCGCGGCACGCCTTCGCCGCTCCAGTACATGGCCCCCAGCAAGGTTTGCGCCTCGGCATTGCCCTTCGCGGCCCAGACCTTCCAGATGCGGACAGCCGTGGCCATGTCCTTGCGCTCGTAAGCGCCTGCAGCCTGCTTCATCTGCGCTTCAAGGGACTGCGCCATCGCGGGAAGAGCAGGGGCCGCAAGAAGGAACGCGAGCAGGACCGTCGGGATTATCTTCATGAGCGTCATGGTATGACGGCGCCGTAAGGATTCGACAAGACAGGAAGGAGATATGAATGACGGCAAGGATCACGACCTTCTTGATGTTCGACGGTCGCGCCGAAGAGGCGATGAACTTCTACGTCACGCTCTTTCCCGATTCGAAGATTGTCGGCATTACACGCTATGGCGCGGAAGGCCCGGGTGCCGAGGGTTCGGTGATGCACGCCGTTGTGAATCTTGCTGGCCAGCATCTCATGTTCATCGACAGCGCCGTGAAGCATCCCTTTACCTTCACCCCGGCGATCTCCCTTTACGTCGCCTGCTCCTCCGGAACGGAAATTGCGATCCTGGCCGAAAAGCTGGCCGATGGTGGCGAGGTCATGATGCCGCTCGATGCCTATCCATTCAGCCGGAAGTTCGCCTGGATCGCCGACCGATTCGGCGTCAGCTGGCAGCTCAATCTTCCCTGACGGCCAGCTCTTTCGAGGCTCGCAACCACGCCGCCCGGCGGGACGTTAGCGGGTCAGGCATGATCTCGAAGGGGGCTACCATGGCTGACAAGTTTGCGGCCGGCACCACTGACATTTCCGGCCTGACCGCGCGGGAAATGCGAGAACACGAAGAAGCCTTCCGCGGCTTCAGCAAGTTCGTTCTGTTCGCCGTCCTCCATGTAGGACTGGTTCTGGGCTGCATTGCCCTGGCCTTCCTGGCCAATATTCCCGTATTGGCCCTCCTGGTCGGCCTCGGCGGTACCCTGGCGCTGGTCATGGGCTTCCTCGTCTCCACCTGACCATCGCTGGCCCTCGGAGACATTTTCGTTTGCAACCCGCGACGATTAGATGCTTCTTGCGGGAAGATCGCCATGTCTTCCCTCCGCCCCCTGCCCCGCCGGCTCCTCCTCCTGGTGGCTGCAACCGCAGCCCTCGCAGCCCCTGCCACCGCACAGCCTGTCGAGACCTTGCAACAGGTCAAGCTGGTGCTCGACTGGAAGGCATTGCCGACCTTCGCGGGCTTCTTCCTGGCCCGTGAGATGGGGGCTTTCGAACGCCGGGGCCTAGACGTCAGGTTCTCGGAGACGCAAGGCGCCCTGTCTTCGGCCAGCATGGTCGGCGAAGGCAAGGAATTCTGGATTGGCTCGTCGAGCGGCATTGCGACGGCCATCGGCCGCTCCAAGGGGCTGCCGATCAAGAGCCTCGCGGTCTACTATCAGAAGCCGCCAACCGTCATCTACACGCGTACCGAGGATCGTATCGCCCATCCGCGCGACCTCTATGGCAAGACGCTGGGCCTGGTTCCCGGCAGCATCACCAACGAGGAGTTCCGCGCTCTGCTGGCGGCCAACAAGCTCGACCGCAGCAAGATCAACGAAACGACGGTCGACTGGAACGCCTACGACCTGGTCGAAAAGAAGGTCGACGCGCTGATCGACTATGACGAAATGGCACCGTCCGAACTGATCGCTGAAGGCCGCCGGATCATGATGATCCGGCTCAGCGATTTCGGCGTCCGTGCCTACAGCCTGAACCTGATCGTAAACGATGCCGCCTGGGCCGACCCCGAGAAGCGCGAGATCGCGCAGAAGATCGAGGAGGCCGTGCAGGAAGGTTATAATATGGTGAAGGAGCGGCCGGCCGACGCCGCCCAGCACTTCTCCCGTCTCTTTCCGCGTCTGGCGCCGCGCTATGTCGACCGCAGCATGGCGACGGTGTCGCAGCAGCTTTCCGGCCCGCCGACCGGCCAGCAGACGCGCGCCGGGTGGGAAGCCACCATCAAGACGCTTGACCAGCTCGGCTTGCTCGACAAGCCAATCACACCCGACGATGTCGCGATCCTGAACTAGCACAGCGTCTGGTTGGGGGGATTCCGGTGCTTCGCCGCCTTGTACTGCCTTTGCTGCTTGTGCTCGTCGTGCCGTGGACGGCACACGCACAGCAGTGGTCGACTTACCAGCCTGTAGGCGCTGGCTTTAGCATCGATCTGCCGGGCGAACCGGCCATCGAGTCCGAGACGTCGGAGTCCGCAGCCGGCCCCGTGGAAACCCATAGTGCATCGGTCGAGGTCGGGCAGGCTGGCTATGTCAGCATGTACACGATCTACCCCGAGAGTACCGGCATGGAAGCCGATGAAGCGCTCGATGCAGCGCGCGACGGAATGCTGGAAGACGGCAAGGGCGAGTTGCGCGAAGAAAAGCGGCTGACGATCGGAGATCTGCTGGCGCGACGCGTGTCCCTCTACGACACCGAGTCGAAGCTGGTGATCGTCAATCTCATGGTCTACCGCCGCAACACGCTTTACCAGTCGATCTACGCAGCGCCGCCCGACCAGGAAAACACCGAGAACAGCCGGCGCTTCTTCGCCTCGTTCAAGCTGATCGGCCGCTAAAGGCTACGCTCCTTCAGGTCGCCGGGCGCATCTGGGGCCGGGCATGCAGCCGATTGGCCGCGGCAATCACGATCGTGGTGATCGCCACCATGGACAGGCTGAGCACGGCGATGGCCCCGACATCCCCGCTCTCCTTCAGGTCGAAAATCAGCACCGAGAGCACCTTGGTTTCCGAGGTGAACAGGATGACGGCCGCCGAGAGCTCGCGGATGGTCGCGACGAAGATGAAGCACCAGGTCGCGATCACCGCCGACCGAAGCAGCGGCGCGGTGATGTCGGCCAGGGTCCGCAGCCGCGTGGCGCCCAGCATGCGCCCCGCCTCCTCCAGCTCGGGATGGACCGCATGGAACGCCGATCCGAGCTGCTGATAGGCGGCCGGCAGCTCGATGGTCACGAAGGCGATCAGCAGGATCCATAGCGTGCCGTAGAGCGCGAGCGGCGGCCGGGTGTAGGCGAGGAAAAGCCCGACTCCCAGCACGATGCCCGGAATGGCCAGCGGCGCCGTCGCGAGGAAAGCGAGCACGCGATGCCCCCTCACCGCCTTGCGCGCCACGATGTAGGCAATGAGCAGCGCCAGGAGCGCCCCCAGCGTCGCGGAGGCCGTCGCCAGCAGAAAGGTGTTCTTGAGCGCCGGCATCGTCGAACTGAGTTCGAGGAAAGTGAAGCGCACATTGTGCAGGGTGATGGTTTCCGGCGTCACGATGCGCGAGGCCACGCGCGAGAAGGCCGAGTTGAACAGCGCCGCATAGGGCAGGAAGAGCGGCATGGCGAGGACGAACAGCGCCAGCGCGACGGCCGGCCCTCTCAGCCAGCCGAGACGAATTGCGCGCGGCGCCCCGTATTTGCCGCCCAGCACCGCATAGCCTCGGCGACCCAATGCCATCGCCTGCGCGCGCAGCAGCAGGATCGTGAGCACCAGCAGCGGGACGGAGGCGGCTGCCGCGAGTTCCGGTTTGGGCGGAAACTGGAACAGGCTCCAGATCCGGGTCGTGAGCGTGTGAAACCCGGCCGGGATCGCCAGAATGGCTGGCGAACCGAACAGGTTCAGCGCCTGCAGGAAGGCGACCAGAGCGCCGGCGAGCAGGGTCGGCAGCGCCAGCGGCACGGTGATGCGGCGCGCCGTCTGCCATGTCTTCGCCCCCAGCATCGAGGAGGCATCCTCGAGTTCGCCAGGCATGCGGTCGAGCGCATTGGCAACAAGGATGAAGACATAGGGGAACGTGTAGCAGGAGATGACGAAGATCAGGCCGGTCAGGCTGTAGATATCGAACAGCGCCTCGTCGGAAGGCATACCGCTGACCAGGCGCCAGAGCTGGTTCAGCAGGCCGGAATTGGGCGCAGCCAGCATCTCCCAGGCGATGGCTCCCACGAAGGGCGGCGTCACCAGCGAGGCCATGACAAGCGTGCGGACTGTGCGGGCCAGCGGCAAGTCGGTGCGCGCCACCAGCCAGCCGAGGGGTGCTGCCACCAGACAACAGATCACACTGACCGAACAGGCGATGATCAGTGTCGTGATGAGCGGATCGACGAAAGTGGGGTCGGTGAAGAGCGCGACGAAGTTGGCGAGCGTGGCGCCGCCTTCCTTGTCGGTCAGGCTCACCACCAGCAGCCAACCCACCGGCAGCACGATCATCGCCGCGAGCAGCGCGCTGACGGCGATCAGTACCGGGCGCGAGAGGTCGCGCGTCATACCTTGAAGAGGCGCTGATACCGCGTCTTGATCTCGTCCGCGCTCTTTTCGACCTCGGCCGGATCCTCGGGCAGCGTCTTGATCGAGGCAAGCGCGGGCCGTCCTGCCTTGGCCTTGACCAGCTTGTGTGCCGGATACTGGCCGCTGAGGTTCACGATGAACTGCTGGCCTTCAGCGGACATGATCCACGCCACAAGGAGGCGCGCCGCGTTGGGATTTGGGGCGGCCTTGAAGACCGCCATGGGATTCGAGATCTGCGGCGTGCCTTCGACGGCATGCACGACCTCGATCGGCGCGCCGCGCTCCTTGGCCATCCAGAAGAGATAGTCGCTGCCATCGACGGCGATGGCGCGTTCGCCGGCTTCGATACGCTTGGGCGGCTCCGTCGCCGACTGGACCTGCAGCACCTTCTGCTTGGCCAGCTTCTCGAACCAGGCCCAGCCCAGCGCCTTCGCGAGCTGGTGCGTCGCCGTCATGATGGTGCCGGAGTAGCCCGGATGGCCCTTCACCAGCTTGCCCACATACTTGGGATCGAGAAGGTCGTTAAAACCCTTGGGTGCATCCTCGGGCTTCACCAGGCTGGTATTGTAGGCGATGGCCGAGAGATGGGTGCGCTGGTTGACGAAGGCCCCATCGGGATCACGCTGATCCGCCGGCAGGTTCTCCGCCATGTCGGGAGTGAGGAACGGTTGCAGCCAGCCTTGCCGTTTCCAGACGATGAAGTGCGCGGCATCGGAGCTGTTGGCTACGTCGACACGCTTGATGTTGCTGCCGACCTCCTGGCCGATGCGGTTGAACAGCCGCTCCGCTCCGGTGCGCTCGACGGCGACCTTGATGCCGGGATATTTCGCCTCGAAGGCCTTGGCCACGGGCTCGGCGACGGAAAGGTCCATCGCCGTGTAGTAGGTAACCTTGCCTTCCTTCTTCGCGGCCTCGACCAGCTCTGGCGTGATCGCCTGAGGCGGCGGGGCGGCCGAAAGCACGCGGGCTCCGAACGGCAGGAGGAGACCGGCAGCAACGAGCGAGCGACGGCGCATTGGCTACACCTTGAAGATCTTGAGGTACCGAGCTTTGAGCGCGTCCGCCTGGTCGGCAACGACGCCGGGCTCCTCGCGCAAGGTCTTGATATCGGCAAACTTCTTCATGTCCGGGCGGTCCTTGGCCTGTGCATGGGCAGAACGGAGCGCACCGACATCGATGTTGAGCTGCTGGGCTTCCCGCGTCATCGACCAGGCGTGAAACAGCCGCGATGCGTTGGGATTGGGCGCCCGCGCCATGATCCCCGACGGTCCGGCGATCAACGGCGTACCTTCGGCCGGATAGACGATCTCGACCGGCTCGCCGCGCGTCTTCAGTTCCTCGACGACGTACTCGCCCCCGTCGGCCATCAGCGCACGTTCACCCTGCGCCAGCTTCTTGGGTGGCTCCGTCGCCGATTGGACCTGCATCACCTTCAGCTTGGCGAGTTTCTCGAACCAGGCCCAGCCGAGATCGCGGCTGAGCTGCTGGGTTGCCGTCATGATCGTGCCGCTGTAACCCGGATGCGCCTTGACGATCTTGCCCATCCACTTCGGATCGACCAGATCGGCATAGGATTTCGGCGCCTCCTCGGCTTTCACCAGCTTCGTGTTGTAGGCGATCGGACAGAGCGTGATGCGCCAGGAGGCGAACATCCCGTCGGGATCCCGATGCGCCGCCGGGAAGAACTGCGCGACCTCCTCCGGAACGAACGGCGCCAGCATGTTCGCGCGCTTCCAGACGATGAAGTGGGCGGCGTCCGAGCTGTTCACGACATCGCAATTGTAGATCTTGTTCTGATACTCCTGGCCGATGCGCTGATAGTTGCGTTCCGCCCCCGAGCGCTCGACCTTGACCTTCACGCCCGGATATTTCGCCTCGAAGGCGTTGGCGACCTTCTCGGCCAGCGCAAGGTCGACCGAAGTGTACCAGGAAAGCTTGCCTTCCTTCTTGGCTGCCTCGATCAGGGCAGGCGTGATCTTCTGCGTTTCCGGCGGCGCACCCTGCGCCGGCGTGATGAAGACACCTGCGCTGGCCGCCGCCGAAGCAGCGAGCACATGGCGTCGCGTCAGCTTCCTCGTCATGGGACATCCTCCGCCAAGGCCCGGCATTGCTCCGCCGGCAAATGGAGCCACACTTGCTGGCCCGGTGCGATGTTGCAGCCGGGCGGTGCGGTCACACGCAACTCCGTCTTGTCGCCGAGGGCGACCGTATAGTCGCGCGTCGAACCGAGAAAGACCTGTCGCGTCACGACACCGGAGAGGTGGTTGCCGCCGCCCTGGGGAGGGGCCGCGGATCCGATGCCGATCTCGTGCTGGCGGATCGACAAGGACGCGGCGCGGCCGGCCTGGAGCTTGCGGCCGATCGTGCGCAGCGCCACGCCCGCCACCGAGACGTGGGCATCGTCCAATGCCGGCCCACGCAGGATATTGGAGCCACCGATGAAGCGCGCCACGAACTCCGACCGCGGCCTGGCGTAGATTTCTTCCGGCGGTCCGAGCTGTTCGACCTTGCCCCTGTTCATGACGGCAATGAGATCGGCCGTGGTCATGGCTTCGGCCTGGTCGTGCGTCACGTAGACCGTTGTGTAGCGGTATTGGTCGTGCAGGCGGCGAATCTCGAACCGCATCTCCTCGCGCAGGTTGGCGTCGAGGTTGCTAAGGGGCTCGTCCAGCAGCAGTGTTTCGGGCTCGACGACGAGTGCGCGCGCCAGAGAGACGCGCTGTTGCTGGCCACCCGACAGTTCGCCGGGATAGCGGTCCGCCAGCGCTTCCAGACGGGCCGTCCCCAGGATGGCCTTGAGCTTCGCGTCGATGGTCGAACGGTCGAGCTTCCGGATCTTGAGGCCGTAAGCGACATTTTCCGCCACCGTCATGTGCGGCCAGAGCGCATAGCTCTGGAAGATCATCGACATGTTGCGACCTTCCGGCGGCACGGTCCGCGTCGGCGAGGACAGGACCTTGCCACCAACCTCGATTTCGCCTGCCGATGGTTCGATGAAGCCCGCAATCAGCCGCAGAGTCGTGGTCTTGCCGCAGCCCGAGGGTCCCAGCAGACAGACGAGCTGGCCATGCTCGACGCGCAACGACACCCCGTCGACCGCGACAGCATTGCCGTAGTACCTGGAAAGGCCCTTCAGTTCGACTGAGGCCACGTTTCCTCCCTGGCGGCGAAGGATGCTTGGCTTCACGCTCCGTGACAATCGTGTTGTATATTCCCGCCCCTCACCGAAGGGATGCCGACATGCAGGAACAGAAGATCATCGGACGCCGCGAGGGCCAGGTCGGCCATCTGGTTTTCAACAACCCCGCCAAGCTCAATGCCGTGTCGCTGGACATGTGGGACGGCTTCGTCAGCATCCTGAAGGACTTCGCCCAGGATCCGGAGATCCGCTGCGTCGTGGTGAGCGGCGCGGGCGGCAAGGCCTTCGTCTCGGGCGCCGACATCTCCAAGTTCGAGAGCGAACGCGCCAACGCCGAAGCGCAGGTACGCTACGACGCCATCTCCAAGGAAGGCTACGAAGCGCTCTACGATTTTCCCAAGCCGACCATCGCCAAGGTCACCGGCTACTGCATCGGCGGCGGCATGAACCTCGCGGCCTGCTGCGACCTACGTTACTGCAACGAGGGTGCCCGCTTCGGCGTTCCCGCCGCCAAGCTGGGCCTGGGCTACGGCTTCCTCAGGATCGAGCGCCTGTCGCGCATCGTCGGCCTTCCGCGCGCGATGGAGTTCCTGTTCACGGCCAAACAGTATTCCTCGCAGGAGGCCTACAACATGGGCCTCGTCCACGGCGTTGCTTCGGATGCCGAACTCGACGCCCTGGTCGACGGCATCACCGGCGCCATCGCCCAGAACGCGCCGCTCACCATCGCGCTCGCCAAGGCTTCGGCGCGCGAGATCGCCAAGCCCGAGTCCAAGCAGGATCACAAGAAGCTCGACAAGATGGTCGAGGCCTGTTTCGACAGCGAGGACTTCAAGGAAGGGCGCCGCGCGTTCATGGAGAAGCGCAAGCCGGTCTTTAAGGGGAAGTGAGCCGTGACCGCCCTGCCGCTCTCCCATCTCTCGGTCCTCGACCTGACCGCGCATCGCGCGGGCCCCACGGCGGTGCGCCAGCTCGCCGACTGGGGCGCCCATGTGATCAAGATCGAGCCGCCCTCCGATGGGAAGAACGACTCCATGGGCGGCGCGCGGCATGGCTTCGATTTCCAGAACCTGCACCGCAACAAGAAGTCGATAACGCTCAATCTCAAGAGCGCCGAGGGCCACGCGATCTTCATGAAGCTCGCGGCCAAGGCCGATGTCATCGTCGAGAATTACCGTTCCGACGTGAAGCATCGGCTCAAGGTCGACTACGACACGGTGGCGAAGGTCAATCCGCGCATCGTCTATGGCTCGATCGCGGGCTTTGGCCAGAGCGGCCCCGATGCGGCACGTCCCGGCGTCGACCAGATCGCCCAAGGCATGGGCGGGCTGATGTCGATCACCGGCGAGCCGGGCCGCGGACCGATGCGGGTCGGCATTCCCATCGCCGATCTCACCTCCGGCCTGTTGTTGGCCCAGGCCATCATGCTGGCGCTCTACAATCGTGAACGCACCGGCAAGGGCCAGTGGGTCCATACCTCGCTGATCGAAGCGCAGATCTTCATGCTCGACTTCCAGGCGTCGCGCTGGCTGATGAAGGGTGAGGTCGCCAAGCAGGCCGGCAACGACCATCCGACGTCGATACCGACCGGCGTATTTCCAACCCAGGACGGCTACATCAACATCGCCGCGGCCGGCGACAAGATGTGGAAGCGCGCCGCCGAGGCGCTGGGCGCGGCCGCGCTGATCGACCATCCAGAACATGCGACGCCCACACTGCGATCGCAGAACCGCAAGGCCCTAAACGAACGCATCGGCGAAGTGACCCGGACCAACACCTCGGCTCACTGGATCGAAGCGCTGAACAAGGCAGGCGTGCCGTGCGGGCCGATCAACACGATCGACAAGACCTTCGCCGAACCGCAGGTCCAGCATCTCGGCATCGCCCGGCCGGTGCACCATCCGAAGCTCGGCGACATCAAGGTCGTCGGCCAGCCAATCAACCTGTCGGACTTCCCGCAGCCTGCCGCCCTCAAGCCCACTCCCGAGCTTGGTCAGCATACCGACGAGGTATTGACGAGCCTGGGCTACGACCCGGCGAAGATTGCCGCCCTCAAGTCCGGCGGTGTGATCTAGGCTTTCAGGAAATCGAGCAGCGCCTGGCGAAACTCCGCCGGGCGCTCGACCTGCGGCAGATGTCCCGCCTCGGGAATCGTCACCAGCTTCGACTCATCGAGCGATTGCCGCATCTTCCGGGCGCCCTGCTTGTCGAACACGGGCGAACGGTCGGCCTCGCCCCAGATCAGGAGGGTCCTTGCCTTGGGAGGCGAGCTTGGCGCTTCGCCGGACAGCATGATGTCGAGCACGCGATCGATGTCGGCCCGCGAGAAGCGCTCCAGCGACTGTGCGATGGCGGCCGGCGCCTTGGCGCGATCGTGGAAGGCGAGGTCCAGCATCTCACGGCTGTAGAACTGCGCCACATTCCCTCGCGCCAGGGCGCGCACGGGTGTCTTGGCGGCCAGCCAGCGCACGCCGGACGGATAGGAAGGTGGCGGATAGCCATTCACCATCACCAGCGACTGGCAGCGTTCTGGGTACTGGCCCGCGAAGCGCCATGCGACGGTCGCACCTAAGGAGTTGCCGACGATGACGGCGCGTTCGATGCCGAGCGCATCGAGCAGCGCGGCCAGCCAGCCCGCATAGGCACCGAAGGTCGGCAACGGTGGTTCGTCGACGGTGCCGATACCCGGCAATTCCGGCGCGACGACGAGATGCGAGCGTTCGAGATTGTCGGTGATGGTCGACCAGTAGGCTTCGGCGCCCGCCCAGCCGCCATGCAGCAGCACGATTGCGTCGCCCTTACCGCCAGTCCACAGTCGCGCCGGGCGTTCGCCGAGCGGGATCGTTCTTTGCTCCACGTAACGCCCTCGAAGATCAACGGAGCGAGAGCATAGAAGATGACCGCGGTGCGGAGAACTGCCTTGGTAACCGGCGCCGGCCGCAATATCGGCCGCGCCTGTGTGTTGGAACTGGCTTCTGCGGGCTTCAACGTGGTGATCAACGGCTCGAAAGACCGCGCCGCCTGCGAGAGTGTCGCCAAGGAGGCGGCCGCAAGCGGCGTCGATGCCATGGTTGCAATGGCCGATATCGGCGATCCAAAGGAGTGCCGGCGCATCGCTGGCGAAGCCATCGCGCGCTTCGGCTCGGTCGACGTGCTGGTGAACAACGCGGCCCTGCGGCCGGCCAAGCCCTTCCTTGAAATGCAGGAGGCCGACTGGCGGCGCGTCCTGTCGGTCGATCTCGATGCCGCCGTGTGGCTGGCGCAAGCCTGCCTGCCCGGCATGATCGCAAAGAAATGGGGCCGCATCGTCAATTTCACCGGCATGAACGCCATCCACGGCTATGCCGGCCGCGCGCCGGTTTCCGTGGCCAAGCACGGCGCCTGGGGGCTCACCAAGGCGCTGGCCAAGGAATTCGGCCCCAAGGGCATCACCACCAATGCCATCTCGCCGGGGCCCATTGCCGCCGATCTCGAGAACGACGCGGCATCCATGCACCATCGCCAGGAGACGATGGCCAAGGTGCCGCTCGGCCGCATGGGCACGCCGGCCGAGATCGCTTCGGTGGTCGGGTTGCTGGTTGCCGACGGCGGCGCCTACATCAACGGCCAAATGATCCAGGTGAACGGCGGCGGCGAGACTTAAGGCCTGCTCCTCCGGCAGGCCGATGACACGTTCATCGCCTACTCCATCTCGATGTTGGCGGCCTTGGCGATGCGGTTCCACCGCACGCTCTCGCGCCGAATGAAATCGGTGAACGCGGCCCGGCTTTCCAGTTCGACACGCGCGCCCTGTGCCAGCCACAGGCGTCGGACGTTGTCGCTGACGAGTGCGGCCTGTACCGCACCGTGCAATCGGTCGAGGATCTCGTCCGGCGTCCGCCGCGGCGCGAACAGACCGAACCAGGTCGTCATCCGGAACTCGGCAAGGCCTGCCTCATGCATGGTGGGAACGCCCGGCAGCAAGGCGTCGCGGCGGCGATTGGCGATCGCGAGCGCGCGCAGCCTGCCCGATGTCACGTACTCCGCCGCCGGACTGAGCAGCACGAAGGCAGCCGCGATCTGGCCGGTCAGCAGGTCCTGCAGCATCGGCGCGCCGCCGCGATACGGCACGTGGTTCAGCTCGATTCCGGCGCGATCCTCGAACAGCCCGATGGCGAGGTGGGTGATGGTACCGAGGCCCGTCGAGCCGACGTCGATCGATCCCGGCTTCGCCTTGGCGGCCGAGATGAGGCCCACGAGATCCCGGACATCGAGGCGCGCGGGATTGATCACCAGGACGTAGGGCACACGCGCGAAGGCAGCGACCGGCGCAAAATCGCGCATGAAATCGAAGCCGGCCTTCGGATAGACGGATGGCGCGTAGATGAGGCCGGTATCGCCCACCAACAGCGTGTAGCCGTCGGGTGCGGCTCGCGCCGCGATGGCCGCGCCGATCGTGCCACCGGCGCCGGGCCGGCTGTCGATCACCATCGGCTGGCCGAGACGATCGCCGACATGCGCGGCGATGGGACGGGCGAACATGTCCGAACCGCCGCCGGGCGGAAACGGCACAATCCACGAAACAGGCCGCGTCGGCCACCCCGCGCCGTGCGCTCCCCTCGCCGTCGCTCCAATGCCGGCCGCCGCCAAGGCCGTCAGCGCGGTGCGCCGAGAAATCCGGTTCATATCTTCCCACCCATGCGGCTGGGAGATTAGCGACACGGCCGAGCCGTCGCTACCGCCCCGACTGCCGATGGAGTAGGCTTTTCGCGTCGGTCGCGGAGGCGATCAGACACAAGAAGAAGATCTGGAGGAAACATCGGGAGGCACCCATGCATCGTCTCAAGGGCATGACCATCGCTGCCGTCGTGGCAGCCAGCGTAGTTGCGTTGTCGGGTAATGCGTTCGCCCAGGCGAAGATCGTCGATGGGCCGGAAGTGAGATGGAAGCTGGGGGCATGGGGCAAGCCGCGCGCCGCCACACAGAATGTCGAGACGTTGCGCAAGTTCCTCGACGAGCGCACCGGCGGAAAGTTCAAGATCCAGATCGGCTACGAAAGCTTCGGCAACCCGAAGGAACTGCTGGATCTCCTGAAGGTCGGCAGTCTGGAGGCCACCAACATCTGCGCCTCGTATCATCCGGAAAAGCTGCCGGTCTACTCGGCGCTGGATCTTCCCTTCCTGCCGATTCCCGACACGACGGTGCAGGAAAAGGTTCACAATGCCTTCCACAAGCACCCGCTGGTGCTGAAGGAGTTCGCGGGCTGGAACGCTATCCCCTACATGTCGGCCCTGCTGCCCAACAACGAGTTCGTGGGCCGCGGAAAGGCCCCCAAGAGCGTCGAGGACTTCAAGGGCATGCGCGTACGCGCACTGGCCGGCATCGGCGAAGCCATGCGCAAGCTCGGCGCGGTCCCGACATCGGTCGACGCGACGGAAGTCTACACGTCGCTCGAACGTGGCACGGTCGATGCCGCTGCCTTCCCGTCGACCTACGCGCACCAGTCGTACCGGACCTACGAGGTCGGCAAGTGGTTCACCGAGAACATGATGCTGGGCTCGGTCGGTTGCCCGACCCTGATTCATGTCGACCGCTATGCCGAGTTGCCGCCGCAATACAAGGCACTGCTGGAGGAGGCACGTGAGCTGGGCCATGCGGCGGTCAAGAAGGCCTACGCCGAGTCCGACGCGAAGAACATCCCGCTGTTCAAGAAGAAGCTCGCCTTCCTCAAGTTCTCGCCGGACGAGTTGGCTGCGTTCCGCAAGGCCGGCGCGGAGCCGGTCTGGGAGGAATGGGTCGTGAAACGCGAAGCCCAGGGCATCCCCGGCCGAGAGCTGCTCAATTTCCTGCTGAAGCAGGCCGGGGTCGAACCGAAGTCGTAGCCGGTCAGCCTGCCGCTTCCAGAATGAAGGTGACGATCTCGGGAAAGGCCGTCAGACAGCCGATGGTAATGACGTCGGCAATGATGAAGGGCCAGATCCCGCGGAAGATGTCGGCGACCGAAATGTCCGGCCGCACGCCGTTCACGACGAAGACGACGAGGCCGACCGGCGGCGAGAGCGTTGCGATGCCGTTCAGCTTCACCAGGATGATGCCGAACCAGATCGGATCGTAGCCCAGTGCCTCGACGACGGGGAACACGACCGGGAGCGTCAGCAGGAACATGCCGACGCCCTCCAGGATGGTACCGAGGATCAGATAGATCGCGTAGATCGCGAGCAGGATCACCAGTGGGGGCACGTCGAGGCTGGTGACCCAGCTCGCGAGCTGCTCCGGCAGTCCCGCGAAGCCCAGGAAGCGCACGAAGATCAGGACACCCCAGACGACGGTGAAGATCACCGCGGTGAGCCGCGCCGTCTCGAGCAGCGCGCCCTTCAGCTCCGGCCATTTCATGCCGTTCATCAGCGCGATGACGAAGACGCAGAGCGCGCCCAATGCGCCCGCTTCGGTGGGCGTCGCCCAGCCAAACAGCATCGAATAGAAGATGATGGCGATCACCAGCACGATGGGAAGCGTGCCGGGCAGAGACTTGAAGCGTTGCGGCCAGGTGTAGCCGCGGATCGGCTGGCCATAGCTCGGATTGCGCCAGCACATGACGAGAATGATCGCGGTGTAGACGAAGGCCGAGAAGATCCCGGGCGCGAAGCCCGCGACGAGTAGCTTGCCGACCGACTGTTCGGTGATGATGCCGTAGACGACCAGGAGCGCACTGGGCGGGATCAGCGAGTCGAGCGTGGCCCCTGCCGCGACGACACCGGCGGCCAGCCGCTTGTTGTAGCCCGCCTTCAGCATCTCGGGGATGGCGACCTTGGCGAACACCGCGGCTGCAGCGGTGTTGGCGCCCGAGACGGCGGAGAAGCCTGCGACGGCATAGACCGTGGCAATGGCCAGGCCGCCGGGCAGCCAGCCCAGCCAGCGGCGCGCCGCCTCGAAGGCCGCCTGCGTGATGCCGGCATAGTAGGCGAGGTAACCGATCAGGATGAACATCGGCAGGACGCTCAGCGTGTAGTTCACGACCGAGGCATGCGGCACGACGCCGGCGGTACGCAGGCCGGGGCCGAAGCCCGTCAGGACGGCGAGCCCAAAGGCACCGACGGCGGCTGCGGCGAAGGCAATGCGCACGCCCACCACGCAGAGAGCGATCAGCAAAGCACAGCCAATAATCCCGAGGGTCAGCGGTTCAATGGTCATGGCCGCTTCTCCCCTGTCGTTTTCTCTTCCCGGCCCAGCGCTTCCTGGATCTCGTTCTGCGCCTGCACCTCGATGGTCTCGATAACCGGCACGGCGATCGGCTGGGCATTGGGATGGCGGATCAGGCGGGCGTAGTCGGCGGCCTGCAGGGCAAGCCGTACCCAGAGGACCGCCAGTACGAAGGGTACCAGCAGCTTGGTCGGCCAGACCGGCAGCTTGATGTCGATCGTGGAGTCGCCGAGCTGGTAGGCGCGCAGGAAGTTCTGCCAGGTCGAGTCGACCAGGGTGGTGATGGCCAGCATCGCCACGAGGACCGCGAACAGCTCCATCGACCAGAGGAAGCGCAGCGAGAAGCCGCGCAGCAGCAGGTCCATACGGATATGGGCGCCGACGCGCTGGGCATAGGAGATGCCCAGGAAGGCGAACAACGCGCTCGCCTGCTCCATGTAGTCGATATAGCCGTAGATGGCGGTGTTGAAGGCGGTGCGTCCGACGATCTGGAAGACACCGACAAACATCAGGAAAAAGATCGCCGCAGCGGCGATCAGGTTCATCCCGTCTTCGAGCCGCGACCAATAACGGTGCGCTACCGCCAAGGCGGTCGTCCCGTCTCCCGGCATGCTCTCCTCCCCTGCCTGCAGCCGCCCGTATTCGGGTCGTCGGTGCTGCAGGCCTGGATGAAGGCTAGTCCGCCTAGCGGATCTCTTCAATCCGCGCGATATACGCGAGAAAGTTTACTGCGGTTCGATCTTTGCGAGCTTGATGTACTTGGTCCAATCCTCGCGCTCTTTGGCTACGAAGGCATCGCACTGTTCGATGGTCCAGTCCTTAGGCGGCGGGGTGAAGCCGAGTTTCTTCACACGTTCCAGAATCGCCGGCTCGTAGATCGCATCCATGATCAGGCGGTTCAGTTTCTTCTTGATGTCGTCGGGCGTCTCCTTGCGCACGGAGAAGCACGAGTAGGCAATGATCACGTAGCTCGGAAAGGTTTCGGCGATCGCAGGAACGTCGGGGAAGAGCGGCGAACGATCCTTCGAAGTGACGGCCAGCGCGCGCACATAACCAGAGCGGACATAGCTCTCGCCCACCACCTGATCGGGGAACACGCAGTCGACACGGCCCGCGTTGAGATCCTGGATCGATGCGACAGCGTCACGATAGGCGACTTCCTCGAATTTCACGCCTGTCGTGACCTCGAAGAGCGCCGCAGGGACGCGCGACGAGGCATTGCCGTAGCCGGAGAAAAGCGGCTTGGGCTGCTTCTTGGCGTACTCGACGAACTCTTTCACCGTCTTGTACGGCGCATCGGGCTTCACCAGCATGAAGTTGCCGGTGGTCCCGTTGACGGCGACCGTCGTGAAGTCCGACGGATCGTAGGTCATTGTCTTGTAGAGGCTGGGATTGGCGCCCAGCGTGCTGGTCGAGCCGAGCAGGATCGTATAGCCGTCGGCCGGCGCGTTCTTGACCTGCGTGGTACCGATCATGCCGGTCGCGCCGGGCTTGTTCTCGATGACGAACGGCTTGCCCGTCATGGCCTCGAGCTGCTTGCCGATCAGACGCGAGATGATGTCGGTCGAGCCGCCCGGCCCGAACGGCACCAGAATCTTCACCAGCCGGTTGGGATAGGCGTCCTGCCCTGCCGCCGTTGCGCCGAGGCCGGCCACAAATGGAACGCCGGCGAGGCCGGCCAAGAGATCTCTGCGCTTCATCAATCTACACCCCCAGGAAGACGGCTCCGGTATAGGTCGCAACGCGAGAAAGGCGAGCGGCCGATTGTCCATCGTTCCGAAGGGCGAGGAGTTTCGCAAAAAAGAAAGCCCTCCTCCGATCGCTCGGAAGAGGGCTTCGTTTCGTCGAAGTCGGTCGGGCTTACATGCCGAGCTGGCTGATGAACTTGGTATTGAGGTAGGCCTCGAGCGCCTCGATGCCGCCCTCGGAGCCATAGCCCGAGTCCTTCATGCCGCCAAACGGCACTTCCGGCAGGGCAAGACCATGATGATTGATCGAAACCATGCCGCTTTCGAAAGCGGCGCCGACCTTGGTCATGGTCTTGCTGTTCGTGGTGTAGGCGTAGGCGGCAAGACCCCACGGCAGGCGGTTGGCTTCCTTCATCACGCCGTCGAAATCCTTGAACGGCGAGATCGGCGCCAGCGGGCCGAACGGTTCGTCGTTCATGATCTTGGCGTCGAGCGGCACGTCGGTCAGGACGGTCGGCTCGTAGAAGTAGCCTTTGTTGCCCTTGCGCTGACCGCCGGTCTGGATCTTGGCGCCCTTGGCGATGGCGTCGCTCACGAAGCCGTCGATCGCATGCAGCCGACGCTCGGCGACGAGCGGGCCCATCTTCGTGTCGGCATCGAGTCCGTTGCCGACTTTCAGGTTTTTGGCGTAGGCGGTGAACTTCTCGACGAACTCCGGATAGACCTTCTCGTGCACCAGGAAGCGGGTCGGCGCGACGCAGACCTGTCCGGCATTGCGGAACTTGTTGGCGCCCAGGATGTTTACTGCCTGGTCGACGTCGGCGTCCTCGAACACGATGGCCGGCGAATGGCCGCCCAGCTCCATGGTCACGCGCTTCATGTGCGCGCCCGCGAGCGCGGCGAGCTGCTTGCCGACCGGCGTCGAGCCGGTGAAGGTCACCTTCTTGATGATCGGATGCGGGATCAGATACTCGCTGATCTCCGATGGCACGCCGTAGACGAGCTGGATGACGCCCGCCGGCACGCCGGCATCGACGAAGGCCTTGATGAGCTGGGCGCACGAGCCGGGCGTGTCTTCCGGTCCCTTGATGATGATCGAGCAGCCGGTGGCCAGCGCCGCCGAGGCCTTGCGCACCACCTGGTTGATCGGGAAGTTCCACGGCGTGAAGGCGGCGACCGGGCCGACCGGCTCCTTCGTCACGAGCTGGTATACGTTCTCGAAGCGCGCCGGAACGATGCGACCATAGGTGCGGCGACCTTCCTCGGCCATCCACTCGATGATGTCGGCGGCGAGCAGAGTCTCGCCCTTTGCCTCGATCACCGGCTTGCCCTGCTCCATGGTCATGATCGGCGCGATCTCGTCGGCGCGCTGGCGCATCAGCTCGGCGGCCTTGCGCATGATCTTGTAGCGATCGAACGGCGAGACCTTGCGCCACTGCTGGAAGCCCTTCTCGGCGGCGGCGAGCGCGCGGTCGAGATCGCTCTTCTCGGCATGCGCCACCTGGCCGATCACTTCTTCCGTCGCCGGGTTGATGACCGGAATCGTCCGGCCCTTGGCACCCTTCGTCCAGGCACCATCGATCATCAGGGAGACATCGCTATAGGTCATACTTTCCTCCGTTCATCTCAGCTTCCGCGATAGGTCGAATAACTCCAGGGCGTGCAAAGCAGCGGCACGTGATAATGCCCCTCCGGCTCGGCAATGGAAAAGCGCAAAGGGACGATATCGAGAAACGGCGGATCGCCTTGCGCAATGCCCCTGCTGCGAAAGTGGTCACCGACCGCAAACTGCAGTTCGTATCGACCAATGGGCAGTGGCCGACCACCTATCAAGGGCGCGTCGGTTCGGCCATCCGCATTGGTCACCGTGGTTGCAATCAGATGTGCTTGCCTGCCGGCAAATTCGTAGAGCTCGATGGCAATGCCGACCGCCGGCCGCCCTGCGTGAGTGTCGAGCACATGCGTGCTGAGGCGGCCGTTGACCCTGGGCATGCCCTCGCCCGTCACTTTGGCCGCCATGCGCAGCCGCGTGATGAAGAAGATCTCCTGCAGGGCCGTGGCGAATTCGCCGGCCGCATCGTGACGCAGCCGGCGCTCGAACTGGTCGAGGATCGAATCGCGGGTGTGCCGGCGCACGCAGACGATGAACGGAAAGCCGAACTTCGCCTTGTAGGCATCGTTCAGGCGATGGAACCGCTGGAAATCGGCCTCTGACAGGGAATCGAGGCCGACGCTTGCCTGCTCGTGCCGCGAATCATCCGTCAAAGCACCGGCGCGGGCTGCCTTGCCGGCCAGATCGGGATGGCCACGCAGAAATTCGAGCTGGCGCTCGCGCGGTGCGGCGCGCACGACGCCCATCATGGCTTCATGCAGGGCCGTCACAGTGGCGAACGGCCGCTTCGAGGCCACTGTCTCCGCCACCCAGGGCGCCAGCTCGAACGTCTCGCCAACGGCCGCGCAGAAATCCGCGGAAGCTGCATGGTTGAGACCGGCGAGCGTAAGCATCATGCCGGCCGACCTAGCACGGCGGCCGGTCCGTCTCTATAGTCCGGCCAGCAAATTCAAAGGGAGGAGCCGCAATGACCGGCCGCAATACATTCACCCGCCGTCGTTTCGGACAGGCAACCTTGGCCGGTACCGCGCTCCTCGGCGCGCCGCTGCCGATCCGTCAGGCGTTCGCGCAGGGCGGACCGGCCAACCTCAAGGTCGGCCTGCTTTTGCCGACGTCCGGCCTCCAGGCGCAGATCGGCCAGGCCTGCCGTCGTGGTGCCGATGTCGCCAACGAGGTGTTCGCCGACATGAAGATGCCGGTGAAGATCGACATCGTGAACTACGACACCGAGACCAAGCCCGATGTGGCGCGGACCCAGGCGGAGAAGGCGATCGACGCCGGCTGCCACATGCTGGTCGGTGCCTTCGACTCCGGCCAGACCATCGCCATCGCCCAGGTCTGCGAGCAGCGCGGCGTGCCGCTGATCGTGAACATCGCGGCGGCGCCGCAGATCACCGAGCAGGGCTACAAGTTCGTCGTGCGCAACTTCCCGACGGCGCCCATGCTGATCACCGGCGCGCTGGCGCTGCACAAGGAGATCTTCAAGGTCTCGGGCAAGACGCCGAAGACGGCCGTGCTGATGAGCGTGAACGACACGTTCGGCACCTCGATGATCAACGGCATCAAGGCGCTCTTCCCCAAGCTCGACATGCCCTACGAGCTGGTCGACACGATCAGCTACGATCCGGCGGCGAAGGACCTTGCCGTCGAAGTCGGCAAGGCCAAGGCCACCAAGGCCGAGCTGCTGCTGCCGGTCAGCCGCCTCAACGACGCCAAGCTCCTGGTTCAGGAGATGGTGAAGCAGCGCTGGGAGCCGATGGGCGTGCTCAATCCCGGCGCTCCCGGCCTCTACGAGCAGGACTTCCTGAAGACCATGGGCAAGTACGGCGAGTTCATGATCTCGAACGTGCCGTGGCTCGATCCGAAGTCGGCCATGACCCAGTCGCTCGAAAAGCGCCACGCCGCCAAATATCCCAACGACCAGCTCGACCTCAACGGCGGCTTCACTTTCGAGGGCATTCTGATCGCGGCACACGCCTGGCTCACCGCCAAGTCGACCAAGCCGGGCGACCTGATGGAAGCGCTGCGCAAGAGCAAGATCGACCAGCACGTCATGATCGGCGGGCCGATCCAGTTCGACGCCAAGGGCCAGAACGTCAATATCAAGGCGTCGGCGGTCGAGAACCTGAAGCGCAAGCCCACCGTCGTCCTGCCGCTCGAGTCCGCGGCCGCTCCGCTGGTCTTCCCGATGCCCAGCTGGAACGACAAGCGGCGCACCTGACATCTTGACGGCCGACTTTCTTCTCTCGCTCGCCCAGGCGATCACCAAGGGCCTGTTGACCGGCATGGTCTACGGGCTGATGGCGCTCGGCCTGTCGGTGATCTTCGGCGTCATGCGCGTGGTCAACTTCGCGCATGGCGAGCTGATGGTCGTCGGCATGTATCTCGCCTGGATGGGCTTCGAGTATCTGCAGGTCTCGCCGATGCTGAGCCTGCCTCTGATTGCCGTTCTCTTCTTCGGCGCAGGCTATGCATTGCAGCGCGCCGTCATCTCCCCCTTCATCGGGCGACCCGAGCACCAGCAGTTCCTGCTGCTGCTGGCGATCGCCATCCTCCTGGTCAACGCCTCCCTTGCCATTGCCGGCCCCGACGCGCGGGGTGTGCAGATGGAGGCGCAGTTCGATTCCTACGAGCTCGGCCCCCTGGTATTCGACGCCGTGCGCCTGCATGCGGCGCTGGTTGCGGTCGCGATTGCCGGCCTCCTCTGGCTCTTCTTCACCCGCACGCGCATCGGAAAATCGATTCGCGCGGCCGCCGACAACCACATGGGTGCCCTTGTCGTCGGCCTGGACGTGAAGCGTCTCTACGCCTTCACCTTCGGCGTCGGCGCCGCCTGCGTGGGCGCTGCGGGTGCATTGATGATCACCATCATCCCGGTGACGCCCTTCCTTGCCGCCGAATATACCCTGCTCGCCTTCGTGATCGTGATCGTGGGCGGGCTTGGCAGCATGACCGGCGCGCTGCTGGGCGGCCTGCTGATCGGCGTCAGCGAGGCCGTGGCCGGCCTTCTGCTGCAGCCGTCGCTCAAGAGCATGGTGAGCTTCGGCATCCTGATCCTGGTGCTGCTGCTGCGGCCGCAGGGTCTGCTCGGCAAGAATAGCCAATGAACCTGCTGCATCGCCTGACCGACGGCGTGCCGTCCCGCGCGCTCTGGTCGCTCGGTCTGCTGCTCGTGGGCCTGCTGGTCGCTCCCGCCGTCCTGGGCAAATACGGCCTCTCCGTCCTGATCCTGATCCTCTACTTCGCCTATGTCGGTCAGGCCTGGAACATCATGATGGGCTTCGCCGGCCAGCTCTCGCTGGGCCACGCCCTCTACGCCGGGCTCGGCGGCTACATCGCAGCCGGTCTCTTCTTCCATTACGGCATCGGTCCCTGGGCCGGGTTGTTCGTCGCGGCCGCGGCGGCGGCCGCCGCCGGCGCTGTCGTCGGCTATCTCGGCTTCCGTTTCTCGCTCGCCGGCGTCTACTTCGCGCTGCTCACCATCGCCTTCAGCGAATTTACCCGCATCGCCTTCGATCACTGGGGCTGGGTCGGCGGCTCGGGCGGCCTGTTCCTCAAGGTCGATGCCACCGCCGACTGGCTGAACCTGCGCGGCGGCCCGATCCTTTTCTACTACGTGATCCTGGCGCTTGCGGTCGGTGCCTTCATCCTGTGTCGTCTCCTGCTGGAAAGCCGGCTCGGCCGTTACTGGCTCGCCATCCGCGAAGATGCCGAGGCAGCCCAGGCCGTCGGCGTCCCAGTGCTTCGCTGCAAGATGATCGCCGTCGTGATCTCGGCCGCGCTGACGGCGCTGGCCGGCGTCTGGAACGCCTTCTACTACAACAACCTCTTCCCCGAGACGGCCTTCGCCATGGGCCGTTCCATCGAGTTCACCCTGGCGCCGATCATCGGCGGACTGGGCACGCTGTTCGGCCCGATCGTCGGCGCTGTCGTGCTGACCGGCCTCGGTGAAATCTTCACCGACCTCAGCGAGTTCTTCCACATCTCGGGCATCAAGCAGATCTTCTACGGCCTCGCCCTGCTGATCATCGTCATGTACCGGCCCGCCGGGGTCTGGCCATGGCTCGCCGACAAATTCGGCTTCGGCGAGAAGCGGCAATGAGCGGCGCACACCTCGAACTCGCCGGCATCGGTAAGAATTTCCGCGGGCTGCGCGCCGTCCACGATGTCTCCTTCGCCGTGCCGGCCGGCGCGATCCACGCGCTGATCGGTCCGAACGGCGCCGGCAAGACCACGATCTTCAACATGATTGCCGGCGTCTACCGGCCCGATGCCGGGCAGGTGAACCTGGACGGCAAGAAGATCTCCGGCCAGCGTCCCGACCTCGTCTGCGATGCAGGCGTTGGCCGTACCTTCCAGATAGTGAAGCCGTTCAAGGGGCTGAGCGTTCTGGAGAACGTCACGGTCGGCGCCCTGCATCGCCGGCCGAACCTGAGCGACGCCCGCGCTGCCGCAGCCGACATTCTGCAGGGGCTGGGCCTCCACGATCGACGCAACCAGGCTGCGGAAAGCCTCACCCTGCCCGATCGCAAGCGCCTTGAAGTGGCGCGGGCACTGGCAACCGAACCCAAGCTGCTGCTGCTCGACGAGGTCATGGCCGGCCTGCGCCCGACCGAGGTCGATGTGATGGTCGGCTTCCTGCGCGACCTCAACGCCCGCACCGGCCTCACCATCCTGCTGATTGAGCACGTGATGCGCGCAGTGATGGCGCTGGCTGCGGAAGTCGTTGTCGTGAGTTACGGCGAGAAGATCGCCCAAGGCACGCCGGCGGAGATCGCCCGGAATCAGGCCGTCCTCGACGTCTATCTCGGCGAGGAAGAAACGTGAGCGCGCGCCTGCTGCAGGTCGACGGCCTCGACCTCTACTATGGCGATGCCCAGGCCCTGGCCGGCGTCTCGCTGACCATTGCGACCGGCGAGATCGTGGCGATCGTCGGCGCCAACGGCGCGGGCAAGAGTTCCCTCATTCGCGCGATCCACGGCATCGAAAGGCCGGCACAGGGCCAGATCCGTTTCGATGGCCAGGACATCACGGGCTGGCCGTCTTATCGGGTCTGCGAGGTGGGCATCGGCCATGTCGCCGAGGGGCGACAGGTCTTCCCCAATCTGACGGTGCTGGAAAACCTCGAAATGGGCGCAACGCCCCGGCGTGCGCGCGCGGCCGAGAAGCAGACACTGGAAAAAGTGTTCACCCTGTTTCCGAGGCTCGCCGAACGACGCAAGCAGGCCGCCGGTACGCTCTCCGGCGGCGAGCAGCAGATGCTGGCGATCGGCCGCTGCCTGATGGGCCAACCCCGGCTCATTATGTTCGACGAACCTTCGCTCGGCCTCGCCCCGACGATCGTGCAGGAAGTGTTCCGCATCGTGCGTCGCCTCAACGAGGAGGGCCTCACCATTCTGCTGGTCGAGCAGAATGTCATGGCGTCGCTCAAGATCGCCCATCGCGGTTATGTACTGGAGAATGGCCGCATCGAGCTCGAAGGGCCGGGCGCAGAGCTGTTGACCAACGACCGCGTGCGTCAGGCCTATCTCGGCCTCTAGGAACGGCGTTGACGGCGCCACCACGGCGCGGCAATCCTTGCATTTCCGGTACTTGCCGCTGTCGCGTGCGACGCGGGCTTGATCCGGGACGGCCCTGATCTTCCCGACGACGGGAAAGACCATCCTCCCCGGCAACGATTGCCATTGGGAGGAGAGAAGATGAATCGTCGCGACCTTTTGAAGGCCGGCGTCGCCGCTGGCGCGCTGGGCTTGGCGCCGCGCCTGGCCTCGGCACAGGCCGTCACCTATGCGCCTGTTCCCAAGGGCTGGCGCAACTACGCCCTCACCACCAGGGTCGAACCGACAGCGGGCGCCACCAGGGCCTGGATACTGCTGCCCACCTTCGAGGCGGCTGACTGGCAGCGACCGGGCAATGTCACCTGGACCGGCAATGCGCGGATTGCCGAACGCGTGCGCGATCCTAAATATGGCGCGGAGATGCTCCGGGTCGAATGGGCCGCCGATCAGTCGGCGCCCGTGATCGAAGTTACCGCGCAGGTCCAGGCCCAGAATCGCTCGGTCGCGCCGGGCAAAGGTAACGCGCCTGCACTGAACGATGCCGAGCGCAAGCTGAACCTGATGGCGACCACGTTCCTGCCGACCGACGGCATCGTGAAGGAGACGGCCGACGAGATCGTGCGCGGCAAGCAGGGCGACGTCGCCAAGGCGCGCGCGATCTACGACTGGGTGGTCGAAAACACCTTCCGCAATGCCAAGACCCTGGGCTGCGGCGTCGGCGATATCACGACCATGATCAAGACCGGCAACCTGAACGGCAAGTGCGCGGACCTGAATGCGCTCTATGTCGGCCTCGCCCGGTCCGTCGGTTTGCCGGCGCGGGATGTCTATGGCATCCGCGTGATGCCGTCGGAGTTCGGCTTCAAGGCGCTGGGCGCAGGCTCCGAGGTCGTCTCCAAGGCGCAGCACTGCCGCGCCGAGGTCTGGCTCGCGGGCTCCGGGTGGACTCCGGTCGATCCGGCGGACGTGCGCAAGGTGGTCCTCGAGGAACCGCCGACCAATCTCGCCATGACCGATCCAAAAGTCGTTACCGCGCGCCGGGCGTTGTTCGGCTCCTGGGAAGGCAACTGGCTGGCCTACAATGTCGCGCACGATCTGAAGCTGCCGGGCTCAAAGGAGCCGCCCATCGCCTTCCTGATGTATCCGCAGACCGAGAATCGGTCGGGCTTCCTGGATTCCCTCGATCCCGACAAGTTCCGGTACCGCATCACTGCACGCGAACTGACATCGTAGGGCCTTCTATCCAAAGAGGAGGAAAGCGGTGGGGCCATTCCGCTCGACCGCTTTCCGCCCTATATCGGCGGCATGACTGCCACGACGGATGCGGCGCCGCTTGCGGCGTCGGCCAGCATCGAGCGCCGATACTATGCGGCGATGGCGGTACCGTTTGCGGTCGACGTGATTTCGGACGCGGTTTACGCTCTGATTCACCGGGCTCCAGAAATCCTGTTCCCGACTCTGGTGATCGCCTCCTGCTTTTTGCTGGTGGGCGTCGGCCTGGGCGCCTGGTGGCTGATCAGGCCAATCATGCGATTCGTGTCGGGCGAGGCCAGCTTCGAGCAAATCGAGCCGCAACTGGCCCGCCTGCCTTACAATTCCGCCATGGTCGTGGGTGTACTCTACACGCCCATGTTGACCATGCGCGTGCTCTCTCACCAGCTCGGCATCACCTTCGGCGCGACGTTGGAGCCGACCCAGCTGGCGGATGCCTTCGCCACGATCGTGGTCGGCAGCCTGTTCAATGTCGTCCTGACCTACTTCGTCGTCAGTGCCTATTTCGACCGCCTGTGCGAGCATCTGTTTCGAACGCGCGGCGTGAACATGGCGACGTTTCACGGCCGCTTTCGCAACAAGGTCGCGCTGGCCATGGTCTTCCTGTCGATTGCAGGCTTGATCCTGCTGGCCGCGGACATTGCAAGCTATTCGGGCGCGCGATTGATACGTGAGGCTACCTCCGATATCGTCCTCACCCTGACCGGCGCTGCCTTCGTCTACTATTGGATCTCCCAGGCGCTGACCCGACCGATCGACCGTCTCGATAGTGGCCTGCGACGGGTCGCCGAGGACGACTACACGGTGCGCCTGCCCGTCACGACCAACGACGAACTCGGCCATGCCGCCAGCCGCTTCAACCAGATGGTCGAAGGCCTCGCCGAGCGGGAATACCTGCGCGACACCTTTGGCAAGTACGTGAGCGAAAGCGTGGCGACCGCGATCCTCGGCGACAGCGGACGCAGCGGCCGCACCGTCGATACCACCGCCGAAGCCACGCTGATGTTCACCGACATCGAGGGCTTTACAGGACTTTCGGAAGGCGCCACGCCAACGGAGATCGCGGCCCTTCTCAACACCTATCTCGGCACTGTCGTGCCGGTGATCCAGCGTCATGGCGGCGTGGTGAACAACTTCATCGGCGACGGGTTGTTTGCGAGCTTCAATTTGCCCCTGCCGCTCGCCAATCATGCAGCGGCCGCGGTGAACGCCGCTCTCGAAATTCAGCAAGCCCTGGCAGCCACGCCCTTCGCCGGCAAGGCCGGGCTGCGCACCCGTATCGGCATCAACACCGGACAGGTCATCGGCGTCACCCTCGGTACCGAAAACCGGCTGAGTTACACTCTGCTGGGCGATGCGGTGAACGTGGCCTCGCGCATCGAACAGCTCAACAAGAAATTCGGCACGACGATCCTGGCGGCCGAGAGTACGGTTCTCACGGCCAGCGCCGTAGAAGCCTGCGAACGCCTGGGCGTCACGGATGTGCGTGGCCATCGGGGCAACGTCGTCGTCTATCGCGTGGGACCTCCAGCATGAGCGATATCACGGCCACCGCCTTGTCCACCTCGACACCTGTCGCAACTACGACGGCAACACCCGCCGAGATCGCCGCAATCAGCCGTCGCTATTTCTGGATGGCGACGTCGGTGTTCTTCCTCGACCTGTCAATTGTCACGATCTACGCCGTTATCGCTAACACTTGGCGCAACTACCCGATCGTCGTGGGATTCGGCGCCCTCGTTCTGGTCGGCGTCAACTTCCTCGCCATTTCCCGGCTCTTTCAGCCGGTGCGGCGCTATCTCGACGGCGAGATTCCCTTCGAAGAAGTGCAGCGACGGCTGACACAGCTCCCTCTGCTGACGGCACAGCGGGTGTTCGCACTCACCTTCTTCACCTGGGCCGCTCGCCTCTCCTCGCCGTGGTGGGCTGGCCCCTCGGCCTCCAACATTCCAGTGCCGGCGATTGCCGACTTCATCGCGACCTGCGCCGTGCTGATGGTGCTCTACTTCACCTTCACCTACTTCGTCGTCAGCGACTATCTCTCGCAGCTCTGCACCTTCATCTTCCGGCATTACGGCCAAAATCTCGGCCTCTTCTTCGGCCGCTACAGGAACAAGCTGGTCGTCGCGCTGGTCGTCATCTCGATCGGTCCCCTGGCGGCCATCCTGGTCGATCTCTTCTCCTACCAGGGCGATCGCCAGCAAATGGAGATCCTCGTCGACGTCGCTTCGGCCGTCGTCGGCGTCTCGATATCGGCCTTCTACATCAGCCGCTCGCTGCTGCGGCCGCTGCGTACTCTCTCTCAGGCCATGACCAAGGTGAGCAAGGGCGACCTCAGCCAGCGCATTCCCGTCACCTCGAACGACGAGGTGGGCGAGCTCACCGGCCAGTTCAACAACATGATCGAAGGCCTGCGCGAGCGGGAGCGCATCCGGGAGACCTTCGGCCGCTATGTCGACGAAAGCGTCGCCGCCACCATCCTGCGGCGCGAGGGTTCGGGCGTGCTGGCGGGCGAGACCCGCGAGGCGACCGTGCTGTTCAGCGACATCGAGGGCTTCACGACGATTGCCGAGCACCTGCCCCCGGATCAGCTCGTCATTGCCCTGAACGAATATCTTCAGACGGTGCTGGCGCCGATCCGTGCCCATGGCGGCGTGGTCAACACCTTCATCGGCGACGGCCTGTTCGCGTCCTTCAACATGCCGCTGGCCTGCGACGGCCACGCTTCGGCCGCCGTTCGGGCCGCCCTCGACATCCAGCGCGCCGTCGGCAGCCGCACCTTCGGCGACATCGGCATGTCCTTCGCGACGCGCATCGGCATCAGCACCGGCGGCGTAATCGGCGGCTCGGTCGGCGCCGGCCAGCGCATGAGCTTCACCTTGCTGGGCGATACGGTGAACCTCGCGGCACGGCTCGAGGAGCTGAACAAGCAGCATGGCACACGGATCCTCGTCTCCGAAAGCACCCGCTCGAACTGCAACGGGGAGTTCTCCTTCAGCCCCTTGGGCAGTGTGGTCGTTCGCGGCCGCAGCGAGCCTGTGGCGATCTTCAGCATCGATCCCGGCGGCATGAGAGGCTATTCCTCACCGCGCCTTACCAATGCCTGATCCCGCAGGAGATCGATTCATGTCTTCCCCCGCTTCGCTGCCCGTCAGCCGTTTCCCCGTTCCCGCCCTGGCCGATCTGCCTGCCGACATTCGCGAGCGGATCGTCGCCGTTCAGGAAAAGTCCGGCTTCATTCCCAACGTCTTCCTCGTCCTGGCACACCGGCCGGACGAATTCCGGGCGTTCTTCGCCTATCACGACGCGCTGATGGACAAGCCCGGCAACCTCACCAAGGCCGAGCGCGAAATGATCGTCGTAGCGACGAGCAACGCCAACCAGTGCCAGTATTGCGTCATCGCGCACGGGGCCATCCTGCGCATCCGGGCGAAGAACCCGCTGATCGCCGACCAAGTTGCCATCAACTATCGCAAGGCCGACATCACCCCGCGCCAGACCGCGATGCTGGATTTCGCCATGAAGGTGTCGTTCGAAGCCTATACCGTCGGTGACGACGATTTCGCTACTCTGGCCAAGCACGGTTTCAACGAAGATGACGTCTGGGACATCGCCTCCATTGCTTCGTTCTTTGCGCTGTCCAATCGTATGGCGAACGTCACCCGGATGCGTCCGAACGACGAGTTCTATACGCTGGGCCGTTAGTCACTTCTTGCAAAGGCTGTTGCGATGAACGCGTCCGGACTGTCGCCCGATCAGGTGAAACTGCAGGCTCGCGCCCGCGAACTCGCCGCAGGTCCCGTCTCGAAGCGGGCAGCCGAGGTCGACCGTACGGAGCAGTATCCCTGGGACAATGTCGATCTCCTGAAGGACGCCAAGCTGATCGGCATGACGATCCCGCAGCAATATGGTGGCCAGGGCAAGGGCTGGCTCGACGCGGTGCTCGCAATCGAGGCCTTGTCGGCATCCTGCGCCGTGACCGGCCGCATCGCTGTCGAGACCAATATGGGTGCGATCAGCGCGGTCATGGCCTACGGCTCGGACGAGCAGAAGAAGATGGCCGCCGACATGGTGCTGTCGGGCGACAAGCCGGCGATCTGCATCACCGAGCCGGACGCCGGCTCCGACGCCAACGGCATGACCACACGCGCAGACAAGAAGGGCAACCGCTATGTCCTGAACGGTCGCAAGCACTGGATCACCGGCGGCGGCGTCTCGCGCCTGCACCTGATCTTTGCCAAGGTCTACGATGAGAAAGGCACGTTCGAGGGAATCGGTGGCTTTCTCGCCATTCGCGATGAGACCAAGGGCCTCAAGATCACCAAGCGCGAGCCGACCATGGGTCTGCGCGGCATCCCCGAAGCGGTGATCGACTTCGAAGACATGGACGTCCCGCCCTCTTCGTTGGTGATCCCGCCACGCGGCCTGAAGAAGGGCTTCGCCGACCTGATGAACGCCTACAACAGCCAGCGCGTCGGCGCCGCGACCGTGGCACTGGGCATTGCCCAAGGCGCCTATCAGCTTGCGCTCGACTGGTCGGAAAAGCGCCAGCAGTTCGGCCGGCCGATCAACGAGTTCCAGGGCCTGCAGTGGAAGCTCGCCGACATGTCGATCAAGCTCGCGGCCTCGCAGGCACTGGTCTACAACGCCGCGCGCTCCGGCGAGGGCGGCTTTCCCGACATGCTGATGGCGGCGCAAGCCAAGGTCTTCACCTCGGAAAGCGCCATCCAGGTCGTGAACGAGGCGCTGCAGTTCTTCGGCGCCCGAGGCTATTCGCGCGAGCTGCCGCTGGAACGCATGGCCCGCGATGTGCGCATGTTCACCATCGGTGGCGGCACGGCCGAAGTGCTGCGCAATGTCGTGGCGGGCGCCCTGCTTAAGAAGAAGCTACCGCAGACACGGGACGGCTGGGGCAAGGAATAGGCCTCTCGGCGGCGCGCTACTTCAACGTCGTCGTCGTGGCCCCCCACTTGTCGCCCTGCCGAGTATAGCGCACGCGCTTGCGTTCGTTGCCCTGATCGCCGGACTTGAGACAGGTGGCCGTGAGCGACGAGGCGCTCTCCCAGGCGAGCTGGCACTCGCCCAGGCCGCAGGGAATCGTGGTCTCGATCTCCGCTTTCACGCCATCTTCGGTGGGCCGCAGGATGGCGAGATTGTCCTTGCCGTTCAGCAGGTCGCAAACGCCATAGGCGAAGCGCGCCTTGTCCGGCGACCAGACCGGCGGACCGGGAAGGTCGATCAGTTTGCCGGTCTTGCGCATCACCAGCGTGAAGAGGTGATCTTCATAGAAGACGGTGCGCACGAGGTGGAACGCACCATTCTCATCGTAGTGCTGGTAGATGTAGAAATACATCTCGTCGCCGAACGGACAGTCGGTGAGCGTCACCACCTTGCCGCCGGTGACGGCAATGTAGAGCTTGTCCAGGTTCCGCCAGACGTCGCGGTTGTTCACCCAGCGCGTCCTTTCCTCGACCCAGTTCTTCTGGTTGGCGGGCGGCGTATGGCTGGCCCAGTCGCGCCACGTCTCGACCTCGTTCCAATTCTTGGGCACGCAGGTCGGCGGAGGCTTGCCCGTATCGTCGGCCAGCGCGAAGCCCGGCGAAAGCACCGCGACGGCGAAAAGACATATCCATCGGATCAACATTCCACCCTCTTACATCGGGTGCTTCAACATAGTCTCGAGGCTCACCGAACGCAGCGTCGCTTCGGCAATCTCATCGATCTCCGTTAGCACGCGCTGCAGGGCACCGCCGATCTCAGTGTCTTCGCCGGGTTCCTTGGCGCGACTGCCGGGGGCCGGCTCGAACAGGGCCACGATATCCATCAGGGTCGTGCGACGGCGATTGCCGATGAAGCGGTAGCCGCCGGCTGCCCCGCGCCCGCCCTGCACCAGCGCCGCCGTCGCCAGCGTGCGCAGGACCTTGGCGAGGTGGTGTGACGAGACGCCGAACCGTTCAGCGAGATCGGCAGCCGAGAGTGTGCGCTGGGGATCGCGCGCCAGTTCGAGCGTCGCGTAGAGGCCGAGCCGAGTTGCCGTCTGCAGTTTCACGGCAATTCCATATCGAGCTGCAAAGATGGCCCCGCGACCATGCCCTGCGCGCGGAAGAAGGAGAGGATCAGATGGTCCTTGCGATCCACCAGGGTGCGCAGCCGCGTCACGCCGGCCTGCCGGAAGCGCGTCGCCAGCGACTCGAACAACGCGCTGCCCACCCCCTTCAGCCGGGTCTTGGGATCGACCTGGATCGCGAACACCCAGCCGGCTGCCGGCTGTCCAAACTCCCAGGCCCGGACCTCGCCAGCGATGAAACCCGCCAGGGCTCGACGATCGGTCTCTGCCACCAGGAAATGACGATCCGGGGCCAGCATATCCTTCCAGTAGCCCGGCTTGGAAAGGCCGGTCAGCCGCTCGTCCAGAGCGGAAATAGCCGGCAAATCAGAGGGGTGAGCGGGGCGGATCGTGACCATATCTGAGCGAGCAGAATGCTCTTGCGGCAAGGAAAGTAAATAGGTATTTCCGTACCGAATTACAGAAATAGGGAACGCCATGGCCGAGACCCCGCCCATCGATTTCCGGACCGAGCCCAGCCGCTATCGCCACTGGAAGCTCGCCCTCGAAAACGGCGTCGCCTACCTCACCATGGACGTGAACGAGGATGGCGGGCTGAAGCCAGGCTACAAGCTGAAGCTCAATTCCTACGACCTCGGCGTCGATATCGAGCTGGCCGATGCCGTGCAGCGGCTGCGCTTCGAGCACCCCGAGATCGGCGCGGTTGTCATCCGCTCCCAGCGCGACCGCATCTTCTGCTCCGGCGCCAACATCAACATGCTTGGCCTCTCCACCCACGACCACAAGGTGAACTTCTGCAAGTTCACCAACGAAACGCGGCTTGCCATCGAGGATGCCAGCACGCATTCCGGCCAGACCTACATCTGCTCCATCAACGGCATCGCCGCCGGCGGCGGCTACGAGCTCGCTCTGGCCTGCGAACAGATCCTGCTGGCCGACGATGGATCGAGTGCGGTGTCCCTGCCCGAACTGCCGCTGCTCGCCGTGCTGCCGGGCACCGGCGGCCTGACCCGCTTGGTCGACAAGCGTTTGGTGCGCCGCGACCATGCCGACTTCTTCTGCACCACCGCCGAAGGCCTGCGCGGCAAGCGCGCCAAGGAATGGCGGTTGGTCGACCGGCTCGTGCCGCCCTCCAAGCTGGTCGACGAAACGAAGAAGACGGCCGAAGATGTCGCCGCCAAGTCGTCTCGCCCGAAGGACGCCAAGGGCATCGCCCTGCCTGCCATCGAGCGCAGCATCGAAGGCGATACGATCCGCTACGGCCATCTCACCGTCGAGATCGATCGCGAGGGCCGTTCGGCAAAGCTGCGCGTCAACGGCCCTGCCGCGGCACCGCCGGCCGATGCCGCCGCGATCCACGCCCAAGGCGCTGCCTTCTGGCCGCTGGCTCTGGCCCGCGACCTCGACGATGCGATGATGCATCTGCGCCTCAACGAGACCGAGATCGGCACCTGGGTACTGCAGAGCCAGGGCGATGCCACACTGGTCGAAGCCTACGACGCGCTGCTGGCCAAGGAGGCCTCGAACTGGCTGGTGCGCGAGATCGTGCTCAATTGGAAGCGCACCCTGAAGCGGCTGGACGTCAGCTCGCGCAGCCTGATAGCACTGGTCGAGCCCGGCTCGTGCTTCACCGGCACCCTGTTCGAACTCGTGCTGGCGGCCGACCGCTCCTACATGCTGGACGGCGTGTTCGACGGCTCCAACCTGCCGGCCGCCACGGTCCGGCTCACCTCGATGAACTTCGGCCCCTACCCTATGGGCAATGGCCTGACGCGGCTCGCGACGCGCTTCCTGGCGGAACCCACTCATGTGGACGAACTCAAGGATGAGATCGGCGAGGCACTGGACGCCGAGGCCGCAGACGAGGCCGGCCTCGTCACCTTCACGCCCGATGATATCGACTGGGAGGACGAGGTCCGGCTGGCCGTCGAGGAACGTGCCGGCTTCTCGCCCGACGGACTGATCGGCATGGAAGCGAACCTGCGTTTTCCCGGCCCGGAGACGATGGAGACCAAGATCTTTGCCCGCCTCTCGGCCTGGCAGAACTGGATTTTCCAGCGCCCCAATGCCACCGGCCCCGAGGGGGCGCTGAAACTTTACGGCACCGGCAAGCAGAGCAAGTACGACCGCAAGCGCGCCTGAGCGACGCACGCAAGGAGGAACACATGGCCATCGACTACAGCCAGCTCATCCCCAACAACGTCGACCTCTCGAGCGACCGCCGCCTGCAGCGCGCGCTGGAGAACTGGCAGCCGCGCTTCCTCGACTGGTGGAAGGACATGGGGCCGGACGGTACCTCGGCCTTCGACGTCTATCTGCGCACGGCGGTTTCGACGGACACCAACGGCTGGGCCAATTTCGGCTACGTGAAGATGCCGGAATATCGCTGGGGCATCTTCCTGGCCGAACGCGACCAGAACCGCCAGATCGCCTTTGGCGACAACAAGGGCAAGCCTGCCTGGCAGGATGTGCCCGGCGAACACCGCTCGACCCTGCGCCGCCTGATCGTCACCCAGGGCGATACGGAGCCCGCCTCGGTCGAGCAGCAGCGGCTGCTCGGCAAGACCGCGCCCTCGCTCTACGACCTGCGCAACCTCTTCCAGGTCAATGTCGAGGAAGGCCGCCACCTCTGGGCGATGGTCTACCTGCTGCACGCCTATTTCGGGCGCGATGGCCGCGAAGAGGCCGAGGCGATGCTGGAGCGCCATTCGGGCGACCCCGACAAGCCGCGCATCCTCGGCGCCTTCAACGAGGAGACGCCGGACTGGCTCTCCTTCTTCATGTTCACCTTCTTCACCGACCGCGACGGCAAGTATCAGCTCGCGTCGCTGGCCGAATCAGGCTTCGATCCGCTGGCACGCTCCTGCCGTTTCATGCTGACCGAGGAAGCGCACCACATGTTCGTGGGCGAGACCGGCGTCGGCCGTATCATCCAGCGCACCTGCGAGCTGATGAAGGAACACAAGACCGACGACGTCCGCGCGCTCGGCGCCATCGACCTGCCGACCATGCAGAAGTATCTCAACTTCCACTTCTCGGTGTCGCTCGACCTGTTCGGCCAGGAAGCCTCGACCAATGCGGCCAACTACTACACCCAGGGCGTGAAAGGCCGATACCTCGAGACGCGCATCGACGACGACCATCTCCTGGTCAACGACACCTACGAGATCGAGACCATGGAAGACGGCCGCATCGTCAAGAAGGCGGTACCGGCCCTGCAGGCACTGAACGAACGGTTGCGTCAGGACTATATCGAGGACTGCGCCCGGGGCGTGGTGCGCTGGAACAAGACCATCGAGAAGGCCGGGATCAACTTCGAGATGAAGCTGCCGCACCGTGCCTTCGACCGTCGCATCGGCGCCTTCGCCGGCCAGCGCGTCTCGCCCGACGGCAAGCTGCTCTCCGAAGCCGAGTGGAAGGCCAACGAAAGCAAGTGGCTGCCGACCGACGAAGACCGCGCCTACATCAAGTCGCTGATGGGCCCGGCCGTCACGCAGCCCGGCAAGTTCGCCCACTGGATCGCCCCGCCTGCGCGCGGCATCAACAACCAGCCCGCCGACTTCGAGTATGTAAGGTTCAACTAGCGACCGTTCTCCAGACAAGACCGAGACGACGGCTTGTCGTCCGGCGCAGCGGCCCTGCCCCATTTCGGCCGGAATCCGCCGTTTTGCACAGGAAACTTCCCCGTGGCCCCAGCGTTATTTGGGGTACAGGAAAGGAGACAGGTAATGCGCAAGCTCAGCATTGCCATCGTGCTCGGCAGCGTCCTCGCGGCGGCGCCGATTTCCGCCGCGATGAGCCAGAGTAGCAATCCCGAGTACACGGTGTTCATCGACCGCAGCGGCAACAAGCCGTTGACCGCGGGCGCGAAGGATACGGTTCGGAAGGCCATCACCGCCTCTAAGTCGCGGACGATCCAGATCCAGGGCCGCGCCGACTATGCCGACGTGGTGAAGAACGAACTTGTACTTCAGGGCGTGTCACCCGACCGGATCAACGTTCACCCGGTCGTGTCCAAGCCCCTGCAGAAGGTTGGCGACGGCATGAGCGATCCGACCGACCGCAAGGTCGTCATCAGCTTCTAACTGGCTGCAAAGTAATGCCGGGCGCTGCCATACACTGGCGGCGCCCGCGCCATTTGGGAGAATCAGCGTCTCGCCATCGGGCCGCGAGTTGCGCTACAGGAAGCCATGGCTCTCCCTCCCGGCATCGCCTTTTCGCCCGACCACAAGGTCTCCCTGCCTTCGAGGTTCAACGTCGCCGTGCCGTTTATCGACCGGCATCTCGGCGAAGGCCGCGGCGCCAAGGCCGCGATCAGGACGCGCCAGGAAACCGTGACCTATGCCGAGCTGGCCGAGCGGGTGAACCGTGCAGGAAATGCACTCCTGGCGGCAGGGCTCAAACCAGCCGACCGGCTGCTCATGGTCGTGAAGGACTGTCCGGCGTTCTTCTATCTGTTCTGGGGAGCCATCAAGGCCGGCATCGTGCCGGTGCCGCCCAACACGCTGCTGCGCGCCGACGACTATGCCTACATGATCGAGGACTCGAGCTGTGGGCTCGTCGTCTATTCGAGCGAGTTCGCAGGCGAGATCGAGCCGGCGCTGAAGCAGCTTGGCGCGAAGGCACCTCGTGCCATGACCGTCGACGCCTTCATCGCGGAGATGGCCAAGGCATCGCCGGCGCTCGACGCGCGTCCTGCAGCGCCCACCGACGATTGCGTCTGGCTCTACTCCTCCGGCTCGACCGGCCGGCCGAAGGGCGCCGTCCACGCCCAGCGCGACATGGTCGTGACCAGCGAGCTCTACGGCGTGCGCGTGCTGGGCGTCACCGAGCCGGACATCTGCTACTCTGCCGCCAAGCTCTTCTTTGCCTACGGTCAGGGCAATGCCATGACCTTCCCGCTGTGGGTCGGCGGCACGGCGGTGCTCGACGACCGGCGCCCGACGCCGGACACGACCTTCGAGATGATCGAGACCTTCAAGCCGACCATCTACTACGGCGTCCCTACGCTCTATGCCGCCCAACTCGCGGCTCTCGAAAACGCGTCGCGCGATCTTTCCTCGGTGCGCGCCTGCGTCTCGGCAGGCGAGGCGCTGCCGGCCGACATGTTCCGCCGCTGGCAGGAGAAGACCGGCACGGTGATCCTGGACGGAATCGGCTCCACCGAGGCGCTGCATATCTTCGTCGGCAACCGGCTGGGCGATTATCGCCCGGGCACCAGCGGCAAGCCTGTGCCCGGCTACGAGGTGCGCATCCTCGACGAGAACGGCGCCGCCGTTGCCCAGGGCGAGAGCGGGCGGCTTTGGATCCGTTCCGAGTCGACCGCGAAGTACTACTGGAACAAGCCGGAGAAGACCGCCGAGACCATGGTCGACGGCTGGCTGAATACCGGCGACACCTACCGGCAGGACGATGCCGGCTACTTCATCTACGAAGGCCGCAGCGACGACATGCTGAAAGTCGGCGGCATCTGGTGCTCGCCGGTCGAGATCGAGAACTGCCTGGTCGGTCACCCCGCAGTGCTCGAAGCAGCGGTAGTGGGCCATGCCGACGACGAAGCGCTGATCAAGCCCAAGGCCATCGTGGTATTGAAGCACCCCGGAACCGACAGTGCCAAGCTAACCGACGAGCTGATGGCTCACTGCAAGAAAACATTGGCTCCGTACAAGTACCCGCGCTGGGTCGAATACGTTCCGGAGCTGCCGAAGACGGCAACCGGCAAGATCCAGCGCTTCAAGCTCAGGTGACATCGGCGACGGTGATCCGCAGGTTCGAGGTGAAGGATCTCCACGCCAGCTAGCCATCTCGCTGGCAACAGGCTTCGCCGGGGCGACGCCTCGCACTTCTATCGCGATCCACGCCTGATAGGTCACTTTCGACAATCGCGAGCAATGGTCCGCCTTCGCCGTAGGCACGCTGGCAGCAGTACCTCAGGCCGTCGCGTTCGTCGTCCTGCCTGTCGACGGCCAACCGTCGACTTTCGCGCGAACCGATCGACTTATGCTTCCGGAGCGTCGCGAGAACATCCCCGGGGCCGATCAGCTCCTGGAGCGCGCCCGGACGATGGAGGGGCCGGGCTGGGGCAAGCCGATGTGGACCGAGGTGCTGGGAGAAACAATTCTGCCGATCATCGTGCCGATCCGCGTGCACGGCGAATTTCGGGGGCTCGTGGGCGCTGCGATCAGGGCCACCGACCTCTCTCGCTTCCTGGTCGATCTCCAGCTGCCCGACGAGCGTACGCCCTTCATCCTGTTCGACCACGACAAGATCCTGGCGCACCCCTTCCTGGCACAGCCCGAGGGCATCGCCCTGCAACGCGCCCGAGGACGGCCTTCCACCCTGGCCGAGGTCGACGACCCGGTTCTGGCGTCGATATGGGCGCCCGATCAACGGCAAATCGACTGGACCAACGACCGAACGCCTTTCATGGCGCACTGGAACTGGGTCAACGACAACAGCTTCGCCTGGTTCTATCGCCAGGTCGCGAGTACGCGCCCGCCGATCTGACCGTCGGCTACTACGCGCCCGGCCGGGAGTCGGCCTGGGCGCGTTGGATCGTACGCGGCATCCTGATCGCCGGCGTCCTGCTCATGCTGTTCACGGCCATTGTTGCCGTCCTGTTGGGCCGGCGGCTGGCGCGGCCGATCCTGGCCCTGGCCGATGCCGCCCGTGCCGTCGAACGGCTGGAGTTCGACAGGATGCCGGAACTGGGCAGCAGCCGCGTGCGTGAGCTCAGCCTCGCCAATCGCGCTTTCGAGCGCATGGCGCGTGGATTGCGACTGTCGGCTACCTATCTCCCCCGCGCCCTCGTTGCCCACCTCACGGCCCAGACCGGGGCTTTGCCGGTGAGCGAGGATCGCGTCATCACCGTGATGTTCTGCGACCTCGAAGGCTACTCCGCCTATTCCAACGGCCGGCCTGCGACGGAAGCGGCATCCTACCTGAACGATCTGTTGGCCTGCGTCGGCCCTGCCATCGAGGCGAATGGCGGGACGATCGACAAGTACATCGGCGACGGGCTGATGGCATTTTGGGGCGCACCGGAACAGCGGTCGGACCATGGCTGGGCCGCCTGCCACGGTGCCCTCACCGTCGCCCGCGAAGTCGAGGCGTTCAACGCCGAACGCCGGAAGCTTGGATTGCATGCTTGCCGCATGCGGATCGGCCTGCACACCGGCAAAGTCCTGGTGGGCAATATCGGCTTCGCCGGCCGCGTCGACTACACGGCGATTGGAGAGGCCGTGAACGTCGCCTTTCGCCTGGAACAATTTGGCCGCAACGTTCCGGGGCGTGACGAGGTACGGATCGTGGTCAGCGCAAGTTGCCGGCAGGCGGCGCAGGCCGGATTCGACTGGATGCCGCTCGACGGCGGCCCGGCCGGCGTCGCCACCGAAGGCGCCCTGCCCCTTTCCCTGCTACGCGGCCCGGTGACGGTTCAATAAGCCGTTGTTGCTGGCTGGGTTTTCCGCTTCTATAGCGCCCAAGGAAATTGGGGTTCACAGGGAGAACTAGCGTGAAAAGCAAATTGTTTGGCGCCGCAACAATTGCGGCGCTGGCGACCGTTGCCGCTGGCGCCCTGCCGGCGATGGCCCAGAGCCCGATCAAGATCGGATTCGTGAGCACCTTCTCCGGCCCGCAGGCTGCGATCGGCGAGGACATGCGCCGCTCGGTCGAACTGGCCAAGGAACATCTCGGCGGCAAGATGGGCGGCAAGCCTTTCGAGATCGTCTACGAGGATGACCAGTTCAAGCCGGATGTCGGCAAGCAGAAGTCCGAGAAGCTCGTCCAGCAGGACAAGGTGAACTTCGTCACCGGCTACATCTGGTCGAACGTGCTGCTGGCCTCGCTCAAGACAGTGACCGACGAAGGCGACACGATCCTGATCTCGGCCAATGCCGGGCCATCGCAGATCGCGGGCGACCTCTGCAACAAGAACTTCTTCTCGACCTCGTGGCAGAACGACCAGACGCCGATGGCGATGGGCGAATACCTGCAGAGCAAGGGCGTGAAGAGCCTCTATCTGATGGCGGGCAACTACGCGGCCGGCAAGGACATGCTCGCGGGCGTGAAGCGCACCTTCAAGGGCCAGATCATCGGTGAGGATCTCACCAAGTGGCCGGACCAGCTCGACTTCTCTGCCGAGCTCGCCAAGATCCGCGCCGCCAAGCCGGACGGCATCTTCATCTTCTACCCGGGCGCGCACGGCGTTCAGTTCCTGACGCAGTACGCTCAGGCGGGCCTCAAGGGCCAGATCCCGCTCTATCAGGTGTTCTCGATCGACGCGATCACGCTGCCGCTGCAGAAGGAGCTGGCACTCGGCACTCTGGGGGCACAGGAGTGGGTGAACGACCTGCCGAACGACGCCAACAAAAAGTACGTCGCCGACTTCAAGAAGAAGCACGGCGTCTACCCGTCCTACTACGGCGCCCAGAGCTACGACGCGATCATGCTGATCGCCTCGGCGGCCGAGGCCCTCAAGGGTGATCTGTCGAACAAGGACAAGGTCCGTGCCGAGATGAAGAAGGCGAACTTCAAGTCGGTGCGCGGCGACTTCAAGTTCAACACCAACCAGTTCCCGATCCAGAACTTCTACATCCAGGAAGCCGTCAAGGATCCGGAAGGCATGATGACGGTGAAGACCATCGCCACCGCGATGAAGGATGCCAAGGATCCGTTCTACGAAAAGTGCCCGATGAAGTAGAGCTGGCAGGACGAGTACCGACGGGAGCGCGCACACCGCGCTCCCGTTTCGTTTGAAGGGGATGAGCTAGGGGACATGGACTACCTGCTGCTTCAGATGCTGAACGGCATGCAGCTCGGCCTGCTGATGTTCCTGCTCGCCGCCGGGCTGACCTTGACTTTCGGCATCATGGATCTCGTCAACCTGGCGCACGGCTCGCTCTACATGATGGGTGCCTATATCGCCTGGACGACGATCGGCTGGACGGACTCCTTCGTCCTGGGCGCGCTGCTGGCGCTGCCGGCCATCTTCGTCCTGGGCCTCATCGTCGAAGCGGTCGTGGCGCGGCGGCTCTATGCCCGCAACCATCTCGACCAGGTGCTGGCGACCTTTGGACTGATCCTGTTCTTCAATGAACTGGTGCGCGTCATCTGGGGGCCGGCCGGCAAGAGCATCGCCGTGCCCACCTTCCTGAACCATACGGTCGAGATTCTGCCCGGCGTGCCCTACCCTGCCTATCGCTTCGCCATCATCGTTGTCGGCGCGGCAGTCGCCATCCTGCTGGCCTGGCTGGTGGCGCGCACGCGAATCGGCATGCTGATCCGGGCCGGGGCCTCCAACCGGCGCATGATCGGCGCTCTGGGCGTGAACATCGAACTGCTCTTCAGTCTGGTATTCGGTCTGGGCGCGGTGTTCGCCGGTCTGGCCGGGTTGATGGCCGCCCCCATCACCTCGGTGAAGATCGGCATGGGCGACGACATCCTGATCCTCGCCTTCGTGATCATCGTCATCGGCGGTATCGGCTCGATCAAGGGCGCGTTCATCGCGGCCATGGTGGTCGGCCAGATCGACATCGTCGGCCGCGCTTTCCTGCCCGATCTGCTGAAGACATTCCTGAGCGCCAGCGCCGCCTCGAGCGCCGCGCCGGCGATCTCGCAGGTGCTGGTCTATGTCGTGATGGCGGGCGTGCTGGTCTGGCGGCCGACCGGCCTGTTCGGACAGCGGACGTGAGCGGCGCCTCGTGATAGCCGCCTTGCGTACACCGCGCGGGCTCATCACCGCGCTCGTCCTGCTGACCCTGGCGGTGCTGCCGCTGCTGACCCAGGCTTTCGACCAGCGCTACCTGCTGTCGATTGGCACACGCATCGTCATCTGGTCCATCGCCGCCGTCAGCCTCAACATGATCCTGGGCTATGGCGGCCTGGTGAGCTTCGGCCATGCCGTCTTCTTCGGCATCGGCGGCTATGCCGTCGGCATCCTATCGGCTCATGGCATATCGAGCGGCTGGATCCAGTGGCCGGTGGCGCTGATTGCCGCAACGCTGTGGGCCGCCTTGATCGGCGCCCTGTCGCTCCGGACGCGCGGCCTCTACTTCATCATGATCACCCTGGCCTTCGCGCAGCTCGTCTACTATGTCGGTGGCGGCCTCGAAGCCTACGGCGCCGACGACGGCCTCAACATCAGCCGCAGCCGCTTTCCCGGCCTGGTCGACTTGCGCGACAAGGCGTCCTTCTACTGGCTCTGCTTCGCGGCTCTCTGCGGTACCCTTTGGTTCTGCAGCCGCTTCGCCAATTCGCGCTTCGGCCACGTAATCCGCGGCGCCAAGTCGAACGACCTGCGCATGACGGCGCTGGGCTTCCCTGTGTTCCGCTATCGCCTCGTGGCCTTCACTCTCTCCGGCGCATTTGGCGGACTGGCCGGCATTCTGCTCGCCAACGAAGGCGCCTATATCTCGCCCGCCATGATGTCGTGGGTGAAGTCGGGCGATCTCATCGTCATCGTCGTGCTGGGCGGCATGGGTACGCTGTTCGGCCCGCTGTTCGGCACCATTGCCTTCTTCGTTTTGGAAGAGTCGCTGCCGCATCTGCTCGACCTCTTCAACAAGGGATGGGGCGAATACTGGCAGATCGTGTTCGGCCCCCTGCTGATCCTGGTCGCGCTCTATGCACGCGGCGGCATCGACTCGCTGTTGGGGCGGCGCTCATGAGCACGCCATTGCTCAGCGCGGACCGTCTCGTGAAGCGCTTCGGCGGCCTGCTGGCCACCGACAATGTCTCGATCGACGTCGTGCCCGGTGAAATCCATGCCCTGATCGGCCCCAACGGCGCGGGAAAAACGACGCTGGTCGGCCAGCTTACCGGCAACATCACGCCGGACTCCGGCACGATCCGATTCGCAGGGCAGGACATCACACACCTGCCGACATACAAGCGCGTGCACCTAGGCTTGGCGCGCTCCTTCCAGATCACCTCGGTGCTGCGCGAGTTCACCGCGCTGGAGAATGTAGCGCTGGCCGTGCAGGCCCACGCCGGTCACTCCTTCCGCTTCCTGGCCGATGCACGCAACGACGAACGCCTGCGCGGCCCGGCCCGCCGCGGCCTGGAAGATGTGGGCCTCGGTGACCGTGCGAACACACTGGCGGCGGCCCTCAGCCATGGCGAGCAGCGCCAGCTCGAGATCGCCATGGCCCTCGCGGGCGATCCGTCGCTGCTGCTCCTCGACGAGCCGATGGCGGGCATGGGCGTCGAGGAGAGCCAGCACATGATCGGCTTTCTGCGCGCCCTGAAGAGCAAGCGTGCGATGCTGTTGATCGAGCACGACATGGATGCCGTCTTCCAGCTCGCCGATCGCATCACCGTGCTGGTCTATGGCCGGGCCATCGCCAGCGGCACGCCGGCCGAAATCCGTGCCAACGAGGACGTACGCCATGCCTATCTCGGCGACGACGGAATGGTAGCCTGATGCTCCGGGTCTGCGACCTCGAAGCTTTCTACGGCCCCAGCCAGGCGCTGTTCGGCATGGAGCTGAGCATCAATGCCGGCGAGGTCGTGACCCTGATGGGGCGCAACGGCATGGGCAAGACGACAACCGTGCACGCCATCATGGGCCTCATGCCGGCGCGGCGCGGCGTCGTCGAGTTCGAGGGCCGGCGTGTCGATCAGCTTCCGTCCTTCCGCATTGCCCGGCTGGGCTTCGGCCTGGTGCCGGAGGGACGGCAGATCTTCCCCAACCTCTCGGTTCGCGAGAATCTGATCGCCGCCAGCGCAAACCGCACCGGCCGGCCGAGCCCATGGACGATCGAACGCGTCTTCGAGTTCTTTCCCCGGCTTGGCGAGCGCCAGCGCAACATGGGCAACCAGCTCTCGGGCGGCGAGCAGCAGATGCTGGCGATCGGCCGCGCGCTGATGACCAACCCCAAGCTGCTGATCCTGGACGAAGCTACCGAAGGCCTGGCGCCGTTGATCCGGCAGGAAATCTGGTCCTGCCTTGCCCGGCTGAAGGGCGAAGGCCAGGCGATCCTGGTGATCGACAAGAATGTCGGCGCTCTGATCGCTCTCGCCGACCGCCACCACATCGTGGAAAAAGGCCGTGTCGTTTGGAGCGGAACGTCGCAGGCGCTGGCCGGCGACAGGGACTTGCAACATAGGTATCTAGGCGTCTGATTCTCCCGGAGTTGCCGATGCGTCTGTTCGCTCTCGCTTCGTTGCTCGTTCCCTCGGTGCTCGCCTTGAGCGCCGCGTCGGCGTTCGCCCAGGGATCGGTCAACGTCTACAATTGGTCGGACTATATCGCCGAAGACCAGCTGAAGGACTTCGCCAAGAGCACGGGCATCAAGGTCAACTACACGACCTACGACTCCAACGAGATTCTCGACGCCAAGCTCAAGACCGGCAAGTCGGGCTACGACGTCGTAGTGCCGACAGCCTCGCCCTTCTTCGTGCGCCAGCTCCAGGCCAAGCTGTTCACGCCTCTCGATCGCTCCAAGCTCAAGAACTGGAATAATCTCGATCCCGAGATCATGGCGGCGCTCGCCAAGTACGATCCCGGCAATGCCCATGGCATTCCCTGGATGTGGGGCACGACGGGCATCGGCTACAACGTCGCCGAGATCAAGAAGCGGATGCCGGATGCGCCGGTCGATTCGCTTAGGATGATCTTCGATCCGGCGGTTGTGTCGAAATTCAAGGATTGTGGCGTGATGCTGCTCGACAGCGCCACCGATGTGCTGCCGGCCGCCCTCAGATATCTCGGCCTCGATCCGGATTCCAAGAAGTCGGAGGACCTCGCCAAGGCCGCCGACGTGGTGAAGGCGATACGGCCCTTCGTCACCAAATTCCATTCGTCGGAGTACATCAACGCGCTGGCCGGCGGCAGCATCTGCCTGGCCTTCGGCTTCTCCGGCGACATCTTCCAGGCACGCGATCGCGCTGCCAAGGCAGCCGACAAGCGTGAGGTCGCCTATGCGATCCCCAAGGAAGGCTCGCTGCTCTGGATCGACGTTGCCGGCATCCCGAAGGATGCGCCGAACCTCGCCAATGCCTACGCCTTTCTCGATTTCATGTTGGAACCCAAGGTGGCGGCGGCTTCGAGCGAGCTCACGGGCTATGCCAACGCCAACAAGGCGGCCCTCGCGCTGTTGCCCAAGGACGTCTCGGGCAATCCGCTGATCTATCCTCCGGCTGACGTGCGGGCGAAGTTCTATACCATCACCGCCGGTACTGCCGATCAGCTGCGTGAGCGCACGCGTTTGTGGACAGCCATCAAGACGGGTCGATGAATTGCACGCTGGGCCTATTGCTGACTCCATCGTTCGCATCGAAGGACTGACCAAGCGCTTCGGCGCCATCACCGCCGTCGACAGCGTCGATCTCGAAATCCGGCGCGGCGAGCTCTTCGCCCTGCTGGGCGGCTCCGGCTGCGGCAAGACCACCCTGCTGCGCATGCTGGCGGGCTTCGAGGTGCCGGATGGCGGCCGCATCGTCATCGACGGCCAGGACATGACCGGCGTCCCGCCGCACCTGCGGCCGGTCAACATGATGTTCCAGTCCTACGCCCTCTTCCCGCACATGGATGTGGCGGCCAACGTCAGCTACGGGCTGCGCCGCGAGGGCGTGCGGGCGCCGGAGATCGCGACACGCGTCGCCGAGGCATTGGAGCAGGTGAAACTCGCCGACCATGCTGCGCGCCGGCCGGCCCAGCTCTCCGGCGGCCAGCGCCAGCGCGTGGCGCTGGCCCGCGCGCTGGTGAAACGGCCCAAGCTGTTGCTGCTCGACGAGCCGCTGGCCGCCCTCGACCGCAAGCTGCGCGAAGGCACGCGCTTCGAGCTGGTGCGGCTGCAGGAGCAGCTTGGCCTCACCTTTGTCATGGTCACGCACGACCAGGAAGAAGCGATGTCCATGGCGACGCGATTGGCCGTCATGAACACCGGCCGGGTTGCCCAGGTCGGGACACCGCACGAGATCTACGAACGGCCGGCATCGCGCTTCGTCGCCGACTTCATCGGCATCGCCAACATCCTTGAAGCCGATGGCGGATGGCTGGCGCTGCGGCCCGAGAAGATCACGCTGGCCGCCGACCGGCCCGACGCCGCGAACACGGTGGCCGGCAGGATCCTCGATATCGCCTACGAAGGCGACCGATCGCTCTATCGCATCGTCACCGAGGGCAAAGGCACGATGGTGGTCTCCACCACCAACATCGACCGCATGCAGCCGGCCTCCTTCGCGCGCGGCCAGGAGGTCTGGCTCGGCTGGTCGGCCGACGCCGGGCATCGCGTGATCGAATGAGCGCCTAGGCCATGCGCTACGCCATCGCGCTGCCCTTCATCTGGCTGATCGTCTTCTTCTTGCTGCCGTTCGCGCTGGTGCTGGCGATTGCGCTCGGCACCAACGCACCCGACGTCGCACCGCCGGTCGAGCTGGGCTTCAGCTTCAAGAACTTCGCCCTGCTGTTCTCCGACGATCTCTATGTCGCGGCCTGGCTGTCGTCGCTGCGCATCGCCGCGACCTCGACCCTGATCGCGCTGCTGCTGGGCTATCCCATGGCCTACGCCATTGCGCGAGCGCGACCTGAGCGGCGCCCCCTGCTGCTGATGCTGGTTGTGCTGCCCTTCTGGACGTCGTTCCTGATCCGCATCTATGCCTGGATGGGGTTGCTGGCGAAGAATGGCCTGATCGACCAGTTCCTGCGCTGGAGTGGCATCGCGGATAATCCCGGCAGCATCCTCGGCACGGAATGGGCGGTGCATCTTGGCATCGTCTACGCCTACCTGCCGTTCATGGTTCTGCCGCTCTACGCGACCCTGGAGAAGCTCGACACGAGCCTGCTGGAAGCTGCGGCCGATCTCGGCGCCAGGCCCCTGATCGCCTTCCTCACCGTCACCCTGCCCTTGTCGCTGCCCGGAATCGTGGCCGGTTGCCTGCTGGTCTTCATCCCTTCGATCGGCGAGTTCGTCGTTCCCGATCTGCTGGGCGGCACCGACACGCTGATGATCGGCAAGGTCCTGTGGGACGAGTTCTTCACCAATGCCGACTGGCCCCTGGCCTCGGCCGTGGCGATCTGCCTGTTGGTCCTGCTGGTCGCTCCCATCGCCCTGTTCCAACGCCAGCAGGCGCGTAGTCTGGAGCGCCGCACATGAACGGCCGCGCCCGATTCGCCTTCACGGCGCTCGCCTTCGGCTACGCCTTCCTCTACCTGCCCATCGTTCTGGTGATCGTCTATTCGTTCAACGAATCGCGGCTGGTCACGGTCTGGGCAGGCTTCTCCACCAAATGGTGGCAGGCGCTGTTCGCCAACGAGGCAATGCTCGACGCCGCCTGGCTGTCGCTCCGCATCGCTCTTGTGAGCGCCACGGCCGCTGCCGCCATCGGCCTCGCCGCCGGCTATGCCCTCGCCCGGGCACCCTTCTTCTTCGGCCGCACACTGTTCGGCAGCCTGGTCATCGCGCCCATGGTGATGCCCGAAGTTGTAATGGGCATTTCCATGCTGCTGCTTTTCGTAGGCTCGGAGCAGATTTTTGGCGGACCCGACCGCGGCTTCCTGACCATCGCCCTCGCGCACACGACCTTTTCTATCGCTTTCGTCGCCATCGTCGTGCAGGCGCGGCTTGCCGACTTCGATCGCTCGCTCGAAGAGGCCGCGATGGATCTCGGCGCGACGCCGTGGACGACCTTCCGCACCATCACCCTGCCGCTGATCGCGCCAGCCGTCGGCTCCGGCTGGCTGCTCGCCTTCACATTGTCGTTAGACGATTTGATCCTGACGCAGTTCGTGGCCGGCGCGCAGTCGCAAACCCTGCCGATGCGCGTCTATTCCAGCGTCCGCCTCGGCGTCGATCCGCAAATTAACGTACTGGCCACCATCATCGTCTGCGTGGCGGCCTGTGCATTGATCCTGTCGGGCTGGCTGACGCGACGGAGAGTTTGAGCTAAGAATTCGGTGTCCTGGGAGGAAAAAATGCCGAGAACGGGAACAATCAAGGCGTCGCGACGTAACCTGCTGAAGGGAGTCGGGATGGCAACAGTCGGTGCTTCATTGCCGCCAGTTGGCGCGGCACTAGCGCAAGGCGCGCCTGCTGCAGCCAAGGGACCCAAGCTCCTCGAAATGGATGGCAAGGCCAAGCTCGCGATCCTTGGCGACAAGCCGCTGGTCGCCGAGACGCAGGCCGAGCTACTGGACGACGACGTCACGCCGACGGCCAAGCTCTTCATCCGCAACAATGGCCAGGTCCCCGACGTGACGGGCGATCCCAAGGCCTGGAAGATCAAGATCGACGGCGAAGTGAATACGCCGCTGGAGATCAGCGTCGGCGAGCTGGCGAGCCGCTTCCCCAACGTCACCTACAATCTGATGCTGGAATGTGGCGGCAACGGCCGCTCCTTCTTCTCGCCCGAAGCGCGGGGTAATCAGTGGACCAACGGCGGCGCGGGCTGCCCGCAATGGACCGGCGTACGCCTGGCCGATGTGCTGAAGGCGGCCGGCGTGAAGCCGTCGGCCACGTACACGGGCCACTATGGCGCCGATCCGACGCTCGCCGGCGAAACCGACAAGCCCAGCATCTCGCGCGGCGTACCGATGGCCAAGGCGATGGAAGAGCACACGCTGATCGCCTTCAAGCTGAATGGCCAGGACATCCCGCTGATCCACGGCGCGCCCGTACGCCTCGTCGTGCCGGGCTGGCCGGCCTCGGCGTCGACCAAGTGGCTGAAGCGCATCTGGGTGCGCGACAAGGAGCATGACGGTCCCGGCATGGGCGGCTTCTCCTACCGTGTACCGAAGACCCCGATCGTGCCCGGCAGCAAGGGCGACGCCAAGGACATGGCGATCCTCGAATCAATGCCCGTGCGGTCGGTCATCACCTTTCCGGCCGACGGCACCAAGCTCGCGGCCGGCACACGCAAGCTCGACCTGCGTGGCCATGCCTGGGCCGGCGATTACGACGTCAAGACGGTCGACATCTCGACCGACTATGGCGTCACCTGGAAGAGCGCCAAAATCAATCCGCCCGCCAACAAGTTCGCCTGGCAGCGTTTCACTGCATCGATCGATCTGCCGACTGCGGGCTACTACGAAGTCTGGGCCAAGGCGACGGACAGCAAAGGCGTGACGCAGCCCTTCGCCGCCGCCAACTGGAACCCGCAAGGCTACGGCGCCAATCCGATCAACCGCATCCGGGTGCTCGTCGAATCTTGAGCCGGCTCACCATGACACACGTCGTCGTCATCACCTTGACGACGACGTTTCTGCTCCTCGCCCTCGATCGCGCGGGCGAGTTGGGCCGCAAGCAGTATGTCTACGTGCCGCCGGCGCCCAAGGTGGAAGCGCCGCCGGTCGATCCCGACAAAGGAAAGCCGCCGCCGCACAACGATACGGTCGACGATCTGCCCGACGGCAAGGGCCGGGAGATCACCTTCTATACCTGCACCGCCTGCCATGGCGTGGCGCTGATCAAGGCGCAGGGGCTGACGCGAGACCTCTGGGATTCGACCATCGACCTGATGCTCGAAAAGCACCGAATGCCGCCGGTGAAGGCCGAGGATCGTACCGAAATCCTCGACTATCTTGCCGAGCAGTTCCCGCCGCGCCGCAAGGGTCGTGGAAGCGACAACCCATTTCTGAAGTAGTCATCCGGCCGCTTTTGCCCACTTTTCCGACCAGGTGTGCAGAGGCAGAAAGAGCTGCAGCAGCTCGCGGCCCAGCGCCGTGAGGCGATAACCCACGGCATCGTCGAGTTCGACCAGCTTCGCCTCGCGCAATTCGGCCAATCGCGTATTCACGATGGTCGGGCTGGCGCCGATCTGGTCCTGCAAATCGCGGAAACGCTTCGGTTCCTCGCGCAGCTCCCAGACGATGCGCAGGGTCCAGCGCCGGCCCAACAGGTCGAGCAGCCGCATGATCGGCCGGCCTGTCTGCGAACCGCGAACGCGCTTCACCATCTATTTCACCCCATTACTACAATTTATGTAGCAACAGCGGATAGCCGTTGCTACGTAATCTGTAGCGCAAACGGAGACCCGCCATGCCCCGCATCGCCCCGGCCGAAGCGCCCTATCCCCCCACGATCGCCGCTGAACTCGACCGTATCATGCCCAAGGACGTGGAGCCGCTGATCCTGTTCCGCACGATGGCGAAGAACCCTCGCGTATTCGGCAAGATGTTCGCCGGCGGCCTGCTCGACAAAGGCGCCCTTTCGCTGCGTCAGCGCGAGATCGTCATCGACCGCACCACAGCCCGGCTGGGCTGCGAATACGAATGGGGCGTCCACGTCGCCTTCTTCGCGAACCGCGTGGCCTTGGATACCGATCAGGTCGCGGCCCTTGTGCACGGACCGGCCGATGCGCCCTGCTGGACGCAAGACGAGCAAGCCCTGATCGCCGTCGTCGACGATCTGGTCGACCATCGCACGATTGCGACATCGACCTGGAATGTCCTCGCCGTGCACTTCGACGAGACGCAGATACTCGAGACGATTGCGCTGGTGGGCTACTACCACACGATCAGCTTCTTGTGCCGCGGACTGGAGCTGCCGCTCGAAGCCTATGCCGCGCGTTTCCCGCTTACGCCGCAATCTCGGCAATCCGCGCCATGATGCGGCCCCAGCCGGACTTCATCGTATCGTAGGCAAAATCGTTCTCCGGCGACCGGAACCCCGAATGGACGAGCTTCAGGCGCGTCCCGGAGCCCGCGGGTTCGAGCGTCCAGGTGGCAACGCTATCGAGCTCCGATCCGTACTTGGCATTGTTCTTGGAGCCGCCCTTCCAGCTATAGACGAGCCGCTTCAACGGTACGACTTCAAGAACCTCGCAGTGGACGACGCCGTCCCAGTCGCCCATCGGCTGGGTACGGAAATGGAAGCGCTTGCCGACGATGGGCTCGAAGTCGCTGGGCATCAGCCAGCGTGCGAGCAATTCGGCCGCGGTCAAAGCACGCCAGATCTTCTCGGGAGAGTGCGGCAGAACCTCTTCGACCACGATGTCGCGCACGACCTCAGTCACCGCTGCGCTTCGGTTCGGGTTGGTCATTGTCCATCTCCTCGAGCAGGGATTTCAGGTTGGTGAAGCGTTCGCGCCAGAAGACGCCGTAGACACCCAGCCAGTCGACCAGCGGTGCGAGCCCGCGCGGCTCGCAGCGATAATGGATGTTCCGACCCTCGCGGCGTTCGCTGAGCAGGCCGGCTTCCTTGAGCGACCGGACATGCTGCGAAATTGCCGGCTGGGAGACATCGTTGCGCGCCGTCAGCGCCCCGACCGTGAGCTCGCCGGCAGTCGCGATTTGTTCGAACACCGCCCGCCGCGTCGGGTCGGCCAAGGTGCGCATGACGGTGGCGATATCGCCGATGGCTGACATGAAAGATATATAAGCAACTACTTATCTATTGTCAATGCACGAAGTCAGCGCTTCACGACCCTGTCTATGCCGAGGATCAGGAGGCCGAAGACGAGCCCCCAGAAGGCGGAGCCCACGCCCATCAAGGTGACGCCCGAGACGGTAACTGCGAGCGTGCCGGCTGCGGCCAGCCGGTCCTGATCACCGGCCAAGGCGCTGCCCATGGCGCCGGCCATCGAGCCCAACAATGCCGTGCCTGCGACCGTGGCCAACAGCGCTGGCGGCAGCGCGCCGAACAGGCCGACCAGCGAGGCCCCGAACACGGCGATCAACCCCCAGAACAGCGCGTAGAACGGTCCGGTCATCCAGCGCTTCGCCGGATCAGGATGAGCATCGGGGCCAGTGCAGAGCGCCGCCGAGATCGCGGCCAGGTTGGATGTGTGGGCGCCCATGAAGGCCGTGCCGAGCGATGCCGCGCCCGTGACGGCGAGGATGGGTTGGGTCGGCGGCTGATAACCCGAGGCCCGCAGCACGGCGAAGCCCGGCAGGTTCTGCGATGCCATCGTCACAAGATAGAGCGGCACGCCGAGCCCGATCAGGGTCGCAAGATCCCAGGCTGGCGCGGTGAGCTCGATGGAGGTGAACCCGATCGGCGGCAACGGCTTCACAAGGCCGAGCGACCAGGCGAGCAGGCCGCCGGCCACCAGTACGATCAATGACGCCAGCGCCGGCAGGAACGCGCGCACGACCAGGAACAGGACGAGCAGCGGCAGCACCAGCAGCGGTGAGGTCGGGACATGCTCGATCATCGCCATTACGAGGCGCAGCAGAATGCCCGCCAGCATGGCGGCCGCAATGCTGGCCGGAATCCTCTCGATCAGCCGGCCGAGCGGCCGCACCGCGGCGGTGAGCAGGATCAGCACGGCCGCCAGTACGAAGGCCCCCACGGCGGCCGCGAAGCTCGGCACGCCGGTGGTCGAGGCGATCAGCGCTGCGCCTGGCGTCGACCAGGCGGCAATGATGGGCATGCGATAGCGGACGCTCAGCACCAGGGCGCTGAATGCGGTGGCAAGCGACAGGCCCGAGACCCACGAACTCGCCTGCTCCGGCGTGGCGCCGACCGCCTGGGCCGCTGCCAGGATGATGGGCAGCGTGCCGCCCGCGCCGGCGATGGTCGCGACCAAGGCAGCGGTCGCGACCGAAACAAATCCCCCCGATTTCACGACAGCCTCTACTCTACTTGTTGGCGGTATCGACCATCGCCTGCAGAAGTATCTGAGCGCCGGCCCCGACATCGTCGCGAGTCGCGTCTTCGATCTCGTTGTGGCTGATGCCGTCCTTGCATGGCACGAAGACCATGGCGGTCGGCGCGACGCGGCTGACATAGCAGGCGTCGTGACCGGCGCCGCTCACAATATCCATATGGGCGTAACCCGCCTGCTGCGCGCCGCGACGCACTGAATCGACCAGCTCCTTGGCGAAGGGCGATGCCGGGAAGTGCCAGATCTGTTCGATCTTCACGTCGAGGCGATGGCGCTTGGCGATCTCCGCCGCGGCCGCGCGCATGTCGGCATCCATCCTGGTGAGTTCGTCGTTGTCGGGATGGCGGAAGTCGAGCGTCATGAACACGCGGCCGGGGATGGTGTTGCGGGCCTGCGGCAGGCTATCGATCACCCCTACCGTGGACCGTCCGTTCGGCCGGTTGCCGATGCGACGGGCCTCGACGATCAGTTCGGCGGCGCCGACCAGCGCATCGCGACGGCCTTCCATGGGGGTCGTGCCAGCGTGGCTTTCCATGCCCGTCCAGTTGATCTCGTACCAGCGCTGCCCCTGCGCACCCGTGACGACGCCGATGGTCTTCTTTTCGCGCTCGAGGATCGGCCCCTGCTCGATATGCGCCTCGAAGAAGGCGCCGACCTTGCGGCCGCCGACCGGCTCCTTGCCGTCGTAGCCGATCTTCTTCAGCGCCTCGCCGAAGGTGACGCCCTCGCGATCCTTGATGGCCAGCGCATAGTCGAGCTCGAAGGCGCCGCCGAACACGCCCGAGGCCACCATTGCCGGCGCGAAGCGGCACCCCTCCTCGTTGGTCCAGACCGCGACCTCGATCGGCGCCTCGGTGACGTAGTTGGAGTCGTGCAGCACGCGCAGCACTTCAAGCCCCGCCATCACGCCATAGGCGCCGTCGAACTTGCCGCCGGTCGGCTGGGTATCGAGATGGCTGCCGGTCATGACGGGTGGCTTGGTGGGATCGCGGCCCTCGCGGCGGGCGAAGATGTTGCCGAGCTGGTCGACCTTGATGGTGCAGCCCGCCTCCTTGGCCCAACGCACGAAGAGGTCGCGGCCCTGCCGGTCGAGGTCGGTCAACGCGATGCGGCAAACGCCGCCCTTCTCGGTGCCGCCGATCTGGCCTAGCTCCATCAGGCTCGACCACAAGCGGTCGAAATCGACGCGAAGATTGGGGCGTTCTGCGGACTTCATGGCAACTCCAGGCAAGACGGAACGCGCGACCATAGCAAATGCCAGCCAGCGAAACGAAGTGCTTGAGCGACAGGTCTGGGTCTTGCAAGGGTGACCTTCAGGAGGATTTTCACGTTCATGCTTCCGCTTTCCGACACGCTCGTTCTCGACCTCACACAAGTCATCGCCGGACCGACCGCTGGCCAGATCCTGGGCGATATGGGCGCCGATGTGATCAAGGTCGAGCCGCTGAACGGCGAGCATTTCCGCCCGCATTTCGACGGCGCCTGGGTGCCTTCGATGAATCGCAACAAGCGCGGCCTCGCGCTCGACCTGCGCACCCAGGGTGGCCGCCACGTGCTGATGCGCCTGGTGCGCAAGGCTGACGTGTTCATGGAAGCCTTCACGCCGGGCGTCATCGACAAGCTGGGTTTCGGCTGGGATACCGTCTCCAAGGAGAACGAGCGCCTGATCTATGCCTCGGTCTCGGGCTACGGCCAGACCGGCCCCTATGCCGGCCGCGCGGGCTACGACCCCTGCATCCAGGCCGAGATCGGCCTGATGGATGCGACCGGGCCGGACGGTGGCGAGATGTGCCGCGTCGGCACCGCCGCGATCGACTATTGCACCGGCTCGTTCTGCGCCGCCGGCATCGCCTTCGCGCTGCTGGGCCGTCACAAGACCGGCAAGGGCCAGCGGCTCGACCTGTCGCTGTTCGACGTCGGCATGCACATGATGAGCCACTGGATCACCAACCATGGCCGCACCGGCGAGGACCCCGTCCGCATGGGCACCTCGAACTCGATCCTGTCGCCGCTGCGCGTCTTCCCGACCAAGACGCGGCCGATCTTCGTCGCGGGAACCAACGATGCCTTCTGGCGGCTGCTCTGCACGGCGCTCGGCAAGCAGGAATGGCTGGCCGACAAGCGCTTCGCCACCAATGCCGACCGTGTCGCCAACCGCGCCATCCTGGAGCCGATGATCGAAGCCTATTTCATGGAGCACACGGCAGACGAGCTGCTCGACAAGCTCATTCCGGCCGGCATGGCCTGCGGCGCCGCCTACAAGGTGAGCGACGTCATGGTGAGCGCACATGCCGAGGCGCGCGGCAGCGTGCTCGAGATCGACTATCCCGGCATTGGCCCGGTGAAGTCGGCGGCCAATCCCATCAAGCTCTCCGACGCTCCCGTCGAGACGCGGCGCAAGTCCCCCATGGTGGGCGAACACACGGTCGAGATCATGCGCGAAGTGGGCTATAGCGATACGGATATCGCCTCCCTCCGCGACGCAAAGGCCATCGCGACCCTATGAAGATCGTCTATTCCGACAAGCACGCCGGCCACGATCCCCAGACCTTCATCGTCCGCGGCGTGAAGCAGCGCAGCGCCGAGCAGCCGGAACGTGCCACCCGACTGCTTGCGGCGGCCCGCGAGGCCGGCCACGAGATCCTGCCGCCCAAGGCGTTTGGCAGTGCTCCCGCCGCCACGGTGCATACGCCGGAATACATCGACTTCCTGCAGATCGCCGCACGCGAATGGGCCAAGCTGCCCGGCGCCAGCCCGGAGGTCGTGCCCAACGTCCATCCGGCGCGCGCCCATGCCTCCTATCCCAAGGCGCTAGCCGGTCGGGCCGGCTGGCATCAGGTCGACATGGCTTGTCCGATCGGACCACACACCTGGGAGGCAGCCCTTGCCGCCACCGAAGTGGCGACCACCGTGGCCGATATGGTGCTGGGGGGCGAGCGGCAGGCTTATGCGCTCTGCCGGCCGCCCGGCCATCACGCCTATGCCGACATGGCGGGCGGCTTCTGCTTCCTGAACAACACGGCGGTCGCAGCCCAACGCCTGCGGAGCCAACACGCCCGCGTCGCGGTGCTGGATGTCGACGTGCATCACGGCAACGGGACGCAAGGAATCTTCTACGAGCGCGACGACGTGCTGACTATCTCGATCCACGCCGATCCCGCGAACTACTATCCCTACTTCTGGGGCCACGCCCACGAGCATGGCGCCGGCAAAGGCCAGGGCTTCAATCTCAACCTGCCGCTGCCCCTGGGCTCCGCGGACGCGCCGTGGCTCGATGCCGGAGACAAGGCCCTGGCCCGCATCAGGGAATTCCAGCCGACCGCTCTGGTCGTGGCGCTGGGCCTCGATGCCAGCGAGAGCGATCCCTTGCAGGGGTTGAAAGTGACCGGCGCCGGCTTCCACGCCATGGCCGAAAAGATTGCACGCGCCGGCCTGCCGACGGTCTTGGTGCAGGAAGGCGGCTATCTCGGCGACGATCTCGGCCGCAACCTGGTTCAGTTTCTGGCCGGCTTCGAGAAGGGTCGCGCCTAGGAGACCTTCTCCCCTCAACATCACGGAGTTCAGCATGGCACGGACGATTGCCGACCTGATGGCCGAAACCCTGCGCGCCGCCGGCGTGAAGCGTATCTACGGCGTTGCTGGAGACTCCCTGAACGGCTTTACCGATTCGCTGCGCCGCATGAAGGAGATCGACTGGGTCCACATGCGCCACGAGGAAGCCGGCGCCTTCGCCGCCGGCGCCGAAGCCCACCTCACCGGCGAACTTGCGGTCTGCGCCGGGAGCTGCGGCCCCGGCAACATGCACCTCATCAACGGCCTGTTCGACTGCTACCGCAGCCGCGTGCCCGTGCTGGCGATCGCCGCGCACATTCCGAGTGCGGAGATCGGTGGCCACTATTTTCAGGAGACGCACCCCGAGCAGCTCTTCGCCGAGTGCTCGCACTATGTCGAGCTGGTCTCCAATCCCGATCAGATGCCGCGGGTCCTCGACAAGGCGATCCGCGTCGCCGTTGCCGAGCGCGGCGTGGCGGTGGTCGTGATCCCGGGCGACGTGGCGCTGCTCAAGACCGACGCCAAGGTCGCGACCTGGCTGGCGCCCAAGCCGCCGATCGTGCGGCCGTCCGATGCCGATCTCGATGCTCTGGCCGATCTCCTGAACAGCGGCAAGAAGGTCACCATGATGTGCGGTGCGGGCTGCGCCGGCGCGCACGGCGCGGTGGTTGACCTGGCGCGCGCCCTGAACGCTCCCATCGTGCATTCGCTGCGCGGCAAGGAGCATGTCGAGTACGACAATCCCTTCGATGTCGGCATGACCGGCCTGATCGGCTTCGCTTCGGGCTATGCCGCCATGAAGGAATGCGACACGCTGCTGCTGCTCGGCACCGACTTCCCCTATCGGCAATTCTACCCCGAGCAGGCCAAGGTGGCGCAGATCGACATCAGGGCCGAAAGCCTCGGCAACCGCTGCCGCCTCGATATCGGAGTGGTCGGCACCGTCGCCGATACGGTGGCGGCCCTGCTGCCCCGGCTAAAACCCAAGACGGACCGGACGTTCCTCGACGCCGCCCTCGCACACTATGCCAAGGCACGCGCCGATCTCGACAAGCTCGCCGAGAGCAAGCCCGGCGGCAAGATCATCCATCCGCAGTACGTTGCGCGCCTGATCAGCGAGCTGGCCGACGACGACGCGGTCTTCACCTGCGACGTCGGTACGCAATCGGTGTGGGCGGCACGCTATCTGAAGATGAACGGCAAGCGGCGCCTGATCGGCTCGTTCAATCACGCCTCGATGGCCAACGCCATGCCGCAGGCGATCGGCGCGCAGGCCTCGCACAAGGGCCGGCAAGTCATCTCCATGTCGGGCGACGGCGGCTTCGCCATGATGATGGGCGATTTCATCAGCCTCGCCCAGCTCGGCCTGCCGGTGAAAGTGGTGGTGCTGAACAACGGCACGCTGGGCTTCGTCGAGATGGAGATGAAGGCGGCGGGCTTTGTCGACACCGCCGTCACGCTCAAGAACCCCGACTTCGCGGCTATGGCGGCCGCCATGGGTATCAAGGGCGTCAGGGTCGAGGACCCGGCCAAGCTCGAAGGCGCCTTGCGCGACGCATTCGCTCACAAGGGGCCTGCCCTGGTCGATGTCGTGAGCGCGCGCCAGGAACTCGCCATGCCGCCCAAGGCGACGCTCGAACAGGCGTACGGCTTCAGCCTGTTCCTCATGAAGGCGGTGATGGACGGCCGCGCCACGCAGGTCATCGACCTGGCGCGCACCAACCTCAGGCTCTGAGGGCCGCTGCCGCCAGCTCGGCGACGACAAGGTCGAGGCCCGGATGGTCGCCATCGCCCAGGATCCACACGGCGGAGAGGCTGGCGAAGGCGAGTGTCCAGCGCAGCAGGTGTGTGCGGTCGAGGGCAGCGGCTTCGGCGATGACTTCGACCTGACGCGCAAAGCGGCCCGGCGCAAGGGCCGTCGGTTCGTCAGGATCGCGCAGGATGTTCACGAAATCAAAGGCGCGGTCGCCCAGCAGTCCCTTCGGGTCGATGACGATCCAACCGCGCGAGCCGGCATCCAGCACGTTCTCGTGATGGATGTCGCCGTGCAGCACGACGATCTCCCGCGGATGCTCCAGAAGTTCCTGCGCAACGCTGCGGCCCTCTGCAATGACGCCGTCCTGACCTCGAGCTCGCAATAGCGGCTCGAACCAGACTGTGAGCGGTACGAGATCGGGAGGCAGCGGGGCGCAGTGCCGATGCAAGCGACTGGTCGCCTCGCAAAGAATGCGCGTCGCTTCGTCGTCCTGGCCGGAGCGCGCCATCGTCGCCAGCGACCGTGGCCCCATGGCGCGTTCGAGTAGAAGCACGCCGTCGTCCTCGGCCAACACGCGCGCGGCGCCCTCGCCTCGCCACCAGGCCATCAGGCGACAGCCCCGCTGTTCTTCCTTCTCGAGCGCGATCTTCAGCATTGCCGGAACGTCCCCGCGACGCACCGGCAGCAGGACGCTGCTGTGAGTCTTCAGCAGATCGCCGTCGGGTTTGAGGTTCCAGCGCGCGAGATAGTGATCGGTTTCGGTTGCGATTGCGGAACCTGCCTAGGCTTTCTTACCGAGATTGTTGAAGAAACGCGTCCAGCTCGAGGGCCAGAAGGCCAGGATGAACACGACCAGCGCGACGAGGAACAGCGAGATCACGCCCTGGATGATCTCGAAGTTGAGGGCGTCCTCGGCGACAAAGAACCCCGCCACGAAATTCGCAGCAATCAAAATCAGGCGGACCACCCAGCTCAGCATCGCGACCTCTTATGCCTTGTCTTGTAATCAATCGCCGCCATTACCGCCAACGACATAAACGGTGAGCTTCTCCGGCAGGGTATCGTGCGCGACCTCGATGGTGCGGCGGTCGGGCCAGATGAAGACGGCATCCTGGTCCTGCATCAGCTCCTCGAAACGCGCGACCTGACCGCGGCCCCAATAGTGCATGGGCAGAACGATGCGCGGCTGAAGCTGGCGTACGACCTCCACCATGACCGGCAAACCCACCGTGTAGGCGCCGTCGATCGGCACCATCAGCACGTCGATGCGGCCGAGCTCGTCGAGATGCTCCTTGGTGAGGCGGTGGTGCAAGTGGCCGAGATGGGCAATGCAGAGATCGCCGATGGTGAAGGTGAAGATCGAGTTGCCGTTGATGCGCGCCGAACCGCCGCCCCAGTCGCGCGCATTGGTCGGCACGTTCGATACCTTGAGATCCTTCAAGGTGACGTCGTGCTTGGCTTCGGTTTCGCCGGGCTTGGTCGGCCATCCCGGCAGTACGTAGGTGATGCCCTCCTCGGGATGATCCGTGTAGTGGGTGGAGTGCGCGTTGTTCATCGTCACGATGTCGGGCTTTCGGCCAAAGCCGTTCAGGCCGTTGTAGTCGGTGATGGCCCGCACACCTTGAGGTGTGTTGATCTCGAAACTGGCATGGCCGAGGAAAGTGATGATGGCACGGCTGGCGCTGTCAGCGACCATTTGCATGCCATCGAGCGAAGCGACCTGAACGCCCCGGCCCAACAGAGCAGGACCCAGCTCGACGAGGTTTTTGGAACAGCGCGCCAGCGCTGGCCCTGCCAGCAGGGCAAACAGGGTCGCCAGCAGGGCGGTGGCGGATAGGCGTGCGGTCATTGGATCTCCGGCGCGGTATCGCGGGAAAGCCCCTCAGCTTCAGCAAAATGCAGGCGGCATGCCAGCCCCTTAATCCCTCCCCTCGGACTCCCGTTGACTCTTGGCGTCAAGAGAACTAGAACAAAACAAGAACATTGTATCTCTGAATATCCCCAACGCGTTTCATCGACCTTCGAGGGGGCGATGCCTGTCATTTCCCCAAATGCCTTTGCTCCCCCTGCCGCCAACGATCTGGCAGCCGCCGTCCCGCTCGGCCTGCGGGAAAAAGTGCGCCGGCTGGAGCGCGCCCACAGCGCCCAAAGGGGCGGTCGCGCTGCCAGCGTAGCCTTGGGACTGCCGGCCATCGATGCCCTGCTGCCCGACGGCGGACTGCTGACCGGCGCGCTGCACGAGATCGAGGCAGGCCCTGCACCCTCCGGCCGTGTCGCCTCGCATGACGGGGCAGCGCTGGGGTTTGCCGGACATATCGTCGGTCGCTTCGTCCGGCAGACCGGGGGGACGATCCTGTGGTGCCGGCGTCCCACGGGCACTTTCGATGCTCCGCCTTACATGCCGACGCTCTCCGCCTGGTTCGACCCGGCTCGCGTGCTGATGGTCACAGCGCAGCGCGACGCGGATCTCTTCTGGGCAATGGAAGAAGGGCTGCGCTGTCCCGGCATCGCCGTGGTCCTGGGCGAGACGCGCGCCGCCGACCCGACTGCGGGCCGCCGCCTGTCGCTGGCTGCCGAGAAGAGCGGCATTCCCGCTTTGCTGCTGAGGGCACAGCCTGCGCCACCGCAAAGCGTGTGCGCGACGCGCTGGCGAATCGCCTCGGCGCCCTCGCATTCGACACCTGGCCTCAGCGATGTCGGCGCCGCGCGCTGGCGTCTCGAACTGAGGCGCAACCGCTTCGGCACACCGTCGGCTGCTGAAATCCCGTCATGGCTCGTGGAGTGGAACGATGAAACGCATTGTCTCTCTGTGGTTCCCCAAACTCTCGACGGATCGTCTAGCGCGTACTGGCCAGAGTCCGACGCCGCGCGACTGGTCGGCTAGATCGGCCGCTACCGTCGTTTGGCACGATGGCTGCCCGCGCCTTGCCGCAGTCAACGGCCATGCTCGCGCCGCCGGTCTGCGTCCGCACATGCGGCTGGCCGATGCGCGTGCCTTGCTGCCCGATCTCGTCACCACGGCAGGCGAACCGCAGGCCGACCGCCGACTGATCGAGACGATTGCCAATTGGTGCGATCGCTACACGCCCTGGGTGGCAATCGATCCTCTGGGCAGTGCCATCGCCGAGGAAGGCACGGAAGCCTGCAGTGCCGGCGGCTTCGGCGGCGATGCCGGCCTGCTGCTCGACGTCACGGGCTGCACCCATCTCTTCGGCACGGGCGAGGCCGGCGAACGCGCCCTGCTCGCCGACCTGACCCAGCGGCTTTCACGACACGATTTTGCTTGCCGGGCGGCAATGGCCGACACGGCGGGTGCCGCCTGGGCATTGGCCCGCTTCGCCGAACGCCAAGCCGATCTCTTCTGCCCTCGCCACAGCCAGCGCGCCGCGCTCGCGGGGCTGCCGGTCGAAGGGTTGCGGCTCGATGCACCGATCCTGGAGACCTTCCTCAAGCTCGGCCTGCGTCGCATCGGCGATCTCTACCCGATGCCGCGAGCGCCGCTCGCCCGCCGGTTCGGCGACCAGCCCCTCGCCCGCCTCGACCAGGCGCTGGGCACGCTTGCCGAGCCAATCGAGCCGCGCCGCCCACCACCCGCTTTCCGTACACGCCTCGCCTTCGCCGAGCCCATCGGCCGGCCGGAGGATATCGCTGCCGCCACCAGCCGGCTCCTGGCCGCACTCTGTCGGCAGTTCGAGCAGGCAGGTGTCGGTGCCCGCAAGCTCGAGATCGCGCTCTACCGCGTCGACGGATCGGTCGACCGCACGTCGATCGGCACCAGCCGACCCAATCGCGACAATCCGAAATTGATGAAACTCTTCGAGGAAAAACTAGGGGAACTCGATGCCGGCTTCGGCGTCGAACTGATGATCCTGGGCGCCCCCGAAGTCGAGGCCTGGAGTGGCACGCAGGATGCCCTGCCCGACCAGAACGCACCGGCCGTTCCCGCTGGCATCGACGGCACGATCGATCTTGCCGACCGTTTGGCGCTGCGGTTGGGAACAGCGAATGTCGTGCGGTTGCTGCCACGCGACAGTCATCTGCCCGAACGCGTGCAGGTCGCGGTCTCTGTCGGGACGAAGCCTGCCGCGACCGGCGCCTGGGCGCGCGTGGCCGGCCTCAAGGGCGCGCGGCCGACGCGGCTGCTGCAGCGGCCCGAGCCGGTCGATGTCATGGCGCCGGTGCCCGACGATCCGCCGCGCCATTTTTCCTGGCGCCAGCACAAGCATCGAATCGTGCGCGCCGAAGGACCGGAGCGGATTGCCGACGAATGGTGGCGGCCGCGGCCCGATGGCAGCCGACCACCGGCCGGCGGCGTGCCGCTGGTTCGCGATTACTACCGTGTCGAGGACGACGATGGCGGCCGCTTCTGGCTGTTCCGCGACGGCGCCTACAAGGTCGCCGCCAACGGCCAGCCGACGGCGCGCTGGTTCCTCCACGGTTTCTGCGCCTAGGAGGGGAACATGGAAGAAGTGCAAGTGGTGGAAGAGGTGGCAAAGAAGCCCAAGAACACCCTGACGATTCGCGGTCTCGACGACGCGACCATCGAACGTCTGAAGGCGCGTGCCCGCAGCCGCAAGCGCTCCCTCGAAGCCGATCTGCGCGACCTGCTCACCCATACGTCGCGCCAGCCACTGGTACTCGATGCTCTGGCCGAAGCCGACCGCATCGCCGCCATGACACCCACCATCGTGTTGCAGACCGACAGCGGCCTGCTCGCCTGTGCAGGCAGCGAGCCATGATCGTCGTCGTCGATCCCAGTGTGGCGCTTAAATGGTTCGTCGAGGAGCCATTACGCCCGCAGGCGCGCATGTTGCTGGCCGACAAGCACGAGCTGATCGCGCCCGACATTCTGATCGCCGGTGTCGCCGAGCTGGCATGGAAGAAAGTGACACGTGGCGAGATTTCGGCCGAACAAGCCGAGCCCATTGTGCGCAACATCGCCCTGCCCGCTTTCATTTCGGCTTTCGTCGACTCGGCCCGATTGCGCAACCGCGCCTTCGCCATCGCCCTGCAATGTGGCCGGCCGGTGCACGAATGCTTCTATGCGGCCTGCGCCGAAGCCACCGCCGCGCCTCTGGTCTGCACTGACGAGACTTTCTTGCAAGCCTTGAAGACAGCGGCAATCGACGTGCGTGGCTTGCCGCTCGCCCGCATACGCGAACTCGTCCCGGCATGAAGCCATGGACTATGCCGAGCTCCAGGTCACGACCAACTACAGCTTCCTGCGCAGCGGCTCGCATCCGCGTGAGCTGGTAGAGCGTGCGATCGAGCTCGGCCATACCGCCATTGGCATCACCGACCGCAACACGCTGGCGGGGGTGGTGCGGGCCTTCGCTGCCGCCAAAGGGGAGAAGAAGACCGATCCCGACAGGATCAAACTACTGGTCGGCAGCCGTATCGAAACGCGCGACGGCTACTCGCTGCTCGCCTATCCCACCGATCTCGATGCCTACAAGCGCCTCTCCCGCCTGCTGACCCAGGGCAACCGGCGAGCGGCGAAGGGGAAGTGCAACCTCACCTTCCACGATCTCGCAGCACATGCCGAAGGCATCCTGGCGATCGTCCTGCCGCCACGCCACCTCGACGATCCAACCTTCCACGAACGGCTACGCGCCCTCGCTGATCTGTTCGGCGACCGCTGCTATCTCGCCGGTTCCATGTTGTTCCGCGGCGACGATGCCCGCCGCCTCGCCCGGCTCGACAATCTCGCCGCCGAATTCGGCGTCCGCTTCGTCGCCACCAACGACGTGCACTATCACGCTCCCGAACGACGGGCTCTGCAGGATGTGGTGACCGCCATTCGGCTGGGCTGCACCGTCGACGAACTGGGTTTCCGCCGTTTCGCCAGCGCCGAGCGTCATCTCAAGGACGGCCGGGAAATGGCGCGCCTGTTCCACCGCCATCCACACGCCATCGCACACACGCAGGAGATCGTGCAGCGCTGCAGCTTCTCGCTCAAGGAACTCACCTACCAGTATCCGGTCCTGTACGAAGGCGGCGAGACGCCGATGAACAAGCTCATGCGTCTCACCTGGGAGGGCGCCCGGAAGCGCTATCCCGATGGGATTCCTCAGGACATCGCCGACACAATCCGGCACGAATTCGACCTGATCGACCAAAAGAAGATCGCACCTTACTTCCTGACCGTACACGAGATCGTCGAATATGCCCGCAGTCAGAAGATCCTGTGTCAGGGTCGCGGCTCCGCTGCCAATTCGGCCGTCTGCTATAGCCTCGGCATCACTTCGGTAAATCCTCGGAAAACCAAACTCCTGTTTGAGCGCTTCCTGTCCAACGCCCGGGACGAACCTCCCGACATCGACGTCGATTTCGAACATGAGCGACGGGAAGAAGTGATCCAATGGATCTACGAAGAGAAAGGCCGCACGCGCGCTGCCCTGGCGGCCACCGTGATCGCCTACAGGAGCCGCAGTGCCATACGCGACGTCGGCAAGGCACTTGGCCTCTCGCCCGACACGGTGGGTGTGATGGCCGACACGGTGTGGGGCATGGGATCGAGCGGAGTCAAAGTCGATCACGTGCGGGAGGCAGGCCTCGATCCTACGGACCCGCGCCTCATGCTGGCCCTCGAACTGTCCTCGGCCCTGTGCAATTTCCCCCGCCATCTGTCGCAGCATGTCGGCGGCTTTGTCCTGACCGAAGATCGGCTCGACGAGCTGGTGCCGATCCAGAATGCCGCGATGGAAGATCGCACCGTCATCGAATGGGACAAGGACGATCTCGATGTCCTCGGCATCTACAAAGTCGATGTGCTGGCCCTCGGCATGTTGACGGCCTTACGCAAAAGCTTCGAGCTGATCGACAAGCATTACGACGAGAAGCTGACGATCGGCATGGATGACGAGGACCAGGCCGTTTACGACATGCTGTGCCGGGGTGAATCGATCGGCGTGTTCCAGGTCGAAAGCCGGGCACAGATGTCGATGCTGCCGAGGCTGAAGCCCCGAAACTATTACGACCTTGTCATCGAAGTCGCGATCGTGCGGCCGGGGCCGATCCAGGGCGGCATGGTGCATCCCTATCTGCGTCGGCGCGATGGATTGGAGAAGGTCGAGTATCCCAAGCCGGAACTCGAAGAAGTCCTGAACCGAACGAAGGGCGTGCCGTTGTTTCAGGAACAGGCGATGCAGATTGCCATGGTCGCGGCAAGGTTCACCCCCGCCAAGGCCGACGAGCTGCGCCGCGCCATGGCGACGTTCCGCCGGAACGGCACCATCCATACCCTCAAGGAAGATTTCATCGAAGGCATGGTGAACAATGGCTACGAACGCACCTTCGCCGAACGCTGCTTCAAGCAGATCGAGGGGTTCGGCGATTATGGTTTTCCCGAGAGCCACGCCGCGAGCTTCGCCCTCCTGGTCTACGACTCTTCCTATGTGAAGCACCACTATCCCGAAGTCTTCGCCGCTGCCCTGCTCAATTCCCAGCCCATGGGCTTCTATGCACCGGCGCAGCTTGTCGGCGACGCGCGCAAGAACGGCGTCGAGGTGCGGCCGCCCGACATCAATGCCAGCAACTGGGATTGCACCCTGGAGCCGAGTCAGAACAATCGCTGCGCCTTGCGCCTCGGTTTGCGCCAGGTCGCGGGGCTGTCCGAAGACGACGTCAACCGCATGGTTGCCCAGCGCATGACACCTTATCGCGATCCAGCCGACCTGTGGCGGCGCTCCGGCCTCACCAAGCGTCAGATCGTGGCACTTGCCCGTGCCGATGCCTTCGCTTCATTGGGGCTATCGCGCCGCGATGTGCTGTGGGCCGTGCGAGGCTTTTCCGACGTGCACTTGCCGTTGTTCGACGAAGTCCGAGCACACGATCCCGAACCTTCCGTGGCTTTGCCTGCGCTCACCCTCGGCGAAGCGGTCGTGGATGACTACGGCAGCTTCTCCCTATCCTTGCGCTCGCATCCGTTGGCGTTGCTGCGCTCGACCTTCGCGCAAAGAGGAATCTCCAGCACGGAAGTCCTGGAGAATTCCAGGAACGACGACGTTTTCACCCTGGCGGGCCTCGTCCTGGTGCGCCAGCGGCCGGGCACGGCCTCAGGTGTGGTCTTCGTCACTCTCGAGGACGAAAAAGGCATCGCCAATCTCGTGGTCTGGCCTAAGGTGTTCGAGGCGCACCGCCGCATCGTCATGGGCGCCCGCCTGCTCGCCGTGCGCGGCCGCATCCAGCGCGAAGACATCGTGATCCATCTCGTCGCCGAGGAACTCTGGGATCTTTCGTCCGAACTCGACTCGATCTCCGAACTCGACACGTTCCATCTCACGCACGGTCGTGGCGACGAAGTTCGCACCGATCCGGGCGACCGCCGGGCGATGAAGGTCGCGGAGGCCAACGCCACGCGCCATCGTTCGAGCAGGAGCGCGCCCACCAAGCCGGGTTACGACCCCAGCCGGATCATCCTCGATCGGCCCAAGATCAAGATCGCCTCGCGCGATTTCCATTGAGGAACGCAGGCTCAGAGCCGCGTCGCCTCGTCGATCAGCTCCTGCGCCGCGATGTCGAGCAGTTCGTCCTCGGCCGTACCGCCCAGCACGCTCTCGCGGCCGATCTCCAGCAAAACCGGCACGGCGAGCGGCGAGATGCGATCAAGGCGGCGGTATTCGATGCGGCCCTTGGCGCGCTTCAGGAGATCGCCCAGCCGCTTGAGATCGGCGAGCTGCCAGGCGGCATCCTGACGCGTGGCGCGCAGCAGGATGTGGCCGGGCTCGTGCTGGCGCAGCGTGTCGTAGATCAGGTCCGAGCTGAACGTCACCTGCCGGCGCGACTTCTCCTCGCCGGGGAAGCGCCGCTCGATCAGGCCGGCGATCACCGCGACATTGCGGAACGAGCGCCGCAGCATCGTCGACTCGTCCATCCAGGCTTCGAGATCGTCACCCAGCATGTCCTCGTCGAAGAGCTGGTCGAGCTGCGCCTTGGTCGGTGGGCGGAGCCCCCAAAGGCCCAGCACGTAATCCGTCGCGACGAAGCCCAACGGCCGCAGCCCCATGCGTTCCATGCGGCGCGTCAGCAGCATGCCGAGTGTCTGGTGCGCGTTCCGGCCCTCGAAGCAGTAGGCCACGATGAACTGCTTGCCGCCGCGCGGGAACCCTTCGATCAGGAGCTTGTCCCCGCTGGGCAAGGTCGAACGGATGCGCTGGATGCGCAGCCACTCGCGCACTTCGGCCGGCAGCTTGGGATGCCGCGCCGGGTCCTGCAGGATGCCGCGTACACGGTCGGCCAGGAAGGTCGAGAGCGGCAGGCGGCCGCCGCCATACGCCGGCACCTTGGGATCGCCGCCCGTGGCCACCGAACACTGCGCCATCAGCTCCTTCACCCCCTCGAAGCGCAGCAGCCGGCCGGCGAAGACGAAGGTGTCGCCCGGCACCAGCCCCTGGATGAAACTCTCCTCGACCTCGCCCAGCACCGGCCCGCGCCGCATCTTCACCTTGATCAGCGGCAGCTCGACGATGGTGCCGACATTCATGCGGAACTGCCGCGCCACCAGCGGCGAGGCCAGCATCCAGCGTCCATCGGGCAGTTTCTTCAAACGGTGCCAGCGGTCGTAGGCGGCGAGCGCGTAGCCTCCGGTCGCCACGAAATCGAACGTGTCGTCGAAATCCTGACGCGACAGATCGCGGTACGGCTGGGTGCGGCGGACCTCGGCAAAGAAGGCTTCGCGGTCGATCGGCTGGGCACAAGCCGTACCGACAATGTGCTGCGCCAGTACGTCGAGACAGGGCGGCCGCGGCGGATCGCCGTCGAGCTCGCGGGCCTCGACGGCTTCGAGCGCGGCCAGCGACTCCAGCACCTCGAAGCGGTTGGCCGGCGCGATCATGGCGCGGCTCGGCTCGTCGAGGCGGTGATTGGCGCGACCGATGCGCTGCATCAGACGGCTCACGCCCTTAGGCGCGCCCATCTGAATCACGAGATCGACGTCGCCCCAGTCGATGCCGAGATCGAGCGAGGACGTCGCCACGACGGCGCGCAATCTCCCTGCCGACATCGCCGCCTCGACCTTGCGGCGCTGCTCCACCGCCAGCGACCCATGGTGCAAGCCGATTGCCAGATTTTCCTCGTTGATGCGCCACAACGCATCGAAGGCCAGCTCGGCCTGGGCGCGCGTGTTCACGAAGATGATCGACGTCTTGTGCTGGCGGATGATGTTGTAGATCTCGGGCACCGCATGGCGCCCCATATGGCCGCCCCAGGGAATGCGCTCCTGGGCATCGATGATGGTCACGACCGGCGGCGCACCGGGTTCGCCCATCACGATCTCGACCGGCTCCTCGCGCAGCTTGAGAAAGTCGGCGAGCGCCGGCGGATCGGCGACGGTCGCCGAAAGCCCGACGAACCTCGCCTGCGGTGCGAGCGTGGCCAGTCGCGACAGGCAGAGCGCCAGATGATGGCCGCGCTTGGTCGTGGCAAAGGCGTGCAGTTCGTCGATGATCACGCACTTCAGCGAGGCGAAGAAACGCGCCGCGTCGAGATAGGAGAGCAGCAGCGCCAGCGACTCCGGCGTGGTCATCAACAGATCGGGCGGCCGTTCGCGCTGGCGCAGGCGGCGGCTCTGCGGCGTGTCACCCGTGCGGCTCTCGGCGCGCACCGGCAGCTTCATTTCGGCAATCGGCAGTTCGAGATTGCGCCGGATGTCGGTCGCCAGCGCCTTCAGGGGCGAGATGTAGAGCGTATGAAGTTCGCCCTGCCCCTTCTTGTGCGCCAGGTCCTCGCCGGACTGTCGCCGCTCCGTCAGTTCGATCAATGACGGCAGGAAGCCCGCCAGGGTCTTGCCGCCGCCGGTCGGCGCGATCAGCAAGGCGCTGCGGCCTTTGCGCGCCAGATCGACCAGGGCGAGCTGATGCGGCCGCGGCGCCCAACCACGGCTTTCGAACCAGCGTGAAAACAGGTCGGGAAGCCCCATATCTGCCGGGTAAGATGCATCAGGCTCAATGACAACCGACACGCTCGCTCCCACTCCCTTGAACCCGAGGTCCTGGCTCTATCCGACGCCGCGCGGCCTGTACTGCGAGCCCGGCGACTTCTACGTCGACCCGGCCTTCGCCGTCGCACGCGCCGTGATCACGCACGGTCATGGCGACCATGCACGGCCGGGCCATCGCGCTGCCCTCGCCACGCCCGAGACGCTGGCGATCATGCGGGCCCGCTTTCAGGATATGCCCGATACGGCCCAACAGCCGCTGAAATACGGCGAGAGCGTCAAGATGGGTGAGGTCGAGGTGGGCTTTGCGCCGGCCGGCCATATCCTGGGCTCGGCGCAAGCAGTGCTAGCATATCGCGGCCAGCGCATCGTCGTCTCGGGCGACTTCAAGCGCCGGCCGGATCCCACCTGCCCGCCGTTCGAGCCGGTGCCGTGCGACGTCTTCATCACCGAAGCGACTTTCGCGTTGCCCGTCTTCCACCATCCCTCCGACGCGGGCGAGATCGGCAAACTCCTACGCTCGGTCGCGACCTTTCCCGAGCGTACTCATCTGGTGGGCGTCTACGCGCTGGGCAAGTGCCAGAGGGTCATCCGGCTGCTGCGGCAGGCGGGCTACGACAGACGCATCTGGCTGCACGGCAGCCTGCTCTCTCTTTGCAAGCTCTACCAGGATCACGGCATCGACCTCGGCGACGTGGCGCCGGTTTCCGAAGCGATCCTTGAAACCTTCAAGGGAGCGATCGTGCTCTGCCCGCCCTCGGCCCTTGCCGACCGCTGGACGCGACGCTTCGCCGATCCCATCGCTGCCGTCTGCTCCGGCTGGATGGGCGTGCGGGCGCGGGCACGCCAGCGCGGCGCGGAGCTGCCCTTGATCATCTCGGACCATGCCGATTGGGCCGAGCTGACCCAGACCCTGAAGGATGTCGGCGCTCCCAAAGTCTGGGTGACGCACGGCCGCGAAGAGGCGTTGGTCCACTATGCCCGCTCGATCGGCATCGATGCCGAGGCACTGCATCTCGCCGGCCGCGAGGAAGAGGAGTCCTGACAGGTGCAGGCTTTCGCCCGCCTCCTCGACGCACTCTCCTTCCAGCCCGCCCGCAACGCCAAGCTGCGCCTGATCGAGACCTATCTCGGCGAGACGCCCGATCCGGACCGCGGCTGGGCGCTGGCGGCACTGACCGGCGGGCTCGACTTCCCCGCCGCCAAGCCGGCGCTGCTACGCGGCTTTGGAGAGGAACGGATCGGCGAAGAGCTTTTCGCCCTTTCCTACGACTATGTCGGCGACCTGGCCGAGACCCTGGCGCTGATCTGGGAAACCGATCCCGCCGCCGGTCCGCCGCCGACGCTCGGGGAGGTCGTCGAGACCCTGCAACGTGCGAGCCGCAGCGAAACGCCCGCCATCCTGAAGCGCTGGCTCGATGCCCTCGACTCGACCGGGCGCTGGGCTCTGTTGAAACTGTTGACCGGCGCGCTTCGGGTCGGCGTCTCCGCCCGGCTTGCCAAGCAGGCCGCCGCCAATATCGGCCATCAGCCGGTCGATGCCGTCGAGGAAATCTGGCACGGGCTGAGCGCACCCTATCGGCCCCTCTTCGACTGGTTGCTGCACGATGCACCGCGACCCAGCAGCAACGCCGGCGGTGCCTTCCTGCCGCCAATGCTCGCCCATCCGATCGACCGGACCGAGCTCGATACGCTCGATCCGGCGCACTTTCGTGCCGAATGGAAATGGGACGGCATCCGCGTCCAGGTCGCCTCTTCCGGCGGCGTAAAGCGGCTCTACAGCCGCGCCGGCGAGGACGTGTCGGGCGCCTTTCCGGACATCGTCGACGCCATCGACTTCGAGGGCGTGTTCGACGGTGAACTGCTGGTGCGACGCGAGACTGCCGTTGCGCCGTTCAACGACCTGCAGCAGCGCCTGAACCGCAAGACCGTCACGCCGAAGATGCTCAAGGAGCATCCTGCCCATGTCAGGCTCTATGATGTGCTGTGGCTCGAAGACCAGGATTTGCGCGGCCTCAGCTTCGACGAGCGTCGCGCCCGCCTCGAAGCCTGGATCGCCTTGAAGGAGCGCCCGCGCTTCGACCTCTCGCCCCTGGTGAGTTTCCGCGACTGGATCCATCTTGCCGAGCAGCGCGAGGCGATGCGTACCGACGGCATCGAAGGGCTCATGCTGAAGCGCGCCGACAGCGCCTACCTTGCCGGCCGCCCCAAGGGTCCCTGGTTCAAATGGAAGCACGATCCGATGCTGGCCGATTGCGTGCTGATGTACGCCCAGCGCGGCCACGGCAAGCGCAGCTCCTTCTATTCGGATTTCACCTTCGGCTGCTGGCGTGACGGAGCCGACGGCAAGCGCGAACTCGCGCCGGTCGGCAAAGCCTATTTCGGCTTCACCGACGAGGAACTGCGCTGGCTCGACAAATGGGTGCGCGACCACACGACGAATCGCTTCGGACCCGTCCGCGAAGTTTCACCCGGGCTGGTGCTGGAGATCGCCTTCGACGGCATCGCCCGCTCGACACGCCACAAGTCCGGTGTCGCGATGCGCTTTCCCCGCATCAATCGCATACGCACTGACAAACCGGCAGACGAAGCCGATACCGTCGACAGTCTGTTGCGGCTCGTGCCATGATTCTTGCATGGTCGAGACGTCTCCCGGCGCTCTGCCGCCACAAACACACACTTTCTCCTTCGACGAACGTACAGCCCGTGGCCGCGTGCTGCGGGAGCGTTGCTCACGCAAGACGCATGCGGCATGGGAGGCACCGTCCCATCGGCGCGATCCCATCGAGATCTTGATCGAACAGGGCGAGTCGCGACTCCCCGATCTGCTGCCGCTGCGCTACGCCCGCATGAAAGCCTCGCCCTTCGCCTTCCTGCGAGGAGCAGCCGCGATCATGGCGGCCGATCTTGCCATGACGCCGACAACGGGCGCGGTGGTGCAGTCCGCGGGCGACTGCCACTGCCTCAACTTCGGCGGCTTCGCGACACCCGAACGGCGACTGGTCTTCGACATCAACGATTACGACGAGACCGCGGTCGCGCCCTGGGAATGGGACCTCAAGCGGCTGGCAACGAGCTTCGCCGTCGCCACGCGCGACCGGCTCGACAAGAAGGGCCGCACGGAACTCGCGACAATCGTCGCACGCGCCTACCGGGAAACCATGGCGACGCTTGCCGAGACACCGATACTCGATGCCTGGTACCGAGCCCTCACCGTCGACGATGAAGACAGGGCTGCAGCCATGGGCATCGACGCGCGCTCCTTGCGCAAGGCAGGCAGCGCGCTCGTCCATGCCGTCGAAATCGCCTCGCTGAGCCATCACCCCGGCCCCACGCCGCGTATCAAGGACGAGCCGCCCCTCGTGCATCATCCTGCGCCCGCTGCCGCGCCTGCTTTTCGGGCCGCAGTGGAGGCAATGATGGACGATTACTGCACCTCGCTGACCCCCGAGCGCCGCACGCTGGTGGAACGCTATCGGCTCGCCGATGCCGCCTACAAGGTGGTCGGCGTGGGCTCGGTCGGGACGCTGTGCGGTGTGCTGCTCATGGTGTCGGGCGATGGCGAGGCCCTCTACCTCCAGTTCAAGGAAGCGACCCGCTCGGTCCTCGAAGCCCAGGCAGGACCAAGCCCCTACTCCCACCATGGTGAGCGGGTGGTCCGCGGCCAACGTCTGCTGCAGGCCGCGAGCGACTTTCTGCTGGGATTCGCCACGGGACCGACCGGCCGCCACATCTACGTGCGCCAGTTGCGCGATGCCAAGATCAAGCCGCGGGTCGAGGTCATGTCGCCCGGCGGCTTCCGCCGCTATGCCGCCATCTGCGGCGAAGTGTTGGCGCGAGCCCATTCCCGCACCGCCGACGCGGTCATTCTGTCCGCCTACCTCGGCAAGAGCCCGACCTTCGACGACGCCATCGGCGCCTTCGCGCTGGCCTATGCCCGCCAGACAGAGCTCGACCATGCGCGCCTCGTCGACGCCATAAGGGCCGGCCGACTACCGGCTGCGACCCAGGATTCCTAGGGTCTTTCGCCCCTTGCAGGGGCTCAGAGGCATGCCCATTATCGGAATGTCCTGCAATAGAAGTTCCATGATCGACCCGTTCGGCCGGCATATTTCCTATCTGCGCGTCTCGGTGACAGACCGCTGCGATTTCCGCTGCGTCTACTGCATGGCCGAGGACATGACCTTCCTGCCGAAGGCGGAAGTCCTGTCGCTGGAGGAGCTGGAAAGGCTCTGCACGGCCTTCGTGCGCCGTGGCGTCAAGAAGCTGCGCATGACCGGCGGCGAGCCGCTTGTGCGCAAGAACGTGATGTCGCTGTTCCGTGGGCTGGGCCGGCACCTGGAATCGGGCGCCCTGGAGGAACTCACTCTCACCACCAACGGCAGCCAGCTCGGCAAGTATGCCCAGGAGCTGGCCGATATCGGCGTTCGCCGCGTCAACGTCTCGATGGACACGCTCGATCGCGACAAGTTTCGGCAGCTCACGCGATGGGGCGATCTCGACCAGGTAATGCGCGGCCTCGATGCGGCGCAGCGCGCGGGGCTTGCCATCAAGATCAATGCGGTGGCGCTGCGTGGCGTCAACGACATGGAGTTCGAAGAGCTGATCCGCTGGAGCCACGGCCGTGGCATGGATCTGGTTCTGATCGAGGTCATGCCCATGGGCGAGATCGGCGAGGCGGCGCGGCTCGATCAGTACCTGCCGTTGTCATTGGCGCGCGCCGATATCGCCAAGCACTTCACCCTCAGCGAGACCGACTACCGGACGGGCGGGCCGGCTCGCTACTTCCGTGTCGAGGAGACCGGCGGCCGGCTGGGCTTCATCACGCCGCTCACCCATAATTTCTGCGAAAGCTGCAATCGCGTGCGCCTCACCTGCACCGGCACGCTCTACATGTGCCTGGGTCAGGAGGACGCCGCCGATCTGCGCGCGCCATTGCGCGCCTCCGAGAGCGATGAAATTCTCGATCGGGCCATCACCGAGGCGATCGCGCGCAAGCCCAAGGGTCACGATTTCATCATCGACCGCCGCCACACCGGCCCCGCCGTCCCCCGCCACATGAGCGTGACGGGCGGCTGAAGGCCGAGCTTCAGGCCTCCGGGTTGGCCTGCGAACTCGCCGTCTTGATCTGCGCCCGCCGCACCGCCTCGCGGTGGGAGATGTACATGGCGCTGGCGAAGATCACGGCCGCGCCGACAAAGGTCCAGACATCGGGCTGCTGGAAGAACAGGAAGTAGCCCAGCATCGTGTTCCAGATCAGGGATAGGAAGCCGATGGGCTGCAACAGGGTGATGTCGGCAAGCTGGTAGCCGCGTTGCTGGCAGAGATGCCCCAGAGTGCCCGCGAGGCCCGCCGCCAGGAACCAGCCGATGTCGGTCCACTGCGGCGTCTGCCAGAACCACAGGGCAACCGGCAGCGCGCAGATCACGATGACGATGTTTTGCCAGATGACGATCGTATTGGCCGAATCCGTACGCGCCAATGCCTTGGAGATCAGGTTCGATGCCGAGAAGATCGGGGTCGAGATCAGAATGCAGAGCACGCCGAGATGCAGTGCGCTGAAACCCGGCCGGATGATGATCATGGCGCCGATGAAGCCAACGAAGACGGCCATCCAGCGCCGCATCCGCACATCTTCGCGGAGGAACAATGCGGCACCGATCGTGACGAAGATCGGCCCGGTAAAGCCCAGCGCGGTGATCTCCGCCAGGGTGGTGAGCGGCAGCGCGATGAACCACAGGAACATGCCGACGGTATGGATGGCGCCGCGCGAGACGTGCAGACCCAGGCGATTGGTGTGCAGGGCGCGATGGAGGCCCAGCCGGAACACGATCGGCAACAGGAACATCGCGCCGAAGAGATAGCGCAGGAACGCCATCACATAGGGATTGAGATGCTGCGCCGGAATCAGCGTAAAGACGTTCAGCAGCGCAAACAGGATGCCTGACAGGCCGACCCAGAGAATGCCACGCAGGTTGGGCGGCAGCGCGAGCCACCGGTCGACGAGTGCAGTCACATCGCGACTATGTCACAGGCCCTGAACCATATCACCCCGGCCGTTACGGCCGCTTCCGAGAGGCGAGGTCAGGCCTGGCCGGCCGCCACACCGTTGACTTGCCCTGCGACCAGCACCGGCTCGCCCCGCAGATCGGCGACACGCGTCGCCAGCTCTTCGAGGTAGGGATCGTTGATGCCGAGGGACCGGGCATGCTCGACCGTATTGGCGAGATAATCGCGACAGGGGCCACGACGCCCCTCCGCGAAGGCGATGTGATGGGCCGCGCGATCGATCGGCAGATCGCCGCAATACTGGCAGTGCTGTGGATCGACGACGAAGGTTACCGCGGTGACGGCACGACCGTCGCGAAGCACAGCCGGCACCCAGCGGGGCTGATAGACGCCCGACAGCATCTCGCGGTTCCAGAGAATGCCGAGTTCGCTATGCACCTGATGGGGGGCCAGACGGTAGGCAATGCCTTCGCAGGCTCCCCCGCCTTCGAGCGCCAACATCAGGCCGGGAAGTTCCGGCGTGCCGCGTCCAAGAGGCACCCAGAAACAGAAGGACCGACGCCAGCCCTCGATCGAGCAGGGCGTGGCTTCCATGAATTCGAAGGCCGGGTTCCACATCAAGGAACCATAGGCAAACACCCAGACCTCTTCGCCTGGCCGGTAACGCGTGAGCGTTTCCTTCAGGCTTGCTTCACGGGCCTCGGACGAGAGGAAGAAGTGGTAGCCAGCGGCATGGGCATCGGCGACGATCTGGTCGATCCGCTCCGAGGTCAGTTCTTCGCGTTTCAGCAAGGGCTGGTCCTCAGGTGCCGTACACGATGGACATGGTCTCGGCCACACAGGCCGGGCGCTCCTGCCCCTCGATTTCAATCGTCACCTGATTGGTCAGCCGCACGCCGCCCTTGTCCATCGGATCGGCAGCAATCAGCTTGGCACGGGCCCGCACCCTCGCCCCGGCCTGCACCGGGCTGGTGAAGCGAACCTTGTTGCAACCGTAATTGATGCCGTTGCGAACGTTGTTGATGTGCGAGATCTGGTGATTGAGCATCGGGATCAGCGAAAGCGTCAGGAAGCCGTGAGCAATAGTCTTGCCACCCGGCATGTCCTTCTTGGCCCGCTCGACATCGACATGGATCCACTGATGGTCGCCGGTCGCATCGGCAAAGAGGTTGATCCTCTCCTGAGTGACCTCGACCCAGTCGCTCACCCCAATTTCCTGGCCCACGTGCTTATGCATCTCGTTCGGGTGAGCGAATTCCCTTTTAGCCATTTCCAACCTCTGCCCTATTTATTGCCGTCTGACTGCAATATATCACCAATTTATTCACCGGCAGCAATTTTCAAAGCCAGCGTCCCCCCTTGTCGCGATCATAGGCGAGCGAGGGCACCTGCCCGCCGCCTATGGCGTCCCAATTGTATCGTCGCGGGCTTTTGCTCATCATGCCATCCACAAGAATGCACATGAGGAGACCCCCGGATGGCATATGAAACCGTCCTGTACGACGTCGCGGACCACATCTGCACGATCTCGCTGAACCGTCCAGAAAAGCTAAATGCCTGGACGCGTCAGATGCACCTCGACCTGAAGGACGCCATGCACAAGGCGGGGGCAGATCCGGACGTTCGCGCCATTATCCTGACCGGTTCGGGTCGCGGCTTCTGCGCCGGCGCCGATATGGGCGGCCTACAAGCTATTGGGGCTGGCGCCTCGACCGACCGCTCATCCAAGGCCCAGGAAACCCTGCCAGGGGGCAGCACTCTGGCCGAGTTCAAAATGAACTACTCGTACTTTCCGGCCATCCCGAAATTCATCATTGCTGCAATCAATGGTCCGGCGGCAGGCCTCGGCATGGTCATCCCGCTCTACGCCGATCTACGATTCGCGGGTGAGTCCGCCGTCTTTACGACCGCCTTCGCCCAGCGCGGCCTCATTGCCGAGCACGGCATCAGCTGGCTGCTGCCGCGGCTGGTCGGCCTCCCTGCCGCGCTCGACCTTCTTTGCTCCGCTCGTAAGTTCCGCGCACCGGAAGCGCTGGCGCTCGGCCTGGTCAACCGCGTTATCCCGGACGACAAGCTGATGGCCGAGACGCGGGCCTACGCGACCCTGCTCGCCAACACCGTCTCGCCGCGCTCGGTCGCCGTGATGAAGCGACAGCTTTGGGAAGCTGAATTCCAGACGCTGGCCGAAGCGACCACCCAGGCGAACTACGAGATGGAGCTCTCGTTCCAGACCTCCGACTTCAAGGAGGGCGTGGCGCACTTTCTCGAGAAGCGCGCCGCGCGGTTTACGGGCAAGTAGCGCCTAGACCTTCTCGGTCTCGCTGGCCCTGGGTTGCCAGGTCATCAGGCGCCGCTCGACGGCGCCGACCGCGCCATCGAGTGCCAGTGCAAACGCCGTCAGCACCAGGATGCCGGCAAAGACGGTGTTGATGTCGAAGGTCCCCTCGGCCTGCAGGATCAGATAGCCGACGCCCATCGAGGAGCCGAGATATTCACCGACCACGGCGCCGACGAAAGCCAGACCCACGGCATTGTGCAGGCTCGCGAACACCCAGCTCATGGCGCTGGGCAGATAGATCGAACGTAGGAGCTGACGGCTCGACGCGCCCAGCATGCGGGCGTTCGCGATCAGGTTGGGACTGACCTCGCGCACGCCCTGGTAGACGTTGAAGAACACGACGAAGAAGACGAGCGTGACGCCCAGCGCGACCTTCGACCAGATGCCGAGCCCGAACCAGACCGCGAAGATCGGCGCCAGAACGACGCGCGGCATGGAGTTGAAACCTTTGATGTAGGGATCCATCACCGCCGAAGCGGTCGGGGACAGCGCCAGCCACAGGCCGATGCCGAGACCGAAGGCGGCGCCGATCACGAAGCCCAACGCCGTTTCGAGCAGCGTGATGCCGAGATGGCGGAATATCTCGCCGGTCGCGAACCAGTCGACGATCACCCAGAAGACCTTCTGCGGCTCGCCGAAGAAGAACGCCGCCCGGTTGGGCTTGTCGAAATAGAAAGGCGGGATCAGGCCAGGCGCCGTCATCAGGTACCAGAAGACGATCAGCAGGCCGAGGACCAGGACTTGCAGGATACGCAGACGCATCTCAGGCAACCTTCTGCGCGGCATAGGCCTTCAGGACTTCTTCCTTCATGGCCGCCCAGATTTCGCGATGGAGCGCCAGAAAGGCCGGCGTCATACGGATCTCCGATACGTCGCGCGGCCGCGGCAGGTCGACCCTGAAGTCCCCGATGGGCCGGGTCGCCGGGCCGGCCGACAGCACGACGACGCGATCGGCCAGCGCGATCGCCTCTTCGAGGTCGTGGGTGATGAAGAGAACGGACTTGCGGTCCTCCGCCCAGAGCGCCAGCAGCTCGTTCTCCATGAGCTGGCGCGTCTGCACGTCGAGCGCCGAGAAGGGCTCGTCCATGAGCAGGATGTCGGGGCTGAGAATCAGCGTCTGTGCCAGCGCCAGCCGCTTGCGCATGCCGCCTGACATCTGGTGCGGATAGCGATCGCCGAAGCCCGCCAGACCGACCCGGCGCAACCACGCCTCGCCCTGGGCAATCGCGTCGCCGCGCGGCACGCCGCGAAATTCGAGGCCGGCGATTACATTGTCGATGCCGGTGCGCCACGGCATCAGCGCATCGGCCTGGAACATGTAGCCTGCACGCCGGTTGACGCCATCGGTCGAGACCAGCCTCTGGCCGAACACGTCGACAGTCCCCGACGATGGCGCAAGCAAGCCCGCCGCGACGTTCAGCAAGGTCGACTTGCCACAGCCGGTCGGACCGACCACTGAGACGAACTCGCCCTTGCCAACGCTCAGCGTCGCATTGGCGACGGCGGTATAGGGTTCGCTTGCCCCGTCCCGGGCGGCGAAGCGGCAGGTGATATCGGCCAGCGACAAGGCCGGCACGTCAGTCGGCGTCACGGCGGGCTAACTGCGCTTGCCAGCGCGCTGCGCCAACTCGTTGGTCCAGGTGTCGGCAAGTTTGATCTTGCCGATATCCGCCGCGATCTTGGGATCACCGTCGGCCAGGAACTTCAGTGCATTCTCCATGGCACCGGGAGGCATCAGCCCGTCCGGCGAGATCGTCTCGCGGACGCCCGCAAACGACTTCTCGTAGACTGCGCGATCGCCCAACAGATAGGCCTCGGGCACGGAGTTCGCGACCTCTGCAGGCGAGGCCTTCTGCAGCCATTCGTTGGCGCGCACGATTCCTGTCGCCAATGCCTGTGCGGTGTTCGGAGTCTTCGTCAACAGCTCGGGCTGGGCATAGAGGCAGGCCGCCGGGAAAGCCCCGCCGAACAGTTCCTGATTCCCCTTCATGGTCCGCGTGTCGAGCATGATCTTGATGAGCTTCTTCTCCTGCAGGATCGTCAGCGCCGGATCGGACTGAGACACGCCGTCGACCTCGCCCTTCTCGATGGCCGCCACCACAGAGGCCCCGGCGCCGACGCCGATCGCCACGATGTCGGTTGCCTTCAAGCCGCCCTTGGCTGCCCAGAAGTTCACCAGCATGTTGGTCTGCGAGCCCGGCGCCGTAACGCCGAACTTCAGGCCCTTGATGTCGGCAGGCCCTTTCACCTTGGCGGCGACGTCGTTGCGCAGCCCGATGGCGAGCTGCATGCCGCGGCCGATCAGGGCGAAGCCCACGATCGGCTGGCCGCGCTGCTGCATGCGGATCGTGTGCTCGTAGGCGCCGGCGACCACGTCGGCGCTGCCGCCCATCAGGGCCTGCAGGGACTTGGCGCCGCCCTGGAAATCGTTGATCTCGACGTCGAGGCCCGCTTCCTTGAAGAAGCCCTTGCGCTCGGCGATCGTGAGCGACAGGTAGTAGAGTGCCGACTTGCCGCCGACGGCGAGCACCACCTTGCTCTTCTCGGGCTTGCCTTGCGCCCGCGCCACGTAGGGCGCAGCCATCACCATCGGCGCGGCGGCCAAAAGCGTCCGCCGCCGCATCTGCAGCTTGATCATCGTTCCCTCCGTGAAGACTTGTTTTTCGGCAGCTTGCCGCAAGCCTCGGGGAGGGGCAACCCGACCGGGCCCTACTTGAAGGGCCGCTCCTGCCACCAGGGGAAGAAGGACGGCATACCGTCGCTCACCTTCATGGGGAACTTCGCGGGGCGCTTCTCCAGGAAGGCGACCACGCCCTCCTTCACGTCAGCCGACTTGCCGCGCGAATAGATGCCCTTGGAGTCGACCTTGTGCGCTTCCATCGGATGGTCGGCGCCCAGCATCTTCCAGATCATGTGCCGGTTGAGCGCGACGGAGACGGGGGCCGTGTTGTCGGCGATCTCGCGCGCCAGGGCATAGGCGGACGGCAGGAGATCGTCGGCCTTGTGAACCGACCGGACCAGCCGGCCGTTCAGGGCTTCCTCGGCCGAGAAGACCCGGCCGGTCATCACCCATTCCAGCGCCTGCTGTGGTCCAACGAGGCGCGGCAGGAACCAACTCGAACAGGCTTCCATGACGATGGCGCGCCGCGTGAAGACGAAGCCGTAGCGCGCCGCCTCGGACGCCAGACGTACGTCCATGGCAAGCTGCATGGTGATGCCGACGCCGACCGCGGGGCCGTTGCAGGCGGCAATCGTCGGCTTGAGCGATTCGTAGAGGCGCAGGGTGAAGAGGCCGCCGCCGTCGCGATGACCGTCGAGGCCCGGATCGACCGGCCCGCGATTCTCGGCATTGAAGGTGTTGGCGCCGCCGGAGAGATCGGCACCGGCGCAGAAGCCGCGGCCTGCCCCGGTGAAGATCACCGCCCGAATATCGTCGTCGCGATCGGAGCGATCCATCGCATCCAGCAGCTCCGACAGCATCTTGCCCGTGAAGGCGTTGAGCTTGTCCGGCCGATTCAGCGTGATGGTGAGGATGTCCTTGTTCTTCTCGTACTTGATCTGCTCGTAATCCACGGCCCGGCCCTCAGCTCTGGTTGATCAACACGACGCCGCCCACGATCAGGGCAATGCCGCCAATCTGTTTGATGCCGAAGGGTTCACCAAAAAGGAAGTGCCCAAGCACTGCAACGATCGCATAGGAGAGCGACACGCTGGGAAAGGCGACCGAAACCGGAATCTTGCGCAGCGCGACGATGTAGAGAAATGCCGCGGAGCCATAGAGCGCCAGCCCTGCAATGGTCGAGGGACGCAGGAGCTGCGCCACGAAATCGGGGGCGTCGGCGCCGGCTTTCAGCAGCATCTGGCCACCGATGCCGGCCAAAATGCCGATTCCCAGCGCCACATAATAGATCGTCATCGCCCGCTCTCCCTTTGCGACGGTTCGCGATGCGGCTGCCCGGCCGCTCGCGTGTCGACCTTCGGTCTCTCGACTTCGAGACCTTCCGCACCGCGACGGAAGACCTCGCGGACGAGATATTGCGGCTTGCGATTGACGGCCAGGAACATGCGGCCGAGATATTCGCCGATCATGCCGAGCACCACGAGCTGCACGCCTGCCAGCACGAGAACGGCGACCATCAACGACGCCCAGCCCTGTGGCGGCCTGTCGGAAATGATTGCTTCGACCACGACGATCACGGCCGCCAAAGCACCCAGCGCGCCAAAGCCCAGGCCCAGCAGGGTGGCGAGCCGAAGCGGCATCACCGAGAAGTTCAGGAACATCGAAAGCCACAGCCGGATCAGGCGGCGCAGCGTATAGTTGGAGCGGCCTTCGGCGCGCGGCAGGTGGCTGACTTGCAGTCGGCCGACATTCTGCGTCACCTGGAAGACCAGCCCGTCGACGTAAGGATAGGGCCCCTCGTAGCTCGCCGTGATGCGTTCGCGCACGAAGGCCGAGATACAGCGGAAGCTCGACAGGTAGAGCCCCGGTGGTTTGTCGATCAGCCGGTCGGCGCACCAGTTGGTGAAGCGACTGCCGAGGTTGCGCCACGCCGCATGTTTCTTCTCTTCGTAATAGGTGTAGACCGCATCGTAGCCACCGTCGCGCGCATGCTCGAAGAGACGCTTCACTTCCTCCGGCGGATTCTGGAGATCGTCGTCCATCGTGATGGCGAAGGCGCCACGGGCCCGCGATAGGCCGGCCATGACGGCGTTGTGCTCGCCGAAGTTGCGGCTGAGCGACAGGACGATGACGGGCGCGCCGGGTTCCTCAGCCAGCCTCTTGCAGACGTCGAGGCTGTTGTCGGGGCTGCCATCGACGGCCAGCACGATCTCGAGGCCGCCCTCGATGTCCAGCGCGCGCAACGCCTTGACCAGATCTCCGACCGTTGCTGCACCGTTGTACACCGGCACGACAATCGACAGGGCCGGAGCCGGCAGAGCTGATTCACTCATTGCGCGCCGCCACGACGATCAGGGAACCGCCGAACGGCAGGTTGAGACCCATTCCAATGAGGGCACGCTCAACCGCGAGGGCAGTCGAAAAGATCGCATCGACCCAGGCCGGATAGTCGCGCACGTCGCTTTCGGCGTCGTCGCGTTCGATCAGTCGATGAAGAAGCATGAGAGGAAACAAGAAGGTGTTCCAGTAGCTCGAACGAAGGACACGGAAACCGTGCGCGGAAAGCAAGGCCCCGACCTGGCCTCGCGTGAAGCGACGGACATTGTGTACGCGCTTGTCATGCGCAGACAACATCCAGCCATAGGCCGGCAAATTGAAGACGGCGATCGCGCCGGGCCGAAGGCAGCGATGCGCCTCTTTCAGGGCACGCCCCGGCTCGACGCCACCATGACACAGCACATCGAGCGAAACGTAGCCGGCAAGCGTGGCATCCCCCAGTGGCATTTCGTTGACCGAACCCGAAGCCACGGGGCGCCCCGCCTTGGTTACCGCCAGCGATGCAGCGATTGCGTCATATTCCAGTCCGAGCGTCGGCCGCCCCGCCGTGGTTGCCCCCAAAACGCGCAACATGCCGCCCGTACCGCATCCCGCATCGAGGATGGGGCCAGCCGCCGCCGAGCGCGCCAGGGCCCGCGCGAGTTCGCTCGCCGCCAGCGCCCGCAGGCCGCGATACCACCACATGCGGTCCTCGACCGCGTGCATGCGCTCGTATTCAGCCCGCTCCACGCCGTGAAGCCCTCCGGAAGTCTCGTCTTGTCGCCTGCTTATGATATCTTCGCCGGGCCTTGCCAACCGCTACGACCAAACCCCCGACCATTCCGCCGCGCATCGAGAGACTGCTGCTGGCGCCCTTGTTTATCCTGCCAGTGCTGTGGCTGACCGGATATTTCTTCCCGCCAATCAACCACGACGTCGCTGCCATCCTGGACGTGTCGACACGGTGGATCGGCGGCGAAAAGCTCTATGTCGAGGTCCTCGACGAAAACCTGCCGCTGACCTTCGTCATTCATGGCCTGCCGGTCCTGACGGCGAAGATCCTGCCCGGAACGGTGGCTTTCTGGTTCACGGCCTGGGTGGTTGCCGGTATCTTCGCCTCCTTCTGGGCGTGCCGCCGCCTCGTGCATCTGGTGCCTTCGGCGGACCATGCACTCACCGAAGCCCTGCTGCCGCCGGTGCTGCTGTTCTTGTTCTCGGTGCTGCCCAACGAGCATTTTGGCCAGCGCGAACACATCATGTTCGTGGCCTGTGCCCCCTATCTGATTGCCTCGATGGCACGCGCCGAAGGGGTGAGCCCGACCCGAACGGCCAGCATCGCCGTCGGCATCGTCGCCGGCCTGGCACTCGCGATGAAGCCGCACTATCTCGCCATTCCAGCGACGGTGGAGCTCTATCTACTGACACGCCGGGGCTGGCGCGCCACGCTGACTGATCCCATTCCCTGGGCCATCGGCCTGTTGGCGGTGGCGCATCTCGTGTCGATGTACACGCTGTTCCCCGACTTCGGCCGGTTCGTCCTGCCCCTGGCCATAGAGTCCTATGCCCCGATCGGTGAGTCGGGCTGGCGCGAGGTGCTGACCAGCAATGTGCTGGGCCCCACGTTGCTGGCGCTGCTGATCTTCGGCCTGCTAGCCACTCTGTTCACCAAGACTGTCGCAGCCCGCGTGCTGGTCGTCTTCGGCATCGGCGCCGCGCTCTCGGCCATCGGGCAGGCCAAGGGTTGGCCCTATCACGTGCTGCCGGCGCTCTCGGCGGCGATCCTGCTGGCTGCTCTCACCGTCTCGCAGACCGTCGACCGTTACCTCCCGATCAGCCGCAGCGCCCACCGCCTGCCCGTGGCGGTGATCTGCGCCACTCTGATGGTTTTGCTCTACTTCCAGGCCGCGCTCTACACGCCGCCCTTCTACAAGCAGCGGCAGTTCGAGGAGTCGATCGGCGGCCGGCTGCAGCACATCATCGAGCAGAACGCACCGCACCGCACGTTCCTGGTCCTGTCGCCGGGCATCTATCCATTCTGGCCGATGGTGAACTACGTCAACGGCCGCATGACCACGCGGTTTCTCACCATGTGGGTGCTGCAGGGCGTCTACGCGACCTGCGACGACTTCCCTGCCCTTTACAATCCGCCCGATACGATGGGCGATTCCGAAAAGTTCGTGTTCGATACGGTGAGCGAGGATTTCGCCCGCGAGCATCCGGATCTCCTGATCGTCGACCGCATCGCCGGCGTGCCGCGCTGCCAGGGCAAGGAGTTCGACTACCTCGAATACTTTCTGCAGAATCGAGTGTTCGCTGACGCCTTCGAGAACTACGAACACCTCATGGACTTCGACCGTTACCGGATCTACCGGCGGAAGAAGAAATAGCGTCGGTCAGATCTTCCAGGGTGGCGACAGCGCCGCGGTCTGGAACTGCTCGGGGATCTTGTCGACGTCAGGCACTTTGAAGACGCCGGACGACACCAGAACGATCTCGCCACCGCAAACGAGGTCGCAGCTTGCAAAGCAGAAATTGGCGGTACGCCGTGCAATGCGCGCCTTGCCTTCCAGCCACTGGCCGAGCTTGGCGCCGCGCACGAATTCGCTGGTGAGCGAAATCGTCGGATGCGGCCAGTAAATCCCCGTGGCGAAGCCCGAGCCCAGCCCCATGACCATGTCGGCCACCGTGACCAGCAGCCCGCCATGAGCCCAGCCCATTGGATTGCCGTGGCGATCCTCCAGCGGCAGGCCGACCCGCAGGCCGTCGGCTTCGGCCTTGACCCAGAGCGGCCCCGCCAGCGCCACAAATTGATCTGGCACCGCGAGCCTGCGGAAGCCCTCTGGAACACCGGCGGGAGCTTCGGCTGTCATGCGGTCAATCCATCCCTGGAGGCGGCGAGCTGGTCGATCATGGCGCGTACCGCCGGCTCGAAGGGCGTGCTGCGATGGGTCTTCTCATCGAGCGACACCATGAGCACGCGTTGGACGGCCGTGCAATTCCCCTCGCCGTCGAACAGTCCCTGCCCAATCACGCACTTGCGCTCGTGCGACTCGATCAAGCGGGCGCAGGCCGTCGCGACGCCCGGGTAGAACATCTGCCGCTTGAAATCGGCTTCGATGCGGCCGACCACCATCCGGAAGCGCGGCAGGCCCGTACGAACGATCTGGCGCAAGTAGGAAACGCGGGCATTCTCAAGCAGTTCGAGAAAGGAGCCATTGTTGATGTGGCCATTGGCATCCACATCGGCGAAGCGGAGATTTTCAGAGGTCGAGAAACCGTAGATGCCACGATCGGCAAGATCGAACGCCATTGAAAGACTAACGCTCCGCAAATTCGAGAGTGAGATGGGCGGCCTCCGACGGCGGGACAATGAGACGCCCGGAATCGGGCTTCAGGAACTCGACGCCATTCTTCCGCAGCAATGCCTCGCAGGCCGCGAGATCTTCGACCCGCACGCTCAACAGCGCCGGATGATCGCCGGACCTGACCGGCGTGATACCGGGATAGCGGGCCAGATAGTCCTTGCGCGAAAGATAGTGGATCGGCTGGGTCCCGGTATTGGCCACCAACCCCTCGCCTTGCCGCTTCGTTGAGCCTTCGCCGAAGTACTTCTCGAGTTCGGGTGCCCACTTGGCAGGCTGCTCGGCGATCACCGTCACGCCCAGGATGCCGCGAGCGCCGTTGGGGTGTTTTGCCCATTCCGGCCGGTAGACGAATTGCGGCGTGAGGTGATCGCAGACGAAAAAGCCGACCACCGGCATGTTGGTCTTGGGTATGCGGACCGTGCGGAACTTGGCAAGCTCCGTCTTGCCATCGATTTCGACGGCTCGATCAAACGACAGCGGCTCGTCGGGGTTGAGTCCGGCAGCCTTGAAGGCCTCGAACGCGAGATCGGCGCCGTCGGTCGCCAGCGCCACATTGGCAAGCCCGCCGCCGGCCTTCAGCCACTCGCGCCGCTCGGCGTTGAATTCCGTGTCTTCGACGATACCGAGGATCTCGAAATAATCGGTGTCGAAGATCATCAGATGGTTGGCCGTGCCGAGCTTCTTGTGAAAGCCACGCGGCTGAACCTGGAAGCCGAGCTTGGTATAGGCCGCCTCGGCAGCATCGATGCCGTCGACCATCACCACGACATGGTCGAGGCCCTTCACTGGCTGCTTCATGCCGGCCTCCGGCGCACCATGTTGATCCCCTTAGCTGTCATTACCAACTCACCGTTCTGATTAGTGGCGCTCCAATGTTCATGGATGACGCCCATGCTGGGGCGGCTCTTCGACGGTACCTTGGATGCGCATTCGACCCACGCGGTCAGCACGTCGCCGGGCCGTACCGGCTTCAGCCAGCGCAATTCGTCGAGGCCGGGCGAGCCCAGCGCTGTGCGCTTGTCGACGTAATTGTCGACGAACAGCCGCATCAGTTTTGCCGCTACATGCCAGCCCGAGGCCACCAGACCACCGAACAGCGACGCCTTGGCGGCCTCGGCGTCGACATGGAAGCTCTGCGGATCGAACTGGCGAGCGAACTCGACAATTTCGTCGGCTGTGAAGCTGGTCGAGCCCAAGGGATACTTCGTGCCGACGTCGTAATCTTCCCAATAGCGGGGGTTTTCGGACTGCATGGCCCCGGTCTTCGCAGAGCCGCGGCCGCCACGCAAGCATGTCCTCCGCCGCCCGCTGTGGTAGCCTGCGAATGGAGCACAGAACCGATGAGCGATACCAACCTTGTCCGGCGGCTTACCACGATCATTGCGATCGATGTCGTGGCCTTCAGCACCATGTCGGCACGCGACGAGGAGCATGCGCTTGCGCTGCTCGGTGCCCGCATGGATATCGCCGGCATGCTCATCCGACATCATCGTGGCCGCGTCTTCAAGTTGACCGGCGACGGACTGCTTGCCGAATTCGCAAGTCCTGTCGAAGCGGTACGCGCTGCACTCGAGATCCAGGAAGCAATGCGCTCGGCCAATGCGACGGCCGGCGAGGACGAGCAGCTCAACCTGCGCATCGGCATCAATCTCGGCGACATCGTCGAGAGCGGCGACGATCTGATGGGCGATGCAGTCAACGTCGCCGTGCGGCTGGAATCGATCGCCACCACCGGCGGCATCTGCGTATCCTCGTCGGTCTACGAGCAGATCACCGGCAAGCTGATGCTGGGCGCCGAAGACATCGGCGACCAGCACGTCAAGAACATCCCGCGACCGATCCATGCCTACAGGTTGACCCTGGATGGCAGCAAGCCTGCCCCCGCTCATCCCGCGCGAGAGGCGGCCAAGGCAAGCCCGCGCTCGCGCCTGCTGCTCATGAGCGGCATCGTTGCGGCCTTGGCTGTCGCCGCAGTCGGCGGCACCTTCTATCTGCGCCAGGGGCCTGCCTCCGGTGCAGTACAGATAGCCGAGCCGACCTCTGCGACGCCGACCACGTCTCCCCCCGCCGTCGCCGCCGGAGCGGCGCCTCCTGCCGCGACGCCGCCTGCAGCTTCTGCCGCACCTCCAGCGCCGCGGCCGACCGCTCCCGCTCAGCCGCGCCTGTTTGTCCCCAAGGAAGTGCCGTTCGTTCCCGACTTCCGGTCGCGGGCGCTCGAAAACTATGCCAGCGCCGCCGATTCCAAGGCGTTCGCGCTGAATGTCCGCGGCATCTTCGCCATGGCGACACGCCGTATCGACGATGCCACGGCCCGGCGTGTTGCCCTCGAGGAATGCAACAAGTCCGTGCAGCGCGACGTTCCCGTCGCGCGCGACTATGACCGCTGCATGCTCTATGCCGTCGGCAACAATGTCGTCTGGTCGTTCCGACCGCCGGCGATGCCGCCTGCACCCTACATTCCGGCCCTGCGCCCCAACCCGCCGATCCCCTTCGATCCCGCGACGGCGCCATTGCTCCATACGCCGGCACGCAAGAAGCTCGAGGAAAACTATCTGAAATCGGATCGCAGCCGGGCGCTCGTCCTGGGACACGGCCGCTTCGACTGGTGGACGCCGAGCCAGAACAACGAGGATGCCATTCGGCGTAATCTGCAGATCTGCGGCCACCTGACGGGGCGGCCCTGCGTCGTTTACGCCCTCAACAACGAAACGCTCGTACGTACGCCGCAGACGATGCGGCCCGTCAATGTCTTCGTCCCGCAGGATCTCGCGAACATCACGCCCGATCAGCGTCAGGCGCTCGACCAGTATCTGATCGCCAACGACTGGCGGGCCGTCGCGCTTTCGGGCAATGGCCAAGTGGGAATCGTCAGCGGCAAAGAAAGCGAAGGCGAAGCAAAGGCCGAAGCCCTGCGTATCTGTACCCAAGCCGGCGGCATCGACTGCGCCATCAGCGCCATCGGGCCGTTCCAGGTCGCCCCGAACTAGACATTCCTCAATCGGCCAGCGCAGCGCCGAAGCGTTTGGCGATCTCTTCCAGCATGACCTCCGAAGCGCCGCCGCCGATCGCCTGGACGCGGGCGTCGCGCGACATGCGTTCGACCGGCGTCTCGCGCACGAAGCCCATGCCGCCGTGGAACTGTACGCAGTCGTAAAGCACCTCGTTCACGAGATCGCCGGCCAGCGCCTTCACCATCGACACCTGCGCGACGCAGTCGGTGCCCTGGGCATCGAGCCAGGCCGTGTGATGGACGAGCTGTCGTGCCGCTTCGACCTCGGCCAGCCGGCGCGACAGGCGCTGACGGATTGCCTGCTTGTCCCACAGCGGCTTGCCGAAGGCGGTGCGCTGGCTGACATGATCGAAGGTCAGGCGAATGGCCTCGCGCGCTTCGGCCATCGCCATGGCGCCGATCACCAGTCGCTCGGTCTGGAAGTTGGCCATGATCGAATAGAAGCCGCGATTCTCCTCGCCCAGCACGTTCTCTGCCGGTACACGGCAATCCTCGAAAATCAGCTCTGCCGTATCGGAGCTGCGCCAGCCGGTCTTGTCGAGCGCGCGGCCGACCTTGAAGCCCGGCATGCCTTTCTCGACGATGAAGATGGTGATGGCGCGCGAGCCCTTGGCCTCGGGATCGGTCTTGGCAGCGATGAAGTAGAGATCGCCATGGACGCCGTTGGTGATGAACATCTTGGCGCCGTTCAGGACGTAATGGTTGCCGTCGCGCACGGCGCGGGTGCGGATGCCGGCGACGTCCGATCCGGCGCCGGGTTCGGTGACGCCGACGGCGGTGATCGTCTTCCCGGCGATGATGCCAGGCAGGTACTTTTCGAGCTGCCTCTTGGTGCCGAAGCGGACAAGGTGCGGGCTCGCCATGTCGGTGTGCACCAGCACGGTGATGGCGAAGCCGCCATGGGTCGATCGTCCGACCTCCTCGGCCAGCACCACCGATGCCCGCGCATCGAGGCCCGCTCCGCCCAGCGCCTCGGGGACGCGCAGGCCGAAGAAGCCAAGCTCGCCCATTTGCGCCAACACGTCGCGCGGCACGAACCCCGCCTCTTCCCACTGGGGCCCGTGCGGCTTCACCCGCTCGTCGACGAAGCGCCGCAGCTGGGCGCGGATGAGGTCGTGCTCTTCGGTGAAGATCGGGTGTGCCATGGCGGTGAAATGCTACACTTCGCCTATGTCACGCGACAAACGTTTGCAGGATCGATCGATCTATCCGCACTGGTGCAGCGACACCGTTCGCTTCTCCGACCAGGATGCCGCCGGCCACATCAACAATGTGGCGCTCTGTGCCTATCTCGAAACGGCCAGACTCACTTTCAGCCGCGACATGGGCATGATGCAGCGCGGCGAAGACGGCGTGCGCGGCATCTCGGCCGGCATGACGGTGAGCTTCCTGGCGGAATCGCATTGGCCGGGCCAGATCGCGCTGGGAACAGGTGTCGTGAAAGTCGGCACCAGCTCCGTCACGGTCGCCTCTGCCGCCTTCAAGGACGATCTGTGCATCGTCGCGGCCGAGATGACGATGGTCCGACTCAAGGGCAAGACCCCCCATCCGATCGAGGATGCCTTGCGGGAAAAGCTGGAAAAGTACCGCCTAAAGGGCTTTTAGGCGGCCTTTCCGGGCGGGCTTGACCGGCCCGGGGCGGCACCCTATCTTTGCGCTTGCGAGTAAGTCGCAAGAGCATGGGAACGCCGCTAGGCATGTACATCTGCATCTGCAAGGCCATTCGGGAACGCGAAGTCGACGCTGCTGTCCGGGCGGGAGCCCGTCGCCCCTCCGATGTCTTCCGTGCCTGCGGCAAGAGCCCCCAATGCGGGACCTGCGCCTGCGACATGCGCGAGCGTATTGCCCACACGATCGCCCACGAACGGACGACCCAGACTCTCTTGGCTGCAGACTGACGAGCGCGGCTCGTCAGTCCGGATCCTTGCCTTCGCCGATCTGGGTCTGCAGGTAATTCTGCTCGCCCACCTTCTCGAGCAGGCCGATTTCCGTTTCCAGAAAGTCGATATGCTCCTCGGCATCCTCGAGGATGTCGACCACGATCTCGCGGCTGACATAGTCCTTGGCCGTCTCGCAATGAGTTACCGCCGCGACCAGTGCCGTGCGCGCCGCGGTCTCGAGCTTGAGATCGGCCTGCAGGCACTCGGGCACCGTCTCGCCGACCGCCAGCTTTCCGAGGTCCTGCAGATTGGGCAGGCCGTCGAGCAGGAGAATACGCTGGATCAGCTTGTCGGCGTGCTTCATCTCGCCGATCGACTCTTCGTAGATCTTCTTGCCGAGACGCTCGAAGCCCCAATGCTTCATCATGCGGGCGTGGAGGAAGTACTGATTGATCGCCGTCAGCTCGTTCTTCAGGAGCTTGTTCAGTTCGGCGATGATCTGTGGATTGCCCTTCACGGCGAACCTCCTCTTTGATGAGTAGGTTCTCACAGATACTCATGAAAACAACCGACGCAACCGAAGAGTGCGCAAGTAATAACCGTTCGCTGGAAAAACGGCGCGGGCGCGGATGTACCTGCCGGAGACTGCCCCCGCCCCGGCGAAATTCCGCATAAAACCCGACCCGCAATATGGCAAACGCGACCTTTTCACCCAGGTTGCGGTAAAAACCGCAACGTCATCGCCACCCGCGACGTCTTATGATTCAGAACGTTCATATCGAACGCCGCCCGCCCGGGAGATTCCGGGCCAGCCGTAAGGATACGCGTCATGCCACTCGACAAAGCCAAGCCCAATTTCACCTTGCCGCCGCTGCCCTACGCTGACGATGCACTGGCGCCGGTCGTTTCCGCCAACACCATTTCGTTCCATTACGGCAAGCATCACAAGGCCTATGTCGACAAGCTGAACGAGCTGGCAGCCGGCACGCCCTACGCCGAGATGTCCCTCGAGGACGTCATCAAGAAGTCGGCCAAGGACGAGAAGGGCAAGGCAATTTTCAACAACGCCGCCCAGATCTGGAACCACACCTTCTATTGGGATTCGATGGCGCCCAAGGGCGGCGAGCCCACCGGCAAGATCAAGGCCGCGCTGGACGACAGCTTCGGCGGCCTCGATGCCTTCAAGGCTGCCTTCAAGGCGGCGGCCGTCGGCCAGTTCGGCAGCGGCTGGGCGTGGTTGGTGAAGGGCAAGGACGGCAAGCTCAAGATCGAGACGACGGCCAATGCCGACACGCCGATCGCTCATGGCGGCACGCCGCTCCTCGTCGCCGACGTTTGGGAGCATGCCTACTACCTCGATTTCCAGAACCGTCGCCCCGACCACATCCAGGCTTGGCTCGACAAGCTCGCCAACTGGTCGTTCGCCGAAAAGAACCTCGGCTAACAAGCTGCAGCGCCCGGTCGGTGACCCGCAAGGGGCTCCGACCGGGCTTATTCCTCTAATCTCAGTATCGAAAGGTCAGGTTGAGCGACCCGAACTGCTGGAAGCGGTCGCGTTCGAAGAACTCCGGGGTCCGCAGCACCTGCGTGTAGGACAGGCGCATCCCACGATAGAGAATAGCGAGCCCGAACTGCAGCTCGCCGACGAACGGCCGATGCGAGACACGCAGGCTGTTCCCGTCCGTATTGCCGTCGAGGAAGATGTTCCGGGCAACGGCCGTACCGTCGAACCCGGCAAACAGATACCAGCCGAAACTGCCATCGCCGATGAACGCTTCGGAGCCCGGCAGGGCGGGCCGGGCGCGCGTCGGACCGAAGTCGTCGCGCAGATTCTTGCCGATGCGCGCCGTGCCCCCGACACCGGCGTAGGTGGCGACATTGCCAAGCGACGCGCCGATACGCGGAATGAAATCGACCTCGAGCTTCGGGTCTTCGATCAGCACGGCACGGCCGGTGCGCCAGCGCCGCTCGAAAGTGAGCCCAAGCGTCGGCTCGTTGTGGAGCTGATTGGCCCAGCCGTAGCTCTGCGAAACACCGATCAGGGTGTGGAAGTTGTTCTGCACGAACTCTCCGCCAGCCGCGGGACCGATCACGCCAACGTCGAGCTGCAGGGTGTCGAGCCGGATCGGCTCGTCGACGCCCGTCTTCGAATCGTGCCGCTTGTAGGTGTATTGCAGGGCAAAGCTCGCATAGAGCCAGGCGGCATAGGGCCGATCATTGTAGATCGGCTGCGACGTAAACACGTTCTCGGGCGTATACATCGCCTGGCCGACAGAGAGCGCGAAGCGACGGATTACCGAGTCGGGCTTGGCCTCGCCAAGGAAAGTCGGCACGGTCGTGAGGGCCACGAAGCCTGGCGACATTTCGGTGATCGCAGGAGATAGCCAGCCGACCCGTACGCCGCTCGTGTAGTCGCGATCGGAAGGCCAGAGGCGATTGAAGACGTCGTTCTCGATCTGGATCGTATAGATGCTGCGCCGTTCGTCTTCGGTCGCGGAGGGCGGAATAGACTGGCCAACCGCGGGAGCCGCGGTCGCAGCTAAAGCAACCAGCATTAGCAGCGCGACATTGACGAAATGGCGTTTCATCCCGGGAAAACGCCCCGCAATCCGGCAGGTTGCCCCTACCGTTCGTTCACGGGCGCAGCGCGATCCCAGAGTTCGGCTCGCCAGTAGAAGCCGATGGCCAGGGTGAACACGATGCCGAGCGCACTGTAGAGCGTGCCGGTGACGGCGAAGCCCGCGCGCTCGACGATCGGCCCCGACAGCAGCAGGCCCATCGGCAAGCCATAAACGGCAAGCATACGCACGCCCATGACGCAGCCCCGCAACGCGGGATTGGTGACCCTGAGCAGGATCACCGCCATGGGGATCATGCAAAAGCTCTGCGCGAATCCTGCGACGAAGAGAACCGCCTCACCGGCAAGCGGCGTCGTGGTCCACGAGAAGGCCAGATTGAGCGAAAGCCAGATCACTATGCAGACGAGCATGGTGCGTGCCGGTCTGACGTGAGCGCCATACATCGAGATGGTGATCGAGCCGGCGAGTGCGCCGCCGGCGAAGCTTGCGATCAGCCATCCCAAGCCCGTCTGGTCGAGGCCATAGACGTCCTTCGCGACGTAGGCCAGCAGCGAGCCAACCAAAGGATAGGCCGCAAAGTTCACCAGGAAGGCCAGCAGCATCACCGACCGCACGACCGGCGTCGACCAGACGTAGACGAACCCGTCGCGCAACGCGCGCAGCGGCGAGAGCATCACCTCGTTCTCTCCCAGAATGCGCAGGCGCCGGATGCCGACACCGAAGGTGAGCGCAAGGCAGAGCGCATAGACGCCGCAGACCGCGATGTAGGCCTTGCCAGAGCCCAGGGCCGCGACCAGGGCCGCACCGGACAGAGCACCTACGACACGCGCCGAATCCGCCGTGGTGCGGGATACGCCCATGGCGCGCATCAGATAGTCGGCCGGCATGGTCTCCCCGACGATCAGGTTGCGCAGGGTGATATCCGACGGGCGCACCAGCCCCATGATCGTGGCCAGCACGAACACCGGCACCGGACTGGCCAGGTCGGTCAGAAACAGAACCATCAGGGACGATGCCAGCACCAGGTAGGTGAAGCGCATCAGCAACAGGACCGACCGATTGCCGATCCGGTCGCCCGCCATGCCGAACAGGGGCGAAATCAGCGTGCCCAGGAACTGCAGCGAGCCGAACACCGCCAAGGCCAGAACCGAGTCTGTCGCCACCAGGACGAACCAGCCCAAGATGACGGTTTCCATTTCGAAAGCCCAAGAGGCCAGGAGATCGGAAGGCCACTGGAAGCGGAAACTGCGGATCCGGAAAGGCGCCAACGCCGGCACGCGCGCGATGAGGCTCACGTCTTATTCGTTCCCCTCCCCTGAGCTTTTGTCTTGTGGCCTCGGGGCTAGGGCAGGCTGCGCTTTCAGGTCACAGACTGCAATAATCTCCTCGGCATGCCCCTTAGGCACTAATGGGCAGGCTCAGGGGCCTCATAACCTTAAAGCTAGTGGTTCTATTGAATCACTACTCGGTGTGAAACTGCGTTCTCGCAGTTGCGTTACGAAGCAGCTGAGCGCATTGTGTAACGGGATGCCGTCAAGCGGTAAAAGCGCAAAGTGGACCGCACGCGGGGTTTTGCCTTGGAGAAGTCCGCGATGGGCGGTGTCGTGAAGCGTACTACCTTTCAGCTAATCCTGATCAAGCCGACGCACTACGATGATGATGGCTATCCCATCACGTGGCTGCGGTCGCATATTCCGTCCAACACGTTGGCTGCCCTCTATGGTCTCGGCGACGACTGCCGACGGCGCCAGGTTCTGGGCCCTGATGTCGACATCGTCATCAAACCCTTCGACGAGACCAACACGCGTGTGCGCGCGGATCGCATCATGCGCGATATCGAACGCAGCGGTGACAGGGCCCTGATCTGCCTGGTCGGCGTACAGAGCAACCAGTTCCCGCGCGCAACCGATCTCGCCCGTCAGTTCATCAAGGGCGGCTTCTCGGTCGCCATGGGCGGCTTCCATGCCGCCGGCTGCCTTTCGATGCTCCCCGTCATCCCGCCCGAGATCCAGGCGGCGATGGACATGGGCGTCTCGATCTATGCCGGCGAAGCCGAGGAAAGCCGGCTCGACGAAGTTCTGCGCGACGCCTGGAACGGCACGCTGAAGTCTCTCTACAACTACATGGACGATCTACCGGGCATCGAAGCAGCGCCGACGCCGCATCTGCCGCCGGCGGCGCTGGCGCGCAACGAGGGCCGCAAGTCGAGCTTCGACCTCGGCCGCGGCTGCCCGTTCCAGTGCTCGTTCTGCACCATCATCAACGTGCAGGGCCGCAAGAGCCGCTTCCGGACGCCCGACGACCTCGAGGCGATCGTTCGCGAGAACTACAAGCAGGGCATCACGTCGTTCTTCATCACCGACGACAACATGGCCCGCAACAAGCATTGGGAAGCCTTCTTCGACCGGCTGATCGAGCTGCGCGAGAACGAAGGCATCTGCGTGTCGCTGATCATTCAGGTCGACACCCAGTGCCATCGCATCCCCAACTTCATTCACAAAGCGCGCTGGGCCGGCGTCTATCGTGTGTTCATCGGGCTCGAGAACGTCAACCCGGACAATCTCCTGGCCGCCAAGAAGCGTCAGAACAAGATCACCGAATATCGAAAGATGCTGCAGGCTTGGCACACCAGCGGCGCCTCGACCTGGGCCGGTTACATCCTGGGTTTCCCGGGCGATACGCGCGAATCGATCCTGCGCGACATGGAGATCATCAAGAAGGAGCTGCCGCTCGACATCCTCGAGCTGTTCATGCTCACGCCGCTGCCCGGTTCCGAGGATCATCAGACGCTCTGGAAGCAGGGCGTGTGGATGGACCCGGACCTCAACAAGTACGACCTCCATCACCGCGTCGTGCATCATCCGAAGATGAGCGATGCGGAGTACGACCAGACTTATCGCGACGCCTGGCGCACCTACTACACGCCCGAGCACATCGAGACGGTGGCCAAGCGCCATGGCTCGATCCCCGGCCGCAATCCGGCCGAGCCGGCTCAGTTCATGACCATGTTCAAGATCATGTTCGAGGCCGAGGGAATCCACCCGCTCGAAGGCGGCGTGGTCCGCATGAAGTACCGCCGCGACCGCCGCTACGGCATGCCGATCGAGCCTATCGGCGTGTTCCACTGGAAGCTGGCCGTCGAGACCGTGCGGAAGCTCAAGATCTATGGCCGCCTGGCCTGGCAGGGCTGGCGCATCGGTCAGCGCGTCAAGAACGACCCCAAGCGCCACGAGTACACCGACCTCGCGCTGCAGCCTGTCATGGACGACGACATGGACAAGCTTTCGCTGTTCGCCGAGACGGCGGGCGGCGGTGCCGCCGTCAACAAGCGCCGCGGCGAGGATCTGGCTCGCGCCAAGATCGCCGCCCAGCAGAACCAGCGCCTCGCCGCAGCGGAGTAGACTCGGCTCTTCGCCATGCCCGTAGGCCCGCTCTTCGGCGGGCTGTATGATAGGCCATGGACGAAGAGACCCTGTCCCGCGTCTATGACGATCCACTGGCTCACTGGTTCGTCACCGAAGCCTATCGGATATCCGACACAACTGAACTGATCGCCGCCACGGGCGAGCAGATTGTGGCCGCTGGACTGCCGCTCTACCGGCTCGCCTACTTCCAGCGCACGTTGCATCCGGAATTCTCGGGCAAGGGCTATTTCTGGCGACGGGACCGTGGCGTGGAGGTGGGTTCGGTACCGCACGGATTCCAGGACGGAGCCGACTATCTCGACAACCCGCTGCCGGCCGTCTACCAGCACCGCAAGATCGTCCGCGTCCGACTGGAGGGTGAGGAGCTGCAGGCTCCCGTGCTGCGCCAGCTCAAGAGCGAGGGCGCGACGGACTACGTGGCGCTGCCCCTCTTCTTCACCGGCGGCCATATCGACGCGCTCAGCATCGTTTCCGACCGGCCGGGCGGCTTCACCGGCAGCGACCTCGATCGCCTGTACCTGCTGCACTTCGCCTTCACGCGCATCGTCGAGACGCACTCCCTGCGCGACATGGCGACCAACCTGCTCGACGCCTATGTCGGCCGCGCCGCCGGCGAACGCATCCTGGCCGGGGAGGTGAAACGCGGCGAAGGTCAGACGATGGAGGCGGTCATCTGGTACTGCGACCTGCGCGGCTTCACGCGCACGTCCGACGTCCTGCCGCGCGACTCCGTCATCTGCCTGCTCAACGACTATTTCGGCGCCATGGGAGCGGCCGTCACGTCGGCCGGCGGCGAGATACTGAAGTTCATGGGCGACGCCATGCTGGCAATGCTGCCTGTCCCCGATCCTGCCGGGCGGGCGGCGACGGCGGGCCGGGCCGTACATGCAGCCTCCGCGGCCGCGCAATCGATTGCAGCGCTGAACGGCGGCCGAGTCGCCGCCGGCGAGCAGGCCTTGAGGTTCGGCTTGGCGCTCCACCTCGGCGAGGTGATGTTCGGAAATATCGGCGCCAGCCAGCGTCTCGATTTCACGGTGATCGGGCCTGCGGTGAACTACGCCGCGAGACTGGAAAAGATCGCAGCCGTCGCAGGCTGCCCGATCGTGCTGTCGCAGGCGGTCGCGGAGTTGCTGCCCCGCGAGGCCGTTCGGCCGCTTGGGCGGCATCTGCTGAAGGATATCGACCAGCCGCAGATGGTCTATCGGCTGGGCGACACGCCGGACTGAGCCGCCGCTAGTGCATGACCGGCGGCTTCACCTCGCCGAGGCCATCCGCCTCGGTCGCGGAAATGGTGGTGCGCACCATCGAGCGTTCCTTGGTGTAATCCCAGGGCCGGCCGCGATGAAGCATGGCGCGATTGTCCCACATCACGGCATCGCCGGTCCGCCACTTGTGGGTGTAGACGAACTCCGGCCGCGTCGCTTCGTCGAGGAGCTGCGCCAGGAGCTGACGCGCATCGCGATCGTCCATGCCGTCGACTGCATAGGCGTGGCTGGCGACATAGAGCGCGCGCCGGTCGTTGCTCGGGTTGCGCCAGTTCATCCGCCAGCGCACCGGCGGCAGCGCCTTGCGCTCCTCGGTATTGGCGAGGTCGGGATGGATCTGGTCGCGGCTGTTGGCATAGGAATGCGTGGCCACGGCATCCTTGAGCCGGTTCTGCAGATCCGCCGGCAGCCGCTCCCAGGCCAGCCGAGTCGAGGTGAACTCGGTATCGCCATCTTCGCCCGGCAGGACACGTGCCGTCAGAACCGAGGCCAGCGCCGGCGTCTTCTTGAAGGACGAATCGGTGTGCCAGAGGGCATTCGCCTTGGCGACCAGCACCTGGCGATGGTCGAGCGGTACGATCTCGCCCTGCGGCCCGACATTCGTCAGGCGCGAATAGAAGCTGTTGGCGCCCACCGAAGCCACCTTGGTCAGTTCGAGCGGCCCGAAAGCACGGCTGTAGGCCACCTGGATGTCATCGGCGATCGTCTGATTCCGAAACACGAGAAGGGAATGCGTCTCGAAGGCCGCACGCACGGCCTTGTAGGCTTCGGCATCGGTGGCGACATCCAGCAGGCTGACGCCCTTCACCTCAACTCCGAATCCGGGTCCCAGCGGAACCAGTTCCATCGCGTGCCTCCTCGCGGTTATCTTTCTGGCAGGGATTTTATCGCAACGCGCCAACGCCCCGCTATAGTAAGAACTCTGCATCCTAGGCATTGCTGACACCCGATGGCCGTTCGCCCCTCTTCGTCTCCCCCACCCCGTCTCGCCTTCGTCAGCGCTGCCACCCCATCCGCCCGGGAAGCCAAGGCGCGGCTGGAAAAACGCTATGGCAAGGTGACGACGGCCGACGCCGATATCGTCGTGGCGCTGGGCGGCGACGGCCTGATGTTGCAGGTACTGCATCACAACATGCGCCGGTTGAAGCCGATCTACGGCATGAACCTCGGCACAGTCGGCTTCCTGCTCAACACCTTCAGGGAAACCGGCCTCTTGGAGCGCCTGCGGAAAGCGCGGCAGGTGATGCTGAACCCGCTGCGCATGATCGCAGTCGACACGCGCGGCAAGGCCACCGAGGTTACGGCAATCAACGAAGTGTCGTTGTTCCGTTCGAGCCGGCAGACCGCTCGCATCGCGGTCGCCGTCGACGGCAAGAAACGCCTGCCGGAACTCCATTGCGACGGCGTTCTGGTAGCGACACCCGCGGGCTCAACCGCCTACAACCTCTCCGCCCATGGCCCCATCCTGCCGCTGGGCGCGGGCCTGCTGGCGCTGACGCCGATCAACGCCTTCCGGCCGCGGCGCTGGCGGGGGGCGTTGCTGTCGCGCACCAGCCGTGTCGAATTCACCATCCTCGACCCACGCAAGCGGCCGGTCGCCGCCGCCGCGGATTCCGTCGAGATCGCCAATGTCGTCAAGGTTACGGTGACAGAGGCGACTGACATCCGTCTTACCCTGCTGTTCGATCCCGAGCACGACCTCGAGGAGCGCATCCTCAAGGAGCAGTTCGTTCCTTGAGTGCCAAGGACGCTTCCTTCAAGCCGGAAAAAAAGACGACGATCGGCCACGATGGCTATGGCCCGCTGGTCCTGGCCATCGCCATTGGCACAGCAGGCGGCTTCGTGTTCGATTGGCTCAAGATGCCGCTCGCCTGGATGCTGGGAGCCTGCGTCTTTGCGACGATGGCAGCCTTCTTCGGCCTGCAAATCGGCATGAAGGTCCGGCTGCGTCAGGGCATGATCATCGTCCTGGGCGTTCTGCTGGGATCGGGCTTCACACCGGAACTGGTGCAGCGACTGGGCGAGTGGGCGGTCAGCCTCTGCGTGCTCACCGGCATGACCATGACAGGCGCCACGCTCTGTTACGCGTGGCTGCGCCGGACGACCGACTGGGACAAGCCGACCTGCTACTTCGCCGCCATGCCGGGCGGGCTCAACGACATGACGATCATGGGCGGCGCCATGGGCGGCGAGGAGCGCGCCATTGCCCTCGCCCACGCGCTCCGCATCCTGACGGTCGTCCTCACAATCCCCGTCTGGTATCGGCTGGTGAACGGCGCACAAACCAGCGTGCTCACGATGGCGCACGGCCCCAGCGGCAACGACTGGAAGGACTACGCCGTTCTGATCGCCTGCGGTGTCGTGGGCGCCGTCGTGGGCCGCCTGCTGCGCCTGCCGGCGAGCTTCATGATGGGCCCCATGATCGTGAGTGCGCTGGCCCATCTCGGCGGCCTCACCGATTCCCAGCCGCCGGGTTTCCTGGTCGCCGCCGCGCAGGTCGTGGTCGGCACCGCCATCGGCTGCCGCTTCGTCGGCGCAGCGCTGGACCGGCTGCACAAGGAGATGGCGGCCTCGATCGGCGCCGCCCTCATCCTGATCGCTTGCGCCGTGATCTTCGCCAAGATCACCGTGGCGCTAACCGGCCTCAACCTCGACGCCACCGTACTGAGCTATGCGCCCGGCGGCTTCGCGGAAATGAGCTTGATCGGACTGGCCTTAGGCATCGAGATCGCCATGGTCGCGACCCATCACCTGTTCCGCCTGTTCCTGATCATCTTCACCGGCCCGCTGGTCTTCAGGACGTTGCTGAAGCGCGACCATTAGGCCCGCACGGTGATCCCGCCGTCGACGACCAGAAGGTGGCCGTTGACATAGGCTGCCTCGTCGGAGGCCAGGAACAACGCGGCATTGGCCGTATCCCAGCCCGTGCCCATCTTGCCGGTGGGCGACGCACGATCGCGGATGGCGATCATCTTGTCGTAGGCCTGATTATGGTCCTTCTCGCCTTTGGCATACTGCTCGGCCAGGAAATCGATCATCGGCGTGTGCATCAAGCCGGGCAGGATCGCATTGCAGCGGATGCCTTTCTCGGCGTACTGGGACGCGATGGCCAGGGTCAGCGAGTTCACCGCGCCCTTGCTGGCATTGTAGGCGATGTAGGACACGCCCTTGGGGCTGCGGATCGAGGCGATCGAGCTCACGTTCACGATCGAGCCCTTCCCCTGCTTCTCCATCACCGGCAGCACATGCTTGGCCGTCAGGAAGAAACTCTTCACGTTGACGTCGAAGACGAGTTGCCACTCATCCTCGGAAAGTTCGACTGGCCCGCCGGTCGAGCCGATGCCGACATTGTTGTCGAGCACGTCGATACGGCCCCATTTGGCGACGCAGGCATCGACCATCGCCTTCACGCTGGCAGTGCTGGACGCATCCGCCTCGAAGGCCACGGCTTCGCCGCCTTCCTTGGCGATCAGACCAACCGTCTCCTCGGCAGCAGCGCGCTTGCGATCGACGCAGAAAACCTTGGCACCTTCGCGTGCAAAGGTCACGGCCGTGCACTTGCCATTGCCCCAGCCCGGCCCGCTCGACCCGGCGCCGACCACGATCGCGACCTTGTCCTTCAACCTGCCAGCCATTGCATTCACTCCCTTTGTTGCCAACCTAGCATGGGCATTGGCTTCGACATCACCGGCCGAGCGCTCGTCATATCGCCTCACGAACCCACGTTCGGAAACTCAGCCGGCTAAAGGACGATCGCCGCGATGGGCTTTCTTCTTTCGGGAATGATGGGTGAACGCCAGGCCGACGCAGTGGCGTAGTTCACGCACCGGCAGACGCCGACCGGCGGCGAAATGCAAGGCACGTTCGCCTTCGACGTCGAACTTGCCGGGATAGAGTTCGCGGAACTGACCAACCAGACCGCTCTGGCAATGGAAGTAGACGGCGTAGCCATCTTCCCTGCCCTTTGCCTGGTCGATGCGCACGGTGGAGCCGCTGCCGGTTTCCTCCGTCAGGTAGCTGGGCTGTCCCCACTTCAGCGTCTCTGTGAGCTTGCCGACGCCGGGGGTCGCCGCCGCGACGTCGAACATCAACTCGCGCAATCTCATCAGATCGGATCGCACGGTCGGGGGATAGCTCTTGAAAACGGCCGCCACCCTGGCGTCGTCGAAGCGTCTCATGATCTGAGCCTAACACGCCGCTGGCGGTGCGCGAGCTTGCATGGAATGCTTGGCTCGAAAGACAAGACAAAGAAAAATCAGGAGGAGCGTTCATGCGTCGTCGAGCGTTCACGGCCTCAGCCCTGGCGGCCTTGGCCACACCGGCAATCGCCCAGCAATGGCCGACCAAGCCGCTCCGCCTGGTCATCCCCTACCCACCCGGCGGCCCATCGGACGTTTCCAGCCGCATCGCCATGGAACGCGCGGCGCATATCCTCGGCCAGTCGATCCTGTTCGACAACAAGGCCGGCGCCTCGGGCATGATCGGGGCGGAGTTCGTGAAGAACCAGCCGGTCGACCATCACACGTTCCTGACGACCACGACCGCAATGGTCTGCATCACGCGCCACCTGCAGCCGATCCCCTTCGATCCGGACAAGGACATCGTTCCGGTGTCGCGCATAACGACCTCGTGGGGCGCCTTTGCCGTCCATCCCTCGGTGCCGGCCAACACGGTTGCGGAGTTCGTGGCTTACGCCAAGGCTAACCCCGGCAACATCAACTACGGTTCGGCCGGGCTTGCCACCATCACCCATCTGTTTGGCGAGATGCTCTGCCTCGAAGCCGGCATCAAGATGACTCATGTACCCTATCGCGGCAGTGCGCCCGCGACCAACGCGCTGCTGGCCGGCGAAATCCAGGCGCAGTTCGACCAGACGACGCTGCCGCATATCAAGGCCGGCAAGCTCAGAGCACTGGCCATGCTCGCCGAGGTGCGCCATCCCGACTTTCCCGATGTGCCGACCTTGCGGGAAACGGGTTATGGCAAGGAAGGTGGTGATTCCTGGTTCGGCATCCTCGCTCCCGCCGGCACCTCGCCCGACGCCATAGCTCGGCTCGACAAGGCCATTGCCGAGGCGCTCCGAGCGCCCGACATCGTCGAGAAGACCCACAAGGGCGGGATGCGCGTGACCTACCTCAATCCAAGCGATTTCCGGTCGCAGATCGGCAGCGAGAGCCGGATGTTCGCCAACATCATCCAGAAGGGCAACATCAAGCTCACCTGAGCCAAGGTCCTGTCATGCCGTCCAAGCCACTGCAACATGCCGAGTACGACGATATCGCCGACGAGTATGCGGCCTCCAAGCAGCTCCCCTTTCGTACCGCCGTCGAAGCACCGACCCTTTTCAATCTGGCGGGCGACGTGCGGGGTCTCGCGGTGCTCGACCTGCCCTGCGGCGACGGCACCTACTCGCGCGCCCTGGCGCGTCGCGGAGCAGCCCCCATCCTTGGCATCGACCTGTCGAGTGCGATGATCGAAAGAGCCGGGGCGGCCGAACGACAAGCTCCGCTTGGCATTTCCTACCGGGTCGGCGACGCAGGCGGTCTGGGCATCGTCGGCGCCTTCGATCTCGTCGTGGCGAGCTACCTCTTCAACTATGCGCAAACCCGAGCACAGCTCCTGGTCTTCGCCCGCGCCATCTACGCCAACCTGAAACCCGGCGGGCGGCTCGTCGGCGTGAACGACAATCCGCGCACATCGCTCGACCGCTATACCTCCTACGCGGCTTACGGTTTCCTGCGCGAGATCGAACGACCGCGGCGCGAAGGTGCCCGAATTCGCTACTCTTTCTTCAGGCCGGACGGCACGAGCTTCGGCTTCGATAATTTCTGGCTGGCGCCGCAAACCTACGAAGAGGTCTTCGCCGAGGCGGGCCTTGCCGGCTTTCGCTTCGTCGACGCCATTGCGTCCTCGTCGAAGGGCGAGGACTGGAGCGAGTTCCTACGCGATTGCCCGATCACCGGGTTCGAGGCGCATCGTCCCGGCTAGACCAGACTCGTGGCCACAGGCAGGACAGCAACAGCGCCACCAGCAGCCCTCCTCCCGCCGCCACGAAGGCGAAGCGATAGCCGGCGAGAAAGCCAGCCATACCGGCAAATCCTTCGGCACCACGGGCCTGCAGCGCCGTCAACACCGAGGCTCCGCCCACGACGCCCAGGGTTCGCGTCAGCAGCGAAAGACTGCCGGCGACACCCCGGTCGCGCGGCGGCAAGGTTGCGGTCACGATGTCCGTGTAGGCGACCGTGAGCAGACCCTGCCCGATCCCTTCGAGCACCAACAGGGATGCCACAAGCAGCACGGGCGTATCGATGCCGGTGAAGCCCAGCGGCAATAGGCCTAGCCCCACAAACGCCACGCCGGCAAAGACGGTGGGGCGCTGGCCGATGCGGCGGACGAGGAAGGCGGACAGGGGTGCGCCGGCCAAGCTGCCGGCAAAGGCCATCGCAAGCACGATGCCGCTGCCCACTGCCGTCAGCTTGAGCACGTTCGTCAGGTAGTAGGGCGTCAGCAGCAGGATCGAAAAGCCCGCCAGATTGGCAAGCACATTGAGCACATTGGGAACGGCAAAGCGCGCGTCGGCGAACAGTGCGGGCCGGATGATCGGCTCGGGCACGCGGCTTGCGTGGCGCACATAGAGGGCGAGCAGGATCAGTGCGATCGCCAGAAGGCCGAGCGCCCAGGCCCCGGCGACTTCGCGGCGCTGCGAGAGCACCAGCGACAGCAGCAGCGTGCTCATGCAGGACGCCAGCAGGACGGCCCCCAATGCATCGAATGGACGTGCATCCGGCTTCGGCGATGGCAATAGGCCGGTCAACGCCAACGTCACGAGCGCAATGGGCACGCGGACCCAGTAGACGGCCGGCCAGCCCCAGACCTCGACCAGTACGCCCCCCAGGAAGGGGCCAACGGCTGCGGCCAGTGCCATGGCACTGGCGAAGCCCGCCAGAGCCTGGGTGCGCTGGCTTTCGGGAAAGAGCGAGGTGGCGAGCGCCGGCGTGCAGGCGAGCGCCAGCGCCGTGCCGATCCCCTGGCCGGCCCGCGCCCACAGGAACAACGGCCAATCGGGCGCCGCGGCGCAGGCCGCGCACCCAACGGCGGAGATGAGGAGACCGATACGGAAGAGCAGCCGGTGACCGAACAGGTCGCCGAGCTTGCCGGCGACCAGCATCAGCGAGCCGTAGACCAGCACGTAGCAGATCACCAGCCACTGCACGTCGCCCAAGGCGAGCTTGAAGTGGCCGGTGATCGCCGGCAGCGCGACGTTGACGGCAATGTCGAGCGGCGCCAGCGACGCGCCGAGCCCGACGACGACGAGGCCGAGTTGAGGGCGCGTCACGTTCGACGCGCGCTCCTCATCAGAGATGCTTGCCTAGGAAGGCCAGCATGCGTTCCCACGCAGCGTTGGCCGACTTCACGTCGTAGGCCTCGCTGCGCTCGTTGGAAAAGGCATGAGCGGCGTCGTAGCGGAAGATCTCAGGATTCTGGCCGGCGCCCTTCATCGTCTTCTCAAGCTCGTTGACCGCGGCCGGTGTGCACCAGTCGTCCTTGTTGGCGAAGTGGCCCTGCAGCGGCACCTTGATCTTGGCGGGATCGGCGAGCTGTCCCGGCGGGATGCCATAGAACGGCACGCCGCAAGAGATGCCGCCGATACGGGCACAGGCCGCAATGGTAAGCGCGCCGCCCATGCAGAACCCCATCACACCGACCTTGCCGCCGAAGCCGGCCAGATGCTTGACCGCTCCGGCGATGTCCTGGTCCGAGGCGCCGACGAAATCGAGGCCGCTCATCATGTGGTTCGCCTCGTCGGGCTTCTGCGTCACACGGCCCTTGTAGAGGTCCGGCGCCAGGGCATTGTAGCCGGCGCGCGCAAAACGGTCCGCGACGCCGCAGATCTGGTCGTTGAGACCCCACCATTCCTGGATCACGACGATGCCGGGCTTGCCCTTGCCGGCCTCGGCCAGATAGCCCTTGCAGGTCGAACCGTCGGGCCGCTTGAAGTCGATCATCGCCATGTCTTTTCCTCCTCGCTGAGGCGCAGAGCTTAAAGGAGCTTGCGCAGTTCCGTCTTGAGAATCTTGCCGTAGTTGTTCTTCGGCAGGGCTTCAATGAACTTGTAGTCCTTCGGCCGCTTGAAGCGCGCGATGTTGTCGAGGCAGAGCTGGTCCAGCTCGGCCGGCGCCAGCGCCTCCGCTCCACGCTTCACGACGAAGGCCACGACCTCCTCGCCCCATTCCGGATGCGGCCGGCCGACGACCGAACATTCGGCGACGGCGGGATGGAGGTTCAGAACATCCTCGATCTCGCGCGGATAGATGTTGGAGCCGCCGGAGATGATCATGTCCTTGGAGCGGTCCTTCAGCGTCAGCAAACCCTCTTCGTCGAAGGCGCCGACATCGCCGGTCCACAGCCAGCCGTCGCGCAGCGACCGCGCGGTCGCCTCTGGATTGTTCCAGTAGCCTGCCATCACAGGGTCGCCCTTGCAGATGATCTCGCCGACTTCGCCGACGGGAAGCTGACGCCCCTCCTCGTCGACCACTCTCACTTCCATGCAGGAATCCGCGCGGCCGGCCGATGCCAGTCGTTGCTCCCAGCGCGGATGCCGGCGGTCCCAGTGATACTCCCTGGAGAGATGCGTGATGGTCATCGGGCTCTCGCCCTGGCCATAGAGCTGCATCAGCTTGTTGCCCAAGAGGTCGAGTGCGCGCTTGAGGTCCGCCACATACATCGGCGCGCCGCCATAGGTGATCAACCGGAGCGCCTGCGGCTGGAGATCGGCGACGCTGCCATGCTCGATCAGGCGCTTCACCATCGTCGGCGCGAGGAAAATACTGCATTCGGGCCACCGATTCATCAGCTCGACCGTCTCTGGCACTTCGTACTTGCCGCTCTCGGGAAACACCTGGACCGAGCCGCGCCCGACCAAGGGGAAGTTCCACAGGCCCGAGCCGTGGCTGATCGGCGCGGCGTGGACGATCGAGCCGCCTGGCGGCGGACGGTCGACATCGGCGTAGTAGTTCAGCGTCATCGCCAGAAGGTTACGATGCGTGAGCGTCGCGCCTTTGGGCCGCCCTGTCGTACCCGAGGTATAGAATAGCCAGGCAGGATCGGTCGGCTCTGCCGAGACCAGAGGACTGGGATCGCCTACTTCCATGAAAGTGTAGGAGCGCGTGGTGACGTCGACGATCTCCTTGAGGTCCGGTGCCTCCTTGGCGGCCTCGGCGATCGTCTCGACCAGATCGGGGGTCACGAAGCAAAGCCTGGCGCCGGAATTCTCCAGGATGAAGGCGAATTCCCGGGCGTGCAGCTTTGCGTTCATGGGCACGGCGCAAAGGCCGGCGTGCCAGACCGCGTACATGACCTCAATCGCTTCGACGCAATTGGTTATGGCGAACGCCACTCGGTCGCCGCGCTTCAGCCCGAACCGGCCGGTGAGATGCGTGCTCATCACCGAGACCTTCCGCCACAGGTCCCGATACGTGAGGTAGGGAGCCGTGCCCCGCGCCAGCGCAGGCAGGTCGCGGAATTCCTGCGCGGACCCCAGAAGCAAATGGGCAATATTCATGCAGACTAATCCTCAGGCGCGTGACTATTGCAGGCACGGCAGCAACCTTGCAATGTGCCCCTCATGCAGGATTTCGATTTCGCCATCATCGGCGCCGGCATCGCCGGGGTTTCCGCCGCCTATCATCTCGCGCCCCATGCGAAAGTGATCATTCTCGAGCGCGAGCATGTCGCGGCCTATCACACGACCGGCCGCTCCGCGGCGCTGCACTCGGAGACCTACGGCAGCGCGGAAATCCGGGCCATCACCGTGGCTTCGGGTCGCTTTTATCGCCAGCCTCCACAAGGCTTCTCGGATCACCCGTTGCTTACGCCGCGGGGCGCACTGATCGCTGGCCGGGTCGAGCAAACGGAAGCATTGAAGAAAGCTGCCGCCGATTATGCACGACTGGTGCCGAGCGTGCGCTGGCTCGACCCCGCCGAGGCCACACGCATTCAGCCGCTGTTCAAGCCCGAGCATGCCGCCGGCGGTGCGATCTTCGAGCCCGAGGCCGACGACATGGACGTCGCCGCCATCCACGGCGGCTTCCTCAAGGGCGCCCGGGCCGCCGGCGGCGTCCTGCGGCTCAATGCCGAAGTCGCAGCGCTCGAGCGCAAAGACGGCAGGTGGGCCATCCGTCTTGCCGACGGCGAGACGATTTACGCCGCCAACATCGTGAACGCGTCCGGCGCCTGGGCCGATGTCGTCGCCGGTCTTGCCGGTGCGAAGCCTGTTGGCTTGGTGCCGAAGCGGCGCACCGCCTTTACCTTCGATGCGCCGCAGGGGCTCGATCTGACGAAGCTGCCGATGGCCATCGACTTCGACGAGACCTGGTACATCAAGCCCGAGGTCGGACAGTTCCTTGCCTCGCCGGCCGACGAAACGCCGTCGGAGCCTTGCGATGCGCAGCCCGAGGAGCTGGATATCGCCATCGCCGTCGATCGCATCGAGACGGCGACCTCGCTGCAGATCCGTCGCATCAAGAACAAGTGGGCGGGGCTCAGGAGCTTCGTCGCCGACAAGAATCTCGTTGCCGGCTACGACCCCAAGGTCGAAGGCTTCTTCTGGCTGGCCGGCCAGGGCGGCTACGGCATCCAGACCGGCTATGCCGCCGGCCAGCTCGCTGGCAGCCTGGCGCTCGGCAAGGGCCTGCCCTCCAGCGTCGCCGAACTCGGTGTGACCGAAGCGGCTCTTTCGCCCGCGAGGTTCGCCGCTTAAGGTCGCGCCCGCGATGCCCGCTTGATGGAATTGATAGATACGGGACTTAGGATCCGATCTCGTTGCCTTTCAAAACATCAATCAGTACTGGCTGATCTTACGGTCTTGGAGACCCGCACATGATAGCCTCCTGTTAGAAAGGAGTTTGGTGACCAACAAGGCCGGCGACGGTCACAAGCGGATTGCGGCCTGTTCCACGACTTCGACGAGCTGCCAGTGGCGGAACGTGTCAATGATGGCCTGAGCCTCAGGCTCTCTCAGATACCTTTCACGCGCCTCGCCTTCTCATTCACGCTCAATGGAGGGCTTCCTGGGAATCGCTTCGATACCCTCCGCGTACTTGAGCATCTTCTCGTCATGTAATCATTTCGCTATGGATTCTTGCGATTCCATCAGGGATCGCCATGGCTGCTACTCTTCACGTGTAACTTTCTCATCATCTGCGGCGCTAAACTGATAGCGAAAATCGCAGCAGCGCCCACCCTGCATGAGGGTCTGCGTGCGCGTGAATTTTACCTCATCGGCTCCGGCCGCAGCGACATCGATATCGGCTGAACAAAGCAGCAACGCACCGAGCTCCGGCTCACCTAGTGCGTGGAAAAATTCAGCGTACTTGCAAGACGTGACGTCAAACTCCAGTCCGCCGGGGTCATTGCGGAGCGTTTTCGCAACAACCTTGGGAATCGCCGCTGCGACAAGTCCACCGTGCATAGCAGACCATTTCTGCCGCGGCGTGCCATCGATCCTAGCCCCGATCGTCGAAAACAACCCGGCCGACCAGGCACGAAGTGCGCTCCGCACGAGATTGTTGGCCTTAGCCTCGCCGAGCTCGGTACGAAGCGCGCGTACCACCGGCACCAGCACCTGCGCCTGAATATTGACTTTGGTCAGCAGGTCGACTGAAGGATCAACCAGATAAGCGTCGACTGCAGTCATGTTGATACTCCCAGCGCGCATTGGTTCGAAAAAGCGCCTATTTCTACCGTTACTATTCCGCGAGCCTCGCTGCTTGGCGATTGTCTACGATACCTTTGTCCCGAGATTCGCTATCGCATCCGGCGCGGTCTCGCTCCCGACCTCCAGCGGTTCGAGCTGATCGGATGTGCATCGCGAAACCCCGAGAATGATCATCGAGACCTGGCTTTAGCGTCAGCGCCGGAAGCTCATAGTCGCCACCGTTTTGCGTTCGATAGGCAATGGGTTCCGTGGTGGCCAGCGTGAGTAGCCGTTGCTGAAGCTGCGCGGTGAGAGCCGCATAGCGCTCGGCATTGGTGCGGTGCGCCTTGTAAACAACAAACGGCGGCAGAACATCCATACCTGGGTAATAGAGAATGCCGTGCTGAATCGGGAACAACAGATCGTCGATTGGTCCGTCGATCCCGCGTGGGCTGTAGTGGGACTCGTGACTGCCAACCGTGACAAGCAGCATACTCCGCTTGCCCTTCAACATGCCCTCTCCGTAACGGTCGCCATAACGCTGTTCATTATGTTCGCCGACGCCGTACGCAAACCCGTAAGCAAACACGCGATCTATCCACCCTTTGAGAATGGCCGGCACCGAAAACCACCATAGCGGAAACTGAAACAACACAACGTCAGCCCGCTTGATTTTTTCCTGCTCTGCGGCGACGTCAGGCGCCTGTGTGCCGGTGGCGTAGGCCTCGCCCGAGGCGGCTGCATAAACAAGACGCTCCGCCTGATCTCGCTGAGGAAAATCAAAACCGTCGGCGATGGATTTCCATCCCATTTCATACAGATCAGAAACGACGACCTCATGTCCTGCGCGCTTGAGCACGCCAACCGAGACATCTTTGAGGGAACCGTTCAGAGACCGAGGTTCAGGATGAGCGTAAACGATCAGGATGTTCATGCTGCCACAATGTCCTTTGATTCAACTTGGTCGACCCAGCTCGCTGGTCACAGCGCTGAATGAAGCCCAACGGTAGACATCTGCGAGAAAAATAGAAGTACTAATAATAATATGATATAGTATGTATTTTCATACTTAGGCACTTCTTGGATTTCTCGGCCCAAGAATGGTGCTGATCTCTGAAGCTTGATCGGATCGGGGTACTAGTGATTCTACGATGTAGTATGCTTAATCATCCCAAGAGGACTGGCGATGCTTGAACTCACGCGCCCAGATGGCAAGACGGTAACGTTCAATTGTCCTGTCGAAGCTTCACTTTCGGTAGTCGCCGGAAAGTGGAAGCTCGTGATCTTGTGGTATCTGCGGAGTAGCGTCTTGCGATTTAGTGAACTCCGCAGGGCAATGCCCGATGTCACGCAACAGATGCTGACAGCTCAACTGCGCGAGCTTGAGGCCGATGGAGTGGTTAAGCGCAGGGTCTATCCCCAAGTACCGCCGAAGGTAGAGTATTCGATAACGGAGTTCGGGCGGACGCTCGACCCGCTAGTGGATGAGATGTATCGATGGGGTGGAGTATACATCGCACATATGCGCGGACATGCCGAGAAGCGCTCACGGCGCCAAAAGCGATAAATTGCTTTGGGAAATACTCTGCGATTGGTCAAACCAGGAATATAGCCGCTCCGGCGATCTCGTCGGGCTCGCCAATTCGTCAGTGTGGCACGTGAGAATTGGTTTCTTTCAAGGTTCCCGGTTTGCCCGCAATGCGCTTGGGCACTGAGGCGAGGAGCATTTCATCCAAGATGTCTACAGCATACTTCATGGCAATATCGCCCGCCAACTGCAGCACTGCGTTGAGAGCAGCGTGATCCGAGCGGACGTACAGCGGCGGCAATCAATCGCTATTGGATGCCCTCGCTTCTTGAAAGTCTGAGTGCCGCGCCAGCCAGAACACCCTTGAGAGCCAGGGCGGCCGATACCTCAGGCTCCAGCAAGTGCGGGAATTTGATAGCGATGGCCTTGCGGGTTGGCTCTCCGGCCAAGAAGGGGCCATAAATGCACTCACCCCCTCAGCCACCGCCTCAACCTTCCCCACCATCAAACGCGCTGAATACGGCGCTTCGTCTTCTGTATCTCGGCTCTTAGCCTTGGCGATCTCTGCCTTTAGCTTCTCAGCACTAGCCCGGATCATATCTTTCTCCAGAGCATACTGGCGCTTCATAGGATCGTTTACGATCTCCACGTGTCTCCTAATGCGGGACTAAGTCCACGTGTGTTATTGGGTGCCCGACTGTGTGATAGAAGGCGTGACAGATCGCGCCAAACGTGACTGTCGGGCTGGCGGAACTGGTAGACGCATGGGGCTTAAAACCCCAAGTTTCATTGAAACGTGAGGGTTCGAGCCCCTCGCCCGACACCACTCAGGCCGGACTTAGAATCCTGAGGCCACAAGGCCGTGCCGGTTCGAGTCCGGTAGCGGGTACCAACCTTTAGCCTCTGTAGTGACAGGACACCCAATGGCCGGGCTTGCTCTCGCGCAGCTCGGGCACGCGCTGGGCGCAGTCGGGCTTGGCGATCGGACAGCGCGTGTGGAAGTGGCAGCCCGAGGGCGGCCGGATCGGATTGGGCACGTCCCCTTGCAGCATGATGCGTTTGCGCTTCACCGTCGGATCGGGGATCGGCACGGCCGAGAGCAACGCCTCAGTGTAGGGATGCAGCGGGTTGTCGTAGAGGTCGCGCGACGGCGCGATCTCGACGACGCGGCCGAGATACATCACCGCCACGCGCGTAGAGATGTGCTCCACCACGCTGAGATCGTGGGCGATGAACAGATAGGTGAGGCCGAACTGCTCCTGCAGATCTTCGAGCAGGTTGATGACCTGCGCCTGGATCGACACGTCGAGCGCGGAGACCGGCTCGTCGCAGATCACCAGCTTCGGCTCGACGGCCAGCGCACGGGCGATGCCGATGCGCTGACGCTGGCCACCCGAGAATTCGTGCGGAAAGCGCCGCATATGGTCCGGCTGCAGCCCCACCGTCTCCAGAAGCTGCACCACGCGATCCTCGAGCGCCTGCCGTGACGCCGCGAGGTTATGGATGATGAGCGCCTCGCCGATGATCGCGCCGACTGTCAGACGTGGATTGAGGGACGCATAGGGATCCTGGAAAATGATCTGCATGTCGCGCCGCAGAGCGCGCAACGCATCGGTCTTCATCTTGGTGACGTCGGCGCCCTGAAACAGCACCTCGCCCGAGCTGGGCTCGATCAGGCGCAGGATACAGCGGCCGGTCGTCGACTTGCCGCAGCCGGATTCGCCCACCAGCCCCAGCGTCTCGCCAGGGGCAATATCGAAGCTGACACCGTCGACGGCATGGACCTTGTCGACGACGCGCGAGAATACGCCACCCGTAATCGCGAAGTGCTTGCGCAGATCGCGGACCGACAGCAGCGTGTTGCCACTGGGCTGCCGGCCGCTCACAGCACGCACCGTACGAAGTGGCCCGGCCCGACTTCCTTGAGGGGCGGCATCGCCCGGGTACAGACCTCCATGGCGTGCTTGCAGCGCGAGGCAAAGCGACAACCCGGCGGCGGATCGAGCAGGCTCGGCACCGTGCCCGCGATCGCTTCCAGACGCTGCTTCTTCTCGGCCGCCCGGTCGACGCGCGGAATCGAGCGGATCAGGCCCTGCGTGTAGGGATGTCGCGGATTGCCGAACAGCGCCTCGACCGGCGCTTCCTCGACCACCTTGCCGGCATACATCACCGTCACCCTCTGGCAGGTCTCGGCCACCACGCCCATGGCGTGGGTGATCAGCATGATCGCCATACCGAACTTGTCCTTCATCTCCTGCATCAGCTCCAGGATCTGCGCCTGGATGGTGACGTCGAGTGCCGTCGTCGGTTCGTCGGCGATCAGGAGTTTGGGCTGGCAGGAAAGCGCCATGGCGATCATCACCCTCTGGCGCATGCCGCCGGAGAACTGGTGGGGATAATCGTGCACCCGGCGCTGCGGATGCGGGATGTTGACCAGACGAAGCATATCCGCGGCGCCGACCAGCGCCTGCTTGCGCGACAGTTTCTGATGCAGCTCGATCACCTCGGCGATCTGGTCGCCGACGGTGTAGACCGGGTTGAGCGAGGTCATCGGCTCCTGGAAGATGATCGCGATTTCCCGGGCGCGGATCTTGTTCATCTCCGTCTGATCGAGGGGGATCAGGTTCCTGCCCCGCCACAGAATTTCGCCGCCCTCGAAGCGGCCCGGCGGCATGTCGATCAGCTTCAGCACGGAGCGTGCCGTCACCGTCTTGCCGCACCCCGACTCGCCTACGACGCCCAGCGTCTCGCCGCGATCGATATGGAGATCGACGCCATCGACGGCACGCACCATGCCGTCATCGGTCTTGAACCAGGTCTTGAGACCGCGGATATCCAGCAGAGGTTCAGCCACGCATACGCTCGCGTCAGAGGACTCGGCGCGGGTCGAGCGCATCGCGCAAGCCGTCACCGATGAAGTTGATGGCAAGCACGGCCAGGAAGATGGCGGCACCGGGGAACAGCGCCCAATGCGGCGCGATGTCGAGATAGTCCTTGGCGTCGCGCAGCACGCTGCCCCAGGTCGGCACGTCGGACGGAAAGCCGAGGCCGAGGAACGACAGCGTCGATTCAGCAATGATGGCGGCGGCGACGTCGATCGTGCCGGCCACGATCACCGGCCCCAGGGCGTTGGGCAGGATATGCTGGACGACCTGACGCGTCTTTGAGGCACCTAGCGCGCGGGCAGCCTCGACGAACTCCTTTTCGCGCAAGGAGAGGAACTGCGCGCGGACCAGACGCGCTACCGGCATCCAGCGCAGGCCTCCGATCACCACCACGATCAGGATGAAGGCGCCGCCCTCGACGCCGAAGATGCCCTTCATCGTGTCGCGGAAGAGGTAGATCACCAGCAGCAGCAACGGCAGCTGCGGCAGCGACAGGAAGAGGTCGGTAAGCCACATCAACACGGCATCGACCCGTCCGCTCGACATGCCGGCCAGCGCACCGACCAGGATACCGACGACGACGGCGACGACCATGGCCGCCAGCCCGACGGCCAGCGAGATGCGGCCACCATAGAGGAGCCGCGCCAGAAGATCCTGGCCGAGATCGTCCGTGCCCAGCGGATGCGCCCAGGACGGCCCCTGCAGCTTGGCGGCAAAGTCGATGTCGTTGATCGGCACCGGCCAGATGACCGGCCCGAGCGCCACGGCCGCGAACATGACGATCAGCACGATGCCGCTCACCACGGCGAGCCTGTGCCGGCGGAAACGCCGCCATGCCTCGCGGGCCGGCGTAACGGGCCGGCTCTTGCGAGCGGCTGCCGCGGCGACGCGCGGTGCTTCAGCGGAAAGCGATGCGGGGGTCGAGCCAGCCATAAAGGATATCGGCGATAAGGTTGAAGAGGACAACGAGACAGGCGAACACGAAAGTCACGCCCATGACGACGGGAGTGTCGTTGGCGAGCATGGCCGAGATCAGCAGCGAGCCGATGCCCGGGACACGGAAGATCTGTTCCGTGACGATGGCGCCGCCGAACACGATCGGCATCTGCAGCGCCACTAGGGTCACGACTGGGATCAGCGCATTGCGCACGACATGCTTGGTGATCACCTTGCGCTCGCCGATGCCCTTGGAGCGCGCAGTGGTCACATAGTCCAACCGGATGACGTCGAGCACCGAGGAGCGTACGTAGCGTACCAGCGAGGCGCCCTGGAACAGGCCCAGCACCGCCACCGGCATGATCGATTGTTTTATGTGCTCCCAGTAGAACAGCCAGCCCTTGGCTTCTATGTCGGTGCGATAGACGAAGGGCAGCCAGTCGAGCTGGATCGAAAACACCAGGATCAGCAGCAGGCCGGTGAAGAAGGTCGGCAGCGAAAAGCCGATGAAGGCCAGCGTATTGGCGATCTGGTCGAACACCGAATAGGGCCGGGTCGCGGCCAGCACCCCGACCGGCAGCGCCACCAGGATGGCGAGAATCTGCGAGGAGCCGATCACGATCAGCGTCACCGGCAGACGTTGCAGGATCAGCTGGTCGACATCCATGCGGCTGGCGAAGGAAAAGCCCCAGTCGCCCTGCAGCATGGCGGCGAGCCAGTGCAGGTAGCGCGTCCAGATCGGGTCATCGAGACCGAACTTGGCCCGCAACGCCATGCGGACCTCGGGCGGCACCGCAGGGTTGGTGGCAAGTTCCTCGAAGGGATCGCCCGGCGCCATGGCGAGCACGGCGAACAGGACGACGCTGATCCCGAGCAGACTAGGGATGGCGATCAGCAGGCGACGGATAATGTACTGACGAGACATTGGCGGGCCTTACGCCCCTCCCCCACAGAGCGAGGGAGGGGTCCTAACTGGCTGTGTCTCAGGCTTCCTTGAACCAATCCGACAGGTCGGATGTATTGTTGTCCCAGCCGCTGATCTGTGCCTTGAGTTTGAGCGCCTGCGCAGAGACCGTCGGCCGCTGCACGACGCCCAACACGATGTGATTCTGAATCGCCAGGTCGTTCATCTTGATGAACATCGCGGCCCGCTTGACGGGATCGAGTTCCGACTCCGATTCCCGATAGAGCTTCTCACACTCCGGACTCTGCCAGCGCGTGATGTTGCGGCCCTGCCACTTGTTGTCCTTGGAAGCGGCCTCCCAGGGGACGAACTGAAGCATGTGCAGCGCGGGATCCGGCTGCGTCATGGTCGTCGTGTACATCTCAAGGTCTGTATAGAACTTGGTGTAGGTGTCCGGATTGGCGACGTCGGACGAGAAGAAGACCGATGCCGTCACCGATTTCAGTTCGATATCGATGCCGGCCTTCTGGGCAGCCTGCTTCACGATCGCCTGCGTCTTCTGACGCGGCTGGTTGATCGAAGTCTGGTAGACGAACTTCAGCTTCTTGCCATCCTTGGCACGAATGCCATCGGGCCCCTTCTTCCAGCCGGCTTTCTCGAGAATGTCGTTCGCCTTGTCGACATTGAACTCGATCGGATTGTTCTTGGAACGGAAGCGTTCCGGATTGTAGAGGAAGTCGCGGGTCGCCGGGCCGGTACGCCCGTAGATGTGCTGCTCGATCGACTTGTTGTCGACTAACAGCGCCATCGCCTTGCGCACTTCCGGATCGCTGAGCGTCGGGTGCTTGGTCTTGAGGCTCGACCGCTCGCCGTCGACCTCGGTCCACGGATCGGTCTGGTTCATCAAGAAGAACTCGATGTTGCCGCCCGGCGTGACCTGGACGCGGCCCTTGCCGCCCTTCTCCAGTCGCGACAGAATCTCGTCTTCGACCTGCATGTTCCAGGCGAAGTCGTATTCGCCGGTCTGCAACACCGCACGCGCCGCCGACACCGCATCGCCGCCGCCCTTCATTTCGATCGCATCGAAATAGGGCTTGTTGGCCTGGTGGTAGTTCGGATTGATCACGCCGGAAACCATGTCGCCCGGCTTGAAATCCTTGAACATGTAGGGGCCGGTGCCGACCGGCTTCAGATTGGTGGGAGCGTCGCGCGACTTGGCGCCGATGTAGTCGGCAAACAGATGCTTGGGGATGAGCTGTCCGCGCGCACCGACGAACGCATCGGCCCAGAACGGCGTCGGCTTCTTGAACTTCACGACCACGGTGTACTGGTCAACTTTTTCGGCAACGACGTCCTGATAGGAGCCGATCGTGTAAGCTGCCGTCGCCGGGTCCTTGGCGTACTCCCAATTGAAGATGACGTCGTCGGCCGTGAACGGCTTGCCGTCATGCCAGGTGACGCCCTGCTTCAGCTTCCAAGTGACCGACTTGCCGTCGGCGGCGACGCCGCCATTCTCGCGGGTCGGGATCTCGGCTGCCAGTTTGGGCTTGAGATTGCCTTCCGTATCCCAGGCAGCCAGCGGCTCATAGAAGAGGCGCGAGCCGTCTTGGTCCTTGGTGCCGACCGCGAAATGTGGGTTCAGAAGGGTAGGCCCCTGCCACCACAGGACCTTCAGCGTGCCACCGCCGCCGCGCTTCGTCGGTTTGTAAGTCGATGGGCTCTGCGCCATCGCAACGCCCGACTGCATCAGAAGCAGGCTGGCAGTCGGTGCGGCAATGCCAACCGCCATCATGCTCCGGACGAAGCCTCGTCGCGACAGCTTGCCGGCCTTCACCTTCCCAATGAGGCCACGCAATTCACGTTCGTTCATCGTTACGCTCCCAAGTCTTGGATGTCCGTCCCCGAGCCGCCCTCGCTATGCTGCAAGATGCGTGCAATTCTCTGATCGTTACAGGCTGTCACGCTGCAGTCAATGACAGCTCGAATTCTTGGGGGAGATTCCATGGCATGGCTTTACCTGGTTTTGGCAGGGATTTGCGAGATCGGCTGGCCGGTCGGCCTCAAGCTCGGCTGGACCGACGAAGGCGCCCGTCCTTGGTGGATCGTATTCGCGATCGTCGCCATGGCAGCCAGTGGCGCGCTGCTTTTGTGGGCACAGCGGGTCATTCCGATGGGCACCGCCTATGCGGTCTGGACCGGCATTGGTGCCGTCGGCGCCTTCACGGTCGGCATCCTGGCGTTCGGTGATGCCGTGTCGACCATGCGGATCGTCTCGATTGGCCTTATCGTCGCCGGCATCATCGGCCTCAAGCTCGCGTAAGGATGCGTACCCATGCGTATGAAAGGGAAAGTCGCACTGATAACGGGTGCGGCGAGCGGCATGGGTGCCGCAACCGCCCGTTTGCTGGCGCGTGAAGGCGCCAAGGCCGTGGTGCTCGCCGATGTCCTCGACAAGGAAGGCGAGGCCGCCGCTGCCGAGATCACGAAGGCAGGCGGCACGGCACATTATGTCCATCTCGACGTCACCAACGAAGATCAGTGGCAGAAGGTGATCGACGGAATTGTCGCCGCCCATGGTGGCCTGGACGTGCTGGTGAACAATGCCGGGATCTCCGGGTCGGCCGAGCAGGACCTCTACGATACGGATGCCTGGAACCGGCTGATGGGCATCAATGCGACCGGCGTCTTCCTCGGAATGAAGTACGGCATCGCGGCGATGCAGAAAGGTAAACGCCACGGCTCGGTGATCAACCTGTCCTCGATCTCGGGCATCGTCGGCCAAGCCTACATCCATGTCGGCTACAACGCCTCCAAGGGTGCCGTACGACTCCTAACCAAGGCAGCCGCCGCACAACACGGCAAGGAAGGCATCCGGGTCAACTCGGTACATCCGGGCCTGATGCCGCCGATGCGCACGTCGGGGCGTACGGCCGATCCCGAACAGCGGGCCAAGACCCTGAAGGGCGTGCCGCTCGGCCGCGCCGGCGAGGTCGACGAAGTGGCCTATGCCATTCTCTTCCTGGCTTCCGATGAATCCTCGTATGTCACCGGCGCCGAGCTGGTGGTCGACGGCGGCTGGACGGCGGTCTGACATGAAGGACGAGAAGCAGGGCGCCACGGTCGCTCCCTGGAAAGTGCTGGAGTCCCGGTACGCTTACCGCGACCGTTGGATCGCTCTCCGGTCGGACAAGGTGGAGTTGCCCAACGGCCACGTCCTCGCGCCCTATCATGTCATCGAGCAACCCGACTGGGTGACGGCCCTGGCTCTGACGCACGACGGCAACATCATCCTGATCGAGGAATATCGCCACGGTTGCCAGCAGACCGTTGTCGAACTGCCGAGCGGCATCCACGACAAGCCGGGTGAGCCGACTATCGAGGCAATGAAACGCGAGCTTCTCGAAGAGACGGGCTTTGCCTCCGAGGAATGGCATCCCCTGGGCACGTTCTTCGCCAATGCACCGCGGCTCAACAACCGCGTTCACTGCTTCCTGGCGCTGGATGCTCGCAAGGTGGCCGATCCCAAGCTCGACGATGGCGAGGTACTGGTGCCGCGCCAGGTCCCCTTCGCCGAATACATCGCCGATTTGCGTGAAGGACGACGTACGCTGCACGGCTTCCAGGGCGGCGCGATGTGGCTGCTGCATCTCCATGCCGCGAAAACCGGCGACCCGCGGCTTGCCCCCTTGCGCTTCTGACTCCTGCAACCCTGCTGCGACACTATGAGAAATAGTGTCGGCTTGTGATTGGCCGACGGGCCTGCCAAAAATTCACCATGATTCGCAAACGTCCCGATTCGGGTTGGCGCGCATCGGCATTTGCCGTTGCGTTGTTTGCGATCACGCTCAACTTCCTGCAGCCGATGGCACACGCTGCCATGCTGCGCGATGCGGGTCCGCTCGCTGCCGCCAAGATGTGGGGCGCTTTCTGCCTACCCAGTGCAGGCCAAGACGACTCCCCGTCGTCCACGCCGGCGGAAACCCAGAACCACGAATGCTGCCTTGGCCTCGCCCATGCTCCGGTGCTGGCCGAGCCCTCCGCCGCATTCATCCGCATCGAGCCTGTCGTCACGACGATCCGCGTCATGGCCGTAGTCGATGCACACTCTCCCGTCGGCATTCGCGACGGGCCCAGTCAACCCCGCGCGCCACCTTCCCTCGTCTGACTCCTGCAGCCGCGACGCGCTCACCCGCGTCGCGTTCGTTTGTCATTCGTGGGGAGAGTTCATGTTTTCCGTTCGCGCGGCGACGTTTGCCGCCTTTACAGCCTTGGGGCTGGCTCCTGTACTGGCCAAGGCGCAGGTCTCATCGACAGCGGACCCTCCGGCAGCACCACCGGCGGCGACCATCAATCTGCCGCCGATCACCGTCAGCGCCGGCCGCGGTTCCGACCTCGAGAAGCTCGATGTCAGCACGACCGTAGTCACGCGAGAGCAGATCGAGGCCATGCCGGAGACCGGCGTCGACCAGATCGTGAACCGCATCCCCGGCGTCTGGCTGCCGACGATCCCGACCGGCCAGCTTCATCCGACGGCCCAGCCGGTCAACATTCGCGGCTTCGGTACCACCACGACCATCAACACGCTGGTGATGGTGGACGGCGTGCCGATCAACGACCCCTATTTCAGGACGATCAACTGGAGCGCGATCCCGAAGAATTCGGTCGCTCGGATCGAGGTCATCCGCGGCGGCGGCGCGACCAGCCTGTGGGGCAACATGGCCATGGGCGGCGTCATCAACATCGTGACCCGCGAGCCCACCAAGACTGGCGTGGCGGCCGACGTGAGCTACGGCAGCTTCAACACCTCGACCGCCGAGATCTCGACCAGCCTCGCGGTGAACGACAAGCTGAAGGTCGGTCTTTCCTACAACCACACCCAGAGTGCGGGTTACAACACGACGCCCGCCCAGTATCGCAACGTCAACCTCGTCCCGACCGCGTCGAAGGCCGACAATGTCGCCTTCTCCGCCTTCCTGACACCCAGCGAGAGTCTCAAGCTCTACGCAAAGGCCTACTTCAACCAGACTTACGAAGATGGCCTGACCTGGGCCTACGCCCATAACAACTGGTCGACCTATCGGCTGCTGCTGGGCGGCTCCTATCGGCTCGACGAGAAATCCTCGATCAACTTCAACGCCTGGGCTGGCGGCGGCTCGTTCGGCACCATCAACGTGGCGAGCGGCGCCTATACGCTGAACAACACCAGCGCCACGAACCAGTTCGTCAGCCAGATCGAGACGGCACCCAATTCCGAGCAGGGTGGCTCGATCTTCTACGAGGCGAACTTCGGACCGATCCGCGACGTCAAGATCGGCGTCGACGCACGCCGTATCGTCATCTCCGACTACAACAACCTCTACGCCAGCGCGACCGCCGCCCCCACCAGCTTCGTCGCCAATGGCGAGCACCGGCTGCAGGGCATCTTCGCGCAGGGCACCTATCGCGTTCCGGGGATACCGCTCGATGTCACGATCGGCCTGCGCGGCGATTTCTGGCAAGCGCTCAACGCCAATGTACTGACCGTCAACTCCGGCACCAACAATCCGGTCGCCAACTCCAGCGCCTCGAGCTTCGATCCGCGGCTCGGACTGAAATTCCATGTTACCGACGAGCTGGTGCTGCGTGGCGCGATCTATCGCAACTTCTCCGCGCCAGGCATGAACCAGATGTACCGCAGCTTCGCCAGCGGCACGTCCTACACGGCCATCAATCCCAACCTGCAGCCCATGACCAACTTCGGCCAGGAGATCGGCTTCGACTTCCAGTGGCGCGAGTTCAACCTGTCGGGAACCCTCTTCAACAACAACCTCGACAACTTCATCGACTTCGTCACGGTCTGCAATGCCAGTGCGGCGTGCGCTGCTCCCTTCGTCTCGGCGGCAGGGCTCAGTCCGGCCTTCACGACGGTGCGGCAGTACCAGAATGTCGGCAACGCCACCTTCCGGGGCGTCGAGATCATCGGCGGCTGGCAGCCGACCAAGGAACTGAAATTTGGCGCGAGCTTCGTCGCCACCTCGGCCTATCTCACCAGTTCCAACTTCCCGACCCTGATCCGGACCGGCGTACAGCTCGGGCAGGTACCGACCACGATGGTGACCGCCAGCGCCGAATGGCGGCCGATTCCGGAGCTGGTGCTGACGGCGTCCTTGAAGTCCTTCCCGGCCTACTGGAACGACACGGGCCACACCCAGCTCAACGAGGGGGCAACCCTGATCGATCTCGGCCTGACCTATTCGCCGGTCAAGGATGTCGACATCTACGCCAGCGTGCAGAACCTCACGAACGTGCAGTATCTCGCGTCGGGCTATACCCTGACCTCGTTCGAGGGTTCGACGGTCAACGCCTCGGCTATTCCCGCCCTGGGGATGCCGCTCACCGCCACCGCCGGCCTGCGAGTGAGGTTCTGATGCGCCTGTTCCTTGCCTTCCTGGCGACCCTTCTGCTGGCTGGCCCCGCTGCCGCCCAGCACCACAATCACGGCAAGCCGGGCGCTGCGCCTGAAGCCTTCACTGCCACACCGGCCTTCGGTCCCGACGGTACGCTATGGCTGGTGCGCGCGTCGGCCGACAAGATCGCCGTGGTGAAATCGACCGATCTCGGCAAGACCTTCTCCGAGCCCGTCGCGGTGACGCCCGAGCCGATGAACCTCGACTGGGGTCCCGATGCGCGCGCGCGTATCGCGGTCGATCCAAAGGGTGGGGTTATCGTCACCTTCGCCATCTTCCAGGACAAGAACTTCAACGGCCGCGCCTTCTTCGCCCGCTCCAACGACAACGGGGCGAGCTTCACACCGCCGCGGCCAATCACTACCGACAAGACCAGCCAGCGTTTCGAGACGGTGGCCGTCGATCCCTCGTCGGGTCGCGTCTTCGCGGCCTGGCTCGACAAGCGCAACGGCCCCAGGGCGCGCGCCGCAGGCAAGCCCTATCCTGGCGCCGCTCTGGCCTATGCCTGGGAGGATGGCGACGCCGGCTTCGGCAAGACGGAGATCGCGCTCGACAACACCTGCGAATGCTGCCGGCTGGGCGTCGCCTTCGCAGGACCGGGCCGGCCTGCGATCGTGTTCCGCAATATCTTTCCCGGTTCGGTGCGCGACCATGCCGTCGTCACCTTCACGGACGCGACGACACCCGGTCCGCTGCGCCGGGTCAGTGCCGACGACTGGAAGATCGAGGCCTGCCCGCATCATGGCCCCACCATCGCCATTGCGCCGGACGGGTCCTATCACGTCGCCTGGTTTACCGATGCGCCGTCGCGCAAGGGCCTGTTCTATGCCCGCGCCGATAATGGCAACGTTCCCTTCAGCGCACCGCGTGCCCTGTCCTCTCCCAACCGCCAGCCGGCCCGGCCCTATCTTCTATCGGACGGTCAGGCCCTGCATCTGGTGTGGAAGGAATTCGACGGCACGAAGTCGGTGGTGCGTTGGCAAGTGAGCCGCGACAGCGGCCGCCAATGGACCGACGCCCGTACGATTGCCGAAACCGCCGATGCCTCGGACCATCCGCTGCTCGTCGCCCATGGTGGCCACGCCTATCTCTCGTGGCTGACCAGGATCGAGGGCTATCGGCTGATCCCGCTGGAGAACCAGCCATGAGGAAGACCGCCATCCTTGCCCTGCTGCTGGCGCTGGGACCCTTTGGCCAGGCCCACGCCGCCGATCCGCAGCCGTTCGAGCGGGGCAGCTGGTCGAGGCTCATGGCCGCCCATGAAGGCCAGCCGACGATCGTCCACCTGTGGGGGCTCACCTGCGCACCCTGCCTGACCGAGCTGCCGCATTGGGCCAAACTTCAGAAGGAGCGCCCGGACATGCGGCTGGTGCTGCTGGCCGCCGATCCCGTGCCGCAGCCGCCGGCGCGTGTCGAGGAGATGCTGACCCGCACGGGCCTCGGCGAGACAGAAAGCTGGAGCTTCGCCGACCGCTTCAACGAACGCCTGCGCTATGAGATCGATCCCTCCTGGTCCGGCGAACTGCCGCGCACCCTGATGATCGACCGCGAGGGCAAGGTCACGACCCTGCCGGGCGTTGCCGATCTTGCCGACGTCAAAGCGTGGCTCGACCGACAGCGCCAACGTTGAAGCTGGCTTCTGCTCCGACCATATCCACCCCAATCCCTTGAAAGGAATAAAACCATGACTCTCCGTCGCTGGCTCATTGCCACCGCCATTGCCACCTTCGCCCTGCCGGCTGTCGCACAAGACTACAAGGTCGGCTCACTTGAGATCGTCAATCCCTGGACACGCGCGACGCCGCCCTCGGCACAGAGCGGCGGCGGCTTCCTCACCATCACCAACAAGGGCACGACGCCCGACCGGCTCGTCGCCGTGCGCAGCGCAGCTGCCAACAAGGCCGAAATTCACGAAATGAAGATGGACGGCAACGTGATGCGCATGCGCGAGCTGGAAAAGGGACTGGAGATCGCGCCCGGCGCCACCGTCGAACTGAAGCCCGGCAGCTATCACCTGATGTTCATGGAGTTGAAGGCGCCCTTCGCCAAGGACGCCAAGATCCCGGCCACGCTGGTCTTCGAAAAAGCTGGTTCGGTCGATGTCGAGCTGAGCGTCGCCGCGATGGGTGCCGCATCGCCCGCCATGAAACACTGAGGCGGGCGACGCGACGATGAGGAGCTACATCGCCTTCAGGAGTTCCCAGGCGATCATGGCCATGCCGATCACGGACACGAACCAGGCGAGCGTACGCAGCCAGGCGATGCCGGCGACATAGATCACGGCATAGGCGACGCGCGCCCAGAAGAAGATCATGGCGCCCATCGCCGTCACGGCGTTGGCCTTGCCGGCCGCTGCTGCGATCAGCACCAGCGCTGCGAACAGCACCATGTTCTCGATCATGTTGAGGTGGGCACGCTTGGCGCGGCCCGCCCAACCGGGAATCTCGCCAAGGCCCTCGCGGTTACCGGCGAGCGTGTTGAGACCGACCGCTTGGTTGGCGCCGATTGCCGCCACCAGCACTTGCACGAACGTCAGGATCGTAGAGAAGAGGAGGTATTTCAGGTCCGGAGACATTGCGTTGCTCCTGCGCTTCTTGGGCTATTTGGTCCCGAAGAGACGGTCGCCCGCATCGCCGAGCCCAGGAACAATATACCCGTGATCGTTGAGTTTTGCATCGATTGCTGCCGCGAACACTTGCACATCTGGATGAACTTCGGCGAAGGCTCGTGCGCCCTGCTCCGAACCCAGAATGCAGATGAACTTGATCCTTTTGGCTCCGGACTCCTTCAAGCGATCTACGGCGGCGATCGCCGAATGCGCAGTGGCGAGCATGGGATCGCAGACAATGACGTCGCGGTCCGAGATGTCCTGCGGGATCTTGAAGTAATACTCGACCGCCTGAAGCGTGCGTGGATCGCGATAGAGACCGACATGGCCCATACGTGCCAGCGGCACAAGATCGATGATGCCCTCGGCCAGCCCTAGACCCGCCCGCAGAATCGGCACCACGACCAGCTTCTTGCCGTCGAGCAGCGGCGCTTTCATCGCTTCAATCGGCGTTTCGATGTCGCGCTCGACCAAGGGCAGGTCACGCGTGGCGTCGTAGCCCAGCAGCAACCCCATCTCGCGCAGCAGCCGGCGGAAATTCGTGCTCGACGTCTCCTTGTCGCGCATCTTGCTGAGCTTGTGCTGCACCAGCGGGTGGCTCACGACATGGATCGAATGCGGCAATGACATTGATGAAGACTCCCCTCAAAACACCGTGCCGTCGCTTTCTATGGCGATCGGCGGCCCCCCGCCCGGGCGACGCTCCGCCGCGAGCCTGCGTCCGGCAAACCAGGTGCCGGCCTCCAGCACTTTAACCAACGGCAGACGCGCGGCATCGAGGCCGAGATGGCCGCGCACATGCTCGGCAATCCGGTCGAGCAGCATCACCGTCAGCGCCCGCCATTCGACGATGGCCTCGTCGCCGGGCTTGAACGCTTTTTCCAGCAGGGCGCGCTGCTTGGGTTGCAAGGCCCCCGCATCGACCAGCAGCCCGCCGTTGCGATACTCGGGCAGGCCCGTCAACGCGTCGAGTGCGACGACGCGCAGTCCCGCGCCTTCGATCGGCTCGACCAGCGAATAACTCATCCATTGCGAGAGCTTGTGGAACGGCACCAATCCGACCGCCGGGTGCTCCCAGACGTCACCGAGCTCGGTCGGCCAGATCGACGAGAGCTTGTCGAGGACCGCCGCCAGAATCGATTCGGCCTTCACCTCGCTGCTGCCCGCGACGATATCGAACAGCGCGCCCGGCCGTTCGAGCCCCGTGCCGCCCAGCTTGCGCAGCAGCTCGGCGCGACCTTCCAGGCCGAGCAGCGGATTGTGCGCCTTTACCTGAAAGCCCATGGCGATATCCATGGGCGTCAACGCCGCGAGACGCTCGGCATCGACCCGCAGAGGGTCGCCCTTGGCGTCGCGGCTGAAAGCGCCATGGGCGAACATGTGCAGGCTCGCCACGCCGAGCCCTTCGGAGCGCGCGTAGGTTTCACCCGTGCCCGGCTCGCGATAGCTCCAGGCGGTGCCGGCACCGGCGTCGAGCAGCACCGACACGACCGCTAGGTCGATGCGGCGACGCGCGATTTCTTCGGGCGGCAACCCCTTCAGCCGTTCTGACAATGCGCTCCAGCGATCGCGGCCTCCGACTTCGAAGTGCCGCCAGCGCGAATGGAAGGGAATGGCCGCCGGATTGGGAAAGCGCTCCCGCGTCACGGCAAGCGTCGCCTGTACCGCCGCTTCCAGCCCGTCGCCCGACAGGGAAAACCAATGCGACTGCCCGTCCTCGACATGCTTCAGCACCCTGGCCGACCGCTCGCGAATGGCCGCTGGTGTGCGGAGGTAGGCAATCGAGTCAGTCGTTGGACGAGTGCGCCCCAATGACGTCATTCGTCCAACCCCCTGCCCTTGGGCCTAGCCAGCTCCTCGACGGCAGGCTTCTTCGGCGTGAAGTAGCCGGCGGCCTTCTTGGCATCCATTTCGACCTGGGCGTCTGCAGGAATCAGTTCATCGGGAATCGGCACCTGTTCGACCACCTCGATCCCCTGTTCACGCAAGGCATCCGACTTCATGTTGCTCATCGAGGCGAAGCGGTCGATCCGCGCGATGCCCAGCCAATGGAACAGGTCGGGCATCAGCTCCTGAAAACGCATGTCCTGTACGCCGGCGACGCATTCGGTGCGGTTGAAGTACTGCGCCGCAGAATCGCCGCCCGGCTGGCGCTTGCGCGCGTTGTAGACCAGGAACTTGGTCACCTCGCCCAGCGCCCGGCCCTCCTTGCGATTGTAGATGACCACGCCAACGCCGCCCTTCTGCGCCATCTCGATGCAGATCTCGATGCCATGCGCGAGGTAGGGTCGGCAGGTGCAGATGTCGGAACCGAACACGTCGGAGCCGTTGCACTCGTCGTGGAGGCGGCAGGCGATTTTGGTTTCCGGCTTGCCGAGCTTCCGCACGTCGCCGAAGAAATAGATCGTAGATCCACCGATGGGCGGCAGGAAGAGTTCGAGATCCATGCGCGTGACGAGCTCGGTGTACATGCCGCCGGTCTGCTCGAACAGGGTGCGGCGCAGATCGGTTTCCTTGACGCCGAAACGCTCTGCGATCCCGGGCAGCCACCATACCGGCTCGACCGCAGCCTTGGTGACCTTCACATCGCCCGACGAACTCAGGATGTCGTTGTCGGGTTTCAGCCGCCCGGCCGCGATGGCATCGCGGATTTCCGGCATGTGCACATGCGCCTTGGTGACGGCGATGGTCGGGCGGATGTCCCAGCCCGCCGCCAGCTTGTCGGCGAATACTTCGGCCACCATGTGGCCCCAGGGATCGAGCGACACGATCTTCTTCGGGTCGAACCAGCTTTCGAACGGGCCGATAGGCTCGGCTGGCGACGTATTCGTAAAGTCCGGCCGATGCCCGGGTTTCAGCTCCTGCGCCGCGATCGCGAGGGCGCGATAGATGCCGTAGCTGCCGGAATGCACGCCGATGGCATTGCGCCGTGCAGGATCCGCCACCGTGCCCACGACGGGGCCGCGAATTGCCGGATCGCGCGCGCCCCACACGACCGGAGGCGCGGCCTGGCCGCCCTGGCTGGGATGGGTATTCAATCTGATATGAGCCATGTGCCTTCCAGATCCCTCGGAGCGGGAAAGCGAGGCAGTGTAGTCCCTGTGGATTACGAAGGAAAGAATCTCAGGAAGGGTGGAAAGTCGGGGAAATCCAACTACTTGGCGCCCCTGGTCGCCTGCAGATAGTCGACGATGGCCGCGACATCGGCCTCTGCCACCGGCGCCTTGTAGGCATGGATCATCTTCTCGACGATGTCCGTCCACACGGCCCGGGTGAGGGCGGGCTGGGTCAGCACCATGCCGGCGGAGTGGCAGGACAGGCAGTTGGCGGCAACCGCATCCGCCTTCGCGCCGCCGGGGAAGGCCACGTCGCTGACCGGCAGCTCTACGGACACCGACTTCAAAACAAAGCCCGCGGCCGGCGACGTAGAGGCGGCGACCACAGGCGGCGGCGGAAGCTGGACTGCGGGATGGCCGATCAAGGCAAGCACCAGACCCGCCAGGATCGGAACGGCAAAGCCAACCACGCCCATGGAGATTTTCATCGGTCAGGCCACCTTCGCGCGCACCGTCTCGATGCCATTGTGCATGAACCCGCTGGGATTCCAGTTGTTCGCCCGCGGTTGAGCGAGCCCGTCGTCGTTGGTGCAGCGGACCATCAGTGCGAGATCGCCGGCGGCCGGCGTCACCTCGGCCTGCCATTGCCGGAAGCTGTACTTGCCTTCGTCGCGGCCGAGAACCGTCGGCAACCAGGTGGTGCCGCCATCCATCGAAAGATCGACCGACCTGACCCCGGTCGCGCCGCCGAAGGCGATGCCACGCACCAGGTTCTTCAGGCCGGCCTTCAAAGGCTCGCCAGCCCTGACGTTGGTAATGAAGGAGCGCGGCACCATTTTCGTGATTGGCACCATCGCAACGCCAGTCTGGCCCGGCTTCATGTCCGCAGCTGGCGTATCGGGGATCAGGTACGCGCTCTTGGTCCAGAAGTTCTCATCAGGTGTCGACAGCACTTCGATGTGGTCGAGCATCTTCACCCAATAGGTCGAGTACCAGCCCGGCACCACGAGGCGCAGGGGAAAGCCATTCAACAGCGGAAGCTGTTCGCCGTTCATGGCGTAGGCGATCATCACTTCGCCGTCGCGCGCATGATCCAGCGAGAGCGACTTCATGAACTTCGGCGCGTCACCCACCACGGGCTCGTCGAGCCCAGCGAAGCGCACGGCGACGGCGCCGGGCTTGATGCCGGCACGATCCAGCACGTCGCGAAGCTTCACGCCCATCCACTTGGCGTTGCCCATGGCGCCGTTGGCCCACTGCGCGCCGGCAACACGCGGCTCTGTAAAGCCGCGCGAATTGCCCGAGCATTGGTTGACCGCCGCCAATTCCACGCGTGGCAGGCCGTCGACGATCTCCTTCAACGACAGCGACAGTTCTTTGTCGACATGGCCCTGCACGGAGAGCCGGAAGGTGTCCACGTCGATCTCGGTCGGAATGACCGCCCAGTGCCAACGCACGTAGAAGGCATCGTTGGGCGTAAAGACGCCGCGGTCGAAGACTTCGAACGGTGTTTCGAGCAGCGGCGGGCGGGTCCGCTGCAGGATCATCGGTCCCTTCTGGGGAAAGGCCTTGGTGACAACCCGCTTGTCAGGACCGCCCGGCAAAGGCAGTGCAATCGTGGTCGGAGTCGCCGGACTTTGCGCCCAGGTGGCGCCCGACACGAGCATGAGGCCGCCCGTTCCGGCTTGCGCCAGAAAGGCCCGTCTCGATGATGTTTTGCTATTCACGGCGCCCTTTTGGACGATTGCGAGTCAATCCGAAAGCTAATTGGATATATCGCAATATAACTGCACCTTTTTAGTTGCGCTGTTTCGCCTCGGCTGCACTCCCGAAATCGTGTTCGCGTTTCCACTGCAGTAATGTGTATATATCATGACGTGTGTGGGAAGGAGCTCCTGCTGGCAGACTGCTTTTGGGGAGCATCTGTCAGGCGGGAGATCTCCGTTGCTGTTGTCCGATGGACGCTTCGATGGGGTTCTAAGATGAAATCGTTGGGTATAGGTCTTTTACTGGTTGCGATGGCCGCGGGACTGGCCTGGGCGCAGCAGGCGGCAGCACCGCCGCCTGCTCAACAGCTGCCTTCGAAGATTTGTCTCTCGCAGTACACGCCGATGCCTGGCCAGTCGGCCGCGGGGCTGATCACAGCAGGCTATGACATCAAGGCGGCCGTGCCGGGCGGTCTATGGGTGCAGAAGGATCGCGAGGTCTACTACTGCAACTCCGGACGACCGCTTGAGACCGAACCGCTATGCTGGCGTCTGCGCGAGCCGAGCGCCGGCAACTTCTGCTGACCGGGGGACTTAATAAGGGCATGCTCGCGTCCAACGTCAGACGGAGGATGGCATGCCTGACCTGTTCCCCACGACCGAAGAGGTCACGCAGGAGAAACTGAAAGACGATGCCGCCACGGGTGGGCCGAGCATCGTCAATCACGTCGGACCGGACTCGTTCAAGAAGGACGGACTGCGACCGTTCTTCGAGTACCGTCCGCTCGGCCTCAAAGAACTGACCGGCGGTAAAGTCGGCGCACACGTGATCCGTGCGGTTCCCGGCCAGCACCCCGACGCCCCCCGTCACAGCCACGCGCTCGAATTTCAGTTCGTCTATGTGCTGAAAGGTTGGGCAATATTCGAGTACGAAGGGTACGGCCAGCATAAGCTGGTTGCGGGTTCGACCGTCTATCAGCCGCCGGGCGTGAAGCATAAGGAGATCGACCATTCGGACGATCTCGAACTGATTGAAATCACAATGCCTGCAGACTTCGAGACGTCGATCGAAGACGAGGCTTCTTCCTGAAGACCACCCCGGAGTCGTTGCACCGGAATCGCCATTCCCCTAAGTTTCCCTGCGCTTCTTTGGGGGAAACTCATGAAATTGCTAGGCACTCTCGGCCTGGCCTGCCTGGCGTCAGGGGTTGCTTTCGCGCAGCAGCCCGGTGGTCCTCCGTCTACCGGATCCAAGCCCGCCTCCTGCCAGTCGCAGTATGCTGAAGCCCCTGCCTATTCGTCGGCTCTGCTCCTCAGCACGGGCTTCGAGATCAAGGCCGCAGTTCCCGGTGGCCTGTGGCTGCAAAAGCAGAAGGATGTTTACTTCTGCAACTCCGGCCGCGCTGCCGACGGCGAGATATTGTGCTGGAAACTGCGCGTGCCGGTGAAGGGCCAGCCCTGCCAGTAACCTCTAGGCGCCGTGCCGCAACAGCCGGCCCGAATGCGTATTGGTCGGCTTGTCGTCGCGCATCGTCACCTGGCCGTTGACCAGGATGTACTTGTAGCCTGAGGCGCGCTGCACGCGACGCCATTCGCCGCCCGGCAGGTCATGCGCGATCTCGTCGGGCAGCACTTTCAACCCGTCATAATCGTAGATCACGATATCGGCCGGTGCGCCCTTCTTCAGAACGCCGCGGCCGCGGAAACCCGCCACTTCCGCCGGCAATGCCGACAAGCGCCAATGCACGTCCTCCAGGCTCAACATCCCGTGCTGACGCACGACCTTGCAGATCGTTTCCGTGGGATAGCGACCAGCCGTCAGGAACTTCGTGTGCGCGCCACCGTCGGAAACGCCGAACAGGATGTAGGGGTCGTCGACCAGTTCCTTCAGATACTCGATGCTGCCGTTGGGCGGCGCGGCGAAGAACTCCGTTTCGAGATTCTCCTCCACGGCCATGTCGAGCATCACGTCGACCGGATGCTTGCCCATCCTCTCGCCGGCATGGGCCAGCGTGTAGTCGAGCCACTTCTTGTTCTTCTCGAGCTTGGGCCCAACGATCGCGATCTGCGGCAACGGACCCGTCGCTGTGATCGGCAGGTTGTCGCGCAAGGCCTGGCGGCGTGCCGGATCAGCCAGCTTGGCCAGGCGCTCCGCGCGCGTGCCGGTCGTGGCATCGCACCAGGCCTGCGAATCGTCGAACAGGTTCCAGTCTTCGAACGTAAAGGTGAAGCCGGCATCGGTGGTGAGCCCCTGCCCCACGACACGGATACCGCGCTCACGACAGCTCTTCAGCCACGCCAGTTGACGGCGATGAATCTCCGGTCGGTGATCGAAGGCCTGGATCACGTTCATGATCATCGGCCGCCCACTGATGCTGGACAGCTCCTCGTAGAAGGTGCGATCGCGAGCGTTGTCGCCCGAGATCAGCAGCATCTGCATGAAGCCCTCGTTGCGCTGGGCAAGTACGCGGGCGAATTCGCGGCAGGTTTCGTCGTGCATGACGTCCGTCGGCATCGGCGTGCCGTCATAGTCGCGTTGCACCGCGGAGGGGCCGGTCGGCAGCATCCGCTGGGCCGACCAGCCGCAGGCGCCGGCATCCATGGCCTCGTGCAGCAGGCGCTTCAGCTCCGCGTGCTGCTCGGGCGTCGGCAGCTTGCCGGCCTTCGCCGCTTCGAAACCCATCACCCAGATCAGCAAGGGCGAGACCGGCACGTAGGGCAGGATGTTCACGGCCTTGGGCGTGGTGTCGACGCTGTCGAGGAATTCCGGGAAGGTCACCCAGTTCCACGGCATGCCTTCCTTCATTGAGGCCATCGGAATCGCCTCGACTCGGGTCATCGACATCATGGCGCGCTCGCGCTCCGCCGGACGCACCGGCGCGAAGCCGAAGCCGCAGTTGCCAATGACCACCGAGGTGATGCCGTGCCACGACGAGAGCGTGCAGTAGGGATCCCAGAAGAGCTGCGCGTCGTAGTGGGTGTGCAGATCGACGAATCCCGGCGCCACGATCAGGCCGCCCGCGTCGATCACTTCGTCGGCCTCACCGGCGCCGATCTGGCCGATCTCGGCGATCACGCCGTCCTTGATGCCGATGTCGCCGCGGAAACGTGGCAGTCGGCTGCCATCAACGACCATGCCTCCCCGGATTACGCGATCGAAACGCGCCATGCTTCCTCCACTACGCTTTTGCTTCTGTTGCAAAAAGCGTGGGCGGCGCACGAAAACCTGTCAACGCCGACGCCACCGCGTCGCAAAACCACGACTGCTGGCTGGCTTCTGTTCACAGGACCGCAGCTCTAGTGCTTGCGCTTATGCTGCAACTTGACTATGACGCAAGCGTCAGTTGTGGCGCTGGGCAGAACCTCGGGGGAGAGTTCTCGGACTGCGACCGCTGGCTTGTGGTGGGTGTGTGGAGTGCCGGCGGCTTCTCGCCGCCGGCACTCAACCCGCCTTCTTCTTGCAGTCAAATGTAATCTGGCGTGGCTTGAAAGGCTGAACCGCGGGCGCTGGTGGAAAGTCCTTTTTGGGCCACGCGCCATCCGCAAGGTGGTGCTCGATCAGCGGGACCAGAAGCTGGAACATGACCCAGCCGCGCAGGCGCACCCCTTCAGGCGTGCCGTGGATCGCGTCGATGAACAGGTTAGGGTCCCGCGGCATCCATTTCGAGACATCGAGAAAGGCGAGCCTGTGCTCGGCGGCATACTTGGCGAACACGCGATTCTGGAAGGCAGCAAGCCGCTCCAAGTCGCGATAGCGGTACGGCGAGTATCCGACATTCAGATATTCGAGAATGCCGCGCTGGCGCTCCGGATCAAGCACCATGCCATCCGACACCAGCCAGACGAACGATGAGAGCGCCAGTTCGCCCCCTATTCCTGCAGTCACGCCGCGAACGATGTCGAGATCATGCAGGATGGTAGGCAGGTTTATCGGCAGGTCGGTGCGGGACAGGTCGGGGTCACCTTCGTCGAGGCCGTTGGGCCAGACGAACTTGTATTCGGGCTTGGCCCATTCGCCGCCGTCCTTCTTGGCCTCGCGTGAGGCCAGCAAGGCCTGCAGCCGCCGCGCCAATGCCGAGCTGTAGGCGAGGTCGGTCAGGGCGCGCTCGAAGGCAGTCGGCTGCTTCTTTTCCATCAGCTCCGCATAGGACGGCTGCGGCGGCAGGTTCGGCACGAGCGAGCGCAGATTGAACTGGTTGGCGCCTTCGTAATAGACGACCAGATCGGGCGCGAGCGGTGCCACTTCCCCGCGCATGATGGCGGCAATATCGGTCGAGTTGATGCTCTCGCGGCCGGCATTCAGCACCTCGAAACGCACATCGAGTTTCTTGGCCGCCGCCCACTGGTTCAACCACTGCCAGACATACTCCGGGTAGGAATACGGAAAATTGTGTGACGCCACCGTCGTCGAGGCCCCGACGAAGGCGATGCGAATGGTCTTGGGCTGACGCGCGACCGGCACAGGTGGGCCGCGGAAACCGTAGGCATTGGTCACCAGGCCATTCGGCGTCGTGGCGTCCGGCAGGAAGCGATAAGGTGGCCGCGGCGAACCATCCGGCGGGTCGTAAACAAAGAGACGTCCCGGAGCCTCCTTCAGATAGGGATGCTGGCAGGGATCGCCCACGAAGAAGCTGTTCCAGGCCTTGAAGGCATCGGCACGGCGGGTCGCGCCGCTGACGCCGCTCAGGTCGATCTCGCGGTCGAGAGCGCGCCATTCTGCCGGAACAGCACGACGGTTCGGTAGCGGCGGCGGATCCTGGGTGAACCATGCGCGCTCGACGCCCGGTGCCAGCGGAATCTTGTCGAGATACTGCCGCGCCGACAGATCGTCGCCCGCTTCCAGCCATCGCACCATGGCCTCGGCTGCCGCCGTGCACAGCACGACGGTGACGATGACCAGCAGGGAGTTCTTCAGCACGTTACGCACGTCTGCCTAGTTAGTCCGTCCTACCTCACGATGCCAGACCGCATGCTATAGAAACACGGACCATGCCGAGAGTTCATGGAGAATTCGATGCAGTTTGGTTGGTTGACGCTTGCCATGTCCCCTTCTCCCGACGAAGACGGGGCCCGCATAGATCAGATCGTTGCCCAGGCCTGCGAAGCCGAACGCCTGGGATTCTCCGACGTCTGGCTGACCGAGCACTACTTCACCGGCGAAAGCGTCTATTGCGACTCGCTCATGTTCGCCGCCGCACTGGCGATGAAAACAGAGAAAGTCCGGCTTGGCTTCGCCGTGGTGCAGACGCCCTTCCATCATCCGGTGCGGCTGGCCGTGCAGCTCGCCCTGCTCGACAATCTCAGCAAAGGCCGCATCGACGTCGGAATCGGCAAGGGGACAGCCTACAACGAATACGAGTTCGTCGGTCACGGCCTGCGCAGCAACGACAGCCGCGAGCGCATGGAGGAAGCTGTCGACATCCTGCAGCGCGCCTGGCGGGAAGCGCCGCTCGACTACGATGGCCGCTTCCACAAGCTGCATGTTCCGGCGATCCGGCCCAAGCCCGTCCAGCTCCCCGGCCCGCCCCTGTGGCGCAGCGTGATCTCGCCGGGCTCTTTCAAGGAATGCGGCAAGCTCGGCGTACCGATCCTGACGGCACGCCTGCCGGTGGAGCGCATCAAGGAGCGCTGGGCGACTTATGCGGCCGGCATCGACGAAGGTGGTCACGACGAACAGACGCGCGCGACGCTGCTCGCCAAGAGCGCACTGTGGCGCAACGTCTATGTCGCGGAATCCGACGCCGAAGCCGAGGATGCGCTGGCCGGCCTGCTGGTCGAGACACGCGCGCACATGATGCATGTGCGTGAGGCGCACAATCCAACCGACTTCGAGCCCGATCCGGCGGCCCTCAATGCCTGGACCGACCCCAAGGTGCCGGACTCGGAGGCGATACCCTTCGTGCTGCGCACCGGCTCGCTCTATGGCTCCCCAAAGCGCGTGCGCGAACAGGTGGCCGAACTGCGCAATGTCGGCGTGCGGCACCTACTTTGCCAGACCGGCTTCGGCGCCATGAACCATGCGCAGAACCTCGCATCGATGCGGCGCTTCGGCGAGCAGGTCATGCCGGCATTCGCGTAACGGGAGGAAAAATCGATGGCCGAGCCCATTTCACCGAACGGACCGATCCGGCTTGCCATCAGCATGGATGACCTTCTGCTGTGGCCGGACATGCCGTTGGCGTCGGGCTACACCCATCTCGGCATCGCGCAGGCGATGACCGACGCCATGAAGCGGCACAAGGTCGCTGACACCTACGCTTTTTCGGCCACCAGTCCGGCCGAAGGACGGCCCGACCTCCTCCGTACCTTCGATCATTGGGTAGAAGCCGGGCATCACATCGCCAATCACACCCATCATCACGCGAACCTGAACTGGGTGACCGTGCCCAAGTATCTCGCCGACATCGAGCGCACCGAGACCGTGATCCAACCCTGGTCAAGCCGCGTGCCCACGCGGTACTTCCGTTATTGCATGGATAATTGGGGCAACACGCCCGAGAAGCACGAAGGGGTGAAGGCTTACCTCGATCGTCACGGCTTCACGCCCGCGCCGATCAGCATCTGGTTCTACGATACAGAATTCCTGGCGCCGCATTGGCGAGCGTCGAAAGCCGGCGACACCGACGGGTTGAAACTGGTTCGTCGCCTGTTCGTCGAAACGGCCGTGCAGCAGCTTCGCGTACAGGCCGCCGCGGCGCGCGCGATGTTCGGGCGGGACCCGGCACATATCTGGCTGATCCACGGCACGCCGTTGGCCGCCGACTGCCTCAGCGAGATCCTCGACCGCTTTCAGGCGGCCGGAGTCGAGTTCATTTCGCTCGAAGTGGCGATGACCGATCCGTTCAACTGCGACCCGGTGCCGATCGTCACGCCGCGCTTCCTCAATCAGGTGCAGAAATGGGCGGCGCTGAAAGGCGTCGCCATCGAAGATTGCCCGCCGGCAGTCTTCGAGGAGATCGACCGCATCTCGCCGATGCCGGGGCACAGCACGCCCGAAGTCATGGGCCGCGTCTTCCGCGCCATCTCCGACAGCATGGAAGGCGTCTTCATTCCCAAGATGTACTAACCAACTCTCCTAGATCGACAGGTCGAGGAGGTTGTAGTCCTTGATACTTGCCCGGGCGGCGGCGTCCCAGCGATAGGTTTCGTCCGCTTCGGCATGCAGCCGGTAGACATAGGGCGTTTCGGCCGGGAAACGCCGGCGACGGGCATCGATGGCGTAGCCGATCAGCTTGGCACGTTCGTGGATGCGCTCGGCATCGTAGACCGCTGCCTTGTTGTGAACGCCGCCGCCCTTCACGCCCAGCACCGACTTGCGACGATGGAAACCGAAATTCACCGTCACGCGCCAGTCCTTGCTGGTATTGGCAAAGGAGCCGTGCAGCGTCTGGCGGTTGGTGATGCAGACATCGCCCGGCTTGCAGACCATCGGCACGGCGTCGGGCAGCCGCTCGCTGCCGGCCTTGGCGACCACCGACTTGATGTCGATCTTGGCCAGCTTGTGCGAGCCCGGCACGACCCAGACGCCGTTGGCCGGCGTACAGCCATAGAGCTGCGCCATGAAATTGAAGCCATGCGCACCCTCGTCCCGGTCGGGGCTGTCCCAGTGCGTGACACCATCCTGATGCCAGGCGACGGAAGCACCACGACCCGGTTCCTTGATGAACAGCGCTTCGTTGAAGGGTGCAAAGTCGGGTCCGTTGATGGCCGCCGCAACGGCCAGCAGTTGCGGATGGCCGTAGACACACAGAGCCGCCTCCGAAAACTGCAGCGAGCCCAGGATGAGGTAGACGATCTCCTTGGGAGCATCGGCGGCAGCCTTCGGCTCGAACATCTTCACCTGATGACGGCCGTTGGCGAGCGCGGTGCCGCCGAACGGATCGCCGAGCGGCTTGGACCAGAGCAGGTTGGGCGCCGTACAATCCGCGCCCAGCGCAGGGCGCCCCTTCGCATCCACCGGCGCCCCCCGCTCGACCGGCAGCCGGTCGAGGATGTCGCGCAGGTCGCGCTCGATATCGGCCAGCTCGTCCGCCTTGAGGACATCCTCGAAGACGTAGAAGCCGCACCGCCAGTAGGCTTCGACGATCTCCGGATGCAGAGCGCCGTCGGCGGTGAAGCGGATCGGACCGCGATTGCCCAGTGCAAAGGCCCGCTTCTCGCCATCACGAAGGTAGGCCTGCATCGCGGCCTCTTCCGGCCCGTAATCGGCCGTGTGATCGAGTGCCGTCTGGCCCATCGCACGCCTCCCTCAGTCGACGTAATCCCAGCTCGTTCCGTTGAAGCGCTGCAGCTTCATATAGGTGATGACGCGATAATCAGTCGGGCTGGTGTTGATGCGACTCTCCGGTAGCAACAGACCAACGCGGAAGTTCTTCAGGTTAGCCGCCTGCGCCATGATGTTCTCGCGTGTTAGGTTGTCGCCTGCTTGACGCAGCACCTGCTCGAGCGTCTGGGCGTAGGCGAAGCCCGCGGCATTGAGAATGTCGGAGAGTTCCGCGCCCGGCATGTTTTCGTTCATCCAGGCAACCCAGGCCTTGACGTCAGGATCGTCCTTCCATTGCGGGTCGGTGACGTCTTTCATGAAGCCCGCCGTCAGGATGCCCTTGGACTTCTCCAGCCCCGCCGGCTTGAAGGTGGCGCCGACGGAGGCTGCGCCGAGGTGCAGATAGGTCGTAGGCTTCCAGGCAAGATCGTCCATCTTGCCGATCGCCTGGGCCGCCTGCTTGGCATAGGTGAAGAGGAGCAGCGTATCGGCGCCTGTTGCCTTGAGCGCGATGAGCTGACTGTCGATCGTCGGATCCGTCGCCTGGAAATTCTGGGTGCCGACGATCATGGTCTTGGCCTTGTCGCCGAGCGCGATCTGCAGGCCGTGCAGCATGTCCTTGCCGAAATCGTCGTTCTGGTAGAGCACGGCGATCTTGGCGTTGGGCGTCTTGGCAAGCACATGCTTGGCGTAGAAGGCCGTCTCGGCCTGGAGGTTGGGCTGCCAGCCCATCGTCCAGGGGAACTTCGCCGGATCGTTGAAGGCCGTGGCCCCGGCGGCGATGAAAAGCTGCGGCACCTTCTTCTGGTTCATGTAGGGGCGGATCGCCATGTTGAGTGGCGTGCCCAGCACATTGAACACCAAGGCCACCTGATCGCTCTCGACCAGGCGGCGCACGTTCTCGACCGCCTTAGGCGGCGAATAGCCGTCGTCGAGCGTGATGAAGGTAATCTTGCGGCCATTGATGCCGCCTTTGGCGTTCAGCCACTTGAAGTAGGCTTCCTCGACCTTGCCGAGCTGGCCGTAGGCCGATGCCGGGCCGGAATAGGCGATGGTCTGTCCAACCTTGATTTCGGTCGCCGAAGTTCCGGGACCGTATTTCGGCTGCGCGAACGCCGAGCTCGCACCGAGTGAGATGACAGAAAGTCCGGCGACAAGAGCCGCCGTTCTGAAAAACCGCATGCGCTTCCTCCGCTTTCTTATTGGGAGAAAGCCTAGGCCCGCCGACGCAGTGGCGCACGCCCGCTGGCGCCGTCAATTTCGCAAGTCAGATCGACGGGCGGCGACACCGGGCAGACGTCGTCGTGCCGCTGGCCACGTCCTTCAGCAGACCAAGCGCCGGCTGCATCAGTGCGCCGGCCAGAACTTCCTGCCCGCGCTCACTGTAATGTGAGCCGTCGGTATAGATCTCCGCAATGTCCGACTGGTCGAAGATGCCGGTGAGATCGACGAAGCGCTCACGATAGGGGCTGCTGGCAATCCCCTGCTTCATCAATTCGTAGAAGCGGCGCATGCGCTTCTCCGACAGGACATCGCTCGCAGGAAGGCCACGGTTGATCGCCGTGAAGCTGCGGGCAGGCTGGACGGCAACCAGGCAGGCCCTGCCATGGGTCGCACAGTCCTCCAGGATCTCGTTCATGTTCTCGAAGTAGATATCGACCGCGGCTGTGGCGTATTGGGCGAAGGCCGCGACGTCCTCCTCGAGGCGCTGGCGATAAGTCTGAACGACCTGCTTCACCTCGGACTGCAGCACAGCGTTCGCGATGCTGCTGTGCTTGGCCAGCCACCAGATAAAGCCGTCGGTGAAGAATTGTCCAAATCGCACGCCCAGTACAAACGGATCCCCAGGCCGTGTCGCCGAACTCATGGGAACGATGAGATCGTTCTGCGAATTCAAAATCAGGACGGCACGGGCATCGCGCGGAACGGCGGCGAGGTAGTAGGCCATCTTGTCCTGCAACGACAGATATCCGCCCATTGCACCATTGAAGAGATAGAGATCGTCGCGATGAAGCTGCTTCCGCAGCTTGCCTTCGAGAAGAGCATGCCAGGTGGCCTCCTTGCTCTGCGCAGAGTGCCCCTGCGCCACCGATCCACCGAGCACATAAATCGCGGCGGCATTGGGTTGCTCGCAGGCCAGGCGGTCGATGGTGGCGGCGTCGTAACGCGACAGCGTGTGACGGAAGAGGAAATCAGAGAGGTTCGTCGAGGAACGAGGCGTCGGCGTTCCGCCATCGTAGTAGTAGCCGAACAATCCCTCGGCATAGCCATAGGCCAACGGACCCGATGGACCACGCGCCATCTCCGCATTCGTCGACAGATTGTCGAACTCCGCCAGCGTATAGATCGGGTGATAGGGCGTCTGGATGACGAGTGGCTTCAAACCAAACACGGTGCGGGCGACAAACTCCGCTGCAACCAACGACAGAACAACAACGACAAACGTCGAAACGATCGACTTAGACAGCGACATCACAGCTCCGAAAAGTCCTGTGGGCCTGCAGCCCGGAAACTACGCTCCGGGCTGCCGCTGATCCAAATTAGATCGTCTCTTCGTCGATGCCAACAGGCGGTCTATCGCTCGATCCAGACATCGTCGAAGCGCCAGTTGTTGTAGATGCTGTTGACGTGAAGAGTGACGTTCTTCACGGCCGGCTGCCAACAGCCGGCGATCCGGCCGTAGGAGATGATCGGCCGGGCGATATCTTCCTGCAGCCTGCGATCGATTTCCCAAACCATCTTGAGACGCTTCTGTTGGTCGGTCTCTCGCGACTGCTCCTCGAAGAGCTTGGTCATCTCCGGATTGCAGTAGTTGTTGTAGTTGCGCAGCGATCCGCAGCCATAGTTCTCGAACAAGGTGACATCGGGATCGTCGACCGCGACGCCGCTCAGGTTCAGGGCCACCACGTAGTCCTTCTTGAAGACGCGGTTGTAGTAGACGGTGGTGTCGATGATCTCGAGTTCGCCGTCGATCCAGATCTGCTTGAGCTGGTCGATCAGGATTACCGCGGGATCCTTGAAGGTCGCGATGTTGCGCGTGCTGACCTTGAGCTTCAGCCGCTTGTCCGGGCCGAAGCCCGCCTGCTTCATCAAGGCGCGCGCTTCCTCCCGGTTCTTCTCGACGTCGCCATAGCCCACGAAGGTCTTCAGCACCTCGGGCGGTACGCCCCATATACCGTCGGGCGGCGGCAGCATCGCTCCGCTCATCTTGCCCTCGCCTTCGCTCAGGATGTCGATGAAGGCCTGACGATCGAGCACCAGGGCCAATGCCCGTCGCACCTTCGAATCGTTGAACGGCGCTACCTCGTTATTGACGATCAGGTTGGTGCTGACGCCACTCTCCCGCATCGTACACTGGGCTTGCGGGGCGTCGCGTTTGATATTCTTCAGCAGCGGGACCGTGATATCGGCCGGGAAAGTCATGTCGAACTTGCCGGCGATAAAGGAGAGCATGCGCGTCGAGCGGTCGGGAATGATCGAGTACTCGATACCGTCGAGATAGGGCCGGCCCTTCTTCCAGTAGTCCGGATTCTTCACCAGCTTGATGCCTTCGTTCATCCTGAACTCGGCGAGCTTGAAGGGCCCGGTGCCGACAGGCTTGCGGCGCATGTCGGCAGCAGGAACGTGGCAAGGGTAGATCGGCGAGTAACCCGAGGCGAGCAGCGCCAGCAGCGACGGCTGCGGCTGCTTCAGGTGCAGGGTGACGTCGAAGTCGCCGCCGGCTGTCGCCTTCTCGACGTTGCCCCACCAGGCCGAACGTGGATTGCGACGCAGCTTATCCTCGCCAAGCAGCAGGTCGAAGGTGCAAACCACGTCCTTCGACGTGAACGGCTTGCCGTCATGCCACTTCACGCCTTCGCGCAGCTTGAAGGCGAGTTGCTTGCCGTCGCCGCTCCATGACCAGCTCGTCGCAAGATCCGGCACGATCGACTCGAAGCTGTTCTTGGCGACATTCTGGTCGAATACGACGAGATTGTTGTAGAGCGCCATGAACGGCACGGCGACAGACACGGTCGCTTCTTCGTGGATCGACGCGCTGGGCGGCGTATCCATGTGCTGGATCTTCAGCACGCCACCCGTCTTCTGGCTCCAGCCAGGACCTGGAGCAAGAATCAATGCGGCCGCCGCAGCGGCCAGGGCGAAACTCCCTGCCCTTATCTTCATACAGTCTCCTCCTCACGCAGGCCGCGTTAACGAAGTCACGGCACCATTCAGTTGGCGGGAGTATGAAGACCTGTCTGAATTTCACAAACTCTGCAGAGCGATACCGTATGAACGCTCTGGCGTTTGTGAACGTTACGGGCAGTCGCCGATTCGCTTGCCGCTCAACACGGAGCTGCCCTTGACCGTCGTGCCGGACTTGTCCTTGGCCTCGATCTGCCCCAGCCCCTCGTAGCTCGTGGCGCTGTAGGTAACTTCCGCCTTCGCCGTGACACCTGCAATTGCGTCGGAAGGCGGGCAGGTCAGCGTGGCCGTCAGCACACCTGCCTTCTTGGCGCCCTCCTGGTACGTGCAGCCGTGTTCCTTCATCTCGGCTGGAGTTGGAAAGAACAACCGTTCGAGCTTGGCATCGTCGCCTTTGAGGCAAACCTTCTTCGATGTGGCAGGCGTGGGTTCCAAGCCTTCCATTGTGGTCTTCTCCGTAGCTTCCCACTCACCGGCCTGAATGGCGGTCTCGGCGTGGGCGACACCGACGATCGCCGTCGTGACCAGGATTGCAGTTATTCCAACCAGCTTCATTTCCATCTCCGTCAGTTGGCCGCCACTATACCCGATCGCCTACTGCGGTTGAGCGTCGATCCAGTCGCGGGCAGCCTTGATAGTCTCGAAGATCTTGGTTCGACGATCGGCAGCCGCCAGGGCGCCGAACAGCCGGCCAAGGCTCTGCGTCTTGTCCGCAGCAGCCACGATGGCAAGTGCGCCGGTCTTGCCCTGGCCGTGATAGGTGCGCAGCCGAACGCTCAATACCATCATCTCTTCGTCGGTCATCGCCGACCAAGCCTGGCTGCCATCGAACAGCTTGCGATAAGGCATCGTACCTGCCGCGACGACGGCATCGAGATACTCGACGAGCTCCTTCAATGTGATCTCGCCTTCGGCCGTGGCGAGAAGCATCTGTCGTGACTGATCAACAGACCAGCGGATGGACATGCAAAGTAGCCTTCGACTTTATTTCGGGAAGCTCTCGATCCAGCGGCGCGCCGGCTCGATCGATTCGAAGACGCGCATCGGACGCTTCGCTGCCGCGAGAATGCCAAGGACGCGAGACACCAGCTCGCTCTTGTCGGGTGATATCACGATCGCCAAGGGACCGAAGGCATCGCCCTTGGAATGGCGATCGCGGATCTGCGCACCGATCGCCAGCAGATCCTCGGCACTCATCGACGTATCACCGTTGCTGGCGTCGAACAGCTTGCGATAGCCCATTGCATGCGCGCCATCGAGCACATGCAGGTAATGCTCCATCTCCGCACGCGTCACGTCACCATCTGCGACAGCAACGACGAGATGGTCCCTGGAATCGATCGTCCAATGGAGAGACATGGCGAAGTTTTGTGACAGCCAATGCCGTAAAAGGCCAGAGAATCCGGCATTTCTTCACTCTCCGAGACTCGGCCATTTCGCTTTGAGTGTAATTGCCATGTCGTCGACCCAGGCCGACATCAGACGTTCGCCCTTGAAGGCTGTCGCCTGACCGGGATCGCCGGGACCAGCCGATGGCACCGGACGAACGCTTCGCGGGGCAAGCGCCAGGATGATGGACGTCTCACATTCGCTGGCTGACTCATCGTCGAGACGCTCGATCAATGCTTCGGCAGGAGCACCCATGCTCCCTACTCGCAGCACCAGCGCATCGCCCCAGTCACCTGGAGGTTCTTCGATCGAGGCTCCGACATCGAGAAGGGCGATACGCTTCACGCCCTGAGCGCGAAATCCGCCGACAAGCTCTCGAAGCACTTGTCTGAACGTCTCACGCCGAAGGTGCTGGCTGCCGGCATGAGACTCGTGGGCGGGTTGGACGCCGAAGCCCACCACCGGCGCGACGACGATGGGTAGCCGCTCGATCAGCCTTTGCCCCAGGGCACGAGCTATGAGGGCATCAGTGCCGAGCGGCAGATACCTTCCATGAGCCCGGCTGGCGGCAGCCACAGGAATGACGACCACGTCATCTCGATCGAAGCGAACCTTGGCCTCGGGCCAGGTGAGATCCTCCAACCAGACGCCCTTCATTCCGACACGCCTCCCGGACACGCATACGACCGACGGATGCGTATCCGGGAAGCTGGGCCTGCGCCAATGCAAAACGTGCCGCGGGTCGGCCTGTGCTAGAGTTTGCCTAATGAATCCCGTCGTCTTCGTCTTGGCGCACATGGGGAGGCGCGCCACCACCCTGCTGCCGTTCTCCCTGCTCCTCGGGCTCCTGTTCCAGGATATCGCTGCGGCAGCACGCCCGCTTCTGATGCCGCTCGCCGTCACCCTGTTGATGCTGGCCCTGGCGCGGGTTGACTGGGACCGGCTCAGCGCCCTGCTGCGCCGCCCCGGCCTGGCCATCGCGCTGTCGCTTCTCAATCTCATCGCTGTGCCGCTGGTCGTCTGGCCGATCTGGCAGGGGCTGGGCCTGTGGCCCGGCCTGGTTGCCGCGCTTTGCCTCAGTGCCATGGCGCCGGGCATCATTTCGGCTGCCACGACGGCGACCTTCCTCAGGCTCGATTCGTCGCTGGCCCTCCTCATTTCCCTGTTCACCAACTTCCTGGTGCCCTTCACCCTGCCGCCGCTCGCGCTCTGGCTGCTGGGGCTCGATCTCAAGATCGGCCTTCTCGACCTCAGCCTGAGGCTCGGCCTGATCGTGGCGCTGGCGCTCGTCGGGGCGATCGTCATCCGTCGCTTCCTCGGGACCAAAGTCACCGAGGCTGGCCCTGCGCTCGACGGTTTGTCGGTGGTCGTCCTGATGATTTTCGCCATTCCTCTGATGGACGGCGTCGTAGCTCGTGCCATGGCCGAACCCGTAAAGCTCGGAGGCTTCATCGCCGGCGCTTTCGCCGGCATGCTGCTGTGCAACCTCGTCATGGCGGTCGGCATGTTGCCGATCCTCGACCGGCGCATCGCCCTCACGGCCGGCTATTGTTCGGGCGGCCGACACAACGCCCTGCTGATGGCGGTCCTACCCGTCACCGCCGATCCCGACATCTTCCTGTTCATCGCTGCCGTGCAGTTTCCGATCTACCTGATCCCGACCCTGTTGCAGCCGCTCTATCGGCGTCTGTTGCCGTCCTGACGGGCCAGCTTGGCATAGAAGCCGTTCAACAAGTCGAGCACATCGTACACCGGCAGGCCAAGGTCGGCTTTGAGAGCCTCCTTGTAGGGCGGCAGATTGGTGCATTCGAGCACCACCGTATCGATCTCGGGATGCCTGGCCACCAGCGCCCGACCGGCCGCAACCGCCTCGCGTTCGACCTGCTCGCGATCGAGCGTCAGGCCATTGCGCAGAAAGGTGTCCGCAAAGAAGCTGTTCTCCGGCAGGCCGACGAAAGGCGTATCGCCCGGCGCTCCGACGGCCTCGAAATGTGCCGGCGTCAGGTTCTTTGCCGACGCCGTGATGACCCCCACCCGCTTTCCCCCGAGCTGCCGGATGAGAAGCAGCGCCGACGTCGCCACGGGCACCGGCGACACTGCGGCAAGATCGTCCTGATAGAGTGCGAGAAAGCCGCAGCTCGTCGAAATGCCTACCGCTCCCTCGGCCGCCAGCGCTTCGGCATTGGCCTTCAGCGCTGCCAGCACACGCGGCCTATCCGGATGCGTGGTCACGGCGTCGGACGAGCCGATGCCCTCCATGCGCCGGAAGATCACCGGATAGTCGAACGACGCGGCATTCCCGATGTCGCCGACGATGCGCGGAAAGCGCGTGTCGAGCATCAGGATGCCGAGGGGTGCCTTCATGGCGAGGCCGTTACTTCGGCTCCGGCCATTTCTTCTGCGCGCCGCGCGCGGTCTCGAACCAGCGCGAGAGCTGCATCACGCCGAGATCGTCGAAACGATGGCCGGCGATCTGCAGCCCAATCGGCTTGCCTTCCTGCGTGTAGCCGCAGTTGATCGACGCGGCCGGCTGTTCGCTCATGTTGTAGGGCATGGTGAAGGAGATGTGTTCCAGCGGACGATTGACGTCGTTGGTCGGCGTCTCCCATTCCGCCCGATAGGTCGGCACGGGCGAAACCGGCGACAACACGAAGTCGAAAGGCTGTGTCGCGCGCGTCGCAGCAGCGCGGATTGCCATGTAGTTGTTGACGCCGCGAATCACCATGCTGCCCGAGACATCGGCGCCGCCGCGGCACCAGTCGGCAATAAAGGGCAGCACCTTGGCCTGGCGCTCGTGACTCAACGCCGAGAAATCGACCCAGCTGCGAACCCGCCAGAAGAGGTCCTGCAGATGCAGCATGTCGGGCGACAGAAAGGGGGGCACCGGCTCGATATGGGCACCGGCATCGGCGAACAGCTTGGCGGCCGCTTCGACTGCCGCCTTGGTCTCGGCATCGACCGGCAGCCCCGAACCTGCATCGAGATGCAGACCGATCTTGAGGCCTTTGGGATCGCGCGGACCAGCTGCCCAGTCGATGGTCGCCGGCGGCAGGCTCATATGGTCACGTGGATCGGGCTTGGAGAGCTCGGCCATCAGCAGCGCCGAGTCCGCGACCGTGCGCGTCATGGGGCCGATGGCGCGACCGAAGAACGGCGGATCGACCGGGATGCGGCCAAGGCTGGGCTTCAGGGTGAAGATGCCGTTCCAGCAGGCCGGCAGGCGCACCGAGCCGCCAATATCGGTCCCGAGATGCAGCGGCCCGTAGCCTGCCGCCGCTGCGGCCCCCGCCCCCGAGCTGGAGCCGCCGGGATTCCAGGCGAGGTTCCAGGGATTGCGGGTCAGGGGATGAAACGAGCTGCGCCCCGAGGACAGCATGCCGTAGTCCGGCATGGTCGTCTTGGCGAGGATGATCGCTCCCGCCTCGCGTACCCTTGCCGATGCCGGCGCGTCCGCCGCGGCGGGCACGAGTTCGGTCGCGGCCGTTCCGAGCGGCACCGGCACGCCCTTGGTCGCAATGTTCTCCTTGATGGTGATCGGCACGCCATCGAGCGATCCCTGCGGCTTGCCGGCCTGCCAGCGTTTCTCGGCTTCCTTCGCGGCCTTGCGGGCCGCTCCGAAGTCCGGCGCATAGAGGGCCTTCAGCTTCGGTTCCCAGGCTTCGATGCGGGCGATGACGGCGTCGGTCGCTTCGACCGGCGACAATTTCTTCGATTTGTAGGCGGCGAGCAGCTCGCCGGCGGTCATGTCATGGATGGCGGTCATTGGGATAGCTTACACGCTCGGCAATGAATTTGGTCAATACTGGCGCCAGGAACAGCACGGCGAGAAGGCGAACCGTCTGCATCGCCATCACGAATGAAACGTCGCAGTTGGTCGAGGCGGCGATGATGGCAATCGAATCGACGCCGCCGGGGCTGGTCGCGAGATAGGCGGTCAGCGGATCGACGCCGATGGTGACGACCATCAACCAGGCGACCGCGCCACAAAGTGCAATCAGCACGGCAGCGCAGGCGATAGCCCGCGGCAGCATGCGCGCGACGTAGAGCAGCAACGGACGCGTAAACCTGAGACCGATGTTCCAGCCGATAAAGGCAAAACTCACTGCCAACGCCCAGGGCGGCAATTCGACCGTCATCAGGCCGACATGCGCCAGCACGATGCAGATCACCAGTGGGACCAGCATGGCGCCGGCCGGGATCCTCAGAACACGCGCGATGAGAGGCCCCACGACGGCGACGACGAGCGTCTCGCCGAAGGACAGCCAGTTCGCATCGGGGAACCAGGCGATCGCATCGCCACCGTGCGGCGCGGTCACACCGAACATCTTGGCCACCAGGGCTGCAACGCCTGCCACCATGACGACGCGCAAATATTGCATGAAGGCGACAAGCCGGACGTCCGCACCATAGGATTCGGACATGATGGTCATAACCGACGCCGCTCCCGGACTGATGCCCCAGAGCGCCGTCGTACCGGGCAGCATCTGCAGACGGGTCATAAGCCAGCCCAGCAAGATGCTCGCGCCGACCACGGCGAGGACACCGACGGTGAAGAGCTGCCAGTGGGCCAGGATGTCGCCGACGATCGATAGCGGCACCATGCGTGCGATCATGCAGCCGACGACTCCCTGGGCGAAGACGAAGGCCGACAGAGGCATCCGGGGCTTGCCGCCGTTCGACGCGACGACGATGCCGGCGATCAGCGGCCCCAGCATGAGCGGTGCGGGTGCATGCAACCAGAGCAGTGGTGCGGCGATGCCGGCTGAGATCGCGACGAGCAACACCCATTGCAGGGCCGGTGAAAGCCCGCCCAACCCTTTGGAGGATTTGTCTGCGGGCTCTTCGGTCATCGGGCTACTGTACGAACTCCTCCGCCTCTCCGTTCATCTTGCGGATGGTGTCCATCAGCTCCAGAGACGCGGCGACCAGCCTTGCATCATCCGTGCCACGCAATACCAGCGAGACGCTGGGCTTGCCGTTGCGGAACGCGGGATAGGAACCGATATCGAGATCCTCGAAGCGCTTCTGCAAGGCGCCCAGCGGTTCGGCAATGATGCCCTCCGGCAGGTTGGTGCGCACGGTGCGCGAGAGGACTGGGGTGCCGCCGACCAGCCGATGCTTCATCGACTGGAACATCGCCTCGGCAACCTTGGGAATGCCGGCGAAGGTGAAGACGTTTTCCATCTGGAAGCCGGGCGCCACCGACACCGGATTGTCGACCAGCACGCCGCCATGGGGCACGCGCGCCATGCGCCGCCGCGCCGGCGTGAACAGCGCCGGATCGCCGTAGTGCCGGGTCATGCGCGCTACCGCCTCGGGATGCTCGGAGATGCCCACCCCGAAGGCCTTGGCGATGCAGTCGGCCGTGATGTCGTCGTGTGTCGGGCCTATTCCGCCGGTAGTGAAGACATAGTCGAACTTCCGCCGCACCTCGTTCACGGTGGAGACGACGGTCTCCTCGATGTCGGGAATGATGCGGCATTCCATCACCCGCACGCCCAGTGCGCCTAGCTCTGTGGCGAGATACTGGATGTTGGAGTCGCGGGTCCTGCCGCTCAGGATTTCGTTGCCGATCACGAGGATACAGGCGGTGACTACTTTTGCCGGCTCGGACATTTTGGACTCGCGCAATTTTCCCCGTGGTTTCAGTAGATTAGCGGACGTGACAGGGCGGGCCAAGCTGCCGCCACGGTCTTGTTACTGCCCGTATCGCATGCCAAATAGGGCCCATGAGTAATTCCCGAGAGTTCATCGACGACAGCGACGATTATTGGCGTCGCGACGAGCGCACCATCAAGCTTCACGGCCCGGAAGGGTTCGAAGGCATGCGCCGTGCCGGTCGTCTGGCCGCTGAAACGCTCGATTTCATCACGCCCCACGTGCAGCCCGGCGTCACCACCGGCGAACTCGACAAACTCTGCCACGACTACATTCTCGACCACAAGGCGATCCCCGCCCCGCTCAATTATCGCGGCTTCCCCAAGTCGATCTGCACCTCGATCAACCATGTCGTCTGCCATGGCATCCCATCGGACAAGCGGCTGCAGAACGGCGACATCGTCAATATCGACGTCACCGTCATCCTCGATGGCTGGTACGGCGACACCAGCCGGATGTTCTATTCCGGCGATGTCAGCGTAAAGGCCAGACGCCTGTGCGAGGTGACCTATGAAGCCATGATGCGCGGCATCGCCGTGGCCAAGCCCGGCGCCCATGTCGGCGACATCGGCTTCGCCATCCAGAGCTATGTCGAGGCCCAGCGCTTCTCCGTGGTGCGCGACTTCTCGGGCCATGGGCTCGGCCGCATCTTCCACGATGCGCCGAACATCCTGCACTACGGCAAGAAGGGCAGCGGCCCGGTGCTGAAGCCCGGCATGTTCTTCACCGTCGAGCCAATGGTCAATGCCGGCACCTGGCAGGTGAAGATTTTGAGCGATGGTTGGACGGCGGTGACGCGCGACAAGCAGCTCTCGGCGCAGTTCGAGCATTCCGTCGGCATCACCGAGACCGGCGTCGAGTTCTTCACGCTCTCGCCAATGAGCCTCGCCAAGCCGCCCTACGATGTCGGCCTGGCCAAGCCTGTACAAGATCCTCAGGTCACAACAGCCTGAGGATCAGGCCCCCTCGGCCTCCAGGCTGAGCTTCTGGATACTAGGCTCTGCCTCGGGTGAGAGCGTAACGGTTCCACGCAGACGACCGCGCAGGCAGGTCATGGTGAACCGGCCCGCCAGCGCGTGGATGGGCTCAACCGCTTCCAGACGACCGTCGCCCAGCCGCTGCTTCAGGGCGGCAAGCTCGGCATTGCGAAAACGTGCCGGCATGTCGAGCAGCAGGTTCACGGCCAAGACCGGCTCGGCGGCTTCGATGCGACCGGCTCCGTAGGCAGCCACGACCGCCTGCACCGCACGGGCAAGAGCCGCCGACGGCCTCAAAGGCTCCTGTTTTGGCGCGGCGGCATGCAGTATCTCCGCGACGCGGAGCGTTAGGCGCGACATCGGCGCATAGGTACGGTTACCGAAGGCGAAGATGCCCCATCCCCGCTGCGGGAGCATCAGCACATGCGAGCCATAACCGGGCAGGCCGCCGGCATGATGCAGCCGGGGGCCGAGCAAGCCGTCGGTGGAATGAACGAGACCGTATCCGTAGGCGCTGGGCGCCGGTGGACGCCCATCGACAACCGCATCAGGCAAAAGCGGCGGCGCATGCCAGAGTCCCATCTCCCGGACGGTCGATCGACGCACCGGGCCGACCTCGGGATCGTCGCGTGCCGGCCAGGCACTGAGGAGAAAGGCGACGTAGCGGGCATAGTCGGGCACTGTGGTCGCCAAGCCCCCCATGGCGCCCACTTCACCGTCGGGCTCGATGCGCTCGCGCGACCAGCTGCCTTCGTCCAGACGGTAACCCCAGGCGAAGTCGTCCCGGCTCGCGGCGATGGCGTCGAAGGTCGTCCGGGCCATGCCGAGCGGCTCGAGGATCGTCCGCCGGATGAAGGTTTGATAGGGTTCCCCACTGACGTTGGTCAGCACGCGTCCCAGCAACGCGTAACCCAGGTTGCTGTACTCGAACGCCAGGCCGGGCGGGCGGGCGAACAGCCGTCCGCTCGCGATCAGCGCGTCCAGCTCTGCCGGCGTCATGCCGAGCACGCGATCGCCCCACGGGTCGTCGGTGACGAAGCCCGCAACGTGGGTCAGCAGATCGCGCAGGCTGACCGGACGGCTGTCGCGCGTTGCCGACGGGACCTTCGCAAACTGCGGCACGTACTCCGCCAGCGGCGCATCGAGAGCGAGACGGCCCTGATCGCGCAAGGAGAGGATGGCGAGCGCCGTCATGTTCTTGGTCATCGAGGCGATGCGGAATGCCGTGGCATGACCGACTGGGCGGGACGTCTCCATATCCGCCAGGCCGACCGTCGTCGCATGGGCGAGCCGCCCGTCCTGCACAATCCCGGCGACGAGGCCGGGGATCTGTTCCTGTTTCGCAAAGGCCGCGCAGGCGGCGTCGATCTCGGCAAAGGTCGTTTCTGACATCGGCCGATCCTATCAGGTGCACCGTCTTGGCTTCAGCCTGTTCTTGCCTCCTTTCTGCCGCGGTTGCGTAGGACCGTGGCGCCATGGGGAAGGCAAAACGCCAGGCACTCGAACCTGCAGCGGACGACAAGGCGCACGTGGCGCTCTTGGCGGCGGGCCTTCACCTTCGGACATCGGAAAATCTCTGGCGCGTCAGCGGCAATACCCTGGCGCATCGTCAGGTGCTGCGCGACATCGGCGGCACCTGGAACAGGCTCGACCAATGCTGGGACTTCGCCGGTGAGGACCCGACCGACAAGCTTGTCGCGGCGATCGAAGCCGCGCCTGCCCCGAGTGGCCACAATAGCGGCGATGGCGATGCACCCAGGCCACATTATCACGGTCATCGCGGCCGAGTGCGCGAGCGTGTGCTCAAAGCCGGCACCGAATCGCTGGCCGACTACGAGCTACTCGAGTTGCTGCTCTTCTATTCAATCGAACGGATAGACACCAAGCCGCTGGCCAAGCGTCTGCTGGAACGTTTCGGCACTCTGGGCGATGTCTTCGCCGCCGAGCCGGAGCAGCTGCGCGAATTCGAGATCGACCAGAGGACGCTGATCCACTTCAAGGCGATGCGCGAGGTCGGGCGCCGGCTGGCCGAGCGCAAGGTCAAGGACATGCCCGTCCTCACCAACTGGCAGCAGCTCATCGACTATTGCCATGCGGCGCTCGCGCACGAGAAGACCGAGCAGTTCCGCATTCTCTTTCTCGACACCAAGAACGTACTGATCGCCGACGAGGTCCAGCAGCGCGGCACCATCGACCACACGCCGGTCTACCCGCGTGAGGTCGTCAAACGGGCGCTGGCACTGAATGCGGCGGCGCTGATCCTGGTGCACAACCACCCCAGCGGCGATCCCAAGCCTTCGCGCGACGACATCGAGATGACGCGCGAGATCAAGGCGGCGGCCGGAGCCCTCGGCATCTCGATCCACGACCATCTCGTAATCGGTCGCAAAGGACACGCGAGCTTCAGGAGCCTTGGACTGTTGACTTGATGCGGGCGAGCGCCGTCAGACTGGCCCATGGCATTCGCAGCAGCCGAACGTCCGTTACTGCTTGAAGGAATGCTCTCTATGCCATTGAAGAAAATGGGGGTGAGGTCGCTCGAGAGGCCTATGGGGTGCTCGGGCGTAGCCGTTCTTGTTGATCAGGGCCCGTACGCTCTCTTGATCGTTAACACGCCTCGAGACGAGAACTTCGAGATCATCGGAGAGCGAGATCAATCCCCTATCGAACATCCAGTGTGCCGTACCGGAAAGCGCAAGACCATTGCTCACGATATCAGGCCCATTCTTCTCGACAGGCCGGATATGCGCCGCATCGACTTCGGCGCGACCGCCACCGTTTATCAGCCGGAGCCCGGTTATCGCGCATCGCTCTCCATAGGCCCGCAGGACCGTTCGGCGGAAGATCCGGTCCCGTACGGCGCGAGATGATACATAGCTGATGCGTTCCCGAATCTGCTCAAAGACAAAGGGGACTTGCTCCTCGCGCAAGCCAGGCATCGGATAGGCATCTCCAATCCGCGGCAGCATGGGTGTATCTTCATGCAGACCCATTCCAACGATCCGATCGAAGTCACTCGCCAAGAGAGGGCGAACAGCCGATTGCGCGCGTCCGGAGATTCGGCCCTCGCTATTGAGCAACTCTCGCTCAACGACACCATCTTCGCCACTGAATGGCACTGGATTGGCAAAGTCGAGATAGCTGCCCGGCTCGATGAGAGCGAGGTACATACCGGCGGACTTCGGGTCCGGAATCACCTGCTCAACCCTCGCTATGGCAAAGTAGCCCCGCGTGTCGTCGACCTTGCGTGGCTCATAGTAGACGATCCAATCACCGACACATCGTTCGACGCGTGCCAAATACTGGGGTGGAAACTGGTATCGCTCAGCAGGGCTGTCGTCGTAGATCGAATCCGAACGATGGATAAAGACGCCGAAGCCCATGTCCAATGCTGGTCCTGGATTGCCGCGTGATCGGCGATCACCGAAGCGGAAGGTCGTGCGGCGAGAATCTTGCATCGCCAACAGCGATGCGGCAAGGGGCACCGTCAGTGTCAGGAGTCCCGCAAGAAAGATCGTTGCCAAAGCGGGGATGCACGATCACATTCCTCTTCGATGCGCCATACGGAATAGCCACGCCGCACGCTTATGCCCAAGTTCCTTCGCATCGGCATCCACCAAACGAACGTGTCGGGTTACACGTCAAAGGCATGGGGGATTCGCCGGGTCGGCTCGGCGGTCTTCCTGAAATGGGGAGCGGTCGAGGTCCATGGCGTCGGAGAGGGACGCAAGGTCTACTGGACGATGCCGCCCCGCGAGAAGACGGTGCGTTGCGGCACAGTGCAGCGCGCCGAAGCCTATGTGAGGAATGCGATCGCCCGGCGGCGCAACCATCGCTACGAACCGCTGACAGGGAACATCGCCCTCAAAGGCCGCTCCGCCAATCGTGGCGCCGAATTCGAACAGGTGCTCGCCACGATCCTGTTCGTCGACATCGTCCGATCCACGGAAAAAGCTGCGCGGCTCGGTGACGCGCGGTGGACGCAAGTCATCAATCATTACTATGCGACCGTCCGCAAGGAACTGAAGACATTGCGCGGCAAAGAAGTCGTGACGACAGGCGACGGATTGCTCGCGACATTCACCGCGCCGGCATCGGCGATTGACTGCGCGGCCGCAATCCGCAACGCCGTGCGCACCTTGGGGCTGGAAATCCGGGTGGGGCTGCACGCGGGTGAATACAAGGTGAGCGGGCCCGACGTCGCCGGTCTCGCCTTCCATATCGGTGCGCGCGTCGCCGCAAAAGCGCGAGCCGGCGAAATCCTGGTCTCGAGCTCGGTCAGGGATCTGATGGCATCGTCCGAAATCCCCTTCAAGGATCGCGGCGTTCACCAACTCAAGGGCGTGCCGAAGCGGTGGCGCCTCTACCGAGTCGATCGGTAGGCCACTGTCGACAGCGCGACCGGCGAAATCCCTATGCAGCTTCTATAGACGACAGGATCGGCTCGTCTCGCATTCCTATGGCCGTGCGGCCAAATGACGGGGCCGATTCTGAAGGAGAAGCGTCATGTTCAACCGGATTATTCACCGAGCCGAAGAGGAACCTCCGTCGACAGGAGCGCCGCACCTGTTCGGCAAAGCGAGCCAGTATCTGCTGTACATACTCTGCGCGACGCCTGCCGCCCTGTTCCCTCTTGGCCTCGTCTACAGGCTGATCTTTCCTTGAGCCAGTTGTTTGCAGAAACCGAAAACGGGGCCCTTGGGGCCCCGTCTTCGTTTCGGTGTTCGGCTATTCCTTGTGTCGCCTGGCGTCTGGCGGGCCGCCATCTCCGTGGAGCATCAAGCGTGCCCGGCAATCGAGATTCGCCGTTATTCGCTTGTCCAGCGCGCCCAGAAGACGCAACACCGCCCGCCAGAACCGGGCGAGCGCCGTATCGCCCTTCGACAGCCGATCGCGAGAATCGACGAAATGCATGGCGTTCATGGATCACCTTCCTCGACCTCCATATGGCTGTCGGGCATAGGTAATCCAGATGGACGCATGTCGACGAAAATAGGGATCTCATAAAGATCGCCGAACCATATCCTTTCGTCGTGAAACCGAGCGAAGCGAAAAGTCAGCTTCTCGCAGGTCGTCCGCTGGTGGAGCGACCCGTCGTCGGCCCCGCGGCCATCGGCCCGAAGCGCCGTCGGCCCGACGATGGCCGCGCCGGCTGGCCGGCCTCTTCCGCCAGCTCGGCGATGATCGGGCAATCCGGCCGGTCGTTGCCTTTGCAATGCTCCGCCAGATGCTTGAGCGTACCGCTCATCTCGCGGAGCTCGCGGGCTTTACGCTCCAGCTCCTCGACGTGTTTCAGCGCAATGCGTTTCACGTCGGCACTGGCCCGCTTGCGGTCGCGCCACAGCGCCAGCAGCTCGACCATCTGCTCAACGGTGAAGCCGAGATCGCGCGCACGCCGGATGAAGCGGAGCGTGTGGACGTCGTTGTCCGAATACTCCCGATAGCCGCCCTCCGACCGGGATGCCGCCGGTACGAGGCCGATCGATTCGTAGTACCGGATCATCTTGGCCGAGATGCCGGACTCAGCCGATGCTCTGCCGATATTCATAACCGCCTCCTCTCCTTCCGGCTCATTCTGCTGCCACGGGCTCGGCCGGACGGTCGCGGGCGAGCCCGTCGGAACGCCCGGCCGGCGCCTGGAAAGTCCGCAGGCGCAACGCATTGCCCAGGACGAAGACACTCGACAGGGCCATCGCCCCCGCCGCCAGGATCGGCGACAGCAGAATGCCTTGGACCGGATAGAGCACGCCGGCGGCGACAGGGACGAGGCTCGCATTATAGGCAAACGCCCAGAACAGGTTCTGCTGGATGTTCCGCATCGTCGCCTGGCTGAGGGCGATGGCATTCGCCACGCCGCGCAGATCGCCCGACATCAGCACCACATCGGCGCTTTCGATTGCGACGTCGGTTCCCGTGCCGATGGCCAGGCCAACATCGGCCTCGGCCAAAGCCGGCGCATCGTTGATGCCGTCGCCGACGAAGGCAATCGCACGACCGCCTTGCTTCAACTGCTTGATCGCGTCGACCTTGCCTTCCGGCAGCACCTCGGCCACGACCTTGTCTATGCCGAGCTGCCGGCCGATGGCCTGCGCCGTACGCCGGTTGTCGCCGGTGATCATCACGACCTCGAGGCCCAGCCTCTGCAGCTCCTCGATCGCTTCCAGGGTAGACTCCTTCACCGGATCGGCGACGGCGACGATCGCCGCCAACCGGCCGTCGATCGCGGCATAGAGCGGGCTCTTGCCCTCGTCGCCCAGGCGCGCCGCCTCGGCCGCAAAGGCCGATACGTCGAGACCGACCTTCGCCATGAGGCGATCGGCACCAATCTCGATCCTGTGGCCCCCGACCTCTGCCTGGACGCCGTAGCCGGGCGTCGCCTGGAACGCCGTAACGTCGCCAAGGACGAGACCAGCCTGCTTGGCGGCCTCGACAATCGCGGCGGCGATCGGATGCTCGGACCGCTGCTCCACCGCCGCGACGAGCGCCAGCACCTCGTTTCGGTCGAAGCCGTCCGTCACCGCCAGATCGGTCAGTTCGGGCCGGCCTCTCGTCAAGGTGCCGGTCTTGTCGAGGGCGATCACCCGGGCGGCGCGCAGCGTCTGGAGCGCCTCGCCCTTGCGGAAGAGGACCCCCATCTCGGCTGCCCGGCCCGTACCGACCATGATCGATGTCGGCGTCGCCAGCCCCATGGCGCAAGGGCAGGCGATGATCAGCACCGCGACGGCATTGACCAAAGCGAAAGTCGTTGCCGGTTCGGGGCCGAACAGCAGCCAGACAAGGAACGTCGCCGCCGCGGCCGCCATGACAGCCGGCACGAACCAGGCCGTCACCTTGTCGACCAGGGCCTGGATCGGCAGCTTCGAGCCCTGCGCCTGTTCGACGAGACGGATGATCTGCGCCAGCACGGTGTCGGCGCCGACCTTGGTGGCCCGGAAGGTGAAGGAGCCGCTCTTGTTGATCGTGCCGCCCACCACCTCGGCGCCCATGCTCTTGGCAACGGGAACCGGCTCGCCGGTGATCATCGATTCGTCCACGAAGGACGAGCCTTCCGTCACCTCGCCGTCGACCGGGACCTTGTCGCCGGGCCTTACCAGAACAAGGTCGCCGCTCTGCACCTGATCGAGGGGAATCTCGACCGGCTGGCCGTCGCGCAGGATGCGGGCCGTCTTGGCCTGCAGGCCCATCAACCGCTTGATCGCCTCGCTGGTGCGACCCTTGGCCTGCGCTTCGAGGAAGCGGCCGAGCAGGATCAGGGTGACGATCACCGCGGCGGCTTCGTAGTAGACGTTCGCCGTCCCGTCCGGCAGCAGATCGGCGGCAAAGGTCGCAACGACCGAATAGCCCCAGGCTGCCGCCGTACCGATCGCCACCAGCGAGTTCATGTCCGGCGTTGCACGCAGGAGGGCCGGAATCCCCTTCTTGAAGAAGCGCAGGCCCGGCCCGAACAGGACCAAGCTCGCCAACACAAACTGAAGGTACCAGCTCGTCTGCAGCCCGATCGTGCCGGCCACGAAATGGTGAAGGGCCGGCACGAGGTGCGATCCCATCTCGATCACAAAGACCGGCAGCGTCAGCACGGCGGCCAGTATCAGCGAGCGCCGGAGCTTGCCCATCTCCTGTTCGCGGGCTTCGGCCTCGTGGTCCGCCGCCCCTGCCTCTTCAAGAGGCCGAGCCTGATAGCCTGCCCGCCGCACCGCCGCCTCGAAGTCCGATGGCTGTGCCGATCCGGTGAAATAGTGCACGGAGGCCTTTTCCGTCGCGAGATTGACGGTGGCGTCGACAACCCCGGGGACAGATTTCAGGGCGGCCTCGATGCGGCCGACGCAGGAGGCGCAGGTCATGCCCTCGATGGCCAGCTCCATCCTTCGCATTGCGGCCTCATACCCGGCGGCCTTCAGCGCGTTGACCACAGCGCCGGCGGCCGATACGTCCGCAAAGGTCACGTCGGCGCGCTCCGTCGCCAGGTTGACCGACGCGGAAGCGACGCCTTCGACGGCGCGAAGCGCCTTCTCGACACGGCCCACGCAGGACGCGCAGGTCATTCCCTCGATCCGGATACCGACCGGCGTACTCACGGAAGCCACAGAGCCTACTCCTTGCCTTGTCACCGCCTGCAAGGTGGGGCTTCCAATAATGGGAAGGTCAAGGGAATGACAGGAAAACTTGTGCTCCATCCTGTCGCGCCCTTGACCTTCCCATCGTTGGAACAACCACGTTCCGCTCGTCGTTTCACGAGGAGGTTGGAATGCTTCGTTTCAAGATCGCCAAGATGTCCTGCGGACACTGTGCCGCATCGATAGAAAGAGCTGTAAAGGGCGTCGACCCGCAGGCCGCGGTTTCCGTGGACCTCGGTCACAAGGAGGTAACGATCCAAAGCACTGCAGAAGAACGCCTGATCTCCGGCGCCCTCCGATCTGCCGGATATGAAGGGCAGGCTCTCGCCGCCTGATCCCGGGATTTGCCGATCAAGCGCTGCCGCCGACGGTCAGACCGGGCTGACCGCTCGGCGTTGCTTCTTTCGGGATGGGCGTTCCCACACTATTCCGGGAAAACCCTTCAGGGGCACGAGTGGTTCGCCCAGATATGTCCAGTCCTGCAGTTCATCGATGGCGACGTGATAGCGTGGCTCGCGGCCCGTGCGGCTCTTGAAGAGCGCGCGCGGTATGTTGACCATGTGTGCCGACCGAGCGCGCTCGTAAAAGAGCGGCGTCCCACATCGGGCGCAGAAGCTCCTTGCCGTTCCGGTAGCCTCGTCGCGAAAGCGCGTGATGTCTGCCTGACCTCTGGTTATCCGAAATCGACTGCGCCAAGTGCCAACGTAGGTCGCATAAGCGGAACCGTGTGCGCGCCGCGTCGCGCTGGAGTGATCGTGCCATGCCCACCGGGCGGGAAAATCGATCTCGAAGTGCACATTGCCGCAAAGACATTCGCCCGATGCCAATGCTGTCGATGCTTTCGGTGCCTTTACCGTCGTTGCCGCTCCGGCCATGCTGGACCTCATAAAAGGGATCCCTTCCGAATTTCTCTAGCCGACTCGCCATTGGTCAACAATTCCGAGAAACCTGGCGCTTCACAAGCGTCCTGATTCCACAGAAATCGTCGCAACCTTTGCACAAGCAACCTCGTCGGAAACGCACAGGAAAACCCCAACCGCCTTGGCCATGCCGCAATGAATCGTTGAAGCTCACGCCGAGCATCATAAGTTCATCATGGTGCCAATGAACGGATCGGAGATTTCATGTCGGCCGACCAGACCTTGCATGCCGCGACACCCCACGGCGACACTCACGCCGAGACGCCGTTCTATATTCCCGCAACGGGAACAGCGGCGCGACCGCGCTGCGCTCTGAAGTACGGCGATACATTCGCCATCGTCGACAGCTACGGTGATATCGGCGCTTCGACGGGTGGTTCGGATGGCCTGTTTCACAAGGACACCCGATTCCTTTCCCACCTCGAATTGCGCGTGAACGGCCAGCAACTCCTCCTGCTTGGCTCCAACCAGCGCGACGACAACACGCTGCTCTCGGTCGACCTCACCAATCCGGACTTCTTCGTCGACGGCAAGATCGTGCTGCAGAAGGATCTGCTGCACATCGGCCGCACGATGTTCCTCTGGCATGGGACAGCCTATCAACGGCTGGCTGTGCGCAATCACAGCGACAAGCCGATAGAGCTTTCGTTGTCCATCCACTTCGGCAGCGACTTCGCCGACCTGTTCGAAGTGAGGGGTCTGCAGCGCGCACGTCGCGGCACCGCCAAACGGGAGACGATCGGGCCGGATCGTGTCCTGCTTGTCTATCAGGGGCTCGACAGCGAGACGCGCCGTTCCACGCTCACGTTCGACCCGCCGCCGACGGAGCTTGCCGTCGATACCGCGACCTACCGGATGGTTCTCGAAGCGGGCGACATGCAACCCCTCTTCGTTGCCATAGAGTGCGACAAGCCACTGGAGCGACGCGCCACACCCTTCTTCGCCGGATTGCTTGCAGTACATCGAGAACTGCGCAGAGCGACACACGACGCCGCCGCGATCGAGACCTCGAACGAGATCTTCAACGAGATCCTGTGCCGGTCCGCGTCAGACCTGCAGATGCTGATGACGGACACACCGGAGGGTCGCTACCCTTACGCAGGCACTCCCTGGTATTCGACGACGTTCGGACGAGACGGCCTCATCACGGCGCTGCAGATGCTCTGGTGCTACCCGAAGGTAGCACGCGGAGTCCTGCGCCGCCTTGCAGCCCATCAGGCGAATCAAACGGACCCGTTCGCCGATGCGCAGCCCGGCAAGATTCTCCACGAGATGCGCAGTGGCGAAATGGCGGCCCTGCGAGAAGTGCCGTTCGCACTCTACTATGGCAGCGTCGATGCCACGCCGCTGTTCGTGCTGCTGGTTGGCCTGTACGCTGAGCGCACAGGCGACCTCGACACCGTCGCCGCCCTGTGGCCCGCGGTCGAGGCCGCGCTCGGCTGGATCGATGGCCTCGGCGACCCGGATCAGGACGGCTTCGTCGAGTATCGCCGCGCCAGCGAACTGGGCCTTGCCAATCAAGGATGGAAGGATTCCTTCGATGCGGTCTTCCATGCAGACGGGAGTCTGGCCGAAGGCTACATCGCCCTCGCAGAGGTGCAGGGATACGTCTATGCCGCCAAAGTCGCGATCGCCCGCTGCGCACGGCGGATACGCAAGACCGAAACAGCTCGCCGCCTCGAAACTGAAGCCAAGAATCTTGCAGAACGTTTCGAAGCTGCCTTCTGGTGTCCCGAACTGGGAACCTATGCGCTGGCGCTCGACGGCGCCAAGCAACCCTGCCGCATTCGCACGTCAAATGCGGGGCACCTGTTGTTCACCGGCATTGTCCGCGCGGACCGGGCTGCCGCGGTGAGTGCTGGCCTGCTCAGTCCACAATTCTTCTCGGGATGGGGTATCCGCACGGTGGCCAAGGGCGAAGCACGCTACAATCCCATGTCGTATCACAATGGTTCGATCTGGCCACACGACAACGCGCTCATCGCGCTAGGCCTGGGGCGCTATGGCTTCGGCACTGCCGTCGAGCAGGTCTTCAAGGGTCTGTTCAATGCCGCATCCTATATGGAGTTGCGACGCCTGCCCGAGCTCTTCTGCGGATTCCAGCGACAACGCAACCGGGGGCCGACGCTTTACCCTGTCGCCTGCTCGCCGCAGGCCTGGGCGAGCGCTGCGCCGTTCTCGCTGATCCAGGCTTCACTCGGACTCGAATTCGATCTGCGGCGAGGCGAAATTTGCCTGCGCAATCCACGAATGCCTGCGTTCCTGGACGAGGTGACGCTTCGCAACCTGCAACTCGGACCGTCGAGCGTCGACATCAAGGTGCGGCGCCATGGCGAGAAGGTCTCGCTCGAGATGCTGCATTCGCACGGCCACGTGCAGGTTTCGATCGTCTCCTCTCCGTAAGCCAGGGAACCACGCCACCCCTGACGAGTTGACCCTCCGGCGACCGTTACACTGGAGGGGGCAATGGGCGGCAGGCTTCGACTGATCGTGCCGGCGCTGGCACTGCTGATGCTCGTGTCGGCCTCCAAATTGTTGATCGCACAAGACGATCCCGACACTGCCCAGCAGCAACCGACCGCCCCCGCACCTTCTGCAGCGACACCGACTCCGCCTGCACCTCCTCCTGCCCCGCCACCCGTCGCCACACCGTCGGTCACCGTCATCGACGCCCAGGAGGCTCGCGGCATCCTGGGCAACGAAGTACGCAGCGCTGCCGATGAGAACATGGGGCGCATTGTTGACGTGATCGTCGACAGTTCGGGCCGCACACGTGCGGCGATCATCGACTTCGGCGGCTTCCTCGGCGTCGGCAGCCGCAAGATCGCCGTCGATTGGAAGGCACTTCACTTCGTGCCCGCCGCGAGCAAACGCTACCGCATCGTCCTCGAACTGACCCGCGACCAGGTCAAGCTTGCGCCCGAAGTCAAGGAAGGCAAGCCCATCGTGGTCCTAGGCCCCTCGGGGATCCTCGAGCCCCTTCCCTAGCTGGCCACCGGAATCGCCGTGGCCGAACCCATCTGTACTGCATCTCATCCGTCGAAGCGCAGCCTGCGCGGGCTCGACTGGTTCGTCTTCTTCGTCGCCGACGTGCAGACGGGCTTCGGACCCTTCGTTGCGGTCTATCTCACTTCGGAGAAGTGGACGCAGGTCGATATCGGCCTCGTGCTTACCTCGGCCGGCCTGGTCGGTCTGGTCGGCCAGATCCCGGGTGGCGCGCTCCTCGATGCGGCGCGCTCGGAGCGCTTTGTTGCGGCCATAGCCGTCGCCCTCATCAGCGTCAGCGCGCTTGCCTATGCGCTCTACCCAATCTTCCCAGTGGTCCTCGTTGCCGCTTGCCTGCATGCCGCGGCAAGCTGCGTTCTGGGTCCAGCCATCGCCGCAATTAGCCTCGGCCTTGTCGGCCCATCGGCGATCGGCGAAAGACTCGGGCGCAATGCTCGCTTCGCTTCGATCGGCGCCGGACTGACGGCTGGCGTCATGGGCGTGGTCGGCTATCTGATCTCGCCGAGCGCCGTCTTCTTCGTCACTGCGGCCCTTCTCGTTCCGACCTGGTTGACCCTGCGCACTATCGCACCGCGCGAGATCGACCCGGAGCAGGCGCATGGCAACGCGCCGATGCCGCGCAAGCCGAACAACAGACAAGCCGAACCGCGTGCGCCGCTCGATCTTCGCCGGCTTTTGCTCAGGTCCCCCCTGTTGATCTTCGGCGGCTGTATCCTGCTGTTTCATCTCGCCAACGCCGCGATGCTCCCGCTGATGGGCAGTGTTCTCACGATGCGCCTCAGCGACTGGGCGACAGTGCTGATCGCAGCCTGCATGGTCGGCCCGCAGCTCATCGTGGCGATCTTCTCGCCCTGGGTCGGACGCCAGGCGCAACGCTGGGGTCGCCGGCCGTTGCTGATCGCGGGCTTCGCCTTCCTGCCGATCCGCGGCGTTCTCTTCGCGACGGTAAGCGATCCCTACCTGCTGGTCGCCGTGCAACTGCTCGACGGCCTGACGGCTTCCGTCTTCAGCGTTCTGGTTCCGCTTACCATCGCGGATCTGACTCGCGGCACTGGACGGTTCAATCTCACCCAGGGAATGGTCGGCACGATGACAGGGCTCGGCGCGTCGCTCAGCCCCACGCTCGCCGGCTATGTCACCGATTCGTACGACAGTTCCGTTGCCTTCCTCAGCCTGGCCACAGTGGCGGCATTGGGCTTAGCCGCCGTCGCTCTGTTGATGCCCGAGACACGCCCACCACCGGAACCGCCACCGTAGCGGTTTAGGCACGGGCCTTTCTGCGGCTATACAGGTCCAGCAAGTAGCTTTCGGGAGACGCCGTATGAAGTTCGTCCAGGCCTCGACACTCGACTCGATCGCCGACTATCGCCTGTTGGAAGGCGAAACGCCGAAGCCGGGACCGGGTGAGGTCCTTATCAAGGTGGAGGCCTGCGGTGTCGGCTATGTCGACGCATTGGTCGCTCTGGGCCGCTACCAGGTGAAGCCGCCCCTGCCGCACACGCCGGGCAGGGAAGTCGGCGGCTGGGTGGAGGCCGTGGGCGCAGGCGTCGACGGCCTTGCGCCGGGCGACAGGGTCATGGCGTCCGTCCGCGGTGGCTTCGCGCAATTTGCGCTCGCGCTGGCTGCCGACACGGTGAAGATCCCCGAACGGATGAGCTTTGCTCAGGCATCGGGCTTCCGGGTCAATTACCTCACGGCCCTGCACGGCCTGCGCGATCGTGGCGTCCTGGCCGCAGGCGAGCGGTTGCTCGTGCTGGGCGCGGCTGGCGGCGTCGGTATAGCCGCCATCCAGGTGGGCAAGGCGATGGGCGCGGAAGTGATCGCAGCCGCGTCGACCGAGGAAAAGCGCGCCTTCGCCCGCGCCCAGGGCGCCGACGATGTGATCGACACGGCGCCGGAAGGCTGGCGCGACCGGCTGAAGGCCGCCTGTGGTGGCAAGGGACCTGACGTGGTTTTCGATCCGGTCTGCGGCCCGCTTTTCGAGCCGGCATTCCGGTCCCTGGTCTGGGGCGGACGTCACCTCGTCGTGGGCTTTGTCGGCGGCCCGATCCCCGCTCTCAAATCCAATCTCACGCTGATGAAGGGCGCGGCGCTGGTCGGCGTCGACGTGCGCCAGTTCGGGTTGTTCGAGGAGAAGAAGGCCAATGCCCATGTCGCCGAGCTGCTCTCTTGGGTCGCCGACGGTCGCCTCGTGCCCGCTGTGGGTCGCTCCTTCCCGCTCGAAGAGTTCGCACCGGCGATGGAGTTCGCCCTGACGGGACAGGGGCTGGGCAAGATCGTGCTGGAGATCGCCTGACAGGGCTGCCCTCGCCGTCGATTGCGATATACTCGACGCCATGAGTGGTAAAATCTATGTCGGCATCGGCGGTTGGACCTTCGAGCCTTGGCGCGGCCCCTTCTATCCAGAAGGGCTGACGCAGAAGCGCGAGCTGGAATATGCCAGCCGCAAGCTCACCTCGATCGAGATCAACGGTACCTACTATTCGAGCTTCAAGCCCGCGAGCTGGGCCAAGTGGCGCGAGGAAACGCCCGATGGCTTCGTCTTTGCCGTCAAGGCGTCGCGCTTCTGCACCAACCGTCGTGTGCTGGCCGAAGCCGGCGAATCGGTACAGCGCTTCGTCACGCAGGGGCTGGTCGAGCTGAAGGATCGGCTGGGGCCCATCAACTGGCAGTTCATGGGCACCAAGAAATTCGATCCCGAAGACTTCGAGGCCTTCCTCAAGCTGCTGCCGCGGGAAGTGGGCAAACTGCCACTGCGCCATGCCCTGGAAGTGCGGCACGACAGCTTCAAGGACAAGCGCTTCTACGACCTGGCGCGCAAGTACAACGCTGCCATCGTCTATGCCCACGACAAGGACTTTCCTGAGATCGACGAGCCGACGGCCGACTTCACCTACGCACGCCTGATGGGCAGCGAGGAGAAGGTGAAGACAGGCTACAAGCCGGCCGACCTCGACAAGTGGGCCAAGCGCAGCAAGGCCTGGGCAAAGAAGGGCGACGCCTTCGTCTACTTCATCTCCGGTGCCAAGGTGCGCAACCCGGCCGCCGCCCAGGAGCTGATCAAGAAGCTGGGATGACCTGGGCACAGGCAGGTGCGTTCTTCGAAGAGAATGAACCACTAGCGCTTGGCGAAATCGACATAGGGCATGCCTTCGGCGCCGGACTTGAGCCGGCCGCCTGCCGATGGATTGGCTCGAGCTACTCTTGACAGGCAGCGTCCTGCGCACTAACACTTAACTCTATGGTTAACTATCAAGCCGCCGTCCTCGACCGCACCTTCGCCGCGCTGGCCGACCCGACACGCCGTGCGCTGCTCGCTCGTCTCGATGAAGAGAATGGAATCAGCGTCAGTGAACTGGCGCGCCCCTTCCCGGTATCTCTGCCCGCCATCATGAAGCACCTCGACGTGCTCTCCGATGCCGGCCTGATCGTGCGCTCCAAAACAGGGCGCACCGTCACCTGCCAGCTCAAGGCAGAGCCCATGGAGCAAGCGATGAACTGGCTCGCCCACTACGAGCGCTACTGGACGCAGCAGCTCGACCGCCTCGCCGCCTTTCTGGAGGAAGATTCATGGCCAGCAAGCCCAGCCTCGCCCTCAAGCGACGCCTCAAGGCCCCGCCGCAAAAAGTCTACGAAGCCTGGACGCAGCCGGAAAAAATGATCCGCTGGTGGGGCGTCACCGGCCATGAGAAGACGCCCATCGCCGAAGCCGACCTGCGTGTCGGTGGCCGTTTCCGTGTCCAGTTCTGGACGCCGAACGGCGAGCATCACAGCGTGAGCGGGGTCTATCGCGAAATAGTGCCGGACGAGAAGCTTGTCTTCTCCTGGGCCTGGCAGAGCACACCCGACCGAGAATCGCAGGTGACGGTCGACCTCAAGCCGGATACCGACGGCACCGTCCTCACCCTGATCCACGAGCAGTTCTTCAGCGAGACGGCGCGCGACGATCATCGGCGCGGCTGGAGCGCAGCGCTCGATAATCTGGAGAAGGTGTTTGCATGACGTTCGCCTCCGGCGCGAACCTGTATTCGGCATCACCTTCGATCACATTCGTTGTCGTTCCGAACAACTCTAGAGAGGGATCCTCATGCAAACGCACAAGATCGTCTCGCGCGAGGAATGGATTGTCGCCCGCCGTGTTCTACTCGAAAAGGAAAAGGCCCATCTTCGCGCTCAGGATGAAATTGCCCGCCAGCGCCGGGAACTGCCCTGGGTCAAAGTCGAGAAGAACTATGTATTCGACGGGCCAGACGGCAAGGAGACGCTGTCCGACCTGTTCGCGGGCCGCAGCCAGCTCATCGTGAAGCACTTCATGTTCGGTCCGGACTGGGAGGAAGGCTGTGTCGGCTGTTCGTTCGGCGCCGATCAGTCCGACGGCTCGCTGGTCCATCTGATCAATCACGACGTGATGCTGATTGCCGTCTCCCGCGCGCCCTACGCCAAGATCGCGCCCTTCCACAAGCGCATGGGCTGGCACTTCAAATGGGTGTCATCGGCTGGCTCGGATTTCAACTTCGACTACAATGTCTCTTTTACGGAGGCCGACCGCAAGCGCGGCAAGGTGTTTTACAACTTCGTGGAACAAGATTACGCGATCGACGAACTGCCCGGCTTCAGCGTCTTCACCAAGGACGACGCAGGCCAGATCTTCCATACCTACTCCGTGTTCGCCCGCGGCACGGAACATACTGGTACGGTCTACGGCTTTCTCGACATCACACCCAAGGGCCGCAACGAGCCGCCCGGCGGAAATCTCTCCGACTGGGTCAAGCACCACGACAAATACGAGCAAAAGGCCGAGAAATCCTGCTGCCACGGCTGAGCCGGAGTGTTGTAAGCTTCTTCCCAGCAAGCTTTGGGAGAAACCAATGCCCGCACTCTCGCTCGACCACTACAACATCTTCTGCAAAGACCTCGATGCCACGGTGCGCTTCTATGAGCGCTACGTCGGCCTAACCAACGGCGACCGGCCGCCATTTCCCTTCCCCGGCGCCTGGATGTATGCCGGCGACAAGGCGATCCTGCATATCGTGTCCGAGACCGGACGCAGCGATCAGGGCAGCGGCGCCATCGACCATATCGCCATCAATTGCTCCGACATCCGTGGCACCCTCGACCAGATCAAGAAGGACAATATGCCCTTCGAGGTCAGGAAGGTGCCGGCACGGCCGTTGCAGCAGGTCTTCGTGCACGATCCCGACGGCGTGATGATCGAGCTCAACTTCTGGCACGAAGAAGACGTCAAGGAGCTCGAAGGCTTCGACCCGATGACCAACAAGGCCGGCGCCAAGAAAGAAAAGGCCGTCGCCGCCCAATGAAGCTGGCTGCGCTCGCGGTAGCTGCCTCTCTGCTGGCCTGCGCCGGTGCACAGGCGCAGCAACGCGAGACCATCACCTTCGAGAGCCGCCAGAAAGGCCAGCCAGTTCAGATCACGGCCGAGATCTATTGGCCAGCCCAGACGGGTCCGGTGCCGGCGATGGTGATCCATCACGGCAGCGGTGGCATCAGCGACCAACGCGAAGGGCGTTTCGCGCGCGAGATGGTGGCGATGGGCGTCGCCGCCGTGGTGATCGACTCCTTCAAGCCGCGCGGCGTGACGTCGACGGTGCAGGATCAGTCGGCCGTTACAGGCCAGGACTTCAACTTCGACGCACTCATGGCCCTGAAGGCGCTGAACGACATCGCCCGCATCGACAGAGCGCATATCGGCATCATGGGATTTTCCAAGGGCGGTACCTCGGCCCTGATGGCGTCGCACGAACAGCTCATCGCCGCTGCCGGCATTCCCGCGTTCCTTCGCTACGCCCTGCATGTACCCTTCTATCCGTCCTGCTCTGTCCAGTATTACAAGCCCCGCACCACCGGCGCGCCGATCTACATGTTGCTCGGTGGTGCGGACACCTATGTCGGGGCCGAGCCCTGTCAGACCTATGCCGAAACGTTGCGTACGGCCGGCGGACGCGTCGACGTGAAAATCTATCCGGACGCACCACACGGCTTCGACGGTGGCCGTCCCTACTTTGTCGCCACCGGAGAGAATTACTCCCAGTGCGTCGTGCAGCAGCAGGCCGACCGTTCGTGGGTCGAACGGAAAAGCGGGATCGTGACGACCGGCGCCGACGGCAAGCCCATCCCCGCCGCGCAGGCCCAGGCCCTTTCAGCCTGCCGCACGCTGGGCGTCAGCGGCGGACCGAACGATGCCGCGGCCCGGCAGTCGATGGAGGATCTCAAGGGCTTCGTGCGTCGCCACCTTCAGGGTGGCTGACGTCAGTCGAGCGTCGAGGTCACGCGTAACGCCTCCCAATAGTCGACGGGCAGCAGGTCGCGGCCAGCCAACAGAAAGCCGAGGTATTCGCGCGTCGGACGCAACCCCTCGTCCACCTTCAGCGCAACATAGGTGATGGCTTCGACGTCGATGCCGATTTCCGGCCGCGCGACACGGACTATGCGCCGTTCGTAGTGACCGCCGACGACGCCCTCGAAACGATCCAAGACATCGAAGCCCTTCGCCGGCAACGCATTCAACGTGCCGTGCACCGAGCTGCCGGCTTGCAGGACGATATTGCCGGCGCCGGCCCCCGCGGGAGTGCGGGCGACCTTGTTGAAGGCAAGCTGCCAGCCGTCGAGCCGGCCGGCAACGCGCTCTCCCGGCATCACCCCATCAGGTCGCAAGCGCTTCTCAAAGAGCCGGTCGGCATCCATGTTGGAGCCATAGGCGAAGTACCAGCTCACATCACCTGCCATACCTGTACCTTCTCATCGTAGCCACGGATTGCCAGCGGTCCCAGGTCGACCGCGCCGTCGGCCGCAACAGCCGCATGCACCGAGTTGGACACGAGCACCTGCGAACCTGTCTCCTTGGTAAGCTGTTCGAGCCGGGCGGCGAGATTCACCGTATCGCCGATCACCGTATATTCTTTACGCCGCGGCGATCCGACGACGCCGGTCACCGCCTCGCCCATATGGATGCCGATACCGACACGCAGCGCCTGCGATGGCCGCTCCTTGTTCCACGCCTCGACCGCTTCGATCATCGCCCGAGCCGCGCCCAATGCATTCTGCGCCGCCGACGGGTCAGCCAGTGGCGCTCCGAACAGCGCCAGAAACCCGTCGCCCAGAAATTTATTGATGATGCCGTGGTGCCGGTCGACGACATCGATCATCTCGGCGAAGAAAGCATTGAGCAACTCTACGGTCTCGGCCGCGGGCCGCTGCCGCGTCATCGCCGTGAAGCCACGAATATCGAGGAAGAGCACGCAGATGGTGCGCAGCTCGCTCGGCGGTTCGGTTTGCGTCGCAAGCAGACGCTCGACGACGGAGGGCGAGACATGCTGGCCGAACAGGTTGGTCACGCGGTCGCGCGCCGCCCCCGCCAGAATGGAATTCTCGAACTGGCGGCGCAGGCTCACGGCGACCAGCCCGGCAACGACGCCGCTGCCGAACAGCACCATGCTGCGACCGATATAGAACAGCGGCATGTTGTCGGCGGCGGCCGTCGGGTCCACGGGCAGCAACACGAGCACCAGCACCATCTGCAGCGCCGCCGCGACAGTGCCCGTCCACACCGAAAGCCAGAAATCGAGCCGCAGGGTCGACAGCAAGATGAAGACGAAGAACAGGAGCGGCGGCCAGAAGGCGAATACGAGCTGCGGCTGCATGTAGCCGCTCAGCACGTAGGTGATCGAAGCCGGCAATGACGTCTCGATCAATGCGTTACCGAAGCGCGCGATGCGGGGAAAGTCCTTACCCTTGGCGGATCGCCATCGGAGGAGGCTGAGCGCGGCCAGCTCGTAGAGAAGATAAGGCCCGATGCCGGCCAGCGGCACCCAGCCCGGTACTTTCTTGTCGAACAGGCGCTCGTCGATCTGCGGGATGAAGTTCAGCACGAGCATCACCGCAACGAGCACCATCGCCAGGATGATCACGATCACCCGCATCCGCTGCTGTTCGCTGCGCATAATTTCGCGGCGAAGCGCATCGGAATAGGTGTCGTCCGCCTCTCTACCGGCCATTTCTCACGCTACTCAGGTCGGCCGGGCTCCACAACGGCGGGGCGCGGTGGTAGGAACGATCCCATGGTTCTGAAGGAGATCGCTCGAGAACTGCAGGGCAAGGCTGCCAATTTGGCCCTGCGCATGCCGATTTCCTGGGTGAATATCATCACCGGACCGCCGGCGGCCGTCGATGGCCGCACGCTCGACGGCCGGACGCAATGGTTCCTGCAGCTCCTCGCCCGCAGCGGTCAGCCGCCCCTGCACCAGCTCGGTGTCGTCGAGGCCCGGCAGCAGTTCGACGCTTTCATGCTGCTGTTGGGCGGTCGGCCGGCGCCAGTCGGCGAGATCGTCGATCGCACGATGGCCGGCCCAGCAGGCTCCCTGCGAATTCGCATTTACCGGCCAGCGCATTCGGTGGCTCGCCTGCTGCCGACCGTTCTTTACTTTCACGGCGGCGGCTGGGCGATCGGCAGTCTCGAAGGGTACGATCTCGCCTGCCGCTACTTCTGCGCCCGGTCGGGCTGTGCCGTCGTGTCGGTCGATTACCGGCTGGCGCCGGAGCACAAGTTTCCGGCGGCCATCGACGATGGGATCGCAGCCTTTCGCTGGCTGGCGACAGAAGCCGCCGGTCTTGGCCTCGATCCCGACCGCATCGTGCTGGCGGGCGATTCTGCCGGTGGCACCATCGCCGCCGTAGCAGCGCAGGAACTCCGCGGCGAGCCTCGCCCACCCTGTCTGCAATGGCTGGTCTACCCGGCAACCGACCTCGGTGGCGATACGCCGTCGCACAAGAGCTGCGGCGAAGGCTTCCTGCTGACCCAAGCTGATATGGATTGGTTTCGCGGCCAGTACCTCAACACGCCGGCTGAGGTCGACGATCCGCGCGCTTCGCCGCTTCGGGCCGCCGATCTCGCAGGCGTGGCGCCGGCACTGGTCTTTACAGCGGGTTTCGACCCGTTGCGCGACGAGGGCCAGGCCTATGCCAAGCGGCTCTCCGCAGCCGGCGTGAAGACCATTCATCGCGAATTCGATACGCTGATCCACGGCTTTGTCGGCATGCGTGGAGCGCTGCAGGCCGCCGCCCGGGCGATGGACGATATGGTGGCAGGTCTGCGCCACGAACTCGCGCAGTTGGGACGATGACAGGACTCCAGAATGGTTGAAGAGACTGCAGCCCCGGACTCGCGGACCGAACGATCCGGCCGGCGCGAACAGAACAAGGCAGAGAACCGCACCGCCCTGCTGAAGGCTGCCCGCGCAGTCTTCGCGGAGATGGGCTTTGGCGCGGCGAGCGTACGCGACATCGTGCGGCGCACCGATCTCGCATCCGGCACCTTCTACAACTACTTCAAAGACAAGGACGAGATTTTCGAAGCCGTGGTGGGCGAACTCACCGGCGTCCTGCTGCAGCGCCACCATCAGGGCCGCGCCCGTGCCGCGACAGCCGAGGAGTTCCTCCATCAGCACTATTCGGCTTACTTCAGTTTCCTGGCCGAGGATCCCGAGCTACTGGCGCTGGCCCGTTCAAGCTTCACCGCCGTGCGCACGCTGCTCGACAAGCCGGATGTGCGCGCGCTCGCCAAGGCCCTGAACGACGACATCCGCACCGCCATCGCCTCGGGCGTCCTGCCCAATGTCGATGTGTCCTATCTCGGGGCGTCGATGGCAGGCGTGGCCTTTGAAATTTCGATGGTGATGGTCACCCGCGACCCCGTCGACCCGGAGGCCGCGACCGACTTCGCCACCCGGCTGATGCTGGGCGGCCTGCACAGGCTGCCGCGGCGGTAGCTCAGCTGCGCCCGGAGCGCGCCATCGACATGGCGCGCTCCGGGCCAATCCGATTAGGCGCCTTGAACGACCGGGTTGCGCAGCACGCCGATCTTCTCGATCTCGATTTCGCAGACGTCGCCCGGCTTCAGCCAGTTCGGCGGCTTACGCGCCATCGCGACGCCCGACGGCGTGCCGGTGATGATGACATCGCCCGGATCGAGGGTCATGACTTTGCTAAGTTCATGCACCAGGGTCGGCACGTCGAAGATCAGATCGTCGGTGCTGCTGTCCTGCATCGTCTTGCCGTTGACGCGGGTCATGATGCGCAGCGGCGAACCGCCCGGCGGCAGCTCGTCGGAGGTGACGATGTCGGGGCCGAAACCGCCGGTGCCGTCGAAGCCCTTGCCCAGGGTGAACTGGCCGCCCGACTTGCGCTGCCAATCGCGCAGCGAGCCATCGTTGAAGCAGGCGTAGCCCGCGATCACGCCGAGGGCCTTCGCCTTCGGCACGTTGCGGCACTTCTTGCCAATGATGACGGCGAGTTCGGCTTCCCAGTCGAACTGCTTGGAATGGCTGGGGCGCAGCAGCTTGCCGTTATGCGGCACCAGCGTGTTGTTGAAGCGTGTGAACACCAGCGGATAGTCCGGGATCGCACTGCCGGTCTCCTCGGCGTGCTTGCGGTAATTCAGGCCGATGCAGAGGATCTTGCCGGGATTGGGAACCGGCGGCAGGTACTTCGCCGACTTCTCCGAGACCGTCGCGCCCGCCTTGGGCTTGGCGCATGCCTTGAGCACGGCCTGCTGCAGCTTCCTGCCACCCGCGAGGATCTCGACGACCGACTTCGGCCCGCGCGGCATCTGCTTGCTGAGATCGATGATCTTGCCGTTGTCTGTCTTCACGCCGACGACGGCCTTACCGCCGCTCTGGATAGTGCACAAACGCATGCTGTTCCCCCTGACAAATTCGTCCGAAATATGGTCGCGGCGTAAACTCCTCCCTCCCGAACGGCCGGTCAAGCACGACGCATTTTTTTGCTAGGCTGCCGGCATGCGTATCGTTCTTTATCTCCTACCGCTCCTCCTTGCCACGCCGGCCGCCGCTCAGCTCGTGGTGCCGCTCACGACGCCGGACGGTCGTGTCGGCTGCACCCAGGGCATGACGGGGATCGGCCGTCCTCCGGTTTGGCAGGCCGTCCAGGACAAGGACGGACCCGATGGCTGGGCCCTTACAGAAACGGCCGCCGACGCAACGGACCTGCGCTTCCCGCTCTGCATTTCCGAACAGACCGTCGCGCGCGATTTCGACGCCACGCTGCGCTTCAAGCCGGTCTCGGGCACGCGTGCACAAGTTGGGGGTTTCGCTTTCCGGGCGCAGAGCGCCAACGACTATCTGCTCGTCCGAGCCGATGCACGCGACAACTCCGTGCGCCTCTATCGCGTGGAACGGGGCAAGCGCAGTCAGATCGCCGGCAAGGAGGTGCCGATCGCCCTGGGCGAATGGCATTCGCTGCGCGTGATTGCCGTCAACGACCGCTTCGAAGTGGCACTGGACGGCAAGCCGCTCTTCACGGCGACCGATCGCGGCCTTGTCCAGAGCGGCGCCATGGGCGTGTGGAGCCAGGCCGACAGCATCACCCACTACGGCTCGCTGCTGGTGGCCCCACCAACGCCACCCACGCGCTAGCGTCGGGCGGCGATCAGCGCGTTTGCGAGCTCCACGAAGCCTGCACCCGACCGCGCCGAAGCGATCCAGCGCGGCTTGTGTTCGAGACGGTCGGCAAAGTCGCGGACATTGGCCACGCCCACGGCATTGGGAAAATAGCCGAACATCGGCGCGTCGTTGGGCGAATCGCCTGCGAAGACGTAGCGTGTGCGCTCCGCGGCGATATCGACCCCGAAAAGCTCGGACATCATGGTGCGGCTGGTCGTCAGCTTGTCGTAATCGCCGAACCATCCGTTGACATGGATCGAGCTCACCTTGGCGTGGGCGCCGTGCTTCTCGAATATGGCCACGATGCGCTGGATATCGGCGGCCGGCAGTGGCGGCACGTCCTCGCAGAAATCGACCGCCAGGTCGGCCGCGCGATAGGGCTGGTCCGAGGCGATCCCCGTGCCGGGCACCTCGCGCAGCACCTCTGCACGCACGGCCTCCAGACGGCGGCGGCCTTCAGCGCGCTCCGCGTCGGACTGGATGAAGCGGGTCCGCATCTTGCCGGCGGCAGGATCGTGCCACATCCAGAAGGCGCCGTTCTCCCCCACCACGGCGTCGACCGGCCAGAAGCGGGCAATGAGATCGCACCAGCCAGCGGGCCGGCCGGTGACGGGGATAACCAGCAGGCCGGCCTTCTTTAGCGCCTCGAGCGCACTGTAGGCCTCGGCCGTCAATTTGCCGTCGGTGGAGAGGGTTTCGTCGATGTCGGTGAGCACGCCCTTGATGGCCATCAGGGTGTCACGGGGGCAGTTTTGCAGCGTTTCCATTGGTTCCAGGCGTATGCAGTCGGCGTGTCTAGCTGCGCCACTTCTAACATGGCGTATCGGGGGCATCGGCGCTAAAAACCCGGCCATGATCCCGCGTTATTCCCGGCCGCAGATGGCGGCCATCTGGGCCCCCGAGAACCGCTTCCGCATCTGGTTCGAGATCGAGGCGCACGCCTGCGACGCGATGGCGGAACTGGGAATCATCCCCAAGGCCTCGGCCAAGGCGATCTGGGACGGCGGCAAGAAGGCCATGGCGGCCCTGCAGGCTGACCCGACCGGCAACGTCGAAAAGATCGATGCCATCGAACGAGTCACCAAGCACGACGTCATCGCCTTCCTGACCTGGCTGGGCGAGTTCATCGGCCCGGAGTCGCGCTTCGTCCACCAGGGGATGACCTCGTCGGACGTGCTCGACACCTCGTTCGCCGTGCAGCTCACGCAGGCTGCCGACATCCTGCTGGCCGATACCGACCGGCTGCTCGCGGCGCTGAAGAAGCGCGCCTTAGAGCACAAGGATACGCTCACCATCGGCCGCAGCCACGGCATCCACGCCGAGCCCACCACCTTCGGTGTCAAGCTCGCGGGCCACTATGCCGCTTTCGACCGCAATCGCGCCCGGCTCGTGGCGGCGCGCGCCGAGATCGCGACCTGTGCCATCTCGGGCCCCGTTGGCACCTTCGCCAACGTCGATCCGCGCATCGAAGAGCATGTCGCCAAAAAGCTCGGCCTCACGGTCGAGCCGGTCTCGACGCAGGTAATCCCGCGCGACCGGCATGCCGCGTTTTTCGCGGCGCTGGCGGTCGTTGCCTCGTCGATCGAGAACCTCGCGACCGAGATCCGCCATCTTCAGCGCACCGAGGTCCGCGAGGCCGAGGAGTTCTTCTCCGAGGGCCAGAAGGGCTCCTCGTCGATGCCGCACAAGCGCAATCCAGTGCTGACCGAGAACGTCACGGGCCTCGCCCGCGTCGTGCGCAGCGCCGTGATCCCGGCGCTGGAGAACGTCACGCTCTGGCACGAGCGCGACATCTCGCACTCCTCGGCCGAGCGCTATATCGCGCCCGACGCCACCGGCACGCTCGATTTTGCGCTGAACCGCATCGCCGGCGTCGTCGAGCAGCTCGTGGTCTACAAGGACCGCATGCAGGCCAATCTCGACTCGTTGGGCGGGCTGGTCTTCTCCCAGCGCATCCTGCTGGCGCTGACGCAGAAAGGCATGAGCCGAGAGGCTTCCTACGCTGCCGTACAGCGCAATGCGATGGATGCCTGGAGAGGCAACGCCTCGCTGCTGGCGCTCTGCCGCGCCGACAAGGAGATCGGCGAATTCCTAGCCGACGACGAGCTCACAGCGCTGTTCGACATGAGCTATCACACCAAGCACGTCGAAACGATCTTCAAGCGCGTCTTCGGCTGAAGACGCGCTTCCACCGACCCTGGGTCAGTGGGAATCCGCCATGATCTGCTTCTTGGCATCGACCAGCAGCCGCTCGGCCTGCTTGAGGATCGTGTGATCCTCCATCGGCTTACCGACGGCGGCGAGATCCTTCATGATCTTGTGCACGACGTCGGAGTCGCCCGGCTTCTCGAAGTCGGCCAGGACCACTTCCTTGGCATAGGCCTCGGCGTCAGCGCCCGTCTTGCCCAGCAGGCCGGCGGCCCACAGGCCGAGCAGCTTGTTGCGGCGGGCCTTGACCTTGAATTGCAGTTCCTGGTCGAGCTCGAACTTCTTTTCGAAGGATTTTTCGCGTTCGTCGAACGTGGTCATCGGCCGCTCCAGTTAACTCTTCGCGCGGGTTTATAGCGACCGCGCGCCCGTCTTTCCACCCTGTGCTGGCGGTGGCAAAGTCGCGCCTCGCGAGGAGGATCGACCGTTATGTCCCTGGAAAAGCTCAAGGAATGGATCGGCAGGACGCAGTCCGTGGAGGATCTTGCAGCTCCTTTCCCGGTCCGTGCGCTGGCTGCCACCCTCGACGAGGGCGATCCCGATCCCCGAAATGGCGATCCCCTGCCGCCTCTCTGGCACTGGCTCTATTTCCTGGAGATCGCGCCGCAATCCAAGATCGGGCCGGACGGCCACGCCGAGCGCGGCGACTTCCTGCCGCCGGTGCCGCTGCCCCGCCGCATGTGGGCGGGCAGCCGCTTCACCTTCGACGGCGAGCCAGTCCGCATCGGCGAGACGATCGAACGGCGCTCCACGATCAAATCCGTCGAACCCAAGATCGGCTCGACCGGAGCGATGGTTTTCGTCACCGTGCAGCACACGATCTCGGGACCGCGTGGCGTGTCATTGGTCGAGGAACACGACATCGTCTACCGCGAGGCTGCCAGACCCGGCGAAAAGCCGAAGCCACCGAAACCGGCTCCGACCAATCCGACCTGGAGCAAGTCCATCGGGGCTGATCCGGTCCTGCTGTTCCGCTTTTCCGCCCTCACCTCCAACGGCCATCGCATCCACTACGACCAACCCTACGTTACTGGCACGGAAGGCTATCCCGGCTTGATCGTTCATGGTCCCCTGATGGGCCTGCTCCAGATGGAACTGGCGCGACGCTCCAACCCCGCTAGAATCGCCCGGCGTTTTGAGTTCCGTGCGCTGTCGCCGGTATTCGCGGGCGGTGCGTTCAGCGTGCAGGCCCGGCGTGAAGAAGATGGCTCGGTAACGACGTGGGTCGCCGACCAGAATGGCGGCCTGGCACAGCAGGGGGGCGCAACTTTCCAATGAACATGCACATCTATCACGGCGGCTGTGGTTGCCTGCAGGCGCTGTCCCGCCGCGGCCTGTTCGGCCTCGGTCTCGGCGCCGCCGTTGCGGCGGCTGCTGCCGTGCCGGCCGCTCATGCCGTCGAGGATACCGGCTACGAGGCGATGTTGATGAAGTGCATCGACCCGCGCTTCACCACCAACACCTGGGCCTATATGGCGTCGCGCGGCTGGCAGAACGCCTATAGCCAGTTCAACATTGCCGGAGGGCCGATCGCCGCCGTGGCGCCGGTCTTCCAGGAATGGCGTGCGGCCTGGGAGGCCAACCTCGACATCTCCGTGCAGTTACACAATGTGAAGCGCCTGATAGGCCTCACACATCGCGACTGCGGTGCTGCCGTCGTCGCCTACGGCGAGCGCATCAAGACCGACCGGGCCTACGAGACCCAGATGCATACCCAGGCACTCCGGGCTTTCCGCGCCCAGGCGAAGAAGCGGCAGCCGCAACTCATCGTCGAGCTGGGCATCATGGATCTCGGCGGCGCCGTCGAGCCCGTGACCTGAGGGCTTTGGTGCCCGAACAATCCTTCCCCTTCACCACGGCAAAGGATGCTGCGCTGGAGCATCAGCTTGCCGTGCGACGGAGACACCGGCCTGTCGATCCGCTGTTGTCGCTGGTCGTGCCTGTGTTCAACGAGGAAGAGTCCATCGATCTCTTCCTCGACACGGTGATCCCCCTGCTCGAGAAGGTGTCGTTGCGCTTCGAACTGGTCTTCATCAACGACGGTTCGCGGGACGAAACGTTCGCGCGCCTGTTCGACAGGGGCCGCCACGACCGTCGCATCCGCATCGTCAATCTGTCGCGCAACTTCGGCAAGGAAGCCGCCCTCACCGCGGGCATCGATCATGCCAAGGGCGACATCCTGATCCCGATGGACATCGACCTGCAGGATCCTCCCGACCTGATCCAGCCGTTCATCGCGCGCTGGCGGGAGGGTTACGACATCGTCTACGGCGTGCGCACCGCGCGGCTCACGGATACGCGCGCCAAACGCATGTCGGCCGACTGGTTCTATCGTGTGTTCAACTCCATGTCGCCGGTGCGCATCCCGCCCAATGTCGGCGACTTCCGGCTGGTCGACCGGCGTGCCGTCGAAGTGCTGCGCCAGCTTCCCGAACGCAATCGTTTCATGAAGGGCCTGTTTGCCTGGGTGGGCTTCAACTCCATCGGCGTACCCTACGAGCGGCCGCAGCGCGCCGCCGGCATGACCAAGTTCAACTTCTGGCGGCTCTGGAACTTCGCCCTCGACGGCGTGGTAAGTTTCTCGACCGCGCCGCTGCGCGCCTGGTTCTATGTCGGCGTGGTGATCGCAGCCATCGCCGTCCTCTATGCCCTCTTCATCGTGACGCGCGTGCTGATCTTCGGCATCGATACACCCGGCTATGCTTCGTTGCTGATCGCGGTCCTGCTCATGGGCGCCATTCAGCTTCTTTCGCTCGGCATCATCGGCGAATATCTCGGCCGCCTTTTCCTCGAAGTGAAGGGCCGACCGATCTACGTCGTGGAAGGCGTCTACGAGGACGGCACGTCCGAACCGCCGCAAGCGTGACCGTCGAGACCTGACCTCATGGACCTCAAGGAAGAGGATATTCTCGGCGCAGACATTGCCCGGCATTGGTACTACCGCTCCAAGGCGGCGGCGCTGCGCCGTGCCGTGGCGGGCCTGCGGCCTCGTCACTTGCTCGACGTCGGAGCGGGATCGGGATTTTTCTCCCGCCATTTGCTCGCGGAAACCGCGGCCGAGAGCGCGCTCTGTGTCGATATTGGCTATCCGGCCGACCGCGACGACAGTGCCGCCGGCAAGCCGGTGCGCTATCGCCGCGATATCGGCCCGACGGACTGCGATCTCGTCCTGATGATGGACGTGCTGGAACATGTCGACGACGATCGCAGCCTCGTCCGACACTATGCCGACAGGGTTCCGGTGGGCGCGCACTTCCTGGTGACGGTGCCGGCCTTCTCCTTCCTGTGGAGCGGCCACGACGTCTTCCTGGAGCACAAGCGGCGGTATCGACTGCGCGAGATCGAGGCGGTCCTGCGCGATGCCGGACTGGAGATCGTGCGGGGTACTTACTATTTCGGCCTGGTCTTTCCGCTGGCCGCCGCCGTCCGGCTTGCCGACCGCAACACGACCGAGCCCCGCAGCAGCCTCAAGAAGCACGGTGCCTTCACCAACGGCCTGCTCGCCGCCCTCTGCGCCGCGGAGCTGCCGCTCTTCCCGGTCAATCGCCTCGCCGGCCTCTCCGCCTTTGTGCTGGCGAAGAAGCCTTAGGAGGCCGCTGCCGAGACGTCTTTGCTGATGATGCGACGGCGCCTGGCGTTGATCTCGCGCAGGACGACCAGCATTTCCTCGGCAACGACATCGCCGGGAATGCCATCGCCTTCGGCTTCGAGCTCCTTCATGTCGACCCACACCGCGTAAAGCGGCGCGGTGCGCTGGGTGATGATGCCGGCATGCAGCAGCGTCTTGATCAGGACGCGGAAGATGTTGGTGCTCTCCTTGAGCTGGTCGCGCCGGTCGTCGTCGGTGAAGGTCTCCTTAACCGCGTCGCGCACCCACTGCCAGTCGAGCCCGTACTTGGCGTAGATTACCTGCTTCTGCTCGGCGTTGATCAGGTTGAAGAGCAACGTCTGGAAGATCTGCGCCGACCAGTCCTCGACCTTCTTGTGTTCGTCGGGGCTGAGATGGCGGATCGTCTTGGCGGCCCACAGGCGGCCGAAGCGATGATGGAAGGCTTCGTCGCTCATGACGAGCTGGACCAGCCGGCGCAGCACGGGATCGTTGGTCTTGGCGTTGAGCGTCGCAAACGAGCCCATTGCCAGGCCTTCGATCAGCATCTGCATGCCGACGATCTTCTTGTAGACCTCCTGTGTGCTCACCAGATCGTCGAGGACGGTGGCGATGGTCTTGCCGACCGGCAACGGCTCCCCCCAGCGGCGGGCGATGTAGCGCGTGAAGCCGGCGACATGGCGGGCCTCCTCGCGGGCCTGGTTGGCGGCATATTCCTGGGCACCCGGGTCAAGCAGGATGTGGCAGAGGCTGGCCGACAGCGACAAAGCGCCCTGCTCGCCATGCAGGAGATTGGAGATCGACCAGTGCATGACGTCGTTGGACAGCTGGATCTTCTGCCGCTCGTCCAGCCGGTCGGCGACGGCACTGCGCAGTTCGACCACCATTTCCTGCGGCACGATCGGCGTCGTTTCCATGTCGAAAGGCTGGTCGAAATCGATGTAATTCTTGTCCAGCGGGTCCCAGAAATGGTCATGGGTGGCCGAAATGATACCGTCGAAGGCGTCGGTCCGCCGGCCGTAGCGTGCTACCTGCAACATCGCCGGAAAATCTTCCGGTGCAACAGTATCGTAGGCCTTGTCATAGGTGATTTGCTGGGCCATTGGGGGCCTCCGTTTCGAGGGTCAATATGACGGTCACGTCACCTTTTTCAATGGATTTTTCCCCAGTACCGGAGCATGGGGTTTCGGCCATAGTCCGGCCCAACGGCGGGCGGCTCAACTCGCCCGCACAGGAGTAAGAAATGTCCCGCCGCCGCCGCATCTACGAGGGCAAGGCCAAGACCTTGTTCGAGGGGCCAGAGCCCGGGACCATCGTCCAGTACTTCAAGGACGACGCGACCGCGTTCAACAACCAGAAGAAGGGTACGATCACCGGCAAAGGGGTGATCAACAACCGTATTTCCGAGTTCCTGATGACCAAACTCGGTGAAATCGGGGTGCCCACGCACTTCATCCGCCGGCTGAACATGCGCGAGCAGCTCATCCGGCAGGTCGAGATCATCCCGCTCGAAGTGGTGGTTCGCAACGTCGCCGCCGGCTCCTTCGCGAAGCGCTTCGGAGTCGAGGAAGGCACGCAGCTGCCACGTTCGATCATGGAGTTCTTCTACAAGAACGACCAGCTCTCCGATCCGATGGTGACCGAGGAGCACATCACCGCCTTCGGCTGGGCGACGCCGCAGGACCTCGACGACATCGTGGCGCTGACGCTCAGGGTGAACGACTTCCTGTTCGGCCTGTTCCTCGGCTGCGGCATAAAGCTGATCGACTTCAAGATCGAGTTCGGCCGCCTATATGAGGACGACATGGTCCGCATCGTGCTCGCCGACGAAATCAGCCCGGATTCCTGCCGGCTGTGGGATCTGCGCACCAACGAGAAGATGGACAAGGACCGCTTCCGCCGCGACCTCGGCAAGGTCGAGGAAGCCTACCAGGAGGTGGCGCGGCGTCTCGGCATCCTGATCGACCAGGGTCCGGGCGATGTGCGCGGCCCCACCACCCTTCAATAGCCCCTGCCCCAGTAGCCCAGCCCCAGCGAGACGACATGAAAGCCAGAGTTCACGTGACCCTCAAGAACGGCGTGCTCGACCCTCAGGGCAAGGCCATCGGGCATTCCCTCAATCGCCTCGGCTTTCCCGAGGTGGGCGACGTCCGTCAGGGCAAGTTCATCGAGTTGGAATTGGCGGAGACCGACAAGGACAAAGCCAAGGCGCGGCTCGACGAGATGTGCCGTAAGCTGCTGGCCAACACGGTGATCGAGAACTATTCGATCGAGCTGGTCGGCTGATGAAGTCCGCGGTCCTCGTCTTCCCCGGCTCCAATCGCGAAGGCGATGTGGCGCAGGCGATCGAACTGGTCACGGGCCGGCGGCCGGCGATGGTCTGGCACGGCGACGGCGACTTCGAGAAGGTCGACCTGATCGTGGTGCCGGGCGGCTTTTCCTATGGCGACTATTTGCGCTGTGGCGCCATGGCGGCCCAGTCGCCGGTGATGGCCGAGGTCAGGAAGCGCGCCGCCCAGGGCGTGCCGGTCCTGGGCATCTGCAATGGCTTCCAGATCGTGACAGAGGCAGGCCTGCTTCCGGGTACGCTGATGCGCAACTCGCATCTGAAGTTCGTCTGCTCCGATGTCCACCTCAAGGTCGAGACCAGCCAGAGCCTGTTCACCAATCGCTATCAGGCCGGCCAGGTGATCAAGGTCCCGGTGGCTCACGCCGAGGGCAACTATTTCGCCGACGCCGATACGCTGAAGCGCCTCGAGGATCGCGGCCAGATCGCCTTTCGCTACTGCACGCCGGATGGCGTTATCGACGCTACGGGCAACCCCAACGGCTCGATCAACAACATCGCCGGCATCTTCAACGAGACCAAGACGGTGCTGGGGCTGATGCCGCATCCGGAGAATGCCGTGGAGCCGATGTTCGGCGGGACCGACGGCAAAGGTTTGTTCGAGGGTATGGTCGAGGCGCTGTCGTGACGATTGCTCAAGAAAAGTACCCGCCGGTCAAGCTCCCCAACGAACCCGCGATCACCCCGCAGATCGTCGCCGAGCACGGGCTGGCGCCGGACGAATACGAGCGCCTGCTGAAGATCATGGGCCGGACGCCGACCATGGTGGAACTCGGCATCTTCTCGGCGATGTGGAGCGAGCACTGCTCCTACAAGTCCTCCAAGGTCTGGTTGAAGAAGCTGCCGACCAAGGCGCCCTGGGTGATCCAGGGGCCGGGCGAGAATGCCGGCGTCATCGACATCGGCGACGGCCAGGCCGCCATCTTCAAGATGGAAAGCCATAATCACCCCTCCTACATCGAACCCTACCAGGGCGCGGCGACGGGCGTGGGCGGCATCATGCGCGACGTCTTCACCATGGGGGCGCGGCCGGTCGCCAACCTGAACGCACTGCGCTTCGGCGACCCCAACCATCCCAAGACTCGGCATCTCGTGTCGGGCGTCGTGGCCGGCATCGGCGGCTACGGCAACTGCATGGGCATCCCGACGGTCGGCGGCGAAACGAACTTCCACCCCGCCTACAACGGCAACATCCTGGTCAACGCCATGACCGTGGGCATCGCGCCGGCTGATCGCATTTTCTATGCGGCCGCCGCCGGCGTCGGCAATCCGCTGGTCTATGTCGGCTCCAAGACCGGCCGCGACGGTATCCACGGCGCCACCATGTCCTCGACCGAATTCAACGAGGACAGCGAGAGCAAGCGGCCGACCGTCCAGGTCGGCGATCCGTTCGTCGAGAAGCTATTGCTGGAGGCCTGCCTCGAACTGATGGCGACCGATGCGATCGTCGCCATCCAGGACATGGGCGCGGCCGGCCTTACCTCCTCGTCGTTCGAGATGGCGGCCAAGGGCGGCCTCGGCGTCGTCGTCGAGCTCGACAAGGTGCCGATGCGCGAGACCGGCATGAATCCCTACGAGCTCATGCTTTCCGAAAGCCAGGAGCGCATGCTGATCGTGCTGAAGCCCGGCCGCGAAGAGCTGGCGCGCAAGATCTTCGAGAAGTGGGAACTCGACTTCGCCGTCATCGGCCATCTCACCGACACCGAGCGCATGGTCCTCTCCTGGCACGGCGACATCGTGGGCAACATCCCGATCCCGCCGCTGGTCACCGAAGCGCCGATGTACGAGCGGCCGTGGACCCTGACGCCACTGCCCGCCGAGCTGGACGCGGCCAAAGTGCCGGCACCCGAGGACTGGAACGCCTCGTTGATCACCCTGATGGGCTCGCCCGATCTCGCCAGCAAGTCGTGGATCTGGAAGCAGTACGACCATCTCATCATGGGCAACACCGCGATCCGACCGCAGGACGGCGACGCCGCCCTGGTGCGCGTGCCCGGCGGCGGCCACAAAGGCCTCGCCATGACGTCCGACTGCACGCCGCGCTACGTGCAGGCCCATCCCGAGACCGGCGGCCGTCAGGCCGTGGCCGAAGCGTGGCGCAACATTACGGCGACCGGCGCCAAGCCGCTCGCCGTCACCGACAACATGAACTTCGGTAACCCGCAGAAGCCCGAAATCATGGGCCAGTTTGCCGGCGCGATCATGGGCATGAGCGAGGCCTGCAAGGCCCTCGACTTCCCCGTCGTGTCGGGCAACGTCTCGCTCTACAACGAGACCGAAGGCCGTCCCATCCTGCCCACGCCGACCATTGGCGCAGTCGGCGTGATCGAGGATATCGCCACCTCCGTCGGCTCGCGGCTGGTGCAGTCGGGCCTGGCGCTTGTTCTCGTCGGCGAAACGAAGGGCTGGCTCGGCCAATCGATTTACCTGCGTGAACTGCATGGCCGCGAGGAGGGTGCGCCGCCACCCGTCGACCTTGCTGCCGAGCGCCGCAACGGCGACTTCGTGCGCGGGGAAATCGTCGGCCGCCGGGCCGTGGCCTGCCATGACCTTTCCGACGGCGGCCTGCTGGTCTGCCTGGCCGAGATGTGCCTCTCTGGTGGGACCGGCGCCACGATCAAGCTGCCGAAGGGTGCCGCGGCGCCTCATGCCTACCTCTACGGCGAGGACCAGGCCCGCTACCTGATCGCGACCGACGATGGTGATGCTCTCGTCGCCGCAGCCACCAAGGCCGGTGTCCCCGCGGTCCTGCTCGGCTATTCGGGCGGCGCCAGCGTGGTCGTCGAAGGTCTGCTTGACCTGCCGCTCGACCACCTGCGGGCGGCGCATGAAGCCTGGCTCCCCAACTATATGAACAGCGCGGTCTGAGGAGACACCCATGCCCATGCACGCCGAGGATATCGTCCGCCTGATCCAGGAGGGCATCCCCGGAGCCGAGGTCGAGATCCAGGATCTCGCCGGCGATGGAGACCACTATGCCGCCACGGTTATTTCGTCGGCCTTTGCCGGCAAATCCAAGATTCAGCAGCACCAGATGGTCTATGGCGCGTTAGGAGGTCGCATGGGCGGCGTTCTGCATGCCCTGAAATTGACCACCATGGCGCAACGGCCCTGACCGCCCTATATTATCGCTAAATCCCGCACCCACCGTGTGGTGCGTCCCACGTCGTGCTTCAGGAGACCGACATGAGCGAACCTCAGGTGTTCGAACGTATCCGTGACGAGATCAGCAAGAACGACGTTCTGCTGTTCATGAAGGGCACGCCGGTCTTCCCACAATGCGGCTTCTCGGCGGCGGTGGTCGACGTGCTGAGCCAGCTCGGCGTCAAGTTCCACGGCGTCAACATCCTGGTCGACCCGGAACTGCGTCAGGGCGTCAAGGAATTCAGCCAGTGGCCGACGATCCCCCAGCTCTACGTGAAGGGCGAGTTCATCGGCGGCTGTGACATCGTCCGCGAGATGTTCGAGACGGGCGAGCTGGAAACGGTCCTGAAGGAAAAGGGCGTGGCGCTGGCCGCCGCGGCCTAGTTTTTCCTCGCCGCCGTCCTACGTGAACGCGTAGGACGCCATCGAGAGATTTCCCAGAGTAAAGCTGCGATGGAGGGTGCGCCCCTGCGCGCCCTCGCCTGCCGCGCCGAAGGCGACATGCAGCGGCAGGAAATGCTCATCGGTCGGATGAGCTTCGCGGGCATACGGCGCCCGCGCTCGATAGTCGGCAAGTGCCGCCTCGTCCCCCTTCTCCACTGCCTCGGCCAACCAGTTGTCGAAAGCCTGCGCCCACGGCTCGGGCTCGGACGAACCACCGTCCCGCGTCAGCGCCCTGAGATTGTGGATGGCACTGCCGCTGCCCATCACCAGCACGCCCTCCTCGCGTAGCGGCGCCAGTTTTCGGCCAAGCGCAATGTGATGCGCCGGCGTCTGCCCCGGCTGCACCGAGAGTTGGAAGATCGGAATGTCGGCTTCGGGCCAGCCCAGCATGGCCGGCACCCACGCGCCATGGTCGAGGCCGCGATGGTGGTCGTGTGCCGCGCCTGTGAGTTTGGCCACCTTCTCGGCCAACGCCGGAGCGCCGGGCGCATTGTAACGCAGGCGGTAGAGTTCTTCGGGAAAGCCGTAAAAATCGTGGATGGTGTCGGGCTTGCGTGCCAGCGACACCGCCGGCACGTCGGTGTCCCAGTGCGCCGAGACCGCCACGATCGCCTGCGGGCGCGGTACCTGCCGGCCGAGGCTGGCCAGAAACGCCCGTGCCGGGATGTCCTCCAGGATCAGCGTAGGTGCCCCGTGGGACACGAAGATCGTCGGCATCGACATCGCTTTATTCCTCATCCGGCTCGTGGCAGCCTGTATGCAAATCGGGGAAGCCGATTTCTGGGAGGGGTAAATTATGCATGTAACACGGAAACTGGGGCAGTTGGCCGTCGGCCTGGGCCTGGCCATGGGAGTATCGCTGGCGTCGCCCGCCATGTCGCAGACGACGCTCAAGATGGTCGCGCATTCCGACCTCAAGGTGCTGGACCCGATCTGGACCACCGCCTTCATCACGCGCAACCACGGCTACCTGGTCTACGACGTGTTGTTCGCCAAGGATGCCCAGCTGCGCATCCAGCCGCAGATGGTCGACAAATACGAAACCTCGGCCGACAAGCTCACCTGGACCTTCACCTTGCGCGACGGGCTCGAATGGCACGACGGCAAGCCGGTGACGGCCGAGGACTGCGTGGCCTCCATTCGTCGCTGGGCTGCCCGCGACGCGCTCGGCCAACAGATGATGGCGCGCGTCGGCGAGATGGCGCCGGTCGATGCCAAGACCTTCCGCATCGTGCTCAAGGAGCCCTTCGGCCTCATGCTCGACGCGCTGGGCAAGCCGTCGTCCAACGTTCCGTTCATGATGCCCAAGCGGGTGGCTGAAACCGATCCCGGCAAGCAGATCGACGACTACACAGGCTCCGGCCCATTCGTCTTCAAGAAGGAGGAATGGAAACCCGGCGAGAAGATCGTCTACGCCAAGAACACTAAGTACAAGCCGCGTCCCGAGCCGCCCTCCATGCTGGCCGGTGGCAAGGTCGCCAAGGTCGACCGCATCGAGTGGCTGGCGATCCCCGACCCGATGACGGCGGTCAATGCGCTGATCCAGGGTGAGATCGACATGATCGAAGTGCCGATCCCAGATCACTTCCCCGTCCTCAAGGCCGATAAGAACGTGGCCCTGTTCGGTTGGAACCAGCTCGGCAGCCAGATCATCATGCGGCTGAACCATCTCCACCCGCCTTTCAACAATGTGAAGGCACGCCAGGCTGCGATGCTCGCCATCGCCCAGGAAGATTTTCTGCGTGCCCAGGTCGGCGACGCCGAGATCTACAAGGTCTGCAACGCACCCCTGGTCTGCGGCTCTCCCTACGAGAAGAGCTACGGCGATCTGCTCATCAAGCCCAACCTGGAGAAGGCGCGCCAGCTCCTGAAGGAGAGCGGCTACGACGGCACGCCGATTGTCATGCTGCACCAGACCGACCTGCAGTCGTCAAACCAGCTCCCGCCGGTCGGCAAGCAGGCGCTGGAGAAGGCGGGCTTCAAGGTCGACCTCCAGGCGATGGACTGGCAGACCGTGGTCGCTCGCCGCGCCCGCAAGGAAGCGCCGGACAAGGGCGGCTGGAACGTCTTCTACACGACGACCGTCACGGTCGACGCCGACAACCCGGCCGGCAATTCCTTCACCAGCGGCGGCTGCGACAAGGCGTGGTTCGGCTGGCCCTGCGATCCCGAAATGGAAAAGCTCCGGACCGACTTCGTGAAGGAGAGCGATCCCGAGCGCCGCAAGGCGATCGCGCTTGCCGTCTCCGACCGGGTGATGGAACAGGCGGTCTACATTACGCTCGGCCAGTACAAGGCGTTCGGCGCCTATCGCAAGGATCGCGTCGAGGGCTGGCTTCCGGCTCCCGTGCCGATCCTCTGGAACATCAGCAAGAAGTAGCGACGTACACCGGACCGCGAGCCCTCGGGCTCGCGGTCCGCTCCGCGGCCCCGACGCGAGATTCGGCGGCATGGACATTGCTCCATGCCTCGGGCAGGTGATGCCTCGTCCGCCCAATCCGTTAGCCGAGGAGTCGAAAGAAGTATCATGCATGTAACGCGTAAACTGGCGCAGCTTGCTGCCTGCGTCGGGCTGTTGACGGCGGCGCCCGCCGCCATGGCGCAAACCACCCTGAAGATGGTTTCGCACTCCGATCTCAAGGTTCTCGACCCGGTCTGGACGAGCGCGCTGATCACGCGAAACCACGGCTACATGATCTACGACGTGCTGTTCGCCAAGGACGCGGACCTCAAAGTCCAGCCGCAGATGGCCGAAAAGTACGAAGTCTCGCCGGACAAGCTCATCTGGACGATCACGCTGCGCGACGGTCTGGAATGGCACGACGGCAAGCCGGTCACCGCCGAGGACTGCGTCGCCTCGCTGAAGCGCTGGATGGTGCGCGACTCCTTCGGCCAGCTTCTCGCGGCCGCGACGGGCGAACTCAAGGTTGTCGACGCCAAGACCTTCCAGATCGTGCTCAAGGAGCCGTTCGGCATGGTGCTTGACGCGCTGGCCAAGCCGTCGTCGCTGGTACCGTTCATGATGCCGAAGCGGGTCGCCGAGACCGATCCGTTCAAGCAGATCGACGACTACACCGGCTCCGGCCCCTTCGTCTTCAAGAAGGAGGAATGGAAGCCCGGCGAAAAGGTCGTCTACGTCAAGAACCCGAAGTACAAGCCGCGCCCCGAAGCGCCGTCGATGCTGGCCGGTGGCAAGGTGGCCAAGGTCGATCGCGTCGAATGGTTGGCCATTCCCGATCCCAGCACGGCAGCCAACGCGCTGATGACCGGTGAGATCGACCTCATCGAATCGCCGGTGCCGGACCTCTTCCCGATGCTGAAGTCCGAGAAGAACGTCACGCTCTATGGCTGGAACAAGCTCGGCAGCCAGATCATCATGCGCTTCAACCACCTGCATCCGCCCTTCAACAATGTGAAGGCCCGGCAAGCTGCGATGCTCGCCATCGCCCAGGAGGACATGCTGCGCGCCCAGGTCGGCGACCCGGAAATCTACCAAGTCTGCAATGCGCCGTTCGTCTGCGGCACGGCCTACGGCAAGGAATATGGCGACCTGCTGATCAAGCCGAACCTCGAAAAGGCGCGGGCGCTCCTGAAGGAGAGCGGCTACGACGGCACCCCGGTGGCGTTGATGCAGCAGACCGACCTGCAATCCTCCAACCAGGTCCAGGCTGTCGCCAAGCAGCAGCTCGAAAAGGCCGGCTTCAAGGTCGACCTTCTGCCGATGGACTGGCAGACCGTGGTCTCGCGCCGCGCCCGCAAGGAGACGCCGGACAAGGGTGGCTGGAATATCTTCTTCACGACCAACATCACGCTAGACCTCGACAATCCTGGCACCAACTCCTTTGCCTCGGGTGCCTGCGAGAAAGCCTGGTTCGGCTGGCCGTGCGACGGCGAGCTGCAGAAGCTGCGTGCCGCCTTCATCAAGGAGACCGATCCGGCCAAGCGGAAGGAGCTGGGTTTTGCCATCTCCGACCGTGTGATGGACCAGGCGATTTATGCGCCGGTCGGCCAGTACAAGGCCTTCGGCGCTTACCGCAAGGACCGGCTCTCTGGCTGGCTCGAAGGTCCTGTGCCGGTGCTCTGGAACATCAGCAAGAAATGACCAAAAGGAAGGGCGCCCGGCGAGGGCGCCCTTCTTCTTTGTGGTGCTGTCGGCCGCTGCAGCGCCGAACTCCAAAATTCTTCAATCGCTCACAGCTCGCCTTGGCCATCACACCAGTTGAAGATTGACCTTCACAAAGAGATACAACCCTTTGATTTAAATAAACAATCCATACTTGTTCGTCGATTAATCTGATTTCCCAAGGTGACTGGAAACACCAAAGAAGCAAACTATATCTTTACCATCAGGTACCAATTCGTAACCTTGGGAGCATTTTCGATGACCACTCCAGCCAGCCACCCGCCCGCTGCCAAGGCCAAGGAGAGCGTGACCTGTCCGATGGACTTCATTCTGCGCATGCTGATGGGGCCCTGGACGACATACATTCTTTACAATCTGCGCACGCACGGTCCGCAGCGTTTCGGTGAACTGAAGCGACGTGTCGCGGGTATTTCCGCGAAGATGCTAACCGAACGTCTGCGCACGCTCGAAGGCGCCTCGCTGGTGAAGCGCGACTACGAGGCGACGATCCCGCCGAAGGTCACTTATTCGTTGACCCAGCGTGGCCACGAACTCGACGACGTCATGGGACGCCTCGCCGAGATCGGCACGCGCTGGGAGGCCGAGGACGCCGCCAACCGCGCGCTGCGCGCCGCTGCCACGGAACTGAAGGCCGCCGAGTAATCTGCGATCCGGATCGTTCAGGAATGACGTCGATGACCTGCGACGTGCTGGTCATCGGCAATGGCCTGCTTGCGCTCATCGCGACGATGGCTGCCCAAGGCCGCCTCGTGCCCGGTCGGGAAATCCGCCATGTCGTGCGTCGCGGCCGATCGGTCTCCACCGTTATCCTCGACCGTGGCGAGATCGACGCCCGCTTTTTCGTCGACACTTGCGCGAGCCTCTCGCTTGCCGGCCCGCAGACCTTCGAGTCGGTCGCCGGCCGCGAGTATATCGACACGATCGCAGTCACCGAGGGACAGGATGGTCGATATGCTCTGCCTTATCGCGCAGTGCTGGCCGCCGGCATCGATAATGCACTCGTGATCCCGAGCAGTCTGCCGTCCCCACTGGCGATCATCGCCGCCCATGCCGTCGGCACCGCCGCTGCCCTGCTCGCCCGAACAGGACAGCCGGCCGACCAGCTCGACTCTGCAACCTTGCGGGAAAGGCTGAGGGCGGCCGGGGCACGTCTCTAGGCGCTATTTCTTGCCGATGCCCCAGAAGGTCGTGATCGGCGCCGGCACAGGCCGGGTGACGACATTGGCGCGAACGGCCTGCACGCCATACCATTCACCGAGGGGAACGTGCGTGACGACCTGCATGGCGTGACGCTGAACCTCTTCGGCAACTGATTTCTTTTCGGCATCGGTCGTCGCCTTGACGAACTTGTCGCGCAGCTTCTCCAGCGCCTCGTCGCAGGGCCAGCCCGATCGCGCCTTGTCGCAGGTCGCGGCGAGAAACGGCGTCATCAGCGGGTCGAGGATGTCGAGCTGCACCCAGCTCGTCCCGAAGGCGTTCCAGCCGCCCTCCGATGGCGGTCCTTTCTTGGCGAGCCGCGCCACCATGCTCTGCCAGTCCATCGGCTGGACCTCGACCTTGAAGCCTGCCTTTTCGAGCTGTGCCTTGGCGACCGGGGCAATCTGCTTGATGACACCGAGGTCGGTCGGCTGCGGCATCACCACGACAGTGCCGTCATAACCCGCTTCCTTGAGAAGCTCACGCGCCTTGGCGGCATTCCCTTCGATGAGCCCATCCATGCCGACCGTCGAAGCGAGCGGCGAGTCGCAGGTGAACATGGCCTTGCAGACGCGATAATAGCGCTTGTCCCCGATACCGGCTTGCAGGAACTCCTCCTGGTTCAGCGCATAGGACGCGGCCTGACGGACCTTCTGATTGTTGAAAGGCGGCTGTAGCCAGTTCATGCGGAAGACGTACTGGTTCGACGCCCTGCCGCGGATGAGGCGGATGTTCTTGTCCTTCTCGAGGATGCCCAAATGGTCGTAGGAAACGCTCTCGATCATGTCGATCTCGCCGTTCAACAGCGCATTGAGCTGCGTTTCGGCGTCGGGGATCCAGACCCACTCGACACGGTCGACGTTCACGACCTTGCCGCCGGCGAGACCTGACATCGGCTCGGACCGCGGCTTGTATTTCGGGTTCTTCACGTAGACCAGCTTCTCGCCGGGCTTCCATTCATCCTTCTTGAAGATAAAGGGGCCGGAGCCGATGTAGTCGTCGATCTGCTTGAAAGCGTCCACCTCCGCCATCTTCTTGGGCATCATGAACGGAACGACCACCGAGGGTTTTCCGAGCGCCTCGATCAGCGGCCCGAACTTCTCCTTGAGCACGATCTGGAAGGTCTTGGGATCGACGATCTTGTATTCCTGGAGCGACAGAGCGAGCTTCTGGCCCATCGCATCGCGCGCCGACCAGCGTTTCAGCGACGCGATGCAATCCTCCGACGTGACCGGCGTGCCGTCATGCCATTCGAGCCCATCGCGCAACTTGAAGGTCCAGGTGAGTCCATCGTCGCTGGTCGTCCAGCTGTCGACCATCTGCGGCTGGATCTTCAGATTCTCGTCGATCGCGAACAGCGTATCGTAGAGCATGTAGCCGTGGTTGCGCGTGATGTAGGCGCCGCTCCAAATCGGATCGAGCGCCTTCACGTCGGAATGCATCACGACCTTGAGGGTCTGCGCCGGCGCAGCAGAGGCGACGGCAAGCGTTGCTAGGGCTGCGAGGGAAACAACAAAGCGACGCATGTACGGCCTCCAACTATGGTGGCCAAAGTCTAGGGCGGCGCGATCTCTCGTGTCATCCGTAGTGAAGCAAGAAATCCTCTCAATGCTGAACGGATTTCGCGTAGCGCCTCGCCGACACGATCCTTGCCATCCGATCCTCTATCCCAGCGCGAGCTTGTAGACGCGCGCCGCCGTCCCCGAAAACAAGGCCGTCTTTTCCGCAGTCGACGCGCCCGCGGCGAGCCGCTTGAACGCGTTCCACAGCACGCCGTAGCCCGAGGTGATCTTGTCGACCGGGAAATTGCTCTCGAACATGCAGCGGTCGGCACCGAAGATCTCGATCGTCGTCTCGACCCAGGGTTTGAAGGCCTTGGCCAATTCCTCCGAGCCAGGTGGGACGGGCCTCTCGTAGAAATCGAACCAGCCCATGGCCATGCCGAGCCCGCCCACCTTCACCGTGACGTTGGGACGACGCGCCAGCTCGGTCATGGATTTCTTCCAGGTGGCGAAGACCTCGTCGTGGCGGCTGGCATAGGAGGCATAACCCAGCGGACCGCCGACATGGTCGAGAATGATCTGGGTATTGGGAAAGGCACTCGCGAGATCGGCGACTTCGCCGATCTGCGGATGATAGGTCCAGCTGTCGAACGTTAGGCCGCGACGGTCGAGTTCGCGGAAGCCCTCGCGCCAGGTCGCATCGGCCATCAGACCCGGTGTCGGGTTGGTGCGGGTCGCGCGAATGCCAGGATCCTTGTCGAGGCCGGTCTGGTAGCGAATGCCGCGAAAGCGGCCGTTGCCGGCGGCGATCTGGGCATCGAACACAGCGCCGGCCTTCGCGCCTAGCCGCAGATCGACATGGCTCACGATGCCGGCGCAGGCCCGCAGATTGCCATAGAGGCCGCTGGCGCTCATGGCCGCGACTCCGTTGGCGAACTCGGTCTCCCCGAGGCAGCGCAGTTCCGCCGGCCCTTCCTTGCGGTACATCGAATGGCAGTCGACGAACACGGTGGCCACGATGTTGTGGCCGGTTTGCGTGTCGGCCAGCAGGTCGTGGAACATGTAGTCGTTGCCGGTGCGCTGCCAAAGATGATGGTGCGGATCGACGATCGGCAGCGCGGGCTCCAGCGCCTTCTCCGTCACCTTGGCGACCCAGTCGAGGTTCGGCGCGATGACATTGCCCAGCTTCGGTGATGCGCTCATGGCGTCCTCCAGGTTTTTCTTTGCGTCCTAGAGGACGGGTTGTTCGCTGATCATCGAAACGTGCGCCGATATCACCTTCCAGCCGGCATCCGGAAAGCGCACCCAGGTCTGGCTTTGCCGCCCGGTCATGTCCTTGCCACGAACCTTGTAGACGAGGTTCACCGTGGCAATGTCGCGGCCCAAGGTCACGATATCGACGCGATAGCGCTTCTCCTTGGTGCCGGGCCCCGGCGGCCGCGCCAGCCGGTGGGCATGGATGCGGTCGAAGCCATAACCATGCTCGTTGTTGGCAAGGCGGATCGTGTACGGGCTGTTCCAGAAAGTCGCGTCGAGCACGTCGACATTCTTGTCGATCAGCGCCTGCTCGTAGCGTTCGAACAGCGCACTCACTTCGGCAACGACATCGGGAAGATTGGGCGTCAGATCTTTTGCAGATTCGGCGTTCACTAGGTCTCTCACTGGGCTCCCTCGAGAGCGCGCGCCACGGCCACCAGGCTGGCATCGCTGCCCCTTGCGCCAATGATGGACAGACCAACGGGCAGGCCGTCAACCGCCGCGCCCGGAAGGCTGACCTGCGGATGGCCGGCAAGTCCGCCTTGGGCGCAGAGACACGTGATGCGATCGCGGAGCGGCTCCAGCAGCGAGAGAGGTTGTCCCGTCAGCGGCGCAGGGAACGGCGTCGTCGGCAGGCAGAGGATGGTACCGGCCGGCAACAGGTACTTCATTCGGGCCCGGACTTCCTGACGCATCAGGTTCGCCCAGGCGCGATCCGCTTCGGAGATCATCGAGCCCATCACCAGCGCCCGCGCGACCGAGAAGGCGAAACGCGGATTGCGCTCGTCGAGCCAGCCCTTGAACGTGTTGTAGGCTTCCGCGGGCTGCAGCGTCCGCTGAGCACGCGCCCACACCGAAAGGCCCTGCGGCGCCATCATCTCCTCGCGGCTCGATCCCACGAGGCCGGCAAGCCGCTTCACCATCGGCTGCAGTGCTTCCGCCACATCGGCATCGGCGAAGCCGAAGGTGTCAACGGCGACGATCAGCTTGTCCGGAAGCGCTGCCGGGATGGCTTCCCCCAGCATGACCGACGACACCTTTGCGAAAGTCTCGGCATCGCGGGCAAACCAGCCGGTCGTGTCGGAAGTCGGTGCCTGGGGCAGCATGCCGGTCACGTCGATACGCCCGTGCGTGGGGCGAATGCCGTAGAGGCCGCAGAAACTTGACGGCACGCGCACAGAGCCGCCGGCGTCCGTGCCCAGGGCCGTATCGCAGATCCCTGCAGCGACGGCCGCAGCCGAGCCGGACGACGAACCACCGGGCACGCGGCCGGGCGCCCTCACGTTGCGCGGCGTCCCGTCGAAGGCATTCTCGCCCAGGATACCCAGCGACACTTCGTCGGTGATCGTCTTGCCGATCAGGCTGGCGCCGGCATCGAGCAGGGTCTGCACGGCCCAGGCATTTCGTGTCGGCACAGGACGGCCGGTCGGCCAGTCGTGATTGCCGCCGCCAGTGGGTACCCCCGCCACGTCGAACAGATCCTTGGCCGCAAAGGTCAGGCCCGACAAGGGGCCGTCGGGACAACCGTCTATGCGCGCACGAGCGCCCGGCACGAAGGCGCCGATATCGTCTTTCATGGAACGCTACTCACCTTGTGGGAAGGAACGACTACTCGGCCGGCGTAGCGGGAACGCGCCCCTTGGTGCGCCAACGCTTGGCCCAGCCGGGGCTGAACCTCATGCCGGTCAACTTGTCGAACCACATGTAGACGACAGGCGTGATGAACAGCGTGAGGAGCTGCGACACCAGCAGACCGCCCACGACGGTGACACCGAGTGGCTGACGCAGCTCGGCGCCGGCGCCGTGGCCCAACGCGATGGGCAACGCGCCCAACAGAGCGCAGGTCGTGGTCATCATGATCGGCCGGAAGCGCAGCAGAGCCGCTTCCACGATCGCCTGCTCCGCCGTTGCGCCCTGCCCTCGCCGTTCGATCGCGAAGTCGACCATCATGATGGCGTTCTTCTTAACGATGCCGATCAGCATGACGACGCCGATCAGGGCGATGACGCTCAGATCCATGCCGAACAGCATCAGGGTGATCAGCGCACCGATGCCCGCCGACGGCAGGCCCGACAGGATGGTGAGCGGATGGATGAAGCTCTCGTAGAGGATACCCAGGATGATGTAGATCACCAGCACCGCCGCAAATAGCAGCAGACCCTGGTTGGCGACGGCCTGCTCGAAGACCTGGGCGCTGCCCTCGAAACTGGTGGCGATATTGCTCGGTAGCCCTATCTCCGCCGCCGCGGCGCGGATGTCGGCGGTCGCCTGGCCGAGCGCGACGCCCGGCTGCAGGTTGAACGAGATGATGACCGACGGCAGCTGCGCAATGTGGTTCACCGTAAGCGATGTCGGCTTGTCGACACGCTTGGCGACGGTGTCGAGCGGCACCAGGGCGCCGCTCGGTGTCCTGATCTGCAGGCGCCGCAGCACCTCGTTGATATCGGCGTACTTGGGATCGGCTTCCAGGATCACCTGATACGTATCGTCCGGTGCATAGATCGTCGAGACCTGGCGGGTACCGAACGCCGAATAGAGCAACTGACGGATCTGGTCGACGGAGAGACCCAGGCGCGACGCGGTATCGCGATCGACGTCGATAAGGGCCGAGCGCGCCCGCACCTGCAGGTCCGAGTTCACGTCCATGATCGACGGAATCTTCTTCATCCGCTCTTCCATCCGCGGCGCGTATTCGCGCAACGCTGCGAGGTCGCTGGAGCGCATGCCGAACTGATACTGGGCGCGGGTCTGGGTCGTGCCGATATTGATCGACTGAATCGGCTGGAAGTAGATGTTGATGCCGGGCACCGTCGCCGTCGCACGACGGAACCGGGCAATGACCTGCTGGATCGTGTCCTTGCGCTCGCCCTTGTCGCGCAGGGTGATGAACATGCGGCCCGAGTTGATCGTGTTGGCCGCGTTGCCACCGCCCACCGTCGAAACGACCGACACGACGTCGGGATCGCGCTTCAGGATCTCCGCCAGCACCGACTGCCGGGCCACCATGGCGTCGAACGACGCATCGTCGGGCCCAACCGTCGACGCCGAAATCTGGCCGATATCCTCGGTCGGAAAGAAGCCCTTGGGAATAGCCTGGAAGAGTATTGCCGTCAGGACGAAGGTGCCGAGCGTGATCGCCAACACTAGGCGCGGCATGCCCACCGTGCGCCGCAGCGCCCAGCCGTAGCCCTCCGTCATCCTGGTGAAGCTCCACTCGAAGGCACGTAGCAGGAAGTTGTGCTTCTCGTGGTGATCGATCGGCTTCAGCATCCGCGAACAGAGCATCGGCGTCAGGGTGAGCGACACGATGCCCGAGATCAGGATGGCGAAGCTGATGACCAGGCCGAACTCGTTGAACATACGGCCGACGACGCCGCCCATGAAGAGGACGGGGATGAACACCGCAACCAGCGAGAGCGTCATGGAGATGATCGTAAAGCCGACCTCTTTCGAGCCCTTGAATGCCGCCTCCATCGGCTTCTCGCCAGCCTCGATATGACGAACGATGTTCTCCAGCATGACGATGGCGTCGTCGACGACGAAGCCCACTGCCAAAGTCAGCGCCAGCAACGATATGTTGTCGATCGAGTGGCCGCAGACATACATGCCCGCAAAGGTGCCGACGACCGAGATCGGCAGCGCGATTGCCGGAATGATCGTGGCGCGGAAGCTGCGCAGGAAGAAATAGATCGCCACGATCACCAGGATGCCGGCGAGCACGAGGGTGAATTCGACGTCCTCGACAGCCTCGCGAATCGACTTGGCGCGGTCGTTCAGCAACGAGATTTCGACACCGGGCGGCAGCTCGGCCTGAATCTGCGGCAGGATCGCCCTCACCCGGTCGACCACCTCGACGGTATTGGCGTCGGGCTGCCGATAGACGCCGAGCACGATCGCGCGAGTCCCGTTGACCCAGCTCGCCACCTTGTCGTTCTCCACGCCGTCGATCGCCGTGGCGACGTCGGAGATGCGCACCGGCGCACCGTTCTGCCAGGTCACGATCACCGGCATATAGTCGGCGGCCTTGTTGATCGGGCCAGTCGCTTCGAGAATCGCATTCTGCCTGCGGTCGGCGACCGATCCGACCGGCTTGCTCGAATTGGCCGCAACGATCGCGTTCTGCAATTCCTGCAGGGTGAGGCCGCGCACGGCGAGCTGATCGAGGTCGGCACGCACGCGTACGGCATATTTCTGCGTGCCGAAGATCAGCACCTGGGCGACACCGGGCAAGGTCGAGATGCGCGGCAGGATCGCGCGATTGGCGAAGGCGTCGATATCCGACAACCGCGCCTGCGAAGACCGCAAAGCGAGGAACATGACGGCCCAGTCCGCGGGATTGACCTTGCGGAAGCTGGGCGGCGTCGTGAGTTCGGGCGGCAGGCGGCGCATCGCCGACGAAATCGCCGACTGCACGTCGAGGGCGGCACCGTCAATCGACCGATTGAGGTCGAACTGCAGGACAATCGACGTGTTGCCGAGCGACGACGTCGAGGTCATCGCCGTGACGCCGGCAATGGTCGAGAACTGACGTTCGAGAATCGAGGCGACCGAGGCCGCCATCGTTTCGGGGCTGGCACCGGGAAGCTGGGCCGTGACCTGGATGGTCGGGAAGTCGACCCGCGGGACGGCGGCGACAGGTAGCTGCTTGAAGGCGAAGCCACCTGCGAGGAGGAAGGTCGCCATCAGCAGGATGGTCATGACCGGACGACGGATACAAAGCGCTGACAACATCTCCGGCCCTCGACCTCTCCGGCGTCTAGCCCCGCGGTGGTGCCGCGGCCGTCGCCGGATCGCTGGCACCCGGCTTGATGCTCACATTGGCGCCGTTGACGAGGCGAAGCTGGCCGTCGGTGACGACAGATTCGCCCCCTTCGATGCCCTTGCCGATCACCGATTCGCCATTCTGGGTGCGCTTGACGACAACGTTGCGCAGTTCGGCGACGCCATCCTTCACGACGTAGAGGAACGGTCCCTGTGGGCCGAGCTGGACGGCGGCGGCCGGCACTGACATGGCGTCGGCCTCGACGCCGAGCGTGATCTCGACCTTCACGAACTGGCCCGGCCACAGAAGCTCGTTGGTGTTGTCGATGCGCGCCTTCGCCGTCACCGTGCCGGTATTGGGATCGACATTGTTCTCGATGAAGGCCATCACGCCCGACCGCTTCTTCTGATCGTCGACGATTGCGGTAACCTTGACCGGACCGTTGGCCATTGCCGCGCGCAGGTCCGGCAGGATGACCTGCGGAATGGCAAAGCTCACGTAGATCGGGTCGATCTGGTTGATGGTGGCAAGCGTGCTGGTCGCCGTATTGTCGCCGATGCGCACGACCGCGCCGGCCTTGTTGGCGATCGAGCCGATACGGCCGGACACGGGCGCGCGAATCTCGGTGTAGGAGAGAAGCGTCTGCACGCTCGCCTTGGAGGCCTGGTCGGCCTCGAGCTGAGCTTCGGCCGTCTTCAGCGCCGTGCCGGCATTGTCGCGCTGGACCTGCGTGCCGGCATTCTTGGCGAACAGTTCTTCATAGCGCTGCAGGTCGCGCTTGGCCTGCTCCACCTGCGTCTGGTCCTTGCGGATCTGCGCCTCGATCTGCGCAAGCTGGGCGCGGAGCGTGCGGCCATCGAGTTCGAAGAGGATATCGCCTTCCTTCACGAAGGCGCCCTCCTCGACATTGACCTTCATGATCTGGCTGTCCATCCGCGGCTTGATTTGCACCGATGCAATCGATTGCACGGTACCGACGGCGTCGACCACGATGGGCATCGGCTTCTTGGACACGGTCGTAATGACGACCGGAACGGCGCCGGCCGGGTTGGCACGCCCGCGCCTGCCCTGCGGCTGCGCCTGGGCAGCCGGGCTCGCCTGGGCTTGCTCGGCCGCCTTGGCCGTCGTGCCCATACCCAATTGCTGGGCAATCTCGCCTCGATAGATGTAGGCAGCCCCGCAGATCGCAATCGCGGCCGTCGCGATGACTGCCATACGGCCAATTGGCATTTCCTTGCTCTCCAGACCCCAAACCCCGTTGGATTATAGAGGCAGCAAACCTTGCCGGACAGGTGGAAGCAGTAATTCTTGGCGACCCCAATGCAAAAAACCCGCCACAAGCGGGCGGGTTTTTCGTCGAAAATGCGGCCAAGTACCGATCAGCGGCTGTAGTACTCGACGACCAGCGAGGGCTCCATCTGGACCGGATAGGGGACGTCGGCGAGCTTCGGCCCGCGCACGTAAGTGCCCTTCATGTCCTTATGATCGACGGAAACGTACTCCGGCACGTCGCGCTCGGCCGTCTGGGTGGCTTCGAGGACCCGAGCCATTTCCTTAGCCTTGGACGTCAGTTCGATGACGTCGTTGTCCTTCACCAGGTAGGAAGCGATGTTGACCCGACGGCCGTTCACTTTGACGTGACCATGGCTCACCAGCTGGCGGCTGGCGAACACAGTGATGGCGAACTTCATGCGGTAAACGACCGCGTCCAGCCGGCGCTCCAGGATCTCCACCAGGTTCTCGCCGGTGTCGCCCTTGCGGCGCACGGCCTCGAGATAGTAGCGGCGGAGCTGGCGCTCGGAGACCGAGCCGTAGTAGCCCTTGAGGCGCTGCTTGGCCATGAGCTGCAGACGATAGTCCGTCGGCTTCTGGCGACCCTGACCGTGCTGGCCGGGACCGTATTCGCGCTTATTGATCGGGCTCTTCGGACGACCCCACAGGTTGACCCTGAGGCGGCGGTCAATTTTGTACTTCGAATTCTCGCGCTTGCTCACGCGACACTCCTGTTGTTGCGCACCATATGCGGCGCCGTTTGTCCGGATAGGCCTGGATCCAACATGGGTTGGGGCGGGATGCCGACCGGAAGGCCTGCAACCACGTTCTCCGGAGAAGCGCGGAACATACTGGCGAAACCCGCCCAGTCAAGCGCGCGTTCCCACTGGAAAATCAATCACTTACAGACCATTCGCCCGCTCCCCGGGGCCCGAATCACCTAGATTTCGACCAGGACGATCTCGTGGGTGACGTCGGCCGACTTCTTCACCATCGCCGTCGCCGAGCAGTATTTCTCGTCCGACAGGCTCACGGCGCGCTCGATCAACGCCTTGTTCAGCTTCCGACCGCGCACCGTGTAGACGAGCTTCACCGAGGTGAAGACCTTGGGGTGATCGTCGGCGCGCTCGGCGACCAGCGCGACTTCGACCCCTTCGATGTCCTGGCGCTGCTTCTTCAGCATCGAGACCACGTCGATCGCCGTGCAGCCACCCATGCCCATCAGCAGCACCTCCATGGGCCGCGAGGCGAGGTTGCGGCCGCCGACATCGGGAGCGCCATCCATGGTGAGTGTATGGCCGCTGCCGCCCTCGGCCACGAACAGGGCACCGTCGACCCAGGAGATCTTGGCGGTCGTGGACATGGCTACTCCTCGTGCTTGCTCTTCGACAGGAACTTGATGACGCCGTGGAAGGTGCGGACTTCCTGCTCGGTCATGGTCGCGCGCTGCAGCAGCGCCCGCAGATTGTTGACCATCGCCGGTCGCATCGCCTCGTGGCGCAGAAAGCCCGACTGATCCAGCGCCCGCTCGAGATGTGCGAACAGGTTGGCCAACTCTTCCTTGTCGGCCGGCCGGGCGGAATGGTCGGACATGCGCTGGGCCGGCGTATCGTCGGTCCATGCCGTCCATTCGTAGGCAATCAGCAGAACCGCCTGCGCCATGTTGAGGGACGAAAATTGCGGATTGAGCGGGATCGAAAGCGCCGTGTCGGCATGCACCATGTCGTCGTTGGTAAGGCCGGTACGCTCCGGCCCAAACAGGATGCCGACCCGCTCGCCCTGCCCGATCCAGCCGTGCATTTCGCCGGCCGCCTGACGTGGCGTCAGGATACGCTGGCTGAGTTCCCTGTTGCGCGCCGTGGTCGCGATCACGCGGCCGAGGTCGGCGACCGCATCTGCCACCGTGTCGAAGACTTCCGCCTTTTCGAGCACGATGTCGGCGCCGGACGCGGCGCGCTGCGCCTTGTCGTTCGGCCAGCCGTCGCGCGGCGCCACCAGCCGCAAGGTCGACAGCCCGCAGTTCAGCATGGCCCGTGCAGCCATGCCGATGTTCTCGCCGAGTTGCGGGCGGACCAGGATCACTGCCGGCGTCACGGCGGCGATGGCGCGGCCCTTCGATGCGCGTCCCATGCCGCCGTATAGACTGGTTAGCGCGCCGGGATAAGGGCCGGTCGCCGCATCAGGACCAGGAGCGGGATCAGCGCGAGCGTGCAGATCATCATGACGCGGAAGTCGTTGAGGTAGCCGATCAGCGCCGCCTGCCGAGTGATCTCGTTGTCCCAGATCGCAAGCATCATCGGATCGACACCGGCCGCGCGGCTGCCCAGCGGCCATCCCGGATGGAAGGGCGTGAACCTCTCCACGATATCGGCGCGGTTCTGTTGGGTGTTGCTGGCCAGCATCGAAACCAGGACGGCAATGCCGATACTGGCGCCGAGATTGCGCAGCAACGCGTTGATGGCCGCTCCCTCGGTGCGCAGCCGCGGCGGCAGGGTCGCGAAAGTCAGCACCGTGAGCGGTGGAAAGACGAGACCTAGCCCGAAGCCCAGCAGCACGCCGTTCCAGATGATCTCTGCTTCGCTGACGTTGAGATTGAACAGCGTCATGTCCCACAGCGACAGCGCGGACAGGGCAAAGCCGAAGGCGATCAGAAACCGAGGATCGATGTAGTTGATCAGGCGCGCCACCAGCATCATCGACACCATCATGCCGGCGCCTCGCGGCGCGAGCACGATGCCGGTGGTGAGGACCGGATAGCCTAGAAGCTGCTGCAGGAAGGGCGGCATCAGGGTCGCCGTCACAATGAGCACCAGCCCCGCCAATGCCGTGAAACAGAGGCCGACGCAGAGATTGCGATCGCGGAAGAGATCGCGCGACAGAAACGGCTGACGATCGGTCAGCATGTGGATCAGGAACATCGCGAAGGCCACGGCCGCAATCAGCGTCTCGCCGATGATCTCCACGGAATCGAACCAGTCGAGCATGTGGCCGCGGTCGAGCATGAGCTGGAACGACCCGATCGCAACGGCCAGCAGGGTGAACCCGAGCAGGTCGAAGCGGCGCGGCGAGCCATGCACGCTGTCGCGCACCAGCGCCAGGATGCCGATGGTGCAGAGAATGCCAACCGGGAGGTTGACGTAGAACACCCAGCGCCAGCTGAACTCGTCGGTCAGCCAGCCTCCGAGCGACGGACCGGCGATCGGGCCGATCATGGTGCCAACCCCCCACATCGCCATGGCCTTGCCCTGCTCTTCGCGCGGGTAGGTATCCATCATGATCGCCTGCGATACCGGCACGAGCGCCGCGCCGAAGCCGCCCTGCAAGGCACGAAACAGCACGAGCTGATCGAGTGACTGGGCAGCGCCGCACATCATCGACACGATGGTGAAGCCGACAACGCAGAACGAGAGCGTGCGGCGCAGGCCGAAACGCATGGCGCAGAAGCCGGCGAGCGGCGTCATGATCGCCGAGGCAACGATGTAGGACGTCACGACCCAGGAGACCTGCTCCTGCGTCGCCGACAGCGAGCCCTGGATCGACGGCAGCGCCACGTTGGCGATCGTGCCGTCGAGCGCATGCATGATGGTGGCGGCCATCACCGTAAAGGTGATGAAGCGGCGGCGGCGCAGGGTCGCCCGATCGACGGCCGGCGCCATTGGACTAGGAGCTGGTACCCGACGACGCGCTCGCCGACGCGCCCGAGAGGCCGAGCCACTTGGCAGCACTGTTCAGCAGCCCGCCCAGGGTACGGCTGTGTCCGGTGTCGATCTCGACCGTGGTGCTCATGCCAACTCTCAGCGGCGGATCGCCTTCGCGGCAGATGACGCTCACCCGCACGGGAATTCGCTGCACGACCTTCACCCAGTTGCCGCTGGCGTTCTGCGGCGGCAGCACGGCGAACTCCGCCCCGGTCGCCTGGGCAATGCTGGCGACCGTGCCGCTGCACTGCGAGTCGGGATAGGTGTCGATGTGGACGACCGCCTTCTGGCCCGGTCGCACGCGCGTGAGTTCGGTCTCCTTGTAGTTGGCCTCGATCCAGAGATCGGCGTCGGCGACCACCACCATGACCGGCACGCCGGCGGTGGCATAGCTGCCCGGCACCGGCCGCTTGGAAACCACGCCGTCGAGCGGTGCCTCGATCATGGTGCGGCGAAGCTGAAGCAACGCTTCCTCTCGGGCAGCCATCATCTGCTTCACGCGCGGATGATCGTCGGCGCGAATCCTGCGATCGCCCGCCAACGCGGCTTCGATACGGGTGAGATCCTCCTGCGCTGCCGAAATGCGCTGGCGCGCGACCTCGAGGCCCATCCGTGCTTCCTCGAGCTTCTGGGTCGAGGCGACCTTCTTCTCGGCAAGCTCGGACTGACGGTCGAACTCGGCCTGCGCAAAAGTCTGCTGGCTCAGCGCCGCCTTGATCTCCTCGCGCTTGGTACGCCACTGCGCCCGCAGGCCCCGGATATCGGCGCGCGTCGTTTCGATCTCGGCTTCGATCTTGGCCAGGGCATGACGATAGGACTGGTCGTCGAGGCGAAAGAGAAGCTGGCCACGCGAGACGCGCTGATTCTCCTGAACCGGCACTTCGACGACAATGCCGCTCAGCTCCGTTGCGATCTGGGCGCGATCACCCTTCACATAGGCATTGTCGGTGGTGACGGTGCGTCCGCCGGACAGCCAGATGAACAAGGTGACAGCCAACACGAGCGCCGGCAGCAACCACATGGCGGCACGCGCAAGAACGCGCCCAGCCAGCCGCGGCCGCCGCGTTACGGCCGCCGCGATAGGCGGGGTCTGGGTGTCCAGATGCTCTCCGTCTCGCACAAGAGATATGGTCTGCCCCGACCCATTCTAGGTCAACTGGCAGTCGCAACATGGCTGCTAGGACGGGTTGTGTGAGCTTGCCTCGCTACGCGGACGCCCGCCTATGTCCGTTGTGCGGGTTGAGCGCCGTCGCGAAACAGCTTGTAGGTGATGGCGTCGTAGAGTGCGTTGTAGGATGCGTCGACGATGTTGGGCGAGACGCCGATGGTGCTCCAGCGACGGCCTTTCGCGTCCGCACTCTCGATCATGACGCGCGTCGTCGCCGCCGTGCCGCCGGCCGAATCGAGGATGCGGACCTTGAAGTCGACCAGCCTCATGTCTTCGAGTTCGGGATAGACCGGGATCAGCGCTTTTCGCAACGCAGCATCAAGAGCGTTCACGGGACCATTGCCCTCGCCCACTTCCATCGCGCGCCGGCCGGCGACGTCGAGCTTCACGGTCGCCTCGGACATGGCAATCAACTGGCCGCGCGCGTTCACGCGCCGCTCGGCCAACACCCGGAAGCTCTGCAGGGCGAAGTAGTCGGGCACGGTGTGGAGCTCGTGCCGTGCCAGAAGCTCGAACGACGCATCGGCGCCGTCGTAGGCATAGCCCTCGGACTCCCGCTCCTTCACGATTTCCAACAGGCGGGCGACGCCGGGATCCTTGGGATCGACCTCCAGCCCGATCTGGCGGAAGCGCGCCATGATGTTGGAACGACCGGCCTGGTCGCTCACCACGATGATGCGCTGATTGCCCACCACTTCGGGATCGACATGCTCGTAGGTCTTGGGGTCCTTCTCGACCGCCGAGACGTGCAGGCCGCCTTTGTGCGCGAAGGCGCGCGTTCCAACATAGGCCGCGCTGCGGTTGGTCGGCATGTTGAGGCGATCGTCGAGCAGGCGCGACAGATGCGTCAGGCGCTGCATCGCGCCGTCCTTCAGGCCGGTGTCATAGCCCATCTTCAGCACGAGATTGGGAATGAGCGCGATCATGTTGGCGTTGCCGCAGCGCTCGCCGAGCCCGTTGATGGTGCCCTGGACCTGTCGTGCGCCGGCGCGCACAGCCGCCAAAGAGCTGGCCACGGCATTTTCGGTGTCGTTGTGGGTATGGATGCCGATCCGGTCGCCCGGAATCTTCTTCACCACCTCGCCCACGATGCGCTCGACCTCGTGCGGGAGGGTGCCGCCGTTGGTGTCGCAGAGCACGAGCCAACGCGAGCCGGCCTTCTCTGCAGCGGCGAGACACGCCATCGCATAGTCGGGATTGGCCTTGTATCCGTCGAAGAAATGCTCGGCGTCGAACATCACCTCATCCATGCGTGTCTTGGCGTAGGAGAGCGAGTCCGAGATCATTTCAAGATACTCGGTGCGGTCGACCTCGAGGGCGACGTCGACGTGGAAGTCCCAGGTCTTGCCGACCATGCAGACATTGCGCGCCTTGGTCTGCAGGATGGCGGCCAACCCGGGATCGTTGGCCGCACTGCGGCCGGCGCGGCGCGTCATGCCGAACGCCGTGAACTTGGCGTTCTTGAACTCCGGCGGATCGGCGAAGAAGCGATCGTCTGTCGGATTGGCGCCCGGCCAGCCGCCTTCAATGTAGTCAATCCCAAGCAGGTCCAGTTCGCGCGCAATCGCGGCTTTGTCGGCAACGGTGAAGTCGACACCCTGGGTCTGGGCGCCGTCTCGCAGGGTGGTGTCGAAGAGGTAGACTCGGTTGGACTGGCTCATGGCGCGCGCATCATAGTGACGGGAAGCTACGGGAGATACGCCTTATGACCACTCCGACCACGATCGTCGAGCTGCGCACGAGCCTGTTGCAGGTGCCGTGGCGAGGCGCCGCGCCGGCCGCCGGCATCCTTTCCGAGCCTCACCGCGAGATCTTCGTGCTGGAAATCGAGACGCAAGGCGGCCTGGTGGGCATGAGCTATCTAATGCCGTTGCGCGGCGGTCTGGAGACGCTCGACACCTGCATGAAGGAGCTGATTGCACCTCATGTGATCGGTCGCGACGCGACGGAGGTCGAGGGCATCTGGCAGACCTTGTACCGCAGCAACTTCTGGCTGGGCCGCATGGGCGTCACCGTCTTCGCCCAGAGCGCCGTCGACATGGCGCTGTGGGACATCGTGGGCAAGCGGGCCGGTCTGCCACTGTTCCGTCTATGGGGCGCCGCGCGCACCGAAATACCGGCCTATGGCTCCGGCTGCTTCCGTGGCCTCGGCCGCGACGGCATGATCCGCCGGGCCAAGGAGTTCACGGCCCAGGGCCTCAAGGCCATCAAGATGCAGGTGGCCCATATCCGGCCATGGCGGGAGGACGTCGAGAACGTGAAAGCGATGCGCGACGCCATGGGTGGCGGCATCGAGATCATGATCGACGTCAACATGGGCTGGGACGCCGACACCGCCATCCAGGCCGGCCACCGCATCGACGAATTCGATCCCTACTGGCTCGAGGAGCCGGTCGTTGCCGAGGACTTTGCCGGCTACCGCCGCATTGCCGCGGCCCTGAAGACACGTGTGGTGGGGGGCGAGAGCCATTTCACGCGGAACGACCTGCGTCCGTTCTTCGAGACGCCGTGCGTGCCCATTCTGCAGCCCGACCCGATGCGTGGCGGCTATACCGAGCTGCGCAAGATCGCGGCGGCCGGCGAACCCTGGGGCATCCGCCTCGCCCCACATCTCTTCCACGAAACCATGGTCCACCTGCTGGCCTCGATCCCCAATGCCAGCTACCTCGAATACATGGACTGGAACGACGATCTCTGGATCGAGCCCGTATTGCCTTCGAAGAACGGCACCATGAGCCCGCCCGAGCGGCCGGGCCACGGGCTCGCCTTCCGGCCGGAGATCCTGAAGGACCATCGGGTCGGCGGACAGCGCCTCAAGGGCTGACTCTGTCGACCCGAGCTTCGAAAGTGATGCTCCCGCTGTCGCGACTCGGTGCCACGCCGCGGCGGTAGTCGGCGGAAACGATGGGGTCGACGAAACCCGCCACGCCGAGCGCCTCCTCGAACTCCGCGATGCCCCACCAGCGCAAGCTGAAGAGTTCCTCTTCGGCGAGGATCAGCCGGCCATGCCGACGATGTTCGTAGGTGAGCAGCGAGACCGTCGTCTGGCCTGCTGCATCGGTTTCGAGGCGGCGCTCCTGCAGGGTGAGCAGATCTTCACCGGCCCGCCAACTCCGTTGCCTGTCCGCCGTACTGCAGAAGGCGGAGACGGGATCGAGATCGACGATCAACCGGCCGCTCGGCGTCAGGGCCTCGCGAAACCGGCGCAGAACGTCGCGCGCGACCGCGGCATCAACGATCAACTGGAACGACCCAGCTGGCAGGATGATGGCGTCGAACGCCGCCTTGGCCTCGAAATCCTCGAATCTCATCAGGTCCAGCATCGGCGCAAAACCCCGCATGGCGCATTCGCGGCGACAGTGGTCGAGCATCTCCGGCGAAGCATCGAAGCCGTGCATGTCATGCCCAGCTTCCAGCAGCGGGATCAGGACCCGGCCATTGCCGACTGCTGGTTCGAGGATGGGGCCGCGGCACCCCTTCAGCCCTTCGCGGTAGAATTCGATGTCGCCGATGGAACAGGCAGGATTGCCGAAAGAGCGACCGATCGGCTTGTCGAGGTGATAGACCCAGGCTGCCAGCGAGCCGTAGCGGTTGTTCACGATTGCAACCTGTTGAACGTCGCTGCGGCGAAGCGGTCGGCCGAAGGTGGGTCGAACTCCATGAACAATGCCGGCTCCAGCACCTCAACTTCGATCACGATCAACGTGCCATCGCGCACGATTCCGTCGACGCGGGCGTAGAGCGGCCGCTCCGGCAAGACGGCAAGGCAGGCTGCTCCCTGCTCTATCACCGCGGCCGCAGGCGTCTCGGCAGTGCGAATCGGCTTGTAGCGCGAGTTGGAGCGGAACTCGCCGGGCGGCGGCCGCTTGCGGATAGCGTGGCTGAAGGCACCGTCGAAATAGACCAACGACAGTTCGCCCTCGGCGATCTCGGGCAGAAACTCCTGCACGACGACGCCGGAGGAACGCGCTTCGCCGGCGAGAGCGGCAACCTGTTCCGCCAGCGTCGCGCGTTGCAGAAGTTCGACCGAATGACCCGAGGCGCCAACGGCCGGCTTCACAACGGCGCGGTCCCAGCCTTCTTCGGCAAAGACCTTCCCAATGACGGCAGCATCGCAGGCAACGACACGAGATCGTGGCACCCGAATACCCGCCGTTTCGAGCTTGCCGACATAGTCCTTGCGCAGATTCCAGCGAATGAGATCGATGGAATTGAACAATCGCGTCCTGGTGGCCATCGCCTCGGTCCACTCATGAAAGGCCTGGAGTGTGCGGTAGTAGCCCCAGGTCGCGCGGATAACGACGGCATCGGCGCCCGCAAAAGCGCTGCGTGGCCCATCCCAGGGGGCTGCTGTCACGCGGCAGCCACGACGTTCCAGCGCTTCGGCGTAGAGCTGGTCGGACCGCATGAGGTCGGCGCTCTCGAGCGCCGTCGCGAGGACGATGCGGGCCGTCATGATCTACTTGCATACATTCCGCAGCGCCTGCCATTCGGCAGTGCTGAAAGCTGGCCGGCCCGTTGCGGGACGCTTGGTCGCCTCGATGCGCTCGGCAGTCGGCGGATGGCTCGACCAGATACCGGCTGCCGCCGCGGCATCCTTCGGTTCCTTCTCCATGAGCTGCTGAAAGAAGGTGGATACGCCATCGGCGCGCAGACCGCGCCGCTCCAGCAAATCGACTCCCGTCGAATCGGCTTCGCGCTCGGCGGCACGGCCGTTGCGCAGCGCCAGCAGCAGACTGCCGCCGCCGCCCACGGTGCTCATCATATCGGAATAGCCACCGCTTACGAGCTTCAACAGCAAATCCATTCCGTAAGCGCGCACCAGCCCCTTGGTCGGATGATAGTGGACGACATGACCGATCTCGTGCGCCACGACACCCGCCACCTGCGAACTGTCCTTCGCCTGGGTAATCAGGTCGGAATAGAAAACCAGAATGCCGCCGGGAAGAGTGAAGGCGTTGACCGGCCCGCCTTCGACGATGTGCACCGTGATCGGGTGACGATAGCCCGCCTCCTGTGCAAGGTCGTTGGCCAGTCGATTGATGGCCGCCAGTCCCGCCGTGCCCTCGCACTCCTCCTTGTCGGCCAGAAGATCGTCGAGCACGGTTTCACCCAGTTGCTCCTGCAGGCGATGCGGCAGAAACGGCGCGGCATATTCCGTCCCGTAGTCCAGCGCGGCCCAAAACACGCCGACGAGTGCGACGATGGCCGCAGAGAAGATGGCAATGCGCCGCCCGACCGCCACGGGCTGCGGCACCAGCGGTTGCAGCGCCGGCACGAGCGAGGCGAGATGGCTGCGCACCTGTGGGTCCTCGATGATCAGCCTGGCGTCGCTGCCGCGTCGCACGACCGGCGGCGCCGCCTCGTGCTGAACGTCACCTAGCACGGCGACTTCGCCGATCGGCCAACGGGCAACGACTTCCGCGCCGGCCGGCCTGTAGATCACCAGCTCGTTCGTGGTGACGCGCACCGCGACGGAATGCACTTCGGCGCTTTCGCCGTCGAAGTACCGGATGCTCATCGGAGAAGCGGTCGCCACGCTCAAACCCCGCTCACGTCGAACATGTCGAGCAGCCCTTCGCCGTAGCCCGGGCTGCGATCGGTCGGCTGGCGAATTTCCTGACCGTTCGGCTCGCCGTAAATCCAGAGCTGGGCGGAGATCAACTTCATCGTGCGATGCATCACCCAAGGCCAGCCGATGCCGAGTGTCAGCAAGACGATAAGATAGTTCAGCACCAGGAAACCCCACATCTGGCGCGTCGTGATCGCCGTGGTGAAGAGCACGTTTCCGGCGCGGCTGTGGGTCACGAGGTAGCGCATCAAGTAAGCCTGCCACCAGCAGCGCAGGGGCAGGATCAGCAGTCCGAAAACGATGTAGGCGGCGAAGGCGAGGACCAGGACCAGCAACACCGTGTTCAGGCTGGGCTTGGACAGGAGCTTCAGGAAATCGTCGGACGAAATACCGAGGCTTTCGATCGTGCCGCCGACGGCAGCAAATACGGCGATGCCGGCGACGATCCAGGCAACGATGTTCAGGAAGTAGTAGCCGATGTAACGGCCGTAGATATCACCCGCCCGGCCAGCAAAGAGGAACGGCAGGGTGCCGACACGCGTGTTGGAGATGCGCGGCCGTGCGAGGCTCACCGAAACCAGCGGGGTCAGCAGATAGGCCGTCGTGGCATTAGCAAAATGCAGGCCCGTCGCCAGCGCGCCATAGCTCCAGGCCGAGCCCGCCATGCCGCAGCGAATGCCGCGCCAGCGCGTACGGGAGAGCTTGTAGCGCAGCCCGGCATAGTGCCCGACATAGGCGAGCGGAAACCCAATCAGGGCGACCGACAGCGAGAAGAGATCGAACATGCCGAAGCTCGCAGCCGGCTTCTCGTGAAAGACATAGAGCCAGACCAGCCACATTAGGCCAATCCACACCGCGACCAGCAGCAGGGCGAGCAGGAAGCCGATCAGAAGTTCACGGCCACGGCCCCGATACTCGAAGCGATCCCCCAGGACGGCGAGGTGGCTCCAGACATAGCGACGGATGTTGGTGCGCCCCCAGAAGCGCGACCAGCCAAGCGTCACCAGCATCAGGAAGAGATGCCGGAGGTAGATCGCATAGAGCTCGCCCAGCCGCCCGTCGTAAACGGGTCGCGTAGGCCTCGGCGCGGGCGCCCAGGGCGCTCCGGGTGGAGTACCCGACGGGGTGTTCTGACCTGTCGTCTGAGGGGCTGATTGCGTCCAAGGAGAGGAAGTATTGCTCAACGGGCCCCTATCTCTTTGGCTGCGCTGCAAAATTTTCCATGCTGCGACGCAGCATCTATTGGTGTAGGCAAGTTTACGTCAACCTCGCCGCGAACCGCCACAATGACAGCACCTGCCCGCGACAAAGCCCAGAAGAGCCCTGTTCAGAAGAGCCAGGCCACTAAGGATCGGCCCTGGCTGATCCGCACCTATGCCGGCCATTCCACGGCTGCCAAGTCCAACGAACTCTACCGGACCAACCTGGCCCGCGGTCAGACCGGCCTGTCGGTGGCCTTCGATCTGCCGACACAGACCGGCTATGACAGCGACCATCCGCTGGCCAAGGGCGAGGTCGGCAAGGTCGGCGTGCCGATTTCGCACCTCGGCGACATGCGCACCCTGTTCGACGGCATTCCGCTCGACCGCATGAACACGTCGATGACCATCAACGCCCCGGCAGCGTGGCTGCTCTCGCTCTATATCGCGACGGCCGAGGCGCAGGGTGTTGCGCGGGACAAGCTGCAGGGCACGACACAGAACGACATCATCAAGGAGTATCTCTCGCGTGGGACCTACATCTTCCCGCCGGAGCCGTCGCTCCGCCTGACCGCCGACACGATCGGCTTCACCTATCGCGAAGTTCCCAAGTGGAACCCAATGAACGTCTGCAGCTACCACCTGCAGGAAGCCGGCGCGACGCCGGTGCAGGAACTGGCTTTCGCGCTGGCCAACGCCATTGCCGTACTCGACGCGGTAAAGGCGCGCGGCCAGGTGCCGGAAGCCGACTTCCCGCAGGTCGTGGGCCGTATCTCCTTCTTCGTGAATGCCGGCATCCGCTTCATCACCGAGATGTGCAAGATGCGGGCCTTCGCCGAGATGTGGGAGGACATCACTCTCAACCGCTACGGCGTCACCGATGCCAAGCAGCGCCTGTTCCGTTACGGTGTACAAGTGAACTCGCTCGGCCTCACCGAGCAGCAGCCGGAGAACAACGTCTACCGCATCCTGCTCGAGATGCTGGCTGTGGTGATGAGCAAGAATGCCCGCGCCCGCTCGGTGCAGCTTCCGGCCTGGAACGAAGCGCTCGGCTTGCCGCGGCCGTGGGACCAGCAATGGTCGCTGCGCCTGCAGCAGATCGTGGCCTACGAAACTGACCTGCTCGAGTACGCCGACATTTTCGATGGCAGCACGGCGATCGCGGCCAAGGTCGAAGCGCTGAAGCAAGAAGCTCTAGCCGAGATGGGCCGCATTGCCGATATCGGCGGTGCCGTGGCCGCCATCGACGCCGCCTACATGAAGCAGCGGCTGGTGGAATCGAACCTCAAGCGCCTGGCCGCCATCGAAGCGGGCGAACAGACCGTGGTCGGCGTCAACGCCTTCACCGAAGGCGAACCCTCGCCGCTTTCCGGTGGCGAAGGCTCGATCCTGACGGTAGACGCCTCCGTCGAGCGCGAACAGATCGAACGGCTGAACGCCTGGCGCACCGCGCGCAATGGCGGCGCTGTGAAGAAGGCACTGGCCGAGTTGGCGGCTGCCGCCAAGGAAGATCGCAACGTCATGCCCGCGTCGATTGCCTGCGCGCAGGCCGGCGTCACCACCGGCGAGTGGACGGAAACGCTGCGCGCAGTGTTTGGTGAATATCGCGCACCGACTGGCGTGGCGCGCGCGGCCGGCGTCAGCGACGGCCGGCTGGAAGCCACACGCCGCGAAGTCGACAGCGTGTCGCGGCGGCTGGGCCGGCGCATCAAGATGCTGGTCGGCAAGCCCGGTCTCGACGGGCACTCCAACGGCGCGGAGCAGATCGCCGTGCGCGCCCGCGACTGCGGTATGGAGGTGGTCTACGAGGGCATCCGTCTGACGCCCGAACGCATCGTCAATGCGGCGATCGAAGAAAGCGTGCACGTGGTCGGCCTCTCGATCCTCTCCGGCGGCCATGTCTCTCTGGTGAGTGACGTGTTGCAAGGCATGCGTGCGGCGGGCATCGCCGACGTGCCTGTCGTCGTCGGCGGCATCATCCCGCCGGCCGACGCCGAGGCGCTGATCGCCGCCGGCGTGGCGCGCGTCTACACGCCCAAGGATTTCGACCTGACGCAGATCATGCGCGATGTTGTTTCGGTCGTGGATCACGCCTGGAAGAACGCCGCGTAGACGCGATAGTCTTCGCCAAGGATCCCGGCGCAGACGGCAAGATCAAGGCGGAGATCGAGGCTTCGCAAGGACCTCTCCGCCGAGGACGACCCGCAGTATTACGTCATCAAGTCTAGAGATTGCTGTCGGCCGTTGCGCAGGGCTTATAGGAGGACGCGCACCTGATCTTCCCAGGCCAGAAGTCACACCCGCCAGCCTGAACACGCCTCTCATTCGGCTCGCGACCGCGACAGGCTTGCGGTCGCGTGCAGCATCGGCTCGACGACGGCGTGGCTGAACAGCCACGCTTCCGCGTGAAGGCTTGGCCCGTCTCGGCGAATGATCCGCGACAGGGCAATCACATCCGCCTGTTGCGCCGGGCGCAGGACGGTAACGGCGAGATGCGTCAGGTTCGCCGTCACGCCCGCCGCCGCGCGCAGCGACGTGTCGACGAGAGACAGGAGCGCCGCCGACGTCCAATTGCTGCCGACTACCGGCGAAAAGCGCAGGCGCACGTCCTGATCCTGACATTCCTCGACGAACAGACCATGGAGATCGGTGGCCGGCAGGGTCCGCTCGAGGAGCGCTTGCAATTCGTCTTCGGTCATCGGCCGCACTCTATGCTATCTCGGCGTCCGATGTCCTTCCTCGACCATATCAGGCGCTGCAACAATGCAGACCTGAGGCAGTTCGAACCCTGGTTCATCGGCCAGGATCGCACGGGCTTCCTCCATCGCGACTTCGCCGCTGACGTGGTGGGCGGGTCCGGCCTTTTCACGCATCGCGAGAAGGGCTGGCAGCTCGACCCCAGTCTCGATACGCCGGCCCGTCGAACGGCGGCGATGCGCACCTTCCTGCTCTCGTTGCGCGAGCGTGGCCACTTCAATGGCCTGTGGCGTGAAGAGGAATACGCTGTAGCACCCCTTACCGGCACGCCGGTGCTGATGGCCATGGAGCGCTCCGCCGTACCCTGGTTCGGCGTGCGCGCCGGGGGCCCCCACATGACGGGCTATGTCCGCCGCAAGGACGGGCTGCACATCTGGGTGCCACGGCGCGCCTACGACAAGCCGACCTTCCCCGGCGAACTCGACAACACGGTGGCCGGGGGGCAGCCCGCTGGGCTCGGCCTGCATGAGAATCTGATAAAGGAATGCGGCGAGGAAGCGTCGATCCCGCCCGAACTTGCGCAACGCGCCAAGGCCGTCAGCATCGTGGCCTACTGGAACCAGTCGGGCCAGCAGCTCAAGCCCGATGTCATGACCTGCTTCGATCTCGAACTGCCGGAGGAATTCACACCGCGTGCGAACGACGGCGAAGTCCATTCCTTCGAGCTGTGGCCGGTACGGCGTGTCTTCGAAACGGTGCGTGACACCGTGGAGTTCAAGTACAACTGCAATCTCGTTCTGATCGACTTCTTCGTGCGTCATGGCCTGCTCTCGGCCGACGATCCGGATTTCGTTCCTATCGTCCAGGGCTTGCGGATGATGTACACTTCATCGAGCGGGATCGGCTGAGCAACGGCATCCGCAACCTCCAGGAGGCCCATTCGTTGCCCCGCTGCCCCGACAACATGGGAGCGGAGCCATGTCCTTCTTGGCATCTGTTCTGTCTCTGGCCTTTGCCCTCATGGCTATGACCCTGGCCGGTGTCTGCGCGCCGGTCCTGGCGCAGGACCATTCCGGCCACTACGGACAGGGTCACGCAGAAAACCACGACTGGTACGAGAAGCTGAAGCAGCCGGGCTCGAATGCCTCGTGCTGCAATGGCACAATCAACGGTGTCGAAGGCGACTGCCGGCCGACGCGCGCCTATCAGAAGGATGATGGCGTTTGGTATGCGCTGCTCAACGGCCGGTGGGTGCCGGTGCCGCCGCGGGTCGTCCTGCAGCAACTATCGCCGGACGGCAACAGTCACATCTGTGCCGGCAAGAGCGGCGTGATCTTCTGCTTCCTGGGCGGGTCGCCCAAGTCGTAGATGAACCCACGGACGGCTTCATCTCAGCCCGGCGGCGTGATCTTGGCTTCCTTGATCACCTGACGCCATTTCTCAGTTTCCATGGCGATGCGCTTGCCGTAGTCGGCGGAGCTGCCCCCCACCGTGACGAAACCGAGATCCACCAGCCTCTTATTGACTCCAGGATCGGCGATCGCTTCGGCAAAGGCCGAGTTGAGACGCGCCACCACAGGCTCGGGGGTGCCGCCCGGCACCATGACGCCGAAGAACACCGCTGCCTGCATGCTTGCGGGCAGTCCAGCCTCGATCACTGTCGGGACGTCGGGCAGCATCGGCGTGCGCTTTGCAGCCGCCACCACGAGACCGCGCAGTCGGCCATCCTTTACCGCGGCCCCGGTCGGCAGCAGCGTGTCCGAGAAGAGCATGACGTGACCGCCCAGCACATCCTTCAGAGCATCGGCGCTGCCTTTGTAGCCGACATGCTCGAGCCTGATGCCAGCCTGTGACCGAAGCTGTTCGCCCCACAGATGCGGGATGCTGGCATTGCCCGGCGAGGCGTAGCTGACCGGCTGCGGCTGCTTCTTCGCGTAGTCGATCAGTTCGGCAACCGTCTTGAAGGGCGCTTCCTTGTTGCAGGCGAGAAGCAGCGGCATGTCGACGTAGCCGATCACCGGCGTGAGATCCTTGGTCGGATCATAGGGCAGTTTCAGACCGAACGAGCTGTTGGTGGCGATGGTGCCCGGCGAAAGCAGGATCGTGTAGCCGTCGGGCTTGGCCTTGGCGACGATGTCGGTCCCGATGATGGTGCCGCCGCCTGGCTTGTTGTCGACCATCACCTGCTGGCCGAGCTTGTTGGAAAGATACTCGGCGGCAATACGCGCCGACGTGTCGGTCGCGCCGCCGGGCGCATAGGGAACGACGAAGCGAATCGGCTTGTCGGGGAAAGCCTGCGCGCGCGACGCCCGTGACGTGGGGATCAGGGCCGCCGATGCAATCGTCCCGGCCAAGAAACGGCGACGTTCCATACTTTTCCTCCCGGTCTCGTTCTTGTCGTTTTGCCCAACGTCGCATGGCATGCGAAGCTTACGCAACGGCAATAGGGAGCAAGACGTGAGGCGCGACGGGCAAGGGTTGGAGTTGAGCAATGCCGACGAGGGTGCGGTCGCGGCGCTCGATTTCGTCAGGCAAGAGTGGTTGGCCTTCGGCAACCGCTTCGCGACGTTCATTGCCGCCGCGGACAAGGAAGAAAAATGCCTGATGCTGCCGCTGGTCGCGGCCGGCCTGATGCTGACGATGTATTCGGACGAAAGCCATGCCGCCGCCCAGCGCTACCTCGCCCGCGCCAAGGCAATGGCCGCAGGCGCCAACGCGCGCGAACAGGCCTGGCTTGCCGCCATCGGAAGCTGGATCGACGGCGATCTCGATCGCAGTGCGGATACATTCGAGAAGATCGTAACCGAGTGGCCGCGCGATCTGCTGGCCGCCAAGCTCGCGCAGATTCATGCTTTCAATCGCGGCGACTCCGAGAGCCTGCTCCGCATCGGCGAACAGCTCACGTCCGCCAACGACAATCGCTTCGTCCTGGCAATGCATGCTTTCGGGCTGGAAGAGTGCAATCGCCTCGACGAGGCAGAGGCCCTCGCCCGCAGGGCCGTCGCCCTCGATCGCCACGACCCGTGGGCCCACCACGCCATTGCCCATTGCCTGGAAGCGCGCGGCAAGATGCTGGAGGGTGTGGCCTTCCTGCAGTCGGTGTCTGACACTTGGGCGGGCTGCAACTCCTTCATGGCCACCCATAATTGGTGGCATCTCGCCCTCTTCCTGATCGACCTCGATCGCACCGACGAAGCGCTGGCGCTCTACGATCAGCGCGTGTGGGGCGTGTGGAAGGAATTCTGCGAGGACCAGATCAACGCCATCTCTCTGCTGGCCCGCCTCGAATTGCGCGGCATCGATGTCGGCAGCCGCTGGGCCGACCTCGCGACCTACCTCAAGCCGCGCCTGCACGAGCACTACTCGGCTTTCCACGACGTTCAGTATCTCTACGGCCTCGCTCGCGCCGGCGAGCAGAGCGCCGTCACCGAGATGCTGGCGAGCCTCGAGGATCGGGCTGAGCGCGCCAAGCCTTTCGAGCGGGAGACCTGGGCGGACTGTGCCGTGCCGCTGGCGCACGGCCTTGCCGCACATGCCAAGGGCGAACATGCAAACGCTGCCCGCCTGCTCGGCCGGGCCATGCCGCATCTGCGCACTCTGGGCGGTTCCATCGCCCAACGCGCCCTGTTCGGCGCCATCCATCTCGACGCGCTGACCCGGTCGGGCTGGAACGACGCTGCGCTCGCCATCCTGCAGGCCGACGAACGCGAAAGGCCGTCGGTCGCCGCGACCAAGCGGGCGCTGGCCGATCTCTACAAGAAGGTCGGCCGCACCGAGCAGGCGCTGGCCGCCGAGTACCAAGCCGAGCAACTGGCCCGCCGTTACAGGGCCGCAGCTCAACGAGGAATGATGGGGGAAACGGCATGACGACGGATCTCACTCAAACGAGCGCGGCAAAGCTCGCAAAGCTCTACCGCAAGGGGAAAGCCTCGCCGGTCGAGACGATGAAAGCCGTTCTGGCACGCGCCGATCGTCTTGCCCCGACGATCAGCGCCCTCTGCCGGATCGACGCCGACCGCTCGCTGGTCGCCGCGCGCGAATCGGAGAAGCGCTGGCAGAAGGGCAAGCCGCTGTCGCCGCTCGACGGCGTGCCGGTCTCGATCAAGGAGCTGGTGCGGGTGAAGGGCTGGCCCGCCTCGATGGGCAGCAAGCTCACTGACAAGACGCCAGCCGACGCCGACGCGCCCGTCGTCGCGCGCCTGCGCGAAGCCGGTGCCATCGTATTCGCGCAGAGCACCAGCTCCGAGTACGGCCACAAGGGTGTCACCGACAGCCCGCTGCACGGCATCACGCGCAACCCGTGGAACCCCGAGCGGACGCCGGGCGGTTCCTCCGGCGGTGCAGGCGCTGCCGTCGCCGCCGGGCTGGGGCCGATCGCCATCGGCACCGATGGCGGCGGTTCGGTGCGCATTCCCGCGAGCTTCACTGGTCTGGTCGGGCTCAAGGCCACCTTCGGCCGTGTGCCGGCCTGGCCGCCCTCGATGACCGGCGATCTTTCCAACACCGGCCCCATGTGCCGCACGGCCCTCGACTGCGCGCTGATGATGAACGTCATCAGCCGGCCCGATGCGCGCGATCCCCATACCCTGCCCGAAGACGATACCGACTACGCAGACAAGCTCGGCAAGAAGCTGAAGAACCTCAAGATCGGCTTCGTCTTGCGCTTCGGCGATCATCCGGTCGACATCGAAGTTGCCGCCATGGTGACCCGGGCCGCGCGCCAGTTCGAGAAGCTCGGCTGCACCGTCGAGCAGGTCGAAGCGCCCTTCCCCTTTGCCGATGCCAGCCGCAGCTTCGTGGTCCACTGGCTCTCCGCCCTGCAACGACTGCTGCAGCTTTTCCCGGAGGAGCGGCACCATGAGTTCGATCCCAACCTACTGGCAGGCGCCAAGGCCGGCCTGCGTTACACGCTGCAGGATGTCGTGAACGCTCAGGTGACGCGCCGGGAGCTCGCCATCGCCTGGAACCTCTTCTTCGCCAAGTACGATCTGCTGCTGTCGCCGACTGTCGCCGTGCAGCCCTTCGAAGTCGGCAAGAACCTGCCCGACGGCCCGGACGGCAAGGCCAACGTGATGTGGTCGCCCTACACGCCGCAATTCAACCTGACGCGCCATCCCGCGGCTTCTGTCCCCTGCGGTCTGTCGCGCCAGGGATTGCCGATCGGCCTGCAGATTGCTTCGGGCCATTACAAGGACGCGCTCGTCCTGCGCGCGGCCGCAGCCTATGCCGCGGTGCATCCCCTCAAGTTCACTGTCCTTCCGGAGACCAAGTAATGACTGCCGACCTTGCGATGATGCCGGCCCACGAGCTGGTGAAACTCTACAAGGCCCGCAAGGCCTCGCCGGTCGAGGCGACCAAGTCGGCACTGGCGCGCGTCGACGCGTTCAATCCGCAGCTCAACGCCTTCCAGCATCTCGACCCCGACTCGGCATTGCGTCAGGCGCGCGCCTCCGAAAAGCGCTGGAAGAAGGGCGGCAAGCGGCTTTCCGACATCGACGGCGTGCCGATCACCATCAAGGACATGGTGCTGACCAAGGGCATGCCGACGCGCATGGGCAGCCTCGCCACCGATGCGGACGGCCCCTGGACCGTCGATGCTCCTGTAGCGCAGCGGCTGCGCGAGGCCGGCACCGTGCTGCTCGGCAAGACCACCTCGCCGGAATACGGCTGGAAGGGGGTCACCGATTCCGGCCTCTACGGCGCCACGCACAATCCCTGGAAGATCGGCCGCACGCCGGGCGGTTCGTCGGGCGGCGGCACGGCGGCCGAAGCCGTCGGCATGGGCAATCTCGCGGTCGGCACCGACGGCGCGGGCTCCGTCCGCATTCCCTGCTCCTTCTCCGGCATCTTCGGGCTGAAGCCCACGCAGGCGCGCGTGCCGCTCTGGCCGCCGTCGGCACAAGGCACGCTCTCGCATATCGGGCCGATGACGCGCACGGTGCGCGACGCGGCCATGATGATGAACGTGATGGCGCGGCCCGATCCGCGCGATCCCTACGGCCGGCCCGACGATGCCGAGGATTACCTCAAGGGCTTCGACAAGGGCGTGAAGGGCCTCAGGATCGCCTATTCGCCCAATCTCGGTTTCGTTGAGCGCGAGAAGATCGACCGCGATGTCGCCCTGGCCGTCGAGAATGCCGTGAAGGTGTTCAAGACGTTGGGCGCCAAGATCGTCGAGGACTCGCCCGACCTGATGGGCCTCGACCCGCGGCGCATCCTGAATGCGCATTGGCAGTCGAACGTCGCGATCCTCGCCCGAAGCTTCAGCGATGAGAAGCGCGCGCTGATGGATCCGGGCTTGCTGAAGGCCGCCGAAGTCGGCGCCAACCTTGGGCAGGAGGCGGTCGTCACCGCCATCCACCAGCGCCAGACCGTGGCCGCGATCATGAATCAGTTCATGGCCAAGTACGATCTGCTGCTGACACCGACCATGCCGATGACGGCCTTCGCGGTGAACGAAAACGCCGCCTGGGGCGGCGACGGCGTCGACATCGGCTGGACGCCCTTCACCCTCACCTTCAACCTGACCCGCCAGCCGGCCGCCACCATCCCCTGCGGGCTCGACCGCGAGGGCATGCCCATCGGCCTGCAGATCGTGGGCGGCCATGCCCGCGATGCGCTGGTCCTTCGTGCCGCGGCCGCCTACGAGCGCGTGCGGCCAATCCCGGCACCGCCGATGGCGCATCAGATCTGACCCGCATCGGGTGACGCGCTATAGTCGGGGCATGGCAGACGATGCTCCGACGGAACTGGGGGCACCGGCGCGAAGGCCATGACCAGCCGCCGGCGTACCTTGATCTATGCAGGCGTGGTTGCAGCCCAAGTCGGCGCCCTTGCCTACGCGGCGCGGTGGGCCGAAGACAGGGCGGCGCTTGGCCATACTGACCCGCTCGGCTGGCGGCCTTTTCCCTGGCCCTTCCCTCGCGAGCCCTGGCCAGCCGGCCGTGCCTGGACCGGCGACGATCACGACGTCTATGTGCAGTTGAAACCCGGCCTCTGTGGCGATTGCCAGACCGAAGTGCTGTCCGACGAAGCACTGGATCTCGCCGTCGACATCCGGCGGCTCGATCCGCGCTTCGAGCCCGTAGGGCCCGGCAGCCGCATTCGCATCACCGACCTATTCGGCCGCGCACGAACTTACCGCCACAAACGACGCAACGGCTCCTTCCGTTATGCAGAGGGCGTCGCCTTCACCTACAAGTGCGATCTCATCGTCGCCATCGTCGACGGCAACGTCGCCGATCCGCAGAAGCGCAAGGCCGGACGCGACTTCCTCGAATCGAACACGCCGCAGGTCTGGCTGCTCAAGCAGCTCGAGGGGCGGTGACGGCGAAGAGGGCGAAAAAGCCAAGCGCCATCGCTGCCGCCGTAAGCATCAACGGTCCGCTCATTGAGACTTCGTACAGTGCCGCGCCGGCCAGGGGGCCGATGATCCAGGCGGCAGACACGGCCGCCTGAAGCTGCCCTGCGACCCGTCCCTGCCGGTTGCCATTGCTCGCCAACGAGGCCCCCGCGGTCAATCCCGATTGGCTGGCCGCAAAGCCGATGCCCATCACCCCGAAGGAGAGCATCAGCCAGCTGAAATCGGGCACCAACAGACAGGCGACACTGGCCCCGCCACAAACCACAAAGCCGGCCGACAGCAGCATGCTCGGCGACCACTTGAGCAGGCGCACGGCAAAGACCTGGAAGGCGAACGACGAGGTGGCGAAGGCCAGGCTGATCAGGGTTGCCTGTTGCACCGCCTTGATCGTATCGACTTTGAGGGTGTCCTGAACATAGAAGGCGTTCGTCGCCTGCAGCCCGGCAAAGGCGAAATGAAAGACGAAGGCGAGCGCCAGATAGGGCGTGATCCTGCCGCTGCTCGCCGTCGATGGAGACGCGTTCATCGCGGGCGTGGGCTGCACCTCACGCAGGAGGGCGGCGACAACGATGGCGGTCAGCACCGTCAAGAAACAGGCTACCAAAGGCGCCACGGCAAAACCGTACCCGACCAGAAGCGCCACCAGCACGGGACCGACCATCGTTCCCAAGCCGAAGGCCGCGCCGACCATGGCCACACCGGCCGCCCGGTCGCGATGGTTCGTGATATCCGCCATGTACGCAGTGGCCGCAGGCTGCACACCGCCGCAAAGGAGGCCGTAGATCGTCCGCGCCCCGAGAAGAGCCAGGAAAGCGACGAAGACGTCGACATCTCCCTTCCTTAGGGTGAACAGGGCACCGAACAGCAACAGGGACACGGCTGCGCCGGCCAATCCCCACAGGATTACCGGACGCCTCCCTCGCTCGTCGGCGGACCGGCCCCAGTACAACGAAGTAAGTACGAACAGCAAAGCCGACGAGGCGATGATAACGCCGACCTGGAATTCGCTGAGCCCGATGCTGCGGCCGAACAACCCCACGGTCGCGTGGATCGTCACATTGCCCAGCGTCATGACGAAAACGGCCAGAAGAACGACGATGGACGCCATCGCACGACTATCGCTGCTTCGCCGAAGCGAAGTGAAATGACAAATGATTGCTCGGTGTTACAGACGCCTTCGCGGCGTTACAGGCCGGCACCGGCGGCCGCCATCACCCCCACATTTCCTTCGCCACCTCGACACAGCGTGCGAGCTTGGCCCACTGCTCCTGTTCGGCGAGCAGATTGCCTTCTTCCGTACTGGCAAAGCCGCATTGTGGCGACAGACAGAGCTGGTCGAGGTCGGCGAACTTCGCCGCTTCGTCGAGGCGGCGCTTGAGCACGTCCTTGTCCTCCAGCGCTCCGGTCTTGGAGGTCATGACCCCAAGCACGGCGAGCTTGTTCTTGGGCAGCATGCGCAGCGGCTCGAAGCCACCGGCGCGCTCGCTGTCGTATTCCATGAAATAGGCATCGACGCCCATCTTGTTGAACAGCACGTCGGCCACGGGTTCGTAGCCACCCTGTGCCATCCAGGTCGAGCGGAAGTTGCCCCGGCAGAGATGCATGGAAATGGTCATGCCGGGCGTGCGGCCCGAGACGGCGGCATTCACCAGATCGGCGTAGATGTGGAGTAGCCTGTCGGGGTCGTCGCCGCGGCCGCGCAGATAGTCGCGCTGAGCAGGATCGCAGAGATAGGCGACGAAGACCTCGTCGAGCTGCAAGTAGGTGCAGCCTGCTTCGCCGAAAGCACGCACCGCCTTGGCATAGGCCCCGCCGAGATCCTCGAAGAATGGCTCCATCTCGGGATAGACCGACCGCTCGATCGCCGCACGGCCGCCGCGATAGTGCAACGCCGTCGGCGATGGAATGGTCATCTTCGGCACGGCCTTCGCGACCGACTTCAGGAATTTGAAGTGCTCGATCATCGGATGATCGGTGAAGTCGATCTTGCCGTGGACATGCAGTCCCTCGGCCTTGGTCTGGGTTCCCTTGAACTGCAGGCCTTGCGCAACGCTCACCAGCTCGACGCCATCGAGGCCCGCCAGAAAATCGTAGTGCCACCAGGAGCGGCGGAATTCGCCGTCGGTTACGGCCTGCAGGCCGATCTCTTCCTGCTTGGCGACCAGTTTCCGGATCTCGGCATCCTCGACCGCCTTTAGCTCTGCCGGCGTGATCTCGCCCGTGGCGCGCTTGGTGCGTGCCGCCTTGAGCGGCGGGGAACGCAGGAGGCTACCGACCTGGTCGGCACGGAACGGCGGCTTGGTCCGCTTCACAAGGCATACCCTCCGTCGACCATCAGGGTCTGGCCAGTGATCCATCGCGCGCGGGCAGACGCCAGAAACACGACACCCTCGGCCACTTCCTCCGCCGTACCCAGCCGCTTCAGCGCTTTGGCTTGCCGCGAGGCTTCGAGGAAACGTTCGTCGAAGTCGCCGCGCTCGACCAGCGCGTGGTAGAGGCCGTCGGTGATCACGCCAACGCCGACGGCATTGGCCCGCACACCGAAGCGGCCCTCTTCGGCGGCGATGGCTTTCACGATCTGCTCGATCGCGGCCTTTGGTGCGGCGCTCAGGATATCCTTGGTGGCGTAGCGACGGATGGCCGGCGTCACGATCGCCGTGAAGCTTCCCTTGGCCGCCCGCAAGTGGGGCAAAGACGCCTGCACCAAGTGATAGCAACCGAAGGCATCGTGCTCCATCACCTCGCGGAAGGTTGCGGCGGGCTGCTGGCTGACGAAGCGCATCGGAATGTAGGGACCGGCGGCATAGATCGCCGTGTGCACGCCGCCGAAGTGCTGGCCTGCCTCGTCGACAAACTGTTTCACCAGAGCTTCGTCGCGCAGGTCAACCTGGCCGACATGGACCTCGCGACCGGCGCGGCGGATGCGGGCTGCCGTTTCTTCGGCGCCGCCGACATTGCTGAAATAATTGAGCGCGATATCGCAGCCGCGCTCGGCAAGTTGCAGGGCAATGGCGCGGCCGATCCCGCCCGATCCACCGATCACGACGGCGCAGCCGCTCCTAGGGAAGTCGGGCAGCCTTTCGGAGGCGGTCACGCCGCGACGCCGAGGGCGCTGCGGATGGAGCTGTGGAAGTGTACCAGCGACGGCTCGTTGCGGCCGTAGATCACTTCCTCCGTGGCGCCCGATTCGAAACCGATCTGCATGCGTTCCCCCAGCGGGAAGTCTTCTTCCATGACCGTGCGGATCGCGATGTCGCGGTTCTTCTCCCAGTAGGCTGCCGGCCGATCGCTATCGGCAGGCATGTAGAGCGTGAACTCGACTTCGCAGCGGCCAGGATCGTCGCGATCCGGAAAGGCCCGCCAGATCTCGATATGGTCGACCTGCCAGACGATGATCGTGTTGGGGAAAAGCTGGTAGATCGCGATCACATGCGGGCGGAAGTTGCGCTCGTTTTCCGGCAGTGCCCGCACGCCGTCGATCGAGGTCCTCGCCACACACATACGACCGTGCCGGCCTGCCCCGTCGAACGTCCCGCAATTGCCGATGAAGTACGGCGCGATGGTTTTCCGGTGCAGATGCGGGATGTGATAGCCCTCGAGGAAAGTATCGACCGCGAATTTCCAGTTGATGCGCGGCGTCACGCGGTCGACCGAAAACATCGGATAGGTATTGAGGTCGAGCGCCGCGAAATCCAGCGCCATCGCCCCCAGCGTCTTATCGACGTCGATGTCTGCGCTCTCGCCTTCCTGCACCGGCGTCGCGCGCATGAAAATCATACCGTGCCTCTCTCCGACCGGCAGGCGCACGAGGCCGTGCGCACCGAGATCGAGACCGGCGAAGCCCACCTTGTCGGTAACACCGAGCAGCTTGCCTTGTCCGTCGTACGTCCAGCCGTGATAGGGACAGACGAAGGCGCGGGTGTTGCCGCAACCTTGCGCGACCGGCGCGCCGCGATGACGACAGATATTGGCGAAGGCCCTGACCGCTCCGTCGACGCCGCGCGTCATCAGCACCGGCATGCCGGCGACGTCCTCCGTCACATAGTCACCGGGCTTGGCCAGCCGTGACGACAGGCCCATGAAGAGCGGCAGGGCGCGGAACAGCGCATCGCGCTCTCGCGCCGCCCGTTCGGTGCTTGAGTAAGCGTCGACCTTGTTGCGGAACAGAGCGTCCGCGAGATCGGTGGTGCGGCCGTCGATATGGCCGAGCAGCCGCCTCCCGACGGCAAGTTGTTCATTCCGGTCCATGGCGAAATGTTATGCCTTCGACGGGAAGGCAGCAATCAGAGCGAACACGTCGGCCGGCGTCTTGCCGGCCTCCCGCAGGGCGCGGATGGTGAGGTCCCTGTCTCGCTTGGCGAAGCGACGGCCCTCTGAGTCGGTCAACAGGCGGTGATGCGCATATTGCGGTGCAGCGTAACCCAGCAGCTTCTGCAACAACCCATGGACATGGGTCGAGGGCAACAGATCCTCACCGCGCGTCACCAACGTGACGCCCTGGAGGTGATCATCGACCGTGACAGCCAGATGATAGCTGGTCGGCGTATCCTTGCGGGCGATCACGAAGTCGCCCATCAACAAGGGCTGTCCTTCGATGCGCCCCTTGGTCTCGTCGACGAAGGAATAGGGCCCCGCCTGCTCGGCCGCCCGCGCCGCATCGAGCCGCATGCAGAGTTCGTGGCCGGCGACAATGCGATGGCGGCGCTCCTCGTTCGACAGGGAACGGCAGGTGCCGGGATAAAGCGGGCCGTCGGGCCCATGGGGCGCGCTGGCCGCCGTAGCGATCTCTCGGGCAATGTCGGCGCGGGTGCAGAAGCAGGGATAGATCAGCCTGCGCGCATCGAGCTGGTCCAGCACCTTGCCATAGTCGGCAAAATGATCGGACTGACGCCGCACCTCGCCGTCCCAGTCGAGACCGAGCCAACGCAGATCGTCGAGGATGGCGGTCTCGTATTCGCGGCGGCAGCGGCGAATGTCGGTGTCCTCGATGCGCACCAGGAAAGTCCCGCCGGCCTCTCGTGCCCGCTGCCAGGCGATCCTGGCGGAGTAGGCGCTGCCGAGATGAAGTTCGCCTGTCGGGCTGGGGGCAAAACGCGTGACGACGGTCATCATCCGACGTTACAGCGCGCCCTCGCCGCGTGCTATGGCGGGTAGGCCATGGCCAAAGTCGCGACCCGCATCGTTCTGGACAAGAAGACCCTCAAGAAGGCGCTGCGCGAGCTGGCGGATGCCGATCCCGACATTGCCCGTGCGCTTGAAGAGGCTGGTACGCCGGAGCTGCGCGACATGCCGACCGGCTATGGCGGGTTGATGCGGTCGATCGTCGGCCAGCAGGTCTCGGTACACGCCGCGCGCAGCATCTGGCTGCGGCTCGAGGCGGCGGTGCCGTCGATGGAGCCGGCGGCGTTCCTTGCGCAGACCGACGAGCAGCTTCGCGCCGTCGGCCTGTCGGGCGCCAAGATGAAGTACGGCCGCAGCCTCGCCACCGACATCGTCGAAGGTCGCATCGATTTCGCGTCGCTGGACGATCTCGACGATGCAGCGGCCATCGCCATGCTGACCCAGGCCAAGGGCATCGGCCCCTGGACGGCGGAAATCTATCTGATGTTCGCACACGGCCGCCCCGACATCATGCCGGGCCTCGATCTCGGCCTGGTGGTGGCCGCGCAGCACCTCAAGAAGCTGCGCACACGGCCGGACGCCAAGCGGCTGCTCAAGATCGCCGAAGCCTGGCGTCCCTGGCGCAGCGCCGCCGCGCTGGTGCTCTGGCACTATCGCCGCAACATGCCGGACTGGAGCGCCCGGGAAAAGAACGGGGAGAAAAAGACATGACCAAGCTCGACGGCCCTCGCCACGGCCCGCATGGCGGCGGCAAGCCCGGCCATCTCGTCGTGCTGCTGCATGGCTACGGCGCCGACGGCAACGACCTGATCGGGCTGGCGCCCCTGCTCGGCCAGTTGATGCCTGACGTGGTGTTCCACGCGCCCAACGCGCCACAGCCCTGCGAAGGCAATCCCTTCGGCTATCAGTGGTTCGGCATCTCCCGGCTCGATCCCACGATCGCGCTGGCCGGCGTGCGCACCGCTGCGCCGCTGCTCGACGCCTATCTCGACGAAACCATGGCGGCCTACGGGCTAGATGAATCGAAGACCGTCCTGGTCGGCTTCAGCCAGGGTACCATGATGGCCCTGCATGTCGGGCTGCGGCGCCGGAAGCAGCTCGCCGGGATCATCGGCTTCTCGGGCATGCTGGCCGGCGCCGAGCTGTTGCAGTCGGAGCTACAGAATAGGCCGCCGGTCCTGCTGATCCATGGCGACAGCGACGAGATGCTGCCGCATGTCCTGACGCAGCGTGCCGCCGAAGCACTGACCGGCGAAGGCCTCCAGGTCGGCGTGCATATCGCCCCCGGTGTCGGCCACAGCATCGACGAGACGGGCCTTCAGCTCGCCGCGCGCTTTCTCCTCAACGTCTTCGACCTGCCGGAGCCGAAATGACCACCCAGGAAATCGGGGGAACGTGCAAGCCGGGCTTCGAGCGCGTCGCCGAAGCCTTCAAGGCGAACTTCGACAGCAAGGGCGAGATCGGCGCCTCGGTCTGCCTCACGGTCGGCGGTGAGACGGTCGTCGATCTGTGGGGCGGCACGGCCGACCAGAAGACCAAGGCGCCGTGGACACGCGATACGCTGTCCATCGTCTTCTCCTGCACCAAGGGCGCCACGGCACTTTGCGCCCATGTGCTGGCCTCGCAGGGCAAGCTCGACCTCGATGCGCCGGTCCGCGAGCTGTGGCCGGAATTCGCCCAGCACGGCAAGGGGCATGTAACGACGCGCATGATGCTCGACCACTCCTCGGCCGTACCCGCGGTGCGTGCCAAGGTGAAGGACGACGGCCCCTACGACTGGGATTACATGACGGCGCGTCTCGCCGACGAGGAGCCGTTCTGGCAACCCGGCACGCGCAACGGCTATCACGGCTTCACCTTCGGCTGGACGGTGGGCGAGATGGTGCGCCGCGTCTCGGGCAAGTCGCTCGGCACGTTCTTCCGTGACGAGATCGCGGGTCCGCTGGGCCTCGACTTCTGGATCGGCCTGCCCGAGGAGATGGAGCCGCGCGTCGCGCCCATCGTGGCCCATGTCTACAAGGCAGCCGATGCGGTGACGCCGTTCATGCGCGATCTCGCGACCAACAAGGAGTCGATCCCCGCCCTCTTCTACTTCAACAACGGCGCCTGGCGCTCCGGCGGCGCCAACACGCGCGCCGGCCATGCCGCCGAGATCGGCGCGGCCAACGGCATCACCAACGCGCGCGGCCTTGCCGGCATGTACGCACCGCTGGCGAAAGGCGGCGGAAAGCTCGTCGATGGCAAGACGCTCACCCGCATGGGCGAGGTCTCGATGGCGACGCACGACGACGCCACTTTGCGCATTCCGACACGCTTCGCCCTGGGCTTCATGAAGTCGATGGACAACCGCAAGCGCAGCATGGCCGCGAGGCTGTGGGGCGAGGATTGCGACAGCGTGATCATGGGCAGTGCCGCCTTCGGCCATGTCGGCGCCGGCGGCTCGCTGGGTTTCGCCGATCCAATAGCCGGCCTTTCCTTCGGCTACACCATGAACCGCATGGGCCCTGGCCTCTTGATGAACGAGCGCGGCCAATCGCTGGTCGACGCGGCCTATCTGTCCCTCGGCTACAAGAACAAGGATGGCGGGGTGTGGGTGAAGTGACGCCTAGCGCAGCTTCATGATTCTGGGCGTTCGTTCATGATTCCCGTCTTCCGGCCGCTCAAGGACCCTGCCGTCGCTACCGTCTGGTCGGGGCTGGCCGCTTCGACCATCGGCGAAGACCTCTTCCGGGTGGCGGTCGTCTGGATCGCGGCGGAGCAGATCGGCAACGCCGCAGGCTACGTCAACGCCACGCAGTACGCCGCCATGCTGGTGGTCGGCCTGTTGGGTGCGTCGGCCTTCGATCGCTGGCGCCCCGACCGCGCCATGATCGGCGCCAAATACGCCAGCGCCGTGATGGCGCTGCTGCCCGTGATCGGCTTCTACATCTGGGGCGTCTCGATCCCGCTGCTGGTCGCCTCGGTCATGGGGCTGGCCGGCCTGCGCATGATCTTCACGCCGGCACTGCAGTCGGCCGTGCCCGTATTGGTGACGGACCGCAGCGCCATGCAGGCGATCAATGGCCTGTTCGACGCCACCTGGCGGCTCGCCCGCCTGATCGGCCCCTTGATGGCGGCGATCCTCAACACACTCCTGCCGGTGATCCACTTCCTGACGATCACCGCTGTCGGCTTCGTACTTTCGGCACTCGCGATCTGGGTGGTGCGCGACCGCCTGGTCGATCCCGCGGCCAGGCTGCGGCCGGGACGCGGCGGCTGGCGCGGCGCCTGGGATGCCCTGCTCGACGGCGCGCGGCTGATGCTGCGTGAGCGCACGACCGGCGCGCTGCTGCTGGTCAACGCCTTCGCCAATGGGCCATGGAGCGTAGCGCTGCAGCTCTGCATTGCCCTGATGGTGTTCGAGCACGACCCGCACCTATTCGGCTTCCATGGCCTCGCCTCGCTCGGCCTGATCGTCGGCAGTTGCGGCGTCGGCGACGTGCTGGGCAATCTGATCGCCGGCAGCGTACGCTTCCGCCGACCACTCTCCACCATGTTCCTGGGCTACGTCGCCATGGGCGCGGGCTTCGCGCTGATCGCGCTGGCCGCCTGGGGCCTCGACAACCCCTACAAACTGCCGGCGATGATGGCGGCCGGCCTGGTCGCGGGGCTGGGCGCGCCGTTCTTCTTCATCCCGATGATCACCCGCATGCAGACGGTCTTCAAAGGCGCCGAGATCGCCCGCGTCTTTCGCCTGCGGCTCGCGATCATGGCGGGCTCGATGCTGTTCTTCAATCTCGTGGCGACGCCGCTGTTCGACCTGATCGGCCCGACCCATACCGAATTCTATCTCGGCCTGTTGCTGCTGGCGCTGGGACTAAGCGGCTACGTCTACTACCGGCGCCAGGAAAATAATCCCTAGCACGCCCCTTGCGGGAAACGCTGTGTATTGATAGCGTTCGTTAGATACACAGCGTTACCGTTACCGTCTCAGCCTATCTCCCGCCCGACGACAGGAGCGCGCCATGGCCAAAGCCTTCCCGACCGACAATCCTTTCCTGCGCGGCTACTACGCCCCGGTGAACACCGAGGCCGACGCGGCCCACCTCCACATCACCGGCGAGATGCCGAAGGAGCTGTGCGGCACCCTCTATCGCAACGGCCCCAATCCGCAGTTCGCCCCGCGTGGCCCGTACCACTGGTTCGGCGGCGACGGCATGATCCACGCCTTCCACATCGAGAACAGCAACGTCTCCTACAAGAACCGCTGGGTCCGCACGCCGAAGTGGCAGATCGAGAACAAGGAAGGCGAAGGCCTCTCCGGCACCTTCGGCAATCCCCGCTACACCGACCCTCGCGTCTTCGCGCTGAACTCGACCATCGCCAACACCAACATCGTCTGGCACGGCAACAAGCTGCTGGCGCTGGAAGAGGCTCATGCGCCCTTCTCGCTCGATCCGGCGAGCCTGATGCCGGTCGGACCGAAGGACGGCTACGAGACCTACGGCGACAAGCTCTGCGGCCCCTTCACCGCGCATCCGAAGACTGATCCGACGACGGGCGAAATGGTGTTCTTCGGCTATTCCGCCAAGGGCCGCTTCACCAAAGAAGTGAGCATCCAGAGCGTGACGGCCGACGGCAAGATCACCCGCGCCGAAATCCTCGACGGCCCCTATCCGTCGATGATCCACGACTTCGCCGCGACGAAGAACTGGATCGTGCTGCCGGTCTTCCCGCTCACCTCCTCGATGGAGCGCGCCATGGGCGGCCTGCCGCCCTTCGCCTGGGAGCCCGACAAAGGCAGCCACATCGCCTTCATCCCGCGCGGCGGCACCGTCGCCGACGTGAAGTGGATCAGCGCACCGCCCTGCTACGTCTTCCATCCGATGAACCATTTCGAGACGGCCGACGGCAAAGTCGTGGTCGACGTCATGAAGTACGACGTGGCGCCGCTCTTCCCGCTGCCCGACGGCTCGCCCTCCACCACGGAGGCGCCGGCGGCGCGGCTGTTCCGCTGGACCTTCGACCTTTCGGGCCACGCCAACACCTTCAAGGAAGAGCAGCTCGACGACCGCGCCGGCGAGTTCCCGCGCTTCGACGAACGTTTCACCATGAGCGACTACCGCCATGGCTGGATCGTCTCGGGCAACGTCGTCGAAGCCGGCGTCCGGCGCAGCGAGGGCATCACTCACTACGATCTGCAGACCGGCCGCAACGTGACCTGGAATGCCGGCGTCGACGATCGCTTCGGCGAGCCTGTGTTCGTGCCGCGTACCGAGGATGCGGCGGAAGGCGATGGCTGGGTGCTGTCGGTCATTTACCGCTCCGAGGAAGGCCGCAGCGACCTCGCCGTCTTCGAGGCGACCGACATCGCCAAGGGGCCGGTGGCGCTGGCCCACTTGAGCAGCCGTGTGCCGGCAGGCTTTCATGGCAACTGGCGGCCGGGCCCGCTCTGACGAAGGCGGACGAAGGCGCCCCAGGAGGCATCAATGATCGTCGTCCATCATCTGAACAACTCGCGCTCGCAGCGCATCCTCTGGATGCTCGAGGAGCTTGGCCTCGACTATGAGATCAAGCGCTACGAGCGCGAGCCTTCGATGATGGCGCCGGCCTCTTTGCGCGCCGTGCATCCGCTCGGCAAGTCGCCGGTGATCAGCGACGGCGACAAGACCCTGGCAGAATCGGGCGCCATCCTCGAATACCTGTCGCTGACCTATGGCGGCGACCGTTTCACGCCGGCAGCCGGCACGCCCGAATGGCTGCGCTACACCTACTTCATGCACTACGCGGAGGGCTCGCTGATGCCGCTCCTGTTCATGAAGCTGGTGTTCGGACGCCTGCCGACGCGCGTGCCGATCTTCATGCGGCCAGTGGCACGTGCCATCGCCTCCGGCGCCGACAAGACGCTGTTGGGGCCACAGATCGCGAACCACTTCGCTTTCCTCGAAGGTGAGCTTGCCCGGCGCGACTGGTTTGCGGGCAACGAATTCACCGCAGCCGATATCCAGATGAGCTTCCCAATCGAGGCCGCGGCCGCACGCGCCGGACTCGGGTCGCGCATGCCCAGGCTGCAAGCCTATCTCGGCCGCATTCATGCCCGGCCCGCCTACAAGCGCGCCCTCAAAAAGGGCGGTGCCTTCGAGCTGTTGAAATAGACGACGGCCGCCGCGGCTTCATGCTACGTCCGACTCAACCCAGCGAATAATCATTTCAAGGAGCGAAACCATGGCCCTTCCTGCCCTGCTGCGTGATAATCTTTCGATTCCGGTGGTCGGCGCACCGCTGTTCATCGTGTCCAATCCGGACCTCGTGATCGAGCAGTGCAAGGCGGGCATCGTCGGCTCCTTTCCGGCGCTGAACGCACGGCCGAAGGAAGTGCTGGAGGAGTGGCTGCAGCGCATCACGACGGAGCTGCGCGAGTACAAGGCCAAGAACCCGGACAAGAAGGTGGCGCCCTTCGCGGTGAACCAGATCGTGCACAGCTCCAACGACCGGCTGCAGCACGACATCGACCTTTGCGAGAAGTACAAGGTGCCCATCCAGATCACCTCGCTGCGCGCACCCGACGACGTCGTGAAGTCGGCCAAGCGCTACGGCTGCCTGGTGTTCCACGACGTCACCAACGTCACCCATGCCAAGCGCGCGCTGCAGGCGGGTGTCGATGGCTTGATCCTGGTGTGCGCCGGCGCGGGCGGACATGCCGGCCGGCTCTCGCCCTTCGCGCTGGTGCCGGAAGTGCGCCAGTTCTACGACGGCACGATCCTGCTCTCGGGCTCGATCTCCAATGGCGCCTCGGTGCTGGCGGCCCAGGCGATGGGCGCCGACCTCGCCTATCTCGGCACCCGCTTCACCGCCAGCAAGGAAGGCAATGCCTCCGAGGGCAACAAGCAGTGCATCATCGACTCGACCGGCGAGGAGATCGTCTACACCAACCTCTTCACCGGCGTGCACGGCAACTACCTGAAGCGGAGCATCTCTGCCGCCGGGCTCGACCCCGATGCGCTGCCCGAAGCCGACAAGAGCAAGATGAACTTCGGCTCCGGCGGCAACACGAAGGCCAAGGCCTGGCGTGACATCTGGGGCGCGGGCCAGGGCGTCGGCCAGATCTACGACGCTCCGCCGGCCGCCGAAATCGTGGCCCGTCTCAAGGCCGAGTACGAGGCCGCCCGCGCCGCCCTGTTCGCCGGCGAGACCGTGCCGACGCAACTGAAGCAGGCGGCGGAATAACGTCGCGCTCGATCAGCGGCCGACCAGCGCGGCCGCTGTCTTCTCCTCGTTGGCGACGTAGCCCTTGATGGCATCGTCACCGCTCAGCGTACGGTCGGGATCGCGACCGTCGCCATGGGCGATGAGCTGCAGGCAGAACCAGCCGAGCCCCGCCTTCGCCGGAACGATCTGGTCCTCGTAGGCCTCCGCGCTGTTGGTCTCGCCGGACAGAAGGCGATTGGGCAGGTCGGTGTCGACGCACATCGGCCGGCCGAGGCCGATGACATCGCAGGCCCCCTCGCCCAGCGCCGCTTCCATGGCAGCCTTCGACCGAAAGCCGCCGGTCAGCATGATCGGCACAGGCGCTGCCTGCTTGATGAGCTGGGCGTACTCCAGGAAATAGGCCTCGCGGCGGACCGTGCTTTCCTTGGCGCCGCTGCCCATCATGGCCGGCTTCTCGTAGTTGCCGCCCGAGATTTCGATCAGGTCGACCGACGCCTCGCCCAGCCACCTCACGACCTGCATGCATTCCTCGTTGGAAAAGCCGCCCTGCTGGAAATCCGACGAGTTCAGCTTCACGGAAATGCAAAATCCCGGCGCGGTGGCGGTCCTGACGGCACGCACGACCTCAAGCAGGAGGCCAGCGCGCGCCGCGAGGTCGCCGCCCCAGCGATCTTCGCGCTTGTTGACCAGCGGCGTCAGGAACTGGCTCAGCAGATAGCCGTGCGCGGCGTGGACCTGCACGCCGGTGAAGCCGGCTTCGCGCGCGACAGCGGCGGTGTGCGCAAAGCGACGCGGCACGTCGGCTACCTCTTCCGCCGTCATGGCGCGAGGCGGCGCAAAGGCGCTGGCCGGCAGGACAAGCGGCACGGCCGACGGTGCCACCGGATGATCACAGACCCGGCGCGGCGTCTGCCGGCCGGGATGACTGATCTGCATCCAGAGTTCCGTCCCATTGGCGGTGCCGGCTTTGGCGTAGGCACGCAGTTCATCCATGCCACCATTGCCGTCGATGACGACGTTGCCGGGGCGCTCGAGATAACGGCGATCCACCTGCACATTGCCTGTTACGACGACGGCCGCACCGCCTTCGGCCCATCTTCGGTAGAGACTGACATGGCGGGCTGTCGCGCGATTCATCTCATCGGCGAGCCCCTCGGTCAGCGGCGCTTTGCCGATGCGATTCTTGAGGATGACGCCATTCGGCAGCTTCAATGGTTGGGCAAGGAGTGACATGAGGCGACTTTGCCAAACCTCGTCTCTGCCTGCTAGGGAACGACCTGCATGATTCGTAGCCTCTATGACTGGGTGATCCGTCTCGCCCGACATCGCCACGCGATCCCCGCCATGGGCGCCGTCTCCTTCATGGAGAGTTCGTTCTTTCCGATTCCGCCCGACGTGATGCTGGTGCCGATGGTCCTGGCCAACCGCGAGAAGGCGTTTCAGATCGCGCTGGTCTGCACTGTTTGCTCTGTTCTGGGCGGCTTGCTGGGCTATGCGATCGGCTACTACTTCTTTGAAACAATCGGCGAATGGGTCGTCAGGACCTATGGCCTGCAGTCCGGGCTCGCCGCCTTTCGTGCAGGCTTCGACGAATACGGAACCTGGATCATCCTGATCAAGGGCCTGACGCCCATTCCCTACAAGCTGGTGACCATCGCCTCGGGCGCAGCACACTTCGATCTTTTCACTTTCGTGTGGGCGTCCATCTTGACGCGTGGCGCGCGGTTCTTCCTCGTGGCAGCGTTGCTGTGGAGGTTTGGCGAGCCGATTCGCACATTCATCGAGAAGCGTTTGACCCTGATCACCTGGCTTTTCCTGATCGCGCTGATCGGCGGCTTCGTCGCCTTCCGCTACATGTTCTAGGGATTACGCCATGGCTTCGTTGCAGCGCCTGCCCCTTCCCAGCCTGCTCGGACTGCTGGCGGCACTGGGCAGCGGCTTCCTGCTGGGCTGCGCACTCTTCTTCCAGTACGGGATGGGACTTGCGCCCTGCGAGATGTGCCACTGGCAGCGCTGGCCGCATATCCTGGCCATCCTCGCCGGCCTCGGCGCCTTCGCCGCCTCCTCGAACCGGAGGCTCGCCCTGGGTCTGCTGCTGGTCGCGATCGTGGCCATCGCCACCACGTCGGCACTCGGTGTCTTTCACGCCGGTGTCGAATATCGCTGGTGGGCCGGCCCTCAAGCCTGCTCAGGCACCATTCCCACCGGCCTTTCGCCGGAGGAACTGAAAAAGTATCTATTCGGCGCCAAGATGGTCCGTTGCGACGAACCCGCCTGGAAACTGGCGGGGATCTCGATGGCGGGCTGGAACGCCATCCTCTCCGCCGCGTTGGCCATCGTCCTCGCTTCGGGTATCTCCAGACGGGCAAGGTCCTAGACATGAAAACCGGCGACAACCGCAATCCTGGCGATCCCGATGCCCGCGACCTGGTCGAGCGCACGATCCGTGTCGACCAGGCGGGCGAGTTCGGCGCCGTACGCATCTACGAGGGCCAGCTCGCGGCACTGCGCTGGACGGGCCGCGCCAACAGCGAGGCCGGGCGCAAGATCGCCCACATGGCCCGCCAGGAACGCGAGCACAACAAGGTCTTCGACCGGCTCCTCGTCGAACGCCGCGTCCGGCCGACCGCCTTGTCGCCGCTCTGGAACGTCGCGGGCTTCGCCTTGGGGGCCGCCACGGCGCTGATGGGCGACAAGGCCGCCATGGCCTGCACGGTGGCCATCGAGGAAACGATCGAAGAGCATTATGCTGGACAGGCCGCCAAGCTCGGCGACGAGGAGGCCGACCTCAAGTCCACGGTCGAGAAGTTCCGTGCGGAGGAGATGGAGCATCGCGACGAGGCACTGGCTTCCGGCGCCGAACAGGCGCCCGCCTACGAAGCGCTGACGGGAGCGATCAAGGCCGGCTCGCGGCTGGCCATCTGGCTGTCGACAAGAATCTGATCAGCGCGCGGCAAAGCCGCCGTCGACCACCATCTGCGCGCCCGTGACGAACTTCGATTCGTCGCTGGCGAGATAGAGCACGGCATTCGCGATGTCGCGCGGTTCCCCCAGGCGGCCGAGCGGCTCGCTGGCCGTCAGCCGCGCCCGGGCCTCCTCGGGTTCGCGATAGGCGGCGATCACGCCCTGTAGCATCGGCGTATCCATGTATCCCGGATGGACGGAGTTCACGCGGATGTTGGTCTTGAGTAGGGCGAACTCCAGTGCCGTAGCCTTGGTCAGCTGGGTCACGCCGCCCTTGCTCGAACAATAGGCCGATGCCGCCTCGGCGATGCCGACGATACCGGCCACCGAAGAGATGTTGACGATCGAACCGCCGCCGGCCCGCTTCATCGCTTCGGCGCCATGCTTGATGCCGAGAAAGACGCCGTCGAGATTGATAGCGTGGATCTGCCGCCAGCGCTCCAGAGTGAGCTTGTGAATCCAGGTACCGTCGGCGGTGCCGGCATTGTTCACCAGCACGTCGAGCTTGCCGAAGGCCAGCTCGGTGGCCTCAACAGCGGCGATCCAGTCGGCTTCGCTGGTGACGTCGAGCCTCAGGGCCTGCGCACGTTGGCCTCGAGCGGAGATGGCAGCGCCAACCTCCTTGGCGGCTTCCACGCGGATGTCACCGATGACGACCGCTGCGCCCTCTTCTGCAAGACGCTCTGCCGTTGCTTTCCCCAATCCCGATGCCGCGCCCGTGACAAGCGCGACCTTGCCCGCAACTCGATCTGCCATGTCTCAACCCTGATCGAGTTCGCTGTCCCAGTAAAGAAAGTCGCGCCAGCTTTCGTGCAGGTAGCCCGGCGGAAAACCGCGGCCATTCTCCTGCAGCAGCTGCGTCGAGGGCTCGGCCGGCGCGCGATGCAACGCAAGACCGCTCTCGCTCAGCAGCCGGTTGCCCTTCAGAAGATTGCACGGACTGCAGGCAGTGACGACGTTGCTCCAGCTCGTCCGGCCGCCGCGCGATTTCGGCACGACATGGTCGAAGGTGAGTTCGTTGGTCGCGAAGTCGCCGTTGCAGTACTGGCAGGTGAATCGGTCGCGCAGGAAGACGTTGAACCGCGTGAAGGCCGGCCGGCGCGCCGCCGGTACATATTCCTTGAGGGCGATGACGCTGGGCAGCCGCATCTCGAAGGACGGGCTGTGGATCATGCGTTCGTACTCGGAAATCACGCTGACGCGGTCGAGGAACACCGCCTTGACGGCATCCTGCCAGGACCAGATCGACAGAGGGAAGTACGACAGAGGCCGAAAGTCGGCGTTGAGCACCAGCGCATGGCAGGACTCAAGGCCCGGCGTCACGGCTAGGCCCGCCGCCGCAGAGAGGGACTACTCGGAAAATCGATCCGATCGACCATGCCGCGCATTGTGGCAAGCTTTTCCGGAAACACAACATGTCGATGGGATAGTCATCGAGATGCCTTGAAAGCATCACCCCGCCGTCACGGCTTCGGGCGGCTGAGGCGCTCGCGGGCCCCCGCTTCCGAGCCCAGAGAGGCAGCGGCCAGCGCGAGGGCTGCAACGGACAGGACCATTACCGCCGCGTAACCATCGGTGAGATCATGCAGGACGCCACCGATCCAGGCGCCGAAGAAGCCGCCGAAGCCCATGCCCATGCTGATCAGGCCGTAGATGCGGCCAAAATGAGCGCCGCGGTAGCGCAGCGTGGCGAGGGTAGAGATCATGGGGCCACGCGAGCCCATGCTGCCGCCAAAGAGCAGGACATACAGCCACAGCCAGAGGTCGTCGCTCGGTCCACGCACCAACGCGAGCGCGCCAACGCCTACGATCGACGAACCGTAGGCGAGCAATGCCGCAAGGCGCCGACCACCGCGATCAGCGAGCCAGGAGAAACCGACCATGCCGAGCGGCATCAGGACCCCGGCGACGGCCAATGCCTGGGCCGCGTAGGCCCCCTCGAAGCCACGCTCCAGGAGATAGATCATGACCTGGGGGGCGAGCGAAAAGATTCCGATCGAGGTGAGGCCGAACGACACCGTCAACGCCCAGAACGGCCAATCGCGCAGCGCTTCGCCAACTGTCGGTCCGGCATCGCCGGCAGCACGCAAGGGCACAAGTCCTAGCGCGCCCCGCTCGATGCGTCGCCACGGCAGGAACATCAGGAGCGGGATGAACACCGCGCTCGCGCAGGCGAAAATGAGGTACGCGCCACGCCACCCTTCGGTCGCAATCAAGTGCTGGGCAATCGGAATGGTCGCCATGGCACCGACACCCGACGCGGACCACGAGACGCCGATTGCCACACCCAGCCGGTTGGGCGGAAACCAGCGGCCGAGCAAGGTGGAGCTCAACACGCCGGAAAGCGCGGCACTGCCGAAGCCCATTACGACGCCGAGGCCGAGATAGAGATGCCAGACGTTGGTTGCCTGAGACGCGCCGGCCGTCGCCAGCGCCGCGGCTGTCATGCCGACCATCGTCAGCACGCGAAGGCCGAAGCGGTCGGCGATCCAGCCGGCAATCGGGGCGGCCGTACCTCCGAGCAACAGGGAGAAACCGTAGATCAGTGTCACCGATCCACGGTTGGCGTCGAACGCTTGCTGTATCGACGGGACAAAGACAGCGAAGGTTTCGCCAATCGACCGACTGGCAATGCCGAGGACGAAGCAAAGCGCGACGAGCGCCCACGGCACAAACCGATTCATCGCCTCAACCTCGACGAGGTCCTGATGGTGTGCAAGTCACCTTGGCCGACCGGCAGGCTTGCATTCTCCGCATGCACACGCCACGTTCCGCGCCGCGGAGGAGTAACGTGGACAATACGATCATCATCGAGCGCGGCTTCAATGGCCCGCGCCTGTCGGGCAACGGCGGTTATGTTGGCGGTGTGCTGGCCGATCGCTTCACGCGCGCCTTCGGCGGCGACGGCGCCGTCGAGATCACGCTGCGTGCGCCGATCCCGGTCGAGACCAGCCTGCAGCTCGCGCTCGAAGGCGATGCGCTCATGCTACGCGAGGGCGAGACGCTGATCTGCGAGGCGCGCGCCGGCAAGGTCGATCACCTCACGCCGCCGCCAGCGCCCACTGACTGGGCCGACGTGATGCGACGTGGCGAAGAAGGCGGCAGCCCCGAGGACAGCGACTTCCATTGGTGCATCGTCTGCGGTCGTGGTCGCGCCGAGGGTGATGGCCTGCGTGTGTTCGGCACACAGGGACCGGAACCCGGCTATTCCCTCTCCTGCTATGTGCCACATGCCAACCATGCAGACGCGAGCAGCGCTATCCGCCCCGAGTTCCTGTGGGGCGCCCTCGACTGCCCCGGCGCCTGGGCCGCTCAGGATCCCGACGACTGGCGGCCCGCCCTCACCGGCCGCATGACCGCAAGGGTACTGGACCGGCCGAAGGTCGGCGAGCGCTGCGCTGTAGTCGGCTGGCGCATCGGTGCCGAGGGCCGCAAGCTTTACTCGGGCACGGCGCTCTACACCGAAAGCGGCCGCCTCTGTGCCATCGGCCACTGCACCTGGATCGTGCTGAAGACCTAGCGACTGCGGACGAAGATGACGGCGGCCTCGTCGGCATAGGCCTGGCGCCAGCCGGGCAGGCGCGCGAGCAGCTTGTTGGCCGGCTGGTCGGGCGGCAGCAAAGTCCACTCGATGCGATAGCGATCCAGCACTTCATCGAGCGGATCGTTGCTGCGCAGGCTCACCATCTCGGAATAGCGCTTGATGAAGTCGCCGCCGTAGAGTTCGCCGCGGCCGTCGATGAACGTCGGCACGCCCGCGTGGATCAGGTAGCCGCCGAAATTGTAGTGGTTGAGCACACGGCCCGTGAGGCCCGCCTGTTTGGCGAAGGCCATCGCGACCGACGGCATGGTCTGCGGCGGCGGCGCGATCGCCGCATGGCGAACGACGAAGGCGGCAAAGAGCGTGCAGCAGACGACCGAAACGGCAATGGCCGCGGTACCTGCAGGCTGCGTCAGCGCCGCCGCCTGAGCCGCCAGCGAGGAGCCCTTGCCATCCGATGCGTTGGGCCTGAGGGACGGCCACTGCCGTGCCAGCAGCGGCGCGATGGCGAGCGGCGCCAGCATCGCCAGCAGCTCGGCATTGCGAGCGTAGCGCAGGTAGAGATGCAGGAGGCCGAGCACGATCAGCAGGCGCAGCAGGGGCAGCTTTAATCCACGCGACAGGGCAGCATAGAGCGCAATCAGGAGGATCAGCTCCTGCAGCGGCTGCTTCTGGAAGTCCGGCGACCGCCACTCCGAGATCGTCGCCAGCGTGTCGCCGATACCGAAGATGCGCAGCGTCACCAGGATCGGCTCCGGCCCATAGGGCGTGATGCAGGACACCAGCAGCGCTCCCGCGCCGAACTTCGCCCAGCCGGTGAAGAGCGACTTGCGCTCGACTGCATCGCGCGCGCCGATCACCGCTTCGAGGGCGAAGGCGCCCGCGAGCAGCAGTCCCAGCGCGAAACCGCCATGCAGATTGGCCCACAGCAGCATGGCGAGCAGCAACAGAGGCTCGGGAGCACGACGCTCCTCGACGGCGCGCACGAGGCCCGCCACCCAGATCAGCATGAACGGGAAGGCAAGCACATGCGGCCGCGCCACGAAGTGCGGCGCCGTCATCACGATGGCGGCAATGGTGAACAGCGCAGCCGGCACGGGTTTGATGTCGCGCAAGACCAGCCGCATCATCAGCGCGAAGCTCACGCCCAAGGCACCGGCCGCCAAGGCCGTAACGCCTCCCCATCCGCCCAGCTTGAACGCCGACGCCATCAGGAGCTGCGACAGCCACTCCTTGGCGATCCAAGGCTGGCCGAGGAACGTGAACGAGAAGGGATCGACGGTCGGCGCGGCGCCGTGCGCCATCATCCAGTTGCCGACGGCGATATGCCAGTGCGTGTCGGGATCGCTGAGCAACGGCATGCCGCTGCCGTTGAAGAGGCCGATGAACAGGAACAGGCCGAGGACCAGCGGCCACGACAGCGACCAGGCGGAGCGCGAGCTGGCAAGAGCCGTACCGGCCTCGGGAACATCGGGGGAAACCGAGAGGCCAGACGTGACGGCCATAGGGGAACTCCAAGACGACTCGAAAGAAATTCCGTAATATATTGATATACAATATTATTTGCCGACATACCAGCGGCCATTCCAATACGTTATAGGAAAGACGATGCAGGCCGCTCCCCTCCTCAAGGATCTCGTGCTGGTCGGCGGCGGCCACGCCCATGTCCATGTCCTGAAGAGCTTCGCCATGAAGCCGATGCCGGGCGTGCGGCTGACCTTGATCGGGCGGGACATCGAGACCCCCTATTCCGGCATGATCCCGGGCTTCGTCGCCGGCCACTATTCCTTCGACGAGTGTCATGTCGACCTCGCCCGGCTGGCCGCCTGGACCGGCACGCGACTGATCCACGCCGAGGCGACCGGGATCGACCGGAATGTTCGGCAGATCCTGCTCAAGAACCGCCCGCCGGTCGCCTACGATTTTCTCTCCGTCGACGTCGGCTCCTCGCCCAGCGTCGAGGCACTCCCCGGCGCCGCCGAACACGCCACACCCGTCAAACCCATCGCCGAACTTGGCCGCCGCTGGCTGGCCTTCCTCGAACGCGTGAAGGACTGGCAGGGCTCGCTACGCATCGCCGTGATCGGCGGCGGCGCAGGCGGCGTCGAGCTGGCGCTGGCGATCGATCATCGGCTGCGCGCCATCGCGCACCATGCCGCGGTCGCGGTCACCCTCGTCACCAAGGGCGAAATCCTGTCGGGCCAGGCCGTCGCAGCGCGGCGGAAGATTCGGGCGATCTTCCACCAGCGCGGCATCCGCCTGATCGAGAACGTTGCGACCACCCGGCTCGAAGACGGCGCGATCCTTCTGGCGAACGGCGAGCGCGTTGCCGTCGACGAAGCCTTCGTCGTTACCGAAGCGAGCGCCGCCAAATGGTTCGCCAACACCGGCCTCCCTCTCGACCCGCGTGGCTTTTTCGCCGTCGAACCGACGCTGCGCTCGACCGGCGACGAGCGCATCTTCGCCGTTGGAGACTGCGCCAGCGTGGCCGCCCATCCTCGGCCGAAAGCCGGTGTGTTCGCCGTGCGCCAGGGTCCGCCGTTGGCGGACAATCTTCGCCGGGCCCTGCTCGGCCAGCCGCTACAGCCCTTCACGCCACAAAGCCGCTACCTCTCCATCCTGGGCACGGGCGATGGCCGCGCGATCGCAACGCGCAGCGGATGGGCCATCGAAGGGACTTGGGTCTGGCGCTGGAAGGACCATATCGATCGCAAGTGGATGCGCATGTACCGCGAGCCGCCGGCCGGCCCGATGGATATGGCCGCCCGCAACGCACCGCCCGATCCGGCCCTGGCCGATGCCGAGGCCAAACGCCTTCTCGCCGACATCGGCATGCGTTGCGGCGGCTGCGGCGCCAAGGTGGGCGCCAACGTCCTGACGCGCGTGCTGGGTCGGCTCGCCCCGTCGCCCGTGTCCAACGTCACCATCGGCCTCGATGCGCCCGACGATGCCGCGATGATCGACGTCCCGGCCGGTCAGGCGCTGGTGCAGTCCGTCGATTTCTTCCGAACGTTCGTCGACGATCCCTTCGCCTTCGGTGAAGTGGCCGCCGTCCACGCCCTGGGCGATGTCTGGGCGATGGGCGCCAGGCCGCACAGCGCACTGGCGCTCGCGGTCGTACCGGCTGCAGCCGAGCGGCTGATGGAGGAGGATCTCTTCCAGATGCTGTCGGGCGCACGCCGCGTGCTCGATCGTTCCGGCTGTGCGCTCATCGGCGGCCATTCGGGCGAAGGACCGGAAGCGGCACTCGGCTTCTCGGTGAACGGCTTCGTCGTCGCCGCCAAGGCCTTGCGCAAGGGTGGACTGCGGCCGGGCGACAAACTGGTCCTCACCAAGAAGCTCGGCACCGGCGTGATCTTCGCGGCGGCCATGCGCGGCGCCGCGCGCGGCCGCTGGATCGCCGACGCCCTCACCTCCATGCGCACGCCCTCGGACGAGGCTGCAGCGGCACTGCTTGCCGCCGGCGCCCATGCCTGCACCGACGTCACGGGCTTCGGTCTTGCCGGCCATCTCGCCGAGATGATCCGCGCCACCGGCCGCGGCGACGACGTCTCAGTCGATCTCCATCTCGATGCCCTCCCGGCCCTCGACGGCGCCGTGGAGCTGTTCGCTCAGGGTCTGGCGAGTTCACTGCAGCCAGAGAATTTGCGGGCGCGCCATCTGATCGACGGGATGGACCGTATGGCCAGCCATGCGAAGCTGCCGCTTCTGTTCGACCCGCAGACGGCCGGCGGCCTGCTCGCAGCCGTTCCGGCCGAAGCTGCAGGAAAGATCGAAGGCGTCGTGATCGGCGAGGTGCGCGCGCGTACCGCGGAACGATCTTTCATCCACTTGGTTTAGGGAGACGAGCCATGGCGCATTTAAGGGCGAGCAGGCACGTACAAGAACTAAGACATTTCAGATGACGTCTTTCCAAGAGGCCGTTCAATTTCAGATTGCATAGCACTATCGCGATACAGCACGGGCCCAAAGTCGTACTTGTAGGTCATATCTGTGATCCGAAGTCGATTTACGGATTTGAGTTCGAGCACCCCATCCTGCAAAGGTCGTCCAAAGATCGCGAGATTGAGTGATTTGTAGTCGTGTTTCGATTGAGCGTAGTAGCTCGCGTATCGAATACCATCATAACCAGCGGCTAGCGCTTCTCTCGATATTTCTCGGCAGTAGTCGAGCCAACGACCTCGACTTCTACACATAATCCCCACAAAAACGTTCTGGTCGTCAAAGGGAGTGGGGCCTGTTTCTTCAATGGGAGAGCTCAAGTCGATCACCTTGAGCGTCCGCGTCGGAGATAGAGTGGCAACAACTATCTCATCGGAGATGGTAGTCCTGCACTCATGCAGACACAGTTCAATGTCGTCTGCTACATACAGTACAGAACTCTTCAGGTCGTCCCAGCGCCCAGCTTCTCTCTTAATATTTGACGGGGGCGGATCAAACACCGAAGGAGTAACAATACTCTCGTCGGCGATCGGGTTTAGACGGACCCGATAGAGCATAGTTCCAGGGCGAATATCGGTCTTCTTCGCGGCCGAGATAACGCTCTGCGCCGCTTGCTTGCGTCGTGCTCCTCCATCTTCAAAGGCATAGTAATGATTGGTCGCGCCGAACCGCCACATTGGGGGCCCGTAGTCGAAGACTACTAAGCCGGTAAGACGACTAGAAAGGGCAGCATCCCTAGACAGAGTTTTGTCGAACCTTGCCGAGTTAGGGTTGCTATCATTGACCTGATAAGCAGACGCGTAAGTCTCAACCAAATAGGAGCCAGTCACGAAGAAATCGATCATTGCCTGTCTTAGCGCAACAACATCTAGCTTATGTGAACTGTCGATAGAGCACTGAGGGCAACTTCCTTGATGATCATAAGCGTACTTTTCAGCAACCAGTCGGAAGCCATGGTTTGAGAAGCAAGCTAGACAAGCAATTCCAGTCGAATTTGGCATCTATCTTTCCAATCTGTCGTTCATCGTTCCCTCTGTGATGAGTTACGTAACCCCTACTCCTGTCGTTCCACAACTATTGCCTGCAATTCTGCATGAAACGATAGCTGCAAGAAGTGTCCAAAGGCTCCAAGAGACCACAAAGCGTATAGAACTAGCGCTCACCCTAGTTGAACATTCGGAGAACCGGAGGCGATCCATGGCGCACGCAAAGGCAAGCATCGGCACGACCAACTACGAGACGACCATCGCCACCGGGCACGGCGGTCATCACAAACTCAAGGCCGACGAAGGCGCCGAACTCGGCGGTAAGGATGCAGGTCCCGCGCCCTACGATCTGCTGACGTCGGCATTGGGCGCCTGCACCGTGATCACGCTCCGCATGTATGCCGAGCGCAAGAAGTGGCCGGTCACGGCCGTCCACGCCGACATCCACTTTTCGCGCGACGGCGACAAGCAGCGGATCGACCGTGTGCTCACCATCGAAGGTGCCGTCGACGAGGAACAGAAGAAGCGCATGGCCGATATCGCCGAGCGCACGCCCGTGACCCTCACCCTGAAGACCGGGCTCGAGATCCTGACGAAGCTGGCCTAACGTGGCAGTTCAGCCTTTGCCGCCGCGCTTCTTCCACGCCTCGTAGTCGCGCTTGGCCTCGTCGCTGGCGACGGGGAACAGGCCCTTCAGCGAGCGGCCGCGCGCCACCTCGGCCTCGGCGAACTCTTCGTAGTGGTAGGTGTTGAGCGCTTCCTCGGCCACTGCTTCGACGATGCCGGGTGGAATGACGAGGACGGCATCGCGATCGCCCACGATAACGTCGCCGGGATAAACGGCGACCCCGCCACAGGCGATGGGCAGGTTGAGATCGACCGGCCGATGGGCAATCGGGCTCGGCGGCGAGGACGGCCGGCGGTGATAGGCCGGCAGTCCCGTCTTGAACACCCCGTCGGTATCGCGGAAGCCGCCATCGGTGACGATGCCGGCCGCGCCGCGCGCCTTCAGGCGGCCGACATAGAGGTCGCCGGCCGAGGCGGCCCTTGAATCGCCCCGGGAATCGATCATCAGCACATAACCTGGCGGGCACTCTTCCATGGCCTGCGGCTGGATCATCGAACGGTTGGACGAGGTCGGGCCGTCCATGTCTTCGCGCGAGGGAATGAAGCGCATGGTGAAAGCCAGACCGACCATGCGCGGTTGTTCTGGGCGCATCGGCCAGACGTCGTAGAGCGTCATGCTGCGCAACCCGCGACGGTTCAGGACGCCGGTGAGCGTCGACGTACCCACCTTGGCCAGCGCCTCGCGCAGATCGGATGAAAGCGACGTCATGGCAATCTCTCCCTCGATTTTCCTGCTCTCGATTTCTGGCCGACGTTAGCCGATAATCCCGCGAATGCGCGTCGAAATCCTCTGTACCGGCGACGAGATCCTCACCGGCAAGACCGTCAACACCAACTACAGCCATATGGCCCGGCGGCTCGTCGATGTCGGGCTCGGCGTCCATTGGGGCACTACGGTGGGCGACGACCGGGAGAGCCTGCTGCAGGCCTTTCGGCAAGCCGGCGAGCGCGCCGATGCAGTGATCGTGAACGGCGGGCTGGGCCCCACCGTCGACGACCTCTCGCAGGAAGTGGCGGCACAAGCCGCCGGCGTCGACCTGGTGCTGAGCGACTACTGGCTGCAGCGCATGGAAGAATCCTATGCGCGACGTGGCCGGGTCATGCCGCCCAACAACCGCAAGCAGGCGATGCTGCCGGCCAACGCGGAGTTCATCGACAATCCCATCGGCACGGCCTGCGGCTTTGCCCTGACCATAGGCAAGGCTCGTTTCTTCTTCACGCCGGGCGTACCGCGCGAGATGCGCCGCATGCTCGACGAGCAGGTCATCCCGCGCCTGTTGGCACTGAGCGGCATCAAGGGTGTGGCCAGGCTCAAGCGCTTCCACACGTTCGGCATCGGCGAATCGCGCGCCGACCAGATGCTGGGCGACATGGAGGTCTTCAGGGACGGCGGCGGCATCAAGCTCGGCTTCCAGGCCCACTACCCGCAACTCGAGACCAAGCTCGCCATCCGTGGCGAAGACGAAGCCGATCTCGCGGCACGGCTCGCCCCCATCGAAGCGGAAGTTCGCCGCCGTCTCGGCAATTTCATCATTGCTGAAGACGAACAGACGCTCGAAGGCGTGATCCTCGCCAAGCTGTTGGAACGCGGCGCCTCGCTGGCGACGGCCGAGATGTTCACCGGCGGGCATCTTGCGGCGCGCCTCGCTCCGCTCGCCGGCGCCGAACGTGCGTTCCGTCGCGGTGTCGTTGCCCGCGACCTCGGCGAACTCGAAGCGACCGGCGTCACGCCCGAAGCCGCCGCCTCGGCCGCCCGGTCCTTGCGCGAGAAGAGCGGCGCCAGCCATGCGCTGGCGGTCCTGATCGACCTCGACGAGGGCGCCGACCGGCCCGATCTCGGCGGCACGATCTGCATCGGCCTTGCCGACGCGGGCGGCACCGTCGCCCGTCAGGCCCGTCTGCTGGGCGGACGCGACTGGGTGCGCGTCGGCGCGACCGAGCTGGGCCTCGATTGCCTGCGCCGACATCTGCTCGGCCTGCCGGTCGACGAACGGATCGACTTCGAGCGGCGTTGACGCTCGGTGTAGAGCGTCGGCCGCTCTTGCGCCTGCCGTATCAGACGCAGCCGACGATCAGCGCAGCTCACACCTTCACGGACGGCCCTTCATCGCCCGAACCTATGGCCTTTGTGTCTGGACGTGAAGGCTGGCGCTTTCTTGCCTGCCCTCGCTCGTCTCAGCGCCGGGGGGGGGAAGAGAGGTTGATCAGCTCGTCCGGTGCATGGAGAAACAGTTCAGGGCAGCTTGCCGGCGCGGCGTTCGGCGGAGGCATGATGCCTCGCGAAGTGATCAGAACGACACCATAGGCCTCAACGTGCGTCGAGAGGCTGGCCAGGCACTCGAGCGTACGCGGCCCTAACCTCACATCCTCCATGTGGAAGGTCTTATCGTGCAGGGACGGCAAGGCAACCCCGGCTGCAGCGAGCTCGCCATAGACGAGGTCTTTCGCGGTCTCGTTGCCCGACCGCATGATCTCCTCCAGGCGGGTGCCCAGCCCCTTTTTGACGTCGGCGGCCGTAATACCGCGACCAACCTCGCCCAGCAGGAGATTGCGCGCCTCGCGGGCCGTGTATTCGTACATCCGGTCCGACCACCGCACCACCAGTCCCGCGGTTGCATTGCTGCAGAGATTTGCGGCCTGTTCGGCCAAGGTCAATTGCGGACGGGCGAGCCCTACCGGGCAGGCATTCAGCGCGAGGAACTCGCTCACGCTGACGATGTATGTGATGTCTTCCGGCGGGCGCACCAGGGCGCGCGCCAGCAAACCCGGATCTGCGCCCATCTCCGCGGCGTAGGCGATGATCATTGCGGATGCGGCCCGGCCTTCGGCGACACCCCTGGCGCGGCTGCCCGTGGCATCGACCGATCGTTCCCCCTGGCCGGCATAGAAGGCATGAAAGCCCAGTTGCCCGCCGATCTCGAGCCGCCGGCTCGGAACAATTTTGGCTGCGGCGACCGTCGCGCCACCGAGAAAGGCAAGGGCGCAAGCCGACAAGCATTGGGCATTCTTGCGAACGATCGTCGTGACGCTGAATTGCCGGAACAGGCGCCCCATGCGAAGCCCTTCTTCCAGAGCGCCGCCGCGACTGTCGAGTTCGATGGTCGCCAGTTCGCCAGCGTCGCGCCCGACCGGCGCCAATGTCTTCAGAACGTCGCGCAGCCTGTCGCTGTCGCCGGGTTCCAGTGGCCCGGTGAGCTTGAGGCGATGCTGGAAGGAATGGACATTTCCGCCGGCACGAGGCAATTCAATCGTCTCGACCACGAGCGTCATGGCCGAGGCGCGGGATGTCGTACTCCAGGTTATCGCGAGTGCGACGACAATGGGGACCACAAGAGAGCCCACGGCGTGCAAGCCTAATGCCGCCGTTGCCGCCAAGCCACGACCTGCATGTGGCTCATGACCTCGACAACACCGAGTACGCCAGCGGTAGCCTGCCGGCAAGCAGTCTCCTGTTCCTGGTCCGCCACCTGTCCCCACAGGTGAACGATGCCGTTGCGCACCACGACATCGAACGCCGCACCCAGCGGCAGGCCGAGCTTGTGAATCGCCGCGACGACGTTCTCGCGTACCGCGTCGTTGCCGGAGGCCGGCGCGGCGTCCTGTCCCGCACCCTGGGGAGGCCCGGGGGAGAGCATGGCTTTGATGAGATCGAGCCTGCTGATGATGCCGACCACGGATCGGCCGCGCACGACCGGAAGATGTTTGACCCGGTGCTTCACCATCAGGTTGGCAACGTCTGCCAGCGTTTCCTCTTCCGTCGCCACGACGACGTTCTTCGTCATGACACTGGAGATCAGTGCAGAAAGCGTCCCGCCAGTCTCACTGGCTCCCCAGGCGCGGCCTGTCAGGCCTTCCGCCGTCTCGTGCCCAAGCACATCGTGCTCACTCAGGATGCCGACCAGCCTGCCGTCACCATCGGCGACAGGCAATATGCCAACACGGGCATTCACCATCATCCGGGTGGCTTCGAGCAAGGTCGCCGTGACCGCGACCGTCGTCACGTCCGTACTCATGACGTCCCTGGCAAGCATCGGCACGCCCCTCTGCTTCGTCTCCCGCTGTGACCATCGTCATTCCGGCGTGGCCAACGTTCTGTCGTTGCGGAGAATCTAGCCGAGGGCCGAGGCGGCGGCGTTGACAGATATCAAGCACCGGCACGACGCCCGGCATCGGATGGCGCCACCTTGTGCCGGCAGGACTGCCGCTACTCGCCTTTGTTGTCGCGGCGCGCCTGAGCGACTCGGGTGGCCTGCGAAATGCTGCCAACAGCCGAGCCTGGGACGATATCGGCCCCCTTGGGATTCTCGATGGACCGTGCGCCGGAACCCGCCCGCCGGCCGGCCGTCGGGTGATGGATGCGCGCAGCACGTTTGCGTGCCAGGGCTTCGGCCATGCGCGCCCCCATGGCAGCACGCTTCTCGTCCGCCAGCACGCGATCGAGGCGGGCATTGGCTCGCTTGAGGGCGCGGGCGAACACCTGTTTCTTGGCCGCGATGCCGCGCTCGCTCGACTCGGCCGCGGCGGCCGCTCGTGGTTCGGCTTTGCCGCGTTGCGCACGATGGCGGCGCTCCACCTGACTGCGGAACTTTGCCCGCCGTTCGCGCAGCCAACGCACCAGGTCGACAAGCTCTTCGCGGTTCAATCCGCTCAATGCCGGATAGTGGCTGCGCACCACCGGCTCGTATTCATCGGCAGTAAGAAGGCGACGCTCGTCGGCAATGGAGGTGCTCATGATACCCCTCTATACTTTCGTGCAGGTTGCTCATCCTGATCGTTGAGGCATTCTCCCGGCCCGGAGTTCCACTTACCGAGGAATAGGCCATGCCAACCATTAAGACCCGTGACGGCACCGAAATCTACTACAAGGATTGGGGCAGCGGTCGGCCGATAACCTTCAGTCATGGTTGGCCGCTGACTGCCGATGCCTGGGAAGACCAGATGGTCTTCCTCGCCAGCCACGGCTATCGCGTCATCGCCCACGACCGTCGCGGGCACGGCCGTTCGAGCCAGCCGTGGGATGGCAACGAAATGAATACCTACGCCGACGACCTCGCCGAGCTGTTCGACAAGCTCGACCTCAAGGACGCCGTCATGGTCGGCCACTCCACGGGCGGCGGCGAGGTCGCACGCTATATCGGCCGGCACGGCACCAAGCGTGTCACCAAGGCCGTGCTGGTCGGCGCCGTGCCGCCGTTGATGCTCAAGACCGCCGCCAATCCGGGTGGCCTGCCAATCGACGTGTTCGACGGCATACGCAAGGGTGTCACCACCGACCGCTCGCAGTTCTTCAAGGACCTGACTGTACCGTTCTATGGCGCCAATCGCGACGGCGCGAAGGTGAGCGAGGGGCTGCGCGACTCCTTTTGGCTGCAGGGCATGATGGGTGGGCTGAAGCCCCTGCTCGACTGCATCAAGGCCTTCTCGGAAACCGATTTCACCGAAGACCTCAAGAAGTTCGACGTCCCGACCCTGCTCATTCACGGCGACGACGACCAGATCGTCCCGATCGGCGCCGCTGCACATCAATCTGTAAAGCTCATCAAGGGTGCCACGCTCAAGGTCTATCCAAAAGGCAGCCATGGACTGGCATCGATCCAGAAGGATCAGGTCAACGCCGACTTGCTTGCCTTCATCAAGGGCTAGGATCGGTTCGCTCTGAGATGGCAGCGCCGTCCATCTCTCTCGCGCCAGGCAGCACCGGACTGTAGGCTCCCCGCGGTAAATTTCCCGCGAGGAGCAGAACATGGCCGTCGTCGAAACCGAAACCCACGGACAAATTCTCGTCGTCCGGATGAACCGGCCGGACCGGCTGAATGCGCTCAATCACGAAATGAGAACGGAACTTTCCAAGGTCTGGAACGAGTTCCGCAAGAGCAAAGCGCTCGAAGTCGCCATCTTCACCGGCGCGGGCCGAGGCTTCTGTGCCGGTGAGGACATGAAGGAGTCGTTGAAGGACGGCGCACCGGGTGGTCGGAGACCGGAGATCGAGGACCCGTTCATGTCGGGCAAGCTCGAAAAGCCGGTCATCGCCGCCATCAATGGCTTTGCCATGGGCGGTGGCTTCATGCTGGTCGAGCGGACCGACCTGCGCGTGGCCGTGCGCGAAGCCATCTTCGAGGTCTCCGAGGCCAAGCGCTGGCTGCTCGGCGGCTACAATCACGGCCACATTGCGAACCTTCCCTACCCCGTCGCCATGGAAATGGCGCTGGGCTTCCGCTTCACTGCGCAACGCTTCTACGAAATCGGCTTCGTGAACCGGCTGGTGGATGCGGCAGACCTCATGCCGACCGCGCTCAGCATGGCAGAGCACCTCCTGACCCTGCCGCCGGCCTCGCGGGTCAATACGGTCCATATGATGCGCCAGATGCGGCCTGCGCCCGGGCCGGACATGGAGCGGCTCGCGGCGGCATTGCACGAGCATGGCGCCAAGAGCGACCTGATGGAATCGCGCGCAGCCTTCGCCGAGAAGCGCAAGCCTAACTTCAAGGGTTGGAACGATCCCGAGGATCGCTACCGTCTGCCGACGCTCGACACGGCAAAGTGATTTCGCTCTGTCAGTAGGCGAGGCCTACGCACCGTGCCGGCACGGTGCGTATCAGCTTGCCGCCACTGTCGGCATGGAACACCAGCGCACCGGCCGCCTCGCCGCGCAGGACGCTGATGATGATCGAATCATCTGGAACGATGCCGGTCAGCACCATGAAGCGCTTGCCGGCATGCTGGATGGAGGCGTGGACCACGGGATCACCGTTGTAGGCGACACTGACTTCGCCATTGCGATTGACGATACCGAACCGGACTCCATCGGCAGCAACGCATTGTATCTGACCCGCCGGTCCTTCGAGGCGAGTTCCCTGCTGCGCTGTCGTCCCCGGTCTGGCCATCGGGCCAAGCATGGCCTGTCGCGGAGACACGGACTGGCTGGCCTGCCTGCCCTGGGCGATGACCAGTCGCTCCTGTTCCCGTCGCTTCGCTTCTTCGTCGTCGGGCTGCGACGCAATCGAGACCGGCTGATCTGCGAAATATCTCGAGAGGAGGTATCTCGTCGCGAGGAACCCGCCGACGAGAACAATGGCGCCAGCGACCACGGCCAGGCCCGTCTGGCGACCGCCATGGAAGAGCGCTGCGAAATGCTCGAGGCCTCTTCGCAGCCTTGTGGGCGGACCGGGCTCGGCCGGAACAACGACGCGCGCCAGCATCGTTTCGGCCTGCTGCGCCTTTTGATCATAGATCGCGCGGAGGTCCGGATCGGAGAGTGTTTCGTATGCCTCCTTGATCAGCCGGAAGTTCGCCGCTGCGAGTTCTGCGTCGCCGATTGCGACGTCGGGGTGGTAGCGCTTGGCGAGGGCAACGTAGGCTGCACGGATGACCGCCGGGTCGGCCGTTCGGGGCACACCCAAAATCAAATAGTGGTCAACATCGACTCTCATCTCGCCCGAGCTTCCGCCCACGGCTAAGCTCGTGTCAACGCAATGGTTGATTCTCCTGTTTCTCTCGTCGCTCCCTGGCGCATCGGCGTCGACGTGGGCGGCACCTTCACCGACATGGTCCTGCGCGACGCCGCCGGCGCCGTGCGAATCTACAAAGCTCCGTCGGTTCCGGCCGACCCGAGCGAAGGCGTGCTGGGCGTGCTGCGGCTCGCCGCGCAGCAGCTCGACCTGCCCCTTTCCGCCCTGCTGCGTGACTGCGCGCTGTTCGTGCACGGCTCCACGGTCGCCACCAACACCATCCTCGAGAAGAAGGGTGCCAAGGTCGGCCTGCTGACGACCGACGGCTTTCGCGACTCGCTCGAAATCCGCCGCGGCATCCGCGAGAACCAGTGGGATCACCGCGCGCCTTTCCCGCAGGTCCTGGCGCCGCGCTATCTCCGCCTGCCAGTGAGGGGTCGCATTGGCGCCGACGGTCGCGAGCTGGAACCGGTCGTCGCTGAAGATGTCGACAAGGCCGCCGAGATATTCGCGGCCGAGGGCGTCGAGTCCGTGGCGGTCTGCCTGTTCAACAGCTTTCTCGACGGCAGCCACGAGCGGCGGGTCGGCGGCCAGCTCGCGAAGAGCTGGAACGGTCGGTGGGTCTCCCTGTCGAGCGATGTCATGCCCACCATGGGCGAGTACGAACGCAGCTCGACTGCCGTGGTCAATGCCTATGTGGCTCCCAAGGTCACGAGCTATCTCAAATCGCTCGACGAGCAACTGCGCCAGCTCGGCCTGCCGCGCTCCCTGCTGATGCTGCAGAGCAACGGCGGCGCCGTTTCCGTCGACCAGGTGGCGACGCGGCCTGTGATGCTGGTCCTGTCCGGTCCGGCGGCTGGCGTCGGCGCACTCAAGGGCTGCGCGGCACCCGGCGAGAAGGCCAACCTGATCTCCATGGAGATCGGCGGCACGAGCTGCGATGTCATGGTGATGGCGCGCGGCGACGTGCCCGTGGCCGATGAACTGGTGATCGACGGCTATCATCTCACCACGCCGTCAGTGGAAATCCATACGGTCGGCGCCGGTGGCGGCACCGTTGCCTGGGTGGACGACGCCGGTCTCCTGCATGTCGGCCCGCAAGGTGCCGGTGCCCGGCCCGGACCTGCCGCCTACGGGCTGGGCGGCGAGAACCCCACCGTCACCGACGCACAGCTCGTGCTCGGACGCCTGCGCCCCGGTCCACTGGCCGGCGGCGCCGTCAATCTCGATAGCGCGCTCGCGCATCGCGCAATCGAAACCAAGCTGGCCAAGCCGCTCGGCCTCTCGGTCGAGGATGCGGCCGCCGGGATGATCCGCCTGCTCGAACAAAATCTCCTGCATGCGGTCGAGCGGCTTAGCATCGAGCGCGGCCACAATCCGTCGACATTCACGCTGGTCGCTGCCGGCGGCGCGGGACCGATGCACGGCTCGTCCGTGGCACGCGCGCTCGGTTGCCGGCGCGCCCTGCTCCCGCGTGCTGCCGGTGCGTTCTGCGCCATGGGCATGCTGCAGTCGGATGTTCGCCAGGATTATCTGCAGGTGTTCCTGGCCGATCTCGACAAGGTCGAACCCGCCGCGCTCGAAGCAGGCTTCGCCGAGATCGAGGCTCGCGCGCGCGAAGCGCTCCTGCGCGATGGCTTCGAGGGCGAAGCGGCCGCGACCGAGCGACAGGTCGATCTCCGCTACGATGGCCAGCAATGGCCGGTACGCGTCTCCATCGGCTCCTCGGGTTTCGACGCTGCTGCCGCGCGCCGAACCTTCGAAGCCGAGCATCAGCGTCTGTTCGGCCATATCCAGCCGGGTGGCCGCATCGACATCACCGCCCTGCGCGTTGTCGGCCGCGGCCGGCTCGACTGGACTCCGGCAGCAGCGCGTTCGCCGCAGTCGGCGCCGCCGAAGCCTCGCGAGACGCGCAAAGTCTGGATCGACCCGACACATGGCTGGCGCGAGGTGCCGGTCTATGACGGCGACGACCTGCGACCGGGCTGCAGCCTCGCCGGCCCCTTGCTGATCGAGGAGCGCACCACGACTGCCTTCGTCGGTCCACGCGATCTGCTCGAAGTCGACGAGCGCGACGACTTCCTGGTTCACATCGACGCCCAGGCCACAGCAAGAGAGGCCGCCCAATGAGCCCTGCCCTCGATCCTGTCACGCTTGCTCTGGTGCAGAACCGGCTCGATCACATCTCGCATCAGATGGGCTGGGTGATGACGCGCACGGCGCGGTCTCCCATCTTCAGCCAGAGCCACGACTTCTCCTGCTTCCTGGCCGATGCACGCGGCACCTTGATCAGCCAGGCCGACGGCATCCCGATTCACACGGGCGGTGGCGGCTTTGCCGTGCGCGCCGTCCTGCGCGACTTCAAGGACGCTATCGCTCCGGAAGATGTGTTCCTGCTGAACGATCCCTACACGGCCGGCGGCAATCACCTGCCGGACTGGGTGATCGCTCGGCCGGTCTTCGTGGGCACAAAGTTGGTCGCCTTCGCCTGCAACCGCGCGCATCAGGCCGATATCGGCGGCGGTGCGGCCGGCACCTACAATTCCGCCGCGACCGAAATCTTCCACGAAGGCATTCGCCTGCCGGTCTTGAAACTGATCGAAGGCGGCCGAACGCGCGACGACCTGTGGCGGCTCCTGATGCTCAACACCCGCCTGCCCGAAGCGCTCGACGGCGACCTGCGCGCCATGATCGGCTCGACGCGCATCGGCGCGGAGCGGCTGATCCAGCTCGTCGAGGAGCTGGGCGTCGAGCGCGCCGACGATTTCTTCGAAGGCGTGCTGGCCCATGCCGATCGCCGCTTCCGCACCTGCATCGACCGCCTGGCCGAAGGCGTGTGGCGCGGTGAGGAACCCGTCGACAACGACTGCTTCGAACCGATCGACGCCAAGATCGTCGTGACGATCACGGTGAAGGACCGGCGGCTGGTCGTCGACTTCGCCGGCACCTCGCCGCAGATTCGCGGCTTCAAGAACAGCTCGATCGCCAATTCGACGTCGGCCGTGTTCATGTCGCTGGCTTCCTTCTTCGAACCCGATCTGCCGAAGAACGAGGGCGCCTTCCGCGGCGTCGAGATCCGCCTGCCCGAAGGCACCTTGGTGAACGCCCGCGCACCCGCCCCTATGACGATGAACACGGTGTTCGTAGCGCACGAGATCATCCACGCCATGTGGAAGGCCCTCGGCCAGGCGCTGCCGGAGCGCGCCTCTGCCGGCTGGTCAAAGGCTGTGCATGCGGTGACGGCGGGTCTGAAGGACGATGGCGGACGTTACGTGATGTACCAATGGGCGGGTGCGCCGGCCGGTGGCGGTGTCGAAGGCCGCGACGGCTTCCACCTCATCGGCCATCTCATCACCCTGGGCGGTCTCACCCTGCCCAACCTGGAGACCTACGAGCAGCTCTATCCGGTGCGCTTCCATCGCCAGGAGCTGCGTTGCGACACTGCCGGCGCTGGTCGTTTCCGCGGCGGCGCCGGCTGCGACTACGAAGTCGAGATGTTCACGCCGGCCGACTATGCGTTCCGCGGCGAAGGCGTCGGCGCGCCGTCGAGCTTCGGGGCCGCGGGTGGACGTGCCGGAGCCGGCGGCGAGGTCATCCTCACCCTGGCCGATGGAAGCCACGTCCAGGCACCGAAGTATGGCGTCCAGCGCCATGGTGCCGGCACCTACCGCGCCCTCTCACCCGGTGGCGGCGGCTATGGCGATCCGAAGACGCGCGCGCCGGAGCGGGTCCTGCGCGATGTCCGCGACGGCGTGGTGAGCCGTGCCAGCGCCGAGCGCGACTACGGCGTCGCCATCACCGGCGACGGCCGTAGCATCGACGCGGCGCGAACCGCGGAACTCAGGCGTTAGGCCTTACCCAGGAAGCGGTTCAGCACGTTGCGGGTGACCTGCTCGGTGGTGAAGTCGCCACGAGCGAGGCCGGTCAGCCATTCGCAGCTTCCGGCGCAGAAAACCTCGCCCTTGCCCTTGGCCATCGAGACGATCACGCCCGAGCCGTAGCGTTGCGGGTCCGGGCCTTCGGGCGGCGTCGGGCCGGGCGTCGTGCGGGTGCTGGAGTTCGTCTTGCCGTTGCCGAGATAGTAGCGGAAGCCCTCGTAGTCGTGCTCCTCCTCAACGCGGACGGCGGGCGACAGAGCGAGAATCTCGATCGATGTCGGGGCGCCATCCTCACCTGTCGGATACGGCAGGCCCTTGCGGAAGGTGTAATCGAGGCCGTCGACCTCGTAGGCGAAGATGCCGGCCTCGTCGCCGATCACGTCACCGTAATAGGTGTCGGCGCCCGCGAAGGCCCAGTGGTTCGGCCGGTAGACCGTGAAGCCGCGGCTGCCGCGCGGCGACAGTCCGCCCCAGGAGGCATAGACGCCCTGCAGGCCGTTCACACCCATCGTGGTGGCGCCGGGCCAGTTGATGTCGGGATTCTCCCAGGCCGTGGTCAGCAGATGCGCCTTGTCGGTGCCGCGCACCGGATCCTCGGCCTGCGCCCGCGCCTTGTAGCAGACCTGCCGCTTGCCCTCGTCCTCGAGCCGGACCTGCCAGAGGAAGTTGCCGGCGAAGCGCGCGAGGTTGCCGCCGGCTTCGACGAAGGCATCGACATGGTTGCGCATCTCGCGCGTCCAGTATTCGTCGTGTCCCACGATCACGGCGGCCTTGTAGCGATTCAGGATCTCCGGCCGGTAGTGCAGGTCCGTCTGGGTGATCATGTCGAAGGCGTAGCCCTGGCGCTCCGCCCATACGACGAAGTGCCGGTCGAACTGCGCCCAGCCCGCCGAAGCGAAGAACTGCGCGAAGCCGTTGGTGAAGGCCCACTCCTTGGTGGTGTAACGCGGCGCATCGAGCGGCCGGCGCTTCGGGATATCGCACAGACGCGGCGCGCCGGGCGGCAGCCAGACGAGACCGCGGGTCCAGGGGCGCTCGATGCTGAGATCGGGCGAGAATTGCGCACCGTTCTCGCCATCGATTCCGTCGTAGGAGTTGGCACCGCCCCAGTCGTTGTAAGCGAGCCAGGTCGAGGTCGGCAGGATCAGCAGGAAGCGCCCCTCGGGCTTCGGATTGCTGGGCGTCACCACGAAGAAGTGGTGCTGCACGAACTTCGAATCGTTGCCACGGTCGCAGGTCGACACGACACGATAGAAGCCCGAGGCGATGTCGCCCGGCAGGCGCCAGCGATGACCGACCGGCCAGCCGCAGCCCTTGCGGTAGGCCTGCTTCGGCGCCGTATGAAAGTGGCCTTCGAGGTCGCGTGCTTCATGGACCAGCACCGGCTCGTTGCCGTCGCGATAGACCTGCAGGGTCCAGCGCGGCGCCGTGGCGCTGGTATGGAAGCTGACCTCGCTGCCTGGCGCGTAGGAGATCGCGTCGGTGTAGGTGTAGACCTCCGGCGACTGCGGATCTTCGCGCGGCATCTCGTACCAGTGCGAGAGATGCCAGTTGTTGTCGACATGCATGGCCACCGACGGACGCGGCCGGATGTTCATGCGGCCGAATTCCGGCCGCCACGACCTCTGATCGTTTGTCACGCGCTTGATCCCCCTAGAGTGCCGCTGCGAGCGACGGACGCTTGTGCGCCCAGGGCCGGGCGCTCTCCAGCGCCGCCCCTACCCGCATTACTTCCGTGTCGTGCCACCACGGCCCAATGATCTGAAGGGCCGTCGGCAGACCGTCATCGCCGAAGCCCGACGGGACCGTCAGGGCCGGATTGCCGGACTGATTGAACGGATAGACGCAGGCGTTCCAGCCGTCCGCCCAGGACCCGGTCATGTCCTTTGTCCGGTCGAAGGTGATCGCGGTTTCCTGCAATGTCGGCGACACGAGGAAATCGTAGGTCTCGAACAGCTTCTGGATGCTGCGATAGAGCCGCGAACGCGCGAGCTGCGCCTTGCGGAAGTCGACCGTGCCAAAGGCGCGGCCCAATTCAATCCAATGCACCAGCAGCGGATCCATCTTGTCCCGCCACTCGTCCATGTGGTGGCCGAAATAGACGTTGAGATTGCCGAAGTACATGGTGCGCGCCTGCTCGGCCATCCAGTCGATATCCGCACCGGCCTCCTCGACGATGGCGCCCATGCCTTCGAGGGCTTGCAGGCAGGCCTTGGTATTGGCCGCAACGTCGTCGGTAGGCCTTCCGAGGCTCGACAGGAACCCGATGCGCATGCCCGAGAGGTTTGCGGGCTTCGCCGCAAACGGTTCCAGCGGCGGCGCGCGCAACGACCAGGGGTCGAGCGGCGACGGTCCGGCGATGGTCTCGGTCATCAGCGCGGCATCGGCTATGGTGCGGGTCAGCGGACCGGCCACGGCATAGTTGAAGAACGAGTCGGAGGTCTGCTCGTAGGGCAGCAATCCGGTCGTGGGCTTCAGGCCGACGACGCCGCAGGCCGCGGCAGGAAGGCGGATCGAACCCGCGCCGTCGGTGCCGAGACCGAGCGGACCAAGACCGGCGGCCGCCGCCGCACCGCACCCGCCGCTGGAACCGCCCGCCGTGCGGTCGAGATTCCAGGGATTGCGCGTCATGCCGAAGGCCGGGCCGGTCGTGTGGCCGTTGTGACCGAACTCCGGCGTCGTCGACTTGCCGACCATGATGGCGCCGGCCGCCTTGAGCCGCGTCACCAGCACGTCGTCTTCGGCCGGAATGGTCTTGGCATGGATTGCCGAACCATACGTCGTGAGCACGCCGGCCGTGGGAAAGAGATCCTTGATGTTGACGGGAATGCCGTGCAGGGGGCCGAGCTTCTTGCGATCCATCACCGCCTGCTCGGCGGCGCGCGCTTCCTTCCTCGCCGCATCGCCCGTCACGGTGACGAAGGCGTTGACGGTCGGCTGTGTCGCCTCGATGGCCTCCAGGACGGCATCGACATAGTCTACCGGCGAGAGCTTGCGCTTGCGGATCAGATCCGCCGCCGTGGTCGCTGGCATAAACAGCAGTTCTTGATGACTCACGACGCTCAACTCCTGGGAATTTAGACTGCGGACGTCCCGCTTCCGCCGGCTTCGTGGAGATGGCAGGCGACCGCATGCCCTCCTTCGACCGGATTTAACCGTGGCTTCTCGATCCGGCATCGATCGAAAGCGAAGGGACAGCGCGGATGGAAAGCGCAGCCTTTCGGCGGGTCGATCAGGCTCGGCAGCTCGCCGGCAACGCTGGGAGCGCGCGCGCGACCGGGCACCGGCCGCGGCACGGCTGCCAGCAATGCCTGCGTGTAGGGATGCTTGGGCGCCGCGTAGAGGTCGCGCTTGGGCGCCATCTCGACGATGCCGCCAGCATACATGACCGCGACGCGCGTCGAGATGTTGCGCACGACCGCAAGGTCATGGGCGATGAACAGGTAGCTCAGGCCCAGCTGCTCTTGCAGGTCGAGCAGCAGGTTCACGATCTGCGCCTGCATGGAAACGTCGAGCGAGGAGACCGGCTCGTCGCACACGATGAAGTCGGGACGCAGGGCCAGGGCTCGGGCAATCCCGATACGCTGCCGTTGCCCGCCGGAGAACTCGTGCGGAAAACGATCGCCGCAGGACCGTGGCAAGCCCACCAGCTCCAGCAGCTCCTGGACGCGGTCGTTGCGCGTCTGACGGCTCAGGCCACCCGCGACGTCGAGGGGTTCGGCAATGGCGTCGCCAACGCGCATGCGCGGGTTGAGCGAATTCTGCGGGTCCTGGAAGACGAACTGCAGCCGCGAACGCACCTTGTTCAGCGCACCCTTCTCGGCTCCCCCGGCGATGTGATGGCCGAAGAGCTCGACCGTGCCGGAGGTCGCCGAGATCAGCCCAACCAGCATACGGCCGGTTGTCGACTTGCCCGAGCCGGACTCGCCCACCAACCCCAACGTCTCGCCGCGCAGGACATCGAAGCTGACGCTGTCGACCGCGCGCAAGGTACGCTTCGGCTCTCCGGGACGTCCCCGGACCGGAAAGGTCTTAACCAGGTCGCGGACGGTGACGATGGGGACGTCGGTCATGCGACTCCTCGGGCGGCGGCGCGCGGCGGACAGCGTGAAAGATGGTCCGGTCCGACCGGCAGCAGCGCCGGTGCGTTGCGCCGGCAAACGTCCATCGCCTCGCGGCAGCGTGGATTGAAGCGGCATCCCGGAATCACTGTCGCGAGATCTGGAATGCTGCCCGGGATCGTCGTCAGGCGATGCAGGTCGCCGTCGAGCTTAGGAACCGCGTCGATCAGGCCGTCGGTGTAGGGATGCATCGGCCGGTTGAACAAGGCCTCTACGGGGGCCTGCTCGATGACACGCCCGGCATACATCACGAGGACGCGCTGCGCGAACTCCGCGATCACGCCGAGATCGTGAGTGATCAGAACGACCGACATGCCGATCTCGCGCTGCAGGTCGCGCAACAGCTCCAGGATCTGGCCCTGGATGGTGACGTCGAGTGCGGTCGTCGGCTCGTCGGCAATCAGCAGTTTCGGCTGACAGGCAATCGCGATTGCAATCATCACCCGCTGGCGCATGCCGCCCGACAGCCGGTGAGGATACTCGTCGATGCGACGGCCGGCATCGGCAATGCGAACCATCTCCAGAAGCTCGATCGCGCGGCGGCGGGCGGCGGCTGCGGAGAGCCCCTGATGAAGTTGCAACGGCTCGACGATCTGCTCGGCGATGGTGAGTACCGGGTTGAGCGACGACATCGGGTCCTGGAAGATCATGGCGATATCGCCGCCACGCACTTTCCGCAGCTCGCGCTCCGACATCGACAGCAGATCGCGGCCGCCGAACCGTATGGCGCCCGACGCATAGCGTGTGTTGGCACGGGCATGCAGGCGCAGGATCGACAGTGCACTCACGCTCTTGCCGCTGCCCGATTCGCCCACGATCCCGAGATTCTCGCCGGCTCCGATCTCGAAGCTGACATCCTCGATGGCCGTGACCCAGCCGCGATCGCCGCGGAACTGCACGGTCAGGTTCTCGACGGAGAGAAGAGGCACGCGGGTCATCTAGCTCTCGATCTTCAGGCGGGGATCGAGCACGTCGCGCAGCCCGTCGCCCAACAGGTTCATGCCAAGGGCCGCGAGGCTGATGGCGATGCCGGGAAACAGCATGATCCACCAGGCTTCGACCGCGTGGTCGCGGCCTTCCGCGATGATGTTGCCCCAACTCGGCGCCGGCGGCGGCGGGCCGATACCGAGGAAGCTCAGCGCAGCCTCGGCCAGTATGGCGTAGGCGAAGACAAAGGTAAGCTGGACGGTGAGCGGACCGAGGCAGTTCGGCAGGATATGTTTGACGATGATACGCAGATTGCCGGCGCCGCTGACGCGCGCTGCCTCGATATACTCCATCTCGCGGATGACGAGCGTCGAGGCACGCACCACGCGCGCCGTGCGCGGCACGTAGGCGACGGCGAGCGCGACCACGATACTGGTGGCCTGCGGCCCCAGCGCGGCGCCGATGCCGATGGCGACCAGAATGGCCGGGAACGCCAGCAGAGCATCCATGACGCGCATGAGATAGGCGTCGAGCGCCCGGAAGTGACCCGCCACGACACCCACGATCGTGCCGGCGATCCCCGAGAGCAGCGCCACGAAGAAGCCGATGCCGAGCGAGAGCTGGCCGCCGTACAGCACGCGTGTCAGCACGTCGCGGCCGTAATTGTCGGTGCCCATGAGGAACTGCTCCGACGGCGGCTTGAACTTGTTGCGGATGCGCATGCTCGTCGGATCGATGCCGGTCAGCCACGGGCCGATGAAGGCCGCCAGCACCAGGACCGAAACGATCAGAAGCCCGATCTTGAAGGAGCGATGCGCGGCGAGCTTGCGCAACGCCAGGAAACGCCGCCGTTCGGCCAGTTCGAGCGGACGATTGGGGCTGAGCGCGAGATCAGTCATAGCGCACCCGCGGATCGACCCAGAGGTAGATCAGATCGACACAGATGTTGATGACAACGAAAGCAAAGCCGAACAGCAGCATCGTTCCCTGGATCAACGGATAGTCGCGGGCCAGGATCGCCTGCACGACGAGCCGGCCGATGCCGGGCAGCGCGAAGACCTGCTCGATCACGACCGAGCCGCCGATCAGCAGGCTGAGGATGATGCCGGCCACCGTCACCACGCCGACCAGCGCGTTGCGGAAGGCGTGGCGGCCGACGGTGCGCCATTCGCTGACGCCCTTGGCGCGCGCCGTGCGGATGAAATCCTGATCGAGCACGTCGAGCATGCCCGACCGCGTCATGCGCGCGAGAAAACCGATCTGGAACAGACTCAGGATGAAGGCCGGCTGGATCAACGACGACAACCAGGCTCCCGGACCGTCGGCCAGCAGGGGCGCATACCCTGCCGACGGGAACCATCCCAGGGTCACGCTGAACAGGATGACCGACAGGATGCCAATCCAGAAGGCCGGCACCGACACGCCGACCAGCGCGAGCGTCATGACGGCGGCATCGATCCACGAACCGCGGAAGTAGGCCGCGAGGATGCCCAGGAACACGCCGACCGGCAGCGTGATCACGAGCGACAGCAGCGCCAGCGACATCGTCACCGGCAGCCGCTCGCCCACGGCCGACAGCACCGTCTGGTTGAGGACCAGCGAGCGGCCGAAGTCGCCGGTGCCGAGATTGACCAGCCAGTTCAGGAGCTGTTCCAGGATCGGACGATCCAGGCCCAGCTCATGGCGGATACGCTCCACCGCCGCCGGACCGGCATCCGCCCCGGCGATCACCACCGCCGGGTCACCGGGAATCAGGTGCATCAGGATGAAGGCCATCACTGCGATCAGCAGCAGCACGGGGATGGCCTGAATCAACCGGATGACAACGATACGGAGCATGCGTCCTTTCCTGGCAGGTCTGCTGGGAGCCGGTCGGCGCTACTTGGCCGAAACGTTCCAGAACCGCACGAGATAGTAGGGCGTGAAGTTCTCGATCTTCTTGTTGTTGAACGCACGCATCGCGCCAGTGTCGGCGATCTTGATCATATACGCCTGCTCGATGACGCGCTTCTCGATGTCGGCCCAGGCGGCGACGCGCTTGGAGAGATCGAGCGAGCTGTAGAATTTCGCATAGGCAGCGTCGAGCACGGCGTCGTCCTTGACCTGCGGGAAGGTGTAGAACATCACGCGCCACTGCTGCGGCCCGAGCAACGGGTTGGAGCAGAAGCTGGTCGTCGACACGTTCCAGGTGCCGGTGCCGCGCTGCATGTTGCTGGCATTCGTGGTCCAGTCGACGACGTCGACCGAGACGTTCATGCCCGCTTCCTTCATCAACTCAGACAGGACGAGGATGGCGTCCTTCATGTTCGGGTAGTTGGAATTGGTCTGTAGGGTGATCTTCTCGCCGTTGTAGCCGGCCTGCTTCAGAAGCTCCTTGGCCTTCTTCGGGTTCTTCTGGTCGTAGTAAGGCTTCATCGCGTCGCCCTGGTAGTAGGGGCTCGACGCATACACCAGCGAATGGCTGGGTTTGGCGACCGCGTTCATCGCGCCGATGATCTCCTCGGCATTGACGGTCGCCAGGATCGCCTGCCGTACCAGCGGGTTGCGCGTTGCACCCTGCTGCGTGTTCACGACGTAGACCTGCATGCAGTACGGGAAAATGCGCAAGGTCGTCAGGTCGGACCGGCCTTCGAAGCGCTTGGCGAGTGCCACGGGAATGTCGTTGATGACATCGGCGCCGCCCGACTGCAGGGCCGCAACGCGTGCGTTGGCTTCGGGCACGAAGTTGTAGCGGACCTGGTCGAGATAGGCAGTCTTGCGGCCGGCGAGACCGTCCGGACCGGGCATGCTTTCGTCGGCAACATAGTTGTCGAAGCGCTTGATCACGAGATGGCTGTCCTTGACCCACTCGCCGAGCGTGAACGGGCCGGTGCCGATGATGTCGATCTCGCGACCTGCCTTGTCCTTCTGGTCGGCCGGCAGGATGGCAAAGGGATAGACCGGCGACTTCAGCACGTCGATGAAGACGGCGTTGGGGCTCTTCAACTTCACGACGAACGTGTAGGGATCCGGCGCCTCGAACGACTCGACGTCGGCCAGTACGCTGGCATTCGGGCTCACCTTCTTGTAGCGCTCGAAAGACGCCAGCACGTCGGCCGACGTCATTTCCTTGCCGTTGTGAAACTTCACGCCCTTGCGCAGCGTGAAGGTGAAGGTCTTGGCATCGGGGCTTGCCGTTGCGTTGGAAGCCAGGGAAGGCCGCGTGTTGTACTTCTCATCCATCGCGACCAGCGTCTCGAAGAGATGATGGATGACTTCGAGCTCGACCATGCTCGAGGCGACATGCGGATCGAGCGTGCCGGGGCCGGAAATGTAGGCGTAGGTCGCGGTGCCGCCGCGGCGCGGTTCGGCCTCGGCGCGATGCGGCGCGACGGCCGCGACGGAAAGCGCCACGAGGGCGGTGCCGACCAGGGCGGCGCGGCGAAGCAGATGTGAAAGATTCTTAGTCATTATGCTCTCCCTTTCTCGATGGCGTGACGCTGCGCGGCGGCGCGGCCGTAAGCAGCAACGATGTCCTTGGCGCCGAGGCCGTATTTGGCTTGCAGGTAGGGCGTGGTGCCGCCCTCGGCGAACGTGTCCCGGATGCCGACGCGGGCGAAGCCTGCGGGCACACCGGCCTCCATCAGGGTCTCCGCGACGGCCGATCCCAGTCCGCCGATGATCGAATGGTTCTCGGCGGCGACCACGATGCCGGTGCTCTCCGCCAGCTCGACGACGAGTGCCGTGTCGAGCGGCTTCACGGTCGCGATGTTGACGACCGACACGTCGCGACCGTCCTTGGCCAGGGTCTCCGCCGCTTCGAGCGCGGCCGCGACCGAGAGGCCCGAGGCGAAGATCGTGCCGTGCGGGCCGCGGCGCAGCACCTCGCCGGCACGCAACAGCGGCTTGGGCGCAATCCCCGCCGACGCAGCGTCGCCGCGCAGCAGGCGGAGATAGACCGGCCCCGGTGTCTCTAGGGCCGCGGTGACGGCACCGGCCAGTTGCTCGGGGCCGCTTGGCTCGATCACCGTCATGTTGGGCAGGGCACGCATCAGGGCGATATCGTCGATCGCCTGATGGGAGACACCCAGCATGGTGGTGAGTCCGGGCAGGAAGCCTACGATCTTTACCGGCAGCTTCGGGTACGCGACCTGGTTGGCGACCTGATCGTAAGCGCGGCGCGTGACGAACACGCAGAAGGAATGGACGAACGGGATCTGGCCCATCCGCGCAAAGCCCGCGGCCATGCCGATCATGTTGGCCTCGGCGATGCCCGCCTCGAAGTAGCGGTCGGGCAGCTCGGCCTGGAAGAGATCGGTCTCGGTCGGTCCCGGCAGGTCGGCGCACAAAGCGACGATGCGCGGGTCCTTGCGGGCGGCGGCGACCAGCGCATCGCCGTAATGGCGCGGCAGCGGGCCGGTGGCGCCGCGGGCGATGAAATCGCTGACCGTCTGGTCGGCGGCTGACGACGTGCTGCTCATGCGAGTTCTTTCAGCGCCCTGGCAGCGAGGTCCGCCGGCAGCTTCATGTTGTGGCCCAGGATGCCTTCGAGGCTGGGTGCGCCCTTGCCGACCAGCGTGTCGGCCACGATGCAAGTCGGCGCTTCGGTGTGAGCGCGTGCCCGCGCGAAGGCGCCGACCACGGCGTCCATGTCGTTGCCGTCGATGGTCTCGACGCGAAAGCCGAAGCTCTCGAACTTGCCCGCGACCGGCTCCAGGCCGACCACGTTGTCGACATGGCCGCCGACCTGCATGCGGTTGTAGTCGAGGATCAGACAGAGGTTGGAGAGCTTGCGGGCGCCGGCCATGAGGGCGGCTTCCCATACCTGCCCTTCCTGCATCTCGCCATCGCCCAGGATGACGTGGACGCGGGCGTCGCGCTTCTGGTGGCGCAGCGCCATCGCCATGCCGACGGCAACCGACAGGCCCTGCCCCAGCGAACCGCAGGTCGCCTCGATCAGCGGGCCGATGCGCTCGGAAGCGTTGATCTCCAGCGGCGAGCCGTCCTTGCAGTAGTCGGCCAGCGTCGCCTCGGGCAGGCAGCCGCGCGCGGCAAGCGTTGCGTAGAAGATCGCCGTGTTGTGGGCCGTCGACAGCAGGAAGCGGTCGCGGTCTGGCCAGGCCGGATCGGCGGGATCGAGCCGAAGCTCGGAGAAGAACATCGCCGTGAATAGATCGGCGGCGCCCAGGCCCTGCTGCACATAGCCCTGGCCTGTCGGCGCGACGAGGCGCACGACCTGGCGTCGCAGCTCCTGCGCGATGCGCTTCAGCTCCGTCACGTCGGTGAGGCGCGGCGCCGGCTGACGTTCGCGCGCGTCGGCGCGAGACTTCGTCGTCGTCACGAAGTCTGCTCCGCCACGGCCTTCAGGGCGCCGTCGGTGGCCTGCAGGACGCGGTCGACGTCGGCCTCGGTGTGCGCGGCCGACAGGAACATGTTGTGCCAGGGGTGCATGTAGACGCCGCGCTGCAGGGCGGCGAGCACGAAGCGGTTGCCCATCACAAAGTCAGGGTCGTTTGCGAACAGGATCTGCGGCATCTGCACCGGGCCGGTCTGGCTGATCTGCAGGCCGTACTGCTTCGCCTGTGCGTCGAGACCCTCGCGCAGGCGCGTGCCGACAGTGCGCATCTTGGCGATGGCGTCGATCTCTTTCATTTTTCTGATCGTGGCGACCGCGGCGGCCATCGGCGTGGCGCCGCACCAGAACGAGCCCGTGACATAGACCTGCTGCGCAGCCTCGCGGAAGCGGTCGGTGCCGGTGACGGCGGCCAGCGGATGGCCGTTGGCGATTGCCTTGCTCCAGCCGGCGAGGTCCGGCTTGATGCCAAGCGGTTCCCAGCTGCCCCCCATGTCGATGCGGAAGCCGGCACGCACGTCGTCGAGGATCAATGCGGCGCCGGTCTGGTCGCAGAGGCGGCGCACTGCGGCGGCAAAAGCCGGCGTCGGCAGCTCCTGCGGACGGCGCACGTCGTGGCGGAAGGCCGAGACCAGGATGGCGGCAAGGTCGTCGCGTACCGCGTGGACCGCCTCTTCGAGGCTGGCGACGTCGTTGTATTCGAAGTGCGCGATGTGGGCGCGGTCCTCGGTGGTGACGCCGGCAACCGACGGTGTGCACCAGGGCGCGGCGCCGTGATAGGCGCCCTTGGCGACCAGCACCTTGCGCTTGCGCGTCGCGGCGCGGGCGATGGTGACACAGGCGGTCATGGCATCGGTGCCGTTCTTGGCCAGCACCGCCCAGTCGGCATGGGCCACCGTCTCGACCAGCAACTCGGCCAGCTCGACCTGGATCTCGGCCGGGCCGGTCATCAGCTCGCCCTTGCCACGCTGGCGCTCGACCGCCTTCTCGACGTCGGGATCGCCATAGCCCAGCACGATCGGGCCGTAGCCGCACATCAGGTCGATGTATTCGTTGCCGTCGACGTCCCAGAGCCTGCAGCCCTGTGCCTTCTCGAAATACTGGGGATAGCCGTCGGGCAGGCGGGCGACGTTCATGTGGCCCCACATGCCGCCCGGGATCACCCGGGCCGCGCGATCCCGTAGCAATTTGTCCCGCGAATTCGGAAGAAGCGTGTTCTGAGAGGACGACATCCGATCTGCCAAATGAAATTTTCTTTTCCAATATAATATATGATATATCAAATCGTCAATTCTTCCCCAACCGGCGAAGTTCGCACCCCGGTACAAAAGTCGCTAAGTCGTGCGCATGGACCGCGTGAAAGCCCGATGGAAACGCCGCTGATCTCTCGCCCGACCGACTATCACCAGCCGGAAGCCGACATGGCCTCGGTCGCCCGCGACAACCTTACTGCCCGCGTCTATCAGGAGCTGCGCCAAGCCCTGATGGAGGGCCGCTTCCGCCCGGGCCATCGCTTCAAGATCCGCCAGCTCGCCCAGTCGATGGGCGTCTCCGAGACGCCGATCCGCGAGGCGCTTATGCAGCTCGTCCGCGAGCGGGTGCTGGACATGCGGGCGGCGCGATCGATCGCGGTGGCGCGGCTCACTTCGGCGCAATACCAGGAGCTGCGCGCCATCCGCCTGCTGCTCGAAGGCTTCGCCGCCGAGCAGGCCGCCACGCGCATTACCGATTCGGCAATTGCCGAACTCAGGCACCTTCATCGGGTTCTTACCGACGCCGAACGAGATGGCGAATGGCGGAAGGCCGTCGAAGCAAACTGGCACTTCCACAACACGATCTACCGTGCGGCCGGATTGCCGGAGCTGCTGGGCATGATCGAGACCATCTGGCTGCGCAACGGCCCGCTGCTCAACATCCTCTATCCGCGCGCCGTGCCGACCTACAGCGAGCGCCACCAGCACCTCAACGTGATCGATGGACTCGTTGCCCGGGACCCCGTCGCCGTGAAGCGCGCGATCCAGGCCGATCTCATGGAAGGCGGCGCCAAGCTGATCGAACTTCTCGACGCGATAGACCAGGGTAAGGCCCCTCTCTATCCGGAGTGACGAGGGCAAGGCAGCCGCCTTGAATATAGCGCACGCAAAGCCTACTTTCCGATCCGTCCCGAACTTCAACAGGATGCGTACACCGATGGATTTCCACCCGACAGCCGCAGCACCCATTCGCTTCGTCCTCGGGGAAATCCGTCTTCATGTCCGCTTCGATCACCCTATCCGGTCTTGCCTGGTCCACGCCTGACGGCCGACCGCTCTTCTCGTCTCTTGACCTCAGCTTCGTAACCGACCGTACCGGATTGGTCGGACGAAACGGCGTGGGCAAGACCACGCTTCTCAAGCTGATATCCGGCGATCTCGCACCTCAGTCGGGCAAGGTTTCCGTGAACGGCACCTTGGGCGTCCTGCGCCAGGCCGTTCAGGTAACTCCAGACGAAACCGTGGCCGACCTGTTCGGCGTGCGCGACAGCCTTGCCCTGCTGCGCCGCGCAGAGGAAGGAAATGCCGGCGTCGAGGAACTCGCGACCGCCGACTGGACGCTGGAAACCCGCCTGGCCGCGGCGCTCGGGCGTCTCGGCCTGGATGTGCAATCGGAGACTCCGTTGACGACATTGTCCGGCGGCCAGCGCACGCGGGCCGGGCTGGCGGCTCTCGTTTTCTCGGAACCCGATTTCATTCTGCTGGACGAACCGACCAACAATCTCGACAGGGAGGGTCGACGGGCAGTCGTCGACCTTCTGGCGAGCTGGCGGTCGGGCGCCATCGTGGTCAGTCACGATCGCGAATTGCTCGATACGCTGGATGCCATCGTCGAGCTGACGTCGCTGGGCGCCACGCGCTATGGCGGCAACTGGAGTCACTATCGCGAGCGCAAGGCAATCGAGCTTGAGGCTGCGCGACACGACCTCGCCGATGCCGAGAAGCGCGTCGAGGAGATCGCCCGCCGCACGCAGGAGAAGGTCGAGCGCCAGGCACGCCGGGATCGCGCCGGCCGCGCCAAGAAGGAGAAAGGCGACATACCGCGCCTCGTCCTGAATGCGCGAAAGGAACTCAGCGAGAATACGAGCGGCGGAGCCGCCCGCCTCGCCCAGCGGCAGCGTGCGCAAGCCCTCGAAGACACGGCATCCGCTCGCCGGCGCATCGAAATCCTGCAGCCTCTGTCCGTCGTGCTGCCGTCGACGAACCTGCCGGCGAGCAAGGTGGTGCTCCGGATCGACGATGCCAGCGCCGGTTTCGAGCCGGGCCCACCGATCTTCCGCAACCTCTCCTTCGCAATCACTGGCCCGGAGCGCGTGGCCGTCGTGGGTCCGAATGGCTCCGGCAAAACCACGCTGCTGGCCTTGATCACCGGACAGCTGACACCATGGGAGGGAACGGTACGGCTCGCGACCGGCTTCGCCCTGCTCGACCAGCGGGTCAGCCTGCTCGATTCGTCGGCGTCGATCCGGGACAACTTCAAGCGCCTCAATCCGCAGGCCGACGAAAACGCCTGCCGCGCCGCCCTCGCCCGCTTCATGTTCCGCGCCGATGCAGCGCTTCAAACCGTCTCCAGCTTGAGTGGCGGCCAGTTGCTGCGCGCGGGGCTTGCCTGCGTTCTGGGAGGCGCCACACTTCCCCCGCTCCTGATCCTCGACGAACCGACGAACCATCTCGATATCGATGCAATCGAAGCCGTCGAAGCAGGCTTGCGCGCCTACGATGGCGCCCTGCTCGTCGTCAGCCACGACGAGGCTTTCCTGCAGGCGATCGGCATCACCCGCCGCTTCGACCTCGGCGGTTCAGGCGGCGCGTAGCCAGATTGCAGTGTCGTGGAATGCCGCACCGCCGCTCGGCGGCACGGGGTCGGCGCCAATCAGGACGTTGACGCCGACGCGACCCGGATAGGCATCGCTCGGCCAGTTGCCTTCGACCACGACAACACCAGGCTTGGCCGTCTCCAATGGCCGCGCGCGCAGGCTCACCTCGCCGCGCGCGTTGCCGATCCTGACGAGCGTTCCTTCGACGACGCCGAGGCGTGCCGCATCGTCGGGATGGATCACGGCGCGCGGCTCGACTTCGCGCACGATCGAACTCGGCGTCTCGGTGAAGGTCGTGTTGAGGAAGGTCCGGGCTGGCGGCACGATCAACCGAAACGGGAATTCCTCCGTTGCCTGCTCGACATTCTCGCGATGCACGGGAAGCGCCGTCATGCCCGCGTGATAGGGACCGACCGCCGCCCAGTTCGGCTTGAAGTGGAAACGGCCATCGCTCGATGGGAAGCCGTCGAGGAAATGCTCCTTCTCGAAGCTCTGGGCGCAGTCGATCCAGCCGCGCTCCTTCGCTTCCTCCCAGGTGCCCCTGCCGGACGCGCGCAGGGTCGCATCGAGCATGTCGACGGCACTCATCTCGAAGCTCGGATGGTTGGCGCCCAGCCGCTTCGCCAGCTGGCAGATCAGCTCGTGGTTGGTGCGGCACTCCTCGTACCGATCCAATACCCGCGGACCGACAGTGATGTGCGTCTGCCCATAGGCCAGGTAGAGGTCGTCGTATTCCAGAAACATCGCCGCCGGCAGCAGGATGTCGGCGTACTTTGCTGTCGCCGTCATGAACTGCTCGTGCACGCACAGGAACAGGTCCTCGCGGCCCAACCCCTTCGCCACGGCCGCGCTGTCCGGGGCGACATTCGCCGAGTTGGCGTTCTGCATCAGCATCGCCATCACCGGCGGCCCGCCGGCGAGTGCCGTCTGGTCGCCGCACAGGATCGGACCGATGCGCGACTGGTCGAGCACGCGCGTCTCGGGATTGAGGAGGTCGAGTCCCCAGGCGAGCTTGAGGTCGAGGTTCCAGATGTCCCAATTGATGAAGAAGGCGCCGCCGCCCGGATGCTTCCAGGCGCCGGTGATCGCCGGCAGACAGCTCACCGCGTGCATCGCCGAAGACCCGTTGCGTGAGCGCGTGAAGCCGAACCCAAGACGCAAGAAGGAACGTTCGGTGCGTCCGTAGAGCCGCGCGAAGTCGACGATCTCCTCGACTGGGAGGCCGGTGAGCGCCGCCGCCCATTCCGGCGTCTTGTCGGCAAGATGGGCCTCGACATCGGCGCCAAAATCGGTGTAGCGCGCGAGATAGTCCCGATCGGCAAGGCCTTCCTTGAGGAGGACATGCATCATCGCCAGCGCCAGCGCGCCGTCGCTGCCGGGACGCAGCACCAGGGCAATGTCCGCCGCTTCGACAGTGGGTGTGCGATAGACATCGACCACTGCGAGCTTGGCGCCGCGCTGTTTGCGCGCCTTGGCGATATGCGTCATTGCATTGACCTGTGTGGAGACCGGATTGCCGCCCCACACCACGATCAGGTCGGACTGCGCCATCTCGCGCGGATCGGGACCCATGAGCTTGCCCACGCCAGCGCGCCACCCGGCTTCGGCCGGCGTCATGCAGATGGTGCTGTGCTGGCGGGAATAACCAAAGGCATGGCGCAGGCGATCTATACCCCAACGCTGGACCACCCCCATCGTACCGCCGGAGTGATAGGGCCAGACCGACTGGCTGCCATAAGTCTGCGTTGCTCGTACGAAAGCGTTGGCGACTTCGTCGAGGGCCGCTTCCCAAGAGATTGGACGGAACTCACCCGCTCCTTTCTCCCCGACCCGTTGCAAAGGCTGCTTCAGGCGATCCGGATGATGGGCGCGTTCGGCGTAGCGCGCGACCTTGGCGCAAACGACGCCGTCAGTGTAGCCGTTGGCGGCTGCGCCGCGAATGCGGCCGATCCGGGTCGACGACAGGCGCTCGACTTCGAGCGAACAACCGCTGGGGCAGTCGTGTGGACACGCCGACTTCCAGAACTCCTTGCCCATGGACGCTCCTCCCCACAACCGGGCGGAACGTAGCACGCCCGTCTAGCCTGCTGCGAGCAAGGGACGCATCACCGCGCAGCCATAGCCGCGCCAGGCTCCTCGACACCGGAAAGCGCCGCGGTAAGGATCCGGTCGACATACCAGACCCACTGCTCGTGAACCTTCTCGACTGGAAGAAGCTCGAAGTAACGGTGATACTGCCAGCTCTCCAGGCTGGTCGTTGCGTTCAGAAGCTGCAGCCAGTTCGCACGATCAGCCTCGCTGCTGCCGGCGAGTTCGCTCCGATAAAGCTCCACCATGCGATCTCTCAAGACTCTGTGCCGAATCTGGTCCAGACGGACTTTGACGTCCGGCAGATGCTCGTGCTGCATCAAAAAATGCCACAATGGCGCCCACTGTTCGTACTCCTCGACTTGGAATTTGACGATCGCCTGCAGGCGGAGCTGACGGCCGAGGCCGTGCAGCCGGACGTCAAACTTCCGCAGGGTCCCGTTGATCGCGTGATCGAGTGCCGCCAGCCGCAGAGTGTGCGTGTCGGACATGCGTTCATAAACCGATCGCAAGGCACAGCCAGCAACCTCGGCGACTTCCCTCATCGAGGGCTCACGCAAATGGAGCCTTACGAGGGTCAGATAGGCTGACACGATCTTGTGCTTGGTGCGCTCGCTTCGCCGCAGGCGACCGTCGGCTGCCATCGCCTGCCCCTGTTCGGGTTGGCGCGGCTTGGCTTTATTCATAGAGAATACTCCGGTGGCAGCGACGGGATGTACCTTGCCTTTGCTGTCCAACCTGGATGCTGCAGAGGCTTCGAAATGGGTGAAAGATGAGGGATCATCGCCGCCACCGCGCACCCTGCGTTTTCACGCCGTTCGCTCGGCCTCCCCACCGCCATCACGGCGCCACCGCTCGCTCGCTCCACACCGCTCGGCACAGAAACCCCACACACAAGCCGCCGCAGAATGCGAGCCAGCGTCGATCAGGGACGACGGACGCTTCCCAAGTTGACCACCGCAGTCGCGAAGCAGCTACGGTCGGGTTGTAGCGCCGCCTTTTTTCATCATCTGCCCGTGATCGGATCAGAATGCCCGTGGTCGGCAGCTTTCTTGTCGTGGGCGTTGTGCCGGCAACGCCCTCGGCAAGCCCGAGGTAAATTCCCCCTCAGTGCTAATACGACAGGAAAGAACCCAAAAGATGATAACAGCACAACAATCGAGTTCTTCGGCCGTGGAGACCTCTCTCGGCAATCCAAGGTTCGGCAAAATCGGCCAAACGAGAGAAGTACGAAAATGGTCCACAGACCGACATATCGCACTTGAACTGCTGAATGAACTTGTCCTGTCGACGGCAGAAATCGAGGCGGTACGATCCTCCGAAAGGAAGCAACAAATCGATGAAGACGTCCCTCCTGCTGCAAGCAACTGATCGTACCGTCGTGATCGAACGGGCAAGCAGCGCGACGTAGGAGACGATGACGACGCCCATCCTGCTACGGGCTATCGACCGCTTCGTCTCGACTGCAAGGGACAGGAGCGCCGCCGACTCAAATGGCAGGTTTCGCCATTTCGTCCTTGGCGTCTCGAACAGCGCTCCGACCGTCGTCGACGACGCGCCGAGCCTGATCCGCGCCCTCTCGACCAGCAAAGCGCCCACCCAGCCGAGAGGCGAAGCCTATGTCCTGAGGGCGGGTGGCGTCCGGCTTACCTACTTCGCGGCCGAAACGCCCTTCGAAGTCGAGACGGAACCCGAGCCTGACCATCTGTCGGTGCGCTATGTCATCCACGGCCAGAGCACTTACTCAATGGGAGATTCCGTCATCGCGACGGCGGGATCCGGCGATTATACTTTTCGGTTCAGCAAGAGCCCTCTCATACGGCTGTCGGCATCGGACAACTACAGCGCCCTTCTGCTTTCCATCCCAATACCGACCGAGCGGCGCTTCTCGATCGACGTCCGAGAAGAGACCAACCAGCATATCAAGCAGTATCTGGAAAACGGCTTCATCGCCGTCAGCCAGTCGAGCTTGTGGAGCGCGCACCTTGCCTATGTCCTCCACTATGCCCTCGAAGACGTCTGCTCCGGCATCAGCGCCTGCACCCCCAATTTGGTCCTGAACGAATTTCTCTATCTGCTTTGTACGCGGGAGCTGGCAGCTCAAGTGCAGAGCCGCGACGTGAACCAGCAATACACGGTCATTCCCCTCAAGCTGAAGATCGCCGAGAACTTCGTGATTGCGAACGCAGCCAAGGCGCCTTCGGTCGAGGATGTAGCGGCCGTGGCCCGGCTGAGCGTGCGCAGCCTCCATACGCTTTTCGTCAAGTTTCGTGGCGCCTCACCCAGCGCGTTCATTCGCGAGCAGCGACTGACAGGAATCCGCAGCGCTCTGTGCAGCGCCAGGAACGGCGCCACCGTGTCGGAAATCGCGATCGCGTGGAACTATCAGAATTTCGGAAACTTCGCAGCCACGTACAGGAAGCGCTTCGGCGAACTTCCATCGGAGACGCTGGGTGCGCGGAGCGTCGAATAGCAACCCAACAGTAGTCCAGCAGGCTCAACACAATCGCGTTGCCAGCGCAGAATGTTCGCGCAAAGGTAAAGGAGGGGCTACCGGGTGGGCTGATGGCAGTAACCAAGCGTTGCGAATTGCTGCGGGAAACCTGCGGTCGATGACACCCTACCTGCAGCAGGCGATCGACCGTTTCATCCTGACAACCAGGGAAAGGAACAACGGAGGCGAGAAAGGTCCGTTCGTCCATCGCATCACGACGGCGCAGCAAGGACGACAAACCATCGTCGAGGGTGTTCCTGGCGAACCTCGCATTCTGACGCCTCAGGATGGGACTTCAGACCTCACAGGCGAGGTCTGCGCCTTGGCGGCCGGCGGCGTGAGGTTTGTCCACTTCGCCTACGAAGGTCGCGGCGTTGCCGAGTTCACGCTCGACTCGGAGTATCTGGGCGTCCACTACACAAGCCGAGGGGAACGGACCTATTCGGTAAACAATTCGATCATCGCGCGGGCCCGGGCCGGCGACTACGTCTTTGCGATCAACAAGAGCCCGTTACTCAAGCTTTCCCTATCGGCAAACTTCGCCGGTCTATCGGTATTTATTCCGATTCCGCCGGCCCAGCGCTTTTCGCTCCGGAACAAGCCTGATCCCCAAGAGGGCCTCAAGCCGTATCTCGAGCATGGTCTGGTCGTCTCAGGTCCCTCGAATCTATGGGGGACACACCTTGCCTACGCCCTGGACCATGCTGTCGCATCGTCCTCGCCTGGAGTCGACGCAAAGGCCACCGGCCCACTGCTGGACGAGTATCTGTATCTGATCTTCTGTCACGAGCTGGCACCTCAGGCGACGCTGCGCGACACGGACCAGCAGTATGTGGCCATTCCCCTCAAGCTGAAGACCGCCGAAGCCTTCGTCATCGAGAATGCCGTCCGAGCACCGTCGGTCAAGGAAGTCGCACTCGAGGCCGGGCTGAGCGTGCGCAACCTTCATACTTTGTTCGTCAAGTTCCGCGGCATGTCACCTGGCGAGTTCATCCGCGAGCGTCGATTGATCGGGATGCGCAATGCACTGCGGAATGCCAAAGGCAACACGACCGTATCGGAGATTGCAACACTCTGGGGCTACCACAATTTCGGAAACTTCGCGGCCGCCTACAAGAAGCGCTTCAGCGAGCGGCCGTCCGAAACGCTGGGCCGTACGGAGTGACGAGCCAGCTGACATAGAGACCAACATCAGCCGGATATTGGAACGGTGAGCCCGACCTTCACGCGATCCATGGCAACGAAGGTCCGGAACCGCTTGACGTTGTTGTTTCCGAAGAACAGGCGCCGTGTGGCGGCCTCGTAGGCTGCCATCGTCGGCACCAGCATGATGAGGATGAAGTCTGCCTCGCCTGTCACGTAGTAGCATTGCTGCACTTCCGGGGCGGCGGTGAACTCACGCTTCGCTGCATCAATGAGATCCGCGCGTTCGCTCTCCATCTCGACCTCGACAAAGATGGTGATGGGGTGGCCAACCATCGCCGGATCGATCACCGCGACATGGGCCTGGATCACGCCTGCCTCCTCCAGACGCTTGATGCGCCGCTGCACGGCCGGCGCCGACAGATTCACCGCCTCGCCTATGACGCGCTGCGACGTCGTATTGTTCTTCTGCAGAACGGCGATGACGGCGAGATCGAAGCGGTCGAGCGAAACAGCGTTGGAGGGTGGCAGGGTCAACATCCGCTCCTGGCGAACCAAACTTGCAATCGGATGGCCAGAATACAGCGCTTCTTTCGCATCTCGAGCAATAGACTTACATCATTCGGCCATGTGCGGAGTGTCATGTTCCTCGTCAATCGCCATCCTGACTATCGAACCCGGCTCGCTTCCATCGATGCGGAAACCCTGGGAATTGCGGCCGCCCGCGAAGTCGACCGCTTCCTCGGCCATCGGGACAATCACACCGAAACCCCGCTGCAAACGCTGCCCGGCCTCGCTGCGGAACTCGGTCTCGCCGAACTCCACATCAAGGATGAGGGCTACCGCCTTGGCCTTGGCAGCTTCAAGGCGCTCGGCGGGTCCTACGCCGTCATCCGTCTGGTCCTCGAAGAGTCGTCACGCCGGTTGGGACGCACGATCGACGTCGGCGAGCTGCATGACGCAGCCGTCAAAGCCATTGCGGCCACCATGACCTTTGCCTGCGCCACCGACGGCAACCATGGCCGTTCGGTCGCGCAAGGCGCCGCGCTCGTGGGCGCACGTTCGGTGATCTTCGTCCATGGCGGTGTCAGCGACCAGCGCGTCGCCGCAATCGCCCGCTTCGGCGCCGAGATGGTTCGCGTGGATGGCACCTACGACGACTCGGTGGTCGAAGCGGCGCGCGTCGCCGGCGAGAAAAGCTGGACGATCGTGTCCGATACGTCCTGGCCGGGCTACGAGCGCATCCCTTTGCTGGTCATGCAGGGCTACACAGCCATCGGCCACGAAGCGCTGCGCCAGCTTGCCGAGCCGCCGACGCATGTCTTCGTGCAGGCCGGGGTTGGCGGCATCGCGGCCGCCGTCGCAGGCCATCTCGCTCTGGTCCTTGGCGATAGACGACCTCTATTCGTCGTGGTCGAACCCGCGCGCGCCGCTTGCCTTCTCGAGACCGCAAAGGCCGGTCACATCGTAAAGGTCGCGCATGGCGAGCCGACGGTGATGGCGATGCTCGAATGCTACGAGCCGTCGCGGGTAGCCTGGCGCATACTGGCACGCGCCGCCGACGCATTCATGACTGTCGACGAGGACGAGGCAATTGCAGCGATGAATCGCCTCGCGCGCCCGGTGGCGCAAGATCCCGCCATCGTGGGCGGCGAGAGCGGCGTCGCGGGCCTCGCCGGCCTGATGCGAGCCGCCACGACGGCCGATATCGGCGCGAAACTGGCGCTCGATCGTTCGTCGCGTGTCCTCGTCATCAACACCGAGGGAGCAACGGATCCAGTGCGCTATACCGAGCTCGTCGGGCTGGACCCGGCTACGCTTCGACCTTCGAGCGGCCAGACAGGATGATCTGGCGATCGCGGCTTTGAGCCCGGCGGCAGAGACCACGTGCGGCGCGCATCTCGATCATAATTTCGCAATGACGACGGTTGGCATTCTACCCGTTTTGGAACGGTTTCCGCTGGCCTGGGGTAGACCACGCTGGCAGTACGAACGCCCCGTTTTCAAATACGCGCTCCCCTCGCTCATGGCCTTCGACTGGGTAATCGACTCAAGAAAGAAACTGATCATCGTTAGTGGCGAGGGTGAGTTCACATTTGCTGAAGTATGGGACTATCTGGCGGCCGTCGCGGGGGCAAATGCCCTCACTTACCGCCAGCTGCTCGACCTTTCGCAGGCCTTTACCGAACTCACACCGGCTGAGGCCATGGAACTCGGCGTACGCATGCGGATGCAACACGGCCAGTCCGTGCCAGGTCCTGTTGCTGTGGTAATGCCCCGGCGACAATCCGATTCGGTCGCGCGGCTGCTCGGCATCATGGCGACTGCAGAGCGGCCGATGCGCTTGTTCAATGAATTCGAGCCGGCGCAGCAATGGATCGACAGTCTCGTCCGCACGCCATCCGCCGACGAAAAACCACGCGTTTGATCTGAGCGGACCTGACTGCCGCGGCAGAGAGACGGGTTGCCGACACCTTTCCTACTCTGCTGTTGTCAAAGCTGGGGACTGGTGCCCTAATTCCATCGGGACAAGCGGTCGAGTTCTCTTCCCGCGTATCTCCAGTTTTCCGCATCAATGTTGTTCGCGTTTCCCGGATCAGATCGGCTGGCCGGCAACCGCCTCAGGCTTGCGGACCACCTTCACGTTGACCGGGCTTCCTGTCGCTTCCGTTGGAACCGCACCGCTTTGCCCCCGACCGGGGTGTTCAGTCCTTCCTGCATCGTTCGACGTGCCCCCGGCGGATCGTCCTCTAATCGCGTTCGCAGTTTACGGGTCCTTGCCGCGTAGCCGCTCCGGACCGTCATCGAAGGAGGAAGCAATGGTGGACGAAAGCAAACTCAACGAATTCATCGGACAAATGCTGGGAGACCTCGGCGGCGCAGCCAGCATCGCCATGGTGCGCATCGGCGACGGGCTGGGCCTCTACAAGGCACTGCAAGCGAAGGGGCCGATGACCTGCGCCGAGCTGGCCAAGGATGCCTCAGTGAACGAGCGCTACTTGCGCGAGTGGCTGTCGCACCAGGCTGCGTCGCACTATCTGAGCTACGATCCCTTGACGAGCAAGTTTGCCTTGCCGCCCGAACAGGCGATGGTGTTCGCGATCGAGGACAGCCCAGTCTACATGATGGGCGGCTTCGATCTCATGGTCGCTCTGATGGAGAACCAGGCAAAGGTACAGGCAGCTTTCAAGTCAGGCGGCGGCGTGGCCTGGGGCGACCAGGCTGGATGCATGTTCTGTGCCGTCGCGCGCTTCTTTCGACCTGGTTATCAGAACAATCTGATCCAAAGCTGGTTGCCTGCTCTGGATGGTGTCGTCGCAAAACTGGAGCGCGGCGCGACGGTGGCCGATGTCGGCTGCGGTCACGGCTGGTCGACCGTGCTCATGGCCAAGGCATTCCCGAAATCGACATTTGTCGGCTACGACTTCCATCCGGCTTCGATTGCGGCGGCGGAAGCTCATGCGCGCTCTCACGATGTGGCCGCCAACACACGCTTCGAGGTCGCAACGGCCAAGGAGTATCCTGGCAAGGACTTCGACCTGGTGACCTGCTTCGATTGCCTGCACGACATGGGCGATCCGGCAGGGGCCGCCGCGCACATTCGAGGGTCGTTGAAGCCGGATGGCACCTGGATGGTTGTCGAGCCCATGGCGCGGGATCGGCTCGAGGACAACATCAATCCGGTCGGACGTCTCTTCTATGCCGGCTCGACCATGATCTGCGTGCCGACATCGCTGTCGCAGGAGGTCGGAGCGGCGCTGGGTGCACAGGCCGGAGAGGCGAGGCTCAGGGAAATCATGGGTGGCGCGGGATTCGGCAAAGTTCGCCGCGCTACGGAGACGCCGTTCAACATGATTCTCGAAGCGCGGTCTTAGCCACTTCGCATTGCCGCCATGACACGCGCCGCCGTCCGATCATGCGACGGCGGCCGGCAATCCCGAATATCTCACCTGCCTTCGCCAGAATTCGCCGGTCGGCAGAGCAGTCTCTGCCTGGAGAAACCAAGCTCGTCGCCCTGGTTTGACTCGCCAAATCTTAATGTCCTAATGTCATAACAATACAAGATCAGACGCAGAAGCGTCAGTCACCATAGCCCCGGGAGGGAACGATGAAGCGTCTCAAGACTGCTGTCCGCGGGTTTGCGCTCGCCTGCCTGAGCTTTGCTTCACTGTCGGCCGCCCGGGCCGAAGACATCGTCGTTACCCATTACGGCTCCCTGTTGTACGGCGTGCCCTACGCCATCGCGATGGAGAAGGGCTACTTCAAGGAGGCCGGCGTGGACATCACCGGCATCCTGACCTCCAAGGGCGGCGGCACTTCCGTGCGCAACATGATGGCGGGCGAGACGCTGTTCGCCGAGGTTGCCCTGCCCGCGGCGTTGAGCGCCATCAAGGAAGGCTTCAACATCAAGATCATCAGCGGCGGAACCGACGGCCGCAGCAGCTTCTGGGTCACGCGCCCCGGCGAGAAGATCGACAAGCCCGAGGATCTCAAGGGTAAGCGCTTCGTCTACTCCCGGCCGAAGTCGGTGAGCGAGAGCATTACGCTCGCCGTCCTCAAGTCGTGGAATGTGCCCGCGACCGATGTGAAGATGGTGGCGATCGGCGACTTCGGCGCAGGGCTCACTGCGCTCGAGCACAACAAGATCGACGTCGCGATCATCCCCGAGCCGATCTACTCCCAGAAGGAGAAGGCTGGCGTGAAGTACAAGATCCTGCCGTGGCTGGACGAAAGGCTGCCCGCTTATGCCCAGACGGTGGGTATCGCGACCGACGAGGCCATCGCCAAGCAGGGGCCAAAGCTGAAGGCAGTCATCGAGGCGCGTCGCAAGGGTGTGGAGTTCCTCTATGCCAACCCCAAGGAAGCCGCCGCGATCGTCGCCAAGGCCTACAACTTGCCGCCCGATGTCGCCACCAGTGCCATCGGGAATGTGCTCAAGATGAACCCGACCTGGTGGGGCCGCGGCGACCTCAAGCAGCCTCTGATGGAGGCCATGGCCGAAGCCCTGGGATCGGTCGGCGCGCTACAGCTTCCGGTGGACTGGAAGGCCGCGACCAACGACAGCTTCGCCCCGCCGTCGGCCAAGACTCAATGAAGACCGGCGCCACGCGGCTGGCCGCCGTCGCGACGTCGGCACAGCCGGACATCCATGCGCGGCTCGAGGGCGTAACGCGCATCTACCCGCCCCGCGCCGGACATGGTGAAGTACATGCGCTGGGTCCGATCTCGCTGGACCTGCGGGCGGGCGAATTTTTCAGCGTGGTCGGACCGTCGGGCTGCGGAAAGTCGACACTCCTCGACGTGCTGTCGGGCCTCGCGGTGCCGTCGGCCGGCACGGTGGAATTCGAGGGCAAGCCAGTGCGCGGCGAAGTACCGGACGGTGTCGGCGTCGTGTTCCAGGAAGATGCAAGCTTCCCTTGGCTGACTGTCGAAGACAACGTGTCCTTCGGCCTGCGCCGTTCCGGTGTCGACGGCACGGAAACCAAACGGCGCGTCGACTTCGCGATCGGCTTCATGGGCCTGCGCGATTTCCGGCGGGCCTATCCCAGCCAACTGTCGGGCGGCATGCGCCAGAGAGTCTGCATCGCGCGCACCCTGGTGCTGCAGCCGCGCCTGATCCTGCTCGACGAACCGTTCGGCGCGCTCGACCAACAGACCCGCCTGTTGATGGGCGACGAATTGCTGCGCCTGTGGCGCGAGACCTCCGCCACGGTATTGCTGATTACCCATGCGCTCGACGAGGCCAACCTGCTTTCGGACCGCATCGGTGTGATGTCGGCACGGCCTGGCCGCTTCATCGAGATCGTCGAGACCGGCTGGCCGCGCGAGCGCGATTCGCGACTGGCCGAGCGCCCGGATTTCGGCGCTGTCACCGCCCGCCTCTGGTCGTACCTGCGGGCTGAATCGATGCAGGCCCTGGGCCAGGGGAGCATGGCCCGGTGAGCAAGGCGACCTGGATCCGAACGGTCGTCCTGATCGGCGCCGTCGGCGCCCTGGAGATTGCCTGCCGCAGCGGTGCCATTCCGGCCAGCATGGTCATCGCCCCCTCGGCAATGGTCGTCGCTCTGGTCGAGACCTTGCAGTCCGACGACATCGGCGCCCATCTCAGCCAGACCCTTTCCGCAGTCGCCATCGCCATGAGCCTGTCGATCGTCGGCGGTTTCGTCATTGGCTTCATTCTGAACTGGGTGCCGTTCCTGCGGCGGGCCTTCAGCCCCTTCCTCGCCGCCTACTACGCCATCCCGCATTTCGCGTTCTATCCTCTGCTGATCGTGATCTTCGGCCTGGGCTCGACGCCGCTGATCGTGCTGGCGACGCTCTTCGCCATGGTCGCCATGATCCTGGCCACCATGGCCGGCCTCGACCGCGTGCCGCGCGTTCTGCTCAAGACCGCACGCATCCATCGCCTGTCGCTGCTCGACGAAATCTGGCGTATCCGGCTGCCGGCCGCGGCACCACATCTCCTGTCGGGCCTCAAGCTCGCGGTCGCCTACTCCTTCATCGGCGTGATTGCCGGCGAATTCATTCTGTCGACAAGCGGCATCGGCCACGAGATCGCCTTTGCCTACGACAATTTCGACAATCCGCGCATGTATGCCCTGATCCTGTTCGTGCTGGCGATCGTCACGACGTTCAATATGGCGGTCTACGCCTACGAACGGCGCCTCATGCGCCGACGCGGAGCGTGAGATGGCTGGCATGTTTTCCTTCCGCGCGCTGCGCGATCCCATCCTGGTGGCGATCTCGCTGGTCGCCTTGTGGCAGGTGCTGCACCATATGGCAGGCGACGTCGCCGTCACTGCGCCCGTGCCCACGCTCGCCCATCTCTGGGAGATGATCGGCCAGGCCCGTTTCCTGCCGCATCTCAGGGAGACCGGCCTCGCCTTCCTGCAGGCACTGGCGATCGCCTGCGGGGGCGGCGTCCTGATCGGCGTTGTCCTGGGCGGTCACAAGCTCACCGGCGAAGTCGCCGAGCCGATCCTCGTGGGCCTCTACTCGATCCCCAAGATCACCCTCTATCCGGTGATCCTCCTGCTCTTCGGGCTGGGCATGCCGGCCAAGGTCGCATTCGGCGCATTGCACGGGATCATTCCGGTGGTGCTGTTCACCATGAATGCCGTGCGCAACGTCAACCGAACCTATCTTCGCGCCGGCCGCGCCATGCGGCTTACCCCGATGCAGACCGGCTGGCATATCCTGGTCCCCGCCACACTGCCGGAGATCTTCTCCGGCCTGCGGATCGGTTTCTCGCTGACGCTCCTCGGCACTATGCTCGGCGAGCTCTTCGCCTCGCAGCGCGGTCTGGGCTTCCTGCTGATGACGGCTATCGACCTGCACGACGTGAAGACGATCCTGGCCATCGCCGTCCTGATCTCGACCTTCGCCATCCTGGCCAACGCCGCCCTGCTCGCTATCGACAAGCGCCTGCATCGCGGAGCGGCGCCGGACACTTCGGGAAAATAGCGCCATGGATCGCGTTCCCCTCCAGCGCGAGATGGGCGCGCCGCTTCATCACCAAATCTATCTCGTCCTGGCCGACGGGATATCGGCGGGAAGGTATGGAGTCGGCGAGCCGCTGCCTACCGAAGAGCAGCTCACCCAGATGTTCAGCGTGTCGCGCATCACCGTGCGCCGCGCCATGACCAGCCTGCAGGCCGCCGGCCTGATCGAGCGCGGCGCCGGCCGGCGCACCATCGTTCGGCGCCAGCTCGGCCAACCTCTGGCCGTGCCCGCCGCCTCGGCGATCGAGAACATCGCGGCCTATGGCGCCGAGACCGTGGCGACGGTCCTGGAGTTCGACTACGTGCCGACGCCATCCTTCCTGCAAGCCGATCTATGGGACTCACGCGACAAGCCGGTACAGCGCGCCGTTCGCGTGCGCCGCCAGAATTCCGATCCCGTCATGTACCTCACCAGCTACGTTCCCGAGGCGCTGGGCCGGACCTTCACGCGCGGCGAGCTGAACCGCATTCCGATGTTCCAGCTTCTCGGCCGCGCCGGCGCCCATATCAGCGGCGGTGAGAAGATCGTGTCGGCGACGCTCGCCGATCCGCTGGTGGCCTCGCGGCTCGAGATCAAGGTCGGCGCACCGCTGCTGGAGATGCGCAGCATGATGCTCGACCAGCATGGCCGCGCCGTCGAGTACGTCAAGATGCTGGCCATTCCGGACCGGCTGAAGCTCCGCCTGCAGGTGCGGGGCGACGGCATGGCGCCACTGCCGATTTCGCTGCGGCCAAAGCCCCAATCTTCGAGAAAAGCCAGGAAGTGAAGGAGACGATCATGTCCAACGCCGCCAAATTTCGTACGCTGCTCGCAGCCAAGAAGATGATCGTGGCGCCGGGCGCCATCGACTGTATCACCGGCCGCGCCATCGCCCACGCCGGCTTCTCCGCCGCCTACATGACCGGCGCCGGCACTTCGGCGACGCTGGGCTATCCCGACTACGGCCTGATCACCATGAGCGAGATGGTGGGCAATGCCTCGCGCATCGTGAACTCGATCGACATTCCCCTGATCAGCGACAGCGACACCGGCTTCGGCAACGAGCTCAACGTCTTCCGCACCGTGCAGGAGTTCGAGCGCGCAGGCGTCGCCGCAATCCATATCGAAGACCAGGTGTTTCCCAAGAAGTGCGGCCATCTCGACAACAAGGAGCTGGTGAGCCGCGAGGACTTCATCGCCAAGATCCGCGCCGCTTCCGCTGCCCGCAAGTCGAAGGACTTCTGCATCATCGCCCGCACGGACTCGCGCGCCGTAGTAGGCCTCGACGAAGCCGTCGAGCGTGCCAATGCCGCCCTTGCGGCCGGCGCCGACGTGGCTTTCGTCGAAGCGCCGCAGACCATGGCCGAGATCGAAGCGGTGCCGAAGCGCGTCAAGGGACCGTGCCTGCTCAACATCGTGCGCGGCGGCAAGACGCCCGAGATCGAGCTCGAGACCGCCGAGCGCATGGGCTACGCCATCTCCATCGTCCCCGGCCTGTTGCTGGGCGGCATCATACAGACCTGCGACCGGCTGCTGGGCGACCTCAAGCAGGGCAAGTTCCCGCCAGTCACCGGCTCGCCGGGCAAGACATTCGCCCGCTTCGGCGCCGCCGAATGGGATGCGCGCCGCACCGCCTTTCGCGATCCGATCAAAGTCGCAGCGGAATAGGGAGTTCGTACCATGGCCGCCGCAGCGCGCACGATGTTCGAGAAGATCTGGCAGCGTCACATCGTCGTCGACCGTCCCGACGGCTATACGCTGCTCTACATTGATCGCCATCTCATGCACGACGGTTCGGCGGCGGGCTTTGCCCGGCTGCGCGAACGCAAGATGAAGTTGCGCCGGCCCGATCGCGGGTTTGCAACGCCCGACCATTATGTGCGGAGCGACAGCCGGTCCATCGCGGACATCGCCGATCCCAATCATCGCAAGCTGGTCGAGCAGATCCGGACCAACACGGCGGAGAGCGGCGTCACCCTGTTCGATCTCGGCGACGAACGGCAGGGCATCGCACACGTCGTTGGGCCCGAGCAGGGTGTGACCCAGCCCGGCCTTACGCTCGTCTGTGGCGACTCCCACACCTCGACGCACGGCGCACTGGGTGCGCTCGCCTTCGGCATCGGCTCGTCGGAAGTGGCGCATGTCATGGCCACACAATGCCTCTGGCAGCGCAAGCCCAAGGCGATGCGGGTCAGCGTCGACGGCACGCTGGGCGCCGGCATCACCGCCAAGGACGTGATCCTGGCGATCATCGCCAAGATCGGCACCGCGGGCGCCGTCGGACATGTCCTGGAATATGCCGGCAGCGCCATACGCGATCTGTCGATCGAAGGACGGCTCACCGTCTGCAACATGTCGATCGAGGCCGGCGCGAAGGCCGGCATGGTGGCGCCGGACGACAAGACCATCGCCTATCTCGAAGGACGCCCCTTTGCGCCCAAGGGAAAGGAATGGGATAAGGCCGTCGCCTTCTGGCGCGGCGTCGCCAGCGACGAAGGCGCCGCGTTCGACCGCGATGTCAGCCTCGACGCGGCCGCCATCACGCCGATGGTGACCTGGGGCACCAGCCCCGAAGACGCGCTCCCGATCACCGCGCGCATCCCCGAGCCCTCGACCGCGCCCGATGCCGCCAAGAAGGACAGCATGGAGCGCGCGCTCGACTATATGGGCCTGACTCCGGGCACGCCGCTCGAAGAGGTCCCGGTCGATCGTGTCTTCATCGGCTCCTGCACCAACAGCCGCATCGAGGATCTTCGCGCCGCCGCGAAGGTGGCCGAAGGCCGCAAGGCGGTGATCCCCTCGTGGGTCGTCGCCGGCTCCGGCCTGGTGAAGAAGCAAGCCGAGGCAGAAGGGCTGGACAAGATCTTCCGCGCGGCGGGTTTCGAATGGCGCGAACCGGGCTGCTCGATGTGCGTCGGCATGAACGGCGACACAGGCAAGCCCGGCCAGCGCATCGCCTCGACGTCCAACCGCAACTTCATCGGCCGCCAGGGCCCGGGCGTACGCACGCATCTCGTAAGTCCGGCGATGGCCGTGGCGGCCGCCGTATCGGGCCATTTCACCGACGTGCGCAAGCTGCTGGCTTAGGAGGGATGACCATGGAACCCTTTACGACGCTCGACGCGGTCGCGATCCCGATCGACCAGCCCAACCTCGACACCGACCAGATCATCCCGGCGCGCTTTCTCGGCAGGCCACGCGACACCCAGGTCGAGGCGCTTTTCCACGACCTGCGCTATACGCCCGAGCGCCTGCCGCGGCCGGAGTTCGTCACCAACATGCCCGCTTTCGCCGGCGCCCGGATCGTCGTGGCGGAACGCAACTTCGCCTGCGGGTCATCGCGCGAAAATGCCGTCACGGTGATGGTCGACAATGGACTTAAGGCCTTCATCGCACCGAGCTTCGGCGACATCTTCTTCAACAACTGCTTCCAGAACGGCGCACTACCGATCCGGCTGCCTGCCCCGCGCGCGGCCGAACTCCGCGCTGCTCTGCACGCCCATCCCGGCGCCAGGATCAAGATCGACCTTGCCAGTCAAACCGTGGTCGGGCCCGACGGCAAGACGGATCGCTTCGAGATCGATTCCTTTCGCAAGGACTGCCTCCTGAACGGCAAGGACGAAGTCAGCCTGACGCTGGGCTACGAGAAGGAGATCGCGGCCTTCGAGGCCAAACAGCGGCAGGAGATGAGCTGGCTGTAGGACCAGCGAAGCGTGGCCCGACCCTCGGCCGGGCCTCGAACGGCGCTGAAGAATCCTCGCGGGCCGGTCGCCACTCCGGCTGGCCATGTTCAGTTACCTACGCACCGTGAGGTCATGGCCGCTGTCTTCGGATATCCGCTCTTGGGCTTGCCCCCGCTTCCGTGGGCCCTCCCCCGGCTCCCGTGCGTATAGCTGCGTGTCTGCATTCCACGCCGCCGCGAGTGGCGAAGGGCTTACACGGGCGCTGGAAATCTGGCCAGCGTCTGTTTTCAACAGTCGCGCGGAAGGTCAGGCGCCACCGTCGACACCAGGGCCAGCGGAAGCGTCCCGCAAAGCAGGTCGAGGTCGATGCGGCGGTCCAGCAATTCCACGACCCCACCACCCAGCCAATCGTAAAGCGCCATGGTTAGCGGTGCGGCGTCGAGCGTTAAGCTGAGCCCTTTCCAGGCATCGGGCGACAGGCCGAGCCCACCATCGGGCGACAGCTTGCCGAGCATCAGACGCGGGGCAACAACCAGCATCCAGTCCCGCTCGGTGCGCCGCAGAAAGGCAATGGCCGACCGGGCGCCTTCACCCTCAATGCATAGCGGCGTGTAGTCGCCTGCAGCGAAGAGTTCGGGCACCTGCTGGCGCAGAGCGAGCGCGCGCCGGACTAAATGCTGCTTGATCCGCCCATCGCGCCAGGAAGCGGCCAGCCCGGCAAGATCGTCCAGCCTGCTGCCCCGAGCGCACAGATCGAAATCGACTGGCCGGCGATTATCAGGATCGACGAAGCTGAAGTCCCAGAGATCGCAGCCTTGATAGAGGTCGGGCACGCCCGGCACCGTGAATTTCAACAGACACTGTGCCAGGCCGTTGATGGCGCCGGCCGGTGCGATGCGGCGGATGAACTCCACGATCTCGCCCAGCATCTCGGGCAAGGCCGCCTCGGCCACCAGGCGGCGCGTGAAGGTTTGCGCCGCCGCTTCGTACGCGACGTTGATGTCGGCCCAGTCGGACTCGAGCTTGGCTTCACGCAGCGCCTTTTCCTGCCAATGAACCAGACGCTCGGCAAAGGCAGCCCGTCCTGCGACGTCGCCGGGATCAAGGTCGAGCGGCCAGCCGCCCACCACCATCTGCAGCAGCATAGCGATGTCGCCGGCGCTCGGCGCGAACTCGTCCCCGACCTGCGTACGCAGCGCATTGCACGAGGCAAGCCAGCGTGCGAGCAGCGACGTCCATTCCGGCACGCATTCGCTGAGCGTCGCGAGACGGGCGCGGAGATCCTCGCCGCGCTTGTGATCGTGCGTCGCCGTTGCCAGCATCGCCTGCGGAAACGTCGCTTGGCGCGCCGCGACGCGTGCATGGAAGTCGGCCGGCTCGATACCCAGTACCGTCGTATCGAAGCCCACGTCGTTGCGCGAGAGCAGCCGGCCGAAACGATAGAAGCCCGTATCCTCGACGGCCTTGGCGGCAATCGGCGCACTAAGCTGCTGCAGACGCGCCATTGCCCTGTTCCAGAGCCGAATGTCCTCCGGCACTGTTGGGGGCATGCACATGGACGCGATCAACGGGGCGACCGCCCAGCGATCGGTGGCGAGGCAGCTTCGATGCGCGGCTTTGCCGACCTGCGTCAGCAGGGCGGCATCGGTCGGCGCCAAAGCACCGTGTGCGGCATAGGTCCGGTACACCGGCAAATGGATCAAGAACTCGGTCAGCAAGCGACGAAGCGTCGGTCGCGGTACGGTGCGCGCGAGGAGCACCTCAAAGGCAAAAGCACAGGCTTCGAGCTGCGCCGAGAAGCTGCGAGCGACGATCTCGCGCCGCGCCCACCGCTCTTCCACCTCGAAGTCGGCCGGTCGGCCGCTCAGCGTTGCCCAGGCTTCACTCAGTCCGGCGGCCTGGCCGCCATCGTGCTGGAGCGCGCTGACATCGTTCATGAAGTCGTAGCCCGTGGTGCCATCGACGTTCCAGTCCGCCGACAGGGTCTCGTCCTTGAGAAGAATCTTCTCGATCACCAGCCAGGCATTCGGACGATCATGGGCCGCTGCAACCGATTGCAGCCGCATGCGCAGGGTACGGCAGTAACCAGCCGGATCGGTCAGGCCATCGACATGATCGATGCGCAGGCCGTCGACGATGCCCTCGGCAAAAAGACGCAACGGCAGGGCGTGCACCGCCTCGAAGGCGGACGGCTCCTCCATGCGCAGGCAGACGAGTTCGTTGATGTCAAAAAACCGCCGCCAGTTGAGACGATCCCCCGCGACGCGCCAAAAAGCCGGGCGATAATGCTGCCGTGCCAGCAGGGTGCGCAGGTCGGGCTGATCGTCGGCATCGCCTGTCGTCAGGGGATAGAACTGCGCGCGATAGCGCAGCGCCGGCCGGCCCTCCCCGTCCCGCTCGACCTTCAGCTCGCCCGCGGCGATTGCCTCGTCAAGCGACCTGCCCAGGATCGGCAGCAACAGCTTGCCGTCGGCCCACGGCGCATCCCAGTCGATATCGAACCACGAGGCGTAGCGGCTCGCACGACCGTGCAGCAGGACATCGCGCCACCACGGATTGGAGGGATCGGCGGCCATGTGATTGGGCACGATATCGAGGATCAGCCCCAGGCCGGACTGGCGTAGCGAAGCAGCGAAGGACCGCAAGCCTTCCTCGCCACCCAGCTCAGGATTGACCCGTGTCGGATCGACGACGTCGTAGCCGTGGATCGAGCCGGCCCGCGCCGTCGTGAGCGGCGACGCATAGATATGGCTCACTCCAAGTGCTGCGTAGAAGCCGACATGCCTGGCAGCATTGGCGAAGGTGAAGCCGCCATGGAACTGCAGCCGCAGCGTCGCGCGCGGCGTCATGTCCGATGCCGACCAATCAACGCGGCCCGGCGCTTAACCTGCGGCTGGTGCATCAAATCCGCCGCCAGCGGCGCCAGACGCCGTCGCCAGTTCGGATGCTGGTCGATCGTGCCCGGCAGGTTGGGCTGGTCGCTGACACCGAGCAGGTCTTCGACTGGAGCCAACATCAGTGGCGCCGGCGAGGTTGCAACGAAGCCAAGGGCTGCATCGACGGCAGTGTCCGGCGCATCGGGGGGCGGGGCCGTGGTTTCGAACGTGACGCCGGCGCGGCGGAAAGCCTGCCACAGACGGCGACGATCGCGGCGACGCCCTTCCTGCTCGTCCTCCTGAGCCAGGCCAGCTTCTTGGCGAGCCTCGATGTCGGTACCGCGCCACCAGCCGGCCACGGTCGGCAGGTCGTGCGTCGTCGTCATCGACACCGCGTCCGGCCGCCAGCGGGCCGGGGCACGGAAGCCCGAACGCGTGCGCATGAACCACATCACGTCCATGCCGGCAACGCCGGCCTTGCGCAGCCGCGTGCGAAAGCCCGGCGACACCGTGCCGAGATCCTCGCCGATGACGACGGCGCCGTGGCGATGCGATTCGAGCGCCAGCAGCCGCAGCAAGTCGTCGAGAGGATAAGCGAGATAGGCCCCCTGGGCGGGCGGCGCGCCGTCGGGGATCAGCCACAGTCGCTGCAGTCCCATGACATGGTCGATGCGCACGCCGCCGGCATAGCGCATTGCGGCCCGGACCGTTGCGAGAAAGGGCTCGAAGCCACGTGCGGCCAACGCATGCGGAGAGAAGCCGACCAGACCCCAGTTCTGGCCCAGCCGATTGAAGGCGTCCGGCGGCGCACCGATCGCCAGACCCAGCAGGAGATCGGATTGCCGCGACCAGGCATGGCTGCCCTGTGGATCCATGCCGATCGCGAGATCGGCGATCAGGCCAATGCGCATGCCCGCTTCGGTCGCCGCCTTCTGGGCTGCTTCGAAGGATCGTGCGGCGATCCATTGCAGGAAGAGGTGGTAGCGCGCCGAAGCCCTACTCCCTATCGGCTCGTCGGTCGCTTGCACCGGCCAGCTCCGCCAGTTGCTGCACTGTGGCATGGCGGCGCGCCGCTGAGCGTGGAGCGCCTCGAATGTTGCATGGTTCTGGAGCGTTTCGCCGCCGGCCTCGACGAAGCGGATGAAGTCGGCCGCGAGGGGTGTCGCAGCCACAATGTCATGCTCTTCAAAGTCATCAAACAGGCGACGGAACAGCGTGAACTTCGCCGAGCTGGCTGCGCGCCAGTCGATCAAGGCGGCACTCTCGAAATCGTGGGCATCGACACGATGTCGGGCGACGCGTTCCTCGCCGAAAACCACGGCAGGATCGGCCAGCAGGGGATTGAGGAACAACCGACTCGATGGCGAATAGGGGCTGTAGAGGCCGGGATCGGCGGCGAACAGGCTGTGGACGGGGCTGAGCGCGACCGCATCTGCACCCTGCTCTGCCGCGGCCTCGGCCAGCTGTCGTACCGCCCCCGCATCGCCAATGCCGCAATCGCCCTGCCGATGCAGAGCGTAGATCTGAGCGGAGATTCCCCACAGACGACGGCCCTGGCCGCGTTGTTCAAGGGTCAAGCAGCACGGCGGCGCCACCGCCACCGTTATTTCGCGACCAGCAAGCCGCAGGCGGTGGTAACCGACCCGTTCCATCACCGGGCCGACGGTGCGTTGCCCCCGGACGGCGAAGCGCACCGGCATGACCTCACCGGATTCGAGCACCAACTCGCCCATACCATTTGCCGACCTGGCCTTCGCCGGCAGGGCGAGTTTTTCGCCCACGGTCACACTGACGAGCGGTGGAATCGCCTCCTTTGCTCCCTGCAGACGCCTGTGGCTCTCGGCAATTTCCGACGGCGTGGTCGCAGGATAGCCAAGGGAAGCAAGAATGGTGCGCGCGGCGTCGAGATCGATGTGCTGCGCGCCTCCCGCCGCGTCCGTCCAGTCGACGGCCAGACCGGCAGTGCGCGCGAGATCGAACGCCGCTGCGTCGCTCACGATGGACGCTCCAGCAGCGCGACGGTCGATCCTGCCATCAGCGTGCCGCCTCGAATCCCGGCCGCCGCATCGCCGCGCGACTCGAACAGGAGCTCACCCTCAAGGTGCTCGCAGGGCGCATCGTCGCGACCGAGATTGGCGGCGATAACGAGCACGCCCCCGTCGCTCAACCGCCAACGTGCGACGACGGAAGCCGGTCCGTTCGCGACAGCCGCCAACGCACGCGCGCCTCTCAATCGCGGCACGAGCTTGCTCGACCGCAGATCGAGAAGCCGGCGATAGAGAGCGAGTCGGGCCTCGCCATACTTTGGATGAGGCCGGGGGCAACTCTTGTCGAACGTCGGGAGGCTGTTCGGATCGGGAAGTTCGGTCCCCTTATTTGCGCCAAATCCCTGAAAGCCCGCAAATTCCCGCCGCCGTCCCTCGCGAACGGCGTCTGCGAGTTCGGGTTGATGATCGGTGAAGAACAGAAAAGGCGATTCGCTTGCCGTCTCCTCGCCCATGAAGATGAGCGGAATCTGCGGCGCAAGGAGCTGCAGCGCGATGGCGGCTTCCAGAGCATGACGGTCTGCGAGCGTCGTCAATCGCTCGCCGAAGGGTCGATTGCCAATCTGGTCGTGGTTCTGCAGAAAGAGCACGAACGAGGTCGGCGCGAGATCGGCGCTGGGCGTGCCACGCCGCGCTCCCTTGCGATAGGCCGAGACATCGCCTTGGTAGACGAAGCCCTGTTCGAGGGCCCGCGCCAGCCGAGCTGCCGGCCGGTCCGCATAGTCGGCGTAGTACCCGTCGCTCTCGCCGCTCAGCAGGACATGGAGCACATGGTGGGCATCGTCGTTCCATTGCCCATCGAAGTCGCGACGCAGATGATCGGCGACGTTGCCGTCGTGCTCCAGCACAAGGTGAACCTGACGTCCCGGCTCGACCGTCCGTCGCACCGTGGCCGCCATCTCGTCGAGCCAGTCGGACTCGGAAATGGCGTGTACCGCATCGAAGCGCAGGCCATCGAAGCGATATTCCTGCAGCCAATAGAGCGCGTTCTCCGTGAAGAAGCGGCGGACCTCGGGCCGACGGAAATCGATGGCGGCGCCCCAAGGCGTTGCGATGTCGTCGCGAAAGAAACCTGGCGCGTAGGCGGCGAGATAATTTCCGTCGGGGCCGAAGTGGTTGTAGACCACGTCGAGGAACATCATAAGTCCCATCCCGTGGGCCGCGTCGACCAGCGCCTTGAGATCGTCTGGAGAGCCATAGCTACGATCGGGCGCAAATGGCAGAACGCCGTCATAGCCCCAGTTGCGCGTGCCAGGAAAGTCGTTGACCGGCATCAACTCGATCGCCGTCACACCGAGGCGGGCAACCTCCGGCAAGCGCGCCCGGACGCCGGCAAAGCCGCCGAAAGCGCCGGCATGCAGCTCATAGAGGACGGTCTCCTCCCAAGGCCGGCCCTTCCACGCGCGATGTTCCCACGTGTAGGCGCGGGGATCGACGACCAGGCTCGGACCATGCACGTCTTCCGCTTGGGCACGCGCCGCCGGGTCGGGCACGGCAAGACCATTGCCCAGCCGGAAGCGATATTTCGCCCCAGCTCCGCACGGGACGGTCGCCTCGAACCAACCTCCGCCGGTGGCGGTCATAGAGGCTGGAGTCATGCCTTCGATCTCGACGTGAACGTCCTTGGCCGCCGGCGCCCATAGCCGAAAACGTGTAAGGCTGGGCGATAGCAGCGTCGCACCGAAGGGCAGCGCATGGCCGTAGCGGCCGTTCATGATTGCCCGACCGAGCGATCCCGCCGCGCGAGCACCACCACCACACTGCGCGAGGCGACCAGAATTTCGGTCCCTTCCTTGGTCTCCGCGAGATCGCGCTCCGGTGCATCGGGATGCGCGCTGTCCAGGATGATTCGCGCCGGCCAATGCGGTGGCGGCAGATGAAAGCTGTGATCCTCGGCGCTGGAATTGAAGAAAGCCGTAAGCAGCGTCACCGCGTCGTCGCCATTCTGCCGTGCCAGGCGCAGCACGAGCCGGCGCTCTTCCGCATCGTTCCATGAATCGCTGGAAACCAGCTCGCCGGACGCATCGAACCAGGCGATATCGCTCACTCCATCGGCAGGCATCTCCTGACCGTGCAGGAACATCGGTGCCCGCAGGATCGGTTGGCTCTGCCGCAGCGCCGCGAGGCGGGCGACAAAGGCCATCAGCGCCTTGCCGTCCGCCCGTTCGAGAGGCGACCAGTCGATCCAGGAAACATCGTTGTCCTGGCAATAGGCGTTGTTGTTGCCAGCTTGCGTGCGGCCAAATTCGTCGCCGCCCAGCAGCATCGGCGTGCCTTGAGCCACGAAGAGGGTTGCCAGCAAGGCGCGCTGAAGCCGCTGGCGGATGTCGAGGATCGACGGATCGTGGGTGGCGCCTTCGACGCCCCAGTTGGCGGAGTAGTTCTCGCCATGACCATCGTTATTGTCCTCGCCGTTGGCCTCGTTGTGACGCTCGGCGTAGGCCACCGTGTCAGCGAGCGTGAAACCATCATGTGAGGCGACGTAGTTGATCGACGCCCACGGTCGGCGCCACCGCCGGTCGAAGAGATCAGCCGAGCCGGCCAGCCGCGCCGCGAAGTCGGCGCGCTGCCCGGGATCGCCTCGCCAATAACGACGCACCCCGTCGCGAAAACGGTCGTTCCACTCGGCAAAGCCCGGTGGATGGTTGCCGAGCTGATAGCCGCCCGGCCCGATATCCCATGGTTCAGAGATCAGCTTGACCTTCTGCAGCACCGGATCCTGCCGGATCGCATCGAAGAAACCCGATCCCTGGTCGAAGCCGTGCGCTTCGCGCCCCAGCGTAACACCGAGATCGAAGCGAAAGCCGTCGACATGGAAGGACGTTACCCAGTGGCGCAACGAATCCATCACCATCTGCAACACGCGCGGTGTCGAAAGGTTCAGCGTGTTTCCGGTGCCGGTATCGTTGATGCAATGCCGCGGATTGTCGGGGTTGAGGCGATAGTAGCTCGCATTGTCGAGGCCGCGAAAAGAAAGCGTGGGCCCGAGCTCGCTGCCTTCGGCGGTGTGATTGTAGACGACGTCCAGGATCAGCTCGATGCCTGCCGCATGCAATCGACGGACGGCGATACGCAGCTCGTCGGCACTGCCGTCCGAAAGGTAGCGCGGCTCCGGCGCAAAGAAGCCGATACTGTTGTAGCCCCAGTAGTTCCGCAGCCCCTTTTGCAACAGAGAACGGTCCTGCACGAAGGCATGGATCGGCAGGAGCTCGATCGCGGTGACTCCCAGGCGACGCAGATGATCAATGAAGACAGGATCGCCGAGCGCAGCGAAGGTCCCGCGCTGGTTGGGCCGCAGGTCGTGGCGCAGCATGCTGAGGCCGCGAACATGCGCCTCGTAGATCACCGTCTCAGACCATGGCACCGCCGGCGGGCGGTCGTCGCCCCAGGTAAAGCTCTCATCGGCGACGACCGCCTTCATGACCCCCGGTGCGCTGTCGCGTCGATCGAAGGAGAGATCGGCACGCGGAGAGTTGATGCGGTAGCCGTAAAGCGCGTCGGCATTGCGCCATTCGCCGTGCAGCCGTCGCGCATAGGGATCGAGTAGAAGCTTATGCGGATTGAAACGATGCCCGGCCTGCGGTTCGTAGGGACCGTGGGCGCGAAAGCCGTAGATCAGCCCGGCTCGGGCATTAGGAAGGTAGCCGTGCCAGACTTCGTCGGTGCACTCTGGTAGGTCGTAGCGCATGATCTCGCGCCGCCCCGAAGGATCGAACAGGCAGAGTTGCAGGCGCGTGGCATGGGCGGAGAACACCGCGAAGTTGATGCCCAGACCGTCCCACGTCGCCCCCAAGGGCCAGGGTGCGCCGGGAAGCAGTCGATCGGGCCAGGGCGACGACAATGCCATGTTCACGCCTCGGGTCGCAGCATCACCGTCGACAGCGGCGGCAGGGTGAGTTCCAGCGAATAGGGTTGGCCGTGCGCAGCATGACCTGTCGCATGCACGGCGCTGCCGTTACCCAGGTTGCCGCCGCCGTAGAACTGGGAGTCGGTATTGATGGCCTCCTGCCACTCTCCGGCCGAGGGCACACCGACGCGATAGTCGTGACGCGGCACAGGCGTCATGTTGCAGATGACCAGAACGGGAGACGCCCCGCCATCGGCCAGCCTCAGAAAGGCGAACACCGAGTTGGCGCGATCATCACCGATCAACCAGGCAAATCCCGACGCCTCGGCGTCGCGCCGATGCATTGCGGGACAATCGACGTAGAGGCGGTTCAAGTCCCGTACGAGCCGTTGAACGCCGGCATGTGCCGGGTCGTCGACAAGTCCCCAGGGTATCTCGGCATCGTGGTTCCACTCCTGGCGCTGGCCGATCTCGCACCCCATGAAAAGCAGCTTCTTGCCCGGATGAGCCCACATGAAGCCGAGATAGGCCCGTAGATTGGCGAGACGCTGCCAGTCGTCCCCCGGCATCTTGCCCAACAGCGACCCTTTCCCGTGCACGACCTCGTCGTGCGAGATCGGCAGAACGAACTTTTCGGAAAAGGCGTAGAGCAGGCCGAAGGTGATGTCGTCGTGATGATAGGCGCGATGGACGGGCTCGTGCTCGATGTAGCGCAACGTGTCGTGCATCCAGCCCATATTCCATTTGAAGCTGAAGCCGAGACCGTCCGGCAGTGCCCCCGTCACGCCGGGCCAGGCCGTCGACTCCTCGGCAATCATCAGGGTGCCAGGATGGCGTTCGGCAACGACGGCATTGAGGTGTCGCAGAAAGCCGATCGCCTCGAAGTTCTCTCGACCGCCCTGCGCGTTGGGTATCCAGGCGTCGTGCGACCGACTGTAGTCCCGGTAAAGCATGGACGCGACGGCATCGACGCGCAGTCCATCGACATGGAAATGTTCGAGCCAGTGCAATGCGCTGGCGATCAGGAAACCCTGCACCTCGCGCCGGCCGAAATTATAGATGTAGGTGTTCCAGTCTTGATGAAAGCCTTCGCGCGGATCGAGATGCTCGTAAAGCGCCGTGCCGTCGAAGCGAGCAAGGCCGTGGCTGTCGGTCGGAAAATGCGCCGGCACCCAGTCGAGGATGACACCGATACCCATGCGGTGTGCGGCATCGACGAAGCGGGCGAATGATTCCGGCGAGCCGTAGCGCGCTGTCGGTGCGAACAGCCCAAGGGGCTGATAGCCCCACGATCCACCGAATGGATGTTCGGTGACCGGCAGCAGTTCGACATGGGTAAAGCCCATGTCGGAGACGTACGGCAACAGCTTATCGACGAGAAAGTCCCATAGGGACCGTTCCGACACCGTATCGTGCATCCACGAACCGGCGTGGACCTCGTAGATCGAGATCGGCGCATGCTCGTCTTGCCGCGTGGCACGGGCTTTCATCCAAGCATGGTCTTGCCACGGAAACGCCTTGGGCGATGCCACGATCGAGGCGGTACTGGGCGCTGCTTCGGCCTGCTTGGCGACCGGGTCCGCCTTGTCCGGCACGTGTCGGCCGTCAGGCCCCATAATGTCGAACTTGTACCGAACGCCGGCCTCAAGCCGAGGGACGAAGAGTTCCCAGATGCCCGAGGGATAGCGCAGCCTCAGCGGATGGCGCCGGCGATCCCAGCCGTTGAAGTCGCCGATGACTGCTACCCTTTCGGCATTGGGCGCCCAGACGGCAAAGCGCACCCCCGGCACACCGTCAAGTACGACCACATTGGCGCCCAGCGCCGACGCAAGCTCGAAATGGCGACCTTCGTTGAAGAGATGCAGATCGAGTTCGCCGAGCGCAGGGCCAAAGGCATAGGGATCCTCGGTCTCCTGGACGCCGCCCGGCCACTCGATCCGCAAGAGATAGGATCCGCGGTCCGTCAGTACCCCCTCGAACAAGCCGTCGACGCAGCCGCGCCGCAGATGGCCGATCGGACGATGCCCGGCCCGGGCCAACGCTTCGACACTTCTGGCTCCCGGCAAGAACACCCGCAGGACCCGCACACCGCCCTCGTCGTGCGCGCCGAGCACTTGGAACGGATCGCGGTGCCGTCCGGCCGCGAGGGCTTCCGCGTCGCCACGGCCCAGCGCCGCAAAGGTTGATGCGGCACTCATGTCGACTCCCTGAGAAGACGTGCGGCGATGCGCGAAAGGCCGTTCAAGGGAATGGGTATCCAGGTTGGCCGATTGGCCGCTTCATAGGAGATTTCGTAGGCAGCCTTCTCGATCATGAAGAAATCGAGCAGCGAACTTCGATCGAGCCCGGGCAGCTCAGCCGTGCTCTCGCGCCACGCAGCCAGGAAGGCACGCTGCGCGCCCTGACGCAACCGTGTCACCAGCCGTAACCGACGGGCGGGCGGCACGCGGCTGGCCATGATATTCGATGAATCCAGCGTCGAGGCCGCCGCATAGTCGATCGAGCGAAGCAATCCCGCGACGTCGCGGATGGGGCTGCCCTTTCGCCGACGCTCCTCCAGCGGCCGGGCCGGCTCACCTTCAAAGTCGATGATGTAGGCATCGCCAGTCGCAACCAGAACCTGACCGAGATGAAAGTCGCCGTGAATGCGCGTCATCAACGAGCCGATGCCACTCTCGCCGAGCTGGCGGAGCGTCGCCAGCAAAGTATCCCGCGTTTGCGTCAATCGATTCGCGTCCGTTTGCGCCTGCTCGCTTTCCCAATCGCTCCGGTCGGCCACGCAATCGAGAGCGCGTGCAACGAGCCCGGTCGCGCGATCGATCCAGACGTCGACATCGGCGGCCGTCGCCAGGCGGGGCGAGAAGGCTTCATTGTCGGTCGGCTGCGCCAGCACGGCATGCATGACACCGAGCTGCCTGCCGATGGTAGCGGCGAAGGCGATGTAGTCTTCGATGTTGTCGTCACGCGCCTCGGTCGTGGCTTCGCGATTGGCGAGGTCGTCGAGCGCGCGGTTGAACTGGTGGATGGTCCATGCCCAGGCATCGCCCTGATTGCGAACGAAGGCCTGCGCCACCGCCAGCGCGTGGCGCCTGCCGTCGGGATCGATACGCGCCACCTCGCCGAGCAACGCCGGCACGTTGGCGAAGTTCTGGGCCGTCAGATAACGACCCATTTCCGCCTCCGGATGCTCACCGGGCTGGATGCGACGGAAGATCTTCAGCATCACGGCATCGTTGATCGTGAGGGAGCTGTTCGACTGCTCGGCCGTCAGCCATTGCAGCGGCGCGTCCGAGGGCTGATCGAGAAGTGCGGCCGACTCCGGCGGGCTCTCGAATACGACCGTACCCTCAGCAGTTTCCAGGCGGGCGTTGGTGCGCAAGCCCTTGAGCATGCCGCGCGCGAACTCGGGGAGCGAGAAGGCATCCGTCAACAGCCCGACCCGACGGCCGCGGCGCACGCGCGCGAGCGCAAGCTGCTGCGGGAGGGCCGTCGATTGTTCGTCTTCCCAACTTATACCCAGCGGCAGCAACCAACGGCTCGTCGCGTCTCCCGCTGTGACCTCGATCTCGCCGAGTAGCATTTCGCGGCCTTCGTCCGGCAAGCCGGTGATATAGGCCATCTGCGCTTTCTGCAGCACCTTGTCCTTGACCCCGAACCAGCGACGCTTCGGCAGGTAGGCCGGCAAGACCTCACGCTCGATGTCGGCAGTCCCGGCCTGCACGCCTTCCGCAAGACCGCGCCGCAACACAATGGTCACGTACTCCGGCATCGGCTCGGGGGCCGGCGTATGCCACGAAGGCGCCTTGCTCTCTTCCGTCAGGATGAACCAGTAGAAGCCGTAAGGCGGCAGGGTAAGCAGGTAGGTGAGCTGGCCGACTGGTGGAAAGAGCGACCCGCCGCTCAGTTCGACCGGGACCCGGCCCTGGAACTCCGAAAGGTCGAGTTCGACGGCCTGCGGCGAGCGCGCCACGTTCGCCACGCACAGGATGACCTCGCCGTCGAACTCGCGCAGATAAGCCAGCACCCTGCGATTCTTGGGATAGAGGAACCGCAGGCTGCCGCGACTGAAGGCGGCGTGGCTGCGACGCACGGCGATCATGCGCCGCATCCAGTGCAGCAGAGAATGCGCGTCGCGCGTCTGCGCCTCGACATTGACGATCTCATAGCCGTAGAGCGCGTCCATGATCGTCGGCAGCGCAAGCGCGGCGGGATCGGCGCGCGAGAAGCCACCGTTGCGATCCGGCGACCATTGCATCGGCGTGCGTACCCCGTCGCGGTCGCCCAGCCGGATATTGTCGCCCATGCCGATCTCGTCGCCGTAGTAGATGACGGGAGCGCCCGGCATGGAAAAAAGCAGGCAGTTCATCAGCTCGACACGGCGCCTATCGCGTTCGAGCAGCGGCGCCAACCGCCGGCGAATGCCGAGATTGAGGCGGGCCCGGCGGTCGGTCGCGTACGTCTCCCAGAGATAGTCCCGTTCCGAATCAGTCACCATCTCCAGCGTCAGCTCGTCATGGTTACGCAGGAAGATTGCCCACTGGCATTGGTCGGGGATCTGCGGTGTCTGCCGCATGATATCGGTGATGGGAAACCGATCCTCTCGCGCCAGCGCCATGTACATGCGCGGCATCAAGGGAAAGTGGAAGGCCATATGGCATTCGTCGCCCTGACCGAAATACTCCTTGGTGTCTTCCGGCCATTGATTGGCTTCCGCCAGTAGCATGCGGCCGGGATAGGCAGCATCGATTTCGGCCCGGATTCGCTTTAGCACTTCATGCGTCTCGGGTAGGTTTTCGTTACTGGTGCCTTCGCGTTCGACGAGATAGGGAACCGCATCCAGCCGAAGACCGTCGATGCCAAGATCGAGCCAGAAGTGCATGACACCCAGCACAGCTTCCAGGACCGCCGGATTGTCGAAATTGAGATCTGGCTGGTGAGCATAGAAGCGGTGCCAATAGTAGGCCTTCGCCTCCGGATCCCAGCTCCAGTTGGAACGCTGCGTATCGAGGAAGATGATCCTCGTGCCGGCGTACTTCTGGTCGTTGTCCGACCATACATAGAAGTCTCGCTCCGGCGATCCCGGGGGTGCGAAACGAGCGCGCTGAAACCAAGGGTGGAGATCGGATGTGTGATTGATCACCAGCTCGGTAATGATACGTATGCCGAGGCGATGCGCCTCGTCGATCAAACGCTTGACGTCTTCGAGTGTGCCGTATTCAGGATGGACCGCGGTGTATTCGGCGATGTCGTAGCCGTCGTCGCGGCGTGGTGAAGGATAGAAGGGCAGCAACCAGATCGTATTGATGCCGAGGCGCGCCAAGTAAGGCAGCTGGGAGATGAGCCCGGGAAAGTCGCCAATGCCATCGTCGTTGGAATCGTAGAACGACTTCACGTGGAGCTGGTAGATGACGGCATCCTTGTACCACTGCAGATCAATCGCGACTGGATCGACAAGATCGGCAACGGGCGCGTTCATGGCAGGTCCTCCGGCGCAAGCCGCCATAGCGCGAACGGCAGGACATCTGGATCGAGGCGCAGATTCTGGATTTTGCCCCGCCACACCGTAGTCCCGCCCCTCACCAGATCTTCGACGCTCAAGGCGCCGTCATCCGGAAAGCCCCACTCCCACAGCGGAATCTCGAAGGCGGCCTGCTGTGGCTTGTGTGGATCGAGCGAGACGGCAATCAAGACCAGTTCGCGACTGCCGGGCTGACGCTTGCCGTAGACCAGAACCTGGTCGTTGAAGGCGTTGTAGAAGGTGACGCCACGGTGACTCTGCAGGGCCGGGTACATCCTGCGAAGGCGATTAAGCAGCGTGATCTCGGGCACGATGTTGCCCGGCGCGCCGAAGTTTCGCCGTCGCAATTCGTACTTCTCCGAGTCGAGATACTCTTCACGGCCAGGCAGCGCAGCTGCTTCGCAGATCTCGAACCCCGAATAGACCCCCCATAGTCCGGACAGAGTGGCTGCAAGGCAGGCTCGGATCAGGAAGCCCGGACGCCCCGAGCTCTGGAGAAAGGTCGGATTGATGTCCGGTGTGTTGACGAAGAAGTGCGGGCGAAAGAAGTCGACGACTTCGGTCCTCGTGAGTTCGTTCAGGTAATCCCTGATCTCGGCCTTGGTGTTGCGCCAGGTGAAGTAAGTGTAGGACTGCGAGAACCCGACCTTGGCCAGCCGATACATCATCTTGGGCCGCGTGAAGGCTTCGGAAAGGAAGATCACGTCGGGGTAGTGGCTGCGGATATCGTCGATCATCCACTGCCAGAACGGCAATGGTTTGGTGTGTGGATTGTCGACGCGGAAGAGCCGAACGCCCTCACCTACCCAGTGCTGCACGACATCCCGCAACGCCAGCCACAGATCGGGAATCGCGGCGTCGCCATAGAAGTCGACATTGACGATATCCTCGTATTTCTTCGGAGGATTCTCGGCGTACTTGATGGTCCCGTCCGGCCGGCGCCGGAACCACTGCGGATGGTCGCGCAGCCAGGGATGATCGAGCGAACATTGAATGGCGAAATCGAGAGCGATCTCGAGCCCATGCTCGCGGGCGGCGGCGACCAGCCGGCGAAAGTCGGCGGCAGATCCCAGCTCCGAATGGAGAGCGTCGTGGCCGCCGTCCTCGCCACCAATGGCATAGGGGCTGCCGGGATCCCCGGGCAACGCCGTCAGGCTGTTGTTGCGCCCCTTGCGATTGGCCTTGCCGATGGGATGGATGGGCGGAAAGTACAATACATCGAACCCCATCGCCTGGATGCGCGGCAGGGCAGCGATAACGTCGTCGAATGTCCCATGCCGGCCGGCATCGCCGAGCGAACGCGGGAAGAGTTCGTACCAGGCGGCGAATTCTGCCTGCGGCCGTTCGACCTCAACCGCAAAGGCGCCGGTACGCGCCGGCAGATGGCGCTCGGCGAGCACAGCCACCAAGGCACGTGCCGCTTTGGACGTGAGTTCGGCTACCGCCGCGGCACGGGCCGGATTGGCCGCAGCAGCGATCAGTCTCTCGATTTCCGGCTTCGCCGGCAGCGCTCGCAGGTGCAGTACCGCCTCTTCGAGTTCGACGGAGATGTCGACACCGGCGAGGTGCTTGACCTCCAGCGCGTGGCAGAGCGAGCCGTATTCATCGCGCCACGCTTGAACGACGAACGAATGGCGACCGATGCGACGCGGCATGACTGCAGCCCGCCAGCGATCGTTACCCAGCGGAAGCATCGGTACAACGTCTTCGCCATCGTCGTCGCCGGCAGACCAGATGACTTCGGCGGCTAAAACATCGTGCCCGTCGGCGAAGATATCGGCCTCGACCTCAATCGGGCGTCCCACAATGGCCTTGGCCGGGAAAGGACCACCCGCCACGCTGGGCCTGACCTGCTCGATGGCAACAGGCGAGCGCCGCGCGGCCGCCCTTGCCGAACGCCGGTCGGCCTGCTTGCTGCTCTCTCGACTTTCAACGACGGGCTGCCGGGCGGAAACGTCCATCAATCGAATCTCCCCCGGCTGCAAAACCTGGCGCGACAGATCGCTGTCGCCGCCCATGGCGACGCCCGCTTCGGCGGGCAATGCGTGAAGATCGAGCGGCAGGGCGTGTGAACGGTCCAGGTCCGTATTGACGGCGACGGCAACACCGGCGGCGGCGGAACGTACATCGGCCGAATCGACCCGAAGCAGAACGGTGACCGGCTGTCCGAGCAACGTGAGGCTGCGCAATTCGCCGCTTAATTTTCTGTGCGCAAGCGCATCCACGATCTGAACGGCCTGACCGATGTCGGCCGGACCTTGAAGTATGGGCCCGGGCACGAACAGTCCGTCGGTCGTCGCTGCCGCAAGCAGCAAGTGCCGATGGGACAATCTGGCATCGGGCGTATCGCGGGCATATGGCTCACCAACAGCCCCCAAGACCGGCGCGACGCGTTTCAACGCCCGGTGTTCCTCGACGTACCAAGGCGACTTGCCGTCCCACCAGCAGGTGGAGGCGAAGACGGCGGCAATGCCCGAGCCTTTCAGTTCGTCAAGACGGGGCCAATCGAGGCCCGGCGTCCATGCCCAGTTGGAAGCGTCGGGTGCCGCGCGGCAAATCGCTGAGACGAGCGGACCGAGCACGTCCGACGGAAGGCCGGCCAACCCGAGGAGGCGAAAGCCATGCGCGCCGCCCGCTGCGAGCTCGGCAGCCAGGTCCGCCCACCACGCGCAAGCGTTCTGTCCGGCGCCGGGGCGCAACGTTGCAGCCTTGATCTCGCTCCGCGTCAGGCGCGGATCCAGCGGATTGAGATTGGGCGGGCGCTCATAGATGTCCCGAAGCTTCAGTGCCGACCGGCCGCCGATACCGATCCGGTCAAGCACCAGGTCGACCATCAGCTCCAGGCCGGAGCGGTCGCAAACCTCGCGGAAGTACGGGAGAACCTGGGAGGGCTTTTGCCCATGCTTCAAGCCCTGGAAGACCTGATCGTGGTCGACCACCAGCGTAGGACTGTCGATATCGGCCACCTCGAACAGTGGCCCGAGGCTTACATGCGAGAAGCCCAGCCGGGCTGCCCGTTCAGCAAAACCCGCGAATGCCTGCAGCTCGGCAAGCTGCCTGAAATCTATGTGACAAACCTTTGTCGCGCGCCCGTCACCGCGCGGGGGCGACGAGACAGGAATCGGCACGACATGAGTCATGCCTTCTTTAACACTTGAAGGCCAACGATGTTCCCCCGGATCAGTACGATTGCCGCGCGAAACGTAGCCAGAGGCGGCAGGTTCCTTGCTCCCGGATCAATTAGAAGCCCGATTTTCGACATTGAACTCTATCGACATGGTAGAGTTCGCCTTCTGTTCGCGACGCTCGAATGCGAGATGTCTCTACAGCTCGAACTCTGCCCTTCATTTCCACAGCATGGGCTGCCCTGTGGCAGACTTTCTAGTGGACCAGATCGGGGCGACAAACTTCCTCCAGCCAGACTCTGCAATGCCTGCCATCCATGTGTCCGGCCCACTCGTCATGGTCTACGCTGAAGCCCGCGCGCCGAAGAAGCTCCACGGCCGAACTGTCCTCCGGCCGCACAAGATTCTCGAGACGGCGGAAATCGACCAGCATCTTGTCGGCAACGACCTTAATCGCCTCGACGACTGCGCTCCGCTCGTCCTCCTCCGGTCCCAGCACGACCAGCCAGATGTGACCTGTATCCGGCATCCCCGGGATCGGCACTGCGCCCATGAAGGCCAGCGGACGATTGGACAGGTCGGTCGCAGTCCACGCATGGCTGCTGAGGACGCAAACTTCGAGAAGAGTTTCGAGCACGCTCTCCAACTCTTCGTCCCGTTGCTCAGGCCAAGTCTCTGCCGTGGTTGCAAGGTCAGCGGCAGTCATGGGGCGGACGGTACAATGCATCAAAGCTCCTCAACTGATCCGTCTTTCTGATCGGATCAACACGACGATGAATGCGGCGACGTGCGTTCTCGTCGCCGTCACGAATGGAGGCCCACCGAGGTCACCCCTTCTGGACGACTGCCTTGCCACCTGCCTGGCGGTTCCCCACCGACCAATCTTCAATCTCAATGAGCCAACCGGAGATAGGTTGCGCGTGTCCGCGCAGCTTGACGCGATTCCGACGGAACACAGCGCAGGCCCCGCCCGTTGTTGGGCGTCGTCAGCAATTTCCGGAGATTCCGATGCGACTCCTGCTTGTCATCACAACGCTCGCCGCTGCCACCGCCCTCGCCGCTCCCGCCTTCGTGCTTGCTCAGGGCACACCCCAGACCGTCCAGCTCGCGAAACTCGACGTGATCAAGGTCGCGACCGGATACCGCGCCAGCAAGGTGATCGGTACCTCGGTCGTCAACGATGCCAACGACACGGTTGGCAAGATCGACGACATCATCATCGGCCAGGACGGCAAGGCACCCTTCGTCGTGCTGTCGGTCGGCGGCTTCCTCGGCGTAGGCGATAGACTCGTCGTACTGCCCTATGACCAACTGCGGACGACAGGCGGCAAGGTCGTGTTACCTGGCGCCACCAAGGATGCACTGAAGGCGCTTCCAGAATTCAAGTACGCCTCGCGCTGACGATGGGCGCGCTAGCGGAAGAACTCGTTCATCCGACGTTTCTCGGCTTTCCGGTCATCGCCGCGCGGCTCTTGTTCGCGGCGATCCTGGGAGCAGCGATCGGATTCGAACGTGAATGGCGACAGCGGCCCGCCGGGCTGCGCACCCACATCCTTATCTGCGTAGCGGCCGCAACGTTCGGCGTGCTCACGATCGAAATCGTGCACACCTCGGTTTTTGCTCGCGAAGCGGTCGTGGTCGATCCGATCCGCGCCGTCGAAGCGGTAACAGCGGGCGTAGCTTTCCTCGCAGCTGGCACCATTCTCTTCGCGCGCGGCGAGGTTCAAGGGCTAACGACCGGCGCGGGCATGTGGCTGGCCGGTGCAGTCGGCCTTTCCAGCGGGCTGGGTCTTTGGCAGATCGCAGGCCTCGGGACGCTCCTGATTCTGATCGTGACAGGTCTGATGCACACTTTCGAGGTCCGTATGGGCATCGCCGCAGACAAGAAAGATGATGCAAGCCGCGATCGATCACGCGCCATCGAAAGGCCGACGGAGTAGTACGGCGTGGCTTATAAAAGGTTCGCGTGGAGTATTTAGGAGCCACGCCAGTCCGGTGCCACTGTGAGGCGGCCTCCATCAAGGCCTAGTGAACAAAGAATGCCGAATGCTCGGGCTCAAGCGGAGTCGAGGTCTGGTCCCATCCAGTGATCGGCGGAGCGGAACGAAGTCGAGCGCGCCGCCCCTCCGGTTACCTTTAGCGTATTGCGAAGCTCTCCAATTTCTTGCCCTGCTTGAGGGCTGCCGCCAACCATCTCGGTTTGTTACCCCGCCCGGCCCAGGTCTCCAGGCGGTTCTTGGGGTTGCGATACAAAGCGGGCAACTTCTTTCCCTTCAGCGCGTGCGGACCACGTGCACTCCTACCATTTGGCCCTGGCCGAGAGTCGACTTGCCTCAATGCAGCAATCAGATTTCGCCTCTCTTGCGCTGCATGAAGTTCTATCGCCGCTTCAATCTCCGCCCTCGTCTTGACCAATTCTTCAAAGGACATCGATCGAATATTCTTCATATCTAAGCTACCTCGCGCCGTTGCCGAGCCTGTGGTGTGCAACTTTACACTTTTAGATGAACAAGTAGCCGAGATGAGTCAATTGCGCAAAGGGGTAGGCGATTTCTTATAAGCCATACCATCATTCTTACTAGTCGGCGCATTCGGTACTGGGCAGGCCATTATCCTTTTCACATTCCAAGATTAGTACCTATGCAACTATCTACCGTGTGACTTTCAGCCGAAAGTTCCGTAACTGTCCGCAATCGCAACCCGCGCCTCGACAGGAAACTCGCTTGCGAAGAAAAGCTCGATCGAATCACTTTCAAGAAGCCCGTTCGCTTCCAGCAGTCGCGCACCAAGTGCGGCAATTATTGGCCACAGTCGATTGACGAGCTGGGCAGAGGCTCGCCGCCCTTCGACCATACGTGACGCCGCTGCGCATTCGGCCGCCAGCTTGTCTTGATCGTGATCGAGTATACGGACCGCCAACCAGGCTTTCCGCTGATCGTCTGCTGATCGCAGACGCCCAATGCCATTGTAGAGAGACCAGCCGGCAGGATCTGCGCGCCTCTGCGCAAGCTCGCCGGCCAGCAACACCAGCAGATCCCGCCGCCATTCGTCGGGCGAGAAGCCAGTCTCAAAAATGGCACCGCCCTGCCATGTGCGCAGATCGATCTCTACGCGCCTGAGGCGCAACCCGAACAACACTCCCAGAACAGCATGAGCTGCCTCGTGAACCGCGAGCGGCCAGCAGCGATGGGACTCTATTCCTGCCGGGTTTGGCATTTCCGCCTTCGATGCTGTCGTTCCGATTCTGAGTGCGGCGACGGAACATCGGCCGATTCTCGGGTTCTGGAGATTTCCTGTCCTGAAGCCCTTAGTCGCGTGTCCGACCGGCGAAGGGAACAGGCATAGCTGCCCCCACGACCGAGGACAATCAACGTCGGTGCTTCGTCGAGGAACATGCCGGGAACCGCGGCCCCCGATTGCTGGTGAAACGAATGGCCCGCGACGTTGTCACGAACGCAGCCCCTTTTGATCAGGCTGCAAACAACGGCAACCGCTTCATCGAAATCCGCCGGGCACGGGCAGGAGCAACTCCAAGGCCACGCAATATACTGACCGTCACCGCAGCGGCATGCTGTCTGTGAGTACGGCCAAGAGCGATCCGACGCATGCCTTCCATGGTGGTACCAATAATCAAGTCCAGAGCCGCAGCTTCACTGGCGACGGAAAACTCCTTCTGTCTCAGGCCGCGGCGAAGCTCGATCTGGACAAAGCTCGCGATGGTCTTGCGGAAAGTCGGGTCCACAGATGCGACATCCAGGACGAGGAGCGCCCAGGCGGGGCTACCCTGGGCGAGATCGAGGTATCGACGACAGCCGGCCGCCATCTGCTCGGCACCTGACGCGAGAGCGGCGCGCGCAGGCTTGCTGCGCTCGCGGATGGTCTGCGCGATCGACAGGGCGACGGCCTGCACGATGTCCGCCTTCGTCGCGAAATGATTGTACACGGTGCCCTTCGTCATCCCTGCCACGACTGCAATTTGCTGCAACGTCGTGTCGGCCACGCCGTGTCGGGAAAAGGCCGCGATGGCAGCGGCGACAAGCTGGCGCCGGGTACGTTCCCTCTTGGGAAGGCGCCACGGCTCGTCACGCGTTTGCAGGATATCGGGTAGGGGTTTCATAATTACACTTGCCGTTCAAATTTGGATGGTCGATACAATAATGAATCCCATACACCTTGGCGACTTAGGGACAGCATGGCCGACCACACTTCCGGACCGAGACGCCGCCAGCTCCTGAAAGGCGTAGCGTCGGCCTCTCTTTTCGCCAACGTGATGTTCGGATCAGCGCGCGCCAGGACGGCGCAACGTGAGCCCAACGTTCTTTTCGTCTTCACCGATCAGGAGCGCTACCACGCGCACTGGCCTGCGGGCCTCTCGCTACCGGGACACGAGCGGATGGAACGCACCGGCGTTACCTTCACAAATCATCAGTGCCCGGCGACGATGTGCACGTCGTCGCGCTCGGTCATGCTTACGGGCCTGCAGACAGCCGACAATGGCATGTACGAGAATCTCGACGTGCCTTGGATGCAAAGCCTTTCCTTCAAGCACCCCACCATCGGCCACATGCTACGCAGGGCCGGCTACTACACCGCTTACAAGGGAAAATGGCATCTCTCCCGCGAATTCGACACCCGCGCGGCCGAGCGGTTCATGACTCCCGACATGGAGAAGTATGGCTTCGCCGACAACTTCCCCCTGGAGATCTGATCGGCCATACGCTGGGCGGATACAGCTTTGATCACTTGACTGCCGGCAGCGCCATCAACTGGCTGCGCACCAAGGGCCGCCCGCTCAGCGACGATGGAAAGCCCTGGTCCATGTTCGTGAGTTTCGTCAATCCGCACGACATCATGTATTTCAACACCGATGCACCGGGCGAGGCGGTGCAGGACACCGGCAAGATGCGCCTGCATGCCGCGCGAGCCCCCGAGCATGCGCTCTACAAAGCGACGTGGGACGTTCCGGTTCCCGAAAGCCTGCGTCAGCCGTTCGATGCGCCTGGCCGGCCGAAGGCGCATCGTGAGTTCGACCGCGTCTGGGACTATATCCTGGGCAACGTCCCGCTGGAGGATGCACGCTGGAAGCGCTTCAACGACTACTACATCAACTGCATTCGCAACGTAGATCGGTCGATCGAGGCATTGCTCGGCGAACTCGAGGCACTGGGCCTTTCCCGGAATACAATCGTAGTCTTTACCGCCGACCATGGCGAAATGGCGGGTGCCCACGGGCTGCGCGGCAAGGGTCCTTTTGCCTACCAGCAGACCAACCACCTGCCGCTTTACGTCGTCCATCCGGATGGAGCCGGCGGCCAACAGTGCAAGTCGCTGACCAGCCACATCGACTTGGTGCCCACCCTGCTGGCCATGGCCGGCGTGCAGGCGGATCGCGTTGCCGAACTCGCCGGGCGCGAATTGCCCGGCAAGGATCTCTCGCCGCTTCTCCACAATCCGGCCAGCCAGCCGATCGAGGCGGCGCGCCCGGCTACGCTTTTTACCTACAGCGGTCTGGCCAGCAACGATGCGGCTGTCTTCGACTTCGCTGCCAAAGCCGTCATGGCGGGCAAGGATCCCAAGGAGGAGGCGAAGAAGCAGGGCTTCCGTCCGGATCTCAAGAAGCGCGGCCACGTACGCTCGGCCTTCGACGGCCGTTATCGCTTCACGCGCTACTTCGCCCCTGTCGACCACAACAACCCGACCACGCTGGACGAGCTCTTCAAATGGAACGACGTGGAGCTCTACGACCTGCAGAGCGATCCGGGCGAGATGGCCAACCTTGCCAATGATCGCACCGGGAACGCTGCGGTGCTGACAGCCATGAACCGCAAGCTGGAAGACGCGATCAAGGCCGAGATTGGCAAGGACGACGGCCGCGAGCTGCCCGACATCGCAGGGATAGATTGGGGGGTCGACAGGGTGGATCTATAGTATCGACCGCAAACTCGGGATGCCGGCGACGCGCATCGGCGATCTTGGACAGTTTTCGTTGCCTTGATTAGTTTCTGCGCATGAAGTCGAAGCTCAAATTTTTCGCGCTGACCGCCTATGGGCGCTTCCGGGCCTGGCGCCGGGAGCCGGTGCGCTTCCGCGGCGCCTTTGCCTCTTACGAGGCGGCGATGCGCAATGTCCGCAACGGCATGCCGGCTGGATATGACCACGACGCCGTGACCGACGTTTCGCGCGAATTCATGCAGCAGATTGCACTCTGGGACTACCCGATTGTGTACTGGCTCCAACGCTTGCAGCCAACCGCCCTGATAGATGCGGGCGGCCATGTCGGCGTTAAGTACCGTGCTTTCCAGCCCTTTCTCGATCTCGATCGCACCGACTGGATCGTGTACGACCTGCCGGCTCAGGTACGTGCCGGGCGGGCACAGAGGAAGCCGCACGACAACACGCTCTCCTTTGTCGATCGGATCGAGGACGCGCCTGCTGCCGAAGCCCTTCTTGCCTCTGGCCTACTCCCCTACCTGCAGGAACCATTCACCGATCTCGTTCGTCGTTTGCAGGCTCCACCGCGCCACATCCTGTTGAACAAGGTCGTGACGCGGGACGGACCTACGATCGTAACGCTGGAGAATTTCGGCGTCGCCGAAGTGCCCTACCAGATTCGGAACGTGAAGGAGATTCCCGATGCGCTCGCGACCCTCGGCTACGAGATCGTGGACTCGTGGGTGATCGAGCAGCTTGCACATCGTATCCAGACTCATCCGGAGCTCGGCCGCTGCACCTATCGCGGCTATGTCGCACGCCGGTGCGACTAACCGGGAACTCTCAATCGATTGTTCCGGCTCGGGCTGGGGACATCGATGTTGCCGAGACATCAACTGTCCCTTGGCTGGCTGGACAACCTATTGAAGGCTCGCCTGCTAGCGCTCCCGGAAAGCTCGGTTCATCTGATCGGTGAATGGCTTTACCAGATAGGATGCCGCGGTCCTCTCCTCAGTTGAGATAAAGACATCGGCGGGCATACCCGGCACCAGCCGCATGCCGTTCAACTGCCCGAGCGCGTCGTGATGCAGCTCAACTTCAGCGACATAGTATTCCTGGTTCGTTGCAGGATCGCGGGCCGACGCGGGTGAAACCATGACCACCGTCGCCCTCACCTCCGGCGTCGTGTTTCGGTCAAATGCCGTGAGCCGAATACGAGCCTGCTGGCCTTGCCGCACCTGGTCGATGCTCGCCGGGGGGATCTTGGCCTCGAACTTGAGTTCTGCATTCTCCGGCACGATCGTGGCGATCTTCGCCGCCGGCGTGACAACGCCGCCCACGGTATGGATGAACAACTCGTTGATGTAACCGGCAACCGGCGCCCGCATCTCGGTCCGCGACAGGCGGTCCTCGATCGCAAGCTTGCGTTCGTTGAGCTCCGAAATCCGCGCATCGACGGTGCGCAACTCTCGTTGAGCCTCGGTGCTGGCATTCTGGTCGATCGCGATGACCTGCAGCCTGATCTCGCTCATGCGCACCTTGGCCCGGGCGATTCCCGCCTCGACGTCGCCGATCTCTCCCGATATCCGCGCCCGATCACGATGGGCCGAGTAGACTCGCGTGTCACCCACACGAAGCCCGACATCCTCGTGCTCGATGTCGGCTTACCTGGCGGCGGATTGAATGCCCTTGAGGTGATCGCCTCCAGTTCTCCCGAGACGAAGGTGCTGATGTTGACCATTTCGGTCGACAGGCCCGACGTCCTCAAAGCGATGCGGCTGGGCGCGCGAGGCTATGTCATCAAGGGAGCGAGTGGCCCGGAAATCATACAGGCCATGCGCTCCATTCACAGGGGTGAGCGGCATATCACACCATCGGTCGGCGCCATGCTGTTGTCTGACATCGACCACAGCATGACGAAGACCAAAGGCCAGATGATCGAAAAACTCAATCATCGCGAAGGCGAAATTCTTACGTTGGTGGCGCAGGGCCTCAGCAACAAGGAAATCGGCGCCCGGCTTTGCTTGAGCGACAAGACTGTCAGGCACTACATGACCAACGTCTTTCAGAAGCTGAATGTCCGCAACAGAGTGGAAGCAGCTATGGTCGCCAGTAGATCCGGGCCAGGCCAGCTTCGTCGTGGCTCCGCAGACTTCGAGCGGCCGATCTGATTCCGGCCGGGCCAAACGGAACCGCATCTTCCATCGGGAAGTCGTCCGATAACGATCGCGCCCGACATCGACGGCTGCGCATGACACTTCCTATCGGGCCTCGAGGGCACATTGTTCAGCCCAAGCCTCCGTGTGCGCCCAGGACGGCCGCGCCTGCCACGACGGCGCTCACGGCCAAGAGGAACCAGTGCACGCGTTCCACTCGCCATAGGGTCCGGTCTGGATCGGAATAGCCGGCCTTGAGAAGCTTGCTACCGATCGCCGGTTCGATGACAAACAGGATCGCCATGAAAACCAGCCAGAGCAGTGCCATGGCTCCAAGCCACCATTGCGACGGCTGGACGAGTAGGTGCCAGGCGTCGAGCCGCGCCATCATGTAGAGTCCGCTGGCGCCGGCCAGCGGAACAGACAGTCTCACCTGCGTCGAAAATCGCCGTTCGGCTGCTTCGAACAGGGTTAGCCGCTGCCCGGCGACAGCCCAGCGGCGCGCCAGGGGAAGGACGACCAGGGTGACGAATGACATGCCGCCGATCCAATGGACGATCGACAGAACATGGATTGCGCGTGCAATGGTCAAGTCGTCCATGAGCCGGCCACAGCATCCGGCACGGAAGCCGGGTCAGAGATCAACCTATGGGCAGCGAGCCAACGGGAGAGCGCAACATCGTCGGCCGACAGCTCGATCGCGAGCGACCCGGCAAAGGCGCGCCAACGGTCGAGATTGCGCGCCGGCACGCCCACCAGCACAGGAATACCGAGTTCGACCGCTTCGGCCACGGCCTGGCGCAGCCCGCCGCCGTCGGCCTCGATCTTGCCGAACTTGTTGACGACCAGCAGGCGCGGTTGCTCGTCGTGCAGGCTCTGCAGCACCGCCTCGCCGATCTCCGTCAGCAGCCCGACATCGAGGCGGCAGCCGCGTGCTTCCTGGCCACGGTGCTCGGCGATGGCATGGACATCGCCGCTAGCAAGATCCTCCAGCAGGAGGTCGCAGGGATGGCGGCCGACCGCCACCGCTTCGCGTTGAAGAGCTCCCGCCAGAGGCAAACCGGCCGCACGCAGCGGTTCGATCGCGCGTGCGATGACGCGGTCGGGATAGATGCCGTCGGCGTAGACGATGGCGGCGATGGCAAGCTCAGTCATGACACTCTCCCGTACTGCCGCCAGCGCAAGTGCAGCTGGCGGATTCCTTGCGTAGCGACCAGACGAGCATTTGCCGCAGACAGGCCGCCCCCGGATCGGCGGCGCGCTCCAATGCGGTCATCAGGGCGAGCCAGTCCTCGTCGGAAGCGTGGTCGGCGAAGTGCCGCGCCGCCGCCGCGGCATAGGTCGCAGCACTTTCACCCTGCTCGCGGCCGGCCGCCTCGACGTCGACGAGCAACGGAAGATCATCGAGCGACAGCAATGCTTCGGCCGCAAAGGCATCGTCGGCGAGGCGTTCGATCATCTGGCCGAGCAGCATCGTGGCCCCCCTACTGAACCAGCTGTCCGGCCGAGCCACCGAGATCGACGCCCGTGACGACAGCGCGACCGGCCAGCATGGTCACGTATTGGCGCAGCGCCCGGCGATGCACGGCCTCGTCGAGGTAGTCTGCGATGCGTTGGCGCACGGCTTCGTAAGGCAGTTCGCGGCCGTCGATGCGCCGCTCGAGGCGCACGATGTGCAAGCCGTAGCGCGTCTCGACCGGCTGTGGATGGATGGCCTCTGGCTGCATGATTCGAAGCGCCGCTTCGAACTCGGCTACGGTCTGGCCCGGTCCGATCTGGCCAAGGTTCCCGCCTTGCGCCGACGAGGGGCAGGCCGAGTGTCGGGCGGCCACCGCAGCGAAGTTCGCGGGACGCTCGCGCAGCTCACCGATCAAAACTTCGGCCGCATCACGGGCGGCCTTGCGGGCTGCCGCGTCACCCGGCGCCGCCGGCAACAGGATATGCGCCACCTCGTAGAGGTCAGGCGTCCGGAAACGGCGCCGGTTCTGTTCAAAGTAGCGCTGACAGGCCGCGTCGTCGGCTTCTGGGACAACCACCTCGCGCTCAATCAGAGCGCGGTCGCGTGCCTCCGCCGGCGTCTCACGGCGGCCGTCTTCGTCCTCGATCGGTTGCGCTTCGACGCCCAGGCGCTCAGCCTCCTGGCGCAACAGTTCCCGGATCGCAAGGGCCCGCGCTGCGAGGTTCCAAGCCTCGTCGGGATCGGCCGAAGTGTGGTGTTGCGTCTCGCGGGCAATATCGGCGCTCTTGATTGCGACGCCGTTGACGCTGACCGGCGCGGGGCGGCCGACGCGGCGGCGGACGGGTGTCGTGGCAACGACCATGGCCGTCACTCCGCCGGCTGGCGCGATGCCGGCAGATGCCGGCGCGTACGCACGACCTGGTAGCCGCGGCGGCCGAGGTACCAGACCGGCGCCGACCAGATGTGGACCAGCCGGCTGAACGGGAAGACGAAGAACAAGGTCATGCCCAGCACGAGATGCACGAGGTAAGGCCAGTCGAGTCCCTGCAGCGTATTCGCGTCGACGGGATTCAGAGTGACTATGCCCTGCGCCCAGTGGGAGAGAATCAGCATCACCGCGCCGTCCTTGTGCGCGATCGAGAACGGCAACGTGAGCAGGCCGAGGCACAGCTGGACCCACAACAGCGCCAGGATGGCGATATCCATCGCCGAGCTGGTGCGACGAATACGGACGTCGAACAGGCGGCGGTGCAGAAGCAGCGTCAGGCCGATGAAGCAGATCACGCCCGCGATACCACCGGCCATGACAGCGATGAGCTGCTTCTGCTCTACGGTGATGATCAGCGTGTAGAGCGACGTCGGCGTCAGCAGGCCGACCGTATGACCCAGCAGCAGGAACAGGATGCCGACATGGAACAGGTTCGAGCCCCAGGCAAACTGACGCTTGCGCAGAATCTGGCTCGAGCTGGCGCGCCAGGTGTAGGGCTCGCGGTCGAAGCGGATCAGGCTGCCCAGCAGGAACACCGTGAGGCAAATATACGGATACCAGACGAACAGCAGGTGAAAGATGTAGTCTCTCATGGCGCGACTCCCCCGCTGGGTTGCATGGCGGTGCGCAAACGGTCGGCCATGCGGTCGACCGGACAACCGGCCGAGCCACCGGCCGCGCCGGCGGCCCCGCCCGGCCCGAAGGTCACTTCCTGGTCGGCCCATGCCGCGTCGAGCGCTTCGAGATCGTCGGGCTCGGGATCGGGCTCGGCGCGCAGGGTCTCCAGCGTGGCGGCGTCGAGCTTCGCGTGCGAGAGCGCGAGCAGAGCGGCCATCACAGCTTCATAGGGCGAGTCGCGCTTGGCCAGACGCTCGCGCAGCGCCGCCAGCACATTGGCCGGCTGGCGCACCAGCTCCAGCGCCGCCCTCGGCTCGCGGGTCGAGGCATATTCCAGGAACAACGGCAGGTAATCGGGCAGCTCCCGGGCGGTCGGCGTATAGCCGTTCTCCTCGTAGAGCTTCAGCAGGTCGACCATCGCCTGGCCGCGATCGCGGCTCTCGCCGTGCACGTGCTCGAAGAGATGCAGCGACAGGGAGCGGGTGCGGTCGAACAGCAGCCCGTACCGCTCCTGCAGGTCGTAGAGATCGCCCGTCGCGAGGTCGTCGATCAGGCGATGCAACGCCGCCCGCGCAGCCCGCGGCACGACAGCCTCGCTGTCGAGCACATCGCGGATCTCGGCAGCGGCGGCGACGAGTTCCGCGGTCGGGTATGTCAAGAGAGCGGCGAGCGCGCGCAGGGACTTCATCACACCACCTCCATCGGATTCTTGGGCCGGAGCTTGCCGCCGGCGAACAAGTTGCCTGTGCCGTCGTCGGGCGAGCAGCCGTTGCCGAAGCTGAAACCGCAGGCGCCGCGCAGCCTGTAGGCATCTTCGGAGCTCTCGCGTTGCGCAGTCGGGATGACGAAGCGGTCCTCGTAGTTGGCAATCGCCATCACATGGTACATCTCCTCGATCTGGCTCGGTTCGAGGCCGACGCGACGGGCCACTGCCCCATCGATCACGCCGTCCACGGTCTTGGCGCGCATATAGGCGCGCATGGCAAGCATCCGTTCCAAGCCCTTCGCTACCGGCTCTTCGTCGCCGGCCGTAAGCATGTTGGCGAGATAGCGCAGCGGGATGCGCAGCGAACGGACGTCGGGCATGGCACCATCGACTCCCATCTTCCCGGCTTCGGCCGCCGACTGGATCGGCGACAGCGGCGGCACGTACCAGACCATGGGCAGGGTGCGGTACTCAGGGTGCAGCGGGAAGGCGACCTTCCATTCCATCGCCATTTTCCACACCGGCGAGCGGCGCGCCGCCTCCAGCCAAGCATCGGGCACACCGTCGCGACGGGCCTGCGCAATCACACTTTCATCGTTGGGATCGAGGAACACGCCCATCTGCGCGTCGTACAGCTGCTTCTCGTCGGGGACAGAAGCGGCCTGTTCGATACGGTCGGCATCGTAGAGCATGACGCCGAGATAGCGGATGCGGCCAACGCAGGTCTCGGAGCAGACAGTCGGCTGGCCCGCCTCAATGCGCGGATAGCAGAAGATGCATTTCTCCGACTTGCCCGAAGACCAGTTGAAATAGATCTTCTTGTAAGGGCAGGCCGAGACGCACATGCGCCAGCCGCGGCACTTGTCCTGATCGATCAGGACGATGCCGTCCTCCTCACGCTTGTAGATGGCCCCCGACGGGCAGGCCGCGACGCATGCCGGGTTGAGGCAGTGCTCGCAGAGCCGCGGCAGGTACATCATGAAGGTGTTCTCGAACTGGCCGTAGATCTCCTTCTGCACGCCCTCGAAATTGACGTCGGCCGAGCGCTTGGAGAACTCGCCACCGAGGATCTCCTCCCAGTTGGGCCCCCACTCGATCTTCTCCATGCGCTGGCCGGTAATCAGCGAACGCGGCCTCGCCGTGGGGAAAGCCTCGAGCTCAGGCGCCTTCTGCAGATGCTCGTAATCGAAGGTGAACGGCTCGTAGTAGTCGTCGATCTCCGGCAGGTCGGGGTTGGCGAAGATATTGGCGAGGATGCGCCACTTCGAGCCGATACGGGGTTGGATGCGGCCGTTCTTCTTGCGCACCCAGCCGCCATGCCAACGCTTCTGGTTCTCCCAATCCTTGGGATAGCCGATGCCGGGCTTGGTCTCGACGTTGTTGAACCAAGCGTATTCCATGCCCTCGCGATTGGTCCAAACGTTCTTGCAGGTGACCGAGCAGGTGTGGCAACCGATGCACTTGTCGAGGTTCAGGACCATCGCGATCTGCGCGCGGATCTTCATGTCGGTTCTCCCGTTCACTTGGCCACGGCGTCGCGATGGGGCTGTTCAAGCCAATCCACCTTCACCAGTTTGCGCACGACGACGAACTCGTCGCGGTTGGTGCCGATGGTGCCGTAGTAGTTGAAACCGTAAGACAGCTGGGCGTAGCCGCCGATCATGTGCGTGGGCTTCAGCACGGCACGCGTCACCGAATTGTGAATGCCGCCGCGATTGCCGGTCATCTCGGACCCCGGCACGTTCACGATCTTCTCCTGGGCGTGGTACATGAAGAGGGTTCCCTCCTTGATGCGCTGGGAGACGACGGCGCGCGCAACCAGCGCGCCGTTGACGTTGAAGGCCTCCACCCAGTCGTTGTCGACGATGTCGGCTTTGGCCGCGTCGATCTCGCTCAGCCACACAATCGGGCCGCCGCGAGACAAGGTCAGCATCATGAGATTGTCGGTGTAGGTCGAGTGGATGCCCCACTTCTGATGGGGCGTGATGAAGTTCAGCACGATCTGCTTCTGGCCGTTGGGCTTGCTGCCAATGACCGGCCGCGTGGCTCGAAGATCAATGGGCGGGCGGTAGACGCACAGCCCCTCGCCGAATGCCAGCATCCAGCGATGATCCTGGTAAAGCTGCTGGCGTCCGGTCAACGTGCGCCACGGGATCAGCTCGTGGACGTTGGTGTAGCCTGCGTTGTAGCAGACCTTTTCGCTCTCCAGCCCCGACCAGGTCGGCGCCGAGATGATCTTTCGCGGCTGGGCAATGACGTCGCGGAAGCGGATCTTCTCGTCCTCCTTGGGAAGCGCGAGATGGGCATGCTCGCGGCCGGTCGTACGCGAGAGCGCCTCCCACGACCGCACAGCGACCTCGCCGTTGGTCTCGGGCGCCAGCATCAACAGCACCTCGGCGGCATCGATATCGGTCTCGATGCGGGCCAGCCCCTTGGTCGGGCCATCGGCGACGACGCCGTTCAGGTTCTTGAGATGGTCGACTTCGTGGCCGGTCTGCCACGCGATCCCCTTGATACCGTTGCCGACCTTCTCCATCAGCGGTCCGAGCGAGGTGAAGCGCTGGTAGGTATTGGGATAGTCGCGCTCGACCACGGTGACGGTCGGCATGGTCTTGCCCGGGATCGGCGCGACCTCACCCTTCTTCCACTCCTTGACGTCGATCGCCTGGGCAATCTCGCCTGGGCTGTCGTGCATGATCGGCGTCAGGACCACGTCCTTCTCGACCCCCAGCACCTCCGGCGCGACGCGGGAGAAGGCCTTGGCGATCGCCTTGTAGATTTCCCAGTCGCTCTTCGCCTCCCAGACAGGATCCACCGCGGAAGTCAGCGGATGGATGAACGGGTGCATGTCCGAGGTGTTGAGGTCGTTCTTCTCGTACCAGGTCGCAGTCGGCAGCACGATATCCGAGTAGACGCAGGTCGTGGACATGCGGAAGTCGAGCGTAACCAGGAGGTCGAGCTTGCCCTCCGGGGCCTCGTCGCGCCACGTCACCTCGGTCGGCTTGGCCCTACCCTCCTCGCCGAGATCCTTGCCCATGACGCCATGGGTGGTGCCCAGCAGATGCTTCAGAAAATACTCGTGACCCTTGCCCGAGGAGCCCAGGAGGTTGGAACGCCAGACGAACATGTTGCGCGGCCAGTTCTTCGGATTGTCCGGATCCTCGCACGACATCCGGAGCTCACCGCTCTTGAGCTTCTGCGCGACATAGTCCTTCACCTCCATGCCGGCGGCCGCTGCGGCACGCGCGATACCCAGCGGATTGTCTTCGAGCTGCGGCGCCGACGGCAGCCAGCCCATGCGCTCGGCACGGACGTTGTAGTCGATGATGGAGCCGTCCCATGATCCCGCCGGCGCCGTCGGCGAGACGATGTCGCCAACATCGATCGTCTCGTAACGCCACTGGTCGGTATGGGCATAGAAGGCCGAGGTCGAGTTCTGCTGACGCGGTGGCCGTCCCCAATCGAGCGCAAAGGCAAGCGGTGCCCAGCCGGCCTGCGGCCTGAGCTTCTCCTGACCGACATAGTGCGCCCAGCCGCCGCCCGACTGACCGATGCAGCCGCACATCGCGAGCATGTTGATCACACCGCGATAGTTCATGTCGGCGTGGTACCAGTGGTTCATCGCCGCGCCGATGATCACCATGGAGCGGCCGTTGGTCTTCTCGGCATTGGACGCGAACTCGCGCGCCACCTGGATGATCTTGTCACGCGGCACGCCGGTGATCTTCTCTGCCCAGGCTGGCGTATAAGGCACGTCGTCGTCGAACGACGCCGCCACATTGGCGCCGCCCAGGCCGGTATCGACGCCGTAGTTCGCGAGGAAGATGTCGTGAACGGTGGCGACCAGCGCTTCGCCGTCCGCGAGCTTCAGCTTGCGCACCGGGACATGGCGCTTGAGGATCGATTCATGCCCCGTCGCGGCAAAATGCTCGTGCTCGGCGTTGCCGAAGTAGGGGAAGCCGACCTCGACCACCTCGTCGCGCCGATCTGCGAGCGACAGAAGCAGCGTCGTCTCGCGCCCGGAGGACTCCCTCTCCTCGAGGTTCCACTTGCCGGCCTCGCCCCAGCGGAAGCCGATCGAACCGCGCGGCGCGACGATCGAGCCGGTCGTCTCGTCGATGGCCACGGTCTTCCATTCCGGGTTGTTCTGCTCGCCCAGAGCGGCATCGAAGTCGGCGGCGCGCACGAAGCGGTCGGGCACGTACATGCCGTCGCGCCGGGTGAGCCGCACCAGCATGGGCAGGTCGGTGTACTGCCGCACATAGTCACGGAAATACTTCACCTGGCGATCGACGTGATACTCCTTGAGAATCACATGGCCCATCGCCATGGCGAGCGCCGAATCGGTTCCCGCTTTCACCGACAGCCAGACATCGCCGAATTTGGCGGCCTCCGAATAGTCCGGGCAGATCACCGCGCTCTTCATGCCGCGGTAGCGTGCTTCGGTGTAGAAGTGAGCGTCGGGCGTGCGTGTCTGCGGCACGTTGGAGCCCCACAGAATCACGAAACCCGCATTGTACCAATCAGCTGATTCCGGCACGTCGGTCTGCTCGCCCCAGGTTTGTGGCGAGGCCGGCGGCAGGTCGCAGTACCAGTCGTAGAACGACATGCACACGCCACCGATCAGCGACAGGTAGCGCGATCCCGCGGCATAGGAGACCATCGACATCGCAGGGATCGGCGAGAAGCCCATGATGCGGTCGGGGCCGTGCGTCTTCGCCGTATAAGCGTTGGCGGCAGCGACGATCTCTGTCGCCTCCTCCCAGCCGACGCGCACGAAACCGCCGTGGCCGCGCTTGCTGGTGTAGGCCGCCCGCTTCTTAGGATCTTCGACGATGGATGCCCAGGCGGCCACGGGGCTCAAGGTGGCCCGCGCCTCACGCCACAGCCTGAGCAGACGCGACCGCGCCAGCGGGTACTTCACCCTGTTCCCGGAATAGAGATACCAGCTGTAGCTCGCGCCACGCGAACAGCCGCGCGGCTCGTGGTTGGGCAAGTCGGGCCGCGTGCGCGGGTAGTCGGTTTGCTGCGTCTCCCAGGTGACGATCCCGCCCTTGACGTAGATCTTCCAGGAACAGGAGCCGGTGCAGTTTGCGCCATGCGTCGAGCGCACGATCTTGTCATGCTGCCAGCGCTTGCGATAGGCGTCCTCCCAGCCGCGATCCTCGGTCGTGGTGATACCGTGGCCGTCGGCGAAGGGCTCGTTGACCTTCTTGAAGAAGGTCAGGCGATCGAGGAAGTGGGACACGACAACTCTCCCTGTGAAACGGCGGCGAAGGGGATCAACGGACGGGCGTCGCAGCCGGCGCCGCCCCGGGCGGGCGGCTACGTTCCACGTCGAACAACAGACCGCCTTTTCGGGTGTAGAAAAACCAGGTGATGGCAATGCAGCTCAGGTAGAAGGCGATGAAGCCGTACAGCGCGAACGCCGCGTCGCCGGTGATCGCGATCGACGATCCGAAGCTCTTCGGGATGAAGAAGGCGCCATAGGCCGCGATCGCCGAGGTGAAGCCGATGATGGCGGCCGACTCCTTCTCGGCCTGCATGCGGCGTGCTTCCAGCGTCACCTCCGGCATCAGCCGGTCCATGTCCTTTCGCATGATCGCGGGGATCATCTGGAAGGTCGACGCGTTGCCCACACCGCTGGCAAAGAACAGCAGCAGGAACATCGCGAAGAAGCCGTTGAAGTCGCGCTCACCCAGGAAATAGACGACGCCCAGTGCGCCGATAACCATCAGCACGAAGACCCAGAACGTGACGCGGCCGCCGCCCCAGCGATCGGCGACCCATCCCGTCAGAGAGCGCGACAGCGCTCCGACCAGCGGCCCCAGGAAGGCGTACTGCAGGGCATTGATTTCGGGGAACTGGATCTTGGTAAGCAGCGGGAAGCCGGCCGAGTAGCCGATGAAGGAGCCGAACGTGCCCGTGTAGAGCCAGCACATCACCCAGTTGTGGCGGCGCTGGAAGATCACCGACTGTTCGGCAAAGGAGGCCCTGGCCGAGGCGATATCGTTCATGCCGAACCAGGCGGCAAAGGCCGAAGCGACGATGAACGGAACCCAGATGAAACCGGCGTTTTGCAACCACAGCCGGCTCTCGCCCGATGCCTCCCTGGCGATCTGCGGTTCGCCGCCCAGCCAACCGAAGATACCGGCGGTGATCGCCATGGGCACCACGAACTGCACGACGCTGACGCCGAGATTGCCGAGGCCGGCGTTGAGCGCGAGCGCGTTGCCCTTTTCCGCCTTGGGAAAGAAGAACGAGATGTTCGACATCGAGGAGGCAAAATTGCCACCGCCGAAGCCGCACAGCAGCGCCAGCGCGAGGAACATCCAATAGGGTGTCGCCGGATTCTGCACCGCGTAGCCGATGCCGACCGCCGGGATCATCAGCGACCACGTCGCCACCGTCGTCCACAGACGCCCACCGAAGATCGGCACCACGAAGGCATAGAAGATGCGCAGGGTCGCACCGGAGACGCCGGGCAACGCAGCCAGCCAAAAGAGCTGATCGGTCGTGTAGCTAAAGCCGATCGCTGGCAGCTTCGCCACGACCACCGACCACACCATCCAGACCGCGAAGGACAGCAGGAGCGCGGGGATGGAGATTGCGAGGTTGCGACGGGCGATGCGTCGGCCGGTCTGCTCCCAGAACGCCTTGTCCTCGGGCCGCCAATCCTCGAGCGTCGCCCCCGACAGCTTGCCGACATGCTGAGGCCCGTGGATCTCCTGCATTTCGGGCAGTTCGGGCAGACGCGCGAGGGCTTCGCCGGCCTTCTCGCGCTCCATGAACCGGATCGAGGCATGCATCCAGGCAAGGGAGGCACCGGCGATCAGGAACAGGAGCATGAAGCAGCTTGTCCAGACGCCCGTGAGGTCGTTCAGCACACCGAAGGCGATCGGCAACACGAAGCCGCCCAGCCCACCGACCAGTCCGACCACGCCGCCGACCGCGCCGACATGTTTTGGGTAGTAGACTGGGATATGCTTGTAGACCGCCGCCTTTCCCAAGCTCATGAAGAAGCCGAGCACGAACGCCACGGTGACGAACGGCGCCAGACCCATCTCCAGGGTAAAGGACATGGGGCCGTTGATGCCCTTCACGATGTACTCGGTCGGCGGATAAGACATCACGAAGCAGGCCGCAACCGAGACGCCAAAGGTCCAGTACATGACACGTCGTGCGCCGAACCGATCGGACAGCACCCCGCCATAGATGCGGAACAGGCTCGCTGGGATGGAGTAGGCCGCACCGAGCAGACCGGCGGTCACGATGTCCAACCCATAGACGCCGATCAGATAGCGCGGCAGCCACAGCGCCAGAGCCACGAAGCCGCCGAAGACGAAGAAATAGTAGAGCGAGAACCGCCAGACCTGCAGATTGCGCAGCGGCGCGATCATCGCCGAGACGGGCTCGGGCTTGATGCCGGCTTTGCGCCGTGCCGCAAGCTGCGGATCGTCCTTCGTCGTCACCCAGAACAGAACGGCCATGACGACGAGCGCACCGGCCCAAATCTCCGCGACACTCTTCCAGCCCGCCGCCACCATCACGAAAGGCGCCGCAAACTTGGTGACGGCAGCACCGACATTGCCTGCGCCGAAGATGCCAAGTGCCGTACCCTGCTTGTCCGCTTCGAACCAGGGCGACACATAGGCAATGCCGACAGCGAATGCTCCGCCCGCGATGCCTACGCCCAGCGCCGCCAACAGGAAGGTCGGATAGTCGTAGGCATAGGTGAGCAGCCAGGTTGCCACCGCCGCGGCAATCATCACGCCCGTGTAGACAATGCGACCACCGTATTGATCGGCCCAGATTCCCAGAATCAAGCGGATCAGCGAGCCCGTGAGGATCGGTGTGCCCACGAGCAGTCCGAACTGCGTGTCAGTGAGCCCAAGGTCCTGTTTGATCTGGATGCCGATGATCGAGAAGATCGTCCAAACGGCGAAGCAGACCGTGAAAGCCAGGGTGCTCATGCCGAGGGCAGCGATCCGGTCTCGGCTTGGTACTGTCAGCGTGTCGTCTTGATTCGGCATCTTCCCGCTCTCGTCGAGTGCCAGAGAGTCACTCCGGCTGAGCGGGATGGGCTTGACGTGGATCAAGCCAGTCTGGAGAGGTCGCTCGTTTGTCTGCTTTGTTCACATATGTGAATACTCAATCTTCACATTTGGTAACGACTGCCACGACCTTGAGGTAGGTCAAGGCCCGTGAGTGGGCGCTTGGCTATTGGAGTAGAGGGGAGGAAAGCGATGCGCGCTGCCGACTTGCCGTTCATCCGCCGTTCGCGACTCTTTGCGCTAGCGTCCGAGCAGGATCTCGCGGCCCTACTCGCAACCTGCTTCGTCCAGTCCCTCCCCAAGGGCACGACGCCCTGCCAACAAGGGGAGAAGCCGGAATTTCTTCACGTCGTGCTGTCCGGCCGGGTCGGCCTTTTCGGCGAGGGGCCCCGTGAAGCAGCGCTGATCGAGTTCTTCGGGCCTGGCGATGCCTTCATCCTGCCGGCCGTGATGCTCGACTCGCCCTATCTGATGACGGCGCGCTTGCTGGAAGAAAGCCGCCTCCTGTTTTGGCCCGCTGCGGCTTTCAGGGCCCAGATGCGGGTCAACGGTTCACTCGCCTACGGCGGGGCCCTCCTCCTGTCCAGCTATTGGCGTGCGCTCATCGGGCAGATCAAGGATCTCAAGCTACTTTCGGCGATAGAGAGGCTTTCGGCATTCCTGCTGGCGCTGGCTCCTCGCCAGACCGGCAGCGTCACGGTCACGCTGCCTGGCGGGCGACGTCTTATCGCCGGCAGACTGGGCGTCACGCCGCAGAGCTTGTCGCGCGCCTTCGCTGCATTGCGTCCACTCGGTGTCACCGGCAGCGGCCGCAGCGTATCGATCAGCGATCCCGCGCGCCTGAGACAGTTCGGTGGAGGGGGCGTCTTGCCCGATCGCTTGGGGCGCCGATAGCGTTCCGAAGTATACCTTTGCGCCAGATCAATCCGCCGAGGCGCCGATTGCGGATAGTGTGCATCAGCTTCGTCAGCCGAAGGCATGACCATGTCCGCCATTCCGCGCCTCAAGCCATACTCAGGTCCAGCGTTGTTGTCGTATGGCTTTCGTCCGTTCTTCCTGCTCGGCTCACTATGGGCCGGCCTCGAAGTCCTCGTTTGGCTGCCGGTTCTCTATGGCGACATGACGATCCCCACGGCGTTCTCCGCACGAGACTGGCACGTCCACGAGTTGCTGTATGCCTATCTACCCGCCGTTATCGCGGGATTCTTGCTGACGGCCATCCCGAACTGGACGGGACGCCTTCCGCTGCAAGGCGGCCCGCTCGCCTTCCTGGTGCTGACCTGGCTGGCAGGACGCTATGTCATCACCTTCTCTGACAGGATCGGCTGGCTGGGTGCCATGGTCGTCGACGTCGCATTTCTCGCGTTGATGACAGGCGCCGTCGTGCGGGAAATTGTAGCCGGCAAGAACTGGCGCAATCTCAAGATTGCCGCCCTGCTCGGCCTGTTGGGTGTCGGCAACCTGGGTTTCCATCTGGAAGCGCATATCGAAGGAACCGCCGTCTACTCGGCGCGACTCGGCATCGCCGTAGTGTTGATACTGGTGATGGTGGTCGGCGGGCGAATCATCCCGAGCTTCACGCGCAACTGGCTCCTGAGGCGAGAACCAGGCCGTCTGCCCGCTATATTCGGTCCATTCGACACGGCGTGCCTGGTGTTGAGCGGTGCCAGTCTGGCCGCGTGGTGTGTCGCCCCCGAAGCCGCGGTTACGGGCACAGCGCTGATCGCCGCCGCCGTCGCCAACACGGTCCGGCTTGCGCGCTGGGCGGGCGACCGCACCTTGGCCGATCGCCTGGTGCTGGTGCTCCATGTCGGCTTCGCCTTTGTGCCGTTGGGATTCCTTCTCGGCAGCCTCGCAGCCTTCGGCATCGTCATCCCGAGCGCCGGCATCCACGCCTGGACGACCGGCGCCATGGGACTCATGACGCTCGCCGTCATGAGCCGCGCAAGCCTCGGTCATACCGGACGCCCCCTTATGGCCTCGCCTGCTCTGCAGATCGTCTATCTTGCGGCTATGACGGCCACGATCACGCGTATCGGGGCAGACGTGGTTCTTGAGTGGCGTACTCCCCTGCTGATTGTGGCTGCTTTCTGCTGGACGGCCGCATTCGTCGGGTTCGCTGTGCTGTATGCGCCGCTTCTGTGCCGCTCGCGGCGGGAGCTTGCTCAGTAGTACCGATCAAGGGGCGGCCTCCAGGCTGGTATGCCGGCGGACGTCAGGCCGTACATCTTCAGGCCCTTCCAAATTGCTGCGAGTGGCCATGCTCTGGCGTAGATGAATCACCTGCCGGTTTCGGCCTTCCGGACGACGACAGGCAGCGGGCCGTCGACGCGATAGGTGACTGTTTCGTCTGGGACGCCTTCGTCGTCGCCTCCAGTGAATGCCTGCGAATACTTGGCGCTCTCACGTCAAGACACCAAGGGCGGACTTTCGCGCATAGCCTCAGCCTGTGGGACGCCGCGGAAAGGCGCTTCTTGGAGGGTGGCGAGGATCACAATCGCGCGGACGGAGCAACGCTCCTGCAGCCATGGCGTTCGAGAGTCGTTCCGCACCGCCGACAGGCAGCGGCCATCGAACCCAAGGAGCAGAGCTATGACTGACGATATGACCAAGATCACGTCTGGCACGCTGATTGCCGCCGAGAAGGTCGAAGGGACGAATGTCTACAACCATCAGGGCGACAAGCTCGGCACGGTCGACGACATCATGATCGACAAGGTCAGCGGCAAGGCAATCTACGCCATCATGTCCTTCGGCGGTTTCCTCGGCATCGGCGAGAAGTATCATCCGCTCCCATGGTCCACCTTGAGGTACGACGAGGCCAAGGGCGGCTATGTGGTCAATCTCGACAAGCAGATGCTCGAGAAGGCGCCCACCTACGGGATGAACGAGGACTTCAGCTGGACCCCCGACTACGGGCGCAGCGTCGACAGCTACTATCGGGTCCCGACTTACTGGTAGGCAGTGCAGGAGGCTGCTTTTGGACGGCCTGGCTGAGATCGACTGGAGGGCGATCTTCGTCCCGCAGAACTCGCTGGTCGAGCCGGTCATTCGTGGAACGATCATGTACCTGGGCATCCTGGCGATGCTCAGGCTGGTCTTGCGCCGCCAGGTCGGCGGCATCGGGACGGCCGATGTCCTGGTCGTCGTGCTGATCGCCGAAGTGGCGGGAAACAGCATAGCGCCCGCCGAACAGTCGGTCGTCGAGGGCCTGCTGCTGGTCGCCACGATCTTCTTCTGGAGCTACCTCATCGAGTGGCTGCAGTTCCGCTACCCAGCCTTCCAACGCATGATCCGCGATCCCAAACTAAAGCTAATCGACAAGGGACGCCTGCTGCGCAGGAACATGCGAAGGGAATTCGTTACCAAGGAGGAGCTGATGGCCCAGATCCGCGAACAGGGCCTTGAGGACTGCAGCGAGGTGAAAGCGGCCTACCTGGAAGCCGACGGCTCCATCAGCATCATCAAGCACAAACGCGACTAGCGCAAACGAATCCACCTGCTAGGCAAACGCTCGGTGTGCCAGCAGGCATCATCGACGCGCCGCCGCCGTCCGTGCGTTGATCTCGCCCTGGTTGGCGAGCGCAGCCGCGATCGCCAGGCGCATCGGCTCGTCCAGACTGAACACACGCTGGCTTGCCCAGCCCAGCCATCGGGAGACGGTTTTCGCCCGGACGGCATCAGCCAGCCGATCGGCGTCGGCACGCCGGGAAAAGCCGCAACAGATTTCGATGGTGTCGCCGCTCCGACCGGCAGCGACAGCAAAGGCACCGCTAGGTTCGAGCTTGTCGACAAGATCCTGCAGCAGATCGCAATCCTCTTTCAAGCGCGCCCCGGTCAGCTTCGTCCACGTCGGCCACGACAATATGGACACTGCGATGCTCGTCCAGGAAAGTGTTCCAATTCGTTCTCGGCATGGCCGCCCAACGGCCTGATCCGGCAATCGTTCCCAGATCGCCAGACAGCCATCGGGCACTGTAATCCAGACCGGCGAGAGAGCTATGGCAGGACACCGACCCGGCACACGATGTCCCTTACTCCGGGATCGACGGTCTCAAGCAGCGATCACAAGCTACAGCGCTGTTCGTCGGACGGCGCCGTTCCATCGACACCTAAGCAGGTGCCGTCGGGCTCAATGCGGAACGGGCCTCCCACTCGGGAAAACGCCGGCCGACCTGTGAAGATGCGTTGCATCGATCGTTTCCGCCGCAACGGAGATTTTTGCGGCACTTTGGGCCGACCTTGCCCCCGGACGCATCACCAGCGTCGCAGGACATCTTCGGTTGTCGTCGCCACGATCTGCTGGCTGAAGCGCTCACGGTACAGTTTCAGCAGGGCGTCATGCGTGGTATCGCTCGCGCTGCACAGCGCATCGGTCGGCAGCACCACGCGGAAACCATAATCCGCCGCCGCCATGACCGTCGCCAGCACGCAGATGTCGGTCTCTCCCCCCGTGACGACCAGCGTCGTGACGCCCCGGCGATGCAACGCGTCCGCCAGCCCCGGATGGCTGAACGCCGAATTGGCCGACTTGTCTAGTTGGTAGGCCGGGGGAACGAGCGCTCTCAGTGGCGACACCAGCTCCAGCAGTTCCGGCGCCAGCGCTTGGCGCGTTAGGTCGGGCCACGCTTCGTAGTAGTCGCGCCAGGCGCCGACGGCCTCACCTGCCGACCGGGGCGGGATGAACCTCGTGAAGATCGTACTGGACGCATGACGGCTAGCGATCTCGTGCACACACGGCAGCACCCGGGGAAGCCAAGGCACCTGCCAAGGCGTCGCTTCAGCGAACAGTCGTTGCATATCGATACAGAGATGCCGGGTGGTCCCATCAAGGGGAAAAGCTCGTGTGCGTTGGCCCATGGGTACGTAATCGAGGGCGCTAGGGGGGCGACCGGCGACGCACCAGCGACCGCAACGGAGCTAGACTATGAATATGATGCAGACCGCCCTGCTGGCATCCTCCTTGATCTTGGCCGGCATCGCCGTGTCCGCCCAGTCCATACCGGAAAAGGCCGGCACGAACTCTGCTCTCGGTATCGCGCCCAAGACCCAAGACTTTGTCACGCTTGCCTCGCAAAGTGACTTGTTGGAGATCGAAACCAGCAAACTTGCTATCGCGAAGTCCGACAACCCCAAGACCAAGCAGTTTGCCGAAAAGATGATCAAGGATCACACCGAGGCCTCGACCGCACTCAAGGCGCTGGTGGATGGCGGAAAGGTTAAGGCCACCTTACCGACCAACCTCGATCACCCGCACAAGGAACAGCTCGACAAGCTTGCCAAGCTGAGCGGCAACGAATTCACGAAAGAGTATGGGGCTTTCCAGGTTTCCGCGCACAAAGACGCTGTCTCGCTCTTCGAGCGGTACAGCAAGGAAGGCGACAATGGCGACCTTAAGGCTTTTGCCGGCAAGACTCTGCCGCACCTTCAAATGCACCTGAAGATGGCAGAAGAACTGCCAAAGTAACCCATAGATGTTGCCGACTTGGCATCGAGCAACTCCCCCGCATCGCCGCCGTTGTCTCAACGGCGGCGATTGAAAAGGATGAAAATGGGAACGTACCAACGGGTCCGTGAGGAGCTACAGGACAAGACTGAGAAGCTGCTGGGCGCACAGGAAGTCGCCGCCAGGCCCGACGCTTCCGAACGAGATCACTCCGACCTGAGAATGATCGAGCAAGATTTTCAGGCACATCAGAAAATGGCCGATCGGCTGGCTCTGCGCGATGAAGGAAAGCCCAAGCCCTCGGCCTCAGCGATCGAGAAACTGGAGGAGAGGTTAGACAATGCGCTTATCGACAGCTTTCCCGGCAGCGATCCGGTGTCATTCATCGAGCCGTCACTTGTGAAGAAAGGGGACCAGTCACTGCCTTCGGTGGCAGCTCGCAAATAGGAATGAGCTTACCAGCCCCGCCGCACGCTCTCGACTTCAGGCCTCAGGAAGGGCGGATCACAGCCCAATCGCCGGCGTCGGTTCGAAACCCACCCGGGCCAGCTCCACTTTACGACAGCTCACGAAGAGCCTGGACCTCACGGGAGTCTCTTTTCTGAGCCTCCTCGGCCAAAGTCCGCCACTGCTTTGCCTTGGCAAGCAAGTTCACCCGTTCGTCATCGGACGTTGCGACGCGCACCAGTTGTTCGCACTGGGCAGCTTCGTGAAAGCACTCAAAGGCAGATTTCATCACGCTCTCCATCGCTACAATGTGAGCGGGAGCGCGGACAGTTGAGCCGTGCCGCTGTCTCTCAGCCGCCGACGCTCAGGAAACGAGCTGGCGATGCAAGAATTACGTGCCCCTGGTGACGAGGTTGCAACTGGAACATCACAATAAGCATTGCAGGCATTCGACGATCTCTACCGTAGGTGCTGCAACAACTTCTATGTTGCGTACGACCACGTCTTTCGGCCGGACTCGCCCGGCAAGCCGGTCGTCGTCTTGTCCAACAACGACGGATGCGCGATCCCCCGATCGAGCGAAGCCGATATCTCAAGTCGCGGAGCGCTCCTCAGCGACAAGCCCCATTCTTGTTCACCCTTTCGCGGTGGGGTCGTAGCCGTAGTCGAAGGTTAGCTCCTCGCCTCTAGCGAGGCGACGAATAGACCATACCTCGACCATCCAGCGGTCGTGGACCTGAACCATCCGCCACTCACAGTTCGGCTCGGGATCGTGATTGATCAGGGAGATGTGACCGATAGCGACAAGGCCGCGTTGAGAGCAGAGAGGATGGTCAAAGTAGTTGCCGTTCAGGACCGTCTCGGTGACATGCTTGATGTCCCGCTTAGGCAGCTCCCAAGTGAAGCAGTCATCGATCTTGGTGCGCATATCAATGGTCGAGCAAGCGGTGAGCCCTAGGCCACGACCTGGTATCGCGGTAACTTGATATGGTCGGACAGTAAGAGGGATGGCAACACGCTTCACTTGCTGGTCCGCCCTCTCAACGCGCGAGTTCGCTCCGCCAGACATTGCACATTGACGTGCATCTTCATGTTGGAGCCTGCGCACACGCGCTCGATCTCGGACAGGAGTCCGTTGCTGTCGTCCTCAAATGCAGACATGGGATTCACTTTGGAGAAGCGGCTTCTAGAATTCTAAGTAGTCGAAATGAGCCTACTTCTTACCGTACAGCCGCGCGCAGGTGGCGCGTTTGCAATACCCGATCATTCTGTGGTCGATCAAAAGCACTCTAGACACTGCTTCCTGCCTGGATCTCATCGAGGCACTTCTAATGGTCAACCTCGAATCACACAAGCACGAGCATTCAGAGACGCTCTAACAGGCCGTTCTCAGACCGTTGGCCCAGCGTACCTTCCTAGCGCTGCACGCGGACGAACTCGACCCCGGCGGATTGTTGCCGTCTCGCGCGTAGAGCTTCGAGCATGGTGGTACGCGTAAGGTCGCGGCCGGCTGCGATCAAAGCCGCCTCCAGAGCAGCAGCCGTCACCCGCATATCCAGCGGGTCGCCGACCGGACGTGCCGCAATGACATCGGCCGCGACAGCCAGCAGATCACCAACCAGCGTCGGCTGAGATTCGACCATCGACAGCGGCAGAACGAGCGTACGTCCCGCGAGATGCGAACGGTGCACGGCAGCAAACGAATGGAGCCCCGCCTCCCCGAGCAACAAGACGATCCGCTGCGTCTCGGCCGGCAGCGGTACGCCGGGCGTCAGGACAGACAGCGCCTCGATCTGCCCTCCTTGCAATGGCGCATCGGCGACGATCGACGTCCGCGGTCCGGCCAGCGCCAGCAGAGCGGCAGTGACCCCCCTGTCCCCGGCGCGCAGTGAGACGATCTCGGCCGGCATCCCGTCAGCCGGGAGGGCGCCGTACGGCGCCAGCACCGGCAGGCCTGCCTGCTGCAGCCGCATAGTCGTCTGGCCATCGCGATCGAGCATCGGCGCTACCAACAAGAAGGGCTGCAACGTGGCATCACTCGAGGCTGGCGACAGGGAGTCCACTGCCACCGCAACGAAGTCGACTTCGCGGCCATGGATGGCCGGCCGACCGCGCGCCTTCCAGGCCGCCGACAAGCTGTCGAGATTCCGCTGGGCCGCCTGCCCATCACCGGCCGTTGCGGCGACGCCGATCCGTATGCGATTAGCCGACACACCAGTGCGTTCGCGATCGCTAACGGTCGCAAGGAAGCGCCAGAGCGCTTCGGCCTGCACTGCGGACATGGCGAAGCGCGGCATGGCGATCGACATTGTCCGGCCGCCGCTGTCGTGGCCCTCAATGAGCGCACGATGGAAGCGTGCGGCATCGTAGGCCGGCCGTTCCGCGGTCGTCGTACCCAGGGCTGCACCATGGATCGCCGGAATGCGCGAGCGCCCCTCGCCGCCACCGCGGGCATCGCGACCATGACAGCCGGCGCAGGTGAGACCACGCTGCTCGATCTTGCCGATCCGGGCCGGCGACAGATCGGTGGCGCGCCCGAAGTAGAGCGCCTGCCCCTGCTCCTCGGCGCGCGGCGACGTCGCGGTCGACACCGCGATCGCCGCGACGATCACCGCCAGCTGTCTCCTCATCGCGCCGCCGACACCGCGCCGAACAGCGCCTCCGGATCGGGCAAGCCGAGGAACGCCGTCACCTTGCGCCCGCCGGTATCGACCAGCAGGAACTGGATCTCGTGGTCCTGGTTCGGTCCAGGCTGGACACCGAGCCCGCCAAGCACTGCCCAGACATCGCTCGGCCGACCAGTGAGGAAGAGCCGGTCGGCATGCATCGCTTCGGCACGCTTGCGATGCAGTACCTGCGGTGTATCGGTCAAGGGATCGAGGGTAAGCGTCACCAGCCTGATGTCTTTTCGGCCGGCCTCGGCCAGACGCTCGGCGAGCATATCCATCACTATATCGCTCGGAGGACAAAGCTGCACGCAGCCTGTGAACGTGAAGGACAAGAGCACAGGCTGGGGCGCCACGATATCGGCCAGGAAGCGCACGCGCTGGCCTTTGCTGGTGAGCAGCGGTCGGTCGAGTACCCGCGCCACCCGCGGCTGCTGCTCCATCTTGAGATCCTGCGCGCCGGCCGTGGCCCCCGACAGGACGAACAGCGCAAAGCCGATGACGCCGACGAGACTCTTCATCAATCGACATCCACCGTCAGAGGGACGATGCGGCCGCCGCTGCTTTCGACCGATACGGCATATCGCCCCTGCCGTGGAAAAACGACGTCGAGCTCGATCGGTGCATCCTTGCGGACGGATACCCGGAAACGCTGCGACCAACCGAAGGCGAGATCGTCGATCCTCATCACCAGCGGCCCATCGGCCAGCCAGTCCGGCCGGTTCTCCAGCGCCAACACGAGCTTGCCCGGCTCCGCTGCACGAGGCGGCTCGGCCAGCATCCGCAGCGCCGCCGGCGGCTTTTCATCCACCCCCGGCCCGTCGACGCGGAAGCTGGCACAGGCCGTCGTGCCGCCGACGCCCGTGGTGGTCACGATTTCATAGGTCCCGCCGCGTGCCAGCCGCAGCGGCGCCTCGAACCGGCCAGGTGCGGTTTCGGCGACGCGACGGTCGAAACGCGCGATCATCTTTGGCAGGTCGCCGCGGATGGTCACAGCCGACATCGGCGCATCGCTGAGCCCGCCGCCCGCGGCGACAGCGAAGGCGACATTGGAACCGGGCCGGACGGCAAGCACACTGGCAGTCGCGGGCGTCGCCACCAGGCGCCCGGCGTTTGGCAGCCCCGTTACCGGCCTGTCGGGCAGCGGCAGCCGGACGCGCCGTTCGACAGGCGAAGCCTCGGCGGCGAGCGGTGCGAGATCCACGACCGTCACCACGGGCACCGATCCATGCGTCATAAACAGTGCGGCGCCGGCACTCGCGACTTCGTGCACGATATCGGGCACGGCGGGCGCCGCAACAACACGCGCCCTCGCAAGATCGACGACCACGGCCTTCGGTGCCGCGGTCGACCAGGCGACGGCATAGCGGCCATCGTCGCGGACAAAGAGGCGATCGGCAGCAAAGTCCAGCGGCAACGGCACAGCGCGGTCCGGATCATCCTGCCAGCGGACAATCAGCCCACGGTCCGCCATCGCCGCAACGATCAGCCCGCCCCCCGCAGCAACACTCCCCGTGAAGCTGCCGGGAGCGAAGCGCTTCGTTGTCTTCTCTCCCGGTCCGAGCAGGACCGCCGAACCATCCGCCAGCACAGCGAGCAGCGTACCGTCGGCCGGCTTAGCCCGCGTCCGCACCTGCGATCCCGTCGCCGTTTGGGCACGAACTATCCCGGCAGGATCGACCTCTACCAGTCGGCCGCCATCGCGACGGTCAGCAACCACGAGATTGCCTCTTAGGGTGGCGAGGAGGTGCGGCCGATCGAATCCTGCGGCGACCGATGCGCCGGTCACCATTCCCTGGTCGGTCATCCCCGAGCTACGACAACGCATCGAAGCGGCAAAGCTGCGCCGTCAGGCCGGCGACATCCGAAGCACGACGTTCTTTGTCGACTACGTCGGCCATAAGGCTTGAAGCTCGAACAGGTTCTTCGTCGCGTTCGGGCGGCTCAGTGCCGAGCTGGGTAGGCGACATGAAAAGCTTCGCCACCAAGTACGCCGTGAAGCATGCCCCAAGCGATCCGCTACAGCTGCTCCATTCGGGGTTTGTTTATAGTCATAGGGCTGTTCAGTTGGTCGCGGCAACCTCGGTAGGTGGAGCCGCCATCTGATCTCATCTCGGACCCTCTGGAATTGCTCGACCGATCTAGTGACATCGCAAACCGATGCGCGAGGACTACGAGGACTAAAGGAAACGTCGCAGTGCTACGACGATCTGCTTCGCCGATCGTTACCGCCGGGCAGGCATGAAGCTCCGATTGGTGGCGGAGCGTTCGTTCTTTGTACTCCACTCGAGCTGTAGGACTTCTCGAGAGCACGTAGTCTTCTCGCGTTCACATTCCTTAATCAGGCACTTGGACGATCACTGCTTCCGATCCAAGACGGTGCGCAACAGCTTCGATCTGCACCAATGCCCGATACCTAGGCAACCCGCCAAGCACGGTTGCACGCGGAGGATATGGATCCGAAACATTGGCGCCATAACCGGCATTGAAATCCGCGTAAAGACGCCAGTCCGTCAGCACATTGTTGGTCCGCACTATGGACCGAGCATCCATACCAGCCTCGTCGAGGATCGCGCGTATGCGTTCCCATGCCGCTCTGGTCTGCGCTTCGCCTCCTGTTACGAGCTGACCGTCCTCACCTTCGCCGACTTGTCCCCCAATATAGAGATCGTCTCCTGCCAGGACGGCGGCGGCGCCAATACCAGCTGCCCCCTTTGGCCCCGCGAGACGGCGGCCACCTCCGGCGGCGGCGATCGCCTCAATCTGCAGCAACGAGCGTGGATCGGACGGGGATGCCGTCACCAACGTGCAGGCCGGCGGCTCGATAGGGAAGGTCCTCGCGAGGGCCGCGCCAAAAGCGGGAGCATCTCGGCTGTCGGCTAACGTGACATGTAAGTAGACAACGTCAGACCGAGAGAAGCCTCCCTGCTCGACGCCATCGCAAATACTCCGTAAAGCGACAGTGGCCTGGGCGGCAAAGTCGCCTCGGTCCGGAGCCCCGGCAGTTGAACAATAGAAGCGCCCATCGGCTCTGACACCGACACCCGGCATTCGTACGATCGGCGCGTCAACAACTGCTACGAGATCGAGTTCAATCGCCGCCTGCGGCAGTGGAAAACCTGCGGAACCAACCACGATATGGTCCGGCGCCGCCAGGCCGAACACTTCCGCATAAAGCTCTCGATAGCGCTGCTGGTCCCTAATGTCGGCAATGTAGGTCTTCACGCGCACCGTGTGTTCAAGTCGTGCCCCGAGAAGTCCAAGAACAATCCCAACATTCTCAAACATCTTGCGGGTCTGCGCGGCGACGTCGACCAAGCCTAATGAAGTGCCCTCCAGCCGACGCTGAGCATCAGTTCCGGCCGTGGCACCCACGTGAATCAGGTTGCCCACACGCGCCGCGTGGGAAAAATGCGCGATGGGCTTCATCACGCGGTCGGTATAGATGACCTGTTTGCCCATGGACTTTTCCCGACCGACTACGCCAACACGCGCTCGCGTCGTACACCGCGTACGTCCATCTCGAAGTCGAGATCCCGAACGGGCGGACGCGCGAAGTGCCAACCAAGACCGGCACGCATGGCTCCCCGGCGGACGATCTCATCCTCGAGGAAGGAATGCACATCGTACACAGTGTACAGATGCGTCCCGGTCGCATTCGACCAGTCGAAGCCGAGCGCCTTCATACGCCGTTCCATTTCTCCCAGCACCCATCGTGCCTTCTCGCGTAACCCCTGTGGGCTGGTGTCGCCAAGGCAAATGGCATTCTCGCGGTAGCTGCCGTTTCCCTCTGGTGCCTCGCCACTACCGGAAGCGATGAAAGTCCCACCCGCAGATCCAGCGGCCGGCAGAGTATAGGAAAACGCGTAAAAACTAGGGCCTGCCGGCTTGTCGACTTCAGGACAGACATTCGTGCGGGCGATCGGATTGATGCCATCTCGCAGGATGCCCCAACGCTCAAGCGTTCCGGCATACACTCGATTGAAGGCCTCGAACCCCGTTTCAGTGAACGGTTCCGGCGACCTCAGTTCGCAGGCGCATAGTGCCGAGGCCGGGCGACCAGCAGCACGGAGATGTGCCTCGATCGCGGCGAAACCGTCTGCCAGAGCCGTCGGAGCTGGGAAACGCACCCGTTCGATCTCAAATCCCGGGAGAGCAGCGACTCCTCCCGAGTACTGAAACACGCCCTTGATGAACCTGTAGCCGCCGCTTTCCATCGCTAAAATATCGGACATTGCAACCAACCCTCACAAGCAGACGCGCGTTCGCAGGGAGACATGGACCGCCCCTTGCGTTGTTGCAAGAATGTAAATTGAAACGTAGCGTTCTAGTTCTTCGAACAGTAGGACGCCGTTTAATGTCCCTCACCACCTTACGCTATTTCAGTGAAGTCGTGCGTACCGGCTCGATCCGCGAAGCCGCCGAACGCCTCCATGTCGCGCCGTCAGCGGTTAGTCGACAGATGCGGAACCTCGAAACCGAATTTGGCGTACCGCTTTTCGAACGTCATGCTCGCGGGGTCGTTCCCACTTCTGCGGGCGAACTCTACGCCCGCTATGCTCGCACGGCGCTGCTCGACGAAGAGCGGATATACTCAGAAATTGATGACCTCAAAGGCCTGCGGCGCGGACACGTGGGAATCTGTTCAGTGGAAGGTGTCGTGGCCAACGGCCTAACGCATGCCATCGCCACTTTCCGCAAGCGCTTCGAAGGCGTGAGCATCAGCCTCGACATCACCGGTACCGAGTCGGTGATTACCGCTGTACGCAATGGCGACGCCGACATAGGAGTAGCCTTCACCTCCAACCCGGAGTCCGACATTCACCGTACGCTGCGATTGCGGGATCCACTCTTCGCTATTATGGCCGCCGACTACCCCTTGGCGAAAAGGCGCAAAGTGGCACTGGCGGACACGCTCGTCTATCCTATCGCAATCCCGCGTAAGCACTTCGGAATCCGCACTCTGCTGGACACGCGCTGCCGTACCGCGCAGCTCACCATGAAGCCGACTTTAGAGACCAACTCGATCGAGGCTTTACGCGGCTTCGCTCGATCAGGCTGTGGCATCACCTACCTGCCCCGGCTGACCGTCAAGCGCGAGCTCGAGGCCGGACTGGTTGTCGCGGTCCCAATGATAGACCGCGATCTTCAGCAAGCGACGGTTGACGTCTGCGTCCTAAAGGATCGCACCCTACCAACCGCCGCGGTGGGTTTCCTGCATCACTTGGAGGCAACTCTTCCTACGCTTCGCTAAAAGTGCGCGGCGAGTATGTCTAAGGCATGTTTGGAGCAATGTTGAAGCGTATCCTGCTTCTGAAATAGTTGGCGCATTCTTGCGCCCCGACCCAGAGGAAACCTCCCCCTGATTCAACCACTCAGAAACAGGCTCTAGAACGAAGGCGGCGTCGACACCCACACGACCTCGGCAATGCTATCTGAATCATTGCGCCAGCGATGGGGCAGCTCGCTGTTGAAGTAGAGGCTATCGCCCTTGGCGAGTTCGTACCACACTCCGCCGATCTCGATCTTCAGCCTGCCTCGCAGCACGATAACCGCATCCTCACCGTCGTGAGAGAAGACAGGCCCGCTCTCGGAGCGCGGCGGCGCCTTCAACCACAGCGCCGACATGCGACGCCGTAGGTCCGGCGTAAGCATCTCGTATTCTATCTGCGAATCTGGAAACACAACGCGCTTTCGACTGCCACGGCGTACGAGGCCGATGCCGACGCCGCCCTTACGAGATTCGGCGCCGAACATCAGCGAGCCAGCCGGTATGTCGAGAACATCCGCAATCCGCTTCAGGGCACTCACTGAAGGCGTGAGCAGATTTCGCTCGACCTGGCTCAGGAAACTGATCGAAAGATCTGCCTTGTCCGCGAGCTCTTGCAGCACCATCTTTCTGCCCAACCGAGCTTTTCGGATGATGCTGCCAAGGCTGCCAACGCCGACCTCAACGGGCGCAGATGCCTCCGGCTGATCGCGCTTCTTCCCAGTTGCCTTGCGCACGTTGTCTTCTCTCGCTCCGAAAGGGAGTCCCCTAGGCTGGCTTGGATAAGTCCAGCCGCCCTAGAAAGGCTTGCTGAACCGCATCTCCGACGGCGAGCTCGGACGATGCTCCCTCCAGTACCACCCGGCCGTCCCTCAGGATATAGGCCCGATGACTCATAGCGAGCGAGACGGCAACGTTTTGTTCGATCAGCAGGATCGCCACGCCCTCCAAATTGATACGATGGAGCGCCGCCCCAACCTCTTCGCGCATGTGAGGTGACAAGCCTATGAAGGGCTCGTCCACCAGTAGAAGCCGCGGCTCACTCATCAGGCCGCGGGCAATTGCACACATCTGCTGTTCGCCGCCAGACATCGAGCCGGCCATCTGCCGGCCCCGCTCACGTAGCCGCGGGAACAGGCCATAGGCCTTCTCCAGGCCCCGCGCGATCTTGGCTCGCGGCGCCCCCGGCCCTGCCCCGAGCTGTAGATTCTCCAGGACGGTCATCTGCGGAAACAGCCGATGGCGTTCGAGAACGTGAGACAAGCCTGTCCGGGGTAGCCGATAGGCTGGCAGCTCATGAAGCGCCACGCCATCGAAGACGATGGTGCCGGCAAACCGATCAACCAGTCTTGATATCGAGTTCATTAATGAGCTCTTGCCCGAACCATTGGGCCCGAGCAACGCCACGATGTCGCCATCGGCAACCCGAAGGGAGACATTCCATAGGACCTGATGACTGCCATAGCCGGCATCGAGCCCTTTCACTTCAAGCATGCGGTGCCTCGCTCGCGCCAAGATATGCCTGAACCACGCGCAAGTCGCGCGTGACCTGCTCCGGTGCCCCGGTCGCGATGACCTCCCCAAGATGCATAGCGATCAACCGATCGACCAGACGCTGCACTGCTTCGAGATTGTGCTCGATCACGAGCAGGGCGACACCCGTCGTCCTCACCTGCTGCAATAGTTGGATCAAGGAGTCCACAGAGGGTAGGTCAACGCCACCGAAGGGCTCGTCGAGTAGCAGCAGTCGCGGACGTGTGGCCAACGCCCGAGCAATCTCGAGCCTCTTGCGCTGGCCAGTACTAGCCCACGCCGACGGCACATCGGCGCGCCCAGCCAGCCCGACGGTCTCCAGTTGCTCGAGGGCAATCCGCCTGGCCGCCGTGATCCCCGATGCGTGCGAAAGTGCCGCAACCATGACGTTCTCCAGGAACGTCATGCTGCCAAACGGCCTCGAAGTCTGAAACGTCTTGACCAATCCTCGTCTTGCGATGGTCTCGACTGCCCAGCCGTCGATCCTCTGTCCTTCAAAGGCGACCGTTCCGGAATCCGGCCTGACCTGCCCCGCGATAAGGTTGAACAGCGTCGACTTGCCGGCGCCGTTTGGCCCAATAATTCCCAGTATTTCGCCGGAGGCAATGTCCAGCGAGACGGATTTGACCGCCTGCAGGCCGCCGAACGCTCGCGAGACGCCGCGGACGGACAGGTCTCCGGCCACGCTCAGTCCTCGATCAGTCGAATCGCGACGGCCTCTCCACCTTGCCGCCAGACACGATCACCGATCTGACGCAGCAGATCGTACTGAGAAGGATCGATGCGGCCAAACACATTCACCGGAGCGTCGCCTCGCCACTCCCGGACGATCTCCGGCCCGTAGAAAACGCCTATATTCTCAAAGCCCGTCCGATCGTATGCATCGCCCCATTCCTGGAAGTAAATGACGTCGCCAATATTGGCGCGGATGCTCTGGTTCTCACGGGCCGGCTTCTCCTTGAATGCAACCGGCATTGCGAATTCACGGCCCGACCAGCGCGCCTGAAGTGCGGTGGTCTCAATTGCGCCCTCAGACACAAGCGCCCTTGCCGTCCTGGGCGCCTCGGCCAACGTCGTCATACGCAGGTTGCCGCCTCGCTGGAAAGTAAGCTCGAATCGCATCAAGTTTCTCCTTTTGCTGGAGCACCCTTGCGGTGCCGGGAACCGACAAGCCGTCGATACCAACCGACAAGACCGTCGGGTTGATACGCAGCGATGACCATGATTAGAAATCCGTAGATCAGCAGGTCCACATTCCGGCCACTGCCGGAGAAAGCGATCCTGGAATATTCGGACAAGGGCACGAGAACTGCCGCGCCAAGAACCGGCCCGACCAGCGTTCCCGCACCACCCAAGATAGCAAACAGGGCAATGAGCACCGAGATGTGCAGGCCAAGTACGCTGAATGGATCGACGAAGAGAACGTACTGCGCATGGAACGTTCCGGCTGCTCCGAGAATAGCGGCACTAAGGGCCATGGCGATCGACTTGTAGAGCTGAGGCGAGAAGCCGAGGCTGCGCAGCGCTTCCTCGTCGTCTCTCACCGCCCGCAGCAAGAAGCCCAGGCGGGATCGCGACAGCCACCAGATGCCGCCGGTTACAAGCACGAGCAGGCCGAGCGCCAAGTAGTAGTACGGTGTCTTGTCGCGATGGAATTGGAAGTTCAGCCACCCTTCGCGCTTCACCGGAATCTCGATACCGATGGCGCCACCGACCCAGTCCCAGACCGTGAAGATCTGAAAAACCGCCTCTGCCACGACAAGAGTGGCGATGACGAAATAGTGACCACGCAACCTGAAGCACGGAACACCGACGATCGTAGCGCAGACCGCGGGTAGCAGAATCGCCAATGGCATGCCGAGCCAAGGATTCACGCCGAACTTAAGAGACAAAAGCGCAGAGGTGTAGGCACCGAGGCCGAAATAGAGACCATGCCCGATCGAAATCTGGCCACCGTAGCCGCCAATCACATTCCACGCTTGGCCCATCGTCGCGAAAAGGAACACCAAGGTCGCCATACGCAGCTCGAAAGGCCGGTCACCTATGGCGAGCGGCAACAGCACGAGCACAGCGAGTCCAATTATCGCGAGGATGCCGAAGCGGCGGGATGAAGGAGAATGGCTCACACCTCAGCTCCGCCCGAACAGGCCGCGCGGACGCACCAGCACGACTGCCAGATATAGAAGGTAGACTGGAACGTACTTCAACTCCGAACTCACGAAGAACCCGACCACGACCTGCAGCAGCCCGATCAACACGCCCGCCAGCAGCGCTCCATGGATCGAGCCAAAGCCACCGAGGGCCACGGCCACATAGGCCAGCAGCACGAACACCGCGCCGACCCGAGGGAAGATGTAGTAGAAATTCGACAGCAGCGACGCGGCCACGCCTACGCAGGCGGCGCCGATACCCCAGGCAAGGGCGTACATCAGCGAGACGTTGATGCCGAGCGTCGACGCGGCCTGGGCATCCTGTGACGCTGCCCGCAGTTGGCGGCCCACCGACGTTCGGAACACTATGATGTAGAGCAAGACCGTGGCGATCGACGCACCGACGACTGCCGCGATCTGAGGCACCGGCAACACGACCTCGCCAAGCCTGACCACGCCCGACAGCCAGCTGTTGCGAACGGCGAAGTAGTCGGCGCCCATTACGAACTGGGCACCCGCTTGCAGGAACACCATCAGTCCAAAGGTGGCAAAGATCTGAGACTGCATGTTGCCGGTAAGAACCCGGCGAATGAGCAGGTAGTAGACGATTAGGCCGAAGCAGAACATTAGTGCCGCGACAAACGGCAGGCTGACGACCGGGTCGACACCCCACGTGATGTACGCGAGGTACGTCGCATACATGCCGAGCATGATGAACTCGCCATGAGCAAAATTCACAACGTCCATCACGCCGTAGATCAACGTAAGCCCAATTGCGATCAATGCGAAGATGAAGCCCATCCCGAGCCCGCTGACGACTAGCTGCAAGATCAATTGCTCGGACATGGGCTCCCCCGCCTCAACCCACACCAGGTCTCAGCGCCACGCTGGACGTGGCCACACAAGCTTTGCCGCAGCAAAGTCGGCCGGCCAGACCATCTTCGGCGTGCCGTCGAGAGTTTGCACGAAGATGCCGCGCGTCAGGACGTTCTGGCCGGTCTTGTCGAACTTCACGCCTTCCCACGGCATGATCAAGGCGTCGCCCTTGATGTCGGTGGCTGCCAGCGCGTCCCGGATTTTCTCCGGATCGGCTGACTTGGCGCGATTGACTGCATCGGCGAGCACCATCATTGCGGTGAAGGCGCGGGCGGGTGTGCCGTCCATCTCCTTGCCGTAGCGCTCGCGATACATCTTCGCGATCTCGCCGACGAGTGGATTGCGCGCAGCGAGGTCACGCGACCAGTGCTCGCGGACGAAGAAGTAGTTGGCATCGGCCCCCAACGCATCACGGAATGCGCTCGAGCCGAAGGACGCTCCGATCGCCATGATGCCCTGTGGATTGAAGCCATACTGCTTGTAGGTACGCGCAAACAGGATGGCTTCGGCATCGTACGAAGCATGAAACACGGCATCCGGCTTAGCCGCGATGAGTCGCTGTACCTCGCTGGTGACATCGGCCGTTCCCTGCTGGTAGCCCACGACAATGGACTTCTTAAACTCCGGGAACTCACTGAAGTACGCGTCTACAGACTTGGCGAACTCCTGGCCCCAAAGCGTGCTTTCATGGACGACGGAGATCGATTTCACCGAGCCCCCGGTCGTTTTGTTGATGTCACGCAGGAATGTGAAGAAGTCGCGGGCCTGGGTGCGCGAACTTGGCGTGGTGCGGAAGAACCAGCGATAGCCGCGTTCCGTCAGAGGCGTCGCTTCCGACTCGCCCGACAGATAGGGGACACCCATGCGTTCGGCGACCTGGCTGGACGTCGCGGCTACGGAACTGTGGAAGGCTCCCACAAGAGCAGCGACCTTGCGCTGTACAATGAGACGTTCCGCTTCCGCCGCGCCTGTCTCAGGCGATCCCTGATGATCCGCCGCGATCAACTCTATCGGCGCCCCGCCCAGACCCGGCAGGCCTTCATCGACGGCAAGCGGCATCTTCAGGTGGGGATATTTCTTGTTGATGATGTCGACCGCCAAACGAATACCGTTCAGCGTGTCCTCGCCGGACTTCGCGACCTGGCCCGACAGCGGATAGAGAGCGCCGATCCTTACTGGATTGGCTGCGAGGGCCGGCTTCGCCGCTAAAGCGAGCGCGGCCCCAGCGACAAGGGGAAAACGACGACGCGTAATGGACATGACATCACCTCTTCCAGTTGGCTCCCGTTAGTGACTGCAAGTCGCGTGCCCTCGCCAGCCGGGCTCTGGTAAAGCCCGACATTTTCAACCCATATAGATTCCACCGTTCACGTTGAGCGTTTGGCCGGTGATAAACGAAGCGGCGTCTCCGGCGAGGAAAAGCACCGCTCCCGACACCTCGTTGACCTGCCCGAAGCGGCCGAGCGGCGTCATCGCAACTAGGCGCTGTCGGAGTGCATCTGGCCAGTTGACCGTCATATCGGTATCGATGTCGGCGGGGGCCACACAGTTGACCCGTATACCCGCATCGGCCATGTGCCGAGCCAGAGACTTGGTGAGGCCGATCATTCCGGCTTTGGAAGCAACGTAGGCTGGCCCCGTCGCGGCGCCGCCGATCTGGCCGGCAACGGACGCCACGTTGACGATGCTGCCGCCTCCCCTGATGCGCATGGAGGCCGCTGCCTCGCGGGCGCAGAAGAACGCGGACCGCAGATTAACCGCCAGAATGCGGTCCCATTCCGCTACCTCCATCGTCCATGGGTCGGCGGAGCCGGCAATCCCCGCATTGCACACCAGGACGTCGATACCTCCATAAGCGGCCGCGACCTGGCCGACTAGATGCGCTGGGCCATCCGGTTCGGCCAGATCGGCCGCGAAGCCGCGCACCGGCACCGAAGGATGGAGCGAGCGACCAAGCCGCACCGTCGCCTCTGCGACGGACTCCTTCGAGGTACCGGAGAAGGCGACGCTCGCTCCGGACGCGGCGAAAGCCCGCACGAGCTCGCTGCCGATTCCACGCGTGCCGCCGGTGACGAGGACGACCTTGCCAGCGAGATCGGACATGCGATCAGTCCTCAACCACGCCATTGTCGAGGACGCCGACGTGCTCCACTTCGACGCGCAGCCGATCACCGGCCTTGAGAAAGATCTTGCGGAAGCCACCGACGCCGACCGGCGTACCGGTCGACAAGATATCGCCAGGCCTCAGCGTGACGCGAGCGGACAGAAACTCGATCAGCTCCCAAATCGAGAACACCATCAGCGATGTCTCGCCGTCCTGCATCCTCTGCCCGTTGAGATCGGTGGTCAGCCGCAGCTTGTGCGGATCGAGCGCCGCTGTCCGGCTCGCGATGCCCGGGCCGATCGGCGTCGATCGATCCAGCGCCTTGCTCGAAAGCCAATCCACAATGCGATTCTTCCCGAGCATCACCCACTGCATATCGCGCGCGGTGACGTCGTTGACCACGGTCAAGCCGGCGATGTGCTTTGGTGCATCTTGGCGAGTGACGCGCCGAGCCGGCCGGCCGATCATAACGGCCAATTCGCCCTCGTAGTCCATTTCGCGCGATATCGGCGGTAGGCAAATCGAGTCCCGCGGGCCGACCAGAGCGGTGGTCGGCTTCATGAAGATGACAGGCGTTGCAGGCACGTCGAGACCGGCTTCCTCGGCATGCTTCTTATAGTTCGCTCCGACCAGGTAGACCGAGGCGCCATCGTCGACGGGAGGCCCGAGACGAACCGACGCCGCCGAGTGGGTCGCCAGTCCTGACACATCGACCGATTCGCTGTGCCATCCATCCGGATTCGCCGCGACAAAGGACGCTACGGTTGGATACCGAGCACTGATGTCATGCACGCTATCGCCAACCAGAAGGCCGGTGCGGAGCGGCGACGACTTGTCTTCAGAGAAACGTACGAGCATGGCGGTCCTTATTTGGAGGCGGCCGCAGCCGGCCAATTGTCAATGCGGAAGTACGGTCGTGGCGCATCTTCCAGTGCCACTTGAACATCAACCAAGCCGCCGCAAGCGCTGCAGCAGAGCTGACGTAGTCGGAATCGACCACGATCGTAGTCTTCACCGCGAACCGGTCCCGCCGCATTCAGCGGCGCATTGACCTCACGGAGATGCTCCAGCAGGTTGTCTTGAGGCCGGCAGTGAACGTGGCCGCACTCGCCACAACTCACGGCGTCCTTGTCGAAGTCAATGACAAGTGTCTCGGCGACGGAGCGCCGTCCCATACCTGCGAATGAGACCGCGGCATCGCCTGGAGAAGGAACGACGGACTGCTGCAGGCGCTCGCGTCGCAGCGCGCTCCTTCGTCCTTCCGTGGCCTTGGGGTCGTAGAGACCCTCTTCATTCATGACGACGCCGTAGATTTCGAGCGCAGCCTGAGGCGACACGGCCTCGCGCACCACGTCCAACGCAACGCGCTCCGGATCACGACGCAGCGGATCGCCATAGCCGCCGCCGGCTTGCCAGCTGTGGTACCAGACGTCGCCGAGCTCCATGGCCGAGCGTGTGTGCTTGGGTGGCAGGATCTCGAGGCTTCCCTCGATGTCGTCCAGCCTGTCCGGCAGCGGCTTGCCAGTACTCATCCTCTCCGCGATGTCCGTGCCGAGGACGCGGGCGATGCGGATGGCTGCGCCGGGCATGCCTCCGCCCACTCCGATTGCGTTCGGCATCTCGGCGCCCGTGCCTGCGAAAAGGCCTTCGAGACGATTGTCGGGCGACCGATGCGCCGTATAAGCGAGCTCCGCCGATCGGCCACCGCGGAACCGCCCGGGGCCACCCGAATCCCGCAGATGGCGACGGAAGAGATAGAGGACCGGATACTCAGACTCCTGATCCTCGATATTCGGCATGTTCGGCGTCGTGTTGAAGACGATGCCGGCGGTGTCCACGCCGTCGTCGTAAGTGCGCGCGCCGCCGCCGCCGCCAAAATGGCTCATCTCGGTCGCCGTGAACGGGAACCCGTGCTGGCTAATGCCGGCGAAGATCGGCGCCATCGACGTGCCCGACCATACGGCCATCGCCTGCTGACGATAGCGGTCGTCGGCCATAAGCATCTGCGAAAGGCAGCGCCACGTGACGTCGATCGTGACGATGACCGCCGAGATCGTCGCCATCGCGCAGGGCGCAGGATAGGCGCAGTTGTTGACCGTCCCGGCCGTCGTGCGCAGATCGAGGCAGTCGCGAACGCCGCGGTTCCAGGGGATGTCCCAGCACAGGTTGATGTACACGGCCGACAGGACGGCGGCCTGCAGGCCCGAGTACGTCGAATTGATGAGACCCTTGGCGTTTGGGCTTGTTCCTTCGAAGTCGAAGGTCAGCGCGTCGCCCTTCTTCGTCATGGTACAGACGATCTGGTAGATCTGAGTGTCGTGACCATCGTGGTCGATGTATTGCACATCGCGCCAGACGCCGTCGGGCAGCTCGCGAAGCCTGCTCTTGAGCTTGTCGCGGGCGTAGTCGATGGACTGCTTCATCACCTCCTTTACAGTCTCGACGCCCCAGCTTTCGACAAGCTCGAGGATTCTCCGGCGGCCGGTGTTGAGCGCGGCAACCTGGCCCTTCACGTCGAGACCGACGAGCGGATCGCGCACCTGATTTTGGATCCAGCGCAGCACGTCTTCACGCATAGCTCCGCGATCCACCAACTTCACGGGCGGCATGCGCAGCCCTTCCTGGTGAACGTCGGCGGCCTTGATGGAGAAGCCACCCGGATCCATGCCGCCCGTGTCGAGCTGATGCCCCGAGGCGCCGATCCAGCCGATCAGTTCGTCCTTCCAGTAGATCGGCGCGACGGTTGCGAAGTCGGGATGATGGATGGCGCCGAGATAGGGGTCGTTGCAGATGAAAATATCGCCGTCGCGGATGCCGACATCGCCGCTCAGACGCATCGTGCTGTCCACGATCAGCGGCAGAACGTTGCCCTGCGTGACGATGTAAGGACCGACCGAGACGAGCGCCCCGTCGGGCTGCATGATCGCCGTCGCGGCATCGTTGCCGGTAATGAGCACATTGGAGCCGGAGCACCTCATGTACTGAATGCCCATCTCCTCGGTGATGCTGAGGAGCCGGTGATTGAGGACCTCGAATGTGACGGGGTCGAGTCGCGAATTACTGGCGGCCACTGCGGCCTCCCTTGTCGTCGCCTATGATGATGTGGGTGTGTCGGAACGCGTCGATCGTTGCGCTCTGGCCGGAGAGGACTACGATCGTTGTTCCTGGATGCTCGATGATCGCCGGTCCGTCGATCTCGGTGCCCGGCGAAAGCGCAGGCCCGGCGTAGACAGGTGTGGAGACCATCGACTGTTGCTGCGCGCAATAGGCCTGACGCGTTGACTTGGGAACAGCCGGCCCGCCGGTCGCCTCTTCCTTCCAGGGCGCCTTGTCCACGACACCGACCGCATCCACGCCATAGTTGATGAGTTCGACGCCGGCATCCGCAAGCCCCGATCCAGGCCCGAACAGTCGCTCGTACTCACGCTCGAAAGCCTTAATGAGTTGCTCGATGGCAGCGTCGTCAACACGGGATGGCGCTGGAATGCGGAGCTGGTGGACCTGTCGGCGATAGCGTGCCTCTACCCAGCGATCGTAGCGTCGGCTGCTCTCCGGGACGTCCGCACGGGACAGTGCATCCGCGCCCTTCGCCTCCATGGCCGCGAAGATCGCTTCGACGCGCGCGGGATCGTTCGGCAACACGATCGGTTCGGAGAACTGGAGGCTGAAGCGGATATCCGACAGGGCGGCACCGTACGCGGAATGCACCGTCGCGAAATAGGGCACCAGCAGCTTAGTCGCGCCAGCTTCGGCGGCATACGACGCTGCGTGCACCGGCCCCGCACCGCCATAGGCCATCATCACGAAGTCGCGCGGGTCGTAACCCCGCTCGAGGGTGCACTTTCGGATAAGGTCGGCCATCTGGCTGTCCACGACCTTGCGGATGCCAGCGGCGGCGGCCATCACGTCGCCACCGAACAGCGGCTCCGCGATCTTGATGCGGATTGCCTCGACCGCCTTGTCGCGATGCAACTTCATCCGGCCACCGAGGAAACTATCGGGATCGATGTAACCCAAGGCGACGTCAGCATCAGTGACTGTCGGATCGACTCCACCCAATCCATAGCAAGCAGGGCCCGGATCCGCGGACGCGCTCTTGGGGCCAATTCGCAAACGCCCGCCGTCCACCCAGGCAATCGAGCCACCGCCTGCGCCGATGGAGGCGACATCGATCATCGGCAGGCGAAGCTGATATTGATTCAGCACAGTCTGCGTGTTGTAGCTCCAGTTGCCGCCCTCGATGACGGCGACTTTGAAGGTCGTCCCGCCAACATCAGTCGCAATGACATTGCCATGCCCCAAGCGCGTGGCCAGATACGCGGCCCCGACGACACCCGCCGCAGGGCCGGACTCGATCGTGTAGATGGGCACAGTCTGCGAAACCGTCGCCAGGCCTCCATTGGCCTGTACAATGAGCAACTTCTGCTTGAGGCCCGCGTCGGCGAGTGTCCGCTCCAACTGGGTGAGATAGTTATCGATCACCGGTCCGACATAGGCATTGAACACGGCCGTCGCGCTACGCTCGTATTCGCCCATGACCGGCGCGATCTCGGCCGAGACAGAGACGTAGAGCCGCGGCGCCACTCGGCGGATGATCTCTGCGGTGCGCCGTTCGTGAACCGGGTTCTGGTGCGAAAAAAGGTAAGCAATAGCAACCGCTTCGTATCTCCGCTCCGCCAGGAGACACGCCACGCGAGCCACCTCAGCCTCGTCGAGCGGCGTCACAATCTCACCATGCGCATCGACGCGCTCCGCGATCTCGAAGATATCGCGCTCGTCTACGAGCAGCCGCGGCTTCGAGGTCGCCCTGTAATGATGGCGCTCAAAGACACTCAGGCCGGCAACACGGCCTGACGCCCGCATGATGGTCAAGGTGTCACCGAAACCACGCGTCGTCAGCACCGCGGTCCGCGCACCGGTGAAGGCGAAGACGGCGTTGCTCGACTGCGTCGTGGCATGAACCATTCTCTCTGTCCGCCCAAGCAGATCGGGCATCCCGATCTTGAGGTTTTCCGCAGCGTTCTGGAGACCGTTCAGGACGCCCTGCTGCAAATCGGAGGGCGTCGTCAGAGACTTCCCCATGACGGTGTGCCCGGTGCGATTGTCTATCGCTACGACGTCAGTAAAGGTTCCGCCGATATCGACCGCTATCGTGTACACGTTGATCTGTCTCCGGATCCTGATCGACTGGTTTTCATGATTTTCAGTATTTTCACTGAAACACTGAAACCGACCCTCCGTCAACACACTTGCAAGTCGTTTATCGGATTCGCGCTACATCAGCAGGCGGGGCAGCCAGAGCGAAGCCGAAGGTACAAACGCGAAAACTAGATAAACCGCGACAATTACAGCAACGAAAGGCATCAGCGCTTTCGTAAGCTGCTCGATGGTCACATTCCCGACGCTGCACCCTATGAACAGGCAAAGCCCCACGGGTGGCGTCAGCAATCCGATGACGAGACCGAAGACCAGGATGACGCCGAAGTGAACGGGATCGAAACCGTAGGCCAGCGCGGCCGGCAGCAGCACGGGCGTGAGAATGATGATGGCCCCCGATGTTTCGAGGAATAGCCCCACGATCAACAGCAGGACGATGACCAGGCACAGAAAGACCCAGCGATTGTCCGTGAGCGCGAGGAAGCCGTCAGCCACCGCCTGGGGAATGCGCTCGAAGGCGAGCACCCAGCCGAGCAGGTTGGCTGCCGCAACGATGAGCATGATCGTGGCCGAGGTGATCGCCGCACCGACGATCAGCGTCCACATCGCGCGCGGCTTCAGGGTCCTCATCGAAAGCCCGACGACCATGGCGTAGAGCACCGCCAGGACGGAGGATTCGGTAGGTGTCACGATACCGCCGACAACGCCACCTACGATGATCACTGGCATCATCAGCGCAAGCAGGGCCACTCGGAAGCTCGCCACGAAGTCGCGCGACCTCGCGATCCAGCCCAGGCTGACCGGACCCGGTGCTTCCAGGGGCATGTTCCGCACCAGGTAGCGATTCAGGACGAGCATCGAAAGTCCAACGGCGACGCCCGGCATGAGCCCCGCGAGGAACAGTGCTCCGATCGAAGTACCAGAGGAGATGCCATAGACCAGCATCGGAATGCTTGGTGGAATCAGCGGGCCGCACAGCGACGAAGCCACGGTGACGGCCGTAGCGAAATCGCGCCGGTACCCCTGCTTTTCCATGGCGGGGATCAGGATCGGCCCCAGCGCCGCGACGTCGGCGGTGGCCGCGCCGGTAATGCCGCCGAAGAACATGCTGCTGAGCACGTTGACTTGAGCGAGCCCCCCTCGCCAGCGACCAACAAGATGGTTCGCGAACTGGACCAGTCGGCTCGTGAGCTGCGCCTCGTTCATCAGCGCGCCCGACATGATGAAGAACGGAATGCTCATCAGCACGAACTGGTCCAGACCGGCAAACAGTCTCTGGGGCACGGCGGACAGAGGCGCGATCCCGGTCGTCACGAGATAGATCGTCGTCGCGATGCCGAGAACGAAGGCAATCGGCACGCCGAGAATCAAGAGGCCGACGAACCAACCGACAAGTCCGATCATAGGGTGCTCACTCCCGCGGTCGGCTTTCTGGCTCTGATGATCGCCTCGACAGCAGCGATCATGATCAGCAATCCTCCCGCCGGGATTGCGAGATTGACCCAGGCGATCTCGATCTGAAGAGCCGCCGAAAGTTGGTGCCGGGCAAAGTTGCGCGCCGCCAGGGACCAGCCCGTCCACAGAACCAGTGCCCCGAAGCAAAGAATCAGCGCATGAACGATCCGGGCACAGAAGACGCGGAAAGTCGGCGGAAGCTGCTCGACGACAGTCGTGATGGCGACATGCAGTCCCTGCCTATAGGCAACAGCAGCACCGACCATGGAACTCCAAACGAGGGCGTACCGCGCAACCTCCTCCGACCAGACGAGACTGTCCCCCAGCAGGTATCGGCAGAAAATCTGAGCCGCCGTCACCGCCAAAGAGAGGACCAGTGCTGCCGCTGCCACAAAGACAGCGACACGTTCGAACAGAAAGTCGAGGATTGTCCTCATCGCCCAGCCGCCTTCGCAGAGCCGCCCGAGTTACTTCCTCAGGGCGACGATGTCGGCGAGCAGGTCCTCAGCCTTGAGCTGGGCCGCATACTTTGCCCAGACCGGCTTGACCTTCTCGACAAAGGCAGCCGCGTCGACCTGCGTGATCGTGACGCCTTCATTCACGAGTTTCTTGCGGATCGCCGCCATCTTGTCCTTGAACACCAGCCGCTCGTACACGGCGGCTTCCTTCATCGCCTCCTGGATGATCTTCTGATGCGCCGGCGAGAGCGTCGCAAAGAACTTGGCGCTCATGATCACAGGACGCGGCTCGGACACGAAGGTGATCTGATCCCAGTCCGTCATGTACTTGGCTACTTCGGCGACTTTCAGGGTGTCGACCGACAGAACGTCCAGGTGTGCCCCTTCGATGACGCCTTGCTTTAGGCCGGTGTAGACTTCGGGGTAGGCCATCGGCGTGGGATTCGCACCCAGCGCACGCATGGCGTCGACCAGCACCGGCGTCTCGATAACGCGGATCTTCACACCCGCAAGGTCGGCCGGGGTCTTGATCGGCTTCTTGACGGTTTCGATCGGGCTGTCGCCGGTGCTGAACCACGCCAGCACTTTGAAACCTGCCTGCTGCTCAATGCGCTCGGCCAGCTTGGCGCCAATCGGTCCGTCAGCGATTGCAGCCATGTGCGACTGGCCCTGAATCAGGAACGGCACCTGGACGATGTTGTAGATCGGCGCGAGATTGGCCATTGCGCCGGCGCCAACGCCGATCTGGATCGAGCCTTCGAGAATTGCCTCGTTGATCTCACGCTCATTTCCGAGCTGGCCACCCGGGAACAGGAGCACTTTGACAGCGCCATTCGAGCGCGCCTCGACAAGCTCCTTAAATTTCTTGGCACCGTCCATGTACGGGAACGAATCGGCGGTGATCATGGCGAAACGCAAGGTGACAGTCTGCGCGCCTGCGCTGGACGCGCAGGCGCCTGCGAGAACTGTCAACGCCAGCAATAGCTGTAAGATCTTGCTTCTCATCATCCCCCACTCCTCTCGACCGTGGCTGTCGGCTTAAGCAGCTCACCTGCTTCTGCATTTCGAGTTGGAAGCCGCACCGATTGTTGCATTGCCGATCGCTTCGACCCGCCTGGTATACAAGCAATCTTCACGCCCGACAGGCCGGCTCCGATGAAAATTCGTAGGAGAGGCCAACCATTCTTACAAGAAGCAATATTTGCTCGCCATGTACTAATTTTAGCAACACGGCAAGACTTTCAGTGTTATCAGTGTGTTGCGCCAAGCCTCGTCTTATCGACAATACTCAACCGCGGAACTTCAGCACAACGACAGGGTAATAGTCGTTCACCGCCGAGCCATACTTCGGTTGGCGAAATGATTGATGAAGCGGGCAACGCATGGAGCCGGGATCCACGCTCACCCGCCTGTCGACGCCAGTGCAGCCGGGATTGACCGAATAACGGTACAGAACCTGCTGCGCCACGCCGAACAAGATGCGCTTCTTCTATCGGGCACTACCACGCGCGTGGCCAGTCGACCATTTTTTGATCCCCCACGTAGGTCGATTCAAAGCAGGCGAAGGGCGCTTGTTGCGGTTGCGACGGACACCGATAACGATTTCGGATCGAAGCGCATAGGCGAACATGTCGACGAATGCCTTGGTACCGCAAGCGGTCGACGCCGTTCGTGGTCGAAAGGTCGACCTCGATTGCTTCGACGGCGCGGCCGAGCAATTCAAACGCGCGAGCGGCATCGATGAGCTTCGGATCGTCTGCAGCAATCAGGAGATCGAATCCGTGGACGGCACACTTTCGGGCGAGTTCGCATCCAATGCCGGCGGAGGCGCCGGTGACGATGGCGAGCGGCCGGGCCGAGCGGTTCTCGTCCTTGAGAGACGGTGCGGATTTGGGGTTCGTAGAGGTCGCGGTCATGGTTTCATCACCACGTTGCGCCACGCCACGCCCAGTAAGGCGGTGTCGGCGTAGAAGAGCAATTGCGGGAAGCGATGGACGCGGGTCACCGCCATCAGTGCCTCGTAATGGCTCCCGCGCCGTCACTTAGGACCGATAGAAAGGGTCCGCCGATTTCCGAATACCACCTATCGTTGCACCCCAAAGAGAACGGGCCTAATCGGCTTGGATGAGACGCCGAGTGCGTGAATGGCTTCTCTCTTAAATGAACAGACTTCCCAGCCTCGATTGTTCGTTTGATTACGCCGCTTCTTGGCCCGTGATCATCTGGTGGCTGAGGCGAAAATCGAACGCCTTTCGCGCCTCTTCACAAAATCACTGTCTATAGTCCGGCATGTCGGCCTTTTGAGACGGGCGATTGGGCGCCTGTTTCTAAACCGTGGGATGATTGCCGATCAGCAGAGGAAGCTCGCGCTTCTGACCTGTTTGGAACGTCGCTTGGGAATGATCAGGGAAGGGAATTCTGCAATGTTAACGACGCTCGCCAACACAACGACCCCCAGCATTCAACCTGCACTGCCGTGTGCGGTAAACCGCATCGTAGCCGTTGACGATGACGCTTTCTTCAGGGCCACGCTCACCAATGAACTTGCGGAGCACGGCTACAGTGTAGATGCCTTCCCCGATGCCCATTCCTTCCTCCAGGCCCTCCCGGGTATCGAGGATGCCGACGCGATCCTGCTCGACTGGACGCTTGAAGAATCCTGCGGGCTCGACTTGGTGCCACAAATCCGACAGAGGGGTATTCATCTCCCCATCATCTTCCTGACAGGGCGTTCATTCGCCTCAGACGAATTGAAGGCGTTCGAGAGCGGCGCCACGGATTTCATAGATAAGGCCCGCGGCATCGCCGTACTGCTCTGCCGCCTGCGCAAAATTGCACAGCCAACAGGCAAGGTATCTATCGCAGCGCGCCAACTTGAAGTTGGTGATCTTATGTTGAAGCTCCACGTGAGTCGTGCCTACTGGCAAGGCCGAGATCTTGGGCTCACGCTCGGTGAGTACAAGATACTGGAGCTGCTCGTGTCCAACGCGGGCTGTCACGTCACCTATCGCGACATCTACGACCAACTGCACTATCGTGGCTTCCACGCCGGCTCTGGCTCGCTAGGCTATCGCACCAACGTACGCTCAGCGATCAAGAGACTTCGCAGTAAGCTACGTGCCTTCCAACCGGACTTCGACCGCATCGAAAACTACGCGGCGTTTGGGTATGTCTGGAGAGCAGATAGCTTCTCTTAAAAGCCTTCCTTTATCTCCTCGCGCCCGCGGCTTGCCTCGAGAGGCGCCGGAGTTGGTGGCGATTCGGATACTCGCCCCCTCATGGCCGGCATGAGACAGGAGGCATGCCCCCTCTTCCAACTTGAACGGATAGGCAAAGCCGCCACCTGGATGCAGCCGATCACGACCTAATCACGCTTGCAATATTGCAGAAAGGCCTAAAGTCGCCGACCAAACTTTCCAAGAGGTTCCGACATGGACGTGCAGGCCATTCTTCCTTTCGAAGCGCGCCGGGCTCTCCGTATGGTCCTGCCCCAATCCCTGCTAAACTGGCGAGAAGCGAAATTCTACGGTCTTTACGGCGAAGTCGAGCTGCATCTTCTGAAATTCCTCTGCCGTCGCGACGCCGACGCCATTGATGTCGGCGCAAACGATGGGTCCTACGTCCACTACCTTCGCAGGCATGCGCACAAGGTTGTGGCCTTCGAGCCGATGCCTGTGCTGGCCAGTGCCCTGCGCAAAAAATTCCCGGGGGGCGAAGTCGTGATCGAGCAGGTCGCACTGTCCGACCGTGCCGATACAGTCGAATTGCACATGCCGGTAGTGGACGGCATCGTCGTGACTGGCTGCTCGACCATTTCGACCGACGCCTCTGGTACCTACCCCGCTACGCAAGCAATTAAAGTGTCGATGGACCGGCTCGACACCGTCTACAAGGGACGTGCAGGCTTCATCAAGATCGACGTCGAGGGCCACGAACAGGCCGTGCTCGACGGCGCCCTGCAGACGATCCGCCGCTGCCGTCCTCGCGTGCTGGTCGAGATCGATGACCGGCTCTCACCCGGCGGGCTGGCGCGCGCCCGCACCTATTTCGACAGCCTGGGCTATACGGGCCACTACGTGCGCAAAGGCAAGCTTGAGCCTATCAGCACTTTTTCCGTCGAGGAGATGCAACGGCCCGATAGGCTGCCAGACCTCACAGCACCGCTCACTGAACGCAAACGCTTTGGTGCCTACATCTACAACTTCATCTTTCTTCCGGCCGAAGAGCCTACATCCACCGTCCAACGCATCTCGGCCCACCTCAGAACACTCTGAAGAAAGCAGATTGTCATCCCGATGCGGAGAAGCGTTCACCTTGGCTAAGTCAGCATCCCTCGCTTTTCTCGAGGTGATACGAACGTCTCTTTGGTTGATGCCGACAAGGTTCGGCCACCTTTCCAATCGCGTCGACGAGGCGCCGGCCGATGCGCGACCAGTCAAAAGTATCGACGCAGGCAGTCCAGGCCCGCTCCTGGTAGGCGTTCAAGGTTGCAAATTCGTCGATCAGCGCGAGCACGCCGTCGGTCATTGCCTCGTGGCTGTCGGAAAGGCAGACACTGCTTCCGTCCACGAGCGGCATTCCCGGGAGTGCCGCGCGCATGGCGCAGATCGGCAAGCGATTGAAGACGTAGTCCAGGCCTTTGAGCTTGAAGCCGCCTAGCAGATCCGGCACCAGCGCGACCCGCGCAGCAGCCATAAACGGCCGCACGTCGTCAACTGGTCCCGTGAAGGTAACGCCCGGGTAGCGCTGCCGCAGTGCATCGATATAGGCAGGCTCGGCCGTACCCACAATCTGCAGGTCGACAGCCGCCGAAGCGAGGCGGAGCGCGCTCGCGTCAAGAAACTTTTCCAAGCTGATACGCTTGGGAGGCCAGTCGTAGCTGCCGACCAGAACAGCGCGACGCGGTACGCTCCTATCGATCGTGCGTCGCTCAATGCGCGGCCCGTCGTAGCCCGGTGGGAGAAACAGCACCTGGGCGCACTTCATCGTTTCGAAGGTCTCGGCATCCTCGGGCGTGTTCGAGGTCACGAGCTTAGACACCCGCACCAGACGGCGCTCGAGCCAGCCTACCTTTGCGGCATCGAGTGCACGATAGGCCCGCCGAAGCCCGGTCGCCGCCTCGGCGATGCGGCGTGCCACAGTGGTCTCGTGGTTGTGCGCAAGGTGGATCAGGGCCGGAGGTTGCCTGCTCAGGCGACAATGACGAAGCACGGGGTCCAGCGCCCAGCCACCGGAAATGCTGTCGAAGACAATGGCATCCCAATCATGCCGCAGCAGCGCGCCGTCGAGCGCGGCGCCCGCCTGTTCCGACCAGGCGTAGAGCGCGACCTCGGGCAGTGGCGACACGATCTTTCGAGGAAGCGGATGAACTACCCGGGGATGCAGGCTCCAATGCAGGCCAGGCTCGTCCTTGGGTCCCGTGACCCTCTCGCCGCGCGCCAAGCCGATCACGTCCAGCCGGGCACCCTCCCGAACAGCCGAAGCGATCAGGCCGCGAGAATAGATGAGCTGGCCATTCGTGGGAGGACAAGGATCGGCAAGGGTCAGCCAAAGCAGGCGCATGGTCTCACGATGATCGCGCGCCGAAAGTCCAGCCAGTGATCAAGGCGTGACGACGTACCGCCGTCGAACCGCCGATGCATTTGTGCAACGCCACTCGCGTCGATGCCCGGATCACAGTCTTACCACTGGCTCTTCTTGCACCCGACACGTTGAGATATGCACCGCTCCCGAAGCCGGGCGATAGAGCTCATCTCGGGCAATTCCGTGAAGGAGGTTCTCTTATGTTTCTGTCCGAACCTGCGATGCCGATGTCGAGTGGGGACGACATCGCATCGTCAGCCGACGAGGACGACTTTATCTGCAATACATCGGAGACCCTCTTCGCTGCGATCGAAAAGTGCTTGGACAATGGTCTTGGCAGCTGCCTCGTAGTCGAAGGTAAGCGGCTGGTCGGCCGCATCTCCCTCGATGACATCGCCCGCGCAGTCCACGGCGGTGCGCTTCTTAAACCCGGCCTCGACCACTTCATGGCGACCTTCGCAGACCGGCGTCGCAACGACGTTTCACGAGAAAAGGATGTGTTGCGCCCGATAGTGGATGATTACGGCCACCTTCTCGGCGTAAGCATCGAGCGCTCCGACGAATTCGTGCAGGTCGCGCGGCCCGACATGAGCCACCTTGAGTTCCGCGCAGTGCTCGACGCTTTCCTTTCGTCGTGGATCTCCAGCAAGGGGCCCTATGTCGAGAGGTTCGAGGACGAGTTTCGGGCCTTCGTCGGCTCTGCGCACGGAGTTGCCGTAACCAACGGAACGGTGGCGCTTCATCTCGCGCTCGTAGCATTGGGCATTGGGCCGGGACACGAGGTAATCGTGCCCGACCTCACCTTCGCTGCCACCATAAACGCGGTGCTCTACTGCGGTGCGACGCCGGTGATCGTCGATGTCGACCCGGTCACCTGGTGCATGAGCCTCGCGACGGTCAAAGCCGCCTGCACGTCTCGCACAAAGGCTATCATTCCCGTTCATCTCTATGGGCGGCCGGCCGAGATCGGGCCGATCGTGCAGTGCGCACGCGAGCGTGGGATTTTTGTGATCGAGGATTGCGCCGAGGCACATGGCGCGCGCTACGAGGGCCGGCCGGTTGGTCAGTTCGGCGATATTGGTTGCTTTTCCTTCTACGCGAACAAGATCGTGACCACCGGCGAGGGCGGCATGTGCCTGACCAGCGATCCAGCCATCGCAAAGTCGCTGCGCGTCCTGCGCGACCACGGAATGACGCCGAGCCGTTCCTACTGGCATGAGCGAGTGGGTTTCAACTATCGCATCACCAACTTGCAGGCCGCTATCGGGCAGGCGCAGCTCTGGCGCATTGAGAGCATCCTAGCACGCAACAGCACCATCGCGCGGCTGTACGAGGTGGCGATGAGGGACATTCCTGGCGTCCGCTTTCCGCCACAGATGGATTCAAAGTCAATGCCCGTCGTATGGCTCACCTGCGTCCAGGTGCCGGCGGCGGCCCGCAACGAGATCTTGTCGCGTGCGCTGGAGGCCCGGCTCGAGATGCGGCCATTCTTCCATACACTCTCCTCGCTACCGCTCTACGAGAAATACGCCCGCGACTACCAACACAGCGCCCGGCTTGCCGCGACCGGCATTTGCCTGCCGACGCAGCGCGGCGTCGATCACCAAGTGGTCGATCGTGTTGCCGCAGTGTTTCGCGCTGTTCTTGCGTGAAAGTGCAACATGCCGACCTTTGCGACCATCATTGTCGGTGGCGGGCCGGGCGGCCTCGGACCGCTCCTGGCTGCCGCCCAGCAAGGCACACTCGAAGGCTGGCTTGACGCCGGCGTTGCCCTGATTGAGCGCACAGAGCACCTTGGCGGCAGCCTTGGCCGCTTCGGCATCGCTTCGGATTCTCTCGGTTCCTCGTACCTGGAGTGTCTCGAGGCGGTGAAACTTTCTCCGCCGCTCCGGCCACTGCGCGACCATGCGGTTGCGCGCGAGATGGAGATCTACCGGTACGGCTTCCCACCGCTCGCGCTGGTCGATCGCTACATGCGCCTGCTCGGCAGTGGACTTTCCGCAATGTTCGACAATCACCCTGTCTCGCGTCTCTACCGGGGCACCAACGCTACGCGCGCACGTCTGCAGGCCGAGGGCTCGGTTACGGTCGAGGTCGAGCGCGACGGCGAGACCACCATGCTGACCGCACACTCCGCGGTGATCGCCTTGGGCGGACGGCAGCAGTGGCAAGAGCGCGAGCTAGTACCCGGCTTCACGCTAAAGGATTGCAGCCTGCGACGCGTCATGCCGTCGGACAGCCTGCTACAAACGTCGGGGCTGGCGGCGGCTAGTGAGATCATCGCGCGTGCTGGTGGCCGTCGTATCCTCATCCTAGGCGGCTCACATAGCGCCTATGCTGCTGCTTGGGCACTAACACAATTACCTGCGGCCGCCGGCCTCGCCGAAGGGCAGATCGAAATTCTGCAACGGCGGCCGCCCAAAGTATTTTACCCCGATGCTCAAGCTGCCGCAGCAGACCAGTATTTGACCGAGCCTGGCGATATCTGCCCGCGGACCGGCCGCGTGCACCGTATGGGAGGGTTGCGCGGTTTCGGGCGCGAGATGTGGCGGCAGTTGGCGCACCGGCCGGGCACCGTTCCCGACCCACGCGTCACCACGCGGCTCCTTAGCCTGCCAGCCGGCCAACTTCGGGCCTTGCTAGAGCAGGCTGCGCTCGTGGTCCCCTGCTTCGGCTACAACTCGAGCACGTTGCCCGTGCTCGACCCGAGCGGAGCACCAGTTGCGCTCAGCGCGGACACTGGCAGCGTGGCTGTCGGCGATGATTGCCGTTTACTGTTGGGAGATGGCCGGGCACTCGACAGTGTGTTCGGCATCGGGCTCGGCACGGGGTACCGTCCGCCCGCATACATGGGTGGCGAACCAAATTTCGACGGCCAGGCCAACAGTCTTTGGCTTTACCAAAACGACATCGGCGCAATGGTGCATCACGAGGTGCGACGCCTCAGCTCCGAGAGGCGGCTGTCTGCTGCGCTCCGACTGCCTGTCGCGCCTGTCCGAGGATGCAGTCCTCATCATGCCTATTCGTCTCGTCAGACACATAACTGCTCAGAGGAAAGTCAAGTACGTCCCACCTCCGCGAGGCAATATCGTACTGGGGGATGACATCTGTCTCGAAGATGCGGCGCGCAACTAGTCATTAAGGTGGTTGTGGGATCGCAAGTCCCGAGGCCGCCCTCTTACATTCGCGTCCGACGGCTCGAGCTAAAGCCGATCCGCCTTGGCAGCAGGGCCGACACTAATGCTGGCCCAAAACACTAGTGCTGATCAAACTCAGTGTTGAATGACACTTTTGCACTGAGTTGATTCCCAAGGTTGCAAGATCGCTATCTGCGAAGTTGGCGGATTGAGAGGCGATCACGTCGAGCGAGAGGTTTGTATCTGGCACGCAAATCGATCGGCAACTGGAAGCAAGGGTACCTTCCTACATGTACGATGTGCTCCATCAAGGACCAGTGCGCTGGTTTCTTCGCAACCGGTCGCTCACGGCACGCGCCTACGTCACTGCTCAATGACAACGATGCCCAGTGAGAAGGCATGAGATGGGCAACCACCATTTGCTGACGTTGGCACTCAGGTTGAATGGCCTTTTTTCTACTGCGTCGTTCGCTCAGGGAATTTGTGGCCATTCGCACTAAGGCGTCGTAGGTGGACTGTGCTCTTGCCACCACCGCACGCAACTGCGCGCAAGTGCGCCGGTGCTATCCACGCACACCCTTCGGAGGTCCGATCCGACCGCGTCCAGCGCCAGGGGGGTTTCTGTGCAGGCGAGAATCACTCTCGTTGCGCCGCGGTGCAGCAATGCTTGCACTGCCTGTTCTATTAGGGGCCCCCCTTCCCGCGGACGCCCGGCCTTCACCAGCTCGATCGCCGGAAGCACCCTCGCTTCCATGTCGACAACATCCGGCAAGACGGGCCGAAAGCCGTCGGCTTGGAGGCGATCGTCGAACAGATGCGTGGCCAGCGTAGCGCCGGTGGCAATCAGGCCGATGCACGAACCCGGTCCGAGCTGCGCCGCGGCCTCGCCGCACGAGGCATCGACAATACTGAGGAAGGGCACGGCGCAGCCGTCCCGCAACTCGGCGATCCAGAAATGCGCCGTGTTGCAGGGCATGGCCAGTGCTATGGCACCAGCGGCGATGAGCCGGTCGCGTCCTGCCAACAAGGCCGGAAGCGGCGACTCGCCACCAGAAAGGATCGCCGCCGGCCGACTCGGCACGCGGGGGTCGGACTGGATCAACAACGGGACGTGACATTCGTCCCGTTCCGCGCCAGTTGCGGCAATCACCTTGGAGAAGAAGTCGGCCGTAGCCAGCGGACCCATCCCGCCAAGGACGCCGATCATGGCCATCTTCCCATGGTGCTCTCCGAACTCATTTGAAGCGGACATATCCGCCCGAGTCCCGCGTCGGCGATGCGTGAATCAGAGTGGAGTCAACCCGCCGAACGCGTCCATGTAACCGAAGAGGGCCGTGGAGCCGCCGGTATGCAGGAACACCACGTTGTCGCCTTTCCTGAAGTGTCCCTTGCGGCACAGATCGATCAGCCCTGCCATCCCCTTACCAGAATAAACCGGATCCAGCAGGATGCCTTCCAGCCGCGCCATCATGGTGACCGCCTCCACCATGCCGGCCGTGGGAATTCCGTAGCCGTCACCAACGTAGTCACAGTTGGCCTGTACTCTTTCGCGAGACACCGCGCCGGCAACCCCCAGGAGTTCGGCTGTTTTCACGGCCAGGTTGTAGACGTTGGTTTCCTGTACCTGCCTTGGCGCGCGCACACCGATCCCCAGCACCGGGATGTCGCTGCGGCTGCCCTCGAAACCGGCCACGAGGCCCGCCTGGGTGCCGGCACTTCCCGTGGCGTGCACCACGCAACCCACGTCGAGCCCCTGCGTGTTGAACTGGTCCACCAGCTCCAGCGCACACACCACGTAGCCCAGCGCGCCGATCGGGTTCGAGCCACCTCCGGGAATTATGTAGGGCTTCTGCCCCTTGCCACGCAGCTCCTCCGCAAGTTGGGACATGGCGGCGTTCATGTCGGTACCACCTGGAACCTCCTGGATCCTGGCGCCATACATGCGGTCCAGAAAAACGTTCCCAGAATGCTTGTAGCTGTCCACCTTGGACCCGGTTCGATCCTCCAGGAGAATCTCGCACTTCATTCCCATCCTGGCTGCGATCGCAACGGTCTGGCGCGCATGGTTGGACTGAGTTGCTCCCTGGGTGATGATCGTGTCGGCCCCGTGCTTCACAGCGTCGGCCATCAGGAACTCCAGCTTGCGTGTCTTGTTGCCACCCGTAGCCAGTCCGGTGCAGTCGTCGCGCTTGATGTAAAGGTTGGGACCCCCGAGAGCCTCGGTCATGCGGGGCATGAACTCCAGAGGAGTGGGGGCGTGGGTGATGCGCACGCGGGGGAATCGAGTCAATTTCATGGCTGCTCTGTCTCCGAGGTCGAAATGCAAAGTGGCTGGTGAGAAGGCTCGCGCGCCGCGACGATGGCCGCCGCAGTCACGATTCGACCGATTAGGTCGCATTCGGCCTCGGTCAGGTTAATCGGCAATCGCAGGTCCATCAGATGACGCAATACGGACATAGACTGATCTGACGCGAGTTCGGCCTTGAAGTAGTGCCAGTGGGAATAGTTGCTGGTAAAGGCCGTGGGCTCGGGGCAGCCGAACCATTTGACGTACAGCCCCCGCAGTTGGCACTCCTGAAGAAACCGTTCGATCCCCGCAGGCTCCAGCGCAAGGCTGAACTGGATGGAACTGGGGACGAATGCTTCCTTGGGATGGCGCCGGGGCAGCGAGACATTGGGTGCTTTGGCGAGTTCGACTTCCAGGCGTGCGTAGATGCGGTTCCACCGCGCCGAACGCTCCGGCAGCAATTCGATCTGCGGCCGCAACAGGGCAGCAGCGAGGTTCGACATGCGCATGCTGAAATTCGGCGTGATGTACTTCCAGCGGTCGAACACCTCCACGGGCGGCTTGCACCGATGCTGGTCGTACATCATGTAGCAACCCGACATGAGGATGACCTGCGCGGCCACGTCGTCATCGTCGGTCACCAGCAACCCGCCTTCGCCGGAGTTGATGTGCTTGTAGGTCTGGGTGCTGAAGCAACCCACGCGCCCCCAGGTTCCAGTGGGACGACCATCCCAAGAAGCTCCCATCGTGTGTGCGCAGTCCTCCACCAGCGCGACACCGTGGCGGTGGCAAAGGTCTTGAACCACCTCCATATCGGTGACGTGACCGCGCATGTGCGACAGCAGCAGCACCCTGGCCTTGCTGGTGCGCAACTTGTCCGCCAAGTCCTCCAGATCGGTCGTGAAGTCCGCCCTCGTCGCAACCAGCACGGGCCGCGCGCCCGCGTGCGCGATGGCACCCGGTACCGGCGCCAGGGTAAAACTGCTGGTCAGCACATCGTCTCCAGGCTTAACGCCCAGCGCCTTCAAGGCCAGAAACATGGCGGCGCCACACGAGCTGACGGCCACGCAGTACCTGCTTCCCAGGTAAGCGGCAAACTCCTCTTCCAGCAACGATGGCTCGGGAAAACCGTCGCCCTGCTCGCCGTACCGATGCAGACGGCCGCTGCGCATCAGTTCGACCGCGCGTTCGATCGTCTGCTCCGGTATCGGTTCCGCCTGGCTCATGTCCTTGCCGAACCACAGTCCGTCGGACGAGCGACTGCCCTCGTTCATGTCTGTCCCCGCCCGGCATCGTGGCCAGCGAGCACGCCAGGATCGAACGTTTCGGACGGATAGTACTTCTTCAGGCGGACATCCGCCGTTCGCGCGTGACCCTCCATCCCCTCGAGTCGAGAAATCCTCGCTGCGACTTGCCCCACTTCCCGGCTGGCCGCTCGGTTCATGCGCTGCCAGGTGACCGTCTTGATGAACTTGCCGACACTCAAGCCACCTGAATACCGAGCAGCGCCCCGGGTAGGAAGAATATGGTTTGGACCGGAGCACTTGTCTCCATAGGCCACCGTTGTCTCCTCACCGAGGAACAACGAACCGTAATTGGTCAGCCGGGACAACCACCAGTCGAGATCGGCCGCCAGGACCTGCAAGTGCTCTGGCGCATAACGATCGCTGATCTCGCAGACCTCTTCGCGCGTGGAGAGCAAGACCACGTCCGCGAAATCGCGCCAGGCGGCCTGCGCTGCGCTACGCGCGGACGCGGGCAGCGCAGCGATCACGGCCGGCATCTTTTCGATGACCTTCAAGCCCAACTCGCGCGAGGTCGTGAACAGCCAAACCGGTGAATCCGGGCCGTGCTCGGCCTGCCCGGCCAGATCCGCCGCAATGACATCTGCATCGGCAGTCTCGTCGGCAATGATCGCCGACTCCGTGGGCCCAGCCAGCACGTCGATCCCGACTTCGCCAAACAGCATCCGCTTGGCCTGTGCGACGAAGCGATTGCCCGGCCCCACGATGACGTCCGCGGGACCATCGGAGTACAGGCCGTAGGCCATCGCAGCAACTGCCTGGACACCGCCCAGTGCGAGCACCTTGCCGGCACCGCACAAATGCATGGTGTGCAAGATGGCGGGGTGGATGCCGTCGTTGCGATGCGGAGGCGATGCTGCGACGATGCCCGGCACGCCAGCGACCTTGGCTGTGCAAACACTCATGATGGCTGAGGCCGCATGGGCATAACGTCCGCCCGGAACGTAGCACCCGGCACGGTTCACCGGAATGAGCCGTTGCCCCGCGAGCAAGCCATCGACCAGTTCGGTCTCAAACTCCAGCATCGACTCGCGTTGGCGCAGCGCGAAATCCCTGATCCGGCGGTAGGCAAAGTCGATGTCGTCCCGGACCCCTTGCGACAGGCTGGCACTCGCCCGCACAAAGTCATCATTCGTGCAGACGATGTCGCCAGTCCAGCCATCGAGATCCCGGGCGTAACGCTCGACGGCTGCGCGCCCGTTCTTGCGGATGTCCTCGAGCATGCGGTGAACCGTCTCTGCCGTCGCGTTGTCCACCGCCGCGGAGGGGGGATCGGATTTCTTCAAGTATTCGACTGTCATAGCCTTTTCCTGTTTCGATCGTCGCCGAGACGTTCAACGGGTGCCGATGTTCCGAAGTACTTTGCCCGTATTGCTGGGGGTGCGACGGCTGTCGCGCATCGCGAACGCACCGTTGACCATGACGTGCGCGATGCCGACCGGGTGCTGTCGCGGCTTCTTGATGGTGACCTTGCTCGCGATCTCCTGCGCATCGAAGACCACGAGATCGGCGTGCATGCCTTTCGCCAAGAGGCCCCGGTCCTTGATGCCGATTCGCGACGCCGGCAATGAAGTGATACGCCGGATCGCCTCTGGCAGATCCAGCACGTTGCGATCGCGCACGTAATACTGCAAGAAGCGCGGAGCCCATCCATAACCGCTGAGAGAGAAAAGCTGCTCGCCCAGCCTGCCTTCCGGAGAGAGCGCCGCGGTATCGGAAATCACGGCGCAGGAAGCATCGCGCATCGCCATCTCGATGTCGTCGTCCCGGAAGCTGCGGGTTGCCCACATCATCCGTCCGGCCGCGTCATCCTCCTCTATCAGCATGTCCATCAGGGCATCGTAGGGATCGACTCCGCGCATCTTGCCGATCTCGGCAAAACTCATGCCGACGAGATGCCTGCTGGTGACGGCATTGAGCAGGACCACGTCGTCCCATCGCCGCGCCTTCACGATCAGCAGCATCGGTGCCGGATTGCGCTTGACCTTCTCCCGGACGTCGGGGTCTTTCATTCGCTTGAGCGTCGACTGGACGCCACCTTCGCGCGCCCACTTCGGTAGGATCGCCATCACCGAGGTGTTGTTCCAGTCGTGCGGGATGACGTCGAACGCAATATCCTGCCCACGCCTACGGGCAGCATCGATCATCTCGAGCGTGTGCTCCATGGCATGGTCCGGCGCCCCGAACTTGGTCTGGATATGCGATATCTGCAGGCGCGCACCCGACTCGCGGGATGCCGCGATGGCCTCGGTGAACCCCAGGTCGTAGAATCGATCGCGATTACGCACATGGGTTGCGTAGAGCTTGCCGCGCACCGCGGCCGCCTCGCACAACGGCACCAGATGCTCCGGCGCCGCCAAGATCCCGGGCCAGTATTCCAGCCCCGTCGAGAAGCCAGCCGCCCCCTGGTCCAGCGATTCCTCGACCAACCTTTTCATGCGGGCGATGTCCTCGTCGTCGCCAGCCGTGAGCGCATCGCCCAGCACCGCGCTATGGACCGTGCCATGTCCTACGAACGCGGCGACGTTCACGCCGAGTGGAGATCTCTCGAGCACGTCCAGATACTCGCCAAAGGTCTGCCAGCGCTTGTCGCCGATGGCATCGGGCGCATGTCCGGCCCCCATCGGGGACCGGAGTTTCGGGTCGCGCATCGGTGCGCAGCTGTGTCCGCATTGGCCAATGACTTCGGTCGTCACGCCCTGGTGCACCTGGCTCTGTGCCTGCCCGTCGACGACAAGGGTGAAGTCCGAGTGGGTGTGCAAGTCGATGAAGCCCGGCGCCACGGCCAAGCCGGCCACGTCGATCCGTTCCGTGGCGAGTGCATCGGACAGATCGCCGATGGCTGCGATGCAGCCATCCTTAATTCCGATGTCCGTCTTGCGGCCTGGCGAGCCACTTCCATCGTAGACCATGCCATTGAGAATCAGGAAATCAAACATAGTGGGAGTTCTCTTTAACGTTGGCCGGCCCCTCGGAGCCGGGAGGGAAGCGCTCTCGGTCGACCCGGTAGCACCGGGCGGGGAAGGGCTACTCCCGCCCGGCAGGCCATCGCGCACCCGGGGCTACTTGGCCCCGCCGCTCCAGTAGATGTTGTCGAAAGGACCATATTGACCCCATCCGGTTAACGGCGGATTGATCAGCTTGGCGTTGTAGATCATCGCCGGGGCGAGCTGGACGACCCACATCATGGGTGCCTCTTCCCAAAGCAGCTTCTGCACTTGGTCATACAGCGCCTTGCGCTTGCCAAAGTCGGGTTCGACCGCCCCCTTCTGGAACAATTCATCTACCGTCTTGTTGCAGAACCCCGAGGTGTTCGAATAGGCGATGTGCCGGATATTGTCGCAGACATAAGTGCGGCTTATGCCGATACCGGGATCGAGCCAGGAGCCGGGAAGCGCCATTGACATTTCGAAGTCCCAGTTCTTCATCCGCTCCGACCAGGCAGCGGCACCGGGCACCGGTTCCCGGATCACCTTGATGCCCACCTTCTTCAAGCTAGGAACCACGTATTCGGGAATCGTCACGAAAAGGTCTTGGAACATGTTGGAGGCGTACAGCAGCTTCAGCTCGAACCGAATACCGTCCGCCTTCGCCGGGAACCCCGCCTCGTCGAGTAGCTTATTTGCCTTGGCCAGATTGAACTCGTAGCCCTTCATCGATTCATTGAAGAACGGATTGCCGACGGGGAACGGTCCCCTGCCTGGCAAGGTCCATCCGTCATGCAGCGTATTGGCAATGAACTCCGTGTCGATGGCATGGCCGATCGCCTGGCGCACCTTCTTGTTGCTCAGCGGACCCGTCCGGTTGTTAAACTCGATGGTCGTGAACGCCCCGGCGGCGTCCAACAACCGACCGATCTGCAACTGGGGAGACTTCAGGCTCTTGATTTCCCGATACCGCATCGCCGACCCTGGGGCGAGGTCGAACTCCTGCCGCTGCAGGCCGACGCGAACGGCGGTGGGGTCAGAGACAATCTGCAGGACCGCGCGATCCAGGTAAGGGCGCCCCTTGATGAAGTAGTCAGGGAAACGGTCCAGGATCACGTAGCGTTCCATGTTGACGTCGGTGATCTTGAATGGCCCTGATCCAATCGGCCGGGCGTGTGCAGGGTGTGCGTTGAAGTCCTCCTGCGTCCCGTACACATGTTTCGGCATAATCGGCAGGAAGCGGGACATCGTTGTCGAGAGCAACGTGGGAGCGTGCGGCTGGGACAGCTTGAAGATCGCCGTATGCGCATCGGGCGTCTCGACGCTGGTGATCGGACCGAACATCTGCTTGCCGAACCGGTGATACTTCTGGACGATCCCCACCGAGAACGCCACGTCTTCGGACGTGATCGGCTTTCCGTCATGGAACTTGGCTTCCGGCTCGAGCCGGAACGTATAGCTCAGCCCGTCGGGCGAGACTTCCCAGCTCTTGGCAAGATAGGGAATCGCCCTTTGTTTTTCGTCGAGGCGGGTGAGAGATGCGAAAACCTGGCCCGTGACCACCCCCGTGTTCGCCTCGCCATGCAGCGGATTGAGGCTCGGGATCTTCCCGGACATGTACACCATCTTCCCGCCTTTTTGCGGCGGGGGATCCGCACTCCATGCGGGCGCTGCGGCCAGTATGGCAAGCGACGCGGCCGTGACCAGCCTCGCGAAGAATCTCGCATGAATCTGCATGGGCAGTCTCCTGTCGGTTGAAGTCGGGGAACGGGCTGCCTACCCAGCGACCGAAATGTCTTGGCCGGGGAAGTGGCAGGCCACCAGGTGATCGGAGGCTTGCTCGGTCAGTTGCGGCTCTTCGCTGCGACAGCGGGCTTGGGCGATTGGGCAGCGTGTGTGGAAACGACAGCCGCTCGGGGGATTGATTGGGCTGGGGATGTCCCCTTGCAAGCGGATTCGCTTCACCGCGCCCTTGAGTTTCGGGTTGCGTGTCGGCACAGCGGAAAACAGGGCCTGCGTATAGGGATGCAACGGTTGCCTGAACAAGGCATGCCGCGGCGCTTTCTCGACAACCTTGCCGAGGTACATCACAGCGACTTCGTCGCAGATGTGGCTGATGACGCCCAGATCATGGGAGATAAACAGCAAGGTGAGGTTCAGTTCGTCGCGCAGCCTGCTCAGCAGGTTCAGGATCTGCGCCTGGATGGCCACATCCAGGGCCGACACCGGCTCGTCGCAGACGATGAACTCGGGCTGCAGGACAAGCGCCCTTGCGATGCTGATCCGCTGCCTTTGGCCGCCGGAAAACTGATGCGGGAACAAATCCATTTGCCGCGGTCGCAACCCGACGAGTGAAAAGACCTCGGCGACGCGCTCCTTGCGCTCGGCGTTGCTGCCCAGTGCGTGGATGTCGAGCGGGAACCGCACGATCTCGCCGGCGGTGCTGCGCGGATCTAGCGACGAATACGGATCTTGAAAGACGATCTGCATCCGGCGACGCATCGCGCGGAATGTTTCAGAATCCATGTCGCCGAGCGTTCTGCCATCGAACGTGATCTCTCCGCTCGTAGGCTTGATCAGTCGAAGAATGGCCAGCCCGGTGGTGGACTTGCCCGATCCACTTTCTCCCACCAGACCGAGCGTCTTGCTGCGAGGGATCTCGAAGCTGGCGCCATCGACGGCGTGGACGACTTGTCGCCGCGCGAAGAAGCCGGCTTTGGCCACCGGGAAATGGACCTTCAGGTCCCTTACGTTGAGCATTGCGTCAGACATACTATTCTGCGGTGGCCGCGGGTTCGTGAGCCAGCCAGCACCGGGCCGAACGCTGCTCGCCGAGTTGCACCATCGGTGGCATCTCGATGCACTTCGCCGTGACGGACGGGCACCGCGGCGCAAACGAGCAGCCCTTGGATTGCCTCAGAAGATCGGGGACTGTGCCCGGAATTTCAGCAAGCGGCTCGGCTGCGAGAACCGGGTCGAGCTTGATCTCCGGCATGCAGCGCAGCAAGCCGCGGGTATATGGATGGCGGGGATCGTTGATCACCTGCTCCACGGTACCTTCCTCGATTTTGCGGCCCGCGTACATCACGACCACCCGGTCGGCCAATTCGGCCACAACACCGAAGTCGTGCGTGATGAGAATCAAGCTGGTTCCCCGTTTGGCCTGGATGTCCTTGAGCAGGTCGAAAATCTGGGCCTGCACGGTCACGTCGAGCGCCGTGGTCGGTTCATCTGCAATGAGCAAGGCAGGCTCGCAGGCCAGCGCGATCGCGATCATGACCCGTTGCCGCATGCCGCCGGAGAGTTGATGGGGATACTCGGAGATGCGTCGCTCCGGCGCGGGTATCTGGACCAGCCTGAGCAGGTCCAGCACCTGCTGGCGGACACTCGCGGCCGAGCCGGCCTGGTGACGCTTGATGGTCTCGGCGATCTGGTCGCCGATCGTGTAGACTGGATTGAGCGACGTCATCGGTTCCTGGAAGATCATCGAGATGTCGCGGCCCCGCACCTCGCGGATCCGCCGCTCGCTGACCTCGATCAAGTTTTCTCCCTTGAACAGGATCTTGCCCGAACTGATGCGCCCCGGAGGCGAAGGAATAAGGCGCATGACGGCCAGCGCCGTCATGCTTTTGCCGCAACCGCTTTCACCAACGATGGCAACGGTACGCCCATGGTCGATGTTGAAGCTGACGTCAGACAGCACCGGGACCTGCTTGCCGCGCATGCTGAACTCGACACAGAGACCGTCGACTTCCAGCACGGTCGTTTCGTTCGACGCAGGCGTGTTATCTGCCGTCATGTCGATCACCGCCCGCGCAGCTTGGGGTTGTAGGCATCGTTCAGGCCATCGCCGATCAAGGCAATGCTCAGCACCGTCAGCAGGATCACCAGCCCCGGAAAGGACACTGTCCACCAGGCCTGGAAGAAGAAGTCGCGCGATTGCCCGATCATCATTCCCCAGGTCAGGACGTCGGGATCGCTCAGTCCAAGGAAGCTCAGTGCAGCTTCGAACAGGATGCACAGCCCGATCTGCAGCGTTATGGCGATGATCAACGGGGGCAAGGCGTTGGGCAGGATCACCTTGACGATGATCGTGCGGTCTCTGGCGCCCACCGCACGCGCGCCCATGACGAACTCGCGCTCGCGCAACTTCAGGAATTCGGCGCGGGTCAGTCGCGCAATGCTGGTCCAACTGGTGACTCCGATGGCCACCACGACCGTCAACAGGCTGGGCGTGAAGACGGCGACAACGACCATTGCGAAGATCAGGCTGGGCAGCACCTGGAAGAATTCCGTCACCCCCATCAGGAACCCGTCCACCTTGCCGCCGAAGAAGCCCGCCAGCGCCCCGACCGTCAGGCCGACCACGGCCGTGACGAACGTGGCCGACAACGCGATGGCCAGGGTCGGCTTCGCCCCGTAAACGATGCCGATCAGAATGTCCCGGCCGATATAGTCCGTACCCAGTGGGATCTCCCCTCCGGGTTCCAGGAAGGGTTGCGCCACGATGGCGAAAGGGTCGCCGGAATAGACCATGGGCCCGATCAGGCCCATCAGGATGATGAGCGAGAGAAGGACCAGGCCGATGACCGCGCCCTTGTTGGCGCAGAACATCTGCCATGTCACCCGCCAGCGGATCTCCGGCTGGATCTCGTCATCGGCCGGCCCCCAGGGCAAGCCTGCCCGAATCGCGGGCTGTTCGCTCATTGTCTGTTGCTCGCTCATTGTTAGCGCAGCCTGATTCTTGGATCGAGAATCCGGTAGACGAGGTCGGTGATGATGTTTGCTATCACGACCGTGAATGCCGCGCCGAAGAGGACACCAAGCATGACCGGATAGTCGTGGCGGATGATCGAATCGTAGAGCAGCGGTCCGATACCAGGCAGGCTGAACACGACTTCAACGAGCACGGCGCCGGAGAACGCGTGCCCGAGTTGCAGGCCAGCCAGGGTAACGATCGGCAGCGCGGCATTCCTCAGGGCGTGCTTGAGCACCACGACCGATTCGAGCAGCCCCTTGGCTCGCGCGGTGCGGATGTAATCTGACCCGAGCACATCGAGCGTCGATGCACGCGAGATTCGGCTGTAGGAGGCAAGGAAGAGGATCGACAGCGTGAACACCGGGAGGGCCAGGTGATGAAGCACGTCGACTGCCAGAGCCCAGGCAGTCTCCGGCGGCGGCACCGAGGTCAGCCCGTAGGCGGGGAAGAGCCCGAACTTGTCGGCGAACACGATCAGCACGATCATGCCCAGCCAGAATACCGGCGTGGCATAGCCCAGCAGCGAGATGAGCGTGACGAAGTAGTTGCGCCATCCCCGGGGCCGCAATGCCGCGATGACGCCCAGCGCGGTGCCTACGATGACCGCCACGAACAGGGCGGAAATCGTCAGCAGCAATGTCGAGGGCAGCCTCTCCATGATGACGCCCAGCACCGGCGCGTCGTAGTGGAACGATCGGCCGAAGTCGCCGGTGGCCACCCTCCCCAGATACTTGTAGAGCTGCACATAGAGCGGCTGATCCAAGCCGTAGGAGGCACGCATCTGAGCAACGACCGCCGGGTCCCCGCCGCCGCTCTCGGCCACCAGGGCCCCAATCGCATCACCGGGAGCTGCATGAATGAGGAAGAAGTTGAGCACGATGACGCAGAGCATGAGCACGGCGCCGTAGACGAGCCTTCTGGCCAGATATTTCGGCATATGAGTTTTAAGTTCTCCCGCAACCGGGCCACATCACGTCAGGTTCATCCAGCGCAGAAAAATCTAACCCATTCTGTAAGCGCTTGCAATACAGTCATTCCTTAATGCGAATTAATAAAACCCTTGAATCTAAAATATGAGATGATCGGTTCGATGAAGAAGTCTGCAGCAAAGCGGGGCACCCCCAAGCAACCATCTGAAAGCGCTTGCGGCCCAACATCCAAGCCGGTTCCTACCCTGTCCGATGTTGCGCAACGCGTCGGCGTCTCTACCGCCACCGTGTCGCGCTACCTGATGAACCCCTTGTCGATTCGCGTCAGGCATCGTCTGCCCATCGAGGCAGCAATCCAGGAACTGGGGTACGTGCCCCATGGCGCGGCACGAGCGCTGGCCTCACGCCATTCGCGCATCGTCGGGGCCCTGTTCCCCTCGCTGGACAGCGTCCTTTTCGGCAGCTTCATCGGGCCTCTGCAGCGCGCGCTGAGTGCGCAGGGCTACACGCTGGTCGTAGCTTCCTCCGACTACGACCCGCAGGTGGAGTACCGTCAGGTGTTTAATCTCGTCGCCAATCGGGTCGATGGCGTCGTGCTGGTGGGCACCGAACACAGCGAAGCCTGCTACGACCTGCTGAACCAGAAACAGATCCCGTATGTACTGACGTGGACATGGCAGGAAAACAGTGACCGTCCGATGATCGGTTTTTGCAACCGGAGCGCGGCGGCGATGGTTGCCAACTACCTGCTCGATGTGGGGCATCGCGACATAGCGATGATTTCGGGCTTCACTACCGGCAATGACCGGGCAACCGAACGCATCGCCGGCGTTCGCGCAGCACTGTCCGCCCGTCGCGTCCAGCTGAATGAAAGCTGGGTCGTACAACGCCCTTTCAGCCTGTCTCAAGGTGCGTCGGCGTTTCGCGAGTTGATGACGTCGCCCACAAGACCCACGGCAATCATTTGCGGCTCCGATCTCTTCGCGTGCGGCGCCATTTTCGAGGCGGCCCGGATGGGTATACGCGTTCCTGAAGACGTCTCGATCACCGGCTTTGACGACACCGACCTCGCGGCAGGCATCAGCCCGTCGTTGACGACGATTCGAACGCCCCGATCCGAGATGGCCCGCCTGACTGCCCAGAACCTGCTCGATAGCTTTCGCGGACAAAAACCGCGTTCCATGGAGCTCAAGGTGGAGCTGGTGGTGCGGGAGAGTTCGGGGAGAGCTTGCCGCTGACCTCCGCATTCCTTGGTGAGTGGTTCAATCGCAGCAGGGAGAACGGAAATGGCGAAGGCGACGAGAGCGCAGGCGAGGACACCTCGGCGATACTAGAGTACGTGTCGGCGAGCTTCCGAGTGGTCCGGCACGTTCGGCCGATCAACCGCGTCGCCGAACTGCTGCCTTGGAATTTCTGTGACAAGCTCGCAGCCGATACTCCATCGGTAACCTGATCACCGCGCATCAACCAGACAAGAGCCTCGGCCGAACGTTTACCGCTGATCGACCAGAGATCCGGCTCCCTTCGGCATCGGTGGCCGGCTTCGAGCGGAACGCGCGGCCGCCTTCTGCGGAATACGTAAACGCATCCAATACATCACACTGGAAAGGATCACGCCCACCAGCGAAAGGCTAAGCCGATCGTGGCGCCTTGAGGCGGTTACCAAGATGGTCGAAATCGCCGACGAAGTCAGACGACCGAGTTGGGGCGGCGCCATCGTCTTGATGGCCACGCTTGGAGTCCGGCGCCAGGATTGGCTCCTGTATCCGCCGACATTTTCGACACTCCCTACTTGGCCTGCACAGAGAAGACCGACGCGCCGGTCACCATCCCCGGCCGGTTGTTCGCGAGCTACGGAAGCGCATCGAAGTGGCAAAGCTGTGCCGTCAGACCGACAACATCCGCAGCATGACCTTCTTCGTCGACGACGCCGGCTGCGTGCGCGAGCAGATTGGAGCCATCACCGGCCATACGATCGCCAGCATCAACGAAGTACCTGATCGCCATACGAAGCTGACGGCCGGTCAGGCCGGCGCAGCCTTGGCAAAGCGGCTGGCGCACGAGGGACGGCCTCAGGAGAGCACCGTCTCGGCGTTCGTCGGTCGAGAGCGGCTAAACGCTAATCGAGAATCCACGCACAGAACAGAATATGATCGCCGAAAAATGCATAGAACGTTGATCTGCCTGCATTCTAGCGATGGTGCCCCCGGTCGGACTCGAACCAACACTTCCGTGAGGAAACCTGATTTTGAGTCAGAGCAGTTATCGCCCCTAAGAGGTTGGAATTATTGATCTTTATTCTGTCTGTCGACCAACGACGCCGTCCGCTTCCCGGACGAATATAGACCACAAATTGAACGCCCATCTGGCTACCGGCTCGTAGGTTCAAATCGGGGGAGCGCGCTTTTGAAGACTTCTTAGAGCGGGCCCGGATTACGAACAGGTCGCATCCCGACTTCGTCAGGCCGGAAACGCTGATGCACTTCCTGCGCCAGACAAGATCAGACAACAACGAGCAACGCACTTGAAGCCCGAGGACTGGCCCGACGGTGCGGATCACTCTCCGGCGCTGCGCGCCGCGGCTGAGTTGCTGGCAAGGGCCCGGTAGCATGCTCGGAGCTAGCTTTGCCAACAGTGCCACATACTGACTGTTAAAAGTGCCTAGGTGAGGGGGGTGGCACAGGCTCATAGCCTCGACGAAGCTTTCCGATCGCCTGCTTCAATAGCTCAATGCGAAACGTCAGCCGGGCGTGCAGCTCGGGCTCGGCTGACTTGCGCTGGAATGCCCTAGTCTCAAGGAATTCTGCCAAGTCCTCGTAGTGAACCACACGATCGAACTTGCTGGCGAAATCGCCTTGCCTTTTCTGATAGTCGCCTGGACAGAGAGAATGCTTGCGGCAAAGCGGCATGCGCCATTCTCGACGAGGGATACACATTCTTCTCTGTAGCTTTCGCCTGACTGGGCTGCGGCGACTCGCCAAGCTTGTTCTCTATTAGTAGGATTGCTGCCTCGTTCGAGTTGTTCCCGACGCCGTAGTCCTCCGCGACGTCTTACTCCGCCGCAGGGGAAGCCAGGGAGCCCGCGCGCGCCGTTGAAGCATTTGTTGCATCGCGTCCAGGCGCGCGATCTGCGAGGCTCGGCACGCGACTATTATCGCGGGTTGCGGCCTCCGCTCGACGACCTAAGTTGAGCGCCGCGCTTTTTGCGGCTGACCGATCTGAGTGTTTTCTGAGGGGCAGTCATTACCAAACGGGCGACCGATCGTGATGGCAACGACCGTATTGATATCTGGAATCGCCTGGCCGGCGCCTTCGCCCATGTGTTTTACCGGACGTCGCTTTCGGGATGCATAGGAATCCTGATTCTCAACAAAGCCTAATCGAGCAGTTCGCGCAGCATGCGGCCTGTTGCCGTGATGGCGAGCAAAGTCGGCGCCTTCACGTATTCCTTTACGATGGCTTTCGTGGCCGGTGTGTAGCTCATGCAATCGAGCGCAATGAGATCGGGACTCGCTGCCGCCAGCCGACCTGCAACTTCTACTATTTCCTGCGGGTCGGCACTCGGCACCAGCGCCTCGACGACGACCTCGACGCCAGCCCGCGCCCACTTGGCCTTAAGCTTCTCCCCCTGTTCGGCAAAAGGAACGAGCAGCCCCAACCGGCCCCGCGGCAACAATCCTTCGGCGAGGCCGCTCAGGACGCGCGACGGGAACAGCACGCCCTCGTCGCCTTCCATCGGCGGGAATTCGCCGGTGCAGGCATAGACGATCGCGTCGCATCCGTCGGCGCGCAGACGGGCAAGGGCCGTGGGCGAACGGTCGATGACGGCCTGCTTGGAAATCTTCACATCGCGGCCGCCACGGAGGCGGGTGTAAAGCGTGTCGGCGCCGCTTGACGGCGGCAAGGCATCGACTTCGGCGTCGCTCAACCCGTCCAGCGCTCCCCGCAGGATCACCTTGGTCCCGGCTGGCGCCTGGGCTACGAACAGCGCGGCGATGTCGTCGCGTGGCGCCTGGCCGATGGTGACGATGCCCAAAGTCTGCGACATATCTTAACCCTCCAGCATCACGGCATCCTGGTCGTTCCAGGCCAATCCCACGGCATCTCCAGGCACGCGCGAAGCGCGCTCGCCGGCATGCGTCTCGCGCACCAGCAGCGATTGCCCGTCCGCTCCTCGCACACGGAGCAGCGTCGAACCGCCGAGATAGTTTGCCGTCTCGACCTTGCCGGTCGTGCGCGCCTCGGGTGTCGACACGAGCCGGATCTTTTCGGGCCGCAACGCGCGGGCGCGCGAACCGCCTTCCAGGATATTGATCTCACCGATGAAGTCGGCCACGAACCGGGTGCGTGGGCGCTCGTAGATCTCGGTTGGCGATCCCACCTGCTCGACCTTGCCCTTGTTCATGACGGCGATACGGTCGCTCATGGCGAGCGCCTCTTCCTGGTCGTGGGTCACGAAGACCAGAGTCACGCCCAGCCGCTTCTGGAGTTCCTTCAGTTCGAACTGCATCTGCTGGCGCAGCTTGCGGTCGAGCGCACCCAGCGGCTCGTCGCAAAGCAGCACCGGCGGCTCGACCACGAGCGCGCGCGCCAACGCCACCCGCTGCTGCTGGCCACCCGAGAGCTGACCGGGCTTGCGATCCTCCATCCCCGTGAGCGCCACCTGGCTCAAAGCGGCTTGCACCCGGCGGGCGATCTCGGGCTTCGGCACCTCGCGCATGCGCAAGCCGAACGCCACGTTCTCGGCCACCGTGCGATGCGGGAACAGCGCGTAGGACTGGAACACCATGCCCATATCGCGTCGATGCACCGGCAAGTCGGTTATGTCCCGACCGCCAACCTGAACACGGCCGGAGTCCGGATGCTCGAAGCCCGCGATCATGCGCAAGGAAGTGGTCTTGCCACAGCCCGACGGCCCCAACAGGGAGAAGAACTCACCGGCGGCAATATCCAAAGTAACCTCGTCGACGGCCAACACCTTGCCGTCGAACCGCTTGGTAACTTTGTCGAGCTTGATGGCAGCGGAGGTCATGAACGCCCTTAGCCCCGCAGGATCTTCGTCACGCGGGCGTCGATGTCTTCCTTGCGCGAGTTGTACCACTTCCAGTCGGGCTGGATGAGGGTCGCCACCTTGGCCTCGGTGGTGAGCAGCTTCTCGTCGTACTTGGGATCGAGCTTCACCGTCCTGTTGGCCGGCGAGTACCACACGGCCTCGGCGAGCAGCTTCTGCACGTCGGGGCGCAGCATGTAGTCGATGTAGCCGAAGGCGAGTTCCTTGACCTTCGCGCCCGGCGTCACGTTCAGCACCTGCTCCAGCGCCAACACGCCTTCCGACGGGCTGGCGAAGTCGACCGGCTGGGCATTCGTTCCTTCGTAGCGATAGACGCCCGAATCATGGATGACGCCCATCGATACTTCGGCCGAGAGCAGCATCTTTTCCATCTGGCCGGTGAAATCGACAAGCTTGATCGGCTTCAGCGCTTCCAGCGCCTTGTATGCCGCATCGAGGTCGGTGAGACCCTTGCCGTAGACCTTGCCAAGCATCATCAGATGGGCCTGGCCGAGGCTATTCACCGGAATGACATAGCCGCCGCGCGCGCCTGCCAGCTTGGGATCGGCAAGGTCCTTCCACGATGTCGGCTTGGCCAGGCCCTTGTCGGTACGGAAGCCGAGCCCGATCGCACTGGTGAAGATCGTGACGCCCACGATCTTGTCGCTGACCGCGTAGGGATAGACGCTAGCGACGTTGGGCACTTCCTTGGCCGTGATCTTGGGCATCACCAGCCCCTCGGAGAGCGAGCTCCACTGTTCGTTCGAGTTGGTGTGCAGCACGTCGTAGATCGGATCGTTCCGCGGGCTGGCCTGCAGCTTCGGTACGAACGGAAAGGCCTGGTCGGCCTGCACGGTGCACTTGAACTCCTTCTCGAAGGCCGGCAGCACCGTGCTCTTCATGATATCGCCCCACTTGCCGCCCCAGGTGGTGATCTTGAGCGTCTTGGTCTGGGCATGAAGGATGGCCGGTGCGCCGAGAGTTGCAGCGGCGGCGAGACCGGCACCTGTCCGGAGAGCCTGACGACGTGAAATCATGATTGACCCCCTCTGTTCCCTTTTTAGAGCTTAACGTACGCCTTGAGGCCGATCAGCCTCTCCAGCACCAGCACGACGGCAAGCGCCAGCAGGATCGACACCATCGAGGCGGCGGCAATGGCGCCGTCGAGGTCGAATTTCATGTAGTTGAACAGCACGACCGGCAGGGTCTCGCCCTTGGGCACGACGAGGAACAGCGAGACCGGAAACTGATCGAACGAAACGATGAAGGCAAAGACCCCGCCGGCAAAGACGCCCGGCCGGATCAGGGGCAGCGTGACCTCGAAGAAGACCCGCACGGGGCTGGCGCCGAGAACGGCCGCGGCCTCCTCGATACGACGGTCGAAATTGTGCAGGACGGCCAGCGTCGTCCGGATGACATAGGGCACAGCCACCAGGGTATGGGCCAGGATCAGCCCCCACACCGGCCGCCCGATTCCCGCCAGCAAGTAGGCCTGGAACAGCGCCAGCCCCGTCAGAATAGCCGGCAGCATCAGGGGCGACATGAAGAAGGCCGTCAGGAATCCGCGTCCCGGCAGGTTGCCGCGCGCGAGGGCCAGCGCGCAGGCGCCGCCGATCACGACCGACAGGACCAGCACCACGGCTGCAATCCAGAGCGACAGCCAGAGCGCGTTCATGAACTCCGCGCTGGAGAAGAACTTGGCGAACCAGCGCAGGCTGATGCCGACCGGCGGGAAGGAGATGTAGGGTGTCGGGTTGAGGGCGAACACCAGCACGATGGCGATGGGCGCCAACAGAAATGTCAGCAGCGCGATGTTGAGCGCCAGGTAGGCAGCGTGACCGGCATCGAAGCGCCGGCGATTCAGCGGCGCACTCATGCCAGCCCCTGCTCGCCCGACAACCGCGCCAGGATGCGATTATAGGCAAAGACGATCACCAGCGAGACCAGCAGGAGGATCACTCCCAGTGCACCGGCGAAGTTGGGATTGAAGCTGGTGCCGACCTGCTGGGCGATCAGCATGGGCAAGGTCAGTACATTGGTGCCACCCATCAGGGAGGGCGTGACATAGGCACTGATCGACAGGGCAAAGACCAGCAGGGAGCCGGCCAGGATGCCGGGCAGGCTAAGCGGGAGCGTCACCTCGACGAAGGCCCTCGCCCGGCCAGCCCCAAGGCTGCGGGCGGCCTGCTCCAGACGCTCGTCGATGCGGCCGATCACACCGGTCAGGGTCAGCACCATGAAGGGGACGTAGATGTGCACCAGCGCCACCACAGTGCCGAACTCGTTGTACATCAGCGGCACGGGCTTGTCGGTGAGGCCCCATTGCATCAGCAGCGTGTTGATGACACCCTTGTCTTGCAGGATCGTCATCCAGGCAAAGGTACGCACGACGATGCCGGTCAACATGGGCGCAATCACCGCGATCAGCACCAGTGCATGGCCGAGGCGCGACTGCATGCGCGCCATCCAGTGCGCCAGCGGATAGCCGATCAGCAGGGAAACGATCGTGGTGATCAAGCCGATGCGCAGGGTCGACCACAGGGCGTCGTGAAAGATGCCGGCCGAATCGAAGATGAAACGCTCGTAGTGGCGCGTCGTCAGGACGGCGTTGGGGTTGGTGACCGGATTGCCGGAGAAGAATGACATCATCGCCATGACACCAAGCGGCATGACGAAGAAGAGGACAAAGAGCAGTGCGGCCGGGGCGACCAGCCACGCAATAGGCGATGGCTGGCCCGGTTTCATGCAGTGGCCTTGACGTCGCCCACGACACGCACGCGGACGCGCACCGAGTTGCCCGGCAGATAGGCGAGCGGCATGTCTTCGCTTTCGATCGTCTGCAGGGTCGCGCGATCCGCGCCCGCCGCCACCGCGCGGTCGTTGGCGATCTCACTCGCCACCGCAATCGCGTCCCTGCGCGTCAGATCCTTGAATATCTGATCGCACTCGCCCGCCACCTGGGCAATCGCCGCCCCCACGGCGTTAGCGCAATCGCCGTGCTCCACATGGATCACCTGGCTCACGCCCGGCAGCTTCTCGGGAATGAGAAAGGCGCCACCACCGACGGCAATCAGCGGCACGTCGGCGGCCTCGGTCTTCATCCGATCGATCGCCTCCTCGGCAAGACGGGCCGCTTCGCCAAAGGCCTTCTGGCAGGTCGCCTTGTCCAGATAGGCCACCTTCGACTTGTCACCGAGATCGAGGATGCCCGCCGCAATGGCCACATCGGTGGTCGTGAGCTGCTTGCCGCCAAAGGCGATGCCGTCCTTCAGCAGGCGATATCCCACCGAGACCGGCCCGACCTTGAGAGGATCGAGGGACACGTGGCTGCCACCGCCGAGGCCAATCGACAGCAGATCGGGCATGCGAAAGAGCGTCCGCACACCGCCGATCTTCACGACCGAGTTGGCTTCGCGCGGAAAGCCATTCTTGAGCTGGCCGACATCGGCCGTGGTGCCGCCGACATCGATCACCATGGCGTCGGCCAGACCGGAAAGGTAGGCGGCCCCGCGCATCGAGTTGGTGGCACCCGACGCGAAACTGTAGACCGGCAGCCGGCGAGCCTGGGCGGCCTCGGCCACGGTGCCGTCGTTCTGGGTAATGAACAGCGGCGCGTCGAGGCCGGAGTCGCGGATCGCCTTCTCGAAGGCGGCGATCGTGTCGCGCGACAGGTCGGCCAGCGCCGCATTCAGCAGGCCGGCATTCTCACGTTCCAGCAGACCGATACGACCGAGATCGGACGAGCAGGTGATGGCAACATCGGGAATCACGGCGGCAACCAGCTCCGCCGCACGCTTTTCGTGCGTCGGATCGAGGGGCGAGAAGATCGACGAAATGCCAACCGACTTCAGCCCGGCGGCCTTCATTTCCTGGGCCGCCTTGGTGACTGCCGCCTCGTCGAGCGGCATGAAAGGCCGCCCGTCGTATTCATGGCCGCCCTCGACCATCCAGACGCCACCGCACACCAGAGCCGCAAGATCCTCCGGCCAGTCGCAGAACGGCGGCAGCGAAGCGGACGCCGGCATGCCGAGCCGCAACGCCCCGACCTTGGTAAGATGGCGGCGCTGCACCACGGCATTGATGAAATGCGTAGTGCCGATCATCACGCCGTCGACGCGCTTGCCTTCGAGAATGCCGGTCGAGCCCAGGCTCTTCAGCGAGTCCAGGATGCCGGCAGTGACATCCTCGCTGGTCGGCGCCTTGACCGCGCGAATGACCTTGCCGTCCTCGATCAGGACAGCGTCCGTGTTGGTGCCGCCGACGTCGATACCGATACGCCTCATGACGAAAACACGCTCCTGAAGTCGAGATCATAGCCGAAGGCCCGCGGGCCGACATATTTAAGCCCGTCTTCCGAAAGGAAGACCGACGGAGAAGGCAGGGCAATCACGGTGACGCGCTGGCCGTAGCGGATGGTTTCCGAGCCAACCGCCTCGCCCGTGTCCGAGTTGAGCACGCAGATGAGGTCCGGCGTCATCGCGACCGCTTCGCCGTCGCGCAGGGCGACGATCCATTCGTTCTGGAAGTTGATCTCCAACCCCGCACCGCGCCAGTCGTCGAGACCGTCGAAACGCACCACGCCGCGCAGGAAGCCTTCGGTGGTACGCCGCGCAACTTCGACCACCTTGCCCCTGTAGAGGAGCTTGCCCGGCTCGACCGACAGGATCGCGGCAATAGGATCGGCATGCGTGCGCTGTGCCTCGCGCACGGCGGCGCCGATGGCGATGGCCTTGGTGGTGGTGCCATGGATGCCCCACTTCTTGACCTCGGCGCCCGTCCGCGGCGGCTGGCAGGTCGCGGCGACGGAGCCGTATTCGACGCAGATCTTGCGCATGACCCGCTCCGCCCATTTCCAGGTCGGAACCTTGTGCACGACGCTTTCCAGGCCGCGCACGTCCACGGCCGTCAGCGGATAAGGCGTGAGGCCGCCGACCGATACCGAGGTCATCTGTGCCTCGGGATAGGCGCGGCCCATCGTGTCGCTGTCGATCACCGGCCGGCCGAGATGCGCCGCTGCCATGAACGGCCGCACCCCGTTGGCGCCGCCGATCTCCATGCTCATGAGGGCGGCGAACCGGCGGCCGAGGTGCTTCTCCATCACCTCGACGGCGCGCGCCAAGGTGAGGCTGTCGGTCAGCCGCTCCTGCCCCACCAGCGGCGCGCCCATGTTGGCGACCGTGCCGACCAGATCCTCGTCAGCCAGATCCGCCGCGTCCATGAGCTGCACGCGGTAGCCTTCGCGATAGAGCTGCCGCATGTTCAACAGGGGCAGATAGGGGCTGCCGCCCCCTCCGGTGCCCAGGATCCAAGCGCCGACGGCCAGCGATTCGATATCATCAGCAGTGATTTCGCGTAGGCTCACGCGAAGACGCTCTTGAACTCGATGTCGTAACCAAACGCGCGAGGGCCGACATGCTGCAGCCCCTTCTCCGACAGGAAGACCGGCGGCGGCGGCAAGGCAATGACAGTGACTCGCTGGCCATAGCGGATGGTTTCGGTGCCGACCGCCTCTCCCGACACCGAGTCGAGGACACAGATCAGGTCGGGCGACATGGCGACCGGCTTGCCGTCGAGCCAGGCCACGATCCATTCGTTCTGGAAGTTGATTTCCATCGCCGCGCCGCGCCAGTCGTCGACGCCGTCGAGGCGTGTGCGTCCGCGCAGGAAGCCTTCCGTCGCCCGGCGCTCCACGTCGACGACTTTGCCACGGTAGAGAACTTTCCCGGGCTCCACCGAGAGAATCGCGGCAATCGGATCGGTATGGTTGCGCTGTGCCTCGCGCACTGCGTGACCGATGGCAATGGCCTTGGTGGTGGTACCGTGGATACCCCACTTCTTCACCTCGGCTCCGGACCGTGGCGCCTTGCAGGTCGAAGCAATGGAGCCGTACTCGACACAGATCTTGCGGCTGACCCGCTCCATCCACTTCCAGGTCGGCACCTTCTCCACTACCGACTCGAGGCCGCGGACATCGACCGTGGTCAGCGGGCACGGCGCCAGATCGCCAACGGCCACGGAGGTCATCTGCGCCTCGGGATAGGCGCGCCCCATCATGTCGGAGTCGATCACCGGCCGCTTGAGGTGCGCTGCCGCCATCAGTGGCTGGATCGAATTCCCACCACCGATCTCGAGGGCCATGATCCCGCGGAACCTGTAGCCCGTATGCCGCTCCATCAGGTCGACGGCACGGGCGATGGTACGGCTGTCTGTCAGCCGCTCCTGCCCGACCAGAGGCGCGCCCATGTTGGACACGGCGGCAATCCAGTCGTCGTCGGCCAGCTCGTCGGACGGCAGAAGCTGAACGCGATAACCCTCCTTGTAGAGGGCCCGCATGTTCAGGAGGCCAAGATAAGGGCTGCCGCCGCCACCGGTGCCCAGCACCCAGGCACCCACGGCCAGCGATTCAATGTCGTCGAGAGTGATGTCTCTTAAGGGCATTGCTTCCGTTTCCAGCGGCCGCCCTCGTCCTGGAGCGGCGCAGGACCTTCCCCTCGGCGCCTTTGCAAGATCGGGACCAGCGAACCGTCCTTCGCAGCATGGCACTCCAAGCGTATGGTCTATCGGCTTTAGAGAGCCGCCGGGGTGTAATCCATACGTGCGGACACGTATGCGGAGGGATAAGTGGGAGATCGGCGTCAGCCGCGCATCGCAGTCATTACCATGGGGCAGACGCCACGCGCCGATGTGATGAATGAGCTTCGCGTCGCCCTTGGCGACCTGTCTTACGCCGAGTTCGGGGTGCTGGACGACGTACCGCAGCAAGAGATCGACGGCATGACGCCGAGCGCCGACGAGCTGAGCTTCTTCACCCGACTGCGCGACGGCAGGCATGTCATCCTCGAGGCCGGGGCTGTAGCAAGGCGGACGGCAGCCCTGGTCGAGCACGTCGACGGGCTGGGGTACGATCTGCTGATCCTGGCAATGACCGGAATACGGGCTCGGCTGTCGACCCGCACGCCTTTGATCCATGGCCAGTACGCCGTCGAAGCCTGGGTTTCGGCCCTTACCGCTGGCAACTCGCGAATCGGCATCATCATTCCCTTGTCGGGCCAAGGATCCCTCCTCGCCGAGGCGGGCTATGGCACGATGCTGCAAAGCTCCCACGCGACGACGGCCGGCAGCCATGCCACGCACCTGATGGATGCCATCGGCCGCGTCTCCGGCGCCGACCTCATCATCATGAACTCGATTGGCTATACCGAGGAGATGGCCGAGCAGGTCGCCGAAGCGAGCGGCAAGCCGGTGGTCACTGCCTGCCGGATCATCGCCGGCACCGCGCGATTGCGGCTTGCGGAGATCGCCCAGAACCCGCTCGACGCCGTGGCGAAGACCTATAGCGGAACGGAGTTGCTGAAGCGGCTGTTGCCGCCCGGCGAGCCTCTGACCCAACGCGAGAGCGAGGTGCTGGTCCATGCCCTCGAAGGTGCCGCCAACAAGTTCATCGGCCGCACGCTCGGCATCAGTCATCGCACTGTCGAGATCCATCGCTCGCGGGCCATGCTCAAGCTCGGTGCGATGTCTATCACAGAGTTGATCTGGCGGGCGCTTGCGAACCCGGAGCGCTGAGTGATGACGATCTCGCGCCATGCTTTCACGGCCTACGCTCTTGCTACCGCAGCAACACCAATGAAAGCTGCCGCACTTGAAGCCGTCAACGCCCATAGCGTTCCGAGTAGCATCTCATACGCAGTGTTACTTATCTGCCTGGGGCCCTCTCCATCACGTCATGCCATCGCCGGCGGCCGCAGCAGCCGGGCGACCATGGACGCCGACCAGGTGAGATGCCCCCTTGATGAGAGAATCCGCATCGCCTGCGGCTGGACGCTGTCGGCCATAGGCCTTGGAGTTCAAACAGGTTCGCCGCCGGGGCTCAAGGCTATCTACTGAAGACCAGCATCCCGATACGCTGGTTCAGTATCTGCACCGCATCGACAACGGCGAGCCGCCCTTGTCGCCTTCGATCGCGCGACGAATTCTTCAGCATTTTTCGAAGGCCCGAACGGCAGCGGCGATGCCGCCCGATGCGGCGGACGAAACGTTGACGCCCCGGGAGATGGATGTGTTGCGATTACTCAGGCGCGGATTGAGTGTCGGCGAAGCAGCTCGCGTGCTCGGACTGACGCCACACACCGTCGCGGGTTATGTGAAAATTATATACAGGCAGCTCAACATTTCCTCGCGCGCGGAAGCGGCCGTCGAGGCGGTCCGACGGGGACTGGTCTAGCGCTGTCGCCGGTGAACCGAGGCTCTGGACGCTGCGCGTCGAATCGACAACCGGATTGCCTAACCATGGACAACTCGGGAACAGCTCAGGCCCGCATCGTATCCGTTCGACCTGCTAACCCATTGAAAAGAAATGGTCGTCCGTACCGAGAACTACATCCGGCTGTATTGATGGTGCAGCCCGCCGAGAATCGGCCGAGCGGCGACCTGGCCGATACGCTTGACCGGCCGATGGCATGGCGAATCCTTGACCAAGGCCAAGTGTGTTCGCAGTTCGTTGTAGTAGGCGGCGTAGCTCGCAAGAATCCGCCGCAGATGCTGCAATAAGCAGCAAGCCCAGATAGGCACGAACAACGTAAAACGCCACTGCATGGTGGCCTTGGCGTGCTCCCTGCAAACTCACTCGTTGTAGGATTGAGTCCGTTCGGAAAGGACGGACATGAAGCGGAAGCGGTTTAGCGACGAACAGATCATCGCGATCCTTCGGCTGCACCAGGCCGGGGCGAAGTCAGCCGACCTCCGCCATCAGCTCAGGATCAGCGAGACGACGCTATACAACTGGCGGAGCTGGTATGGCGGGTTGCAGGTGCTGGACTTCTCGCTGTCGGGGCTATGGATGATTCCTGAGCTAGAGGCCATCATAGCGGTGCGAGGCAAGCCGGCAACGATCGTATCGGACAACGGCACCGCACTGACAAACAACGCCGTTCTTCGCTGAGTGGCAGATCATTGGATCGAGTGGAACTATGTCGCGCCCGGTAAGCCCATGCAGAACGCGTTCGTCGAAAGCTTCAATGACCGCCTGCGCTACGAATGCCACAACAAGCACGTCTTCACCACGCTGGCCGATGTAGAGAGAATTATTGAGGCCTGGCGCATCGACTGCAATTCGGCAAGGCCGCATGACCGATTAACCAGGTTGCCTCCGCCAGTGTTCGGCGCTACGCGCAGACTCGAAGAACAACAGGGCGGAGCGCGAAGCCCCTGAATCGAGAGCCCTGCCCGTCGCATTACGAACGAGGGCAAAAGCGGAATAGGCTCAAGCAGCTGATGTAGGAGTTAGGAAGAGCAGGTCACCGGCATTCGACATAGGAGGTAATTATGCGTGCATACGGGACCGTAGCCTATTCAGTAGTTATCGCATTGCTGAATAGACTTGAAAGGAGAGGCGTGATTTCACATCACGAGGCTCTAGAAGTGTTGAATGATGCGCTCGAATCAACGGAGGATCTAGGCGCGGACGGGCGCGCTAGAATTGAGAAGGATATTGCACTGATGGTTGCTCGCAAGGAATTACCTGAAAAGCCCTTTCGCGGACTTTGAGGCAGGCAGGCATGCCTAACACTTAGCGGGAGCTAATACACAGATTTAGTAAGAGCTAATCAGTTATTGGGCTCGATAGTGGCTACGCTGCCCACCCACAGCGACTTACCTGTGGGTTACTCAAATGATGAAGCACCAGCCGAACCAGATCGACTGGTCAGGGCATGGCCCTCAATTGCCCACGTAGACCTGCCGCGTATCTTCGCGGATAGCTTGTGCCATCGCGCCATGTCTCGCGCCCCCGTGATTGATTACCCGCAAGGATGGAAGGCGTTACGGACTAGGTGCGCAAATGAACTTCAATTCCGCTCAAGACTACGTTGCCTGATCTGCTCAATGGGGTTCCGCCTGACCAGACCAATATGTAGTCTAAGCTGTCCAGAGCTCGGATTGGTCAGGGCTCAACCTAGGACAACCTGATCAGATTTATGTGGCTACTGTCTTTTTGCGGCCCGGGAGGATAACGCAAGGCATGTCGTTGGAAGCGCTCCCGATCGTGACTGTTACGCTTCCATTCGTCGGGAGCATTGTTGCAGCCCAGTTTAGGGTGAACGCGCGAAATGCTGAAGCATACCTCGCAGCGTTCGTGTGCTTGGGCGTCCTGGCCATCGTGATGGTGCTCTATCCGCAAATTGCCGCGGGCGACATCGTCAAGGTCACGATCCCCTGGGCTCCGGATATCGGCCTGAATTTCTCGCTGCGCATTGACGGCCTCGCCTTGACGCTTTGTGGTCTGATCAGCGGCATCGGGCTGCTCGTCGTCCTTTATGCGCGCTACTACATGTCCGCGGCGGACCCTGTGCCCCGCTTCTTCTCCTTCCTGCTGGCTTTCATGGGCTCGATGCTCGGCGTCGTGTTGTCCGGCAATCTGATCCAACTCGTCTTCTTTTGGGAGCTGACGAGCCTTTTCTCATTCCTGCTGATTGGTTACTGGCACCAGTCCAGTCAGGCACGAGATGGCGCACGAACTGCTCTCATCGTTACATCAGCGGGAGGTCTGTGCCTGTTCGCAGGCATCTTGATCATCGGGCACATCGTCGGCAGCTTCGATCTTGATCAGGTGCTGGCGAGCACTAACGCGATCCGTAGTCATGCCCTGTATCTGCCAGTTCTCGCTCTTGTGCTGCTCGGCGCCTTCACGAAGAGTGCGCAGTTTCCGTTTCAATTTTGGCTTTCGCAGGCGATGGCGGCACCAACGCCCGTATCGGCCTACCTTCATTCTGCCACGATGGTGAAAGCTGGGGTCTTTCTGCTCATTCGCCTTTGGCCAGTGCTGGGAGGGTCCAATGAGTGGTTATGGCTGGTAGGAGCTGCGGGCCTCATTACCTTTATCCTGGGCGCATACCTCGCTGTATTTCAGAACGATCTGAAAGGCCTTCTTGCATATTCCACGGTCAGCCATCTCGGTTTGACCACCTTGTTGATCGGACTCGACACGCCGCTGGGGCTCGTAGCCGCAATCTTCCACATGACGAACCATGCCACCTTCAAGGCATCGCTCTTCATGGCAGCAGGGATCATCGATCACGAAACTGGGACGCGAGACATGCGACGGCTGAGCGGCTTGTGGCGCTTCATGCCAGTCACCGCCACGCTGGCGATTGTCGCAGCCGCAGCCATGGCCGGGGTACCTCTTCTGAACGGCTTCCTCTCAAAGGAAATGTTCTTCGCGGAGACCATTGAGACGCACGACAACTCGCTCGTCGACCGTGCCCTTCCCTACATCGTCACCGTCGCGAGCATGTTCAGCGTCGCCTATTCCCTGCGGTTCATCCACGGTGTTTTCTTCGGGCCGCCGCCTGTCGACCTGCCTCGTGCTCCACACGAGCCACCGGTGCTGATGCGTCTGCCGGCCGGAATCCTGGTGCTCGCTTGCCTGATCGTGGGAATGGCGCCCGCAGTGACAATCGGACCTGTTCTCGCGATGGCCGCCCGCAGCGTCCTGGGATCCGAAATCCCCGCCTACAGTCTTGCGATCTGGCACGGCTTTACGCCTGAACTCCTGATGAGTCTGATCGCTACCCTGGGCGGAGCTGCGCTCTACGTCACACTACGTCCATACTTGCGACGCGGTCTGGGCCCGCCGCTGCTGCAGCATGTGAGGGGGCAGCGCCTCTTCGATCGCCTGCTCTTCCTCTCGTTGCGCACCAGTCTGGCCCTCGAACGAATTGTCGGTACGAGGCGGCTTCAGCCACAGCTACGATTGCTGCTCATCGTGGCCGTGCTGGCGGGCGCGGCACCTTTCTTCCATCTGGGACTTGTCGCGGCGGGTCCGCTTCGGACGGAGTTCGATTGGGCCTTTGGCCTCATGTGGTGTGTCGGTATCGCGTGCACTCTCGGTGCCGCTTACCAGGCCAAATTTCATCGGCTGGCGGCGCTCATCTTACTCGGCGGCACGGGATTGATCACGGTTGCGACCTTCGTCTGGTTGTCTGCGCCGGATCTGGCGTTAACGCAGCTGGTAGTCGAGGCAGTGACGACCGTCTTGCTACTGCTTGGTTTGCGATGGCTTCCAAAGCGCGACGAGCAAGTCTTGGTGCCACGCCGTATACGCTGGTATCGGGCCGGCGATCTCACCATAGCGATCGCCTGTGGTGTCGGCCTCGGAGCTCTCTCTTATGTGGTCATGACGACCCCTGCTCCCGACAGCATCTCCCGTTTCTTCGTCGAGAATGCCTATGTGGAAGGCGGGGGTACGAACGTCGTCAATGTCATACTGGTCGACTTCCGCGGCTTCGATACTTTCGGAGAGATCACCGTCCTTGCCGTCGTCGCACTGACAATTTTCGCATTGCTCCGCCGCTTCCGACCAGCCCGTGATAGCCGCACGCCCCCCGAACAGCAGCGCCATCGGACGAGCGGCGATGCGCCAGCCCCCAATCAGCCCGACCTCGGCATTCCGGCATTCATCAGCACCATGTTCTTCCCGGTGATCGGAGCGGTGGCGCTTTACCTCCTGCTGCGCGGCCATGACCTGCCAGGGGGTGGCTTTGCAGCTGGTATCACCATGGCCGTAGCGTTCATCCTGCAATACTTAGCGCGCGGCACCGTGTGGGTAGAGGCGCGGCTGCTCGTCTTGCCTGTCATATGGATCGCGGCTGGTTTACTACTGGCGGGCATAACAGGGGCAGGAGCTTGGCTTTTCGGCCTCCCCTTCCTCACCTCGCACTTCTCGTATGCCGTAATCCCATGGATCGGCGAGATCCCGGTTGCGAGCGCGCTGCTTTTCGATCTCGGCGTCTTCCTGCTCGTCGTGGGATCGACCGTGTTGATCCTGATCGCGCTGGCGCATCAGTCGGTCCGCAGCCACCGTCTGGCGGTGCCAGCCGACCCACAGCCCGCCCCTTCGACGAAGGGAGAACGCTGATGGAGATCGTGCTGGCTACAGCCATCGCGTTTCTCGCGGGCTCCGGAGTCTGGCTGTTGCTACGACCGCGGACATTCCAGGTGATCGTCGGGCTTTCGCTCGCGTCCTATGCCATCAACCTGTTCATTCTGGTCATGGGGCGTGTCCAAGTTGGAGCGCCGCCTGTCCTGCAGTCGCGCGGGCCGGGCGATGCGGCTCTTGTGGCAGATCCACTACCGCAGGCGCTTATCTTGACCGCCATTGTGATTGGCTTTGCAACGACGGCGCTCTTCCTGGTGCTTCTGCTGGCGGCCAGGGGCCAGTCGGGCACCGATCACGTCGATGGGCGGGAGCCGGAGCAATGAGCGGCTTCGACGCGCACCTCATGATCGCCCCGATCGTGCTCCCGCTCCTAACGGGCGCGGCTATACTTTTGATTGGAGCGGACCGCCAGCGCGCCTATCGTGCTGGCCTCAATCTGCTTTCAACAGTTACGCTAGTCGGCATCTCTATCGCACTGCTGGTACGGGCAGACGCTGCTCCGAACGGGCTGGCCGGAGTCTATCGACTGGGCGACTGGCCGGCACCGTTCGCAATCGTTCTCGTGGCGGATCGACTGTCGACTGCCATGGTCTTGTTGACCAGCGTGATCGCCGCGGCGGCCACGGTCTTCTCTCTGGCCCGATGGCACAGGGTCGGCCCCCACTTCCATTCTCTATTCCAGTTCCTGTTGATGGGCCTCAACGGCGCATTCCTGACTGGAGACCTATTCAACCTGTTCGTCTTCTTCGAGGTCCTGCTCGTGGCCTCCTATGGCTTAGCGCTGCATGGCGGCGGCGCGGCGCGGATCAAAGCGGGCATGCACTACGTGGTCGTAAACCTGACGGCATCCCTGCTCTTTCTTGTTGGCGTCAGCCTGATCTACGGCGTGACCGGAACACTGAACATGGCAGATCTCGCCGTCCGGACCTCCCAACTGGAAGGAACTGCCCGCATTCTGATGCAGGCGGGGGTCGGAGTGCTGGCGGTGGCCTTCCTTGTGAAGGCGGCGATGTGGCCGCTTTGTTTCTGGCTGCCCAGTAGCTATGCGGTCGCAAGCCCGCCCGTCGCCTGTATCTTCGCCATCTTAACTAAGGTGGGAGTCTACGTCGTGCTGCGGCTCTGGTTGCTGCTGTTCGCACCAGAGATCGGCTCAGAGGAGCAATTCGGCGGGCAATGGCTGTTCATTGGAGGACTGGCTACAATCACGTTTGGTACTATTGGATGCTTAGCGGCACACGACATGGCGCGGCTGGCCTCCTACTGCGTTCTGGTATCTTCTGGGACGCTACTGGCCTCCGTCGGCATGGGAGAGGTGAGCGTCACGGGAGGCGCCATCTATTATCTTGCTAGTTCGACGCTCGGGCTCGCCGCACTCTTCCTGCTGGTGGAGCTCGCCGAACGCGATCGCGAACCTGGCGCGGATATGATTGCCCTTACCCGCGAGCTATATGGGACTGATGAGGCCCTCTCGGGGACTGAAGAGGAAGTTGAGATCGGCATCGCGATCCCGGCAACCATGGCCCTTCTGGGCATCGCCTTTCTGTGCGCCGCACTTGTGGTCGCCGGACTACCACCTTTGTCGGGTTTCATCGCGAAGGTTGGACTATTGAGATCGGCGCTTAATGTTGGTGGGGCGCAGACAGTCGTGCCTCTTGCTTCCTGGGCCTTGATCGCGACGCTCCTTGTCTCCGGTCTCGTGGCTATCGTGGCCCTGTCTCGCGCTGGCATCCGGGCGTTCTGGTCAGAACCCGACCGTACAATTCCTCGCATCGGGCTCGTCGAGTTCGGCCCCATCGTCCTTCTTCTTATTCTCTGTGCGGCGCAAACGGTCGCGGCCGGCCCCGTCATGCGATTTGCTCAAAGTACCGCGCAGAGTCTTCACAGCCCCCAAGGGTATGTCCGCGCCGTCCTCGATCTCGGCCAGGGGAGTCGGCCATGAGGCGGTTTCCGCTCCCTTTCATTGGCCTGCTACTCTTCTGGTTGGCGCTAAACCAGACGCTCTCGCTCGGCCAAGTTCTCATCGGCCTCATGGTGGCCACGTCCGGCACATTGATCCTCCGGACCTTGGACATCCCTCCGAGCGGCGTGCGGCGTCTCGCTTCGGCAGTGAGGCTGCTCGGGCGCGTTCTGATCGACATCGTGCGCTCGAACCTGGCCGTCGCACGCATCATCCTCGGCCGCCCCCCCCCCGTGAAGTCCGGCTTCGTGGACATCCCGCTAGATCTGCACAGCGCCTATGGGTTGGCAACTCTCGCCTGCATAATCACCGCCACACCCGGAACGTTGTGGGTGTCCCACGACGATGGCAGGAACAGCTTACGCATTCATGTGCTGGATCTGATCAACGAAGAAGAGTGGATCCGGACCATCAAGGGCCGATACGAGCAACTTTTGCTGGAGATTTTTCCATGAGTGGATTGCTCCCCTGGTCGTTGGCCGTGGCTCAAGTCATGTTGGGACTTGCGATGGCCTGCGGCGCCTTCCGCATGCTGCGCGGCCCTCGGGCCCAGGACCGGGTTGTCGGCTTCGACTGTCTGTATGTCTCCGGGATGCTGATGCTGATTACGTTCGGGATTCGAGCCGCAAGCAGCCTCTACTACGAAGCCGCCCTGATGATCGCACTGCTTGGCTTCGTCAGCACCTTGGCCTTGGCGAAGTTCCTGTTGCGGGGTGAGGTGATTGAATGAATCCGCTCAACGAACTCTCTCCTCTGGCAACGGTTCTGGTATCGGCCTTTCTGCTTCTTGGAGCAGTTTTCACCCTCGTGGGTGCCGTGGGACTGCTGCGGCTGCAGAGCTTTTATACTCGCCTGCACGCACCGACGCTCGGAACGACACTCGGCACCGCCTTCGTCTGTGCCGCTTCCTTCCTGTACTTCTCGCTTGCGGGCGGACGGCTTGCGGTGCACGAACTTATCATTGTCGCACTGGTGACGGTCTCCACTCCGGTGGGCCTGATCGTCCTAGTGCGTGCGTCGCTGCTTCGGGAAAGTCTGGAGCGTGACCGCTCAGAAAGTCAGTCCGACAACGCCTGACTGCCTCACCGCTGTCATTGCAGACTGTCTAGGAAGCATGCCGTGCTAAAAAAGACAAACATCGAATCTCTATGACCATCGAAGCAGAGGCGGCGCAGCGCCAGGCCAGTTCACGAGCCAGCAACCGCAGTGAGTGCTGAATTTCGAGAGGTCAGCCAGCTCATGCGCGCTTCAACGCAAAGGCGGTGCTGCGAGAACGTCGACATCAAGGGATCGCAGGCATTCCTCCGCGACACTGCCCAGAAGTGTTGTCAGCAATTTTGACCGGCCACGAGTTCCCATGACAAGCAAGTCAGGGCGCATCTCGCCGACAGTACGAGAGATCACTTCACTGGCGCTGCCTTCTATCAAGTGCAATGGCCAATCCGCATTATACTGGCCGTGCGACTCAAGGAAGGAAATCACTTCCGTGCGAGCCCGCTTACGTTCAGCCGCGACATACTCCTCGATGGCAATCTGTCTGGCGTCACCCAGCATCATCTTTCTTCTGGCCGGCGCGTCGAAAGCGTGCATCAACGTGGGCGGCACTTCGAAGAGCCCCATCTTGCTAGCGGTCGAAATAGCTTGAGCGCAAGCATCGGACATGTCCACTGCAACGAGAACGCGTTCATAGCGACGCTGCGCATCGTTGTTCACCATGAGCACCGGAACTGACCGGGCACGAACGACGCGTTCAATAGTTGTGCCGACCAGAATATCACGCAACAGCATCCGGCGATGCTGCCCCATTACAATGAGGCGCGGCTTCATCCTTGTGGCGGTTCGAAGAATGCCATCAAAGGGATCTCCTGTGACGACGACAGTCCGACATTGCACATTTACAAGCTCAGGCATGGTCTGGACTTGCTCTGCGAGAATCCGACCGGCTTCGCGCTTTTCCATCTCAAGCAGCTGATTGGGAACGTCGTCGTCAACGACGTGGACTATATCCAACTGCGCTCCCGTTACTTTGGCTAGTAGCCCTGCCTGCCGCAAGGCTCGATTGGATCGAGTCGAAAAGTCCGTCGCCGCAAGAATGCTCATCCGCTTACTCCACACGGTGGCCTATTTTGTGTCCTAGCCCGTGGCACGGACCCTTGCAACGCACCGAGCTGCAGGCTCGCGGTCGACTGCACGGAACAGCCCCCCACTTTGGCGATCCAGGCGCTTCCTGCCGCGTGAATTTGGGTCGGATGCTTTCCCCCCTCCTCGGCAATGATGACCACCCCAAATGGTCGAGGCTATGCTTGCGGCCTTGATATCCCCTTCCGACTGAAGCACCGCGCCGCCGCTATTGATGGATTCCACCGTCTCAACGGAAAGCCCTGCAGTAACGGCGAAGTCTACCCGGCTCATACCAGCCAGGCCCCGCGTTACAGTGATCAGACGTCCATTGATTCAGCGGTCACGCGGACGCGAGAGCCGACCTCGAATAGGCTAGGGCCTCAAAGCTAACGCCACCCAACAGCTTCCAGAAGCACTTAAGCTGTAGGCTGCAAGTGCTGACGGACCAACAAGTGAATTGAGGGCGCCCTCCCCGAGCCGGGCATTCCGGAACCGATCGAATTGCGTGGCTAACCGTAGCTTGCGGCGGCAGACAATGCGAACGAGCATTGCTACTGTGAGAGTTCGTCTCCAAGCGAGCATCAACGCCTTAGGAAACTCGGCAGGAGCACAGGATATACTTGTAAGCGGCCGTCAATCCCTGCTCCTGTCGGCATGGCGGAAGACGACCGGCAGGGAGGGTTCGCAATCGTGTGGAAGCATGCGGTGGGTTCGATCCGGAACCACCCCCTCATTACGAAGCTCAATGCTTCAATTTCGCTCGACCAAGGCGACCTCGCGGCGCTGGCAGGACTGCTCGAACGCAGGGTCATCGCCAAGAAGGCGAAGGACATCATCGTCGAAGGTTACGAATACAAGGTCCTGCACATCGTCGAGAGCGGTTTCGCCATCCGCTACAAGCTCTTGCATAGCGGCAAGCGTCAGATCGTGAGCATCATCATGCCGGGCGACATCATCGGTTTTCCGGCCTGCTTCTATGAACATGCCGTCTTCTCCGTCACCGCCATCTGCGACATGAGACTACACCATGTGCCGCTCGATGACTTTGCCGATCTCTGCCTTGCGCGCGCCAATGTCGCTACAGCGCTTGTCTGGTTTGCTGCTCGCGAAGCGGCGATATACGCCGAACACATCATCGATGCAGGTCGCCGTGAGCCACTCGAAAGGCTCGCGCACTTTCTTTTGGAGATGCTGACCCGCCTTCAGGCTATCGGCAGCGCTTCAGAAGACAGTTTCTCCATGCCGCTGTCGCAGGAAGGCATCGGTGATGTCATCGGCTTGAGCGCGCCACATGTCAACCGCATGCTGGCTGAGCTGAAACGGGATGGATTGATTGCCATGACCGGGCACGAGGTAACCATACTGGATCGTGCGGCATTGCAGATCCTCGGCGAGTTTCACGCGACATATCTTACACGCATGCCAATCCGAGGACCAAAGCTCTAGCGCTTCGCGGCCACCGCTGCACGCAGGGCCTTCATCTCATCGAACCGTTTGGTTACGTCTCGCAGCATAGCTGCCATCCCCAGCGTGCGGCCCGCCTTGTCGTGAAATGGCAGGATGGTGAATTCGACAGAAATGCGCGTGCCGTCCTTGCGCAAAGCCGGCACGGCCAGCACATCGCCCATGCCATAGCGTGACTTCCCGCTACGTACGCTTTCCCGATAGCCACTCCAATGCCGTTGGCGGAGCGGCTCTGGAATGATGATGTCGAGTGACTTACCGATGGCTTCTGCCGCCGAAAAACCGAAAACCCGCTCCGCTCCGGCGTTCCAAAAGCCAATCAGACCTTCAGCGTCAGCATAAACGATCGCGTCGGCCGTATCTCGCACGAGCCTTCGATAGAAGCGGTCGACGTCCGGTTCCAGCGGCCGACCTTGTACAGCCGGCGTCACTTTCGATACCTCAAGGTTGGCTGGGGAAACTGCCTCATCGTGGACGGCACGGGTCTTGGTGCCAATGCGCCGACGAAAATCCACAGCAGCTGGCGTCCACACGAGACAACCAGCGGAACCGCAGACTGCAGGCGGAGTTCGCGAGGGGTTGGATTGTTCATCATGAATCCCTCCTGATTGATAGGTAACCTATTGGGGCATGAATCACTGAGGCTGTCTGCGCGCAGGCACATTGCGCAGGATCAATGCCGGAGGGTCGCCCCATGACTTCCATTATCTGCCATCCTTTGCCGAACTGACCAGCAAGCGGAGGGCACCATGTTGTGGGAAGCCTCTATGATGATCGGCTATGCAACGGTGGGAAGCGACGGTGAACTCGGACAGGTGAGCGACATGCTGTTCGATGACACGACGTGGCAGCTGCGTTGGATCGTAGTCAATACTCGCCACTGGTTCGCTCGTCGAGAAGTCCTCCTACCCGTCGACACATTAAGTCGGGTCGATCCGATACGGCGCCTAGCCATCGTCGAGCTGACGATGCAGCAGATTGAGGGTAGCCTGGCCGTCGAAGCGCATCAGCCGGTATCGCAGCAGGCGGCATTTCAAAAGGACGGCGATCCCCACCTGCGCAGTGTCGTGGCTGTCGTCGGGCATCGCGTTTACCTGCTCGATAGCGTAGTCGGACACATCGAGGAGCTACTGGTGGACGATGCCGGCTGGCTCATTTGCTATGTCAGAATCGATACCTGCAAGTGGCATCCGGGCGACCGGGTGCTGCTGGCGCCGCACTCCGTCCGGGAAATCGATTGGGTCGACAGACTGGTGCACGTTGATATCGACTGCCGAGAGCTGGCCGCCCACCCCGCGCGTTACGGCGCCATATGGATGAGGAAGGTTAACCATGACGCAACGCACGCCGATGCGTGAGAGGATTCCGGCGCGCCGAATCCAGCTCAAGCGCGCCTATCTGCCAGCCGCAGCGACCGACGGCATGCGTATACTGGTCGACCGGCTATGGCCGCGCGGGATCAGGAAGTGCGCCGCCGCCATCGATTTCTGGATCAAGGATCTTGCGCCGAGCACGGCCTTGCGCAAATGGTTCGGACACGATCCGGTGCGGTGGTCGGAATTCCGCCGTCGATATTCGGCAGAGCTTCGCGACCATCGCGACAGGCTTGCCGAGCTGCGTGCGCTAGCGCGTAGAAAGACCGTAACGCTTGTTTTCGCCGCGCGTGATGAACGACACAACGATGCCGTGGTCCTCCGCGAGGTTTTACTGGGCCGTCGGGGAAGCCAGGGAGACCGCGCGTGTCGTTGAAACTCCTGTTGCATCGGGTCCGCGCGTGCGCGCTCTGCGAGGCCGACCTGCCGCTTGGCGCGCGCCCGATATTGCAGGTCGCGGCTTCCGCTTGACTGCTGATCCTAAGTCAGGCGCCGGGGCGGAAGGTCCACGAAACGGGCGTGCCCTGGAACGACGCGAGCGGCGAGCGCCTGCGCGACTGGATGGCCATCGACCGATCGACCTTCTACGACGATAAGCGCGTCGCCATCCTCCCGGTAGGCCTTTGCTATCCTGGCCGCGTACCATCCGGTGGTGACAACCCACCTCGTCAAGAATGCACCCAGCTCTGGCATAGGCTCTTGTTGCCGCATCTTTCGGCTGTCGAGCACACACTGCTGGTCGGTCATTATGCTCAGCGTTTCCAGCTCGGACCGGCATGCAAGGACTCCATGACGGACACGGTGAGGTCATTCCGACAGTACTCGCCTCGGTTCACGCCGCTGCCGCACCCGAGTTGGCGCAGCGTATCCTGGATGCGCAAGCACACATGGTTCGAGACGACAGTGATACCGGAGCTGCGTCGCGTCGTAAGCGCAACGACGCGGCGGTAGTGCGTGAGGTCAGTCGCCGTCTCGGAGCCGGCATCACTAGATCACTGCAGGCAGGGCGTGCACATGGACTTCGTCGCCCAAATGACTCTTGAGAATGCGCATCGCCCGCTCCTCATCGCGAGCATCCCATGTCCGCACCCATAGCAACAATCCGCCACGGTCAACCTGGTCCTGTAAGTGGCGCCCGTGCTCCTCCCCAACCCATCGCGCGAGAAGCGAGCCGATCAAGCCACCGGCGCCACCCGTCAGGGCTGCGCCGAGGATGGCTGCGGTGAGCGTTCCACCGGACGCCACGATCGCTCCCGCCGCCGCGACGGCGCCCACGTACATGAGGACGCCGATTAAGCCGCCCTCCGCGCCGCCGATGGCTTCGGGGGACACGTAAGCGGCGCGCGGAATGATCGGATCGTCCGCCAGAGAACTCACTTTGCGGTAATGATGGCCGAGCTTCTTGTCCACCGTGTCCTCGCTGGCAAGCAGACTGAGTTCGGCGCGATGAAAGCCGGACTGAAGCAACTCGTCGATCGCCGCCTGCAGTTCGTCGGCACCATGGAACACTCCAACGACTTCGCGAACGGTACGGCTCTTTTGCAGTGTGGGCATATCGCAGGCACTCCATTTCAGCCCGCCCTCGGGATCTCTGATAGGCAGAAATCGGCGGCCAACCGAAACTAAACGCATGGAGTATCGAACACCTTTCTCGCCGACATTGCGCCGGAGCAAGATGCCACTCAATCAAAAGGCATAGATTGAGTCATCGAGCCGATGGTCGGAAATGAAAGGAGGTTACCGATGATCACGAATAGCAAACGAGAACGGACGGTGGCCGCTCGGCCGGGGCGTGACCATCTCGAGAAACTGCTCGATCAGGCGCTCGCAGACAGCTTTCCCGCGAGCGATCCCGTCGCGGTCGATTTCGAGGCACCAGCGATCAGTGAGGCAAGAGAGGAAGAGGAGCTCGACGACGCCCCCTGACGGGCCAGATCGGCTCCACGATTGCGTCCGCCCTCCTGACGTTCTTCCTGATGGTGATCGTAGCCTTGTCGTGGGCCTGGTGCCCGCCAATCGAATTTCGAGGCTGGCTTACCGTTGGCGGGTAGCGACCGCGTCAGCTTCGCAGGGCCTGCGATAGGCCCTTTAAACACCTGACGCCGGCTTTCCTGCCGCAGGGTATCCACACGAATTTGCTGTACTGTAGGGTTAGAGTTCGATCCAGCCGGGGGGAGCGATGATTGGGCAGCTCACGAGGTCGGAAAGGCAGATCGCTATAGCCATCCTCATCGCTATGGCGATGTTCGGCTTTGCACTCGCTGTCGCCGGCAAGAACGACCCTATCGGGGTACACGGCTGGCTGATCATGGTGCTCTCCATCTTCGGCATCTTCGGCGTGATCTCTGGTTACTTTGCACCGGAGCCGTCGGAAGAACGACTTGACAGCTATTACGACGAACCCAGTCGCGTCGGGATCGCACTGTCCATGGTATGGGCCGCAGTCGGTTTCTTCGTCGGTGACTGGGTTGCGTGGCTGATGGTCGATCCCGGCCTCACCTTCGACGCCGCATGGGCGAGCTACGGCCGCTTGCGGCCGGTCCATACCACGGCCGTCATCTTCGGCTTCGGTGGCAACGCGTTGATTGCGACGTCCTTTTACGTGATGCAGCGCACGTCGCGTGCGCGCCTGCCTGATCAGCTCAGCCCGCTGTTCGTCCTGTTTGGCTACAATCTCTTCTGCTTGCTCGCGGTCACTGGCTACCTACTTGGCATCACCCAGTCGAAGGAATATGCCGAACCCGAATGGTACGCTGACATCTGGCTTGTCATCGTCTGGGTGACTTATTTCGTCGTCTATCTGCGCACGCTGGCGCGCCGCCAGGAGCCGCATATCTACGTCGCCAATTGGTACTACATGGCGTTCATCCTGGTCGTGGCGATGCTCCACATCGTCAACAACCTCTCGGTGCCGGTGAGCTTCGGCAGCGCCAAGAGCTTTTCGCTCTTCTCAGGCGTTCAGGATGCGATGACCCAATGGTGGTACGGCCACAACGCGGTCGCTTTCTTCCTGACTGCCGGCTTCCTCGGCATGATGTACTACTTCCTGCCGAAGCGTGCCGGACGCCCGCTGTTCTCCTACCGCCTGTCGATCATCAGCTTCTGGGGCATCACCTTCCTCTACATGTGGGCGGGCTCCCACCACCTGCACTACACAGCCCTGCCGCAATGGGTGCAGACGTTGGGCATGACCTTCTCGGTGATGCTGCTCGTGCCATCCTGGGCCTCGGCTGCCAACGCGCTTCTGACGCTCAACGGTGCTTGGCATCGCGTGCGCGACGACGCAACGCTGCGTTTCATGATGGTCGCCGCGGTGTTCTACGGGCTCAGCACCTTCGAAGGCTCGTTCATGGCGATCCGACCGGTGAACGCGCTGTCGCACTACACCGACTGGACTGTCGGCCACGTTCACGCTGGCGCGCTGGGCTGGGTGGCGATGATCACCTTCGGCTCGATCTACGCCGTGGTGCCGTGGCTATGGAAGCGCGAGCGCATGTATTCCGCCCGGCTGGTCGAGGTTCACTTCTGGCTCGCCCTGTCCGGCACCATCATCTACGTCATCGCGATGTGGAACTCCGGCATCATCCAGGGACTGATGTGGCGGACCTACAACAGCAGCGGCACGCTCGCCTACTCGTTCGTTGACTCGCTGATCGCGATGCATCCCTACTACATCGCACGTGCCATCGGCGGCCTGTTCTTCCTGATCGGCGCATTGGTCGGTTGCTACAACATCTGGATGACCATCCGAAGCGCGACGCGCGACGCTGCGGAACCTGCGATCGCTGTGGCTGAAGCGCCGCAGGGAGCGGAGTAAGGCCCATGTTCGGTTTTCACTACAAGCTCGAGCGCAAGGCGATCAGCTTCACACTGGCGATCATCTTCGTGGCCAGCATCGGCGGACTGGTCGAAATCGCGCCGCTCTTCACCATCCAGCAGACCGTTGAGGACGCGCCCGACATGCGCGTCTACACGCCGCTCGAACTGGCAGGCCGCAACATCTACGTCCGCGAAGGCTGCTATGCCTGTCATTCGCAGATGATCCGCACCCTGCGCGATGAAGTCGAGCGATACGGGCCATACTCGCTCGCCGTCGAATCCAAGTACGACCATCCGATGCTGTGGGGCTCCAAGCGCACCGGCCCAGACCTGGCGCGCGTCGGCGGCAAGTACTCCGACGACTGGCATCTCGCCCACTTGATCAATCCGCGCGATCTCGTGCCGCAGTCGATCATGCCCGACTATGCGCGGCTGCTGCGTACCCAGCTCCGCACCGACGATCTCGGCCGGCATCTCAAGGCCATGCGTACGGTGGGGGTACCCTACACCGACGAGATGATTGCCAATGCCGCCTCCGACGCGGCCGGACAGGCCAACCCCGACGGCCCACTCGCAGAGGGGGTCATCAAGCGCTACGGCGAGGCAACGAACGTGCGAGCCTTCGACGGCCGCCCCGATCTACTCACGGAGATGGACGCGATGATCGCCTATCTCCAGATTCTCGGCCGCCTGACCGACGCCGCTCACAGAGCCGTCGCTTCCTCAGGAGAATGACCATGACCTTTACCTACGACGAGGTCGTCTGGTTCTCGAAGACCTTCGGGCTCTTCTACCTGATCGGCTTTTCCGCGATTGTGCTCGTCTACGTCTACTGGCCCTCGAATCGGGCGACGTTCGAGCGGGCCGCAATGGCAATCATCCACGATGAAGACAAGCCATGTCGGTAGAACAGCGTGATCCCCATTCCGGTTACCTGACGACCGGCCATGAGTGGAACGGCATCACGGAGCTGAACACGCCCGTGCCGCGGCCGGTCTACCTGTTCCTGATCCTGACCTTCGTGTTCTCGGTCGCCTACTGGGTGCTGATGCCGGCCTGGCCGCTCGGCTCCGACTATACAAAGGGCCTGTTGCAGGCAGACGATCGCGCTGCAGTCGCCCGAGCCGTCGAGCAGGCAGCGGCAGTACGCTCGGCCTGGACCGGCCAGATCGCCGCCCAGAGCTTCGCGGACATCGAAGCCGATCCGCGCCTGATGGCGGACGTGCGCCGGACTGGCCGCACGCTGTTCGGCGATAACTGCGCAGCCTGCCACGGTCGCGATGCCAAGGGCACCAAGGGTTTCCCCGATCTGACCACGGCATCGTGGCTGTGGGGTGGTTCGCCGGAAGCGATCTCGGAGACCATTCGCGTCGGCGTCAATGCGTCGCATCCCGACACCAGGGTGTCCCAGATGCCCGCGTTCGGCCGCGACGGCATCCTGAAGCGCGACGAGATGGAGAGCGTCGTCGCCTATGTGCTCAGCCTGTCCGCGCCGCCCCCCGCGGGCAACAAGGTAGCGGCAGAGAAGGTCGCGGCCGGCAAGGCCGTCTTCGCCGCCAACTGCGTCGCCTGTCATGGCACCGAAGCAAAGGGCAATCCCGAGATCGGCGCGCCCGACCTGACCGATATGCACTGGATACACGGCAGCGACGAAAACGCGATCTACGCCAATGTCTGGGGTGGTTTGAAAGGGCAGATGCCGAGTTGGGAGGGACGCCTCACTCCGGTCGAGCGCAAGATTCTGGCACTCTACCTCATTGATTTGCGGGCGAAGCGGCCATGACGACCCGCTGGACCATCGGCTTGCTCGTAGGCGCCGGCCTGCTTGTCCTGGCCGGCGCGAACACGCACCTCGTCTGGGTAGCCGTTACGTCGCAACCCGATTGCGTCGACCACGTGAAACGCGGCGAGCAGGGAGCCCGCAGCGGCTCGTTCACTGCCGCGCGATCTGCCTGCTCGGGAGCCAAGACATGAGCCCCACGATTCCGGCGGTCATGCCGCCTCTTCGCCCCGATCGCGGCCTCAATCGCCATTTTGCCCCATCGGCCGCCTTACGGTGGCTGGCTGCGGGATGGCACGATCTCATAACCCAACCGGGCCCGAGCATCGCCTACGGCCTCGGCGTCTTCGCGGTTTCCGCCGCGATCGTCGCCGGCCTCTTTGCGTTTGGCTGGGACTATATCCTCTTTCCCGCCTTTGCAGGCTTCATGGTCGTGGGCCCCGTGCTGGCGATCGGCCTCTACGAGAAGAGCCGGCGGATTGCGGCAGGCGAGCCTGTCACGCTCGCCGGCATGATCTTCGTACGCCAGGCCTCGGGCCAGATCCTCTTCACGGGCGTATTGCTGTGTGGCCTCATGCTGCTGTGGATGCGGGCAGCAGTGATCATCTACGCCCTGTTCTTCGGCCTGGTGGATTTCCCCGGGCTCGACCACATCGCGGCGATGCTGTTCACCACTCCGGCCGGCTGGGCATTGCTCATCGTTGGCAGCGCCGTCGGCGCGCTGTTCGCCGCTTTCTCCTTCGCGATCAGTGCCTTCTCGGTGCCCATGCTGCTCGAGGAGCGCGTCGATGCACTCACGGCCATGGGTACCAGCGTGCAGCTCGTCTGGAACAACCTGCCGGTGATGCTGGCCTGGGGCGCGATTGTGCTTGGGCTCTTCTTCCTTAGCCTGGCCACCGGCCTGCTGGGCCTCATCGTCGTGTTCCCGCTCTTGGGACATGGAACCTGGCATGCCTGGCGCGCTATCCGGCCCTAGCGCCGCCCGCAGCGACGAGCTGTTACTGGCGAGCCGTCTTCTCGCGCCCGGTCTGCATCAGAACGAGATCGCCGTCCCCACCATTCATTGCGGCAGTTGCGTCGCGCGCATCGAGCGTTTGCTCGCCAGGCTTCCCGGAGTCGAGCGCGCGCGGGTCAATCTTTCGACCAAGCGTGTCACGGTCGCCTGGCGCGGCACGACTCCACCGCCCCTCGTTGCGACCCTGAAGGACGCAGGCTTCGAAACCCACCTTCACGATACTGACAACGGCATCGAGGATGGCACCCTGCGTGAGCTCGTACGCGCGCTGGCGGTCGCGGGCTTCGCTTCCGGCAACATCATGATGCTCTCGGTCGGCGTCTGGTCAGGTGCGGATGCAGGGACGCGCGATCTCTTCCACTGGCTGTCCGCCGCCCTGGCGCTGCCGGCACTCGTCTATTCCGGCCGCGTCTTCTTCCGCTCCGCCTGGCAGGCGGTCCGCCGTGGGCGAACCAACATGGACGTGCCGATCTCGATCGGCGTGCTGCTCGCCTTCGGCATGAGTCTCTACGAGACCGTCCACCATGGGCCTCATGCCTACTTCGATGCCGCAATCTCCCTTCTGTTCTTCCTGCTGGTCGGCCGCACGCTCGATCACATGATGCGCGAGCGCGCACGCACGGCGGTCAAGGGGTTGGCCCGCCTCGCTGCACGCGGCGCCTCGGTGCTGCGGCCCGATGGCACTCAGCATTACCTGCCCGTCGACGAGCTCCGGCCGGGCATGACCATCGCCCTCGCCGCCGGTGACCGTGTGCCGGTCGATGCGCGCGTGGTCGCGGGACAGTCGGAGCTCGACGTCTCCCTGGTTTCGGGCGAAAGCCTGCCGCTTGCCGTCGGCCCCGGTGCGCTCCTGCGTGCCGGCACGCTCAACCTGATGGCTCCGCTGACGATCGAGGCGACGGCTGCGGCCGACGGCTCATTCCTTGCCGAGATGATGCGGATGATGGAGGCCGCAGAAGGTGGACGCACCGCCTATCGGCGCATCGCCGACCGTGCCGCGGGTCTCTACGCGCCGGTGATCCACGTCACCGCGTTCGCGACATTCGCCGGCTGGATGGTCGCGACGGGCGATGTACATTTTGCGATAACGACGGCGATCGCCGTGCTGATCATCACTTGCCCCTGCGCGCTGGGCCTCGCCGTCCCCATGGTTCAAGTGGTCGCGGCACGGCGCCTGTTCGACCGCGGCATCATGGTCAAGGATGGCGGCGCCCTCGAGCGCCTGGCCGAGGTCGACCACGTCGTGTTCGACAAGACCGGCACCCTGACGCTGGGATCGCCGAAGCTCATCGGCGGCAACGCCATCGAACCCGGTCTGCTGGCTGTCGCCGCAGCGATGGCATCACGGTCCCGTCATCCCTATTCGCTGGCCATCGCCGCTGAAGGAAAGAGCCGTAACCTGCCGGGCGTCGTGCTCGACGATCTTCGCGAACAGGCCGGTGCTGGGCTTGAAGGTCGAACTGGCTCCAGTGTCTGGCGTCTCGGTCGCCCGGACTGGGCCCTCGCCGCTGGCGATCCGTCGCCAGGCGTGGTGCTTTCCGAAAACGGCCGGGCTTGTTGTCGCTTCACGTTCGAGGATGCCTTGCGGCCCGGCGCCCAAATGGCCGTGGCCACCCTGAAGGCCCGAGGCACTCCCGTGGAGATCCTGTCGGGCGATCACGAGGACAACGTGGGCATGATCGCCGCGTCACTCGGCGTCTCTTGGCATGCCGGGGTCTCGCCCGTCGGCAAGGTCGCGCACCTCGCCGCCCTCGCGTCGAAGGGCACCAGGGTGCTGATGGTCGGAGACGGCCTCAACGACACGCCTGCGCTGGCCGCAGCCCACGTCTCGATGGCGACGGCTGCTGCCGCCGACATCGGACGCAATGCGGCCGACATCGTCTTCCTGCGCGACGATCTCGCGGCAGTGCCGGAGGCTATTGAGATTGCCAGAGCGGCGCGGAGCCTGGTGCACCAGAATCTCGTCCTCGCCGTCGTCTACAATCTGCTGGCCGTTCCGGTCGCCATTGCAGGCTTCGTCACTCCCCTGATGGCGGCGATCGCCATGTCCGGCTCGTCGATCGTAGTGATCGGCAACGCAATGAGGCTGCCTCGGAGCCGGCAGGAGACGGCCCGATGACCGACTTTCTCTACCTTGTACCGATCGCCCTGATCCTCGGCATCGGCGGCTTGGCAGCCTTCATGTGGTCTCTGCGCAGCGGTCAGTACGAAGACCTCGACGGCGCCGCTGAGCGCATCCTGTTCGACGAGGATGTCCCTCTGAAGAACCGGGAGGGAGATCGTTGACCGACAGAAAATGGCGAACGTCGTCTTTGGCGTGCATGGTTCGTGCGTCGACTTTCGCTCTAGCTCCTTCTTGGCTGCACTAAGCTGGGCGTCACAGTCGACGCTCCGAGTGGGCAGCTAGTCAAAATCCACCAAGATGTAGCAGGGTTAGTTTACTTTAACGTTGCTGTAGGAGCCGTGCCGCAGCGGTGCTACCGCGATGAACCCCAGCACCCCCATCAACAACGCGAATGCAATGCCCCACTTGTAGTTGCCCGTCTGGTCGATAATCAAGGCAGCGACCAGCGGACCGCACGCGGCGGAAATGCAGGATGCGGTGAAGAACGCCCCCAACACTGCGCCAAGGTTCCCGACACCAAAGAACTCGATCAGTACCACTGGCGTCAGGGCAATCCGCACCCCGTAGCCAAGTCCGAGCGCCGTGGCGAAAGCCACCAGCCAACCGTAACCGGTGAACGGTATCCACAGCAGATAACTTGCTGCCATCACCAGCACCGAGAGTTTGTATAGTAGCACTGAGCTTGTCTTCCGAGTGATGAAGCCGATACCACCTCGTCCCAGGATGCTCATACCGCCGATAATAGAGATCAGTGCCGAGGCGGCGACAGGGCTGGCACCGGTAGCTTGAGCGAAAGGTGCCAGGAAGACCATCGATACAACAAGGCCTGTCGTGGCCAGAGCCCAGGACGCGTAGAGCAGCACGAATGGGCGCGACCGCACAACATGCCACAGCTTAATCGTCTGGCTCGTCTGGGCGAGTGGCGGATGGCGGGCAAGCCAGGCGCAGAGGAGAAGGAGCGAAAACGAGCCCGCTCCGAACATGACATAGACCATCCGCCAGCCATGTGCCTGAATCAGAAGCGCGGCCACCGGCGGCATCAATAGTGTCCCGCACCCCGTGCCGGCCGCGGCCAGACCCAAGGCTGTTGTGCGGTGACGAGCAAACCATCCGCCGACAAGCGCCAACGTAGGGATGTAAACGAAGGAAGCCCCGATACCAACGCCGACGCCATAGGTCAAATAGCCGATCCACATCTGCGGCACTGCAGCCGTAAACGCCAGCCCGGCCCCCAAGATGATCGCGCCCGCCAGAACGACGCGGCGCGGACCAATACGATCGCTCAGTCTGCCGGTGATCGAGCCGAAGAAGTAGAACAGCATGCCAGTGATCGCGAAGAAGGCAGAAGTCTCGGTGCGACTGGCATGGAACTCTGCCTCCATTGGAGTGAAGAACGCACCGAAGCTGTACATCACGCCGAAGACCACGAAACCAGCAATGAAGGCAGACAAGGCGACGAGCCAGCCTGTGAGAGAATCTGGCCCACTGGCACCAACTTGAACTTGCATCATCTTTGGAATGCGCTCCGCGTTGGTCGAATAGGCTCGCTTGAAGACAGCGATCTGCTCCATGTCCATCTTCCGAGCGCGAACCAACGCACGATCTGATGGTTGAGGCGTTGCCACATCTGGCGGCCGCCGCCACGTAAAGTGACATCGAAGGCTTGCCTGTCGGTACGGTGGTGACCGAACTATGCGAGCCTGATTAGGAGAGGGTCTAGGGCCTGTCGGGCTTCAGACCGAAGGTTGAATGTGATTCAAGCTTCGCATGGATGGCTTGGTGTTAACGGACGCCCAGTGGACGAAGATGGAACGACCCGCCACCAGAATCCCGGACTATTTTGAGCTGAGAGATTTTAGTTTAGCCACCCTGGCCGAATGGAGGGCTTTCCTTGAAGAAGTCACGGCTCAGCGAGCGGCAGATTGCCTACATCCTGCGGCAGGCGAGGAATGCACGAGCGTCGAGGAGGTCTGCCGTTTCTCAAGCCCAAGTGATCCAAGGTTGGGGCAAGTTCAGAAGCCCGGAAACTCTAGCTCCGGGTAGTCCAAGGTTCGGGCGCGGGCAAAAGCGGAACAGACTCAAGCTGCTGACGTATGAGATGCGGGGAGCAGGTCATGACGCATAACGCGTTGCGCATATGCTCGTCGAATGTCCAAGACCTCGGGCATCTCAGTGCCCGCCCAACATCGACTGCATCTACTTGTAGTAGACGCTAATGAATGCAAGCCCAATGATAACGACTACGACCAAAACGATAATCATATGGATTGGAAAATCGTCGACCGCGGCTTGAGCGGCAGCACGGCCATCATGCGCTTTGGCACTCGGTCCCGGTGGCCTCGTCCCACCTCCTTCATCCCACTCAGTGACCTTTCGAACTGTTTGGAGAAACTTCTGCGCTGTCAGCTCGGGCGGGTCTCCAACTACCTTGATAGCCTTGTTCACTTCCAAGGCCACGTCTCGTCTGTCGGCAATGAGTGCTTTCACCACAAAGTCGTGAACAACTGGGTTACTTCCAAAGTATCGCTCAAGGAATTGTTGCTTCATGCCACTGTAGAGCTTCTCCGCAACTCCAGCAGATTTGGCTTCCAGGATCGCCACCCGGAAGGCGAAGGCAAGCGAAGGTGAGAGATGCTTGAGCTCTTCGGCGAAGGATTGTGCCTCGGGATGATAGCGAGCCACATACCGCCAACTTTGGGTCACCTCGTCACTGGAATCATTCTTGTCTGAAGCATCCCAGGGGCGTTGATTCTGATAGTCGTCCGTAGCGCGCTCTCGCTCGCGAAGTTGACGGTCATAGGCGGCTCGCTTAGTTGGGTCTCCAAGAACGCCATAGGCTTCATTCAGTTGCTTGGTGATAACCTCAGCATCCGCCTTGTTACCCGCGTATAGGTCGGGGTGATACTTTTTCGCGAGCGCACGGTAGACGGCAGCGAGTGCAGATTGATCTACAGTTGGGAGTACGCCGAGCACTGCATAGTAATCGATAGAGTCAGTCATACCTGTTGGCCGCGCGATGGACGCCGAGTTTGTTAGTTCGGACTACGTTTCGTTCAACGCCCCACGTCGCCCACCCTTAGTTGAATTTAGATCAATAGGCCACTCGCTGCCATACATGTTCAGCGAGGAATTCATCTCACGGCAATCAATCCGCCCCGAACAACTCCCGCGTGGCCCGGACTTTTCCGCTTTCGATATCGCGCACATTAACCATCGGATAGCCCACGGGAGTATTCGCACTCTCCTCCCAGGCCTGCACAATCATATCTCGTGCGGCGGTGGCTCCGGCGGCAAGCCGGGTAGTCGCGAAGGCGATACCCCTCGGGTCACCCTTCTTGAAGGCGCCCTCCTTCTCCAGAGCATAGAGCGGAATGACCTCGGCGACCGATGCAATCAGCAGTGATTTTGTCCGGTCCTCAATGGTGCATCCGCACGACTTGTAAGGGCCGACCTGGGCCGCCACCGCTCCGCGCGAAAGGTTCTGCCTTACGAAGACGCCCTCGAAGTAGGCATGGATCTTCTTTGTCGTGAACTGCTGGGGGTTCGGATAGTCACCCCAGCCATTGTAGTGGACAGACACGTGCAGAGGTTGGGAGGCGTCGCCGGCGTAGTGGCTCCAGACACCGATATCACGCAAGGTCAGCTTCTCACGCAGCTTCCGGTCCGTCTCAAACCACGCTCGCTCCTCCGGCGTCTTGGCTGTCTCAATTGCCTTGGTCAGCGCCCGCCAGTACGCGAAGTCCTTCCGGACCTGCTGAAAGCCATCGACGATCGAATATGGGAGATAGCCCGCCTTGTACTGAGTGAATCCTTTCGCGCGGAGCAAGGTGTCGTACTCCTCGCGGGTCTCTGGCAGTTGAGTGAGCGGCAATACGCCCATGACCGACGCCTCATTCGTCATATCGATGTAGTGCCCCGGATCGCGCTCGGCATCGTGTGTCTTACCGGAGCCTTTGGAGCGGTCGAGTTCGCGGCCCATGACGGCAATCTCTGCTGCTGCCTCCGGAGTGCGCACGAATTCCGGGACACCATCGGGTAGCTTTTCAATAGCAATCCCGCTGACCCATTCGTGACCACTGGCGCCCCAAGCCCATGCACCGCTCGCCGATACAATCCCTAAGAGAATGACCGCCGCCGCAACATTCAGTCGTCGCATCTGTCTCAAGCCCTTCAGATTTGTCATCGATAACCCAACGTGAGCTGTCGATATGTTGCGTCCAGTTCTCTCAGTATGTCTGGGCTCCCTGCGAGCCGTCGACATGCCTGGTCCCATGAACTTGAATCGCCATTGCGCATGCCAATCTTGCCCACCTCATTGATGAAGAGACGCGCCATATCGGCATCCATGTCCTTGTTTGATATTCCGCGGCAAGCCGGACCACTGACAACCGCATGGCGCGCATTATCGAAGACAGACATGTACCGGTCGCCGCGCAATGAGCATATCTTCGCGGCATAGGACATGGCGAAGGCCCGTTGATACTGTTCGATAGCTGCCATGCACTTCGCCAGAGGCGTCGATGCAGTAGCCGCTCCGGCTCCCGAGCAACGTTGCCAGCTTTTCTGATATTCGGCCACGTTCGATGGCCCCCAACACCAACCCCGTTCTTTCAATACCGTAACGATGGCGTCTCGCTGGTCACAGGCCGTCATCGTTGCGGGGTCGCTTCCAGACCCGCCCCGACATTTGCCGTTAAGTGCTTCAACTTTCTTCAGGAGATCGTCATCAGTGCCAGCAGGGGATTTCACGACCGGTTGGCCGTTTGGCGACAACGTTCTGAGGCGGTCGAGATAGACAAAGCCGAGACAGACCTCGTCCTTGCACCTGTTCCGCTCTTGCAGCCACATCGCCTGGGCCTCTCGCACCGATGGATCATTCGGCCGGGCCGTCAACTTGGCCTTATAGTCGGCCGCCATCTGATCATCCAGGCGGCTCAGCCCGTCGTCATTGCAAATCATCTTCTCAACCGCGGTAGCTGCCTTCGCGCAGTCGAAGCTAGCGGCTCTGGCTGGCATCCCCCCTCCTGCAAACACGACCACGCACCAAACGATGCACACTAATAGGTTGTACCTCATCTCTTCCCACTCCTCATGAGGGCCGTCAATATAGGGTATAGGAACCCTATATTGAAGTCCGGCGAACTGCTCGTTTGGATGAATGGAGGCGAAGAAGCTCGTTGGCTGGAACTTGCGGCGTTTGCGTGTCGCCAAGGGCTCCACGATTGAAGAGTTGGCGGCAAGAGCCGATGCAGACGCCTCATATGTCGCGCGATTGGAGCGCGGACAGATGAATGTTGGAGTTGTACTACTGGCCCGCCTCGCGAAGGTGGTCGGCCGAACGCTGGTCGATCTTGTGACAGTGCCCGAGCCCTGCGCTCCTCGCCCTCAGCCACTCAAGCCGGGCCGACGTTCAGCGAAGTAGTGGAAGCTCACCCATACCCGGACCGCCCATCCCTTAGGTAGCGGGCAGACCAGATGCAGGCTATCCGTCGCCAAACTTCGCTGATTGCCCCCGGCTCACCTGCAATCGTGGCTTCCCACTCGCCGAGCCCACTGCGCTTGCGCCTTGCATGTAGCACTGAATTCCGGGGCAAGATCCAGTACGCCACACTGTCCCACGAGAACGACACAAGAGGTTGTAATACTGTATGCATTTGTTCTTAATTGTCTTTGAATAGACAGGCGGCTCTACGTCAGGGAGGGGTCGCTGATAGTTGATGAGTCGCGGTGAACAGCGGCCGCAGGAGAGAAGCCGAGATGGCCAAGTCGATAAGATTACTCAGCACCTTCGTGCTCGTTCCGTCCCTATCTTGGGGAACGGCACACGCAGCGCCCAAAGACTATGACGGCGTGTGGAATGCGACCCTATCTTGCGGTCCCTCAATCTACAACGAGCCTTCATTCTCATACGAACGCAGGGTTACCGTGTCTGACGGGACCTTTGCCTTCTCCCGCGAACGTCTTGTTTGGAACAATCGCTTCAACACCACGATACGCCATACCGAGGACTTTACAGGTCGTATCGAGAACGGCGTGCTAACGATCAATGGAAAGGGTTCGACAAGCCAGCCCGACATTCCGGCATGGCGCTACGACTTCTCCGGCCCCGCCGCCAGCAACCAGTCCTTCGACCTGAAGGGTGGCCTCATGCAGGATGGGGCTGGGTTTCGTGGAGCCGCACAGAACAGAGCATGCTCGCTGGCGATGAAGTTAGCAGAACCCGCTCCGATGAGCCTGGCCGGGATCGAGGTCACTAAGGCCGCTACGCCATCGGCAGTCACCCTCGGACCCGACACGATCCGCCAGGTGCAGGCAGTCCTCCAAGGACAGGGACTGTATGGTGGTCCCGTTGATGGGCTCTGGGGGCGCGGGACGGAAGCCGCCGTCAAGGAATGGCAGCGCAGGAACGGTGTTGCCGGTGCTTTTGATGCGGCCCAAGCTTCAATGCTCGTCCAACACCAACAGGCGGCGCCCGCCCAGTCAGCTTCCAGTGGAGACCTGTCGGAGAAGGAGCGTCAACTCGCCCAACGAGAACGGGACCTGGCCGAACGCGAAAAGCGACTTGAAGCTCAGAAATCTAGCCAGCAGGCGGAAGAGCAAGCTGTGCGCAAGCGTGCCGAAGCAGACCGCGCACGTCAGCTCGCGGACCGTCAGAAGCAGCTCGATGCCAAGGAACAGCAGATCGCGAGCCAGGAAAAGGCCTTCGCGTCGTCCACCGCTGCTGCAGCCCCGCAGATCGGCAGCACTCAATCACCCTTCGTCGGGTCGTGGTGTTCCCTCTCACAAGGTGGTTCCCTCACCAAGCTCGACATTCACCGCGTCGACGGACAGGCGGCCACTGGCCACTACAAGTACAATGGTTTGCCGACGCAACTGGACGAAGCGATCACAGGCGTCATTGCCGGCGGGGTCTTTCGTGCCCGGATCGGCAACATCAGTTGGACCCTTTCCCCTAAAGAGGGCGCATTGGACGGCACGGCCGCCAACAACCGTACGGGCGTGACCCATCACATGCGGCTGAAGCCCTGCTAGCAGTCGCAAGGTATCGAGCAGCCTTTGGTGAGAAAAGGGTCTTACGCCGATCGCACCAGCACGATGGTCGACCAATATGTTGATGCGGCAAATGAGGGCCAGTGCTGATAACGACTACGGTCCATACCGCGCGTACATTGGCATGCGCGGCGAACAGCACTCTAGCTAAAGCCAAGTTGCGGCAATGGCCCACGAGAACGCGTACCACATAGGCGATCGTCAAAAAGATCGAGCGTCAGAGGATGAAGTGCGGTATCGCGATGCTATGTGAACCACCGCACGTCGGCTAGTCTTGCCATCTGACTCATCACATTTTGGGGCTTTCATCCGTGCATGAGGTCTTCGGCCGTCGCGCGTCGCCCTCCCATCCAGCACTCAACAAATGAACGCAGCCCGCGTTGCCCGTAGAAAGCGCTCAAAAGAAAACCCGATAGCAACTACTCTCTAGCGTCATTGGCCTGCGCATTATCGGCGCTACGCCGCTCGTTCTCGCGTCGAGCCTCTGCCATCATCGCCTCATAGACACTTAGAATCACATCGACTAGTCCGACACCAATCTGCTGCTCTAGCTCTTCCACATCATCCAATGTCTTCCCGCAGATTTTAAGGAAGGCTTTCGCTCCAGCGATGACCATATCCGAGTCTGGCGCCACTGGGGCGGGAATGATCTCGACATCTCCCCACTCCAGTTCTCGATTGGCTGGGTGATCTTCGGGAAATGCGTCAACTATGGGCGAGAACTGAAAGCCTGAAGATTCTTTCATAGGACTAGCGCTCGAGCCTCTCTCGTTTTGACAAACTTCGCGCACCTACTCCGCTGCACTCAGTGACTTTTGTCAATTTTGTACTGAGTAGATGGAGACAGCATCTTCATCGCGGCCACGCAAGGCTTCTTGGCGAACGCACTTGCATATCCAAGCCCCACAAGCGTCCGAATTGTCGGAACCGACAAGTGATACGATTCTGCAGCGTTGAATGTCACTCTTCGTCGACTCCTTCCGCGGCGTCATCCGATGCCGGCTTTGCAATGAGTTCGATCGAAAGCGGGATGCCAAATTGGGCAATTCGTTCGGCTGCCGCCTGAAGACTTACCTTACTAAAGAACGGCAGTCCGAGCGTGCCGTCCGCGTATGGTTTGCGCATGATGCCGTACACGACGCCGTAGCTGTCGCGGGCGACCTTGTCCGTACTTTTGGGCAAAAGCGACTCGAATCCGCCGCCGAGCGACCGGACCTTCGCGCGGAGACGTTTCCTGAAGCCTGCATCCGTCACAAAGGCATCGGCACTCACAACGCCCTGAGACCATAAGTGGCTGATCGGCCCGGACGAGTGGCCGTCCTTTAGATGAATGAATCTCTTGTCTCTTGAAAAGAAGTCGCATGCCTCAAGGTTCGCGTACTTCACGCCAGTGGGCGTGATGAACTCTTGGTCCATCTTGAGCAAATCTAGTCGATTGGCAGTGAGGTCTGCAATCAGCTCTTCTTCGTTCCGACAGCTCGTTGCACCGATGATATGTACCTTGGGAATGGCATTGAAGAAGGCCTCGACGCGGTCTTTGAATTTCTTCTCAACGCGATACCAGCTTCCGGCGAACAGGACGTAGTGCTGCTGTGCCGTTCCAGTGCCGATGGTCGTCTCGAAGACAAAGCAGTTGTAGACTCGCCACCTTTCCGAGAACTCGTTGTCGTCTTCGCCTTTGGCCTTGATCGTGTGACCGTCTTTGATCTCTCCCATGTCGCCGGCGAACGCGCAGCGGTTCAACTCCGCGACATAGTCGCTGATGGAAAGGCTATGGAAATTCGTACCGTGGCTTCCGAAGCCATTGTAGTGCAGTTCGCTGCCCTCGGTGTAGTGGACGATCTCAGGCGGAGCCATATGGAGATCGGAGGGGGAGCCGGCACGAAGATCTTCCAGTGCGTCGAACAGATTCTGGTCGAGCTGAGTGATCATGTCCTTCTCTGCAACCCTCCGCATGTTGTCGACCCACGCGAACTCCTGCCGGTAGTTGGTTTGTTTGTACGCAGCCAAAGCCTCAGCGCACTTGGCTTGAATAGAGCCTGCCTCGACCTCGCACGTAATCGAAAGGGCATCCTTTCCTGCAATGAAATGAGCGAATGCATTATCCGAAGGCGTGCCGCCAGCAACACGCGCAAGGTCGCGCAGCATATCAACGCCAAATTCTTGCAGGTCGCTGTCTCTGCTTGCCTGCACCCGCTTCTGAAATGTCACAGCGTCCGGCGTTGCCAAGTCGAGCGTTCTCAGTTGTCCGCGTGGAACGGTATTCAGGGTGACTCTGAGGCCAAACTGCCGCTCGAACGCGTCGTCGTTCAATGCGACGTGCACGTGACCGAAGCAGACGGCGGCGACGCGATCATCGACCGGAAGAAACAGGACGGCTCCAGCGCCTCCGGTGAAGATATCGGTCGGAAGATCCGGGCTGCCGGATTCGAGAAAGCCGCGCCAGCCCGGCGTGTTTGAATAGATTTGCCCAATGTACAGTGATGCACCCTCGACGCCGTTCCACGGACGCTGCTGAAGCGCCCGTTCAGCGCCGGGGGCAAAAGACTGCGTGAACGCGCTTGCGATCGGGCGACCTGCGCGAAGCAACCGTATGTTGAGGGTCTTACTCTTAGCCATCGCTAACCACCGGCCTTACACGCCATCCGCCAGTGACTAGCTTCTGCATTAGGCTACCTTCTTGGCTTGTAAGCCCCTCCACTCACGGTCTACTTCTTGCAGATCGACTTGGAAGAGAGTGAGATGCTCAGCAATTGCTTTACCCATGGTTGCACAGCCTACAACAACTCGCAATGAGCTGCCCCCTGCTGACATGTGAGCAGAAAGTGCCACGCTGGCTACTCAGTGGAGAATGGCACTATTACACTGAGTAGCTGAACTCGGTAGTTGCCTGGCGCGCCGGCAGGTTCACTTGGGCCGATCTGCGAGAGCGTCTGCATACGTCGAATGTGCGAATCCTTTGGGAAGCGTGAGTTCAAAGACATACAGTCCATAAGGGCCGAGCGGATCTTCCTTCTGGCTCGGCTTTATCGAAAATGGCGTTCGATGCTCGATGAGAACTTGAGCCAGCCGACACACTTCAAGTTGCCCCCCAACTGTAATTGTCATGAACGTATCCATAGTGGCTACTCCCCATGAATTTGGTCGTGCGGAAGAGAACGCAATTTGCACGGCTTCAAACGGTCATATGACGATTTGATTCCAATTCTGCGCGGCAAGGGCGCGGGTTGCCGCCGATCTAACGCTGGCTTTCTCCGCGTTGGTAAGATCATCGGAAATCACGTTATTCGTATTTGCGGGATCAACAAATCGCACTCCAGCAAAGGAGTCGCGCAGATAGGTAAACACTGCCCACACATTATCGGAGAGCGTTCCATATCTCCCCGACAGGGCGGCAATGACGACCATCTCAAGATAGAATGACGGGAAATCCAATTGGTGCTGATTTCGCCACAACTTCAGTACGCGAGTCTCCGCGATGCGTCCGCCAGTGCGCACATACGCGATGTGCTTGACGACGTTTGTCTTAGTCCAAGTATCTGCTTTGCGGCGATACAGGCTGTGGTCCTCGCTCGTATTGTCCTGCCGCTTCGCTGGCACGAGATCGACGTCGATGCCTCCGATCCGGACGTTGAGGGATACATTCTGTCGGCGGACGGTGTAGCCGCCCTGTTGGAGTTTCGCGGCCAGCGTCCCATAGATTTCCTTCAGGGGATTGGTAGTGTCGGCGGCTAACGAGATGAAGAGATCGATATCGGTACCGCTGGCGTTCGCTGTGCCCTTCGCAAACGAGCCGCTCGGATTGACCGAGACTAGCTGATTGCCGGCCCACGCCCGGATAAGCGGAGCCAAGACGTTCTGGATGCCGCGGACCGGCGAATGCAGTCCCGTATCCACGGACTCGCGCGCGAGAATGTTTTGGAGGTATGCATCACCGCTCATAGGCCTAGTCCTATCGCAACGAAGTACCGGGGCGACGCTCTCGACCAACACTTGTCCGCACTACATGCCCCCGCCCCGCTCCAGTGGAGGCAGCTCGACACCTGATGTGCGGACATCCGCATAGAGCTTCTTGAGGCCCTCCCAGGCCTCGGCGTGACAGTTGCGGATTGGCCCGTGGTTGTCGCAGAAGCACGGCATATGACCCTTCGGCCGTTTCCTGCTGGTGAGGATTGCGCGCATTCTTGGCCAGGTCGCCCGGCCGCTCAGAGACCACCACAACGTGAACTGGAGGCTCTCTAAGTTTCCAGATGCGAGGTACGACTCAAGCACCCCAAGAGTATCATGGTCGTAGAAGGGCCACGGCCACTGCGCATGGGTGTCGTAGTAGCACTGCCCGTACAGAAACGGGATGCAAAGCTCTTCGAGGTACTGCTGAAAGAAGTAGCCCTGCTTGAGCAGTGCCGCTTCCTCCGACGGCCCACAAAGGCAGGCTGACTTGCCTAGGTTAAAGTGCCGCGCAGCACAGAACGGAAACGCATCGTCTTGAATGTAGAGACGCGGGAACAGCCAGCGGCCGTTCTTCATCGTCACCACATCCTTGATAAGCACATCATAGGTACCAGAGAGCAAGAGCCCCGGCGGCTCCTGGGCAAGCAGTCGGGCAATCGAAAACTGGCCTGAGGCGGCGTCGTACGCGGCCCTGAAAGCAATCTCCCCACGAATCTCTGTGTTGTCGTCGTTAGGCGCGAGCTTGGGATAGGCGGCTCTCAGCCAATCGAGCTCAGCGTTCGTCAGCAGAACCATAGTTCCGGTGCGGCGTGAATGAGGTGGGAGGTGTATAGGTCGTCGCAATGGCGGGTGCGGCAACCGCCACTGCCGCAACGGCGACCGCGCCGCCCGCGAGGAGCTTTCGGATGGCGCGCCGGACCTCCTCCTCGCTCTCGGCGGCGAGCATTGCTGCAACGGCTGACCGCGCAGCCTTGATGCGCGCCACAATGTCCGCACGTTCCGCCGGCTTCAGGTCTTTGACGTACTGGTCGACATAGCGTCCGTTACCCGCCCGGTCGAGGAAGTGAGGCCGATCGAGGTAGTCCTCCAGAGTGTCGAAGAACGCCTCGATACCGTCGAGGGTGTTAAAATGGGGCGACTGCTTGAAGAGGTCGTTGTCCACGAGCTCGAGGTGGAAGGACTTGAGACGAAACTCGGAGTTCTCCTTCTTGCAGCCGTGCCGCCACTTCCGGCTGAATTTAGCGACCTTGCGGAAGCTTTCGTTCCGATCGTTGAGTCGGCGCGCGTCTTCGATGTAGCCGCGAGGGTCAGAGAGCATCCAGCCGATGTGCTGGTGTTGATCGTAGTGCCGGAGACGCCTGGATTTGGAGAATCGGACAATCTCGGGCACCCAGTAGATGTCGTCCCCGAACTCGTTCGTCCGACCAGCAGCGAGTGCGGGCACCAGGTCGATCGAGAAGTCGTCCTTGGTGCCAAAGTAGATGCCAATCGAGTGACTCTGGACGACGACGGTAACCTTACGACCGGCCTTCGCATATGCAGTACGGATCGTCACCGCAAGCTTCTGCAGAATCTCCGACGGGTTGAACTCGCCAGGGTCCATGCCCTGCATGACCTTGCGGAGCACATCGCCGCTTAGTGACGCGGTAGGCACCTGCCAAATGACATCGAGGTCATTGACGGGGGTCGTCGACGTGAAACGGGCGTACGACCCACTTTGGAAGCAGGTGCCGCCGACGACGCCGCACAAGAACTCGTACTCTTCGCTGACCATCTTGCGCTCATCGGAGGTGGGCGACAGCTGCTCCCGGATCAGCATGTTGAGGATGCCGTTGATGGTGGAACGTTTCATTGGTCGTGTCCTAGTAGCTAGTCGTGATCATGCTGGTCACGAGATCGTTGAGCAGGCGGCCACGGAAGTTGCAGACCGCGACGTTCCGCTCGTTCGCGAGCTTTGCCATCATGACGGGCGGAATAGCGCCTGGCGCGGCGTGAACGATGAGCGGCGTCTTGTCTTTCTTCATGCGCAAGATGACGTCGATGTGCTGGTCGAAATCCGCCCAATTCATGAGGAAGACACTCGCATCTTCGGCCTTACCGAAGTCTTCGCGACCTGGGACAGCCACGATGCTCGATTTGCGGAACAGCTTGCAGTCATGGAGGAGATCTTCGAGCGACCGCAAGGCGTCGCCACTTGCAAAGACGGCGATCTTCCGGCGTGAGAGCCCGTTCCCAAGGCGGATCAGAACCGGCACGATCCCGCGAAGCAGGAGATATACCGCGTAGATGCCGAAACTGATGCTAATGACAGTGCCCGGGTAACCGAGCCAGTCGAGAATCTTGGTAATGGTCTCCACGTTTAGAACGCCTTCGCGGGGCGCCTTCTGATCGCGGTGCCGCGAGCCGCGTTTACCGCAGTGAACTGCGTCTTATGGATCAGCCCAACGCGGAAAGCGCCTTCGTGGTGAGTAACCCGACCATCGAGGTGGGGGACAACGTGCATGCGGTTCGACAAGGCCTCCTCCCAATCCGAGCCCGCGGTGATTCGACCAGCGGAACAGCTCCCAGGATGGGGACTCGCCTACCATGTTGTCAATACCCACATAGTAAAACAGTCCCTTTGTTTGCAATACACACAATTGTTTGCTATATTGACACTTCGTTACGATGTGAGACAAACAGATCGCATGGTCGAATCGCTGCTGTACAAGGCATTTGGAGAAGCAGTCGCCAAGCGACGCAATGCTCTTGGCCTTACACAAATGGAGCTGGCGACCCGGGTCGGAATGTCGCGTGCATCTCTAGCGAACATCGAGCGTGGTCGGCAAAATGTCTTACTTCACCACGCCTATAGTTTGGCCTCAGCTCTGGAATTTTCGGCCGTAGGCGACCTACTTCCTGCGAGTCCAAAGCTAACTCCTGTGCGAGCGGTTCGGATTGCATTGTCTGATAAGTCGGTGACGGAGCGCGGCAAGGCGCAAATTGCTGAACTGATAACAACTGTTCTCACGAAGCACAGCACCGGAAAGGTTACGCCATGACGTCAAGCGTCGAGAAAGCCCGAGCTGCCGCCACCGGCTTATTGGAAGAGTTCGGCGTCAAGGCAGCTCCGGTTCCCGTAGAAAGAATCATCAAGTCAAAGGGCATAGTTCTTCAATTTGCGCCTTTGGAAGATGACCTATCGGGGATGGCCTACATTAAAGACGGAGTCGGGATCATCGGGATCAACGCTCTGCATCATCCCAATCGCCAGCGGTTCACAGCGGCTCATGAGCTTGCCCATCATTTGCTTCACGCCAAAGACATTCAGAAAGCCGTCCACGTAGATAAGGGCTTTCGCATGCTTCTTCGGGATGATGTCTCATCGCAGGGGGTCGATCGCCTAGAAATCGAAGCCAACGCGTTTGCATCAGAGTTGCTGATGCCTCGCAAATTTGTAGAGCTCGTACTGGGTCCTGCCGGCCTAGATATCGAGGATGATGCTGGCATCGAAGCTTTGGCAAAGAAGTTTCGGGTGAGCGTCGCTGCGATGCGCTTCCGCCTGGCCGGGCGATTCTAAACATAAGTTGCCGCCATGAGCTTCGTCTTCTTCGACACGGAGACAACGGGACTTAGGCGTGGCTTTGATCAGATCATCCATTTTGCGGCGATCAAAACTGACAACGATCTAGTCGAGATCGATCGGTTTGAAACACGCTGCCGCCTTTTGCCATTCGTAGTGCCAAATCCATCCGCACTCACGACAAACGGCATCACAATTGGGCAGCTGAACAACAAGCGGCTGGCGTCACATTACGCCATGGTTGCCGAAATCCAGCGCACGTTAGTCGATTGGTCCCCGTCTATCTTCGTGGGCTACAACTCGATCCGCTTCGATGAGGAAATGCTACGGCACGCACTGTTTCAAACGCTCCGTCCAGCATTTCTCACCAGCAATCCTCGCAATGGTCGCGCCGACGCACTGTCCCTAATGATGGCAGCATCCGCGCTCTCGCCCGCTGCGATTACGGTGCCCCGGGAAGCCAACGGCCACGCCACATTCCGGCTAGGTGCGATGGCAGCGGCAAATGACGTAACGCATGCACAAGCGCATGACGCGATGAATGACGCCCTCGCGACGTTGGAACTCTGCCGCATCGTACGTGAGCGATCTTCTGATGTGTGGCAACGGTTCGTGCGCTTCTCGTACAAAGCCTCGGTGCGAGACTTTGTTGATTCCGGCGACGGTTTCGTTCTGACAGAGTTCTATGCCGGGAATGCCTATCACGCGCCCGTCGTTTGCATTGGCAAGGATCCAGGGAACCCGAACGGCCGTCTGTGCCTTTCGTTAGGCTCTGATGTTGAAACGCTCGTTGCGGCATCTGACGACGAGTTAAAGACTGCTCTTGCATGCAAGCCTAGCCCTATCCGTTGGCTGCGCACTAATGCGGCGCCTACGGTCACTACGCTGTTCGATGCCACAAAGGAGATGATCGACGGCGCCACCGTGGAGCAATTGGAGACGTTAGCACGACGTGTCAGGGACGATGAGGCTCTTTGCCTCCGACTAATGACTAGCTACGTCGCGAATCGGCCGCTATGGCCAACCTCTGCTTATGTCGAAGGGCGCATTTACGAGGGCGTATTCCCGGGTCCGGATGACGAGCGCCGCATGCAGGACTTTCATGACGCTAGCTGGCCCGACGCTTATGCGATCGTGCAGCGCCTCCAAGACAACCGACTGCGTGCATTTGGCCTGCGCCTGATCTATCTGGGAGATCGTACCGTGTTGCCGGACGATGTTCGCCGTAGCGTTGAAGCGGACATGACAAGCCGCCTGTTGGATGATGGACCTGAAGGGTATTCCCTTCAGCGTGCGTTACGCGAGACAGACGACTTATTGGTTGGAAAACCTAATGACCGTGTTCTGACAGGCTATCGCGAATATCTTGTCGGCCGAATTGAACGTGTCAGAAACTTTCAAGAAACACTCAATGTCGGTGGCACTCAGTAGAATTGGCGATTTTCATCCTGAGTCTGCCAACTCAGTAGTGAGAACAATGATTTTGCCAAAGTCGCCCCCGCGACTGTGCACCGGCCATGAGTCTGCGGTTGCGAAGAAGCGTTGAACTTACGGGATATTAAGGCGTAGGAGGTGGGGATGTTCAAATGGCCCTTTGGGAAGAGCATTCCGGAGCCGGACACAAAAGAAGTCGCGGAGACCCGGAGGTTCGAGAGCGCGTTCGACATGATCCTGGAGCGGGCGCGTAATCTCAAGAAAGAGTACGAGCGAACGCTAAACAACCCGGAAATAGCCGGAACTTTAGAGGGCTACCAGAACCCCGCCTATATCGCTGAGTGCCGTCACGCTATTCTTTCATCGGTCAACGATCCGCAGATGGCCGAGGGACATAGGCTTCTACCGGTCGTTTCGACCATGTTCATGACAATGGCGACCGAGGTGTTTCCATCAAAAGTTGGCTTCGACAGTTTCTGGCGATGGGCGAATGCGTACTCGCCAGCGGAGCGACGCGCACTGGTACGGTTCGCCTATCTGGCGACCGTGTGGGAGCAGGAGCAAGCGGGCGCCAAGCATCCAGTAGCATTCGCCAGCCGGATTGTGCTGATGACGCTTGCAGCGAATGCCAACGCAGACCCGACCTCGAGGGATGCGGCGCGAGAGCTCTTGGCCTACGTCGATCGGGTCCGAGCCAAGTAAAGGCGAGTCATGCAAGGCGACGAAGAGCTCCGGAAGCACATCGATGCGGTGACAGCCATCAGGTATCCGAGCCAGTTCGCGGCTGCCTGGGATGAACTGATGAAGATGGGCGGTCATCGGCTGCTGATCGTGGCGGTAGACAAGACGTACAACTGCCATGCCCACGGTCTCGGGATCGAGAAACTTCCCGAATACCAGCGGCGTGTCGCGAAAGAGGCCAACAGTGCCCTCGCGCAAGGCACGTTCGTTACGGAGCTGATTGAGCGCGGTGAGCTACAAAGCGTGCCTGGACCATCGTACGGGCCCGAGCACATCATCATCTACTTCAAGGACGGCAAGCCGACGCACACAGCACGCGTCATCGAAAGGAATAGCCTTCTCGTCTCAAAGTGGGGCGGTAACGAGCTTATCGAGCATGGCCTATGGGAAGTGCCAACGTACTACGGCGATGAGTACAAGGTCTTCAAGGCACCCAATCCGAAGCGGGCATGGACACTACTTGTGGAATGGCTATCGAAAAGCTAGACGCCTACTCTGACTTTGGCACAGCTACGCTTTGATTGGAGCCGAGTAAGCACTCACAAATGCGTCGGCATTAAACCCGAACTGCGCGAGTCGCTTCGCTACCTCTGAGGCGTTTGCAGCGACATTCGGGTCAACAAGTTGCTTCGCAAATGCTCGCAAATTTGTTCGCAACTTCTCTAATCCAGCCGCGTCAATCCCACGCATCCCATTAACTAAGCTGGCTGCTTCGCCGAGATGTCGTTGCGGATGAATAATGATGGGTACAGCCGAAGACGCTGGATATCGGCCCGCAAACCAGGCCATCGACTGGCCGAGCTGTCCGGCATCCTTCTTGGAAATGCCATTGGCCGATACAACTTCATTCTTACACTCAATGACCAAAAAAGAGCCATTGGGCAGCGCCCACAGATTGTCGGGTCCTTCCTCAAAAACGTGCTCCGGTCGTTGACCACGAATCCCCAGAAACCAAGCCAGGTCATTCACCGCCGCTTCAAATGCAGAAGAGGCGTTCGGGCTAAACTGGAGGTCGCTGCATAGCTCGTCTGCAAACAGTTTCATGGCTGTCCGATCCATGAAACGGCTTCCGTGCGCCGCGATCAGGGCAGCTGCTTGCTGTCCGGCGGCGGGCGAGAGTGTTTTGTAGGTGGCGCCATGCATTGGCTTCATGACGCCTGGTTCGAGCGCGTGCGCCGCAAGTAACGTTTTCTGAGCGCCATCGGCATCAATCGGGTGCTGAAAGGCGGCCTTCTTTGAAAGCAACCATGCCTTTACAGGGCCGGTGGGCGTCGCATCAATGACCTTATCGAGTATGTCGACTGCCTTCTTGGGTTGGTTCGCACGAGCGGCATCGAAGGCAGCACGAAGGGCCAGCTTACCCGGATCAAGACGAAGCTCGTCATCCGCCTTAAGGTTCACCAAAGCCAACTTACTAACCTTCATCCAATCGGGATCACGATTAAGACATTGAAGGGCGACGGCCTTGATCTCGTCGCAAGACGGTGATTTCAACTTCTTCGCTAGTCGGCGCGACAACTCCAATTGCGCTCGGGTTGCGGGCGTTAGCATCGCTTGTCCTTCTTGCGAGCGGAGCCTGCCAGTGAGCTTTGGACCGCTGAGCAAGACTACGCAATAGTCGTCGATCGACCGCACGCCACGACCCATTCCTTGCTCGATCCGCTCGATCTGGCGCTTCAGATTAACCGTGGTACCGCTCAGCACCTCGCTGTCCACACGATCCGCATACGAGCCCACTTCCGGAAGGTCCGCTATTGCGAGCACTCGGCAGGCATCACCAGGAAGATCGATCCCGTCGTAGCGATTAACTAGAACAGTAAGACCAACGTGGCCATTTCGTAACTTCTCGATACCATCGATGACCGAATCCCCAATGAGCACCTGGGCTGCGTCGCCTTTCCAGTGTTCTGCGGCAAGAGCGGATGGAACAATCACAACGACATTAACGCTCGCTGCGAGCGCGATTAGTAGCGCACGAACGTCACCGACCTCGAGGTCGGCATTTAGCTCCTGCGGCATCAGAATCATACGCTCGCCCATCGATTGCGACGATGTGGGCACGATTGGCTTTGCAATCTTGCTGGGATCGGCGCCGAAGTGAGTAACGATCACGCTGTCGTCCGATAGAGTCGCCGTCATGTAAATTCGACGCTTGGCGCGTCGGAATGACTGAATCAAGTCCGTTGCGGGGAACGGTGGCTCGATTTCGAGATACTGGCCGCCTACTACACAGCGGCATTGTCGCAAAAGCTCATTCACCAGCGGATACTTGAACAGCAACGGCTCGTCGGCGCGGTATTCATGTAGCGCGCGTAAGACCTCCCTGTGGTGCGCATCCCAAGACCAAAATGGCACTTCCATGTGTACGCGCGGATCACCCGCCTCCACTTCGAGGAAGCGCGCCTCGTTGTAGCCCTTCAGATCCTCCGCTAGAGCCGAAACAATCTTCACATAGGCTGGGTGCGTATTGGCTAAAGTGATCCGGTATTGCTCAGCTATCGTCGATACGCACGCGTGTGCATCATCGATTACCACCGTGCCAATACCGATCAAGCTTGTTCCAACACCAAAGACGGATTTGCCGTTGAACAGCCTATACACGTTAACGACGCAAATCTTTTCGCCGGCCAGATAAGCAGGATCTCGCGGGTCATCGGTTACCTCGATCCCGAGGGCCTTTGCTTCCTGGATAACCTGCTGTGAAAGCTGCTTGTCCGGCGACACGTAGAGCGCCGGTCCCTTCTTCTCGTGGAGCGAGCTTTGCAGAAGAAGCAGTCCGACGAGTGTTTTGCCGCTGCCGACATTCAACTTAATCACGTTGTCAGGGTCGTCTCGCCCGTCGAACCAACTGTTCATCACCTCAGTCTGGATATCACGAGGAAAAGAAAAGCTTGGTGCGCGATTAAGAGTGAAGAAGATGTCACGCGGATGGAGAACGGTCTCACCGGCGTCTTCCAGCATGTCCGAGAAATCTATTGGCATTGTCCTATTCCAGTCGCCGGCTCGGCATCAGCAGAGCGTGGTCCCCACGGGCCTTGTTCTTTCAGTCTATATCGGCGCGCCATTGGCCGGTAGCAATTCCTTGGCGTCAATCGCGCAAGCGTAGTGATGAAGGCTCAACGCCTCAATTGCGATTGCCCATGGACGTGGTTTCTTGTGCCCCGGCGACGGCAGCTACTAGCGTGCGCGTGCTGTAAAAGTCATCCCGCGATCGGCCAAGTCAGACATCATTTTGTTAGCGTACGGCCTGGGAACTGGACGACTTCGACACCCACTTGCGGTGGGCTAGTCGGCCATCTCCAACGAATCTCTTAGCGTGTGTTTGCACGAATGAATGCCTCGATTTGAGGCCAGTACTTGTCATTAACCCAATGCTCTGCCCCCTCGGGATACAGCACTTCCTTGACTTTGTGGTTTCGGAGAACGTCGGCACAACTTCCGCCGTTGTTGAAGAACAACCAGTCGTCCTTCTGCGTAACGACGTTGAAGACCGGCACGCCTGTCGGAATCCTGGTGCCATTGAAGTAGCTGTCCTTGGTACGACATCCCCAGCCCGTAATGATCGCAGCCCGCTCTTCTGTCCCAGGATAGTTGGCAACTGCCTTACCGCCCTCGCTATGCCCCATAAGAACCACCTTGTTCATTTTGATGCCCGGTACCTTGGGTAGATTGTCGAAGGCATAGCGCAGTTCCTGCTGCCGGTTAGAGCTGGCCCGAGGATTCATACCGACCTGCTTAGTCTTCGGGTCGCAGTCCGATTTCCAGTCCGGACGGGCATTGCTGCGCAGTCCAATCGCGACAAAGCCTGCCTTGGCGATCTGCTCCATGTCGGGCTTATGGATACCTGCACACCCATGCATATAGACGACGATGATCTGATTGGGGTTCAGCTTGGTAAAACTGCGGGCCTTGATCGCATCTTCCATGAACAGGGAATGCCCCGTGGGGAATAGGACCCAGGCCTTGTCATAGGCAGCGCGAGCACCATCGTCCGCTACAGCACGCGATGATGCGGATATCGCAATCGCGGCTCCGACGATAAACCTCCAGATACTCCCTGCACTCAACATCCAAATCCCTCCCCTTCTCGGCCTTCAGTGGCTTTATCATAGGACCATAGTCCGTGGTTTAATATGCCTGCAAGTTGTTGCTTTCGGGCATGGATGGTCGTGCCCGAGTTGCTCGCAATGTTCGTCGGCTGAGAGTGACTGTTGGCCTCTCCCAAGAGGCCCTCGCGGTAGATGCCGAGCTCGATCGAACCTACGTCAGTCGCATAGAGCGCAATCTGGAGAACCCCACGGTCGACACGCTAGAGAGAATCGCTGGAGCCCTAGGCGTCGATCTGGTCGACCTGGTGGCAGACGTACCCGCAAGCCGAGCACACGTCCCAACCCTACGCCCGGGTCGAAAGCCTTCAGCCAAGAAGCGCCAATAGTCGGTGCCGGCGCAAGGACGGCGGCCTATCGAGAACTCGCCCGTGGAGGCGTACCCCGGAAAGGCAAAACCGACCAGCGGTGATGGCGGCCAGACCAAAAAGGGCGATCGGATACAGTCAGTGTGAAAGACTGATTGAGCACTGAGTGACGCAAACACTCAGGGCACTATCCAATTTATATGCTGAGTGCGTCACGCATGTCGAAAGCAGCCTCCATCAACGCCACCAGGCCAGCTCAACCTCCTGATGCTCTGACTGTCGGCGCTTGGTGCTTCAAGCTGCGTTAAATCGATAGGTACCATCACGAGCCGACGTGACCAGGGATGAACGTATTGCGCCCACCTCAACACTAGTTCTATGCGGTCGACCCGGGACGTCACATGACGAGGTCGCGCTGTAAAGTTGCGGAGGTCGAACGCTGCGAGGGCTGAACGTCATGCCATGCTTGCCAATTGGTGCCCTACGCCATTGTCAGCCTTTGCGCCGCTACGGCCAGCGCCGATAGAGACCTCATTTCTGCGAACGCCCGGCAACTAGGTCGTTGACTTTGCAAAGCGCAGGAATGCTTTGAGGAAGCCGTCCGCATTGTCCTTGCGGTAGATCGCATGCAATTTCGTGAGCGGCTTCTTTCCCCGAACGGTCAGCGGGCGGTAGACGACATGTGGCAACTGCAGGCTGCGGATGCAGTCTGCGACCACGGTGACGCCGAGCCCGGCGGAAACTAGGCTCACCGCCGTCTGCATTTCGCCGGTGTCCTGATCGATATGCGGCGAAAAGCCGGCGGCATCGCAAAGATCGATGATCTCTTCGGCGACGCTCGGCCAGGAATTGCCTCGGTAAAGCACGAACTTGTCGTGTGCCAGCTTTTCGAGCTGCACGACCTTGCGCGTAGCCAGGGGGTGCTCCTCGTGCAGCGCAACAATAAAGGGCTCTTGGTGGATCGCTTCCGAATTCATGGCAGGGTCGCGCACCGGCGAGCGGGTAAGCCCGAGGGTGATGCGGCTGCCGGCCAGTGCCTCAATCTGTTCCGCCTTGATCAGGTGTTGCAGCTCAATGCGGACTTGCGGAAAATCGCGATGAAAGCGCGACAGCACCTGCGGCAGCACGCCGAAGGACACCGACCCCGTCATCCCGATCACGAGGCGGCCGACCTCGCCGCGTGAGACGCCCTGCGCATGCACGACCGCGCGGTCCAGCGAAACGAAGGTCTGCTTGATGTCGCGATGGAAAGCTCTGCCGGCCTCGGTGAGATGAACCCTCTGATTGCCTCGCACGAAAAGCGCAAAGCCGAGCTCCTGCTCCAGCGCCTGAATCTGGCGGCTGAGCGGTGGCTGCGAGACGTTGAGCCGCGCCGCGGCCTTCACGAAGTGGAGCTCCTCGGCGAGGACCAGAAAGTACCGGAGCTGGCTGATTTTCATCGAAGCGTCTGTGCGGGCGTCACATCGCGACGCTGACACATGCAGCGAGCCGGAGCCAGACCGTCGCGCGCGGCCCCTCATGGGAGCTAGATTTGCCGGCCGGCTTGCTCCCAATAGGGCGCCCGCAACCGCCGCTTCAGGATCTTCCCTGAGTCTTCCCGGGGCAGCGATTCGCGGATTTCGATCTGACGCGGCAGCTTGAAGCCGCTCAGCCTCGTCCGCAGGAATTCTCGGACGTCTTCGGACCGGACGGAATCGCGGCAGTGCGGTTCCACCAGCGCCAGGAGCGCCTCGCCATATTCCGCATCTGGGATGCCGAAGACGGCGCAATCCTTCACGCCCGGCATACCGCCCAGGACGGACTCGATCTCGGCTGGATACACGTTGGCCCCGCCGATGATCACCATGTCGCGCTTGCGATCGCACAGGAACAGGTAGCCGGCCTCATCTCGGTATCCGACGTCGCCCAGCGTGACGAGCCCGTCCCTTTCGATTTCCAGGCGCTTCTGATCCTGACCGTGATAGGTAAAGTCCGGGTAGTGGCCGAGGCGGGCATATATCTCGCCAGGCACACCAGGCGCACACTCGTTCCCCGTCTCGTCGAGAATGCGGAGCGTCGCGCCGTCGACCCGACGGCCCACGGTGCCAGGCTTCTGTAGCCACTCCGCTGAGGAACAAAAGGCAATCGGTCCGGTCTCGGTGCCACCATAGAATTCGTTGATGACGGGTCCCCACCACTCGATCATGCGACGCTTCACATCGAGCGGACAGGGCGCCGCGGCATGCAGCACGAAGCGGAGCGATGAGAGGTCGTATCGCCCGCGAACCTCCTCCGGGAGGGCAAGCAGCCGGACGAACATGGTCGGCACCATGAACAGGCAATCGATTCGATACGCCTCGATCAGCTCCAGCAGGCTCTCCGGGTCGAAGCGCGGCATGATTACCACCAGATCCGCCACGGCGGTCGCGGCAATCGCGACGCCGTTCGGCGCACCGTGATAGAGCGGCCCGGGCATCAGGATCCGCGCGCCCGGCGTGACGCCATAGACAGTCTGCCGCGTCACCTCCATCAGACGCCGCTGGTCCGGCGTCGGGGCAAACCGGCGCACGCCCTTGGGAACCCCCGTTGTGCCGGACGTATAGAGCATGCTCTGCGCGACGGGCCGCGCGGCCCCCTCGTGGGGACGCTGGGCTTGCAGCCACTCCTCCCACCGCAGAGTCTCCGCAGGCACGGAGGGGCCGTCGGGAGGGAGGCGGAAAGCGGCGACGAGGTCGGGGGGCGTCTCGACAGCAAACACGGCTATGTCCGACGGGATGTTGGGCCCGAGTGGCGCGAGCAGATCGTCGTGGCCGACCAGCGCGCGGGCTCCGCTGTCCTTCAGGATGTAGCCAATCTCCTGAGGCGTCGCGTGCCAGTTGAGCGGCACCGCGTAGGCGCCGATTCGCGTCGCCGCGAGACTCGCCTCCAGGAAGGCGATGTCGTTTCTCATCAGGATGACCACCGTATCGCCCGCCCCAAGGCCCAGGGCCACAAAGCCACCGGCGCCCCGGGCGACCCGTTCCTGCAGGGCGCGACGGGACAGGAAACGGCTGGCCTGCAACAAGCCTGGTTCAGCGTGCCGAGAGGCCGGCGATTTCCGGGCGTCGCTCATCGGCGCCTAGACCCAGCTGCGCTTCAGCCATCGCCCGCCGTCGACCATGAAGTCGCAGCCCGTGACGAAGTCGCCACCGGCCGAGGCGAGATAGGCGCAGGCATTGCCGATATCGTCCACCAGACCGAAGGTCCCCATCGCCATGCGGCGATGCTCATGGTCGGCGATGCCGCGTTCCTCGTAGAGGCGCTTCAGCCCCTCCGTGCCGGCGATCGGCCCCGGTAGGACATTGTTGACGCGGATGCCGTAGCCTCCCCACTCCACGGCCAGGCTGCGCGTAAGCGAGAGCACGCCCGCCTTCGCCGAGGCGGCATGCGCACTGCCTGGCCAACCCGACAGGCCCTGGGGCACGGTGATGTTGATGATCCGGCCGCCATGGGCCGATGCCTTGAGTCCCGCGAGCGCGGCCCGGCAGGCATTGAACGTGCCATTCAGGTCGATGTCGATGACCGCGCGCCAGCCGTTCTCCGAGAGGTCCTCGGTCGGGCAATGAAAGTTGCCGGCTGCGTTGTTGACGAGAATGTCGAGACCGCCGCATTGATCGACGATTGCCTTGACCGCGCGCTGCATGGGCTCGAAGTGCCGAACGTCCACCGAAGAGGTGACAACCGTCGCACCTGGCACTTCCTTCACGAGCTGCTCGTGCGCGGCCGCCAACCGATCTGCCTGCCTTCCGATGATCGCCACGGTCGCACCAAGCTCGGCAAAGACGCGAGCGATGCCGAGACCGATGCCGGAACTGCCGCCGGTGACCAGGCCGACCCGACCCTTGAGGAGATCATCGCGGTAGATGCGGGGACGCCGCTCCGTTCCCGTGTACTGGCCGACTGCTGCCGACTTTAGGGGCGTATCCATGTGCCTTCTCCCGATCTTTTCTCGCCCGCGATCGGCGAGCGACGGACGGTAGGCGAGAGGCACCGGAAGGCCCAATGCTATCCTGGTATCGATCCATTCCCTTTCGATATTGGCGAGAGCCCAGGCTCTCCCCCTACAAGCAACGATCTTCGCTGCAGTCCCGAAAAGCGCCCGACGGACAAGGGCGATCGGGCATCGTCGGTAGCCCGGCGAAATGCATCGAAGACGAAAGGGAGGATCGAAATGAAGAAGCTGCTGACACTGGCCGTGGCGATCGTGATCGCGGCGTTCCCGGCGATGGCTCAAGACTACCCGAACCGGTCGATACGGCTGGTGACGCTGGGGACGCCAGGAACGGCCAGTGACGCGCTCGTCCGGATCATCGGCAAAAGGTTATCGGAGAAACTCGGACAGCCCGTCGTCATCGACAACAAGCCCGGCGCCGATGGCATTATCGCAGCCAACGACGTCGCAAAGGCTGCGCCCGATGGCTACACGCTACTGTTCGCGTCCAACAGCCCCGTGGCAGCCGCGCCCGCACTCCGCAAGTCCATGCCGTACGATCCGGTGGCGGACCTGACACCGATCACGATGGTCGGCTACTTCACCTTCTTCCTGTACATGAACCCTGCGATCCCGGCGAAGACGCTGCCAGAGCTCATCGCCTACGCAAAGGCCAATCCGGGCAAGCTGACCTATGGCAGTGGCAACACCACCGGCAGTGTCGGCGCCGCCCAGATCGCAGCCCTTTCCGACATCAAGATGGTCCACGCGCCGTACAAGGGAGAGCCGCAGGCGATCGTCGACCTCCTGGCCGGCCGCATCGACCTGATGATCGCAACGCCGACGACCGGCCTCTCCCACGTGAAAGACGGTAAGCTACGCGCGCTCGCCACCACGCTCAATCAGCGCTCGCCCATGTTGCCGGACGTTCCGACGATTCACGAATCGGGCCTGCCGCAGTTCACGATCACCTCTTGGGGTGGCATGTTTGGTCCGGCGAAACTGCCCAAGGCGATCGTGGACCGGCTGAACAAAGAGTTTGTGGAGATCATCAAGGAGCCCGATGTTGCCCGTGCCCTGGAGCAGCAGGGCTTTGCGCTCGCGACCTCGACACCCGATGAGCTCGGGCAGTATCTCAGAGCCCAGATCGAGGCTTGGAAGACCTCGGCCCGTGCAGCCGGCATCGTCCCAGAGTAACCGGCTCGACTAGGCTTTTCGGTCAACCCCGTCGGGCTGCTCGGCAGAACAAAACGTTCAACGCCTTCCTGGTGACGCTGGGCCAATTTGTTGGGTGAAGTTTGGCATTCCGATGATCTCGGACAGTAGGTGCAATAACTGTTTATTCAAGATCAGTTCCCTTCGATCTTGAATGATTTGCCGGGCGAGACAGCGACAACCAGTACCTACTTTGACGAACTTGACGTTGATGAAGTCGAGGTAGTCGAGGGTGAAGATGCTGTATCGGTTAAGGTGTACGACGAACTCAACGATGACCAAGATCCCGATAAGCCGTCAACGACCTCGCCACCCAGGATTGCAGATGCTATGATGCCGTGTTGGATCGTCAGCCCGTCCGACTGCCGGTGAGTGAATGGCCAAGAACATTTTGGTGTTTTCCGACGGAACTGGCCAAGCGGGCGGTATTCGTCCCGACCAACGGTTAAGCAACATCTACAAGCTGTACCGCGCGACCCGCCCCGGCCCCGACAGTACGATCGACCCAGCAAAGCAGATCGCTTTTTACGATCCGGGTCTGGGTTCAGCGGATATTCCCAACCCTGGCTTGTTTCAACTGCTGATCCTAATCCGGAAATACGTAAGTGCTGCCTTCGGCACTGGATTCACGCGCAACGTGGCAGATTGCTACGAATTCATTCTAAAGGTCTACGAACCCGGCGATCGAATCTTCCTCTTCGGCTTCAGCCGCGGTGCCTACACAGTCCGCAGCGTCGCGGGCGTCCTCAATCTTTGCGGCGTACCAATCAAGGATGCCGACGGCAAGCCCATTCCACGGGCCGGCAAGGCGCTTCGTCGGATCGCAGAAGAGGCGGTGCACGAGGTCTACGAGCACGGCGCTGGACGTGACCGCGCCGCCTACGAGCCAGAGCGTGAGGAGAAGGCACGGCGCTTTCGGGTCAAATACGGCACCGGCGACGAAGAAACCGGCGAGAACAAGCGTGGCAATGCGCCACCTTACTTTATCGGCGTTTTCGATTCGGTTGCCGCGCTGGGTTCCACTGGCATCAAGCGCGGTCTCACTTTTCTGTTTTCAGCGATCGGCCTTGCTGGCGCGACAGGTACCGTGGCCTGGCTTCTAAAGGCGCTTTTCGGCTGGCACTTCTGGTGGACATTCGGGTGTGTGCTGGTCCTCGTACTGTTGTCTGCCTTGATGTCAGCCTGTCGCGATCATCTCAAGATCATTCGCGACTTCCCTAGTAAGGGTTCGATCAAGTGGCACTGGTCGGCCTGGCGCTTCAAATTCTATGATGGCTTTCTGGATCCGCGCGTCGGCTATGCGCGCCATGCGATAGCTATCGACGAAAGGCGCAAGGACTTCGCGCTCGTGGGCTGGGGTTCAAGCCGGGACGTCGCCGCTGCACGGCCAGACTGGATGATCTCGCGATGGTTCGCCGGCAACCATTCGGACATCGGCGGCAGCTATCCGGAGACCGAATCTAGGCTCTCGGATATCGCACTTAAGTGGATGGCGACGGAAGCAGAAACAGTTGCGAACCCGCTCATCATTGACTGGACGAAGCTCAATCTGTTTCCGGATCCCAAAGGCATGCAGCATTGCGAGGTGTCTCAGGTGCTCGATATGTACCCCGCGTGGGTACCCGAATTATTTAGAAGATCGTGGGCGGAGGAACCCCGCATGGAAATCCGGATTGAGAACTGTGATCCGAGCGTTCGCGAGCGACTTGCGCTCTCCGCCATATCCAACTGCGGTGTTCAGCAGCCCTATCGCCCTTTCCCCCTTCGCAACGATCCTGAACTAAGGCAAATAATTGAAGCGAATGCCTCGCCCGCCGAAGCAAAACCGATCGCGCATTCCCCAAGTTGAAGGGGCCCCCGCTCAAGCTCGGGACACACTAAAGCATCCCGACATCATCCGCGCGACGGCCTTGCAGTTCATTGGCTCCTGCTACTGGCGCAGGCATTTCTACGAGTGCCCCTGGTGGAACCCCGATAAGCTACTGCAAGGAGAGGTCAAAGTATGCCCGAACAACCAAGTGATGGGTTTTTGAACCGCGTCGGAGGCGAACGCATCTCAAGCCGGCAGATCGACGAGCTGATCGGCCTCTGCCGGGGGATGGCCGCGGATGGATCGATCAACCAGAGCGAGGTTGAGTTTCTGCAGAAATGGCTTGCGGCAAATGTCGCCATCAGCGACCAGCCGGTCATTCGCACTCTATATGACCGCATCAACAGCATTCTGGCTGATCATGTCGCCGACAAGGACGAGTGCGATGATCTGATCGGCACCTTGCACGAACTCGCCAGCGGCGAGGTCGAGCTTGGCGAGATCCTCAAGTCGACCTCGTTGCCACTCTGCAAGCCAGCACCCTTCCTGACTTTTGCTGGCCAACGCTACTGCTTCACTGGAACGTTCATGTTCGGAAAGCGCAAGCAGTGCGAAGAAGCGGTCACGGACCGCGGAGGCCAGATCGGATCGCTGACCCAGAAGACGAATGTGCTGGTGATCGGCGTCTACGCGACCGAGTCATGGAAACACTCAGCCTTCGGCAACAAGATCCTCCAAGCCGTCGAATGGCGAGACGGAGGCATCCCGATCTCCATCGTCTCCGAAGAACTTTGGCGGCAACACCTGTGAAGGAGTGATGCCTCAGCTGCGTTGGCAGTCGCCGTCTGCCCAGCCGCGCTGAGGTGCAGACGTGAATGATCAAGATAGCCTGCAAGAGTAGTATCTCTTACTGGATCGGGAAGCCGCTTGACGCACCGGACATTGAAGTTGGCCAAAGCGCGATGCAGCGCCCTCAACCTTAAGAGAGCGTAGACGGATAGTTCAGTTCATCTTGGTTTGGCCGTATAAGCTCTTAACTCAGTGCAAATCCCAATTTCTGCACTGAGTGCGTTTCGACACTTTGCAAAGACATCGTCCCCTTTGACGCTCGTGGCACGTCGCCCCGATCCGCGCTATTGTGGCGAACACTCAACAGCAAATGGAAAGGGCTCATCCACGCCCTAGGATGGGCCGAGCTTCAACGTTTTAGTGTGAGCAAAGAAATTGCCTAACGCGTGTTTGCGCGGATGAATGCCTCGATTTGAGGCCAGTACTTGTCATTGACCCAGTGTTCGGTGCCCTCCGGGTAAAGCACTTCTTTGATTCTGTGGTTTCGGAGAACGTCGGCACAATTTCCGCCGTTGTTGAAGAACAACCAGTCGTCCTTCTGCGTAACGACGTTGAAGACCGGCACGCCTGTCGGAATCCTGGTGCCATTGAAGTAGCTGTCCTTGGTACGACATCCCCAGCCCGTAATGATCGCAGCCCGCTCTTCTGTCCCAGGATAGTTGGCAACTGCCTTACCGCCCTCGCTATGCCCCATAAGAACCACCTTGTTCATTTTGATGCCCGGTACCTTGGGTAGATTGTCGAAGGCATAGCGCAGTTCCTGCTGCCGGTTAGAGCTGGCCCGAGGATTCATACCGACCTGCTTAGTCTTCGGGTCGCAGTCCGATTTCCAGTCCGGACGGGCATTGCTGCGCAGTCCAATCGCGACAAAGCCTGCCTTGGCGATCTGCTCCATGTCGGGCTTATGGATACCTGCACACCCATGCATATAGACGACGATGATCTGATTGGGGTTCAGCTTGGTAAAACTGCGGGCCTTGATCGCATCTTCCATGAACAGGGAATGCCCCGTGGGGAATAGGACCCAGGCCTTGTCATAGGCAGCGCGAGCACCATCGTCCGCTACAGCACGCGATGATGCGGATATCGCAATCGCGGCTCCGACGATAAACCTCCAGATATTCCCTGCACTCAACATCCAAGGCCCCTTCAGTGGCTCTATCATGGGACCATAGTCCGTGGTTTAATATGCCCGCAAGTAGTTGCTTCCGAGCATGGATGGTCGTGCTCGAGTTGCTCGAAATGTTCGTCGGCTGAGAGTGACTATTGGCCTCTCCCAAGAGGCCCTCGCGGTAGATGCTGGGCTTGATCGAACCTATGTAAGCCGCATCGAGCGCCATCTAGAGAATCCGACGGTCGACACCCTGGAGAAGATCGCACGCGCCCTGGGCATCGATCTGGTCGATCTCGTCGCGGACGTACCCGCCAGCCGAGGACACGCCCCAACGCTACGCCCTGGTCGAAAGCCTCCAGCCCAAAAGCGCCGTTAGTCAGTGCCAACGTGCGCACAGTAGCCTACCTGGAACTCCCCCTGAAGACGTACCCCGGACAGGCAAAGCCGATCAGCGATGGTGGTGGTCAGCTAAAAAGAGCGATCCGACACAGTCAGTGTGAAAAAGAACTTTTGCAATAAGTTCAGGCGGCGCAAGCCCATCGATGACATGATTGGGCCGCAGCGATCAGTACTCGGGACACATCTGCCGAATACGCCCAGTAGAATCAGTGACTCGGGGCGAAAGATAGATTGAGCACAAAGTGGCGCAAACACTCGGGGCATTACCTATTTCTTGTACTGAGTCGGCTCTCTGCCCCTCTCTTCCTCTGGCCAAGACGAAATGGGAAACGCTCATTGCCACGCGACAGGGAGAATGCCTGCCCTATAGCGGCTGTATCTACGGCGGAGACCTGCTGGGATAACCTGACCCACTCAAGTGTGAAGGCGCTGGATACGTCGTCAGAGACGTCACGTTGGGAACCGGTGTTCGCGAAAGCTCGCTTCCTTACCATGCCCGCCACCGAAAGCAGACCTCACGTAGGTATCAGTGAGTAAGCTTTAATGATCGCCGAAATAACGCCTTCATCCGGCTCTCAGCGAGCCTCGCGATCGACACGTGATCAGTGCCAGAAGGAGAAAACTGACGGCCGCTCTACCGCGTCAAGGTAGGGCCCGGTTTCATGTTTCGGGGACGAACGACATCGAAATCGCCCTGAAAGCCTGCGCCCTTGCGGGCGAGCGTCGCGGAGTTTTGGTTCGCGGTCGTCATTGTTAGCTATTCGTTGGTGATGGCGTATACCGGCGCCCATTGCGCAGCCGCATGATCCCTGACGTCGATGAGCTTGCACAGCACCCGTCGGCCTGCCGTTCGATCAAAATCTCAACAGCGGTGGCGTTCCAGTATCAGTCGCGGCAGCCCTCTTGTCGTAGGTCGATCTCTTCCACAGACCCAGCGCCCTGTCACCTGCGGAGTCCTGATAGGCGGACTGCTGCGCGGCGGCTGGCCCGACCAGGCAAAGAGCAGCTGCGCCTCGAAGCCAAAGGCCCTCGAACGCGATCGCGGACGTATGGAGAATTGATCCTGATAACAACTATCGCCAATGTGACAAGCAAGATCACGATTGCGCAACCCGATGAGTGAATGCCGATGAACTCAGAGCTTCTTGTTGACGCAGGTACGATTGCTACGAGCATCATCAAGCAGGAATCCATAGCTGTGCGTGGGTTCACGTTCAAGCCGACCAAATTGCGAGCGAAAGATACTTCGACCGATGGGTTTGTAGTCGAATGCGGATTCCTGCGGAGAGGGCGCTATATCTATCACCTGCAAATTTCGGAGGAGCGCTATGCTCCGCGCGATGCCCATTTTTGGTACGGTGCGCAAGCTAGCAGCAAAGCTGCTTTGAAGAACCTTGTTGAAGACCTTCAGCGACGAGACACCCAAGTGAGCACCCCACTCACGAGTTGGATCATGGTTGACAAGCCGAAACGGTACTATCGCCTTCCTGATCCGTTGCCCCCAGCTCAGTGGCAGAAGATCATTCCGGAATATTATTCTGAAGATAGCGAATGGTTTCTAGGAGTGTACTTAAAGCCCAGGAGTGTCACTGCCCAGACTCTTGGAGAAAAGGCTGCGGGGCTTTGGCTAGATTTCCCTCGCTGACGTGCTCCCCATGCCTCTTACATCAGCAGCTTGAGTCTGTTCCGCCTTTGCACTCGTTGGTGGTGCGACGGGGCGGGGCGCGAAGCCCCTGGATCGAGCGCAGCGTCCCGCCCCGTTGCTCTTCGGGTCTGCGCGTAGCGCCGACCACCGCCGGAGGCAACCTGCCCAACCGACCGTGCGGCCTTACCGTATTGTAGTCGATGCGCCAGGCTTCGACGAATTCGCCGCGCATCGGTCAGCGTATCGAAGACGTGCTCATTGAGACACTCATCGCGCAGGCGACCATTGAAGCTTTCGACGAACGCGTTCTGCATGGGCTTGCCGGGGGCGATGTAGTGCCATTCGATCCGATGATTGGCCGCCCAGCGCAGAACGGCATTGCTGGTCAGTTCGGCGCCGTTGTCCGATACAATCACCGCCGGCTTGCCACGCCAGGCCATGATGGCGTCGAGCTCGCGGATGACGCGCAACCCCGACAGACAGAAGTCAGGGACGGTCGCCAGGCACTCGCTGTTGAAGTCGTCGATCACGTTGAGCAGGCGGAACCGGCGACCGTTGGCGAGCTGATCGCTCATGAAGTCCAGAGACCAGCGCTGGTTCAACGCTTGGGGCACGACGATGGGCGCTCGAGTGCCGATGGCGCGGCGTCGGCCACGGCGGCGCTTCACCGCCAGCCCTTCTTCTCGATACAGCCGGTAGACCTTCTTCAGGTTCACCTTCACGCCGTCGCGCTCGAGCAGCCACCCCAAGCGCCGATAGCCGAACCGTCGACGAAGTCCGGCCAAGGTCCGTAGCCGTTCGCGCAAGGGACCATCGTCGGCCCGGCGCGAACGATACCGGTAGCTGCTCACGTCCATTCCAATCAGCCCGCAGGCTCGGCGCTGGCTCAGCCCGTAGATCCGCTGCACGTGATCTACTGCCCGACGCCGGACCGCGGGCCTCAGAACTTTCCCGAGGCGATATCCGAGAGCACAGTGCCTTTTCTACTTGCCCTGCAATCTTCCAAACCCAAATCAGAACACCATGCAAGGATGCGCTCGCATGCCCCAGATCACGTCGACGCTATTAAAGGCTCCGAGGACTAAGGACGTACAAGCTTCGATAGAGGCCTGCCTCGCCAATGCTGATCAATTGATGGAAGACGCTCAGGCGTTGGAATTCAGGGGCCCGGGCGGCACTCGATTGGCGCTTTGCATGCTGGCGCAGGAAGAATATGCCAAAGCGTTTATCCTCTATATGGTGCGAGAGGGTGTCGTGCCCTGGGATACCGACCTCCTGCGCGTTATCCGAATCCACTCGTGTAAGCACCTGGTCGCGATTGTGATGGAGTACATCGATCCGCAGTGGGAAACATTGGAAGAGCTTCGGGGGATTATCGACTCCGAGTACGACCTCGATGGTCGGCTTCCGGCGCGCGTGAGCAGCGCGCTCGACATCCTTTACCACGAAAAGATTCGACGCGGAGACTTTATGGACGGTGACGATTATGAGCGGGAGGTTGCAGGTATTGCTCGCGGCGTGAGGGACAAGTTCAAGCAAGCAGCTCTCTATGTCGATGTCGATAAGAGCTGCCGCGTTCGCAGCTCGCCGCTCGTAATCAAGTTGGAAGAATCGCAAGTCGAGTACGATCGGGCACAGCGCTATCGCTCGACGGTTCAGTCCCTTCTCAGCTCAAATGTCGATGAGGGGCTCCAACTCCAGAAGTTGAAGGAAGCGATGAAGATCGTATTCTGGCAAAGGTACAAGTCCTCAGTGTTGCCCGACGAACAGGACCATTCATGATTCAAAAGACGCAGTTTCGGCAGTTGCCGGAGGAGTTGATTGCACCGGTACGTCAGACCGAACTCATCGTGCAGGCTTATCTGCAAAGCCTGTCTTTCATCGTTGCAGATGCTGGCCGCGATCCGAAGTACATCACAGAGCACTTGCTCTCCTATCTGGCGCAAGACCTCATCCAGTCGTCGGTAGCGATCATCTCATTGGCAATGGAAGGAATGCATTCCGTCGCCAAGCGGGAATTGCGCTTTATAATCGAGTCGTCAATCAAGCTTTGCTTCGTGCAACAGAAGGCCGATCGCGCAACCACCGTGGCGGCAAAGCTAGCGCAGTTCAACAGCGAGCTTTCGTCGGAGCGTATATCCATCAAGAGCAACATCAATCTTTCTATGCTGCCCGAACCCCTGCGCGCCGACTTCCAAGATGAAGCAGGACGGCTCTATGGCCTCATATCAAGCTATGTTCATCTGACACCCGCGCAAATTAAAGAGCGAATAGCCGCGGTCGATGCGGGTCGGACTGTCGGCAACGAATCGGCGGATGACATCTATAAACTGAACAGCGTGACAGAACGGGCGCTTGCCGCGTCTCTGCTCCTGACCTTTCATAGCGTACCAGAATTCGTAGCGGGAGATTGGCTAGTGGAGAGAGATGGCGCGACAGTGGCGTGGCATTTCATGGGATCGCGCTTCATCGCCGCCATGGACGCGCACTTCGACTACAAGCATGAGCGCCAGAAGCATCTTCCCCAACTACAAGCCAGCCGTGCCACCAACATCCGCTTTTGAAGGTGCCGAAGCTCCGAGGATAGCTCGTCGCGAGGGTCATCCTCTGTACTCATTGGATAGCTGAGATATAGCGATAGTGAGTAGTGCACGAGGAAGATCAGCGTGAAGTTGAGGCCATGGGCGTATGGCCGGGACGTGCAGCTCGTTGATCCGCCACCGCACCCGCTGCCAAGCAATGTCCACTCTCATCGCCCTAATCTTCAGCTCGTTATTCTCTTTGCCGCGCCAAGTCTTCACGACTTGCCAAACCGCGCCGTTCGCCGGCACACCCACCGCGGCGCGCTGAGTTCTGTTTCGGACGTATCACTATCGATGGGCAGCGGTCTAGATTTTACGAAAGCTATACAAGACCGCGAACGCCCCGCAGAGAGCTGGCAGGGCCGCCAACTCGCAGTATCGGACGTACATATCTCATGGAGTCCGGCGACCGCCGTCGTTCCACCACGGAAAGGCCTCGACCGCAGCCAGGACGCAATCGCAGTGGCTGGCAAGAAAGTCATCGCGTAGCAGATTGCTGACGTGAATCCGAGCCATCTTGCGATGAGCATGCACAAGGCAAGAGGGCCGCTGTTGAAAATTACGGCAAACACGCCAGGCAGCATCAGAAAGACGCCGAGAGCTAGCAGGTCAAATAGGGGTATTGAGAAATTCATTCCGGTCCGTAAGACCGCCGGCCCGGACATCTGCAGGACGGTGCAGGCCGCGACCACGTAAAGCGAGAATACGTAGCTGACGCCAATCATTGCGAACGTCGGAGGCCTTGCGAGCTGAGCCGATACTGTCATTACAGCCCTCGATCCTTCGCGTTTTAGACGGGGGTATGTAGATCAGCACCTCCGATCATCGTGAGGCCATTCTGCCGGCAGGAAAGGCCGGCGCGCAAATGCAGGTCTACCTGCGGCAGTGCAGACAGTCGCCTCAGCCGTGGCGAGTCGCTGCCCAGGACCCGCCGCGCCGGCTATGTCGGCGAGATCGCGGCCCCCATCAGGATGTTGCGGCGTCCAGATAGGTGCCCCACGCCAAGCGTTCCATCCCGCGCCGCAGCCGTGATCGTACCGTCGCGTTTGCCGCCCCCCAGGCGGTTTGCCCGCGCCACTTCTCCACATGTCGGCGCGATGCTTGTCGGGCCGGCCCGAAGCGGCGACGCACTGGACAGGCATGCTAGCCACCAATGCAACCGAGCATTTAGGAGGCTTCGCACAAAGTCATCCCATATCGGCCAAAATTGGCCTAACTCATTGTAATAATTAAGTATTTGACACGATTTTCCAATAAGATATGCTACTTTTGCGGGTATCATGCTCGCAGAAAAGCGAGGCAAAATGGCCGGCAAGCAGGCCAAGATTCTGACGAATGCTCAACAATTGGCGGCACTGCGCGAGACGCGTAAATCACGCTATCCCGACCGCGATCGCGTCATGCTGCTCTTGTCGACCAAGGCGGGATTGCGTGCTGCCGAGATCGCCGGCCTGACTTGGCCGATGGTGCTCGACGCCAGCGGACAGCTGGCCGGCGAGATCGCCTTGGCGAACAGCATCGCCAAGAAAGGCTCCGGCCGCATCATTCCCATACACGACCAGCTGAGGAGCGCGCTGCTTCAGCTGCGGCGCAGAACGGGTGATCGCGGCAACGTCATCAAGTCTGAGCGCGGCGAGGCCCTCAGCCCAGGAAGCGTCGTCAATTGGTTCAAGGCGCTCTACGCGAAGCTTGGCTTTCTCGGATGCTCTTCGCATTCTGGCCGACGGACCTTCATCACGATCGCGGCGAGACGGGTCGAAAAGTCCGGCGGGTCCATCCGTGATGTCCAGCAGCTGGCCGGCCACAGGTCGCTGACGCATACACAGCGCTATATCGAACCGCACTCGGCGGCCCAACGCCGGCTCGTGAACTTGCTCTAGCAGGGCTCTGGCCGTCGCGCGCCGTGGCGACGTGCCGATCGACTTCAGCGGCATCCTGTTCTGACAATTGGAGAGTTCACATGCGACGACCAATACGGTCGCTTCGACGCGATACCCTATGCCTGGACGACGGCGGCTCATGAGCGCCTTCGTCGATCCCCTCGATGCGGCAGCCGCTCTCTCGGTGGCTGCCGCGAAAGTAGTCCAGGGTAACTCGGACGATTGGGCGAGTTCGGTCGGCGAACTCGCCACCGCCCTTACCTATTTCGAGACCGCGGTTGCGGGTAGTCAGACAGGCTGCCCCGCTATCTCACCTACCCTCCGCCCGAGGCGCTTCGCCGATGCGCTCCGGATGGTCGATCCGAAGACCCAGAACGTCGCGGGGCTGGCGAGCAGCCTGATATCGGCCGACGCCGAGGTCGTGGCCGAACGCGGCATCCCGCCCCGGGATCCGGCGGTACAGCTGCTGGCGGCCCAACTGATCTGGGTCTGCGGCGTCGACGGCACCGATCACGATTTCAGCAGCCTGATCGCTGAGTGCCATCGCCGGGTGCAAGCACAGCAAGCAAACCCGGTGGCATAGGCTCACTGGCTACGCGCCCGCCCTGCCGCAGCGGCGTGCGTTCTTCTCACCGCGGCATCTCTGACAATCAGGAGACGATACGATGCGACGACCCATTCGGTCGCCTCGCGTGGCGGCCCTATGCCTGCAAGGCGGGCCCGTCCGTGACGGCGAGCAGAACGACGATCGAGCGAGGCTGGTGACGGCCGTCGCCAAGGTGCTACTCGAACATCCTGAAGTGCATCCCCTGGATGCGCTCGTGCTTCCTGGCAGCTTCTTCTGGATCGAGGGCCATCTCAGCCGCAGTTCCATGGAACGGCGGCGCCGGCACCTGGAGCAGCACGCCGTCGTCCAGGCCATCACCGATATCCTGTGGGCGCTGGAGCACCTCAGCCCCAACCTACATCTGGTGTGCGGAGCCCGACTTGCGACCAACGGTTCGGAGGGCCGGCTCGACGAGGTCAGCTTCGGGTTCGGCCACGATGGCCTGAGGGCAGAGACCCGCTGGCTCCGGCCGCGGGGCCGTCACCAGCGTTGCCTGATCGATGACGAGTATCGCCTGACCGACCGGTTCCTACAGCTGTCCAATGGGAGCGTGGCGCTGCTTTCCCCTGCCTACGATCTGCTGGAGGTCTCGATAGGGCCGGCGGCCAATAGGGCGCTGGGAGACGCTCTGGCGGACTGGGCACGGCTGGTCGCCGACCGGGCGCCTGACGTTGCCTTGATCACGGCGGATCGCCTTGAGACCCCCCGGTCGGTACCGCGATCCCTGCTTGGCCTTGAGACGGCCTCGGCGCTGTTAGACGGCGCTCTTGCCGTGGCCGGCGGCTATGTCGGTACGGCCGGCACTGCCCGATATGTGCAAGCAACCGCCGGCGTGCCTCGGGCCCAGCTCTCGTCGTCCGGGGCTGGCCGTGATCGCCGAATACTCCTGCCGGTGCGCTCCATCCCCGTGATGGCGGCCGGCCTCATGGCGGAAGTGCGCCTCTACCGCCTGCCGACCCCATCCCCGGCAAACCGCTAACCCACCCCACCACCCGCGCGGCAATGGCGCCGTTGCGGTGGTCCCATTCTTTTACATCGAGGAAGACCAATGCCTGACAAGGTTGAGAAGATTCGTGCGCTGAACGACTGCTTTCGCAAGAGCCTGAACGGAGGCCGCGTCGTCATTACCCGAGGAGTCCACGCGTTAGGGCCAGTTCGGCTGCAGCGCCTGGTCAATGCGGTCCGAACATTCAACGCGTTCGGGCCAGACAACGATCCCCATGGGGAACATGACTTTGGTGCATTCGACGACGGCGATGAACGGTTCTTCTGGAAGATCGACTACTACGATCCACAAATGAACGGCCACTCGCCCGATCCGGCAGACCTGAAAGTGACTCGTCGCGTCCTCACCGTGATGCTCGCCGAGGAGTACTAGCAAGCATTGGACTCGAACGAGCTATGTAAATGTCAGAGTCCAAAAGAGCCCGATCCCTCTTCATTTCGATGGGCCGATTGCCTTAACGACCTTGCGCAAATGCGCCGCGGGATCGAATCCGATCGCTTTGGCGACTTGGATATACTCAACAACATCAAGTCGCCGCTCGCCGCGTTCAAACCGCGACACGAATGATTGTGGCTCGGAGAGCCGGTCCGCCAGCTCCGCTTGGCTGAGGCCTGCACCTACACGAGCGCGTCTAAGGCTCTCGCAAAAGAGCTTCTGAGCAGCAGTGTAGGACGATTTGAGCATTGAGCAGGCAGACCCTGCTCTTCGCTAATGCTGTTTTCACATTATGCAAAAACTGCATACTATTGCAACCCTATGCCATGAAGTATTGGAATGACCACCGCACTGGATAAGTGCTCAAGTGAGAGACAGGGTAGGCTAGGACACTGTTTTAGTAGAACCTGCAGTAGAGGCATTCATTTCTGGGGGAATCTTCCACTCCTTCTATTCCTACTTGTATTCACCTCTTCCCCGGCGACAGCTCAAAAGGTTCAATTTCCGGCAGCTGTGCTGCCGGGCATCACCGCCCCGGTAACGCTATCTGCCACCATCTTTAAACCCGACGGGCCAGGTCCATTTCCGGCGGTCATCGTCCTTCTCGACTGCGGCGGCATCAATCGTAAGGACCAGGCATGGGCCAAGCGTCTGGTCTCATGGGGCTACGTCGCTATTCTTCCCGACAGCTTTGGTTCTCGTGGGCAGACCGGCCTATGCCTTGATGGCGAACAAGTTAACGCCCACAAGCGTGTCCAGGACGTCATCGGCACAGCCGACTACCTCGCCACCTTGCCCTACGTGCTGAAGGGCAAGATTGCCGTCTTGGGCTTCTCCCACGGCGGTTGGACAGTCATGAAGGGCGTGCAAGAGGAGGCGCGCTGGTCGGCCCACGGCATTGTAGGCGCAGTCGCCTACTACCCCTACTGCACCGCGCCGCAAGACCGGAACGTCGCCCTGCCAGTACGGATCCTGGCCGGCGCGCTGGACGATTGGACAACACCTGATCGCTGTCAGGCTGTCGCAGCGATAGCCAAGAACCCCGCCCTGATCGACATGACCATCTATCCCGACGCCTATCACTCGTTCGACTGCGATTGTCCTACGAGATGGGTGACGGGCAGAGGCGGCGGGAAGACGGCGTCTCGGCGTATCGAAGGCAACTCCGCGGTGACGCGAGACGCAGAAGCTCAGACCAAGATCTTTCTTCGTCGGCTTCTGCACTGACCTTCCAGTCCAAAGCGCTTTCTCTCTCAGCAATGCACGGCAAACCCGCGCGATGCCGTGCGCAACGGCTGTTGCGTGAACTCAATCCCTACAGGAATCAGATGACACGACTTCCCATTCTCGCTCTGGCGCTGATCGCCATTGCATCCGACGTTAAAGCCCAGGGCTTCGACATGGTCGGCCCCGGTACCCGTAGCTGTGCGGACTTTCTTTCCGACATCAAGACTCTCAAGGGGGCCGACGACGCCTACTTCTTCTGGGCGCAAGGCTTCATGTCGGGTTCCAACTCCGAGCTGCGCATCGCCAACAAGCCGCGACGCCAACTGAATTCCCCTCAGATGCCGGCGGAGGCCCAGCAACAGATGTTGCTGCGCTTCTGCCAGCAAAATCCAAAGGAACGGTTCTTGTTCGCCGTCGGCAGCCTGTTCCGCAATCTCCCCCTCATGAAAGACCGCTAACATGTCTAGCAACGCTGATGCCGTTGTCGCTGCAAACGACTGGTCAAAAGTCACCCTGGCAAGAAAGTGGTGGTTCCAGGTCGTCCTGGCCCTGCTGATAGCTCCCGCCGGATTGTTGCTGATGATCTTCGTCCCCGCATACCAATTGAAGAAGGGCACGGTGGGACGAATCGGGAAGGGCATAAAGATCCTGATGATCGTCCTGGTATCCTTGGCCTGGATACGAGGCCTTGCCCTACTGGCCGACGCCGCTGTGTCCGACCAGCTCCAGGTTCGGCTCAACATGGACCGTTCTTTGCTGATCCGGAACATCGGCGAAGAGCCGATCGAGATCCAGGAAGTCGAGGTGAACCGGCGGCCGGAATGCAAAGCCGGGCGGTTGACGGCCAAGGACGCCGACACCTACAAGCCACACACCCTTCAGGTCGGCGAGACTGCCATGTGGGTTGCCGCCTGCAGTGTCGTGCGCACCAACATCAAGACAAACAAGGGGCCGTACGAGTACTCCTTCGTGCACTAGGCCCAGGCTCGGCCTGACGCTCGCCCCTACTGGTACCAGCGAGCCCCAAAGCTCCATTTGGGGCATTTGCCACGACCGGCGAGCAGCGGCACAGGCTTGACCTGTACCCACGACCTTGCGGATCTGCTGACTGCGTCCACAGTGGCAGCTGGCTCGATCTCCAGCAGCTGGCTCGATCTCGCCGTGAATAAAATAGCGGCTCACGACGCCAGTCCGCCTGGCTCAGGGTCGATTTAGCGCCTCAACGCGGCCCCTAGGGTACGCAACTCCGTCCCTTAAAGCACCGCCGGAACACCTCGATGCCGAGAAGTGCCTTTCTCGCGCAATCGCTGGCGGTCGCCTTCTTTGAATCAACACCTTCTATACCGCAACAGGAGAACCAGCTTTGCAGCACCGGCTGATAATTCATGTCTCGCAGGCCGCACTGATGCAGATCACGCTAGCAACGATTGCGGCATACGCGGTGCCGCGCAAGATCAAACGCAGGACCGTTCGAGGTCACGAGACCTATGGCCTCCTGTTTGGGCACGTCGTTACGAGCGAAAGCGTGACTGCCTACGCCGTGGAGCACGTTGCCATCGACCCCTATGCCAAAAGCAGCAGGGCCTGGGTGGTCGGCTCAAAGCCGTACCAGGACACGACCGCGGAGACCGTTCGGCAGTTTTGGCCATGGATGAGCCTGATTGGCGACTTTCATTCGCACCCCTATCCCGGGCGGGATCGAATGCCCAGTGTCACGGGTTTGTCCAATGACGATCGCATCGATTACGAAAAGCGCTCTCACCGCAGGGGCCAGACCAAGCAGATGCGCGTTTTCCTGGTCTGCTCGATCCACGGCCTTCGCGGACGGCAGCGGCCCCAGCGCCGCAATCAGTTGAAATGGACGCTGGGGCCGTACCGTTTGGCGCTCGACGGCTACTTTGCAGTTGAAGGTCGTCGTCCAGGCCAGGTTCTCATCGTGCCACGCCATCGGGAGTGGCCCAAAGTTCACTTCCCCAAACCACGCCGTCTCGCCGTGACTCTCGAGGCCGCAGGCCCCGTCGAGCTATGACAGGGCGGGCAGAGTCTTGCCGCTTTGACTACTCCGCAAAAGCATACTCCTCCAATCCAATGGTTATGAGTGGAGGCATCATGATTCCAAGTGAGTGCATTACGATCCAGAGTGGATGTCTCTGCAGTTGCCGTAGTTCCTGCCAGCGGAAGGTATGGGACCCAGCATTGGGAAGCGGCGGGAACGAACGGTCGGTAGCCTTTTTCAATTCACGAGCCACCCCTCGACACAGCCGCTTAAGCTCAACATTGGTGTCGCCCGTTTTGGCGCCCATCGTTTCGCAGACTTTCTCCAAGGCGTAACTGGTCGCCGTCATGAGTTCATCGACTCCCTCCTTGTAATCTTCAAGAAGCTTCTTGTTTGCGCCCGGAACCATTTTGACCATCCGCCGCCTATTCAAGGGCGTCAGCTCTTCCATCTCGGAGAGAGTGCATAACGTTGCGTCCAGCAGCTTGTAAGCTTGCACTGCCGAAACTAGCGACGACGCTTCATCTCGTAGAACCACCTTCCTGTGGTAACGCTCAACATGGCGTTCAAATGCAGCCAGTATTTCTTCCGTTACCTCCTTACATCCATGTGCGCGCAAGCTCCGCTTGAGATCCCGGCGGTCGGACTCTGAGAATTGAAATGCGTTAGTCATATTACCTCTTACGAAGGCGGATAAGGTTGATTGAATGCCTTCGTAGTTCTTTACAGGGTCGATGGAATCACCCCGGCGCTTAGTTCTGCGCGCCAAACACACCTCACCAGCTCCCAACATGGCTGGGTTTGTGCTTTGAGATCCTCGATTTTCAGAACTCGGCACTATTGGCACTCGTCAGAATGCCGCCGTCCCAACGCCACCTGCAGCAGTGCCCAAAGCGCCAAATCTCGTGGCGCGCCGACCTAGCTCCTCCCCGCCGCTACATATCCCCCTCTCTTTTGGCGACTTTACACCTGCCTCTCTTGATGCGGGTCTGATCGATATCGGCTTTCTCCATGAGCGACGATCGGTCTGCCGATCGTCGAACCCCTACATAAGGAGAAAGCCGATGTCGTCCCATAACTACAGCAAACGTCTTGCTCGCTATCGTCGTAAGTACACGAGCCTATGCCTTGCGGTTCTGCCGATCACACCACCGGTAGAAGGTGAGGAAAAATCCGGCAAAAGCCCGGCCGTGAAGCACGGCTACAAAGATGCCGAGAAGCGAACAAGCCGGGCCAACAAGCTCTTCGAGAAACATCCCGAAGCGGGGATCGCCATCGCAACGGGTCCCCGGTCCGGCGTGATCGTGCTGGACGTCGACACCAAGAATGGCGGCCAAGAGACGCTTGCCCAACTTGAAAAGGAGCTAGGTCCCCTGCCCCAGACCTGGACGGTCAAGACCAGCAATGGAGGCTCGCATCGGTACTTCCAGTGGCCGGAGGGCCTCGAGTTCACACGTGACAGTGCCGGCAAAATCTTCGGGCGCGGGATCGACGTTCTCGGTCACACGTCTTATGCAATTGCCCCGCCGTCCCGCCATTGGACTGGCGTCCACTACGAATGGAAAGGCAAGTGCCTGCTCGACCGGAGTCCGGCGGAACTCCCCAAGGCATGGCTGGCGCGCATTCTCGACAGGGGTCGCGCCAGGACTGCAGGTCCATCGCGCGACATCCAGCCAGCGGCAAGCGTCATTCGTGACGGCCACAGAAATGAAGCCCTATTCCACATGGGATGTGGCTATCGCGCAGGTGGAGATGACGAAGAAACCCTGCGCAAACGCCTCGGTAAGCTGAACACCCGTCGTTGCGTACCGCCACTTGATGACGACGAAATCAGGAAGCTCGCGGCCAACATCGTGCAGCAGTACGCCCCTGACGCTAAGATGAATTTGCCCAAGATTCTCGCAAAGAGCACACTTGCTGACAGGTTCGAGGGCGGTAAGCACTTACTCTCCCATGCTGGCCAATTTTTCCAGTACGGCGAGACCCATTGGTCGCCTCTTGCCGAGGAGCTTGTCCGAAAGGCGGTACTCGACCAGATAGAAGCTCTCGATGATCAGTCAGAACTCAGGATTTCTACACTGGTCAGTGAGGTCGTAAGCTACCTGCGCACGAAATGCGTCACGACGACCGACCCGTTCGGTGAGGTCAGCCAGCTCCGGCCGATCGTGAACTGCCAGAACGGCGAGGTTTGGTTGGAAGCCGGAGGGCGGGTCAGACTACGCAAACACCGACCCAACAGTGGTCAACTACATTGCCTACCCGTCGTCTACGATCCGGACGCGACGTGCCCCGAGTACGACGCAGCGCTTGAGCGGATCTTCAGCAAGGCCAAACATTCAGATAGCTTGATACGGCATTGGCACGAGCTGGTCGGCTACATCGTCCAGCCAGCTCGCAATCGTCCGGTAATCCTCGTCCTATTGGGCGAAGGTGGAAACGGCAAGACCAAGCTCGCCGAAACCATCATGCAGCTACTGGGGCGAGACCTCATCTACTCCGGTCGACTCGAAGAGATCGATTCTAACCGATTCGCCATCGGCGCACTTCGAGGCAAGCTTCTCTTCCTCGACGACGACCTGCGGGCCCGTATCCGTTTGCCCGACGGTGTCCTCAAACGCCTGAGCGAACAGAAGACCGTCACTGGTGAAGAAAAATTCAAACAACCGGTAACGTTTACCCTGCGGGCGTTGCCCATGATCCTCTGCAACAACATTCCTTTGCTGCAGGACATCAGTCATGGGATGAAACGGCGCCTTCAGGTCATCCCATTCGACAAGACCTTCGACGGGGCCGACAATGACATTACTCTGTTCGACCGCATCACCGCCAACGAACTACCCGGCGTACTCAACCGGGCCCTTGAGGGTTGGAAACGACTTCAAGAACGAGGCCACTTCAAGATCCCTCCTGATGTTCAAGCAACCACCGAGAAGTGGATCGGCGAGGCAAACCCGTTCACTGCGTTCATCGAGGAAGCCATCGAACGGGATCCAGACGGTCGCACTCCACTTGGAGTGGTCTTTGAGCACTTCTTGCAGTGGACGAAAGACGTCGGCATCCAGCGGCCATTGAACCGACTTCAGTTCCGGCGAGACCTGAAGCACCAGGGCTTCGACGTCCGCAAGAGCAATGGTGATGTGGTAGTCCGCGGCATCATCTTGAGAAAGTAGCCGACAGCCTTGGGAGATGGGTGTGGTGCCTGTCTCCCAAGGCTCACCGACCCTGCCCGAGGGGAGGTAGGGTGACAGTGCCGAAAGTGCCGTATTTTATTGCTTTCTACTTATCTTCTTCATTTTCAAACAAAGGCAGAAGATAGAAATAGTATATAGACATTAAGAATCTTGTCACTTTTGGCACTGCTTTGCTGCTTCTACCGTAGGTAGGGAAAGTGGTTAAGGGGGGGGAACGCTCTTGGATATATCAGACTCAGATTTGGTGCTCCTGCACGAAGAGAATACCTATGCCCGTGTTCCGCACGGCATGCAGGTAGCTCCGACGAGAAAGGAGGCAAAGGACTGGTTACGCAAGAAGAGGCAGACTTCATCGAGCCGGAGAGGGATCATCAGGAAGTGCTTGCCTCATGGCGTCGATGACCCGGATGAATGTCTTATTAAGATCGCTGGACTTTTTGTGCGATACGAATTCTGGAAATTGATCACGAAGCCTGGCAAGCGCGAACAGAAGCGCACTAATGATATTGAAGGCAGGGCGAAACATCTTGCTGGATTGCTTAGGACTGGCACAATCACGACGACCAATCGGATCTTGCTCGAACTAACGGCTGATCATGATCTCAATCGGCGCGCTGAGGTGGACAAACGGTACGACAAAATCCTCAAAGCTTTGGAGCGCCTGGAGAAGGCAGCCAGCGCAGCGGACGCTCGGATCAAACCCAGGATACTACGGGGGCGGGCGTCTGGACGCCCAGCCCGGGCAATAATTGATCAGCTAGCCAGTCTTTGGTCTAGTTGGACTGATGACGAGCCCTCCGACAAGCAGTCTAAGACAAAAGCGGAATTTGTCCTTCTCACTGACAAGGCTTTTGAAATGGCGAAAATCAAGGGCAACCTTCCTCAACTCCGCAATTCCGTTCTCGCGAAACGACGAGGGGGCTCGCCGAGGGTTGTAGACCGCCGCAGCTCCGAATCGGACAACGTCGCCAGACGACGCTAGAGCATAGGACGGCCAAAAGGAAGCGAGAGGGATTCCCAGAGGGACGGATCGGAGATTCACTTTCGCGAGGAGGTGAAGCCGATGGCCAAGGCCTATTCGATAGATCTGCGAGAGCGGCTGCGGCGCACTTCCGAGTGTCGGTATCGTTCGTGGTCAAGCTGATGCAGACTTGGCGGGAGAGCGGCCATGTTCGACCCAAGCCGGCCAGTGGGCCGCGCCATGCCAAGCTCGAGGCGCATCGCGCTTTGCTGTTGGAGCGGGTCGAAGCGCGAAGCGACATCACCATGCCGGAGCTAGCCGCCGAGTTGCAGAGCGCCACAGGCGTGTGCGCCGCTCCCGCCACGCTGTCGCGCTGGCTGCGTCGCAATGGCTATCGCTTCAAAAAAAAACGCTGCTGGCCAGCGAGCAAGATCGTCCCGACGTCTGGCAGGCCCGTCGCGAATGGCGCGACGAACGTCAGCCCATGATGCGGCTCGAGGCCCATCGCCTGGTTTTCATCGATGAGACCGGAACCAATACCAAGATGACCCGCCGGTGTGGCCACAGCCCAAGGGCCAGCGGCTACACGCGACCGCCCCGTTCGGTCATTGGATGACCCAGACCTTCATCGCCGGCCTGCGCCGCCAGGCGCCTCACCGCTCCCGTTGTCGTCAACAACCCCATGAACCGTCGCACCTTCGAAGCCTAAGTCGTCGCCAGCTGGCTGGCCCCACACTGGCGACGGGCGACGTCGTCATTCTCGACATCTTCCAGGTCGACGAGCGCCAAAACGCCTTCAAGGCCGCCGACATGAGCAAATCTGAACGTCCGACGCTCTAGGAGCGTTACAGCCAGCTGCAAAATCGCGCGCAATTTTGAGAATATGCAGCTGCCTGCGTTCTTGAGCGGAAGGGAGCCAAAGTTGAAATTGCCGTTTCCTATCAACGGCGAGCGCATGCTTATGACTGCATCAGGACCATCAAGGGGATCGCGGCCAAACCAACTTTCTGATGACTCAGCAGAAAATTACATTCTTGCAGCGGGTAATTGCCTGCGCTATAGTCAAATGTGGTTGCATTATGCAACATATTAACAACCATAAGACGGCGAATACATATACGGCCGTCGCACACCCCCGGCTCGTCTCGGCCCCCTACATCTCAGAACTCTTCGGCAAGCCGGCCGATTGGTTCTCTAGGGATCGCGTCCGTAAATCTCTCTATGCGCGCGGCTTCCCTCGCCCCATCATCCGCGGCCGCTGGTTGCGAAGCGCCATCGACACATGGCTGGAGCGTCAAGGCACTCAAACACGAGTGTCGCTCAATCGCGGCGTGGCCAACGGACGCTGATCCCCAGACAAAACTAGAGCGCCAGCTTCATTCCTATCCCAGCCTTCATTGCTCATGGAGTTGGCATGCTTAGCCGCTCTGGCCTCTGGTTAACGAAGCGACAGAACCATACCGGTGCCTATCGCTATTACTTTCAGCCTTCGAGAGTCGACATCTCGAAGGGCTGGAAGACAGTTCGCCTTCACGACAAACAGGAACTCCCGATCACCATCGAGGAGCAGGCCATGGTTGCCTGCAAAGAGATTGCGCGCATCTATCTTGCCTGGAAGCAGGGCCGGCCGGGCTTTGGTCCGCATCTGATCGATGAGCTCGGCCGGGTCGCTCGACCTGCAGCCCCTGTAGGGGACGCCGGGGAGCCCGGCACCATTGCAGCGATCGTCGCCGACTTTATGGACAGCGACGAGTTCGATGAACTAAAGCCCGCGACGCGCAACGACTATCGCTTGTGCCTGGAGGCGTTTGCTCAAAAGTTCGGTACCCGGCACTGGGAATCCATCAGCGCCAAAGAAGCCAAGATGTGGATCCGCGAGAAGGCGGAGACTCATCCCAGCATGGCGCACCAATGGTACAGGACCTGCCGCGCCACGCTGAACAAGACACGCCTTATCTATGATGAGCGGGACCACCCTGGTTATGTTCCCGAAAAGCTGAACCCATTCGACAAGCTCAACATTGGCCTCCCCAAGGCCAAACTAATCGTGTGGCCCCTCGAGGCGGTTACCAAGATGGTCGAAATCGCCGACGAAGTTGGACGCCCGAGCTTGGGCGACGCCATCGTTATGATGGCTTGGCTGGGGGTCCGGCGCCAGGACTGGCTCCAATGGCCCGCCAACATCTTCGATACGCCGTACTTGGCCTGGGACACCGAGAAGACCGATGCGCCGGTCACCATCCCCTGGTCGGTTGTTCCCGAGCTACGGGAACGCATCGAAGCGGCAAAGCTGCGGCGTCAGACGGACAACATCCGCAGCACCACGTTCTTTGTCGACGACGTCGGCCATAGGCCTTGGAGTTCAAACAGGTTCTTTGTCGCGTTCGGGCGGCTCCGTGCTGAGCTTGCCAGGCGACATGAAAGCTTCGCCACCAAGTACGCCGTGAAGCACTACCCGAGCGATCCGATGCGTCTGCCGACAGAGTGGCTCACGATGCGCGTCTTGCGTCACACGTGCATCACAGCCCTTCATGACGCTGGCTGCGTGCGCGAGCAGATACGGGCCATCACCGGCCATACGATCGCCAGCATCAACGAAGTGCTCGATCGCTATACGAAGTTGACGGCTGATCAAGCCGGCGCGGCCTTGGCGAAGCGGCTGGCGCACGAGGGACGGCCCCAAGAGAGCACCGTCTCGGCGTTCGTCAGACGTTAGTCGAGAGCGGCTAAAACGTTAGTCGAGAATCCATGCACAGAACAGAACATGATCGCCGAAAAATGCGCAAAACGTTGATCTGCTTACATTTTAGCGATGGTGCCCCCGGTCGGACTCGAACCAACACTTCCGTGAGGAAACCTGATTTTGAGTCAGGCGCGTCTACCAATTCCGCCACGGGGGCACGCTGTCGTGCGCCGGGGAATAAAGCCGAAGGGCGGAACCGGGTCAACGCTTGCCGTGAGTTTCTTCCTCCGGTTTTATGGCATCTCATTAAGAATGCCGCCGGAGGAAGTTCAGAGTGCACCCGTACATCCACGCCCAAACGACCCCCGACAAACCGGCCTATATCATGGCCGGCAGCGGCGAGGTGGTGACCTACCGGCAGCTCGACCAACAATCCAACCGCATCGCGCAACTGTTTCGCTCGCTGGGCCTGAAGGCCGGCGACCACATTGCCCTGTTCCTCGAGAATAACCCGCGCTTCTTCGAGATTTGCTGGGGTGCCCAGCGCTCGGGCCTGATCTACACGGCGATCAGCTCGCGGCTGACGGCCGCCGAAGTCGACTACATCGTGACCGATTGCGGCGCGAAACTCTTCATCACCTCGAAGTATCTGGCCGAGAAAGCCGCCGAGCTGGGACCGCTCCTGAAGGGCGTCGCCAATCGCTTCATGATTGATGGCACCATCGCCGGTTACAAATCCTGGGAGGAGGCAATCACTGCCTTCCCGGTCACGCCGATCGCCGACCAGACCGCAGGCCATGACATGCTCTATTCGTCGGGCACCACGGGGCGGCCCAAGGGCGTGATGCCGGTCGTCGAGCCGCAGGCGATCGATTTCGACAATCCGCTGCTCACCATCTCCCGCAAGCTCTATGGCATCGACGCCGACACGATCTATCTCTCGCCGGCGCCGCTCTATCACGCAGCTCCCTTGCGCTTCAACATGAGCGTCATGCGATTGGGCGGCACTTCCATCATCATGGAGAACTTCGACGCCGAGGAGTTCCTGAAGCTGGTGCCCAAACACAAGGTCACGCACACCCAGGTCGTGCCGACCATGTTCGTGCGTTTCCTCAAGCTGTCGGAAGAGGTGCGCGCGAAATACGACATGTCCTCGCTCAGGTGCGCAATCCATGCCGCCGCGCCCTGCCCCGTCCCGACCAAGGAAGCGATGATCGGCTGGTGGGGGCCCATCATCTGGGAATATTACGGTGGCACCGAAGGCAACGGCCTCACCATGTGCAATGCTCAGGAGTGGATGGCGCACAAGGGCACGGTCGGCCGCGCCGTCGTCGGCAAGCTCAAGATCTGCGACGACGAAGGAAACGAATTGCCGATGGGTGAATCGGGCACCGTCTATTTCGCGGAAGGCCGGCCGTTCGAATATCATAACGATCCGAAGAAGACTCGGGAGTCGCGCCATCCGCTCGGATGGACCACGCTGGGCGACGTGGGCTATGTCGACAGCGACGGCTTCCTGCATCTCACCGACCGCAAGGCGTTCATGATCATCTCCGGCGGTGTAAACATCTACCCGCAGGAATGCGAGAACCTGCTGATCAACCATCCCAAGGTAATCGACTGCGCGGTGTTCGGCGTGCCCAACGACGAGTTCGGCGAGGAAGTGAAAGCCGTCGTCCAGCCACAGAACATGGCGGAAGCCGGTCCGGCGCTGGCGGAGGAGCTGATCGCCTACTGCAAGCAGAACCTTTCGGCCATCAAGTGCCCACGCAGCATCGACTTCGAACCCGAATTGCCGCGTCACCCCACCGGCAAGCTCTACAAGCGCCTGTTGCGCGACCGCTACTGGCAAGGCCGCACGAGCAAGATCGCCTAGCCAGTGCGACGAAGTCTGCCGGCAAACTCATCGAGGACGAAGCTAAGCGCCGCCCGCCGACGCCTTCCACCTCGGCATCGCCAGCGTCTCGGCGTAATTGGTGAACATGAGATTGAACGCAATGCTGATGCGCTCGGTCGTGCTTTCGTTGGACGGTACGTGGTGCCGAAGCCACGACGGGAACATCACCATGCGCCCTGGCCGGGGTTGGGCGACGGACGCGTTCCCGGTCACGTTGGTGAGCTTGCCGCTCCACGGCATGATCGAGATCGGCCGAGGATCCTGGAAGACGAGGTCCGTGCCATCCCCGGGGGCGTCGACATAGTAAACGCCGCTCAGGAAATTGTTCGGATGGTTATGGGTGGGATGATAGCTGCCCGGCGGATTCACATTGGCCCAGCAGCCCGTGATCATCA